>Ga0256404_1000299_pt1 | contig 128645 bp, 101 predicted proteins | sample RumenRJG_01DNA_FD_185990 | JGI IMG/M metagenome (GOLD analysis project Ga0256404, IMG submission 185990) | Bovine rumen microbial communities from Lethbridge, Alberta, Canada - RJG_01 | ecosystem: Host-associated > Mammals > Digestive system > Stomach > Rumen | place: Canada: Alberta... | reverse complement strand
AAAACACCGCTAAGAGAACTGTTCGATAAGACTTATTCCAATGATGTCAAAGAGCAATCTAGTCCCTTTATTCCGGGGTTGTTTGATTAATATTTAACTCGTCCCGATTTTAACGGGACACTAATGAATCAATATTTATAATTGATACAAATGTACATATAATTAGGTGATAATTGTTATTTTTGCTGTAAGATTTAAGTGTTTTTATTATTAAGGTCTGTGTTTGTGAACTTCATCAGATAAGAGAGACGGCCTTGAAATACACCATCGAGCCGTCAAGATGGAACTCTTCGATCGAGTAATGGTCCTCGAGTCTCCTTCGCAGTTGTTCGCTGGTTTCGAAAGGAGGTGTAAACCATCCTTTCCGTGATAAGACGGTATTCACCAGCCAGTCGGAAATACGTGACTCTCCTCTCACGTAATAGCAGGCGATGAACAGTCCGCCGGGTTTCAGTACACGGTGGACTTCCGAGTAGGCTCTCTCTTTGTCTGGGAAGACATGAAAGCCATTCATGCTCAGAACGACGTCGAACTGACGGTCACGGAAAGGCAACGCTCCGACATCGCCCTGCATGGTCTTAACATGATGAAGGCCGCCCTCCTTGAATCGTCGTTCAGCCTGGTCGAGCATGTCCTGACTGTAATCGACACACATGATCCGTGCGTCTTTCATCCGGCTATATTTCTCGCAGGTGAAGATGCCTGTACCGACAGGCACGTCGAGAAGATCACCCTTGAAGTTGTTAGGGATATAGTCAAGTACCCGGCGGGCAATCTCATTGTCGTCGCAGCCGCCCCAGAAGATGTTCATATAGAGCCGGCTCCTCCACGTGTTGCGCGTAAGCACATCATCATAGATGTTCCGGCTCTGTTTGTATGATTGTCTTATTTTGTCAGACATGATGATTCTCCAAATCTCTATTGTTTATTTCTCCTGACGAATCCGAATGAATGATAGGCAGGGCATATCCCAATGACTACCATCATGGACAGGACAAGATATTTATTTCTTTCCGTAAATGATTCCCACTCCTGTCAGCATACCCGGCACTTGCATCCACTTGGGGATGGGTATCTCACGACAAGAGTCGGCATAGTGTATCTCGGCTACGGCATCCTTTCGTAAGTGCTCCACAAGGGCTTGGAAGTCACCATAGACAGATTTCTGTCCGTACAGGTCTTGAAGGGCAAAGCTGCCACCTTTTTTCAATACACGCAATGTCTCCCGTAGCAGTTCCTCCTTGCTCCGTCCGTCGTTCACCTCGTGATAGACGAAGTTGCTCACCACGGCATCGAAACATTCATCCTCGAAGTCCAAGTGGTTGGCATCGCCCTGATAGAAGGTGCAGCGGTCGGCCACTTGCTCTGCCTCGGCATTACGTATGCACATACGCTGACTATAGTCCCACTTGATACCCCAGTAGTCGATGCCCGTGCAGTGCGACTGTGGAAAGTGTTTGGCACAACGGATGGTCAGTGCGCCTGCTCCACATCCCACATCAAGAAGTCGGCCACGACCATCCCAGGGCAGAGTTGAAAGCACGAACTCGTGAACCTTCCCCATCATTCCGCCTCCACAGAACGAGAAAGCATGATGGAAGGCGGTCATGTAACAAGAGAAGAACAGAGAAACGCAAAGGACAACAGCCAAGATCATGATAAACGACATAGGCCATGCATAAAAGACCGTAAGACCCAATAGAACGGCACTAACCAGTGTCATGAGGTAGAATAATACCAGCAGTTTCTTAGGAACCCAGTTCCCGTAATCGGGTGTCATATAATCTCTCATTTCAGTATTCCTTTAATGGTTGCATACGACGGTTTTTTCCTAAACACCTCCACATCGCTGAAGCCCGCCTGCTCCAGCATGTCTTTCAGCTGCTCGGGCGAATACACAGTCATGCCCTCTACGACACTCGGCCATGCGGAGTCACTTTCTATCACTTCGAGCATGACAGCAAACTGACCGCCTGGTTTCAATACACGTTTCACTTCCTGGAAGCACTTCGGTAGGTTTGGCCAGAAATAGACGGTCTCCACGGCTGTCACCACATCGAACGTCTGATTGTCCCATGGCAGACGGTCGGCAGATCCCTGTTCCACAAACACTCGGTTGCCTAACAGCTGTTTGTTCACGTTCCTTGCCTTGGCGACACTCTCCTCGGAGATGTCAATGCCATAGACCTTACTACCCTGACTTCGTTTAAGCAGACGTTTCAGTGTGGCACCGCCGCCACAGCCGATGTCGGCCATCGTCATACAGTTGCGGAACGCAACATGATCAAGTCCCCAGTTGGTGAGCGGGGCATGGCCGAAATTCATGAACCGCAGCATCACACGCCCGAGGAATCCCTCAGGACGGGCACACTGACTGAAAAAATCCTTGAAAATATTCTTCATACCTTAACAATAATATAGTTGATAATCTTTCTCTTTTCCCGACGGCAAAGGTACTGCGTATTCAAGTAACTGGCAATACTTAGAAATCGGTAAATTTAGGTCTTGCTACTCATCATATCTTATGATGTCTCTTCACCCATCTAACAGGGGAAGCATGATTCTGTTTTCTTTCCATTTTTCCATCGAAACAGACTGTTTAATTCTTGCGTTTTGTCAGTAAAATTCATAAAATTTTGTGTTTTCAAAAAGTCCTCTAAAAATTCGGAAAGATTTTTTTCGGGGTCTTTTCACCCTTTGATGGGCTGTTCTTTTGCAAGTAGAGTCAGTTAAGAGGTGTTCCAGACGTTCTTTACCATCATTCTGACGGCATCTACGACTCGTTCCAACGTCACTTTACCCCCATAGATGACTTCGGAATGGGTCGTAGATGCCATCGGAAAGGATGAAAGCACCGTTCGGAACAACCGGCGTTTGTTTTCCCTTCTCGCCAAAACGGTGTTTTCAACCCACAAAAATGATGTTTTCATCCTCTAAAAACGGCATTTTCACCTCCTAAAAACGGTGTTTTTGATGCCTGAAAACGATAATTTTGCCCTATAATTACCGTGTTTTTACCTGTCTGGAAATGTCTGTTTATGCTAACTCTTTCATAATCAGCTACATAGCAAATTGCGTTTTTTGTCGTTCAATCGACCAAAAGACAAGCTGGTGAGCAAAACAGACAATGTGCAGGTTAAGAAAAGTTAAATCAGTAAATATTCTTCATAATGGATACAGGGCTCTGCTTACTGTCAGTTTCTATGACATTCCGTGCTTATGGAAACCCCATATTCTTGTGGATTGTCTTCATCTATGGCAACACATGCACCATTAATGAATTGAACCCAAGAAGTTGTACAAAAAACTTCTTGGGTTCAATTCAGTTACTTTTGAGACGACCTCTTTTCTTCAAGTGAAGAGGCTTTTGCTCTCTAAGAATTCATACTTCTTACCTCTTACTTTTAAACTCCCATGACGACTTCCACGGTGTGCTTGCCTTCGGTGGCAGGAATCACGTTGCCCTTGATGGGCTCTCCGTCGAAAGTGATGCTCTTGACACCCTTCTGTACACCGTCGGGGTTCTTCACGTTGATGACGTATTCGGCTCCGCGGAACTTGCGTTTCACGGTGTATTCCTTAGCCGTCTGCGGCACGCAGGGGTCGATGAGCAGTCCGTTGTAGTCGGGTTTGATGCCGAGGATGAACTGCGTGATGGTGTACCAGTTCCAGGCGGCGGTACCCGTGAGCCACGAGTTCTTACCCTCACCGGGCTTGGCGGCATCCTTGCCGGCCACCATCTGCGAATAGACATACGGTTCCACCTTGTGCAGTGTCTGGTCTTTGATGAAGGCCGGACAGATCTTGGCATAGTGTTCCCAGGCATCATCGCCGCGCCCGGCGACGGTCTCACCAATGATCACCCACGGGTTGTTATGACAGAAGATACCTGCGTTCTCCTTATAGCCAGCAGGGTAGGAGCTGATCTCGCCCATCTCCACATGGTAGGTGGTGAAGGCAGGATTGTTCAATACCATGCCATGCTCAGAGTCGAGATATTTCTTGCAGGAGTCGAGGGCCTTCTCCACCATACCGTCTTCCATGCCGATGCCTGCCATGGTGCACCAGCCCTGACTCTCGATGAAGATCTTTCCTTCCTCGTTCTCATGCGAACCGATCTTGTTACCGTAGAAATCGTAGGCACGCAGATACCACTCGCCGTCCCAGCCATGCTTCTTCACGGCATCGATCATCTCGTCGATGCAACGTTGGGCACGGGCAGCCTCTGCGTCTTTCTTTAGTTCCTTGCACAACTCCACATAGTCCTTGCCGCAAACCACGAACAAGCCGGCAATCATCAGCGATTCGGCCTTCGAGCCTTCGGTCTTGTTCTCTGTGGTCTGGAAACTCTCGTTGGGATCCCAAGAGAAACAGTTCAGGTTCAGACAGTCGTTCCAGTCGGCACGACCGATCAGCGGCAGCATGTGCGGACCGAGGTTCTCTATCACATGGTTGAACGAGATGCGCAGGTGTTCAAACAGCGACACCTCGGTACCCGGTTCGTTATCCCAGGGCACCAGTTCATCGAGGATGGAGAAGTCGCCTGTCTCCTTCAGATAGGCCACGGTGCCGAAGATGAGCCACATCGGGTCGTCATTGAATCCACCGCCGATATCGTTGTTACCCCGTTTGGTGAGTGGTTGGTACTGATGATAGCATCCGCCGTCGGGGAACTGTGTAGAGGCAATGTCTATGATGCGCTGACGTGCACGACTGGGGATCTGATGAACGAATCCCACGAGATCTTGGTTGCTGTCGCGGAATCCCATACCTCGGCCTATACCACTCTCGAAGAAGCTTGCCGAGCGTGAGAAGTTGAACGTCACCATGCACTGGTATTGGTTCCAAATATTCACCATACGGTCGAGCTTCTCATTACCACTCTTCACGCTGTAGCGGTCGAGCAGGTCATCCCAATAGTTGCACAACTGCTTGAAGGCAGCATCCACCTTCTCTGCGGTATTGAACTCGCTGATCAGCTCCTGTGCCTTCACCTTATTAATGATGGTACGGTCGAGAGCACCCAAAGAGGTAATCGGTCTCCTTTCCTTTGGGAGGGATTGAGGATAGGCTTCGTATTTCTCCTCCTGTGGCATCTCCACATAGCCTAATACGAAGATGAGATCCTTCGTCTCACCAGGCTGCAGCTCCACCTCTATATAATGCGAGGCGATGGGGCTCCATCCGTGGGCCACCGAGTTCTTCGGCTTACCTTCCACTACGACATCGGGATTGGCGAACTCGTTGTAGAGACCAACGAACGACTCGCGGTCTGTGTCGAAGCCCTGGATGGGTGTATTCACATGGTAGAATGCGAAGTGGTTGCGGCGCTCTTTGTATTCCGTCTTATGGTAGATGGTGGAGCCGTCGATCTCCACTTCACCCGTGGAGAAGTTGCGCTGGAAATTCTCCATGTCGGTGGCGGCGTTCCACAGGCACCACTCTGCGAATGAGAAGAGTTTCAGCTTCTTGATTGCAGATGAAGTGTTCTTGAGAGTGACTTTCTGCAACTCGCACCATTTCTTCAGGGGAACGAAGAAGAGGGCACTGGCTTCAATGCCGTTCTTGCTGCCTGTGATGCGTGTATAGCTCATGCCATGGCGACATTCATAACTGTCGAGCGGTGTCTTACAGGGCTTCCATCCCGGGTTCCAAATGGTGCCGTTGTCGTTGATGTAGAAATAGCGCCCGCCGTTATCCATCGGTACACCGTTATAACGATAACGTGTGATGCGGCGGAACTTGGCATCCTTGAAAAAGGAATAGCCACCGGCGGTGTTAGAGATCAGTGAGAAAAAGTCTTCGTTACCTAAATAGTTGATCCAAGGCCACGGTGTCTTTGGATCGGTGATGACGTACTCACGGGCGACATCATCAAAGTGTCCATAAATTTTGTCAGTCATATCCATCTGTGATTAAAAGTTTTCCGTTTTGGTTGCAAAGATAATCATTTCATCCATAAAAGGGTGGTATTATCTTAACTATTACCAATACTATCTCACTTTTTGAGAATCTGCTCACCGTGGTTCTTGGTCTTGATCTCCTTCGGCAGGAAGATTTTCTCCACGAACCCTTCCTCATTGATGATAAAGGTGGTACGGAACGTCCCCATATATTTCCTTCCGTACATGCTCTTCTCGCCCCATACGCCGAACTGCTTCACTAACTGCATGTCGGTGTCGGCAATCAACGGGAAGGGGAGGTTGTTCTTCTGAATGAATTTCTGATGCGATGCCTCATCCTGAGTGCTCACACCGACAACGGCATAGCCTTGCTTGCGCAGTTCACCATAGTTGTCGCGCAGACTGCATGCCTCGGCGGTACAACCGCTGGTAGAGTCTTTGGGATAGAAATATAACACCAATTTCTTGCCTGCGAAGTCACTAAGCTTGATCTCGCGGCCATTCTCGTCTTTTCCCAGAATCTCCGGGGCTTTGTCTCCAATGTTCATAATGCTATAGGTTCTTGGTTATTATCAGTTTGCAAAGATACGTAAAGTCGAGCGAAATGCAAAAGGAAAACTTGCTTTTCTTTTCATTTGCTTTACCTCGCTCCGCGAACAGCGACCGTTGGTTCCGAGACCGAGTCGCTTCGACGTAGTAAAAGATACGGAAAAACGAAGAATCTTTTCTGTTCTCTTTGCTAAAGTTTCTTAGTATATACAAATAAATCGTTAAAGATACTTTGTGTTGTGCAAGAAAAGACGTATCTTTGCATTCATCTTATGAACTAAGATATACAGTAATGAAAAAAAAATTAGGAATCTTATTAATAGCCATGGTTTTCATGCCGTTTAACCTTTTCGGACAGAGTTATGACAGCTTGTGGAAACAAGTGGAGTCGGCAGAGAAGGAGGATCTTCCCAAGACCCAGATGGAGGTTCTGGAGAAGATCGTTTCCAAGGCAGAGAAAGAGAAACAGTACGGACAGCTGATCAAGGCACAACTGAAGCATACGCAGGCTATGGCCTCGGTCTCTCCCGACTCGGTCAAGCCTTCTGTGGAACGTTTCAAACAGCAGACTCTTGCGGCGGAGAAAACAGATGCGGCATTGGCAGCGGTGCTGAACTGTATCTTGGGCAGTGTATATCGCTCTAATCCTTCTTTGGCCGATGATGCCAAAGAACTGAGCGAACAGTATTATGCCAAGGCATTGAGTGATCCGAAGATGTTATCCGCACACCAGGCAGGAGAGTATGACCCGTTGGTGGTGAAAGGTGCCGACAGTGAACTGTTTAATCATGATCTGCTGCAGCTCCTCGGCTTTGAGGCACAGAAGTATCAACTGCTGCATACCTATTATGGGAGTGTGGGGAACCGCCGTGCCGCCCTTTATTGTGCGTTGAGGGATGTGAAGCAACGTTATGAGGGTAGGGAAGGCACCCGGTTCAAGACTTCTAAGTATGCTGCAGCCCTCGACTCCCTGATTCTGCAATATGGTGATCTCCCTGAGTGTGGGGAGGTGGCTATTGCCCGTTGTGAGTTCATGGACGATTGTGTGGATGTCTCTGTGGATGACCAGGTGGCTTATATCCATGAGGCTTCTGCCCGGTGGAGCGGATGGAAACGTATTAATCTGTTACATCATAAGGAAGAACAGTTGTGCTGTCCCCGTTTCTCGTTGTCGGCGGGGAGTCTGGTGGCTTTGCCAGACCGGTCCATCAAAGTAGCAGTCTCGTCCATTTGCAACATCCCCCGACTGCAGGTCAAGGTGACTCGTCTGAACCATACGGGAGAGAGTAAGATCAGTGCCCGTGACAAGATAGAGAAACTGAAACCGATAAAGGGTTCGGAGAAGGTGTTCGTGAAGGATTTTACCTTTGAGAAAGAATACTATTCCCGTAAGGACTCGATGGAGATCGGACCGTTGCCTATCGGTGTTTACTTAGTGGAAGTGACAGCACCCCAAAACAAGATCGAGGCACAGCGGATGATTCTCTACGTGAGCAATCTGATGTATTTGCAGGAAACCCTGCCTGAGAATAAGATACGCTATGTGGCGGTGAATGCCACCACAGGACAGCCCGTGGCAGGTGCCAAACTGAAACTGTCGTTCTATCAGGGATACAAAAAGGATGACAAGGTGGTGACACTGACTTGCAACCAAAGGGGAGAGGCTGTCTATCAGATGGATAGGAACAGGGAGTATCCCCATAAACTGTATCTGACTGCCGGGAAGGATTGCTATCTGCCAGAAAATCAGTCGAACAGCTATTTCTATTACTATCCGGATCATGAGATACGTAACATCTTCCATCTTTATACCGATCGAGAGATCTACCGGCCAGGACAAACTGTTCATGTGTCCTTCTTGGCACATGAGAAAAATGACTTGGAGACACATGCGTTGGCAGACAAGGAATATACGGTGACCCTGCGGGATGCAAACTATAAAATCGTGGAGGAACGTAAACTGAGAACGGATGCTTTTGGTACGGCTTCGGCTGATTTCAGTCTGCCTGCCTCGGGGTTAACGGGTCGTTTCCGGATTGATGTGGGCACATTCACGAAGACTATCCGGGTGGAGGAGTATAAACGTCCTACCTTCGAGGTGGAGTTCGATGACGTGAAGGAAGCCTACAAGGACGGTGACGTAGTCACTGTGACAGGACGTGCCAAGACGTATGCTGGTGTGCCGGTGCAGGGCGCGAAGGTGAAATACCATGTGCGACGCACACAGGCCTGGTGGTGGCGCTGGAACTTTGACGATGAGGGTGATGAGGATCTGGATGAAGGAGAAATCGTCACTGACAACCAAGGTGAGTTCAAGGTTCAGGTGCCGATGGAACTGCCTGAATGGGTGGAGCCAGACGACCTGGATCATCATGGCTATTCCCGTTACCCGCGCTTCTACTCTTTCCAGGTGAATGCCGACGTGACCGATCAGGGTGGGGAGACCCATGCTGCCACAACGAGTCTGCCCTTGGGCAGTAAGCCTACGGCTTTTGCCTGTGAGATCCAGAAACGTAGCGAGAAAAAGAATATGAAAGTTTTCCGCTTCACCTTGCATAACGCATCAGGACAGGAAGTGGAAGGGAAGGTGAACTATACCATCGACGGGAAGAATCCTCGTATGGTGAAGGCGAACGAGAAGGTGGAGATCGATGCCACCGTGCTGGCATCTGGCAGACATGTCATCGAGGCTACCTGCGGAGAGGACACACTGAAAGAGGAATTCATCGTGTTCTCCATAGATGACAAGACACCTTGTGTGGAGACACACGACTGGTTCTATCAGACGGCAAAGGAGTTTCCCCGCGATGGGAAGGGGGTCACCGTGCAGGTCGGTGCCACTGACAAGGATACCCATGTGGTCTATTCGATTGTATCGGGTAACCGACTCTTGGAAAGTGGTACGCTGAAAGTATCAAACAGTATTGTCTCTCGTACCTTTATATATAAGGAGGAATACGGATCGGGACTGCTGCTTACGTATGCCTGGGTGAAGGAAGGACGAACCTATACTCATTCTACCACCATCAAACGACCTTTGCCTGTGAAAGACCTGAAGGTGAGCTGGGTGACTTTCCGCGACCAACTGACACCCGGACAACAGGAGGAGTGGACTCTCCATGTAGCTCATACCGACGGTACACCGGCACAGGCACAGCTGATGGCGACGATGTATGACAAGAGCTTAGACCAGTTAGCGCAGAACAACTGGTATTTCAGTACTGGTATCTCACAATCGCTGCCCCAAACGAATTGGACTTATCCGATGTTCGGCTCGCTCTATGCATCGGGCAGTCAGCGGTTAAAACCGGTCAACGTGCCTTCGCTCCGTTTCTCGAAGTTTACGAGTGATATCGCCACGTTCGCAGAAGAACTCAGCTATTATGGCATCCGCTATCGTACTCGTGTCGGTTCTGGAATGCTGTTAAGGGCAAAGGGGGATATGGCCATGCCGATGATGGAGAATGCTGCCGTAGCAACGGCGGATGCTCTCAATGCGGCAGACGAAAAAGCCATGGAAGAGGTTGTCGTAGTGGGATATGGCACCCAGAAGAAATCTCTTGTAACGGGAATGGTGGACAAAGGCAATGATGCTACTGAAGAACCTCAGATGGATGAAGGGCAGATCCGTGAGAATCTCAACGAGACAGCATTCTTCTATCCTGCCTTGGTTACTGATGAAAATGGTGATGTAGGCATTCGTTTCACTCTCCCTGAGAGTGTCACTACGTGGCGATTCCTCGGACTGGCACACGACACACAGATGAATTACGGTCTCATGGAGGGAATCACTGTAGCGAAGAAAGATGTAATGGTACAGCCCAACATGCCGCGCTTTATCCGTATGGGTGACAAAGCTACGATCACAACCAAGATCTTTAACACTGCCGAAAAGGATGTCAGTGGACAAGTGGCTATCCGCCTGATCGATCCCGAGACGGAGCAGACGGTGATGGAAACCGTACAGCCGTTCAGCGTGGCGAAGGGAGAGACGGGGAATGCGATGTTCGACTTCATGCCTACGGAACAAACTCCTAATATGCTGATCTGTAAGATCATCGCCTATGGCGAGGGCTTCAGTGATGGTGAACAGCACTATCTGCCCATCTTGCCTAACAGTGAGATGGTGACGAACACGTTGCCCTTTACCCAACATGAGGCCGGTATCAAAACAGTCGATCTGACAAAGATGATACCCGCTGATGCGAAAAATGCGACCATGACTGTGGAATATACCAACAACCCGGCTTGGCTGATGGTGCAGACCCTGCCTTTCATCGGGGATATGAACGAACATAATGCAATCAGTCTGGCTGCAGCCTACTACTCCAATAAGATCGGTGCCCATCTCATCGGACAAGCCCCGGAAATCAAGAGCGTGTTCAAACAGTGGCAACAGGAGAAGGGAGAGGAAACATCGCTGATGAGTGCCTTGGAAAAGAACCAAAGCTTGAAGGCTCTGGTGCTGAACGAAACACCGTGGGTGATGGATGCCCGTGATGAGAGCAGACAGAAGAAGGCACTGGCGAACTTCTTCGATGAGAACACCCTGAACTATCGGCTGACTACCGCGTTGGAGCAGTTGAAGAAGTTACAGTTGTCAGACGGCTCTTTCTCATGGTGGGAAGGTATGCACGGGTCACCGAGCATGACGGCAGAAGTGATGGAGTTCCTGACTCGTCTGAACCTTCTTGTAGGCACTGATAACGCCACGAAGCAAATCCTGACGAGAGCGAACAGTTACCTAAGCGATATCGTGATCAATGAGGTGGCAGAGATGAAAAAACGTGAGAAGAAAGGGGAGAAGATCTACATCTGGTACTCCCATGCCTTGCAATGGGTATATATCAATGCAATAGCCGACAGACAATTGAACGCTCAGGAACAGGATGCCGTGGATTACCTGCTTGGCAAATTAGAGAAGATGAACACCAAACAGTCGATGTATGCCAAGGCTAAGATGGCAGTAGTGCTTGCCAAGAACGGGAAAACCAAGACTGCTGAACTCTATATGAAGAGCCTGAAGGAATACATGGTCTATACGGAGGAAATGGGACGTTACTTCGATACACCGCGTGCCGGCTATTCATGGTGCGACTATCGTATTCCCACACAGACGGCGGTGATTGAGGCTTGGAAGCAGTTGCAGCCCAATGACCAGCAGACCATCACGGAGTTGCAGCGGTGGTTACTGTTACAGAAACGTACACAGAATTGGGATACGCCCATCAACTGCGTGAACGCTGTATATGCATTCCTTAACGGGAACACGGGGTTGCTGGCACAACAGGAGCCAACTGTGTTGAAGGTTGACGGACAGGTGCTCGACCTTCCGAAAGCAACGGCAGGTATGGGCTATGTGAAGACTACGATGCCGGTGGCAGCACCGAAGATCCTGACGGCAGAGAAAACCAGTACGGGCACTTCATGGGGTGCCGTCTATACACAGTTCCTGCAGCCAACTGCTTCTGTGAAAGATCGTGCATCAGGATTGAAAGTCACTCGACAGCTGTTAACGTTGGAGAATAAACCTGTCGGTAACCTCACCGTTGGTGACCGGGTGAAGGTACGACTGACTGTTGAGGCAGACCGCGATTATGACTATGTGCAGCTGATCGACAAACGGGCGGCTTGTTTGGAACCTGTGAACCAGCTGAGCGGTTACCACTGGGGCTATTACTGTGCTCCCAAAGACTGTGCCACCCATTATTACTTCGATATCCTGTCTAAAGGTAAACATGTGATAGAAACAGAATACTTCATCGACCGTCAAGGCACTTACGAAACGGGTACTTGCGTTGTGCAATGTGCCTATAGTCCTGAATACATGGGTAGGACGAAGTCGCAGACTATAGTGATTCAATGAATATGAACAAGAAATTAATGATACTTGCAGCATGTGTTTGGACAATGACACATGTACAAGCACAGAAGATTACCGCACAAACCGAGGTGGTTGATTGCGGAAGTGTGGTGTATGAACACCCCGTAACGGTGAAATTCGAGATGCAGAACAGTGGCTATAGTCCGTTGGTGATTAAGGACGTGAAGACCAGCTGTGGCTGTACCTCTGTGGAATTCCCAAGGACATCCATCCCTGCAGGAGACGGATTCTCCGTCTCTGCCACCTATGATGCGAGGCAACTGGGACATTTCCTGAAGGATGTGGCCATCTACAGCAACGCCTCCGATAAACCTTTCTACCTCACCATACGAGGTGTCGTTGTGGAGGAAGTCGTTGACTTTGCCGGTGAATACCACTACACCTTGGCTGATGTGATGGCTGATAAGCACGATCTGGAGTTCGATGATGTGAACAGAGGTGACATGCCGATGGAAAAGATTCATATCATGAACAAGGGTACTAAGGCTATTACACCAACGGTGATGCACCTGCCCGAATATCTTAAAGCCATTGTCTCACCCACAATTATCGCACCTGGACGTCAAGGAACAGTGTCTGTCATATTGGACTCCAAGAAACTGCGTGACTATGGACTGACACAGACAAGCGTCTTCCTTGGAATGTTCCCAGGTGACAAGGTGAGTCCGGAGAAGGAGATATCTGTTTCTGCAGTCTTGCTCCCAGCCTTTACTGAACTGACGGAGAGTCAGCTGGTGAATGGCCCGAAGATTAAACTCTCTCGTGAGAACGTGGATATTAACTTCGGCAAGAGATCGAAGAAGACCGAGAGCATTACGATCGAGAATACGGGTCACATGATCTTGGACATCAGTTCATTGCAAATGTTCACCTCAGGACTGAAACTGAAACTGAATAAGACACGACTTCTCCCAGGCGAGTCGGCTGTGTTGAAGATCACTGCCGAGGCAAAGCAGTTACGTTCCGTTCGCACCCGTCCTCGTGTCCTGATGATCACCAATGATCCCACCAAACCGAAGGTGGTGATACATCTGAACGTGAAATAGTCGCTCACATCTCATCTCTCATCTTTAAATATCATATTATGGAACATCCAGAGAATAGCGAAGAATATAAAGGCTTGCAGGTTAATGCGGGCGTCAGTGGACAATCGATCGTGAATCCTTATCTGAAAAGAGGACGGTTCCGCCGTCGGGAATTCAGTGTGAACGATATGGTGGATGGTATCCTCAAGGGGGATGTCACGATCTTGAGTCAGGCTGTCACGCTTGTGGAGAGTGTAAATCCCGATCACCAAAGCAAGGCTCAGGAGGTGATAGAAAAATGTCTGCCTTATAGTGGGAAAAGTATCCGTGTCGGTATCAGTGGCGTACCTGGTGCTGGAAAGAGTACATCGATTGATGCCTTCGGATGTCATGTGCTGGATGAGCATGGCGGAAAACTGGCAGTACTTGCTATTGATCCGAGTTCAGAACGTTCCAAGGGAAGTATCCTGGGTGACAAGACTCGTATGGAGAAACTGTCGGTCAGGCCAGAGGCTTTCATCCGTCCTTCACCCACAGCAGGATCGTTAGGAGGAGTAGCTCGTAAAACACGTGAGACCATCATTCTCTGTGAGGCTGCTGGATATGATAAGGTGTTTGTGGAGACGGTGGGCGTAGGTCAGAGTGAGACGGCCTGTCATTCGATGGTTGATTTCTTCCTGCTTATTCAACTGGCTGGAACGGGAGATGAACTGCAAGGTATTAAAAGAGGAATTATGGAGATCAGCGATGGCATTGTCATCAACAAGTGTGATGGAAACAATGTGGATAAGTGTCAGATGGCTGCCACGAATTTCCGCAATGCCCTCCATTTCTTCCCCATGCCCGACAGTGGCTGGTTACCGAAGGTCTTATGCTACAGTGGTTTCTATAATATCGGTGTGAAGGAGATATGGGATATGGTCTATCAGTACATCGACTTTGTCAAGGCTAACGGTTATTTTTATGTCCGCAGGAACGAGCAGAGTAAATACTGGATGTATGAGACCATCAACGAACAGCTGCGTAACTCATTCTACCATAATCAGATTATTGCGCAACAATTACAGAAAACCGAGGAAACAGTGCTGCGAGGGGAGAAAACCTCTTTTATGGCAGCAGGAGAACTCTTAGAGAAGTACTTCAACGATATCAAAGGATTCAGAGTGAGAAAAGAAGGATGATGTCGGTAACAATTGATCATTGACAACTGATAATTAATTGACAACTGATAATTGAAAAGCGGTAAAGGCACAGAATACAGGATATGTATCAAGTAGAGATAGAAACGGGATCGGGCTTCTGCTTTGGTGTGACAACGGCTATACGCAAGGCAGAGGAGGAATTGGCCAAGGGCACACGACTCTATTGCTTGGGTGACATTGTGCACAACGGAATGGAGTGTGAGCGGCTTCGTCAAATGGGACTGCTGACCATCAACCATGAAGAGATGAAACTGTTACACGGGGTAACCATGCTGCTGCGAGCCCATGGGGAGCCGCCTGAGACTTACGAGCTGGCACGGAAGAACGAGATCGAGATCATCGATGCTACCTGTCCTGTGGTATTACAACTGCAGCGGCGCATCAAAAGGCAATATATCTATAATCAGGAGGAAGGGCAGCATCCTGCACCTCCACAGATTGCCATCTTTGGAAAACCCGGTCATGCCGAGGTGTTGGGATTGGTGGGGCAGACGGAGAATAATGCCATTGTGATTGCTCATTTCGAAGATGTGAAGAAGCTTGATTTTAGCCGTGATATCTACTTATACTCACAAACCACCAAGTCGTTGGAAGAGTTCCAGCGGATTATTGGCTATATCAAACAGCATATCTCACCCACGGCAAAGTTCCAAAGCTTCGACACCATTTGTCGTCAGGTCGCAAACCGTATGCCGAGTATTGCTGCTTTTGCCGCGCGTCACGATCTGATCCTTTTTGTGTGTGGGAGGAAAAGCAGTAATGGCAGGGTGCTCTATGATGAGTGCCGACGTGTGAACTCTAACAGTTACCTGATAGAGGGACCTGATGAGATTGACAAGCAATGGTTTGGTGAGAATGTGAAGACAATCGGCATCTGTGGAGCCACCAGTACACCGAAATGGCTCATGGAAGAGTGCAGGGATTATCTTCTATATAAAATGAAAGATGAAGGGTGATCACCCTTCATCTTTTGTCTTTTCTGCAAAACGTTCCAGAAGCCACTCGTTCTGTTCTTCAATCGTCATGTGACTGTTGTCCAACAGTAAGGCATCGTCAGCCTGTCGTAAGGGAGAGACCTCACGATGTGAGTCGATATAGTCGCGTTCTTGTACGTTCTTGAGGATTTCATCATAGTTGGCTTCCATCCCTTTTGCCTGCAATTCCTTGAAACGGCGTTCTGCACGAACCTCTGCCGATGCGGTGACGAACACCTTCAGTTCAGCATGAGGAAACACTACGGTGCCGATGTCACGGCCATCCATCACAATCCCTTTCTCCTCACCCATCTTCTGTTGCTGGGCTACTAAGGCTTCGCGAACGAAGGGTAAGGCAGCGATGGGCGAGACATGGTTCGACACCTCCATGGTGCGGATGTCCTGTTCCACGCATACATGATTTAAATAGGTGTCGGGACGTCCTGTCTCAGCATTAAGCTGGAACGAGATATTGATTTCCGGCATCTTTTCCTTCAATGATTCTTCGTCGATCTGATCGTTCTCATCGAATATACCGTGTTGCAGTGCATAGAGGGTAACGGCACGATACATCGCACCGGTATCTACATAGATGTATCCCACCTTTCGCGCCAGGTCTTTAGCCATCGTTGATTTCCCGCAAGAGGAATGACCGTCAATTGCAATTGTTATCTTTTTCATGTTAATTATATTTTTCTCTACGAATTAGACGAATTAGACGAATTATATTGGTGTACGAATGGGTCGAATCGTTCATCTCATGCTACAAGGAGAAAGAGGCGTTGATCAGCAGAGAATGAGATGACACATGGTATTTGCCGTAGGCAATGTTCAGCTTGAAACGTTCCAGTTGTAAGCCTGCACCGAGTGACAATCCCGCACCATGACTGCTTCCCCGTTCCTCATCGTTGGCAATGATTTCCATCTCGTTAGCCCGACGGAAGTTGTAACCTAAGGCCACATAGATCTGTGGCGAGAGAATGAGATCGGCTCCTGCCACGATGTGATTGATGAACTTGTAGTCCAGATGGTTCAGATCAACAAGAGTCGCAGAGATGCGCAAAGGCGATCCAATCAGTCGTTTCGTCACCCCCACCTGTACGTCAAGGGGTAGCTTTCCGTATTCCTCTTCATAAGCATCCAGTTCGCCGCCCAGGTTTTTCACCACTGCCGAGGCTGACCATTCTTTCTCAGGGTCGTAATAGTTGATTCCTAAGTCAACCCCCATGGCGAAAGCATTGAAGTTGCCGATATACGAACTGACGAACCGGGCAGTGATACCGCCCACGATGTTTGTGCCTAACTGATAGGAGAATGCCCCGGCAAGGGCAATGTCTTTTGCAGAGAACTCTCCTGTTTGGATATTGTTTTCATCGGTCTCCCGCATCTTACCAAAGTCAAGGTATTGGGCCATTATACCGATGGTGGCCTTTTCTTTGATGATCTTATTGAAAGAGGCACTGGCCGTGTGGGTCCCTTCCATGTAGTTCATGTAGTTCAGGTTGATGCTTTTGTCACTCACAGAGGCGAGAAGGGCGGGATTGTGGAACATCAGGGACGGATCATCTTCGATCACGGAGATGTTATCACCGCCTAATGCCGCTCCATGTGCACTCACTGGCAATCGAAGGAAATTGTATCCAGTCTGACTGTCCTGAGCCCGCAAGGTGCCCTTTAGCAGTATGAAGAGAAGACAAAAAATGACTTTTTTCATTAAATTCATTTATTTTAGTGCAAAGATACACCTTTTTTACAAATATCTGTGTTAATTTTGCAAAGCATTCTGTATCATAACGGGAAAAAATGCATTTTAGTGTAACATGGAAGTCAAGAAATCATACAAAGCCGACTTAGAGCACAGAAGGAAAACGGGCTATATCCTCGGACTCATTCTGGTGCTGGCTCTCTTTGCCGTCGCCATGGAGTTCAACTTCAGCGATGGTGAGGTGATGTATGATGAGGAGATGCTGGATGACATCGTGCAGGACTTACAGCTAAAGGCAGCCGTGGAGCAGAAGGATATGGTGGCCGTTGTCGAGGAGCCGAAGGAAGAGAAACCTGCTCCCACCACACGTATCAATCCTGTGGATGAGCAGGTGATGAAAGAGATACCCGACCGTACGTTGGAAGCGCAGCAGCAACTTCTCGAGGGTGAGACGGAAGATGCCAAAGAGGAAGAGGTGCCGCCTATTCCTCCTGTGGCGATTGATGCTGATAACAACCCGTTGAGCTTCCGTGTGGTGGAGCGTTTGCCCGAGTTCCCTGGTGGTATGGTGGAGTTTATGAAATGGCTCACCAAGAACCTGCGATACCCGGAATCGGCACGCCAACAGAAAATGCAGGGTATGGTGGTGGTCTCGTTCATCGTGAATACAGACGGTACTACCTCCGAAGCACGCGTTGTCCGGCCCAAGCATCCCGATCTTGACCGTGAGGCTATGCGAGTGGTGCGTATGATGCCGAAGTGGAAACCAGGAGAAGATCACGGCAAGGTCTGCCGTACAATGATATCCATACCAATTGTTTTTAAATTATGAGAACAGCAAACGAAATTCTACAAGCCATTAACCAATATCTAGACACGATGCCATACAACCGGCAGCCGAAGAGTCTTTATGAGCCTATCCAGTATGTCCTCTCATTGGGTGGTAAGCGTATCCGTCCTACCTTGATGATGCTGGCCTATAATCTCTATCAGGAAGATCCAGAGAAGATCCTTCCGCAGGCTTGTGCCTTGGAGACCTATCATAACTTCACGTTGTTGCATGATGACCTGATGGATAAAGCCGATGTGCGCCGTGGTCATCCCACCGTTCATGTCAAGTGGGATGCCAACACAGCGATCCTTTCTGGTGACACGATGTTGCTCATGGCATTCCAACGTATGATGCAGTGCCCGGAGGATAAGCTGCAGGCGGTATTGGATGTGTTCACAGAGACCACCTTGGAGATAGATGAAGGACAGCAGTATGATATCTCTTTCGAGACGCGCAATGATGTGCGGGAAGAAGAGTATATCGAGATGATCCGTCTGAAAACGAGTGTGCTCTTAGCCTGTGCTCTGAAGATTGGTGCTATCCTTGGTGGAGCCTCGAAAGCAGATGCCGAGAATCTGTATAAGTTCGGTGAGCAGATCGGATTGGCATTCCAGTTGCAAGACGATTTCCTCGATGTATATGGCGATCCCAAGGTGTTTGGTAAGGCCATCGGTGGTGATATCCTCTGTAACAAGAAGACCTTCATGCTGATCAACGCATTCAACAAAGCCGATGAATCTCAGCGAAAAGAACTTGAACAGTGGGTGAATGCCGTGAATCCTGATCCTCAAGAGAAGATTGCCGCCGTCACCACCTTATATAATAATATAGGTATAAACCGATTGGCAGAAGAACGCATCCGCTATTACTTCAATGAGAGTCGTAAGTATCTGGATGCCGTTCAGGTGCCAGAGGAGCGCAAGCAGGAGCTGAGAGCCTATGCGGATAGAATGATGAAAAGAAACAAATGATCGATACACATGCCCATTTGGATGGGGAAGAATTCGCAGAGGATCGTGCTGAAGTGATAGCACGAGCCAAGGAAGCAGGAGTGAGCAAGGTGCTGGTTCCTGCCATCGACTATGCTTCTTCCATTGCCGTGATGCAACTCTGTGCTCAGTACCCTGATTTCGCTTTCCCAATGGTCGGACTGCATCCAGAGGAGGTGAAGGATGATTGGAGGGAAGAGCTGGAGAGAATCAGGAGTATTATTTCGAGGAGTGAGGAGTGTGGAGTGAGGAGTGAGAATAGTACTGAGATACAATCATCAGTTCTTGTGGATTCATTTATTCAAAGCATATCTCACTCCTCACTCCACACTCCTCACTCCTCAATTATAGCCATCGGCGAAGTAGGTCTCGACTACTACTGGAGTCGGGAATATGAGAAAGAGCAGTTAGCGGCGTTCGATGAACAGGTACAATGGAGTATTGAAACCCGTCTGCCCCTGATGATTCATTGTCGCAAAGGTCAGAACGAGATGGTGCATCTGTTGAAACAATATGAGCGGGAACTGCCGGGTGGCGTGTTCCATTGTTTTACGGGTAATGAACGTGAGGCAGCCGAGTTCCTTCAGTTCGACCGTTTTGTCTTAGGTATCGGTGGTGTCCTTACCTTTAAGAAGTCGCATCTGCCTGAAGTGCTGCCTGCTTCCGTTCCCTTGGAACGCATCGTTTTAGAAACCGACAGTCCGTATATGGCTCCTGTTCCGATGCGTGGTAAGCGAAACGAGAGTGCTTTTGTCCGCTTTGTCTTGCAAAAACTCGCAGAGTGCTACGGCGTAACGGAAGAACATGTGGCAGAGGTCACCAACCAGAATGTGTATCGGGTGTTTCCTACGATACATTCTTCTCCATGTAACTGCTGAATTGACGTGTCTCGGTATTCCCCGTGTTTCATTTTCCTTCGGGGTGAGAAGTGAGAAGTGAGAAGTGAGAACTGAAAGGTGAGAACTGAGAGGTATGATTACCTTCAAGATTTGGCTCTTTTGCCTGTTCCTGGGTGTAATCATACCTCTCAGTTCTCACCTTTCAGTTCTCAGTTCTCACCTCTCACTTCTCAGTTATAAACAGAATTAGTTGTACCAAACCGATGAATCGACCTCAGAATAGAGTTCGTCGGTCTCACTGTTGTACACATTGTCGAGTTCGTAGTCCTCTTGGTTGTACATTTGTTTTGTAGTATTCATAGTAGTTCCTCCTTGGGGCTGAGGCTCCGTTGCCCCTTTTGATGGTGATTGCAGGGAGCCGCTGCTATTCTGTGACAAATATAAGAAAAAAATGAATACGTTGTTCGTTTTTCGTATATTTTAACCTTATGACCGTTGATTCTTCATTTTTTGTATCCTCATGTGTTTATATCTCGTAGAAAATGGTTATCTTTGCAATCAAATCAGAAAAACGATAACGGAAATATTCATACAATGATGAAGAAATTAATGATGCTGTTGACCGCCGGGATGATGCAGTTGTCCTTGTGCGCACAGTCATTTACTGAATGGCACGACATGGCGGTGAACGGTGTGAACCGCTTAGTGAATCACACCTCCTTCTTTGCTTTCGAGAACGAGGCATTGGCCAAGCATGGTGATTGGAAGTCATCCGACCGTTTCCTTTCACTCCATGGCGACTGGAAGTTCAATTGGGTGGAGCATGCCAATGATCGTCCTGCCGACTTCTTCCGTCCCGACTACGATGACACGCAGTGGGGGAAGATGCCCGTGCCGGGTATATGGGAACTGAACGGCTACGGTGACCCAGAGTATGTGAACATCGGTTTTGCGTGGCGCGGTCATTTCCAGCACCTCACACAGAAAGACTATCAGGAAGGAGTGAGTGAGATTCCTGTACCCTCCAAAGATAACCATGTAGGCTCCTACCGAAAGACCATCATGGTGCCCGAGTCTTGGAAAGGTCAGCAGGTGATAGCTTACTTCGGCAGTGTGACCTCGTGTATCTACCTTTGGGTGAACGGTCAGTTCGTGGGATACAGTGAGGACTCGAAGATTGCAGCAGAGTTTGATATCACCAAGTATGTGCATCCCGGTGAGAACCTCATTGCCTTTCAGGTGTTCCGCTGGTGTGATGGTTCCTGGTGCGAGGATCAGGACTTCTGGCGACTCTCCGGTGTTGCCCGCGACAGCTATCTGTATTGCCGTGATGCCAAGAACCATATCGATGACATCCGCATCTCCTCTTCCCTCATTAACAACTATCAGGATGGCACCTTGCAGGTGAATCTCTTGGCGCGAGGGAAGGTGAACGCATCTGTCGATCTGTATGATGCCGAAGGAAACCGTGTTGCCAACAGTGTGGTGAATGCATGGGACGAGTCGTTGCCGATGCAGGGCGGAGCCCTGCTGACGGTGCAGAACCCACACAAGTGGACCGCCGAGACCCCCTATCTCTATACCTTGGTGGTGCGCCTGTTGCCGAATCGCAAATATCCTGAGATCGGTGCGGAGTATGAGGCTATCGCCCAGAAGGTGGGCTTCCGCAGTGTAGAGATCAAGGATGCCCAGCTCTTGGTGAACGGACAGCCTGTCTATATCAAAGGTGTGGATCGCCATGAGATGGATCCCGACGGCGGCTATGTGGTGAGTCGTGAGCGGATGATCCAGGATATCCAGGTGATGAAACGCTTCAATGTGAATGCCGTGCGCACCAGTCATTATCCTAATGATCCGTTGTGGTACGACCTCTGCGACCGGTATGGTATCTACCTTGTGTCAGAGGCCAACCAGGAGAGCCATGGCTTCGGTTACAATCCCAAGGAAGCGATCTCCTTCACCCCGCTCTTCGCCCAGCAGATCCTGCAGCGCAACCAACATAATGTCCAGGTGAACTACAACCATCCCAGTGTGATTATATGGTCGATGGGTAACGAGACCATCGGCGGTCCGAACTTCAAGGCCGCCTACGACTGGATCAAGAGTCAGGATCCGATCCGTCCGGTGCAGTATGAGCAGACGGGCAGCGGCACACCCAGCGACATCATGTGTCCGATGTATGCTTCGCACAACTGGTGTGAACGCTATGCCTCTAACCCCGCAACCACCAAGCCCCTCATCCAGTGCGAATACAGTCATGCCATGGGCAACAGCTGCGGTGGCTTCAAAGAATACTGGGACCTGGTGCGCAAATACCCCAAATATCAGGGTGGCTTCATCTGGGACTTTGTGGATCAGGCGCTGCACCGCAAGCCTAATAAGAATAGTAATAATAGCAAAAGTAGCAACACTCATATCGAATACACCTACGGTGGTGATTACAACAGCTACGATCCTTCGGATAACAACTTCAACTGCAACGGCTTGGTATCTCCCGACCGCGTGCCGAATCCCGAGATGTACGAGGTGGGTTACTTCTATCAGAATATCTGGGCAGAGCCCGTGGATATCCAGAAAGGAGTGGTTCGCGTGAAGAATGAAAATTTCTTCAAAGGTCTTGACAACATCCGCCTACACTGGAGTCTGCTGGTGGAAGGGAAGAAGGTGAAGGAGGGAACGGTTGACAAGTTAGAGATCGCTCCCCAGCAGTCGCGTGACTATACCCTGCCGTTGAACATTGACGAGGATACCTATTACGGAAAAGAACAACTGCTGAACATCGACTTCACCTTGAAAGAGGCAGAGCCGTTGATGGAAGCAGGACAGCAGGTGGCTTACAGACAGATCGTGGTGAACGACTTCCGTCAGGACGATGCCGATGACAATGATCCGTCGGCCAAATTCTGGGTGAAGGAAGACAAGAAAGCACAGGAGGTCACCATTGGCGTGAAAGGATTCCGTCAGACAGATGACGTTATCAGTAAGAAAGACATTCGTGTGACGTTCGATCGTGCCACGGGCTTGATCTGTCACTATGAGGCAGAGGGAAGACCCGTATTAGCCGAGGGGGGTACCATCAAACCCAACTTCTGGCGTGCCGTCACCGATAACGATATGGGTGCTGGTATCCAGAGACGGTTTAAGGTGTGGCGTAACCCCGTGATGAATCTCGTCTCTTTCGAGGCCAAGAAGACCAAGACGAAGTTAGGAGAGAAATATGTCAATGTTACCGCTCTCTACGACATGCCCGAGGTGCAAGCCCAGCTGAAGATGGTCTATGCCCTCATGTCGAGCGGCAGGATGGTGGTTCATCAGAGTATGACGGTGAACGATACGGCCAAGGTGGCCGATATGCTTCGCTTCGGTGTAGTGGTGCAGTTGCCCTACGATATGGACAAGAGTCGCTTCTACGGTCGCGGACCGATAGAGAACTATGCCGACCGTAAGGAGTCACAGCGGGTAGGTGTCTATGAGCAGACCGCCGATGAACAGTTCTATCCTTATATCCGTCCGCAGGAGACGGGTACGAAGAGTGACATCCGTTGGTGGGAGCAGACCGATGCTACGGGCTATGGCGTCTCCATCCGTTCGCATCGGATGCTCTATCTGTCGGCCCTTCATTATGACGTGGAGGCCCTCGACGATGGTGATGACAAGGATCAGCGCCATGTTGGGGATGTACCGAAGTCGAAATTCACCAACCTTTACATCGACTCCGAGCATGCCGGTGTGGGTGGTATCAACAGCTGGAGCTGGGAAGGCTTTGCACTGCCCAAGTATCAGGTGAAGTACGGTAAGAAACGTTTAGGTTTCTCCCTCAGTGTAGAACGATAAATACTTCAATAAACAAAACTACAAAAAATGAAAAAAACAAAGAAATTCTTCTTGCTGGCATGTACTGTCATGACTGCTTTCAGTGCACAGGCCCAGCATCAGTTCACGGTGAATGCCAAGAAACTGGGCGCACCCATCCAGCCCACTATGTACGGTATCTTCTTCGAAGACATTAACTTCGGTGCCGATGGCGGCCTCTATGCCGAGATGGTGGAAAACCGTTCGTTTGAGTTCCCACAACGACTGATGGGGTGGAACACCTTCGGACAGGTGAAGGTAGCCGACCAGAATCCTGCCTTCGACAAGAATCCTCACTATGTCACCTTGAGCGATGCCGGTCATCGTGATAAGTTCACGGGCTTGGAGAACCGCGGCTTCTTCGGCATGGGACTGAAGAAAGGGATGAAGTACAACTTCTCCGTCTATGCCCGTACTGCCGGTGCTTCACAAATCCGTGTGGAACTCATCGGCAGTGACAATGAGGTGATGGACAAGCAGAGTATTGAGATCAAGGGTAACGGATGGAAACGTTACACCGCTACGCTGACCTCTCCCAAAACCGATGCCAAAGGATTGATGCGCGTCTATTTAGAGAACAAGCAAAGTGTGGATCTCGACCATGTGAGTCTGTTCCCGCAGGATGCCTGGAAGGGATTGCTCAGGGCCGATCTGGTGAAAGACCTGAAAGATCTGAATCCTGGTGTGTTCCGCTTCCCTGGCGGCTGCATCGTGGAAGGTACCGATCTCGGCAGCCGTTATCAGTGGAAGAACAGTGTAGGACAGGTGGAGAACCGTCCACTGAACGAGAACCGCTGGAACTACACCTTCCCACACCGACTCTATCCGAACTATTACCAGACCTACGGACTGGGCTTCTATGAGTTCTTCCTGCTCTCTGAGGAGATTGGTGCACAGGCACTGCCCGTGCTGAGCTGCGGACTGGCATGTCAGTTCCAGAACCCGGATGAGAACGAGGCACAGTGCCATGTGGCCGTTGACGACCTCCAGTCGTATATCGATGATGCCCTCGACCTGATCGAGTTTGCCAATGGCGGTACGGATACGAAATGGGGTAAGCTGCGTGCTGATATGGGGCATCCCGCTCCGTTCAACCTCCAGCAGATCGGTATCGGTAACGAGCAGTGGGGACCGCTCTATCCCGTTCGCTTAGAGAAGTTCATCAAGGCGATCCGTGCCAAGTACCCGAAGATGAAGATCGTGGGCACCAGCGGTCCGTCACCTGATGACAAGGACGGGAAGCAGTTCACCTACGGATGGGAGCAGATGAAGAAGCTGAAGGCCGACCTCGTGGATGAGCACTACTATCGTGATCAAGACTGGTTCATGAACAACGTCACCCGTTATGACAACTACGACCGCAAGGGTCCGAAAGTGTTCGCAGGAGAATATGCTTGTCATGTGAAAGAGGAGCCCGCCGATTTCCCCACCGCTAAGAACGTGTTCGAGGCTGCCCTCGCAGAGGCTGCCGTCATGACCGGCTTTGAGCGCAACGCCGACATCGTACACATGGCCACATACGCCCCGTTGTTTGCCCATGTGGAGGGCTGGCAGTGGCGTCCCGACCTGATCTGGATGGATAACCTCACCACCGTGCGCACTCCTAACTACTACGTGCAGCAGCTCTACGGACAGAATCCCGGCACCCATGTGCTCAGTCTGTTAGAAGGGAAGAAGCCCGTCACCGGACAGGATGGTCTGTGCGCCAGTGCTGTCTATGATCAGAACACAAAGGGCTACATCGTGAAGATCACTAATACGTCAGCCGAGCCGAAGGACATCGTCATCACCTTCAAGGGCGTGAAGAACCTGGGCAGTGGTAAGGTGACCACCCTCCATGCCGACCGTATGGATGCTGCCAACACCATCGAGAAGAAAAACAATGTGGTGCCGAGAACAGCAGATGTACAGACAGAGGGTAACGTGTTGCGTGCAACGATCCCTGCCAAGACCTTCGCTGTGTATCGTTTCTGATCACATTCCATACCCCAACGAAAACATTCGCAGGCACCACCTGCGAATGTTTTTTTTTGTCAATATTTTTAGTCGAAAATTTTGTTCTCGAAAATGCCTCCAAAAAAATTCTGATGGTGAATTGGGAGACTCCCGAAACAAGAAAACAAACGGTTTTTGACAGGCAAAGTCTGTTCAGATTCCAAATAAAGTCTGTTTAGGGTACAAGTAGAGTCTCATTGGAATCCAAGTAAAGCCTACTTAATGTTTACGTAGAGTCTAAGTAAAGTTTACGTAGAGTCTGATTTGACTCGTTCCAGACGCTCCTTACTCTCTTTCCGCCGTCTGTTACGGGTCTTTCCGCCGTCTGTTACGACTTATAACTGACGGCGGAACGAGTGTAAACGCCGAGCGGAACGGGAGTAAACACCGTTCGGAACGACCCGTAGATCGGGGGGTGGGGTCGCCTTCGGCGAGAAATCCTACAAAATCTATCCAAATCAAACAAATGTATAGCGTCAACTTTGGGTGGTGGGGTTGGGTCGCCTTCGGCGAGAAATCGAACAAAATCTAAACAAAATCAAACAAAATTAACCCAAAAGCCAATCAGAATATATCCAAAATCAAACAAATCAATAGCACAGATATTTGAAAGATTTTGTTTAGATTTTGTTCGATTTCTCGCCGAAGGCGACTCCCCCAAGAAAGAAAAGTATAGTCTTTTTGACCCAGAAGTACTATGTTTTTGACCCTAAAACACTATGTTTTTGGGTGCTAAAGACTATATTTTTGTGAGTTAAAAATGCTGGATTTTGCTAACGTATTCATTATCAACGTTTTACCAAACCTCTCCAGATTTGCGTTTTTTCGACCGAAGGACCAGTTGCTGACCGCCGAGCCATTCTGGCGCGTTAAATCAAGTTAAATCGTCAAGATAATTCAGATGTTTTTAGAGGAGAGAGGAGAGAGAAGAGAGGAGGGAGAAGAGGGAAGAGAGGAGGGAGAATGGTATTAAGTTCAAGTGGATTGAATATGTTTTTCGACACGATGTGATGATATCTCCCAAATTTTGACTACTTTTGCAATTCAAAAGAAGTGAAAGATGATTGTATGCATTGCCGAGAAACCCAGCGTGGCGCAGGATATAGCGCGTATCATCGGGGCTAACAATAGGAAAGACGGATACATGGAAGGCAACGGGTATCAGGTGACCTGGACATTCGGACATCTGTGCACGCTGAAGGAGCCGCACGACTATACTCCGATGTGGAAGTCGTGGAGCCTCAGTGCGCTACCCATGATTCCCCAGCGCTTCGGTATCAAGCTGATCGAGGATGCGGGTATCAAGAAACAGTTTGCTGTCATCGAGCAACTCATGCAGGCTGCCGACGGGATCATCAACTGCGGTGACGCCGGACAGGAGGGTGAGCTGATCCAGCGGTGGGTGATGCAGAAAGCACAGGCCAAGTGTCCGGTGAAACGACTGTGGATCTCATCGATGACCGATGAGGCCATCCGTGAGGGATTCCAGCAGTTGAAGGATCAGAGTGAATACCAGCCACTGTATCTGGCGGGGCTGTCACGGGCTATCGGTGACTGGATCCTCGGCATGAATGCCACACGACTCTATACACTTAAATATGGTCAGAACCGACAGGTGCTGAGTATCGGTCGTGTGCAGACACCTACATTAGCACTGATCGTGAACCGTCAGAAGGAGATCGATCACTTCAAACCCGAACCTTACTGGGTGCTCTCCACCATCTACCGCGACACGCTCTTCACTGCCACGAAAGGGAAGTTCACCAGTAAGGAGGAGGGGGAACGGAGCTTCGAGACCATTCAGGGGAAGCCCTTCACCGTGACGAAGGTAGAGAAGAAGAACGGTAGGGAGGCACCGAAACAATTGTACGACCTCACCTCGCTACAGGTGGATTGTAACCGGAAGTTCGGGATGAGTGCGGAGATGACGCTCAACACCATCCAGGCACTCTATGAGCGGAAACTCACCACCTATCCCCGTGTGGATACCCAATACCTCTCGGATGACATCTATCCGAAGTGCCCGCAGATCATGAACGGACTTTTTCAGGTGAAGATGGCGGGATCTGCTCCCTATGCCGATCTGGTAAGACCGTTGGGCGGGAAACCCCTTCCGAAGACGAAACGGGTGTTCGACACCTCAAAGGTGACTGATCACCATGCCATCATCCCTACAGGAGTGATCCCACAGAACCTGACTGATTTTGAACGACATGTCTATGACCTGGTGGCACGACGGTTCATCGGGGCGTTCTATCCGGATTGTAAGTTCTCTACCACCACGGTGTTAGGCGAGGTTGACGGGGTAGAGTTCAAGGTGACGGGAAAGGAAATCCTCGACCCGGGATGGCGTGTTGTTCTGGGAAAACCATCGGAGTCGGCAGAGTCACCCGATTCCTCCGATTCCTTGGAAAAGAAAGATGAAGAGAAGACACTGCCCGCCTTCGTGAAAGGGGAGAGCGGACCGCATACCCCTACACTCACTGAGAAGCAGACCACGCCGCCACCTTATTATAATGAGGCCTCTCTGCTGCGTGCCATGGAGACAGCGGGGAAGTTCGTGGAGGATGAGGAACTGCGGGCAGCGATGAAGGAGAACGGTATCGGCCGTCCGTCATCGCGGGCGGGTATCATCGAAACGCTGTTCAAGCGTCATTATATCCGACGGGAGAAGAAACGCTTAGTGGCCACTCCCACCGGCATCGAACTGATCGACATGATCAAGGAGGAACTGTTGAAGAGTTGTGAGCTGACAGGTATCTGGGAGAAGAAACTGCGTGACATCGAACACCGGAAATACGACCCGGCGCAGTTTGTCAATGAACTGAAGGAACAGATCACTGCTATCGTCAACCAGGTGCTGGCAGACAACTCCAACCGCAGGGTGACACTGATGGAGGATGATCTTTCAAAAGGGAAAGGAAAAGCCAAAACGGCTCCTGCTAACACTGAAGAGAAGAAACCGAAGAAACGTACCACGAAGAAAAGCACGAAGAAAGGGGATGACAAAAAGAATCTCATACCGCAGTCTGATGACTCTCTGATCGGAACGGTGTGCCCCCTCTGTGGCAAGGGGCATCTCATCAAGGGAAAGACCGCTTATGGATGCAGTGAGTGGAAGAACGGCTGCACCTACCGACTGCCTTTCACTGAATCGGCAAAACAGGGAGAGACACAATAAATCTTCTGTTCTGCCGTTTATAGAATGTATGCGCAGCTGTCATCTGTTTCTATTCCTGCTGTTGTTCTTGTTCTGCTCGTGCGGTGCCGACCAGAACATGAAGAAGGGTGAGAAGTTCCTCGCCATCGGGGAATACTATGATGCTGCGGAACAATTCAAGAAAGCTTATTCCAAAGCACCGGCTAAGGAAAGGGAACGCCGAGGACAGATTTCCAGGAAACTGGCTCACTGCTATGAACGTATCAATGCATCGCAGAAAGCCATCGCTTCCTACCGTAACATCATCAGGTATAAGCAGGATGATGTGGAAACACACCTGTCGTTTGCCCGTCAGCTGCTGCGCAACGGCAACTACAAGGAGGCGGAGAAGGAATTCCTGTGGGTGCTCGACTCCCTGCCAGATAACACACTGGCACTGAACGGTCTGACATCAGCACGCACGGCTCCCGAGATCAAACAGACGGGATCGCGATACACGGTGAAGAAGATGGATGTGTTCAACTCTCGTAGGGCCGACTATAGTCCGATGCTCTGCGGTGATGAGTACAACCAGCTTTATTTCACCTCTACCCGTAATGAGGCACAGGGGGATGAGGTAAGCGGTATCACAGGTGCCAAGGCGGGAGATATCTTCTTTTCGCAGAAAGATGACAAAGGAAAATGGGGGCGACCGCAAACAATCGAGAGCGGACTGAACACAGAATATGATGAAGGGGCCTGCTGCTTCTCAACCGACCAGCATACGATGTATCTCACACAGTGTTCCACCGACCCTGACTATCCACGCTATGCGAACATCGTCACGGCCAGTCGTTCGGACGCTGCCTGGGGGAAAGCCACGAAGCTGGAGCTGTCGCGTGACACACTGTCGAGCTTTGCCCACCCTGCTGTCTCACCAGATGGGGAGTGGCTGTACTTTGTGTCGGATATGCCGGGAGGACTGGGAGGAATGGATATCTGGCGTGTCCGTCTGACCGCTGCGGGAGTGGGTGGTGTAGAGAACATCGGGGCTCCCGTGAACACCGAGGGGGATGAGATGTTCCCCACGTTCCGCCCGAACGGTGACTTGTATTTCTCTTCTAACGGGCACCCGGGAATGGGTGGTCTGGATATCTTCATCGCGAAGGTGGACAAGAGCGGCAGGTATCGGTTGGAACATCCTGGATTCCCTTTGAACTCTCAGGGGGATGATTTCGGATGTACGTTCGAAGGACTGCACAACAGGGGGTTCTTCTGCTCAAACCGTGGAGACGGGCGTGGATGGGATCATATCTATAGCTTCGAGAACCCCGAGATCGTACAGACCGTCAAGGGATGGGTTTACGAGATGGATGGCTATGAGCTGCCAGAGGCACAAGTGTATATGGTGGGAAACGATGGAACGAACGTCAAGCTGAGTGTGAAAGGTGACGGCTCCTTCGAACAGGAAGTGCAGCCGGGAGTGGATTATGTGCTGTTAGCCTCCTGCAAGGGATTCCTGAACCATCGTGAGGAGATCAAGGTGAAGGCGGCGAAGGAGTCGGAGGTATATACCTTACAGTTCCCTTTGGCCAGTATCCGCGTCCCCGTTCTGATTGATAATATCTTCTATGACTTCGATAAGGCCACCCTGCGCCCCGAGTCGGCAACGGCATTGGATGAGCTGGTGGGACTGCTGAACGAGAATCCCAATGTGACCATTGAACTGAGTGCCCATGCCGACTATCGCGGCAGTGCGGATTATAACAAACGACTGTCACAGCGGCGCGCTGAGTCGGTGGTGAACTATCTGATAGCGCACGGTATCCCCAAGGAACGACTCACACCTGTGGGCTATGGTGTGGAGAAACCCAAGACAATCCGTAAGAAGCTTACTGAGAAATACGGATGGCTGAAAGAGAATGATGTGCTGACGGAGGAGTTCGTGAAGGCTTTGAATGATCCCGAGAAAGAGGAGATCTGTAACCAGCTGAACCGACGTACTGAGTTCATCGTCCTGCGCACCACCTACGGTATGTTCGACGAGAACGGACAGCTGAAGAACCCACCGAAGAAAAAAGAGGAAACCAAACATCCCGAGGAGGATGATGGCTTCCTGCTGATAGAATAATCTGTGATCTGCCGACTAACGTTCTGACGTGGCTGCCATATAACCGCCTACCATCAGCACACAAATCAGGGCAAGGTAGGTCATGAGCAGACTCTGGTGATAGAGCATGTTCGTGGAAAGGTCGGCCCACAGACCACTGATGGTGCCGCACAATGCCTGCACTCCCTTACTGAAGTAGAGCAGCAGGATCCCTAAAACGGTACATACGATGGTCCAGATACGGTTCAGCTGCCATGCGCTCTTGGGCAGATGGCGCATCACTCGGTGAGAGAATCCCTCGTCGCTGACTTCTATCGGATGACTGCTGAAGAAACTGTCAACGAGATGCTCGTCTTCTTTTGTCACCATGATAGACTCTTGGGTGACAGTCTCACGGTATTGTTCTTTTCTTTTATCGTCCATAACCATTTTCTTTTAAGTAGCTTGCAAGTTGTTTCTTTCCTCGGGATAGATGGGATTTCACGGTGCCTTGCGGCATCCCCGTGATCTCAGAGATCTTGTCAATGGGAAGCCCGTCCATCAACTGAAGGGTGATGCACGTGCGCTCATCGGCTTTTAACAGGCCTAACGCATGGTAGATATCCATGTGCACCGTGGGATCGGAAACACCCTCACTGGTATGGCGCATGGCTGTCGTGTCGATGTCTTCTGTGACATGTTGTCCACGGCGGTAGTCATACAGCACGTTATAGGCAATGCGGTAGAGCCAGGTAGAGAAACCCGACAGTCCTTTGAAACTGGCTATCCGCGTATAGGCTTTGATGAAGGTATCTTGGGCAAGGTCATCGCTCAGCTGCGTATCTCCTAAGGTCTGGCTCAGGAAAAACCTGCGCACAGGTGACTGGTATTTCTTGACAAGCTGATCGAATGCCCGCTTGTTATGGAATACCGCCACCTGTGTGACAAGAGATATATCGCTGATACCTGCCATTCACTTCCTTCTTTATCTTCCTATCGGCTTCTCGGGCATGATCAACCAGAGAATAGGGTAGAGGATGAAACCACAGAATACGGTACACAGGGTGAGAAGGGCATAGGCCACACGTATCACGGTGGGATCTACATCCAGGTATTCTGCAATGCCTCCACAAACGCCCGCAATGACTCTGTCATTCGAGCGTAACAGTCTTTTCTGCTCCATATAGTTGTTATTTAAAGATGTTTAATGAATAGTTGCGATCATGGGATGTCGGCAGACCGGTGAGAGTCATGGCCGAAGCCGGTCGGGTCGTCATACTTGTCACGCTTCGAGGTGGATGTCTTGGCGATGACAGCTTGTCCGAGACCGTAGAAGGCGACTAACCATCCGATTCCTGCCATGGGGTTTGCTCCCAGGCAATAGCACATCACGGCGATGCCTATGCCCACGAAGATATTCTTGATGCCTTTCTTCCAAAGAAACTCGTCACTTTGACGTTCTGTGCGCACCAACTCTTCGGGAATCTGCTGTCCGCTTTCCATGGCTTTCTCAGCAAGTTGGTAGCGTTGGCGACGATTCTTGAAGATCTGGTAGATAATGAAAATGATGAGGAGGAAGGGAGCTAACACGATCACGCCAAAAAGGAGCAAGACCGCGATGCCGATCAGTGTGCCTCCTACGCCAAGACCTAACAGATCCTTTACATCATTCAAAGAGATGTGATCCACATAGAATCCATCATCATCCCAGTTGGTGCCATGGGGAACGGTAACAACCGTACCGGCAGTATCGATGGATGTCGTGTCGGAGTAAGCCTCGATTCCTGCGGTGTCAGGAGTGGAGGTGACGTTCACCACTTGTGGGTGGTGACGGTGTTTCTGCGCCTGGATGCCACTGGTTGTGAACAGGAGGGCAGACAATAGAATAGCTATCAAATACTTTCTCATGCTTTTTGTTTTTTGATCCATTTGTCAGTTAGACGAAAATAGATCTCAAAAGGTTGCAGCCGGCATGAGATTTTTTAGAACAGCCTACGGGAAATGCGGAGGTTCAGTACGGGGAACACCTTGAATACCTTGATGGCATTGACATAGGACCCCACATCACCACGGATACCACTCACGTCTTTGACCAGGTCAACACCGTCGTGGGTGACAACCTTGGGCGTGCCTCCCCAAAACAGGAATCCGCATTCGAATGCGAAGTTGTATAGCTTGCCGGTCTTGGGAACCTCCGAGCCATAGCCGAAACCTAAATAGGGCTTGAAACGGTTTACCAGGATCTTTGCCTCCATCATGGCTTTTTCATTGGGATAAGAATAATAAGGTGTACCGTCATCGAAGTCTCCTAAATGAACTCCCATGCGGCCGTATCGGTTGAATCTGTCAATGATGGCAGCACCTTGTTCTTCTTCTGGGTCAAGCATGTAAAGAATCTCGATATTGTTCACCGTGATATCGAAAAGCGGCTCATTGTTGACAATCTTGTCGTGCATGTGGTTATACATGCCTACGGCCACCAAGCTGCGCATGTCTTCATACGAGTTGTAGGCCTTGGCGATCTCTGAATTACCATAATAGAATCCACCGGTAAGGAACCATTTCTTGTTGGGGAAGGGGAATACGTCCACCACCAGCTTGGCATTGTAATAGGTGGGGCGCCCGAACATCTTCACATTGGGCTCGATCTTGTAGCCAGTGAGTTGATCGAACAGGTCGGACATCTTTTCAAACTTCGTCACAATCTTGTTTCCGTCTTTGTCGGTATCGGGATCGTTAGGCAGTCCTACCTTGAAATGCATGGGCACCTTAAAGGAGGGCATGAAAGAGAAACCGGCACGAACCTGCACCATCTCACTGAGGGGCATGGCGAGTTCTGCACCGATACCTGTGGTTCCCGCAGTAACAGCTACGTCGAGGTGCTTGAAGCTGGACTGGTCTTCAGCCCCGGTAGTATAGACACCGGAGCCATAATAGGTCCCGACTGTGTTCTGGGCCTTTACGCAGATAATATTGATAAGAAATAGAATACTTACAATTGCTTTAAATCTGAACATCATACGATTCTGTTTGTTGGTAAATTGTTATTTCCTTTGCTATGTGGGTGCAAAATTAATCGTTTTTTCCTGAATACCCAAGTTTTTGTATAAAAGATTGGGGAAGAAGTGGCTTTATTATGAAACTTTGGCTACGCCGTACTGACTGTGCACTCGGAAAAACTCATATACATTTGGCTTTTCTCTCGCTATTTTGTACCTTTGCACTCACATTTCCTTAACAAGATCATGAATATGAGAAGAATTCTTTTTGCTCTCGTGATGGTTATGACCGCTTTGAGCGTGCCTGCACAACTGCTGTACAGGATTTCTGGTCATGGACTGAAGTCACCCTCTTACATTGTGGGCACCTACCATCTGGCCAAAGTGTCGTTTGTTGATTCCATCCCTGGCATACGCAGGGCTATGAACGACTGTCAGCAGGTTTATGGTGAACTGGTGATATCCAACGTCCTTGGACCTGACAGTGTGGCTATCATGGAGAAGGCTATGATGCTTCCTGAAGGGATGACCCTCAACAGTCTGCTCTCTGCCGATGAGATGAACCGACTGAATGCCTACTTGAAAGAACTGATAGGTTTTGATCTGACCAATCCGATGCTGGCACAGCAGATGTCGAAGTTGTCACCGTCGGCTCTTAGTACGGCCTTGACGGTGCTCTCTTTCGTGAAGAAGGGAGGAAATGTAGATGTGCAGAACGGCTTCGATGACTATTTCCAGAAGGAAGCACTTGCTCAAGGTAAGGGCGTGGGAGGACTGGAGACCATGGCTTTCCAGGTGGAAACCCTTTTCAAGGGAACACCCTTGGAGCGCCAGAAGGAGCTGCTGATGTGCCTGGTAGATAATGCAGCCTTTATGGATGACATGGATGAATGTATTATCAAAGCGTTTTACGCTCAGGATCTCAATGCCATCCAGGAGGCCATGGACCTCAAGTTGCACAACAGCTGTGACTCCAGACCGGAGGAAGAAGATATGCTCATTTACAACCGCAATGCCGACTGGCTGAAGAAGATGCCTACTCTCATGATGCAGAAACCTACTCTGTTTGTTGTCGGTGCCGGTCATCTGCCTGGTGAGAAGGGGGTGCTTAACCTTTTGCGAAAGACAGGTTACACCGTAGAGGGTGTGAAGGATGAAACCGTGGAATGACGGATGTTTTTCGTAAAGGAGTTGCAGTTTTTTGAAATATTAGTTGTAATTTTGCACCATCAAGCATCAACGGAATGGAGTTACCCGGGGATTTCATACGATACATGGAAGGGTTCATGGGGGAGTCCCTGTGGAAGGAATTGCGTGAGGGACTGATGGAAGAACCTCCTGCCAGTATCCGTATGAATCCGTTTAAGGCGCAAGACATGACAGTCAATGAGGGCGCCCCTGTACCCTGGTGTCAGGGAGGATGGTATCTGCCCACACGACCTGTGTTCACCTCCGACCCGCTCTTTCATGCAGGTGCCTATTATGTTCAGGAAGCTTCTTCGATGTTCCTCGATACTGTCCTTCGTGAATATGTCAAGGAGCCAGTGACGATGCTTGACTTATGTGCTGCACCTGGCGGGAAGTCAACGGTTGCCAGAGCCGCCCTCCCAGAGGGTAGTCTGCTGGTCAGCAACGAGCCGATCCGTAAAAGGGCACAGATCTTAGTGGAGAATCTCCAGAAGTTTGGACATCCCGATGTCATCGTCACCAATAACTATCCACGTGATTATTCGTCTTCCGGTCTTCTGTTTGATGTGATTTTAGCGGATGTCCCTTGCTCTGGTGAAGGGATGTTCCGAAAAGATACAGAGGCGATAGGTGAATGGAGCTGGCATCATGTGGAACAGTGCTGGCGCTTACAACGTGAGATTGTCACACAAGCATGGGATTGCCTGCGACCAGGGGGATTACTCATCTACTCCACTTGCACATTCAATGCCTTGGAAGATGAGGAGAATGTGCGATTCATCCAGGAGGAGTTCGATGCAGAGGTGTTGACGGTACCTGTCGATCCTTCGTGGAACATCACGGGATCGTTGGTGACGGATTTCGCTGGTCCCATCTACCGATTTCTTCCCGGACAATCGAAGGGGGAGGGATTGTTCATGGCAGTGCTGCGGAAAAAAGGAACGGAGAGTGCAAGGACGTCCCAAAAGACCAAAGAAGGAAAGAGGAAGAGAAGTCCGCTGGAAGATACAGCAAGAGAATGGCTGTTGCATAGTGAACGTTATGACATCCTGCAGTTAGGAGAGAAGCTGACGGCTATTCCCAAGACATGGAAGGATTTCTACTGTCGTGTGATGAAATCCTTGCAGGTGATGCATGCTGGTATTACTATCGGAGAGATCAGGGGGAAGGACTTGGTGCCCAACCAGTCGTTAGCACTATCCGTGGAACGCCATCCACAGGCGTTTCCTACGGTGGAGTTGACCATAGAAGAAGCAATCAGCTATCTGAGGCGCGAACCGCTCCCTGGAATGTCTGACCAACCTCGCGGTTATGTCGTAGTAACCTGTATGGGACTCGCATTAGGTTTCCTGAAGAACCTCGGCACACGAACGAACAATCTCTATCCACAAGAATGGAGAATCAAGAGTTCCTACATTGATACCCCCTGTCTGAATATTCATCGAACCATATAATCAAACGATATGAAACAATACTTAGATCTCCTAAACCGTATCCTGACAGAAGGAACACAGAAAGGTGACCGTACAGGAACAGGAACGGTGAGTATTTTCGGAAACCAAATGCGATTCAATCTGGAAGAGGGCTTTCCGCTGCTCACTACTAAGAAGCTGCACCTGAAATCCATTATCTATGAACTGTTGTGGTTCCTGAAAGGTGATACCAACGTGCATTATCTTCAAGAACATGGCGTGAGGATATGGAATGAATGGGCTGACGAGAATGGAGAACTGGGTCCGGTCTATGGTCATCAGTGGCGGTCATGGCCAGACTATGATGGTGGCACCATCGACCAGATTCAGTATGTGCTTGACCAGATCCGCAATAACCCCAACTCCCGTCGTATGATTGTCAGTGCATGGAATGTGGCTGAGGTGAACAAGATGGCATTGCCTCCTTGCCATACCATGTTCCAGTTCTATGTGGCCGACGGCAGGTTGAGTCTGCAACTCTACCAACGCAGTGCCGATACTTTCCTGGGCGTGCCGTTCAACATCGCCTCGTATGCACTCTTACTGTTGATGATGGCACAGGTGACAGGACTGAAACCCGGTGACTTCGTTCACACCACTGGTGATACCCACCTCTACCTCAATCATCTGGAGCAGGCACGATTACAGCTCACGAGAACACCGCGACCTTTACCCACCATGCGACTCAACCCCGATGTGAAGAGTCTTTTTGATTTCCAATATGAAGATTTCATGTTGGAGAACTATGACCCGTGGCCCCATATCAAAGCCGAGGTGAGTGTGTAGGATAATTGACAATTAAAGATCAGAGACTATGTTGGTAAGTTTGATTGCAGCGGTGGCAAAGAACAGAGCCATTGGCTATCAGAACAGGTTACTTTATTGGCTGCCTAACGACTTGAAACGGTTTAAGGCACTGACGTCTGGGCATACCATCATCATGGGCAGACGGACTTTCGAAAGTCTGCCCAAGGGAGCATTGCCCAATAGGAGGAATGTGGTGTTGAGTCGTTCTACCCGAGAGTTCCCCGGATGCGAATGCTTCCCTTCATTGCAGGAGGCATTGCGCCATTGCGCAGAAGATGAGGACGTCTATATCATTGGGGGAGCCAGCCTATACAAACAGGCGATCAGCATTGCCGACCGCCTGTGTCTTACAGAGATTGATGATGTCCCAGCAGAGGCTGATGCTTTCTTTCCACCCTATGATGATTGGCAGGAGGTGGAACGCGAAGACCATACCGCCGACGAGAAACATCAGTTTGACTATGCCTTTGTGGATTATGTGAGGAAAGGGGATTAGTCCTCTTCTTCCTCTGGAATGCTCTCCACTGGAAGCTGGCGACCGAAGGCTGAGCCGAAAGAGATGATAGTCTCGCTACGGGAGAGGCCTAACGGCTGCAGTTTGTCGTGGATGATATTCAGCAGGTGATGATTGTTCATGGCATAGATCTTGATGAACATGTCATAGTCACCAGTGGTGTAGTGGCATTCTACCACCTCGGGAATTTCTTTCATGGCTTCAACCACCACGTCGAACTTCTCTGGATCTTTGAGATTCAATCCGATATAAGCGCAGGTCTCATATCCGATCTTCTCCGGGTCGATGATAAACTGTGATCCTTTCAATACTCCCATATTGGTGAGCTTCTGGATACGCTGATGAATAGCTGCTCCACTAACATTGCAGGCGCGTGCTACTTCAAGAAATGGGACACGCGCATCCTTCGCAATCATTCGCAGGATCTTTTTGTCTAAAGAATCTAAATTATGATGTGCCATTTTTACAGAATTGTTTGTCTGCAAAGATAATCTTTTTTTTTGAGAGTACCAACTATTTCGTATAAAAAAAGTCCAAATAGATAGGAATTATTTGGGAATTGTGCTTTATTGTTATCATTTGGAAGGATCATAACAACGCATTGCCCCTATCGTTTTTCTGCGGAGTAATTCACTCGGTAGGCTTTGGCTTGACGCAGTGCTTGTTTCACATCCGTAATCGTACCCATGTCGGTGTGGCGGTCGGCCTTCAGACTCACGGTCATAGCTTGCGCATCCTCTGCCGACATCCTTCCACGCTCCTTGATGATATAAGCGGGAATGCTGCCAGCATCTGCGAACTTGTCGTTCAACTGGATTCGAACCACCGAATCGTTCGTGCCGATAGGTTTACCAATATAGATATAGGTGACAGCCGACTTCTTGGTGAGCCGGGTCAGCTCAGTGCCCTGAGGCATCTGGTATTGTACCTTCACAGGTGTGCTTCTCATGTGGGTGACGATCATGAAGAAGAAAAGGACGGTGAAGATCAGGTCGGGCATCGACGACATGTTCAGTCCTGGTGTATCATGATCGCGATGACGGAACATACTCATTCGCCACCTCCTTTCGGATAGACCTCGGCAATGCGCTGGGGGTAGTAGGAACGGAGGGAGTCACGCTGTTCTTCTGTACATTGTGAAAATGACTGGTGATAGACCTGTTGTGCCCGTTGCTCCCTGAGGGTATGGTAGGCCGCCACAATCTCGTTCTGCATATTGAAATAGGTGTCGTAAGTGGCCTCGCGTGCCACTTCCACGGAGATAATATGCTGTTGACGGTCGTGACAATGTTTCACGAAATCAACAACCTGCTGGCGCAGTTTCGGAAGGGTTGTTATACTGTCGTTCACACGGAGTTTGTTGTCGGCTGAAAGGGTCAGCTTCAGTACATCGTTTTGGTTCATATCCACCACCTGCTCTTCTTTGTCATCCTCCTCTGGCGGCAACTGTCTTGATAACCCCTTGTCGATGTCCATCGAGGTGGTGACCAAAAAGAAGATCAGCAACATGAACGAGATGTCTGCTGTCGATGTGGTATTCAGCGCGGGGATGTTATGCTTTCTCCTCCTGAACATGATCCCCCCTTTCGTGCATGTAATGAGATTTCCTATTGAGACCCGACATGCCGTAGAGTACGGCGATGGCGGCAACAATGGCAAGAATGAGCGATGTGAAGATAAACATGTCGGTAGCTTTGAGCCAGAACTTGTTTGTATAGGATTGTCCGTTCACCGTCATGGGGTCAGAAGAGCCGACGAGGAATGTCAGTAGCAGACAAACCACCAAGAACGCGGCGCAGCCATAGGCAATCTTCGTGACAGGAATATTGTTCACGATACACTGTGACTTGTCGCGCAGGCGTAATGACCTGATCACCGACCATACGGAAAATGCCACTGCGGCAAAGATGGCCACGTACATCACTGTCAGCTCAATATCTATCAACCAGTCGTTCATGCGCCTTTCTGTTTGTATTTCATGAGGATATCAAGTAGTGAGATGGCACTCTCCTCCATCTGACTGGTTAGGTGTTCGATCTTCGAGAGTATATAGTTATAGAACACTTGCAGAATCAGCGCCACAATGATACCGAAGATGGTGGTGATCAAAGCGACCTTCATACCTGCTGCCACGATGGTAGGATTGATGTCGCCCACCTGTTGGATCTGATCGAATGCTAACACCATGCCGATCACGGTGCCCAGAAATCCCAGTGAGGGTGCCATGGCAATAAATAATGTGATCCATGAACATCCTTTCTCCAGATTCGCACTCTGCACGGAGCCGTAGCTCACAATGGAACGCTCAATGTCTTCCATTGATTCGTTGACACGCATCAGACCTTGATAGCAGATGGAAGCAACCGGTCCGCGGGTATCGCGGCAGATCGTCTTCGCCCCTTCCACATCTCCATGCATAATGCGTTCCTCAAGATCGCTCATCAGCTTCTTCGCATTGATCTCACTTAGGGTGAGGTAGATGATACGCTCGATGCAGAACGTCAGACCTAATACCAGAACCAATGCCACCAAAGACATGAAACTGGCGTTTCCATCGAGAAAGGTTTTCTTCAGTCGTTTGTGCATACCGCCTTCTTCCTCGTCTAAAAGCCCTTCTTCGGCAGTGATCGCCGTCATGTCTATCGGCATGGAGTCGATGGCGGTGGAATCGCTCACAGTCTGTACAACGTCTTTAACTGACGCATCCTGTGCTTCTGCCTGATTCGTGTAGGTAATAAGGATAAATGACATCAACGCAACTTTTGCCATGTGTCGCAAACCGCTGCCATTGGTGATTTGGAAAATACGGCCTATTGAAGAAAGCCAAGCCAAATGTTTCATGCGCGTGTATTTAAAAAGCGGAGAGAATAGGATTTAAAAACTTTGAATCCTGATTTCCTGCGGAGAGAACAGGATTTCCTCGGCCTTTTGCCTCGGAGCTTTGAATCCTGTTTATACCTGCGGAGAGAACAGGATTTCCTCGGCCTTTTGCCTCGGAGCTTTGAATCCTGTTTATACCTGCGGAGAGAACAGGATTCGAACCTGCGAACCGGTTTTGCCGGTTACACGCTTTCCAGGCGTGCCTCTTCAACCACTCGAGCACCTCTCCAGAGAAATCGGGTGCAAAGATAATACAAAAAAGTGAGAAGAGGAACATGAAAAGGGAAAAAAATATGGTTTACACTCGGATGATCTTGCTATTTAAACATAATTAACCATCTTCCCTCTGTTTCTTCCATTCTCCCTTTCCTGCGCTATCTGAGAGCCTTTGACTATGGTGACACGGTTCGATCGTGGTGGCGGTATAAGCTGGGTGTGCCCGTCTGTTCTGCTAAAAAACAAATCACTTCGTTTTGTTTTTACTCGACTTTTGAATAAAACTTTATGCTCGAGTAAACAATTTCATTTGTTTCCTTCTCGCTTACCCAGTTTTTTCGTACCTTTGTCCCCACATTATTAATAAATAAAGAAAATGAGAAAGCTTATCATCTTGCTTTTCTGCATGATTTCCTTGTCGGCTGACATGATGGCTGGCAAGGTGTTGCAGAATGTGTATGCGCGAAAAACGACATCGTTGAACGGGGAGTGGCAGACCATTGTCGACCCCTTTGATGCCGGGTATTATGACTACAGAATGAAGGAATCGGTGAACGGATTCTTCAAAGACCAGAAGCCACAGTCTAAAGGCGACCATGTGGAATACGATTTCTCGGCACAGGAGACACTGAGAGTGCCCGGCGACTGGAACACCCAGCGTTCCGAGCTGTTGTTCTATGAAGGTAGTGTTTGGTATAAGAAGACATTTAGGTACAACCTGAAGAAAGACCGTCTGCTCTATCTCTATTTCGGCGGCGCGAACTATCAGACAGATGTCTATCTGAACGGGGAGAAGTTAGGAACGCATATTGGCGGCTTCACCCCCTTCCATTTCGATATTACAGATAAGGTGAAGAAAGGAGAGAATTTCATCGTGGTGCGCGTGAACAATGAGCGCCATGCCGATGGTGTTCCCACAGTGAACAGCGACTGGTGGAACTATGGTGGTATTACGCGCGATGTGATGCTGGTGGAAACACCCGTGGCACATATCGATGATTACGACATACGACTGCAGAAAGGATCCTATGAGAAGATCTTGGTACGGGCGCGTATAAACATCCCTGTAGCAGGTGTGAAGATCGATGTACATATTCCCGAGCTGAGCATCTTTGAAAAAATGACCACCAATGCGAGCGGTGTTGCCCAGATCTTGCTGAACGCCGAGCCTAAGTTGTGGTCGCCAGATCATCCGAAGCTGTACAATGTGGAACTGTCGTGCGAGGGCGAGGGACTGATTGATCAGATTGGATTCCGTCATATCGAGACATCTGGGAAGAAGATTCTGCTCAATGGGAAGCAGATTTTCCTGCGTGGCATATCCGTCCATGAGGAGGCTCCTTTCCGGTCTGGACGTTGTGTGACAGAGAAAGACGACAGTGTGCTGATTGGCTGGGCGAAGTTCCTCGGCTGTAACTTCCTCCGTCTGGCACATTATCCTCACAATGAGCAGATGGTGCGCATGGCTGAGAAAGAGGGTTTGCTGTTGTGGAGTGAGATTCCTGTCTATTGGACCATCCAGTGGGATAGTCAGGAGACGTACAACAACGCCTATCGTCAGCTCACCGACAACATCCTGCGCGATCATAACCGCTGTGCCATTATCGTGTGGAGCATTGCCAATGAAACACCGCGTAGCAAGGCGCGTGACCACTTCCTTACCGGCTTGGTGGAACGGGCACGCGAACTGGATGATGAGCGACTGATCAGTATGGCTATGGAGATTGAGACACATAACAACATCTCAACCGTGGAGGATCCCCTCAGTTCATTGGTGGATATCCTGAGCTTTAACAATTACTTAGGATGGTACGGAGGACGGCCTTCGGATTGTGAGAAGCGGAAATGGTTCTTCTCTCAGGAGAAACCTGTATTCATCAGTGAGTTTGGTGCCGGTGCCGTGGCAGGACGCTTCGGCGAAAAAGATGAGAAATGGACGGAAGAATACCAGGCAGAGGTGTATCGGCAGACGCTGAAGATGTACGACAAGATCTCGGGCTTTGCCGGATGCTCTCCATGGATCCTGATGGATTTCCGCTCACCGCGTCGGCAGCTGCATGGTACACAGGACTTCTTCAACCGTAAGGGTATCGTGTCAGACAAAGGGCGTACAAAGCAGGCTTTCTATGTGCTACAGGATTTCTATAAGAAAAAAGGTGCCTTTAAAAATATCAAGAAATGAAACAATCCCTCCTCCTCTTGTGCTGTGTGCTGAGTCTGTCTGTCGGGGCACAAAAGAAACCGTTAGATCATTCTGTCTATGACAGTTGGCAGAGTGTGAGTGCTATGACCCTTTCTCCCAAAGGAAATGTAGTCACGTACGAGATTAACCCACAGGAAGGAGATGGCCGTCTGGTGATCCGTAATAACAAGAACGGAAAAGAAACGGTGATCGAAAGGGGCTATCGGGCACGGATCCTCGATAACGAACAGATCGTGGTGTGCCTGATCAAACCTCTGTTCCAAGATACCCGACAGGCGAAGATCAAGAAGAAGAAAGAAGAGGATATGCCCAAGGACACGCTGGCCATTGTCGGTGTGAGGGATGGTAAGATCAAGAAATTCCCCGAGGTGTTGGGCTATCAGTTAGGTAAGCATGCCTTGGATGCCGTGGCTTTTACTACCTCCGACACCACCCTGATTCCAAAAAAGGAACGGAAGAGCAAAGATGTGGGGAAACCGATGCTGGTGTATCACTTTGCTTCAGGACAGACTGATACAATCCACCATGTAGGACAGTATCAGTTTGATAAGCAAGGACGTGTGTTGGCGCTTACTGTCAAGGAGAATAAACATCAGTCGCTGGTGGCCTTCTATCAAGTGCCGTCAAGGAAGATAACGGTGCTGAACGACACCGCAGCTTACTCTTCGTTGCCTGTGTTCAACGAGATGGGCACTGAGGCCCTCTTCCTCCAGGCTGCAGATACACTCGACAGTGGGAGTAAGCACTGCGGACTGTTCCAAGTCAGGATCCCCGCAACAGCCGGCGATTTCGCCAAACTGGAACCTGTACGATTGGTGGAACCCATCAAACCGTTTGATTCTATCGACACATGGGGTCTCACGGAGAACAGTACGCCGCGATTCAGCGATGACGGCAGCAAGGTGTTTGTGGGTATGCAACCCTATCAGGCTGCCAAGGACACGACGATTGTGCCTTTCGAAACGGCAGGATTGGATATCTGGAACTATGATGCTCAGGAACTGCCACCAATGATGAAAGCCAATCTGAAAAAGGACCTCAAGGCGACATGTCTGGCTTATTACCACCCACAAACCCGGCGCCTCGTTCCACTCACCACTTCCAAATACGATCGTATCAGTCTGCTTGACCGGGGCAATGCCCCATTCGCCTTGTCGGTGGATCAGACACAGACAGTGGTGGAGACACAGTGGAACATTCAAAACGAGGTGGAAGTGTCTCTCGTGGAGGTGACCACGGGACAGCGGATACCCGTTGCTAAGGGGGCCTTTGGACCTGTCTCTGTCTCACCAGCAGGACGGTACGTGATCTGGTACGACTATCGGAACCGCTGTTGGATGCTTTATGAAACCCAAAGCCGACAGACAAAAAACATGAGCGAAGGACTGGGTGTGAACTTCTGGGACGAAGAAGACGATCACCCCATGATGCCTGAGAGCTACGGCATCGGAGGATGGACGCAAAACGACAGAGACGTGCTGCTCTACGATCGATATGATATTTGGAAGGTGAGTACTGCTGATGGGAAAGCGGTGTGCCTGACCAATGGGGAAGGACGTCGCACCCAACGAACCTACCGTTATGTCAGTACGAAGGACAGTAGTGAGGAGCCGTTTATCCGTCCCAACGAGACCATCTTGCTGAATGTCTTCGATCATGTCACGAAGAAAAATGGAATGGCCACGGTGAATGTGGCACGAACAGCCACACCACGACTCTGTATGCTGGAGGGATATACCTATGGGACACCTGTCAAGGCGAAAGAGACAGAGACTTATATCTATACTAAAGGTAATTTTGAACATCCCTATGATCTCTACCTGACCAACTCGCCAGGGAAGGGAGAACGGCAGCTGACTCATATCAACCCACAGCAGAAAGAGTATAACTGGGGTACGGCAGAACTGTATCACTGGACAGCCTTCGACGGTACACCGTTGGATGGTATCCTTTACAAACCAGAGGACTTCGATCCTGCCAAGAAATATCCGGTGATGATGTATTTCTACGAGAAACGATCGGAAAGTCTCTATAGCTATGTCACACCGCAGCCCAGTTGGTCAACGGTGAATTTAGCTTTCTATTGCTCCCGAGGCTATCTGGTGTTCGTGCCGGATATCGTATATCATGCAGGAACACCGGGCGAGTCGGCATATAACTGTGTGGTGAGTGCGGCAGAGTCGTTGGCAAAGCTACCGTGGGTGGATAAGGAGAACATGGCCATCCAAGGACAGAGTTGGGGAGGCTATCAGGTGGCCTATCTCATCACCCGGACAAATCTGTTCAAAGCAGCGGGAGCAGGAGCACCGGTGGTGAATATGACCAGTGCCTATGGCGGTATCCGATGGCAGACAGGCATGAGCCGTCAGTTCCAGTATGAGCAGACACAGAGTCGTATAGGGCGAGACCTTTGGAACGGCGTGGAATTGTATATGGAAAACTCTCCCTTGTTCAAACTACCACATGTCACAACGCCTGTGTTGATTATGCACAATGATAACGATGGGGCTGTACCATGGTATCAGGGCATTGAGATGTTCATGGGACTCCGCCGACTGGGCAAGCCAGCATGGCTCTTGGAATATAATGGGGAAGAGCACAATCTGAAGGAACGACGGAATCGTAAGGATCTTACCATCCGACTTCAGCAGTTCTTCGATCACTACCTCAAGGGAGAGCCGATGCCTGCATGGATGAAAAAGGGTGTTCCCACATCGAGAAAGGACACATACTTTGGCTTCGAGAATGCGGAATAATATTATTCATGTTTCCTTGCTTCAAAGATGAACTTGATAGGCTACAATCTGTGCGGCAGTTGTGTACTTTCGATGCTGCCGCATGGCATCGCTTTTTCTGGTACGTTGCACACTTAGTGCAGAGGCTTTGCACACTTTGTGCAGATACCTTGCACACTTTGTGCAAACGTCTTGCACTCTTTGTGCAACACCTCTGCACTATTTCTGCCACAATCCGCTTTCTAAAGCCCCCCTTCTTCTACGTACTACAAAGGCTCAGTGAATGAAACATACGAAACTTGAATAACAATAGCAACCCCATTCAGGCTTCATTATAAGAAACCTGAATTTTTTTTCCTTCCGCGTGCAAGATTTTAAGTTTTTGTCGTTTATTAGATAGAAAGAATTATTAGGAGTATGAAGAAAATGTATTTATTAATGATGGGTTTGATGGCCTGTGTATGTCTGACAACCCAGTCGTGCGCTCAGGCGGATGATGACGATATCAATTACAACGCCCCTTCTTACGATTCATCCTTGGGAATGCCGGGTGAGTTCCATGGCTATTGGATCGTGGGTGGTACACAGGCCGATAGCTGTGTGATGAGATACGATGGTCAGGTGTTCTCCTTTTCCAAGTTGCCTATTGAAACTATTATGGACTATTTCGATTTTTATATAAGGAATGGCTATTTTCCACAGGGGTATATTGGACTCAATGGGAGCCAGTTTCATGGTAATAACGCGACAGGCTCCGAAAAAGCCCAATTAGAGGCTGGTCCTATGGTTGTCCTTCCTACTGTAGTGGGTTACTCAGAGAGTAATCTCTATTTTAATAATTCTATACAAGTGTATGATAATGCTGTTGAAGAGAATTATTCCAACATGTATTATAGTTTTTGTACCAAAGTAGGAGATAAGACGACGTCCTATCGTTTTTTGTTTGATAAAGAGACCTACGGTGTATATAATTGGGAGCAGAAGTCACGAGTCATCAAATTTAACATGAAGGAAATCAGCATCATCACGCCAGGGCAGCGAGAAAACAATGTAACTTTAAGCCCGATGTTGGAACTGATATTTGTATCTAAAGACTGACCGTGGAGACAGAGGAACAGTTGTTACAAAGGATACGACAGGGGGAATGCGGAGCGCAGCGAAGACTGTATGAGCGTTTTTCCGGCTACCTGATGGCAGTGTGCCTTCGGTATCTTTCCGACAGGGAGGCTACAGAAGATGTACTGCAAGACTGTTTCGTAAAAATCCTTACTTCCATCGGACGGTTTGAGTATCGAGGGGAGGGATCACTGAAGGCTTGGGTGACCCGCGTTGCTGCCAATGAATCGTTGAACTACCTCCGGCAACATGAACGGATAGAACTGGTGGAGGAAATCCCTGATGAGATGGAAGAAGAGGAGCCGGATGTGGGAAATGTTCCCCTTGAACTGTTGCAACGGATGATTGAGGAGTTGCCTGTGGGCTATCGGGCGGTGTTCAATCTCTACGTTTTTGAGCAGATGAGTCATAAGCAGATAGCCAAGGTGTTGGGAATTAAGGAGAGCACTTCGGCATCACAATATTTCAGAGCCAAGAAGCTATTAGCAAGACGAATAAGGAATTACATAAATCAACAATCAAAATGAACGAGAAAGAGTGGACATCAAAGCTTCGCGAGCGGATGGCAGACTATGAAGAGGCTGCCCCGGAGAACTTGTGGGGACGGATTGAGGGTGCTCTTTCCGAGAAGCACTCCGATATTGCTGAGACCGTACCTGTGAAGAAGGCAAAGGTGATGTCGTGGCGTTGGTGGGCGGCTACGGCTGCTGTCACCTTGCTGCTGATCACAGGAGGAGGACTATTATATAAGTACGCGCGAGTGGAAACAAAGAACGTAGAACAGCTGGCACGACAAAATACGAAAGGGAAAGGGGGAGAGTCCGCCCCTGTCCTTTCTCAAGTGATGCCTGAACCGATCTCCAAGGAATCCTTCGTTTTGAATGGAACAGAAGAAAGTAATGATATCTTCGTTTTGAATGGAACAGAAGAAAGTAAAGATATTGTGACAGAACAGGTAAAAGAGGAAAGTTTGAGAGATAATGTGCTGGAGGAAAAACCAGCAGACACACGAAGCGATGATAGCGAGGAGCAACGGGAGCTGGAACGGCGTGTCCAAGCCATGCCGGCAGCTTCCCCTCGTTCCTCTATGAGTGATTCCCGGGATTACATGTCGCACCGCAGGAAGTCATCTGGTCCCTCAGTCACACTCTTTGCCCAGAATATGATGGGAGGTGATGACATGCGCCACGATCCTGTGATGATGAATGCGGCCACGGCAGCCAAATATGAGAACGCTTATATGCAGGGCAATTCGTTAAGCACCAGTAGGGCAACTGGCTATCTCTATAACTTCGAAGAGATCACCAAGCACCATCAACCAGTGACACTGGGTCTGTCGGTATCGTATCCATTGAATTCCCGTCTTTCATTACTCTCCGGTATCACCTATACGAAACAGTCATCGGATTTCATCCAGAAGATGAATAACAGCAGAGTGGTGAACGAGCAACAGTTGTACTATGTAGGGGTACCTCTTAGGGTAAGATATCAGTTGATGTCGTGGAAAGGATTCACGTTGTATGGCACTGCCGGCGGGGCGGTTGACTTCAACGTAAAGGCCACCTATACAACAGAAGGTGCAAAGAGTTCTGGTAAGAAAGATCGCATGATGTTCTCTGTAGATGCCGCCGCCGGAGTGCAATATCATATTCTCCCGCAGATAGGAGTGTTTGTGGAGCCGGGCGTAAAATATTATTTCGATAACAAGAGTGGTGTGGAGAACTATTTCAAGGAACACCCAGCCCGTTTCAATTTGCAGATGGGTGTCCGCTTCGAAATGAACAAACGGTAGGTTGTGTCCTTTCCTGTTCTTCTCCTACCGCGGTAACGTGATAAAATATTTGGAAATAATACGGTCATTTTGTTGGCCGTATTTATTTTTTTTGTATATTTGCATTCGAAACAAGTTTTTTGCAGTTTAACTAAAATCACTTAATAAGCGAACAATAATAATAACATGAAAATCGGTCTATTTATTCCTTGCTATGTGGATGCCGTATATCCAGAGGTCGGTGTTGCCACATACAAACTCTTGAAGAGCCTTGGCTTGGATGTGGAATATCCGCTGAATCAGACGTGCTGTGGACAGCCCATGGCGAACGCTGGTTTCGAGAAACAGGCTATTCCCTTGGCAGAGAAGTTCGAGGACAAATTCAAGGGTTTCGATTATGTTGTTGCTCCATCAGTGAGCTGTACGGCATTTGTGAAGATTAACTATCCGCGCCTGCTCCAGGGAAAACATGAATGTACCACGTCCGACAAGATCATGGATGTGGTTGAGTTCCTGCATGATGTGGTGAAGGTGGATAAGCTCCCAGGTAAGTTCCCGCACAAGGTGAGTTTACATAACTCCTGTCATGGTGTGCGTGAACTGGGCTTGAGTTCTCCCAGTGAACGTCATGAGAAAAAATTCAATAAGATCAAGGACTTACTAGAGTTGAAGGAGGGTATAGAAGTTGTTGAGCCAGAACGTCCAGACGAGTGTTGTGGCTTCGGCGGAATGTTCTCTGTGGAGGAGACTGCTGTTTGTGAGCAAATGGGTAAGGATAAGGTAAAACGTCACATGGATACGGGCGCAGAGTATGTTACAGGTCCCGACTGTTCTTGTCTGATGCACATGGCTGGTGTTGCCAAGAAACAGAATCTGCCTGTCAAGTTTATCCATGCAGTACAGATTCTGGCTGCTGGAATCTGATTTACTTTTCGTGAAAACAAAATATCGAAATATCGGTATAACGAAATGTCATAATAACGAAACAACGATCAATTATGAGTACAGCACATAGTAAAGCGGCGAAGGAGTTCTTAAAGAACCAAAAATATGCGAGCTGGCACGATGCAACGTTCTGGTCGGTTCGTTCCAAGAGAGATAAAATGGCCTACGGGTTAGAGGAGTGGGAGCAGTTGCGTGAGAAAGCTTCGCAGATCAAACGCCACACGATCACTCATCTTGACGAGTATCTGGACCAATTCGCTACCAATGCCGAGAAGAATGGATGTATCGTGCACTGGGCAAAGGATGCTGATGAGTTCAATGAGATAGTGTATGGTATCTTGAAAGACCATGATGTGAAGAAGATTGTCAAGAGTAAGTCGATGCTTACCGAAGAATGTGAGATGAACCCTTATCTGGAGGCTCATGGCATAGAGGTGGTGGAGACAGACTTGGGAGAGCGTATCATCCAGTTGAAGGGACAGAAACCCAGTCATATCGTGATGCCTGCCATTCACCTGAACCATGATGATGTGGGTGAACTCTTCGAGGAGAAACTGGGAACGGAGAAGGGAAACCATGATCCTACCTACCTTACTTATATGGCACGTCTGAGTCTGCGCAATGAGTTCCTGACAGCAGATGCTGGTATGACAGGCGCAAACTTCGGTATTGCGGAGACGGGTGACATCGTGGTGTGCACCAACGAAGGTAATGCAGATATGTCCACATCGTGTCCGAAACTGCATATCGCAGCTATCGGCTTGGAGAAGGTGATTCCTAACTATGATAGTCTTGCTGTCTTCCAGCGTATGCTTTGTCGTGCAGGAACGGGGCAGCCCACCACCACCTACACCTCTCATTTCCGTAAAGCTCGTCCCACAGCCAAGAATATGCATATCGTATTGGTAGATAACGGTCGCAGTGAGTGGATCGCCAATCCCGAGCATTGGGAGGTCTTGAAGTGTATCCGCTGTGGCAGTTGTATGAATACCTGTCCCGTCTATCGTCGTTCTGGTGGTTATTCCTACTCATATTTTATTCCCGGTCCTATTGGAATAAACCTGGGTATGCTTCGTGATAAGGAGAAACACAGTGGTAACGTGAGTGCCTGCACCCTCTGCCTGAGTTGTCAGACTGTTTGTCCGGTGAAACTCAATCTCGGCGATCAGATCTATCAGTGGCGTCAGCAGTTAGATGACTTCGGTACGGCCAACCCACAGAAGAAGCTGATGTGCAAGGGTATGGGTGTGCTTTTCGGTAGCAGCGGTGTCTATAACACGGCCATGAAGTTTGCTCCTTTAGCCAATTGGGTTCCCAGTGCTTTGATGCAGAGTGGTATCAACCCGTGGGCTCAGAGCGGTCATAAGATGATGACTTTCCCCAAGAATTCGTTCCAGGAACTTTGGCGGAAGGGTAAAGTGAAATGATTTGCAATGGGTAATTGATAACTGACAATTAATAAGCGTATGAGTACAAAAGAAGAGATTCTGTCAAAGTACAGAAAAAATATACAGCAAAGGTTTGAAATGCCTGATTTGACCGACATCAAGGGTATCACCTATCCGGATCCTTTGGTGCAGTTTATCTCCATGACACAATCGGTAGGAGGTAAGGTGGTGGAGATGGAACCGGGACAGAATATCAACGATCTGATCAAGGAATTGTACCCGGATGCCAAGGAGATAGCCAGTAATCTGCCTGAAGTAACCATTGCTACCCGTAACCCAGATACTGTGGGTTCACCACAGGCATTGAATGGGACGGATGTAGGGGTGATCGAGGGAAAATTCGGTGTGGCAGAGAATGCCTGCGTATGGGTTCCCCAACAGATGGAAGAAAAGGCCGTGTGTTTCATCTCTGAGAATCTGGTGATCCTATTGAAGAAAAGCGAGATCGTCAACAATATGCATGAAGCCTATAAGCGTATAGAGTTCAATGACTACGGTTATGGGACATTTATCAGTGGACCGTCAAAGACCGCCGACATCGCGCAGGTCTTGGTGATGGGAGCACAGGCCGCTCGTTCGGCTACCGTAGTGTTGATTCCGTAGAGAAGTGATTCAAGAGGTCGGCAACAAGTTCGACCTCTTTTTTTGTCATAGCTTGATGACAGGGAATACTGAGTTCCTGGTCGTGGATTCGTTCTGTTATCGGAAAGGTGTATGTGTTCCATTTCCGATAGCATTTTTGTTTGTGCGGGGGGATAGGGTAGTGAATCTGTGTCTGTACACCGTTCGTTTCCATATACTGCTGCAGTTCATTCCGTTTTGCACAGAGCAGGGGGAAGATGTGATAGACACTGGATGAGTCGGTGGGCAGTGTGATTTCCGGATTCTGGATATGTGTCAGATAATATCGGGCAATGTCCTGGCGCCGTTGGTTTTCTTTGTCTAAATACTTCAGTTTGACGTCGAGGATGGCTGCTTGCATTTCATCCATCCTGGAGTTTCGTCCTATATAATCAAAGACATATTTTCTGGATGAACCGTAGTTTCCGATGGATGCAATGGTGCGAGCCAAATCCTGATCGTTTGTGGTGACAGCACCGGCATCTCCCAGAGCTCCTAAGTTCTTTCCTGGATAGAAGCTGTGAGCAGCGGCATCGCCAAGTGACCCCGTCCGTTTCAATGGAGAATGATCACTTGACAATTGGCAGGAACTTGCTTCTTGCCCATTGTCCATGGGCAGGCGACACCCATGTGCCTGTGCATTGTCCTCTATGAGCTTCAGTTGATGTTTTTTGCATAGCCTGCCAATCTTCTCTGTAAAGGCACATCGCCCATAGAGATGGACGATCATCACGGCTCTTGTTCGCGGGGTAATGGCTTCTTCTATCAGACTGTCATCAATCTGGAAAGTGTCAATCGATGGCTCCACAAGGATGGGGGTGAGCCCACACTCTGTAATGGAGAGGATGGAGGCGATATAAGTGTTGGCAGGTACGATGACTTCATCTCCTTTCTGCATCACCCCCATCTCCATATAAGCTCGAAGTATCAGAGTGAGTGCATCGAGTCCGTTGCCGCAGCTGATACAATGACGGCTACCGATATAATCGGCATAGTGCTCTTCGAACAACTGGGTCATCTCTCCTTTGAGATACCACCCGCTGTCGAGTACATGCATCATAGCTTGTCGGATCTCTTCGCCATGAGCATCATTGATCCTTTTCAGGTCCAGGTATTTGATCATAGCGTCCATTCGTATGTATCATAACAAACACCTCTTCCTCCGAAGCCTTCCTTCTGATGGATGAGGTTTTCATTCAGTTTGTCACCATGTTCCTCTGTTGATTTCCCGAAATCGAAAAACACCTGACTGTGATTCATTTCGTGAAGCAGGTGGTGCATGATCAGGTCGAGAGCACCAGTCTTTTTTCCTTCATCATCAGTAGCAATATACTGGGAGTGGATCACGATGGGTGTGAGGTAGAGTAGCATGCCGCCGATGAGTCGCCCATGATAGTAGGCACCAACCAGTTGAATGTTATCGGGGAAACGTGATTGTAATAGTCGTATTTCCCCGATCGTGTGAACAGGCTTTAACCCGTATTTGTGGAATAGGTTCTGTGACAGGATCTGCCAGAATGCCTCATAGTCATCGGTCATTCGAACCGTAATACCGTTTCTCTTGGCTTTCATGACGCATCGTTTGCGCAGTGTTGACCATTTTGTGGGGTGAGGAATCAGGATACAGGTGGAGATCTCCTTGGCAGTCATCTGCCCCCGGCACTCGTTATAGATAGCGAACAGATCTTCTTCAGCCGGTATGCGGTGGTATATCCATGGAGTGGGGCGGTAGATGATACGGCGGATGCCCGCACTACGGTAATAGTCGTTCAGGAGATGAAAGAGTTTGACGGTGTTGGCAGCAGTGGCCTTCTCATCCATAATGAGTCCCCCGTATGTCAGTCCTTGGTGAGAACACAGAATGCCATCGCTGACATTAGCAGGAAGAAGGGCATAGAGTCTTCCTTTGAGATAGCACATGACAGAGTGGTCGTGGAACCGGTCGGCATGGTAATCCATATACTGGCGATCAAAGAGGAAAGTCCCATTCTTCGACTGCTTCACGAACCGATTCCACTCTTCGGCTTTATCAGGTGTATATCGTCTTATCTCGAACATCCCACGTATTTTAGGAACTCATCGTAATCATAGATATAGTCATCTTCATCAAAATGCTCGGATGCCAGGACCAGACAGACGGCACCCGATGAGAAATCATCGAGCGTGCGCCATGTGTTGACATCGATCAACAATCCCTGGTAGGGATGGTTCAGCAGCACTGTTTTGCGCTCATGACCATTGTCGAGCGTCACATGGAAAGAACCGCTCAGAGCCACGACAAACTGTTTGAGCCTTTTATGTGCATGACCGCCACGACTCTCTCCGCCGGGCACGTCATACACCCAGTAGGCACGTTTGATCTCAAAGGGCACCATGTCTTTCCCTTCCGCCACAGTCAGGTTACCGCGTGGATCCGTGATCTTGGGCAAGTCAATGATTTTGATCTCCATTGTTCTTACGGTCGTTCCGTCTTATTTCTTCATATACGAGTCAGTTCCCAATACCGTCTTTGCCAGTCGCTTGGCTTTGTCGCGTAGCGCATTGACATCGTCACCCACCTCACCGTAGCAGAGCACGACTCCCATACGACGACCTTTGTGGGCCTCAGGCTTTCCAAAGATGCGGATACGGGTGCGGTCTTCTCGCAGTGCTTCCTCCAGATGATAGTCGAGCAGTGAACGGTCAACGGGCACTGCAGCCTCCTTGGGTGACAATATTACAGCGGAGGCACCTGCATGTTCCAGATGGATGGCAGGAATAGGCAGTCCCATTACGGCCCGGAAATGCAGTTCGAACTCCGAGAGGTTTGTGGTATGTCCCAAAGTTACCATACCCGTGTCGTGTGGACGTGGTGACAACTCAGAGAATATCACCTCACCCTGTTTGGTCAGGAAGAACTCAACACCCCAGATACCTGCACCTGTCAGTGCTTTGGTTACTTCGTCAGCCATGTGTTGTGCTTGTTTCAAGGCAGCTTCGTCAATCTGATAAGGTTGCCACGATTCACGATAGTCACCCCCCTTCTGCACATGACCTATGGGTGGACAGAATAAGGTTGGCCAACCGTGCTGCTGGGTCACGGTGAGCAATGTGAACTCCGACTCGAAATCGATGAATTCCTCGATAATCACTTCCTTTACGTCACCGCGACTGCCTTCCATTGCTTCCTGGAATGCTTGTTCCAGTTCCTCATCGTTGTGGACATAGCTCTGACCATGTCCGCTTGATGACATCAAAGGTTTCACCACACAAGGGAATCCGATCTCATCGGCGGCTTGTTTAAACTCCTCGAAAGTCTTGGCGTAGAAATATTTGGCAGTACGCAGTCCAAGTTCCTTAGCCGCAAGATCGCGGATGGCACGGCGGTTCATGGTATAGTTCACGGCACGTGCCGAGGGAACCACCTGGATGCCTTGCTCCTCGAACTGGAACAGACGTTCCGTTCTGATAGCCTCAATTTCTGGAACAATGAGATCCGGCCGGTGTTTCCTAACCACTGCCTCCAGGGCATCACCGTCGAGCATGTTGAACACTTCCCGTTCGTCGGCTACCTGCATGGCAGGGGCATTATCGTAACGGTCGCAGGCAATGACATACTGTCCTGCTCGCATGGCAGCAATCACAAATTCCTTGCCCAGTTCACCTGAGCCTAATAATAAAATCTTCTTCATAATTGGAGGGTGCCGTAGTATGGCAGTTCATTGAACATTTAACGGTTTGCGTACATATTGTCGTAATATTTCTGGTAGTCACCCGAGGTGACATTGTCGAGCCATTCTTGGTTGTCAAGATACCAGCGGACGGTTTTTTCGATTCCTTCCTCGAACTGCAGACTGGGTTCCCAACCAAGTTCCTTCTGCAGTTTCGTAGAGTCGATGGCATAACGCAGATCATGACCGGCACGGTCGGTGACAAAAGTGATAAGATCCATGTCCTCCCCTTCCTTGCGCCCTAACAGACGGTCAACAGTCTTGATCACCACTTTGATGATGTCGATGTTCTTCCATTCATTGAAGCCGCCGATGTTGTAGGTCTCGGCAATTTTACCCTCATGGAAGATCAGGTCGATGGCACGGGCGTGATCTTCCACGAACAGCCAGTCGCGCACATTCTCTCCTTTGCCATATACAGGCAACGGTTTGCGATGTCGGATGTTGTTGATAAAAAGTGGAATCAGCTTCTCTGGGAACTGATATGGCCCATAGTTGTTTGAGCAGTTGGTCACGATGACGGGCATGCCATAGGTGTCATGATAGGCACGTACAAAATGGTCGGAAGATGCCTTGGCTGCACTATAGGGAGAGTGAGGATTGTACTTTGTGGTCTCCAAGAAAAACTTGTCTCCGTATGCCAGATGGTGTTCTGCCGATGATGCTGTGGTGGTAAACGGTGGCTCGATGCCTTCGGGATGTGTCAGTTCCAAGGCGCCATACACCTCATCGGTAGAGATATGGTAGAAACGCTTACCTTCGTATTTCTCAGGAAGACTCTCCCAATAGAGTTTCGCAGCCTGCAGCAAAGACAGCGTTCCCATCACATTGGTCTTGGCGAAGGTGAAGGGATCCTTGATGGAACGATCCACATGACTCTCTGCTGCCAGATGGATGATACCATCCACCTTCTTGTCCTGCATCAGCTGGTAGAAGGCATCGAAGTCGCAGATGTCCATTTTCACAAACTCGTAGTTGGGCTTGTCCTCAATGTCCTTGAGATTTGCCAGGTTACCTGCATACGTCAGCTTGTCGAGGTTGATGATGTGGTAATCGGGATATTTGTTCACAAACAGGCGCACCACATGACTTCCAATAAAGCCTGCGCCACCGGTAATAACAATCGTTCTTTTCATATCTTAATCAATTTCAAATTCATTTAAATATCTCCTTTTCATTCCTTATCTCGTAAAGTGATCACTTCCAAATCTTTGAAATCCTTGCCGTCGATGGCCAGTCGGACGAGTGTGCGCTCTTTATGCCAGCCTTGGATACCAGCGGCACCTGGGTTGATGTGCAACAGTCCGAGTGTCTTGTCGTATTTCACCTTGAGGATATGCGAATGACCGGCGATGAAGAGTTGAGGCGGGTTGGAATAGAGCGTGCTCCTGATGGAGGCATCGTAGTTGCCCGGGTAACCGCCGATATGCTTGATGAGCACATCCACGTCCTCGCACTTAAACCGGTTCAGTTCGCGATACATCAGTCTGAGGTCACCACCGTCGCAGTTTCCGCAGACGGCACGGAACGGGCGGAATTCGGCCAGTCGTTCTGCCACCTCCACGCTGCCGATATCACCGGCATGCCAGATCTCGTCGCAGGGCTCAAAGTAGTGCAGGTATTTGTCATCCCAATAGCTATGGGTGTCGCTGATGATGCCGATTTTCTTCATGTCACAGCAGGAATCGTTGTTCGATAAACGTTTTGATAAGCTCCTCGGTTTTCTTCAGTCCTAAGACAGATGAGTTCACACAGAGGTCATAACTCTCTGCATGTCCCCATTTCTTTCCTGTATAGTAGTTGTAGTACGAGGCCCGTGCACTCTCTTTGTTCCTCAGGATCTTCCGGGCCGTCTCTTCATCGCATTCATGCCTTTCTGCCACAGCCTTCAGTCGGTCTTCCATATTGGCCGTGATGAAAATGTTCACCGTATCTTTCCGTTCCCGCAGCACATAGTCGGCACATCGTCCGATAAACACGCAAGACCCATCCTCGGCGGCTTTCTTGATGGCATCGCTCTGGAACTGGAACAGACTCTCTTGTGAGAAGCGGCTGTTGTAGAAATTGTTGTCGCCTACATGAGGTGCATGCAAGTGGAACAGGGATTTCATGAATCCTTTCTGTTCATCGTTCTGTTCGAAGAAAGCTTCCGAGAAACCACTCTCCTTTGCAGCTAAGTTCAGCAGTTCCTTATCGTACAGCTTACAGTCGAAATCTTCTGCCAGCAGTTTGGCGATGATACGTCCGCCAGACCCTAACTGCCTCCCCACATTGATGATGATGTGATTATTGCCCATTGGTAAGTGCTTTATGTTGTAGTTTGAATTGACGCATATATCTAATCATGATGATCCAGGTGACGATGAAGGCCACGGTATCGCTGGCAGGTAGTGATGCCCACACACCATTCACACCCATGATAGGGGGTAAGATGATCAGTAGGGGCAGCAGGAAGATCATCTGGCGCGAGAGCGAGAGGAAGATGCTGATCTTGGCCTTGCCGATGGATTGGAAGAAATTCGTGATCACTGCCTGCGAGCCTATCAATGGGAAAGCCAGCATGTTGATGCGGATACCGAGTGCCGACTTCTCAATTAGTTCTGTATCGGTAGTGAATAGTCGAGCGCAGGGGTATGAAAGGAACTCTCCTACCAGCCAGCCCACAATCATGATGAAGGTGGCGGAGATCATCGACAGGTTCAATACCTTCAGCATCCGGTCGAACTGCATGGCTCCGTAGTTATATCCAGCGATGGGCTGCATTCCTTGGTTAATGCCCATCACGATCATGAAGAAGAAGAAACCGATGCGGTTGGCGATACCATAGGCACCTACGGCCAGGTCGCCGCCATATCTCACGAGGGCGGTATTAATGAAGATCACGATGATGCACGAACAGGCATTCATCGCCAAGGGAGAGATGCCGATGGCGAGGATGTTCTTGATGATAGCCTTGTCGAGCTTGTAGATGCCCCGTTGGAAATGCAGCAGTTCGTTCGGGTTCGTGAACAGTTTGATCTGCCAGCAAAGTGCGGTGATCTGAGAGAGGATGGTGGCGAGGGCGGCTCCGCGGATCCCCATGTCGAAGGTATAGATGAACAGGGGGTCGAGAGCGGTGTTCAGTACAACGGTGAAGATTGTGGCATACATCGCGTGCTTGGGCTTAGAGGCTGCTCTTAGTAAGGCGTTCATACCGAAGTAGAGATGGGTGAACACATTACCCAGCAGGATCACCACCATATACTCATGAGCATAGGGAAGGGTGTTGTCGGTGGCACCGAAGAACCGCAGGATCGGATCAAGAAATAGCAGGCAGAGGGCACCGAAGATGACTCCCGTGATGATCTTCAGCACCACGGAGTTGCCTAAGATACGCAGGGCCATGGAATAGTCTTTCTGTCCCAGCTTTACCGACAGGTAGGTGGAGGCTCCCACACCAATGCAGGCACCGATGGCACCACTGAGGTTCATGAACGGAAAGGTGATAGCCAAGCCCGAGATGGCCAGTGGTCCCACTCCCTGTCCGATGAAGATGGAGTCAACCATATTATATAAGGATGAGGCCACCATAGCCACAATTGCGGGGATGGCATATTGCATCAGCAGACCGCCCACGGGTTTCGTCCCCAATTCCAATGTCGCTTTTTTGTTGTCCATATCGAGTGCAAAGATACAATAATTAATTGACAAATCATCTGATTGACGTGTTTTTTGTTTTGAGTTTTGCATATATGCAGTTTTATTATTACTTTTGCAAGCAAAGAAAAAACGTAAGGATGAGGAAAAGAACGATCTTGCAGGCATTGGCCATCGCTTTGTTGGTGCTTTTTGTCAACGGACCGAATGTCGTATCACTGATTATCGTGCTCGTCGGTGAGCTTCTTTTGGCCATTTTCGCCTATAAGCAGAAGGAGAAGAAGGACGAAAAAGTGCAGGAACCGCTGGCTTCTGCACATGAACTGCTACAACTATATGGAGATCCTGATGACATTATCCTGCTGGATGCGGTGCGGGGGAACGAACTGAACCATCAGATCCTGGTCTATCGCGACCGACGGTGTTTCGTGGTTGAAGGCCAACCCCTGAACTGGCAGGACATCAAGAGTGTGACGTTTAACAACTATGCCACACCTTACGAGATTCCTGTCTATCAGATTGTGATAGCTACCACCCTGCGCGATCATCCTTTCATCCATCTCAGTGTGGGGCAGGACATCAGCTGGGCACGTGAAATCGTGATGGAGATGGAAAACTGGATCGAAGGAGAGGAGAAGGAGAGAAGATGAAGAAAGTGCTGACAATCATCGTCCTGCTGCTCTTCGTGATTACTTTGACAGCACGCAACACCGACAGAGTGAAGTTCCCCGGTGGAAAATGCTACATGCTACGGGTGCAGTTGTGTGACAAGCAAGGAACGTCTTTCAGTCTTGACCATCCCGAGGATTTCCTCTCGCAGCGAGCCATAGAACGCCGACAGCGGCAACGGTTAGCCATCGATAGTACTGACCTGCCGCTATGTGCCCGTTATGTGCAGGCTGTGGAAGCCACGGGGGTGGAGACTGTTGCCGTGAGCAAATGGAACAACACGATGTTGGTGCGGGTACGAAAGCTTGACGTGATGAAAACCCTCTTGCGACTACCTTTCGTGACTCATGTGACGAAGGTCTGGACTTCTCCCGACTCAATAGAACGTCGCAAGCCCCGTCCTCACTACCGGACGACGTTCAATAAATGGGATCACCTCGACGAGAACCCCGAGGGCGTTACCTATGACCAGATAGAGATGCTCGGTGGCAATCGCTTGCATAAACAGGGGTATCGGGGACGGGACATGGTGATCGCTGTGCTCGACGGTGGTTTCATGAATGCTGATGTGATCCCTGTGCTGACCAGAATCCGTCTGCTGGGATCGGTTGACTTTACCCATGCAGTGAACAAGGAGAGTATTTTCAACGGTATCGATCACGGGACGATGGTGCTCTCGACGATGGCTGCGAACGAACCAGGAATGTTCGTCGGTACGGCTCCCGATGCCGGCTACTGGCTGCTACGCTGTGAGGATACACAGACGGAACAGATGGTGGAGGAGGATTACTGGGCTGCCGCCGTGGAGTTTGCCGACAGCGCGGGTGTAGATGTGATTAACAGCTCTTTGGGCTACCATCATTTCGACGACCCTTCGCAGAACTATCGGTATTGTCAGTTAGACGGTTCTTCCACGTTGATCTCTCGTACCGCCTCCATGGTGGCACAGAAGGGGATGATCTTGGTGAACAGTGCTGGCAACGACGGTATGGGAACATGGAAGAAGATCAACGTGCCAGCCGATGCGAAAGATATCATCACAGTGGGGGCAGTGAGTGCTAATAGGGAGAATGCAGCCTTCAGTGGTATCGGTCCGACAGCCGACGGCAGGGTGAAACCTGATGTGATGGCAATGGGAAGTCCTACATCGGTCATCACCGGACGGGGGGTGATCAGTAAGGATATCGGAACCTCGTTCTCCGCTCCTCTGGTGACGGGCTTGATTGCTTGTCTGTGGCAGGCTTTCCCCCATAAGACGGCTTTGGAAGTAATGGACATGGTGCGGCAGAGCAGTGATAACGTGGAATGTCCTGATAATATCTTTGGCTACGGCATTCCGAATTTTTGGAAAGCGTATCAGAAGATGAGAGATGAAAGATGAGATGAATAAGACACTTACTCTATACGAACTCAACTCATTGGTACGCGAGACCATCGAGCTGGAACTCAATCAGGAATACTGGGTGGAGGCAGAGATCTCGGAGGCTCGCGAGGTGAGAGGTCATTGTTATCTGCAACTGGTGCAGTATGACATAGGGGGAGCCACTATGGGCAAGGACTACGGGAATCGGTTTACGCAGCGCAGAACTCCCGTGGCTCAGGCTGCTGCCAAATGCTGGCAGTCATCATGGCAGCTGATTCGCCCTCACTTTGAGCGAGTGACGGGACAGCGGCTCCATGCCGGTATGAAAGTGCTGCTGAAGGTCTATGCGCAGTTCCACGAGACTTACGGTTTCTCTTGGATCGTTACGGATATCGACCCTACTTATACCATGGGCGATATGGCACGCAGACGACAGGAGATCATACGTGTGTTGAAAGAAGAGGGGGTGTTTGAACTGAACAAGGAATTGAAACTCCCCATGTTCACTCAGCGCATTGCCGTGGTGAGCAGTGAGAATGCGGCAGGCTATGGTGACTTTGTGAACCAGTTAGAACAGAACGAATATGGCTTTAGTTTCCATACTCGTCTCTTCCCCGCAGTGATGCAGGGGGAACAGGTGGAGACAAGTATCATTGCTGCACTCGACAAGATCAACAGGTGTATAGACGATTTTGATTGTGTGGTGATTATCCGCGGTGGTGGTGCCGTGGCCGACCTTTCGGGGTTTGATACGCTGGCTTTGGCGGAGAACGTGGCGAACTTCCCGCTTCCTGTAATTACGGGAATCGGTCATGAGCGTGATGAGAGTATCTTGGACATGGTTTCCCATACCCGTGTGAAAACACCCACTGCAGCAGCGGCCTTCTTAGTGAGTCATCTGAAAGAGGTCTATGACCTGTTGGTAACAGCTCAGCAGGTGATTGTCTCGACAGTGCGTAGTAGAATGGATGTGGAGAAAATGCGCCTTACCCGTTTGACTGCTCATCTCCCTGCCCTTTTCTCACTGGTGAGAACCCGTCAGGAGGCTCGCCTTACCCGTTTGGAACAACAGTTGCTGAATATGATCCGAAGACGGATAGATATGGGGCGCAACAAAACAGAACGGTTGGAAGATTTGCTGAACCGATGCTGCGAACGGAAAATGATGAAGGAGCACCATCGGATGGAACTGCTTTCTCGGCGGATGGAAGCTGTGGATCCCATGCGACTCCTGCAGCGAGGATACAGCATCACCTTATATAAAGGAAAGAGCGTACGTAATGTTCACCTGCTGAAACCTGGTGATGAGATAGAAACGCGGGTTGAGAACGGTACCTTCCTGTCGGTGGTGAAGTCATGAATGTTGAATTATAATAAAAGGTAAGATGGAAAAGAAATTGACATACGAAGAGGCGATGCGCCAGATAGAGCACATCGTTGCAAAAATGGAGAATGATGAACTTGACATCGATGAGATGGGTGAGCAGTTGAAAAAGGCTCAGCAACTCATCAAACTCTGCAAGGCCAAACTGACCAAGACAGAGGTGGAAATCCAAAAGATTCTGTCGGAAGACGAGTAGTCTCGCCTTCCCACAGAATTAGAAATAGATACCGATGGAAACAGACTTGTTTTTCCGTATATCATTGAGCTATTATTAATAACGCAAAGTTAGGTTTTTCCTTTAAACCGACAAGAAAAAAGTGTTAAAAGCGATTTTTTGTTAAATATTGTTGCTTAAACGCAGGATTTTGATTACTTTTGCAAGCAAATAAGAACGATTATCATTAAAATGACAATAGCAAAATGAAGAATTTAGATTGGTCGAGTCTGTCGTTCGGTTATATGCCGACTGACTACAACGTTCGCTGTTACTATCGCGATGGAAAATGGGGCGAGATCGAAGTTTGCTCCGATGAGTATCTGAAAATCCATATGGCAGCTACCTGTCTGCATTACGGACAGGAGGCCTTCGAGGGACTAAAGGCTTATCGTTGTCCAGATGGAAAGGTGCGTGTGTTCCGTATGGAGGAGAATGCCGCCCGTCTGCAGAGTACATGCCGCGGCATTATGATGCCCGAGGTCTCTACGGAGCTGTTCTGTGAGATGGTAAAGAAAGTGGTACGACTGAATCAGGAATGGATTCCCACCTACGAGAGCGGAGCCACGCTTTACATTCGTCCGCTGCTCATCGGAACAAGTGCACAAGTGGGCGTTCATCCCGCAAAGGAATATTGCTTCCTGATCTTCGTCACTCCGGTTGGGCCTTACTTCAAGGGGGGCTTCTCCAGCAATCCCTATGTGATTGTTCGCGACTATGACCGCTCTGCTCCCTTAGGCACAGGTAAATATAAGGTAGGTGGAAACTATGCTGCCAGTTTGTTTGCCAATAATCTGGCACATGAGAAGGGGTATGCCTGCGAGTTCTACCTCGATGCCAAGGAGAAGAAATATATGGATGAGTGCGGTGCTGCCAATTTCTTCGGTATCAAGGACAACACATATATCACTCCGAAGTCAACCTCTATCCTCCCATCTATCACCAACAAGAGTCTGATGCAGGTGGCAGAAGACTTAGGTATGAAGGTGGAACGTCGTCCTATTCCCGAAGAGGAGTTGGAGACCTTCGAGGAGGCTGGCGCATGCGGAACAGCTGCTGTGATCAGTCCGATATCCTATATCGATGATTTGGATACAGGAAAGCGTTATGACTTCGGTCCGGAACCTGGTCCGATGTCCAAGAAACTCTTCGATACACTACGTGGTATTCAGTATGGTACCATCGAGGATAAGCACGGATGGACTACCGTGGTGATAGAGTAATTTAGTGAAGAGTAATTAAGTGAAAAGTGAAAAGTGAAGAGTGAAGGATTTGCTGCCGCTGTGGCTTTGGACATAAGTGACTGGTGCGGCAGCAAATTCTTCACTCTTCACTCTTCATTCTTCACTTAATTACTCTTCACTTTTCATTCTTCACTCTTCACTTTTCATTCTTCACTCTTCACTCTTCATTCTTCACTTTTCACTCTTCACTCTTTTTTCTCCCTTGTGTAATCAAATGTAATCATTTTCTTGTGGCAAAAGGGCTTTTTCTCTACTTTTGCCGACGAAATCCGACGGGATCCGGACTCGTTGCGTTTCATCCACAGAAAGGCTGTGGATTCATTACTCACCTTTTAAAAACAAAGAAAATGAAAATGACAAAGATTTTTTTAGCGGCTCTCGCAGCCTGTGTGATGACAGTCAGTGCACATGCACAAGTAAATAACCGGCAGGATAAGGCCTCTCAGGGTAAGATTTATGATCAGGTGGAGCAGATGCCAACTTTCCCTGGCGGAACTCAGGAGTTCTTCAAATATTTCGGTCATGAAATGAAATACCCCAAGGATGCCTTTGAAAAGAAGATCAGTGGGAAGGTTGTTGTTGACTTCGTTGTCGAGAAAGATGGATCCATCAGTAACGTGAGGATCAACAAAAGCATCTATCCTTCCTTGGATGCTGAGGCCAAACGGGTGGTAGAGGCCATGCCCAAATGGAATCCTGGCAAGCAGGATGGGAAACTGGTGCGTGTGAAGTTTACAATGCCGGTATCGTTTAGCCTTGACTGATCGGATGAGAGTATTACCTTATATATTACTCACATTGGTCGGACTGTTGTCGGGTTGCTCTCATGAGCAATCCGACACCTATCGCTATCTTCTCGATGTGGAGAGGATGGTCTCGAAAGAACCTAACCGTGCCATGCAGATGATCTATGCGATGGAGGTGGCGAACCGGAAAGTCGAAGCCAGGCATGCTATCCATGACATGGAATGTGAACGTTTGGAAACGGAGGTGGACTCCGCATTGTTCGGATTGCTCTACACCGAGGTGATCCATAAGATCGGCATGGAGATCCGTGATGATTCCCTCATTGCCATGAGCACACGGTATTATGAGAAGAAAGGGAATCGTGACCGACTGGCTCGGTCGCTGCTCCATCTGGGTATCACTCATCAGAGTAATGACCGTTGGCGCGAAGCGGTAGCGTGTCTGAAGCGGGCTGAGGAACTGTCTGTTGAGATGGACGACAGTATCTTCTCCTATGATGTATGTGATGCCATCGGTCATCTGAACGAGATGGCAAACTGCAAAGACCTGATGCTTACTTATTATCAGCGAGCATTGGCTTGGGCCGACATGATGGGGAACGACAGCTTGAAAGTGCTAACCCTGAACAAGATGATTCGAGCCCAGGTTCATCTCGGTATGGTTGACAGTGCTCGTGCTTATATCACGCAGGCACAGCCCTTGCTTTCCAGCCTCACGCCACAGCTGCGGTCGGATCTTCTTGCCAGTATCGGCAGCTTCGCACTGATTGAGCAAGATACGGTAAAGGCTACAAGGTATCTGACGCAGGCCCTCCAACTCTTTCCCAATGACTATGCAGCTAAGCTGATGGGCGATGTGATGGAAGGGCAGGGAAAGATGAAAGAGGCCACCGATTACTGGTTTGAGGCGTTGAATACCGATCATGTGCAAGTAAAGATTGAGGCGTATGAGAAACTGGTGGACTATTACAAGCATCATGAGGAATGGCGGGCTCTCGACTTGAGCGACCATCTGAATCATCTCTATCAAAACATGCGGAGTAATGACAAGGCAGAGACGATTGCTGCCTTGCAGAAAGAGTATGACAGTCGTATGGAACGGCACCGTTCTGCGCGAAGACTGATCATCCTCACGGCAGTGATTCTCGTACTCGTCGTTGCCATCGTGCTGTTTGTCTATTACCATCGTCGGAAGATGAGGGCATATCAGGTGGTGCAGGACCGTATTAAAGTGCTGCAGGACCAGCTCTCAGAGAAGAAGGAGAAGGAGTCGGTGGCCGATATGCAACTGATGGATACGCTGCTCAACGATACTACGGTATATTACTTCCACAGGATGGCCAGTGGGGGAAGGGTACCTGATAATGCCCAGTGGAAAGAGTTGTATGACCTGATACAGCGTGTGCTTCCCGATTTCCTTCCATCGGTGAACAGGAATGGGCTGCTCACCGAACGGGATCTACGTATCTGTATGCTGATCAAACTGCGCTTCGTTCCCACGGAAATCGCTACGCTGATAGGATTGTCACCGCAGTCGGTCACCAATAGTCGTACGCGCCTGCTTCGTACGATCTTCGGCGTGAAGGGCGGCGCAAGAGATTTCGATGCCAGAATCCAACAGCTGAAAGACTGAGACTCACCGTTTTGATGCTGAAAGATGGATTAACTATCCCTGATATTTGTATTTGTCGAAACTATTCATTACCTTTGCAGCCAAATATAGGTATCTATGGGTAAGGGAAAACTGGCGAAGTTCGCTGATATGGAACGTTATGAGAATGTGTTTCAGTATCCGTTCTCTGTAGTTGACAATGTTCCTTTTGACATGAAGGGGCATTGGCGTGAGATGTATTTCCATAACGATCATCCCATCGTGTTAGAGCTGGGATGCGGCAAGGGAGAGTATGCGGTGGAACTGGCTCGACGGTTCCCTGAGAAGAATTTCATTGGAGTGGATATCAAGGGGGCACGGATGTGGACAGGTGCTACGCAGGCCTTGAACGACGGATTGAAGAATGTGGCATTCCTGCGTACGAACATTGAGATCATCGACCGCTTCTTCGCTGAGGATGAGGTTCAGGAGATTTGGCTTACTTTCAGCGATCCGCAGATGAAGAATCCGCGCAAGCGTCTGACCTCTTCTTTCTTTCTGGAACGTTATCGTCGTTTCTTGATCAACGGAGGGATCATCCATCTGAAGACGGATTCGAATTTCCTCTTTACCTATACCACTTGTCTGGTGGAGAAGAATCAATTGCCTTTGCTTTTACGTACAGAAGACCTCTACGGATCGGAGAATCCTGATGAGGTGGCTTCCTCTATCCAGACTTATTATGAGAATATGTGGATTGAACGCGGACTGAACATTCGGTATATGAAATTCCTACTGCCTCGGAATGGCGTGCTGGAGGAACCGGATGTTGAAATACCTTTGGATGATTACCGCAGCTATCGGCGCGATAAACGGAGTCCCAAGGAAACAGCGAAGTAGAGCTTTCAAGTATATAAACGCAGATATATTATAGTAAAAACAATGAAAAAGATTCTATTAATGGTGGCTGCCATCATGATGGCTACCTTGAACATTTATGCACAGGAAGAGACTAAACCTGTTTATCTCACTACGGAGGAGTTGCCAGACCTGATCAAGTGCCTGCCGGCACCTCCCGCGTTTGACAGTCCTGAATTTGCCAACGACATGATGCGTTATGCCTGGGGAAAACAGCAGCGCATTGACCAGGAGAGGGCGGAGATAGCCAAGGGTGATGCCGTCTGGGATCCTATCGATGCCTTGTTCCATCAGTTCGCCGTACCTTTTGGCCTGGAGGTCACAGCCGAGGATACCCCGGAGATCTACAAACTGCTCACCACGGCCATCTATACCACCGATCAGATGCGTGTGGCACCGAAGGCCTTCTATCATCGTCAGCGCCCCTTTGAGCGTTTCGAGGATGCGATTCTCACGGGTGAGGAAGATGAATTGCGCGGTGAGGGCAGTTATCCCTCAGGACATACCATGCGCGGTCAGATGTGTGCTTTGCTAATGTCACAGATTGCCCCGCAGCAAACGGATACCCTCTTCTATCGTGCTTATATATACGGTCAGAGTCGTGTCATTGCCGGTGCACACTGGCAGAGTGATGTGGATGCCAGTCGTATAGGAGCCAGCATCGGTTTCTGTGCCCTTCAGGGCAGTGAGGCTTTCCGTGAGCAGATGAAGAAGGCACAGGCAGAATATGCCGAGAAGACCAGTCAGGGTACTGGAGTGCGCAGAGCTGTTATCGTGGAGCACCCTGCTTCAGCCCGTACCTACCACGTCGATGGCATTTCTGCCAACGAAGTAAGTCGTGGTGCTTTGATTACGAATAGTAAGAAAGTCATCAGGAAGTAAGGCACCTCCTGAATCCCTTCCTGATTTTCTGACAGGTGTGTTGGTGCTGTTACATACAGTGCCAGCACACCTGCTCTTGTTAAGTCAGTGGCGAGTATTCCATCCCGAACACTTTGGCCACTGCCTCGTAGGTGATTTTCCCATCCACGATATTGACTCCCTTTCGGAGAGCCTCATCATCGGCACATGCCTTTTCCCATCCTTTGTCAGCCAGTGCCAGGACATAGCGCAGTGTGGCATTGGTAAGGGCAATGGTGGATGTGTTTGGCACAGCACCGGGGATATTGGCCACGGCATAGTGGACGATACCGTCAACCATATAAACGGGATCACTGTGCTTGGTGGGGTGGGAGGTCTCGAAGCAACCGCCTTGGTCGATGGCCACGTCAACGAGTACCGTGCCCGGTTCCATCAGTTTCAGCATGTCCTTTGTAATCAGGTGAGGGGTGGCATCTCCAGGAATCAGCACAGAACCGATCACGATGTCAACGGTGGGCAGCTCCTGTCGGATATTGTGTTCTGTAGAGTAGAGCGTATGGACCTGTGGCATATCGGCAGCTAAGCGTTTCAGACGGGGCAGGGAGATATCGGTGATGGTGACATCCGCTCCCATACCTATGGCGATACGGGCGGCAGCTTCGCCAACGGTACCACCGCCAAGGACAAGCACTTTGGCGGGCTTGACACCGGGGACGCCAGCCATGAGCTTTCCCTTTCCCCCTTGGGTCTTCTGCAGGTAGTAGGCACCGTTCTGCGTAGCCATGCGCCCTGCCACCTCACTCATGGGGATCAGCAGGGGGAGGGATCGGTCTTTCATCTCTACCGTCTCATAGGCAATACAGGTCGCACCACTTGCCAGCATGGCCTCTGTGAGTTCTCGTTCACAGGCGAAATGGAAGTAAGTGAACAAAACCTGTCCTTTTCGAACTAAAGGATATTCCGGAGCGATGGGCTCCTTCACCTTGACAATCATGTCGGCCTTGGCATACACATCCTCTATCTTAGGCAGGATGGAGGCTCCGACGGCCTGATACTGTTCATCGTGGAATCCACTGCCTTCGCCAGCCGTATGCTGTACGAAGACTTCATGCCCATGCTTCACCAGTTCAGCTACGCCGGCGGGGGTCATGCCTACACGATTCTCATTGTCTTTGATCTCTTTTGGAATTCCTACTTTCATAAGCGTATCATTTAGGGTTAGTAGTTACATCCGCAAAGATACAAAAAAAATGGATACGTTGTTTCGCATCGTATCCATTTTTTTTTGTTCATTAATGAAAGAAGGGTAGTATCAACTTCAGTCCGATGTTCCGTCCCATATTATAGACACCCTTCCGTCCTGTCACCGTGTTCTCTTCTGCATACTTCAGACGGCTCAAATGGTTTTGGTAAGCACGGTCGAAGATATTGTTGGCAAAGAGATACAAAGAGGCAACTTTCCGTCCGTGGTACAGGAGGTCTGTTCCTGCAAAGAGATTAAATAAGGTGTACGACGGGGTAGAGGTCTCGGTATCGTAGGCTGCCAAGACATGATCCTGTTTCAGGTTACAATCCATTTCAATACTCGCATAGGTATTGTTGAGTACCTTTCCGTCTCGGATGAAATCATATCGGAGCGTAGATAGCCAGTGGGGTGCCGGGGTGAATGGCAGGTACTTACTTTCGGCGGTCTGGTGCAGCTGCACGCTGTTTACATAAGAGAAGGTATTCTCAAAATGAAGTCTTTCCACAGGATGGATGTCAGCCATCACCTCTCCTCCGATGATGCGTGCATCACCGGAGGTATATTGGTAAACGGGAACATCCTCGATGATCTCATTACCTTTCCGCTGGAGGAAAATGTAATGACTGATGCGGTTGGCAAAGAGGGACACCTGGGTGGAGATGATGTCTGAGGAGTAGTCGAATCCGGCATCCAACTGCCAGCTCTGCTCTGCCTTGAGTCCCGAGTTACCGAGCTCATAGCGTAGCGTTCCTTCATGTTCACCGTTGCTTCCCAGCTCACTCATGTTGGGAGCGCGGAAACCTCGTGACAGGTTGATGCGGAAATTCATCTGGTCGTTGATGTTGTAGATAGCCCCTAAGCTTCCCGTCATTCCATTAAAGGTACGTGAGAATTGTGTGAACCGTTCCTCTCCGTCTTCTGTCAAGGGATGACTGTGCAAATGACGGCTGTCATACCTGACACCTGCACTCACATGCCAGTTATCGAAAGAACGGCATGTCGTGGCAAAGACACCTACGTCGAAGAGGTTGTAAGCAGGAATCAGGAATTCATCTCCCATGTTCTCCGACCGTTGGTACATACCATTGACACCGAAAGCACTCTTCCATCCATCCCAGACGGTTGACTGATAGTGAAGATCGTAGTTGAGGGTGTGGAGCTTGAAGTCAAGTCCACTCTCCTCGGCACTCTCTTCATATTCCTCACGTCGGTTCTGCTGATAGCCCACCAGTATCTTCAGGGAACCGTTACCCAGCAGGACGGAGTTGTCCCACACTGCTTTGTAATGGTGTATTTGCTGGAAGGGTAGCATCTTTCCATAGCTCTTCCCGTCATTGTCTGATACCAGTTCTCCTGTAGCCTCATCCCTCTCACCTTCCACGATACCAGGTGTGAGATGGTAATATGACAGTTTGAGATGGGAATATCCCCAGACACGGTTAATGCCCATCATACCCGTCAGTGCCCTTTCCCTGAAACGGCTGTTGGGCACATATCCGTCATATCGGTTCTTGTAGTCGTGAGCCATTTTCTCACTCCATCGCCAGTTCCATACCAGTCCGCCCTGATTCCCTGCATGGTTGATGGAATAGTCGAACAGTCCGTTGTTTGTCTGGTATTCAGAGCTGACTTCTCCAAACATGGTGCCTTTGGGCATGACAGGCTCATCGTGGAAGATCAGCACTCCCGCCATGGCATCAGAGCCATAGGCCAGACTGGCCGGTCCCTTCAGGATCTCTACGGAGTGCACGCTCTGGGCATCGATCTCAATGCCATGCTCATCTCCCCATTGCTGTCCTTCCTGGCGGATTCCGTCGTTCACCACGAGAATGCGGTTGTACCCCAATCCGCGGATGACGGGTTTGGAAATGCCGCTTCCGGTGGTAATCTGTGACACACCAGGTTGTTTCGCTAATGCATCAATGATGTTGGTGGATGGTGTGGCCTGAAGTTCACGGGGAGAGACAACGGCAACAGGGGATGGGGAGTTCTTTAGGAGCTCCGTTCCCGTGAGTCCCGTTACCACCACTTCATTGATCATGGCATTGGCTTCTTTCAAGACGAAGTCCATCCGGTGCACCGTGCGCAGGTCAATGGTACGGATCAACGTCTGGTGTCCTACATAACTCACTTGTATGGTTGTGCTGATAGCGGGGAGCCCGGTAATGGCATACTCTCCGTCCTCATTGGTGATCGTCCCCTCCTTCAGCTCTGGGAAATAAATGCTGACGCCTATCAGAGGCATCTTGTCGATGTCGTCGGTTACTTTACCCGACAACGAGGCTTTGCCTAATGCTGTATCCGCCCATCCACAGGTGCACATACAGAGCAGCAAAGCGATGAATTGTATCTTCATTGCTTCTTCTTTTGTTGATGAATGGCCAAACTTTCATGCCACATTCCTCGTAATGCGAGCATGTGGACTGTCAGAAAGTTGAATTGTCTAACTTTTGATGTCTATTTCACAAAAGAAGAAGGCGGTGCGCGAAGCATGATGCAAGGTGTCTGCCTTGCGACAGCACTGCTGGGAACGGTGTGGCAGGATACCTTGCGGGTAAAGAAATAAAAAGTGAACGCCAGCAATGCTGGTAATAAATAAGGTAGGGTACTGAACTGACACAGCAGACAGTCATCTACCGAAAGGGAATGCGAGGTGAAATGTCCTCCATGAGGAACATGATGGATACATTCCACACAACTACCTTCTTCCATCGCCCCTGTCTGATGACGATGCAATGAAGTGGCAATGAGCATCGGGATGAACACTGCCAGCAGGATTTGCGCAAAGATCTGTCTGCGTTGCTTGATGTGAAACTGTACCATTCCGCTTGCAAAGGTACTACGAAATGGTCAAAATCAAGAATAATTTGAAAGAAATCATGCAAAAACTATAACAAACGGGCAATCTGACGGTCGGTGGCCTCGGGTAACAGTTGCTCGAAATGTGACTTGATCCGCCGGAACGATTCCTCGGCGCTCCGGACACACTGACAAGCCTCCCTGCCTAAGAGCTGTTCGGGTAATGCCAGCAACGACCATCCCCAGCCGTACTCCCTGTTGTGTTTGTCACGGGGGTAGATGAAATCCTCTGTCACGATACGGCATTCCATCTGCAGACGGGTGATGTAGCTATCGAACTTACTGCGCATCTTCGGACCAGTGAACCCGCAGGCGGCACGCAGCTCGCGTGTGATCATGCTGCCTCGTTCCTGCAAGGTGAAGAGAATGGCTTCTTCTATACTGCCACTCTCGGGCTCCGCACTCCTGCTCCGACGGTAGTTGCAGAAGTCGGGCCACCACTCCTTACTGATAAAGCCTGCCTTGCCGGCAAAGAACTTGCCGTACACACAATCGCCCTCGGTGATGATCTCACCTTTCCATTTCCACAACGGCCAGTCCCAACCACCATCGGGGAACACCACATAACGGCAGTCGCCTGCCACAACGGCCTCTGCGGAAAAGCCACGAATCTCACCTTCCAACAGGGGAAGGAATCCTACTTGCTGGATGTATGTGACCAGCTGGGCGGCTGTATATATCTCTGAACTACTCATCATTTCTTTTTCTTTGTTGCAAAATTAGTTCTTTTTGATGAGATCGCGAAACTTTCAGTTGTTTTTTTACTGTGACTATTGGCTATCGTGAGGTTGTATGGCTTTTCTTTGGTATAAAAGAAAACTTTGTTTAATCATTCTTTTCTTTGTCGCAAAGAAAACTTCTCTGTCACTCTTTTCTTTGGCGCAAAGAAAAGAGACAAAAGAAACATCCACCCCAACCCGTCCTTCCCCTATATGGGAAGGCTCAACCGCTCCTACTCGTCGCTCTTTCACTAAGGTAAGCTCGCCCCATCAAAGGGGCGGCTTGTTTTTTTGTCGGCTTACGCCAGTGCCCTTGTATCAGTGCTCTTGTAGCGAATCACAGATTCTTATACTTAATGCCGCCGGATTAATAATTCGGCAGTAACTTTGCTCTGCATGATTTGAGATCCTCCGTTGACTCCAATAACTCTGTGTGAATATATTGTCAGGATAATTCGGAATTATTTTATGGTTGTGAAAGAATGCTAATTGAATGGCGGGACAAACTCGGAGTGTACAGAAGTATCCCAAAGTGCCTTTTTGTGCAAGTAAAGTCTGTTTGGGATCAAAGTAGAGTCTAACTTGGATGCAAGTAGAGTCTGTTTTGAACCCAAGTAGAGTCTACGTAATGTTTACGTAGGGTCTGTTTAGGGTCGTTCCAGACTTTACTTACACCTGTTCTACCGTCATCTATACCTCGTTCCGCCGTCACCATCCACTTGTAGATGCCGCTGGAACAGGTGAAAACACCGTTTCAAATGACCCTTAGGTTACGTTTCTTCGAAAAAGCATGATTTCAACTTGTGAGGCTTTTATGGATCGCCTTCGGTGAGAACCAAGAAACCCATTTCAGTCCTTTTGCTTCACAAATACGGTGTTTTCGGGTTGTATTTACGGTGTTTTTGACCCCTAAATACTATGTTTTTGACCCCTAATTACTATGTTTTTTGACTCTAAAAACATGGTTTTTGCAAGTCGAAAAAGCCGAATCTCACTAACGTATTCATTATCAGCACCTTACTAAACCTCGTCAGAATCGCTCAAATTCGACCGAGAGAGCGGTTGGTTCTCTCCGTGCCCGTATTTTGCGTTAAACGAAGTTAATTCGTCAATATTATTCAGATTTTTAACAAATGAGGAGTGGAGTAGGGTACTTATGGAAAGTGCGCAATCTATGTTCATGTCGGTCTTCGAATGACAATTATGGACCCAATGTGATGGATGGTAAGAAGATAGTCGTGGAGTCATGCACCTTTGGGATTCTTGTCATGGTTCAGTGAACGCATGACTTGAAAAAAATGATGATTTGTTTGGCTAATCGGCAGATTTTCGTTACATTTGCCGAAAAATAGAATGATTCTAAAATGAGAGAAAGAATAGATGCTTTTTTGTTTGGGGATGAGCGTTTCCAAACTTCTACGATAGAACAACTCAAAGAGAATGGCATGCTGAATCGTGTACACCTGCTTCAAGGCGAGGTGACGGAACGATTGATGTCATCGGCTGTTCTCAAGGAGATCGGTGAACTTGCCACAGCAGACTTTGTGCTGTTATACCTGAAATCATCTCCGCTGACCATCGGATACGGCGCTTTGCAAAGAATGCTGCGTGCAGCGATGGAGACCGATGCCGCCTTAGTCTATGCCGACCGCTATTCGATAGAGCAAGGACAGGTGGTGCGGCATCCCGTGATCGACTACCAGTTAGGTAGTGTGCGTGATGACTTTGATTTCGGCAGTGTATTACTGATCCGCACCGACTTGCTTCACGAATACCTGTCAACAGTAGGACAGCAGACAGCCTATCAGTATGCTGCCCTCTACGACTTGCGTCTGTTCCTGAGCAGGAAAGGTATGCTGTTCCACCTGAATGAGTTCCTCTATACCGAGGAAGAGAGCGATCTCCGTGCCAGTGGGGAGAAACAGTTTGACTATGTGAACCCTGCCAACCGTGAGGTGCAGATAGAGATGGAGAAGGCTGTGACGGCTCACCTGAGGGAACTGCACGCCTTGGTGGATCCTTCGGGATATATGCCGCCCGACTTCAATGAGCAGCACTTCGAGGTGGAGGCCTCGGTGATCATCCCCGTGTTCAATCGCGAGAAGACCATTGCCGATGCCGTGAAGAGTGCACTGGAGCAGAAAACAAACTTCCCCTTCAATGTCATCGTGGTGGATAACCATTCCACCGACAAGACAGGAGAGATCCTCCAGGACTGTCAACAGTCAACAGCCCATGGCCAACTGATCGTCCTGAAGCCTACACGACATGATCTCGGCATCGGCGGCTGCTGGAACCTGGCTGTCAATGATGCCCGCTGCGGGCGCTTTGCCGTTCAGTTAGACAGCGATGATCTCTATTCTTCTCCCAACACGTTGCAACAGATCGTGGATGCCTTCTACCAGCAGAAGGCGGCGATGATCGTGGGAAGCTACAGGATGTGTGACTTCAACCTGAACACACTGCCGCCAGGACTGATCAGTCATGCGGAGTGGACAGACGAGAACGGTATGAACAATGCACTGCGCATCAACGGGTTAGGGGCACCACGCGCCTTCTTCACCCCGCTGCTGCGACAGGTACAGCTGCCCAATACCAGCTACGGTGAGGACTATGCTTTGGGATTGGCATTCAGCCGACGTTACCGCATCGGTAGGATCTTCACAGAACTCTACCTCTGTCGCCGATGGGGCGGAAACAGTGATGCCGCCCTGAGCGTGGAGAAGATCAATGCCAACAACCTGTATAAAGACCGGCTGCGCACCATGGAGGTGATGGCGCGCCAACAGCTGTCAAGTGGAAAGGGTGTGATGGGGGTGAGCAATGCCCTGACACGTTTCTTCAACCGACAGTTAGAGACATGGGAGACGGCGCGTCAGCACTATAGTGAACTGCGGAACGTTCAGACACGTGACTTACCCACCGGCGACCTGACACTGCGGGTGCAGTTCAATCCTGCCCGAATGGTATCGACGGGTGCGAAGATCGATGCCAAGACCTTGGCACAACGTCCCTGCTTCCTCTGTGACCAGAACAGACCAGCCGAACAGATGGCAAAGGATGTGGACAGTAGGTTCCACCTGTTGGTGAATCCTTTCCCCATCCTTCCTACCCATTTTACCATACCTTCCAAGAAACACCAGCCACAGCGCATCAGGGAGTGGTACGGCGAGATGCACGGCATCTTGGAGAAATACCCGGAGCTGATGGTGTTCTATAACGGTCCGCTCTGTGGGGCCAGTGCGCCCGACCACCTGCATTTTCAGGCTGGTACCAGCGGAATGCTGCCCTTGCAGGGCAGTTGGCAGCGACTGAGCAGGAACCTGACAACCGTGTTCTCTTTAAATGATGAGGAGGGTATCTCGTATGTCAATGACTATCCTGCCCCTGTGCTGGTCATCAAGAGCCGTTCCCAAAAGGGAGACGAGCAGCTGTTCCGTAGAATTTATAAGGCACTTGCCAAGGGAGAGAAGGGGCTTGAAGGCGGTGAGCCGATGATGAATATTGTCTGCTGGCGCCAAGGCGAGGATTTCCTGTCGGTGGTATTCCTGCGGAAGAAGCACCGCCCCGACTGCTACTATGCCGAGGGCAACGGACAGATACTGGTGAGTCCGGGGGCTTTGGACATGGCGGGCTTGCTGATCACACCGCGGCGGGAGGACTACGAGAAGCTGACTCCCGAGCAGGCGGTGGCCATACTGAAGGAGGTGAGTCTGTCGGAAGAGGAGGCGCAGCAGGTGATCGCAGCCATCCGCCAGCAGGGAAACGCCAATGAGGCGGAGACGGTGCTCAGTACATCATGGAAGACGGAGCCTACCGTTCAGGTGGGGATCGTGAGTGCCGAACGCATCCTCTTCTCGTTGAATAAGGTATATACAGCCAAGGGGGAGCAGATCGAAGGGGAACAGATGGTCGTGTTCTCTGAGGGTGCTATCCTTTGGAACGGTAACCCATACCGTGAACTGAAGTTTATCCCGCAGACGAAAGATGCTTCGTTCTCCATCAAAGACGTGACCATCGGTGTGAATTTCCATTGGGAACGGAAAGAGACTCAGACCTTCCAGGGCATGCTCCGCTTAGTGGTGGAGGAGGGGAAGATCTGTGCCATCAACGAACTGCCCGTGGAGAACTATCTCACCAGTGTGATATCCAGTGAGATGAGTGCTACGTCATCGATAGAGTTCCTCAAGGCTCACGCGGTGATTTCACGCAGTTGGCTGCTGGCACAGATGGAGAAAAGAAGACATCAGTCGGCGGGTGGCAATGGCTTCTTCTCGTTTATCAAGAAAGAAGACGAGCTGATCCGCTGGTACGACCGTGACGACCATACGATCTTTGATGTCTGCGCCGATGACCACTGTCAGCGCTATCAGGGCATCACCAAGGCCAGTAACATGCATGTGGTGGAAGCGGTGAAGGCCACCCGTGGCAGGATCCTTGTCTATGACGGAGAGATCTGCGACGCCCGCTTCAGCAAGTGCTGCGGTGGGGTGACCGAGGAGTTCCAGTACTGCTGGGAGGATACGCCGAAGCCTTATCTTGTCTCGGTGAGGGATGCAGCGACACCCGACGGCGATCCGTTCTGTCATACGCACGATAAACATATCCTGAGTCAGGTTCTGAACGACTATGATCAGGAGACGTCCGACTTCTACCGTTGGCAGGTGGAATATACGCAGGAGGAGCTATGCGCGCTGATCGAACGCAAACTGAAGATGAAGTTCGGGAAGATTGTCTCCTTGGAACCACTGGAACGTGGTAAGAGCGGACGGATCTGGAAACTGAAGATCGTGGGAACGGAACGACAGTTCACCATCGGCAAGGAACTCGAGATCCGCCGTGCGCTGAGCGAGACGCATCTCTACAGCAGTGCCTTCGAGGTGGAGTCGAAGGATTTCATCCTCGGCATACCGCAGAAGTTCGTACTGAAAGGTGCCGGATGGGGACATGGCGTAGGCTTGTGCCAGATCGGTGCTGCCGTGATGGGAGAGCAGGGATACCCGTATGATGAGATCCTCCTGCATTACTACCAAGGTGCTGAAATTAAAAAAATCTACTCATAAGATGGAAAAGAACAAACGTAACCCCTGGGCGTGGATACCCACATTGTATTTTGCCGAAGCGTTGCCATACGTGGCCGTGATGACCATTTCTGTGATCATGTATAAAAAACTGGAGATCTCCAATACGGATATCGCCCTTTATACCGGCTGGCTCTACCTGCCGTGGGTGATCAAACCGTTCTGGAGTCCGTTTGTGGATCTGATCAAGACGAAACGGTGGTGGACGGTGACGATGCAGATGCTGATAGCCATCGCCTTTGCCTGTATCGCCTTCGCCTTGCCCACCTCGTTCTTCTTCCAGCTCACACTGGCAGCCTTCTGGTTGGTGGCTTTCACCTCGGCTACACACGACATTGCAGCCGATGGCTTCTATATGCATGGCCTCGATGATCATCAACAATCCCTTTTTGTGGGCATCCGCAGCACGTTCTACCGTATTGCCACACTGGCAGGACAGGGACTGCTGGTGATTGTGGCAGGGCATATCGAGGATTCAACGGGGAATGTGCCGCTGTCGTGGACGGTGGTGTTCGGCATCCTGTCGGCCTTCTTCTTCATCATGGCTGTCTATCATGGATGGATACTGCCGCGGCCTGCCAGTGATCACGCTGTGGAGAACGTGACGGTAAAGAATATCATGAGTGAGTTCCTGGAGACGTTTAAGTCGTTCTTCAAGAAAGAACATGCGGGTATAGCAGTACTGTTCATGCTGCTCTACCGCCTGCCGGAAGCACAGTTGGTGAAACTGATCAGTCCGTTTATGCTCGACCCGATGGAGAAGGGCGGACTGGGGCTTACGACTGAACAGGTGGGCCTGGCATACGGTACGGTGGGAATCATCGGACTCACCATCGGTGGAATCCTGGGCGGTATTGCGGCATCTCGGGGTGGCTTGAAGAAATGGTTGTGGCCGATGGTGTGTGCCATCACCCTGCCCGACTTGGTGTATGTCTATCTGAGCTATGTGCTACCTGATAACTTATTGACTGTGAACGTGTGCGTGTTTATCGAACAGTTCGGATACGGCTTCGGCTTCACCGCTTATATGCTCTATCTGATTTACTTCTCCGAGGGAGAGCATAAAACGTCACACTATGCCATCTGTACGGGTTTCATGGCCTTGGGAATGATGTTGCCAGGCATGGCTGCGGGTTGGTTACAAGAGACACTGGGCTATCGTCATTTCTTTGTCTGGACAATCATCTGCTGTCTGGCCACCTTCCTCGTATGTCTGTTTATTAAGATCGACCCGGAATTTGGAAAGAAGAAAAATTGAAGAATTGAACTTTTGGAACAGCGAGTGCCAAAGATGCTTGCATCACATTGGACGAGTCGTGACAAAAGTCAACGAAGTTAAATATTGAAAAGTTGAAGAAGGACAAAACGGATCATCATACCTCTCAGCTCTCAGCTCCCTGCTCTCAGCTGAGTCTGCGCTGGCTGCCCTCTTTGTATTTTACAAAGGGACTGTCGCAGGTGGTGGTGATGACACTGTCGGTGATTCTCTACAAACAGTTGGGATTGACCAATGGTGAGATTACCTTCTATGTGGCATGGCTCTACTTGCCGTGGGTGATCAAACCGTTCTGGAAACCTTTCGTTGACCGCTTGCAGAACCGGAGATGGTGGATCCTGCTCACACAGGTGCTGTTAGGGGCAGGTATCGGCGGTGTGGCATTTACCATCCAGGCACAGCTGTGGCTGCAGGGATCGTTGTGCTTGTTCTGGCTGCTGGCCTTTGCCAGTGCCACGCATAATGAGGTTTCCGACTCTCTCTACCGTGATCGTTCCTCAGGAAATTCCGTTCCCCTTTATGCTCTCGTGAGGAATCTGTCGCAGAAAGCGGCAGTGCTCGTAGGACAGGGTGTCTTGGTGATGTTGGCGGGGAATATACAGGTGCTGTACCGGAACTTTATCCGTTACTCGTGGAGCTTGGTGTTTTATGTGGTGGCCGGACTGTTCCTGGCTTTCTTCTTGTATCACCTCTATGCGCTCCCACGAGGAGAAGAGGGTGACTCACGCCCTGTTCCCTCCTCTTCCGTATGGGGGATGGTGAGAGAGCACATACAATCCTTCTCCCGACAGCCGAATGTCGGTCTTATCTTACTGCTCCTTCTGCTTTTCCGATTGCCCGAGGCGCTGTTAAATAAGGTGTCGATCTTGTTCCTCATCGACTCTTCGCGCAACGGGGGATTGGGATTGTCCCCCCAAGAATATGGCTTGGTGATGGGAACGGTGGGAATCCTGGCATTGTCGGTGGGCAGTGTGTTGGGAACGAAGATGATACGGAGCATGCTCCGGCATTCTCCTTTCCACGACCGCCAGAACACCAGTCCGTTGTGGTGGACAGCTTGTGCCATGACCTTACCAGATATGGTGTATGTGTATCTAAGCTATGCCCTCCCTGACAGTCTGCTGCTGGTGAGTCTGTGTGTACTGATTGAGCAGATGGGCTATGGCTTTGGATTTACGCTGTATCTGCACTTCGTGAACGGTATCACGGAAAACAGTAGCGGATCATCCCATGAGGACAATCCGCAAATCACACGTTCCTTGGTGAAAGCCCTGATGGCTTTGTCGTTTATGCTGCCCACGATGATTGCCGGCACTCTCCAGATGAGGGTGGGCTATCGCTCGTTCTTCGTCATCGTGGTATTGCTCTGTGTGGTCACCTTTGTGGTCACATCATCAATAAACCGCCGCACTAAATTTCCATATTGATCGATCCGACGGTCGCGGAGGAAAGGCCACCAGCGACGCACCTGCTCGGAACGTTCCATGTCGATGTTCACGATAATACTCTCTTCCTCGTCAGTAGAGGCTTCATAGAGTAGCTCTCCTTGTGGACCTGCTACGAAGGAGGTGCCCCAGAATGTGATGCCGTTGGTCTGACCACTGGGGTCTGCCTCATAACCTACACGGTTCACCGTGACAACAGGTAGTCCGTTGGCAACAGCATGCCCACGCTGGATGGTCTGCCAAGCCATGCGTTGCCGTTCTTGTTCGTCAACGGTGTCACTGCTCTCATAGCCGATGGCGGTAGGATAAATCAAGAGGTCGGCACCTTGCAGGGCCATCAGACGGGCTGCCTCGGGATACCACTGATCCCAGCAGACGAGTACGCCTAACCGTCCTACGGAGGTATCGATGGGATGGAAGCCCAAGTCACCGGGAGTAAAATAAAACTTCTCGTAGTAGGCGGGGTCATCAGGGATGTGCATCTTCCGATATGTGCCGGCGATCGTTCCGTCTTTCTCAAATACCACGGCGGTGTTATGATAGAGTCCGGGGGCACGCTTCTCAAACAGCGAGGTGACAATGACCACCCCAAGCTGCTTGGCTAACTCTCCATAGAAAGCGGTGGAAGGACCAGGTATCGTCTCTGCCTGGTCGAAGTTGTTCACGTCTTCCACCTGACAGAAATACAGTCCGTTGTGCAGCTCCTGCAATACGATCAGTTCTGCTCCACGTTTGGACAGATCGGTAATACCCTCTGCCAACCGTTTCATGTTTACCATTTTGTCTGCAACGTTATGCTGTTGCAGGAATCCTATCTTCAGTTCGCGCATATTATATCTTTTACTCTACGAATTAGACGAATTAGACGAATTAGACGAATTGCTTTCTCTCCTCTCCCTTCTTTCATCCCTCTGGGAACTGCATAGTGCAACAATGGATGGAACCATGCTGACGAATGATGACCCTACTATCGATGGGTATCATCTGTCGGTCGGGAAAGGCTTCCTGAATAAGACGGATAGCCTCCTCGTCCTTATCGGGCTGTCCGTAAGTGGGAACTAATACAGCCCCATTGATGACGAGGAAGTTGGCATAGGTAGCCGGTAATCTCTCTCCTCTCTCCTCTCTCCTCTCTCCTCTAATTTCATATATCGGGTCGGGCATGGGCAGTTTCAGCAACCTGTATGACTTTCCCTCTTGTGTGCGGAACGTCATGAGTTGGTGCTCCATCTTTTTCAGATCTTCATAGTGTGGATCTGATGGGTCGTCACAGCCTATATATAATAAGGTGTCGTTGGGAGCGATGCGTACCAACGTGTCGATGTGCCCGTCGGTATCGTCTCCTTCAATGTGTCCGTAATCGATCCAGATGACTCGTTCTACGTGGAGTCTGCTCTTCAGCTCTCCTTCTATCTCAGCTTTTTTCAATGGTTGGTTGCGATGGGGAGCCAGCAGACAGCCCGAGGTGGTGAAGAGGGTGCCCCTTCCGTCACTCTCTATGCTGCCGCCCTCTAAGACGAAATCAAGATGATCCTCGTATCTGGGGAGCGAGGAGTGTGAAGCGAGGAGTGAGGATAATGTAGGGAACAGACGGTGGTTGATGGCATTGTCTTTCTTTGCCTCGAATTTATCTCCCCATCCGTTGAACTGAAAATCGAGAAGTCTTACTCCTCCTCCTTCCTCAAAGGTAGCCTCTCTTCTCTCTCCTCTTTTCTCTCTCCTCTTTTCTCTCTCCTCTTTCCTTTTCAACGTAATAAACCCATGATCACGTGCCCATGTATCGTCGGTGGGACAAGGGTGGAACACCACCTTTTGTATATCGACGGCAGCATCGGAGAGTTGTTGGCGAACAGATTCTATGTCTGGAGCAACCACGAGCAACATCTCGTAGCGTGTAATGGCCTTGGCCATTTCGATATAGGTTGCCGTAATCTCTTTCAGATACGGTTCCCAGTCGGTATCCTCATGAGGCCATGTCAGCTGTACACCCCATTGCCGTTCCCATTCCGCAGGAAACCTGAGTCGGGAAGTGTTCCTGTTCTTTTCTTGCTCCATCATTTGATCGTTTGCTTCTATATAACTAAAGTTACTGACCCCACCCCTACAAGGGAGGGGGCAGGGGTGGGGTCAGTATTGTTATAAACATATCTTCTTTCGCATTAACTGAATGTTTGATGCAAAATTACAGTAATTTCCTAATACAGCCAAACGTTTAGCCGGAAATTTCTTTTTTCTGAACACCCCTGCAACTATCTCTTCCTTTATACCGTCAAACAGAATGATGAAAAGAATTATACAAACGAAGAGAGAGATGAAAAGATTGTTTTTAGGATCAGTCATGATGCTGCTGATCCCAGTGATGACTGTGGCACAGGATCACCTGACCACACAGACCATTCGTGGACAGGTATGCGACATAGCATCGGGGGAACCGATGGCGGGAGTGACCATCACGGTAGAGAATGGGAAAACGATGGGCACCGTGTCGGATGCCGACGGATTCTTTATCATTACTCATGTGCCTGTTGGAAGACACTCTGTAAGGGCTACCTATATCGGTTATGAGCCAGTACTGCTGAAGGAACAGCTGCTGTCTTCAGGAAAGGAACTGGTGTTGAACCTGCAGATGCGGGAGGATGTTTCCGAATTAGGAGAGGTAATCGTCAAACCCCGTGTGAACAAGCAGATGCCGCTGAACGAGATGGCACTGGTGGGAGCTCGCATGTTCAGTGTGGAAGAGGCGACACGTTATGCTGGCGGCATGGCCGATCCCGCCCGTACGGCTTCGATGTTTGCCGGTGTGGCCACAGGGGGAGCCACCAATGGCATCAGTATTCATGGCAATTCGCCCCAGATGCTCCAATGGCGTGTGGAAGGGGTAGAAGTAAACAACCCCAATCACTTTGCGGAGATTACCGAGGCGGGGGGCGGAATCTTTACTTCCCTCAACGGTACTGTATTGGCCAACAGCGATTTCCTCACAGGAGCGATGCCTGCGGAGTTTGGCAATGCCCTTTCCGGTGCTTTTGATATGAAGATGCGTGTGGGAAATAATACAAAATATGAGCATGCCGTGCAGGTGGGAACACTTGGGGTGGATTTTGCCTCTGAAGGTCCGCTGGCTAAAGGGTCGAAAGCATCCTATCTGGTGAATTACCGATACAGCTTCCTTGAGATTGCCAAGAAACTGCATGCAATCAATATGGAGAACGAAACTCTTGACTATCAAGACTTGAGCTTCAAACTGAACATGCCCACAGCAAATGCTGGTACGTTCGCCGTTTGGTTTACGGGTCTGATTGACAACTATGAGAACAAAGTGCCGGATGTGTCGGAGTGGGAGACACTGTGGGATTCGAACGACTCCTGGTCACGGCAGCGCAACGGTGCCTTTGGACTCACCCATACCTATCGTTTCAAGTCGGCTGGAACTCTTCATTCCAGTGTGGCTTTCACGGGTGACTACAGAAAGTTGGGCGTGAACGATTATGATGAGCAGATGCACCAGATGCCTGATATGGCGGGACGGAATGCACAATGGAATTTGATAGCCAGCGTGCAACACCAGCACAAGTGTTCGCCGCGTTACACGATGTTGAACGGTATGGTGCACCAACACCTGAATTTCCATACATGGCTTGACTATATTGATGTGGTGGGCGGACCGTTGAAACGCATCTATGAGTCGGAGGGGAACACAGGACTGACACGGCTTTACAGCAGTCATAAGCTGACACTAAGTCGTCGTCTCTCCGTCGTGGCCGGTGTCAACGTGATGTGGTTCAACCTGAACAACCAATGGCTGGTGGAACCCCGTGCCAGTCTTCAATACAAGACCTCATCTTCGAGCACTCTTTCTCTGGCTTATGCCCTGAATAGCCGAAGGGAAGCCACTGATACTTACTTCGTAACGCTTGATGACGGTGGTGCCGACAAGGCTCGTCGATCAAGAGTCAACGAAGATCTGGGACTTACCCGTTCTCATCACCTTTCTGTCTCTTTCTCCCAGCGCTTTGGAGAGAATGCGATGCTGAAAATTGAGCCCTATTGGCAATGGCTCTTTGACGTACCCGTAGAGAAAGGAACGACATATTCCATCATGAACCACCGCAATTTCTTCCAAGATCGTGCCCTGGTGAATGAGGGTGCCGGTCGCAACTATGGACTCGATCTCACACTGGAACATTATCTAAAGGATGGCTTCTACGGTATGTTCACCGCTACGCTATTTAAGTCGGAATACCGTGATGCACAGGGATTATGGCATCACACAAGGCATGATCGTGGCTATATCACCAATATCCTGGGAGGAAAGGAATGGATGGTGGGACGTGCCCACAAAAACTTGTTTGGCCTGAATGGCCGTCTTACCATGATGGGAGGAGACCGTTATACCCCGATACCAGAGAGTATTTCCTTCGAGGAGGTGATGCAACGTCCTGATAAGTCGATCCCCGAGTACGAGGGCCTTCATCCTTTCAGTAAGCAGAAAGGCATGAATGTGGGGTATGCCTTCTCAGTGAAATATACCATCAATAAGCGTCACACGGCCCACCATTTCATTCTCGAATATCTGCAGATGCGAACTTTCCAAGGACAGACCTTCGATCTTCGCAATCACCAAATTGTAGATAAGTTCACTTCCCTTACTTTTCCCAACATCGCCTATAGAATTGAATTCTGACGTTGGCGTTCATGTCGTGGAAGTACAGATTGAAAGGACAATGATTTTCAGACTACGCTTGCTTCATTCGAGGCACTCGAAGGTGAAGACTGACAAACAGGCAAACTTGAATAAATATATGTTATAAAGTGAGATATCGGGCGGAAAAACAGCCCGATTTCTTTGTCCTTTCATAAGAAAATAGTAACTTCGCACCCGATATGAAGAAGATTTGTTTTTTATGGAGTGTGGTATGCCTCACGGTGATGCTGGTGGCATGCAAGGACAATAGGGAGGCACAGCAGGGAACTGCTGCTGAGCAGGCCGAAGGCTTCTATTCTGCGAATAGTGATGCGATAGACATGGCCAAGGCCAAGAAGAAGGTGACGAAGAAATCGTCTGCTCCCATGGAGCAACCGGCTGCAATGAAAGGCACGCAGGAGGTGATCCTGAAGAAAACAGCCTATACCGTGAGCTATAACCCCCAGACGAAGATTCCTAACTGGGTGGCATGGCACCTCACCGCCGCGCATACCAAGGGGAATGTGGAGCGCCATAGTGAGGTGTTCCGCGAAGATAGTGAGGCCCCCATACCTCGTGTTACTGATGACGATTATTTTAATTCGGGCTTTGACCGCGGTCACATGTGTCCTGCTGGTGACAACAAATGGGATCGCAGGGCGATGAGTGAAACTTTCCTGTTCACCAATGTGTGTCCACAGGTGCATGCCTTTAACGAGGGGGCATGGAATGACCTTGAACAAGCCTGTCGCCGATGGGCAAACAAGTACGGGGATATCTATATTGTCTGCGGACCAGTACTCGATCAAGGGACACACCGTACCATCGGTAGGCGGAAAGTGGTGGTGCCAGAACGGTTCTTCAAAGTGATCCTTTGTATGAAGGATACCCCCAAGGCCATTGGCTTTGTGTATGAGAACAGCAGCCGTAACAGTCGTAGTCTGTTTAAGAATGCCACCAATGTAGATGAGATAGAAAGACTTACGGGCATCGATTTCTTCCCTAAGCTACAAGATGATATTGAGACGAAGATAGAGGCCAACAGAGGATACTTTTAAAGAGATGATTGATCGGAGGTGAAAGGCAAGGGAATGTTAACAAAATTAAAAATCGTGGACATAAGTCAGTGTGGTTCAGAAATAATTCGTATCTTTGCAAAACATTATAAAAGCTGAAAAGCGTGAGTATTAAAGAAGTGGTGAATGCCCTTGAACGTTTCGCGCCTCTGCCCTTGCAGGAAGGATTTGATAATGCCGGCCTGCAAGTTGGACTGACAGAGATGCAGGAAGTGTCAGGGGCATTGTTGTGTCTTGACGTCACCGAGGCAGTGGTGGATGAAGCAATCTCATTAGGATGTAACTTAATCGTGAGTCACCATCCCCTGCTGTTTCATGCCCTGAAGAAAATAACGGGAAAGGGTGATGTGCAGCGAGTGGTGGTGAAGGCCATCAAGAACGATATTACTGTGGTGTCGATGCACACCAACATGGACAATGCCCTCGGGGGGGTGAACTACAAGATTGCCGAGAAGATGGGGCTGCAGGAACCAAGGTTCTTCGGTCCTGAGAAGATTGTGGGTGAAGTGCAAGGCGGCAGCGGCGTGATCGGTGAACTGAAGGAGCCGATGACTGCCAGTAGCTTCCTTACGATGGTGAAACAACGCTTCGGTGTGGATTGCATCCTGGCAAATCAATTGTTGCAACGACCCGTCAAACGGGTGGCTATCTGTGGGGGAGCCGGTGCGTTCCTGCTGAATGATGCCATTGCTGCCGGAGCCGATGTCTTTGTCACTGGGGAGATGCACTACCACGACTACTTCGGTCATGAGCAGGAAATTCAGATCGCCGTCATCGGACATTACCAGAGCGAACAATACACTAACGAACTCTTTAAAGAGATCATTGAAAGGGAGTGTCCGGGTGTGAACTGTTACCTCACGGAGGTGAATACGAATCCGATTGTGTATGTGTAATTGTGGAGTGAGGAGTGTGGAATGAGGAGTGAGAAATGAATTAAGAACAAGTGGTTTGAATATGAAAACTGTACTATAGTACTATTCTCACTCCTCGCTCCTCACTCCACACTCCACAAAATAAAGAAATAACGTATAACAACAATGGCCCGTGCCCCTGTTTGCGGCCTCCCCCTATTGGGGGGATAAGAGGGGGGCTCCGATTTATGGCAAAGAAAGATCCAACAGACTTGTCAGTGGAAGAGAAACTGAAGACCCTTTACCAATTGCAGACAACTCTATCGGCAATTGATGAAAAGAAAGCATTGAGAGGAGAACTTCCCCTTGAAGTGCAAGACCTTGAGGACGAGATCGCCGGACTGAATACCCGTATGGATAAGATCAGGGGGGATATCGCCGACTTCCAACAGGCTATTACTCAGAAACGTGGTGAGATCGAGGATGCTAAGAACAGCGTGGAACGGTATAAGAGTCAGCTGAACGACGTGAAGAATAACCGTGAGTACGACACGCTGAGCAAGGAAATCGAGTTCCAGGAACTGGAAATCGAACTCTGCAACAAGAAGATCCGCGAGGCTAACGTGAAGGTGGAGGAGCGTTCGCATGACTTGGAGCAAGCTGAGGAGCTGGTCAAAGACCGCCAGATTGCGCTCGAAGAGAAGAAAAGCGAGCTCGACGAGATCATGGACGAGACTCGTGCCGAGGAGGAGAAACTGAAGGAGAAGGCAAAAGAACTGGAGCTAAAGATCGAGGAGCGCTTGCTTACCAGCTACAAACGAATCCGTAAGAATGCCCGCAACGGCTTGGGTATCGTATATGTGCAGCGCGATGCCTGCGGTGGCTGCTTTAACAAGATACCCCCTCAGCGACAGCTGGATATCAAGATGCATAAGAAGATCATCGTTTGCGAATATTGTGGTCGTATCATGATCGATCCCGAGCTGGCTGGCGTAAAACTTGACAAACCTCTTACCGACGAGAAGCCGAAGCGTAAGCGTGCAATCCGCCGGAAGAAAGATGAGGATGCTCCTGCCGAGGATTGATCCCACCTTTCGCTTACCAAACCTGAACCCCTTCCCTGAAAGGAGGGAAGGGGATTACCAAGTAATCTGATTATTAAAAACAATAAAGCTATGAGTCAAACTAACAAACAAAACGGAAGTGTCATCGCCATTATTACGATGTTTTTCCTCTATGCCATGATCTCGTTCGTCACGAACTTAGGTGCACCGATTGGTGTGATCTGGAAGAACCAGCCTGAGATCGGCGGTTCGAACGTTTTGGGTATCATGGGTAACTTCATGAACTTCTTCGCATACCTGTTCATGGGTATTCCCGCTGGTAAGATGCTCACCAAGGTAGGTTACAAGAAAACGGCATTGATTGGTATTGCCGTGGGTTTCTTCGGTGTGCTCATCCAATACCTCTCCGGTTTCTCTGGAGGCATCCCCGGCTTCTGCATTTATCTGCTGGGCGCCTTTATCTCTGGTTTCTCGGTGTGTATCCTGAACACGGTGGTAAACCCGATGCTCAACCTCTTGGGCGGCGGCGGTAACCGGGGTAACCAGCTGAACATGATTGGTGGAACACTGAACTCACTGGCCGGTACGCTTACCCCGATGTTGGTGGGTGCACTGATCGGAACGGTGACTGCCAGTACCCAGATGGCTGATGTGAACTTAGTGATGTATATCGCCATGACTGTCTTTGCCGCTGCATTCATCATTCTGCTGTTCATCCCTATTCAGGATCCGGAGATGGGAAAAGTAACGGCAGATACCGTCTTCGAACATTCTCCTTGGTCGTTCCGGCACTGTCTGCTTGGCGTGATCGCCATCTTCGTCTATGTGGGTGTTGAGGTAGGTATCCCAGGCGGACTGAACTTCTATCTCTCTGATACGACTGCCAATGGTGCTTGGGTGAATCCTGAGGCCGTGGCCAACGCTGCCACCATCGGTGGTGCTGTGGCTGCCATGTACTGGCTGCTGATGCTGGTAGGGCGTCTCTGCTCCAGTGTCATCGCAGCAAAGGTTTCTTCCCGTCAGCTGATGCTTGCCACCACTTGTATTGGTATGGTACTCATCTTGGCTGCCATGCTGACACCCAAATCAGTGACTGTTACCATGCCGCTCTTCTCCATCCTTGAAGGCTCGTTCTCATCGGTAGTGGTACCCCTGAGTGCCCTCTTACTGGTGCTCTGCGGTCTCTGCACCTCTGTGATGTGGGCTTCTATCTTCAACCTTGCCACTGAAGGGTTAGGCAAATACACGGCTCAGGCCAGTGGTATCTTCATGATGATGGTGGTTGGCGGTGGTGTACTGCCCGTGGTGCAGAACTTCTTCGCCGACTTCATGGGTTACATGCCGAGCTACTTCGTTTACCTGCTCGCCATGGCTTACATGTTCTACTACGCCCTCTTAGGTTGTAAGAACGTAAACAAAGATATACCAGTGTAAGAAAAGTGAGAGGTGAGAAGTGAGAAATGAGAGGTATGATTACTACTATGAACAGGCTCTAATGCCAATTCTTAAAGGTAATCATACCTCTCATTTCTCATTTCTCATTTCTCACTTCTCATTTCTCACCTCTCACCTCTCTTGTCGTATCGCAAAAAGATACCGGCAAGGATGGTGCCGCTGATGCTGTGCCAGGCACAACTGATGGCACATGGGAGGACGGCTAAAGGCTGTGCAGCGAAGAATGTGCTGGCCAGTACCGTGGCCAGTCCGGCATTCTGCATGCCCACCTCGATGGAGAGGGTGCGTTTCTTGGCGGTATTGAACCTGACAGCTCTTCCTGTTGCCCAACCGAGCAGATAGCCGCTGGCGTTATGGCAGAAGACAACGGCGAAGGTCCAGATAAACAACAGGAACCCTCTTGACACCAGGTCGTCGTGAACAGTGGAGATGACGCCTCCCACGATACAGGCGAGGCAGATCACGCTCAGTCCGGGCATGAGTGACTGGATGGTAGGAAACTGACGACTGCTGGAAAAACGGTAGTTCAGGAAGCAACCGATGCTAACGGGTATGATGGTGACGATCAGTATGTTTAGGAACATACCCACAGCATTGATCTCGATAATCTTTCCAGCTGTCAGTTCCATCAGCAAGGGGGTCATAACGGGAGCGAGTAGGGTGGAGGCGCAGGTCATACCCACCGAATACGCTACATCTCCATGACAAAGGTACGACATGATGTTGCTGGACACTCCTCCCGGACAGCAACCTACCAGCAGGATTCCCAATGCCAGTGCAGGCTCAAGACGGAAAACGTGCACTAACAGATAGGCTACACAGGGCATGATGATAAACTGGGCACAGGCACCGATGAAGATGTCGAGCGGCCGGTGAGCCAACACACGGAAATCGTTTGTTGTCAATGTCAGTCCCATGGTCAGCATGATGATGCCTAAAATAACTGTCTGGGTTGTCCCTCTTACCCATCCGAAGGTATCGGGAACGAAAAAAGTGGCAATGGCCACCGCTATGATAAACAGGGATGCATGGTTGGCAAGCCAGCGGCTCAGATTCTGTAGTGCTTGTATCATCTTGAGTATGTCCTTTTCTTTTGTTATTCTCTGAATTCGGTGACAAAGGTACTAAATGTTGAGAAGATAGTCAAGAAAAATCCACTTTTCTTTTGCATTTCGCTTGTTTAATCGTATCTTTGCAGCATGTGACCAAGAAAGGGTTAACGATGACGGAATATGGAGGGTGACAAAAACTTGAACGGAAAAGGAAAAGGAAAGTTAATTCTTGACTATTTACCATGTGTGAACTATGCCATGATGTGTAATGGCATATCTACCTGCATCCAGTGTGTGGTGGTGAATGAGGACACAGACGACTGGCGGCAAGTGCAAGTAGCCGTGGCCGGACAAGGACTCCAACCGTGCGAGGTGTTACTCGACCATATTCCACAGGGGCAACGCCTACAAGTAAATAATCTCAAGATAGAGCCGGAGCTACAGGAACTGGTGAATATCACTGAGAGCGTACAGACACTTTTTACCGTTACTGTAAGCGTGGCAGGTGAAGAGATCATTCATGAAGAACATACCCTCAGTCTGATGCCCTTTGATCAGTGGCCTGGTCCGAATGTGATGCCACAGCTACTGTCGGCTTTTGTCACACCTAATCATCCTTTGCTGTCACGAGTCAGTGGAAATGCTGCCCAGTTCATGGAGAAATGGACGGGTGATGCCTCGTTGGATGCCTATCAGACACAGGATCGCAACCGTGTCAGGTTGCAGGTGGCAGCCATCTATGAAGCCCTGCGCTCAGAGTCGATAGTCTATTGTGAACCCCCAGCGAGTTTCGAGACGAGCGGTCAGCGTGTTCGTCTGGCTGACAAAGTACTGACGGAGAAGTTAGGAACCTGTCTGGATACCTCGTTGCTCTATGCCTCTTGTCTGGAGGCCATCGGCGTGTTCCCGCTGATCATCATCATGCGCAGTCATGCCTTTGTCGGTGCATGGCTCGATGAGACATTCTATCATCAGGAAGCCTGTGATGACAGTTCCTACCTGCTGAAGCAGATGGCCGACGGTATTAATAATGTCGTATTGGTGGAGACAACCTGTCTGACGAAAGCGGGTGGTGTCACCTTCGATGATGCCGTAGGCATGGCCAGTCAGAAAATCCGTGATGAGCGTGCCTTTGTCTTCTTCGTGGATGTTCATCGCTGCAGGTTAGGAGGCATCCGACCGTTGCCGCAACGTGTCAGGAATGGTGAGGAGTGGGTGCTGGAGAATACGGGCGTGGAGCATGAGAACGCTACAGAGAGTATCCGTATGCCCGATCACTATGCCCTCCACTTAGACGATGCGGAGACAGAGATCACTAAGCAGACCATCTGGGAGCGTAAACTGCTGGATTTCTCCCTACGGAATAATTTGATCAACTGTAAGATCGGGCGCAGGGTGATACCCTTCGTCTCCTTCGAGGTAGATACCTTGGAGGATAAACTCCATGCCGGGGAAGACTATACCGTTTTGCCCTATCCCAAAAAGAAAATCGAACCCGTAGAAGGAGGCATTTACGACTCCCACCTGCAAGCTGTGGAGCTGAAGGAGATGGTTAGTGCGGAGATCAAGAACAATCACCATTTGGTGTCGTATCTCAGTGAGACGGAGCTTCCCGATGCCTTGAAGTTCATCTATCGTGCCTCGCGGAACTCCTTGGAGGAGAATGGAGCGAACACCCTGTTTCTGGCTATCGGTATGTTGAAGTGGTTCGAGAACGAGAAGAGTGTGATGGCCAGATATGCACCTCTGCTGCTTCTTCCTGTGGATATCATCCGCAAAGCTGGCTCCAGTTATGTGATCCGCACCCGTGATGAAGAAACCATCATGAACACAACGATCGTGGAACTGCTGAAACAACAGTTCAAGATCAACCTGAGCGTGCTCGATCCTTTACCTGTTGATAAGGAGGGCATTGACGTGAAAAGGATCCTGGCCACGGTACGTGAGGCCATCAAGAACATGCACCGATGGGATGTGATCGAAGAAGCGCAGCTCGGACTGTTCTCTTTCAATAAGTTCGTGATGTGGAACGATATCCACAACAATGCCGAAAAGCTGAAAGAGAACGAGGTGGTGAAGAGCTTGATGGAAGGACGCGTCACTTTGACAGATATAGAAGATGTGGTAGATGCCCGTGAGGTGGATAAGACCAGTAAGCCCATGGACTTCTGTATTCCCATCGATGTGGATTCCTCACAGCTCGAAGCCGTCATCGAGAGTGGCCGCGGCAAGAGTTTTATCCTCTATGGTCCTCCAGGAACAGGAAAGAGTCAGACCATCACGAACATGATTGCCAATGCCCTTTATCAGGACAAGCGTGTGCTCTTTGTGGCAGAGAAAATGGCGGCCTTGGAGGTCGTACAGAAACGTCTTTCCCGCATCGGACTCGATCCGTTCTGCTTAGAACTACATTCCAACAAGGTGACCAAGAGTCATTTCCTCCGACAGATGCAGAAAGCACTCGATGTGGTGCATATCAAGGAGCCGGAGGGATATAAGAAACTGTCCGACAGACTGTTCCAGCACAGGAAGAGTCTGATTGCTTATATCGAGAGTCTGCATCGCAAACAGGCATCGGGCTTCTCTCTCTATGATTGTATCTCACGTCATCTCACCATCTGCGAGGAGGAGATGAAAGGTAAGTTACCAGGGGTTGCGGAGATCGACCGTGAGCAGTTGGCACAGTGGGCAGAGAAGATCGAAGGTTTGGACGTGGTGTTCCGGATTACCGGCCATCCCGCAGACAGTGGGTTGCTGGGCTTGGTGCCCAAGACATTCCGTGAAGAGGATATAGCCCGCCTGCGTTCGTTGATGATTGATTATAAGGGTGAGTATGCCAAACTGTTGGATGCGCTCTACAAGCTACCCTTGTCGTTCGATGAAAATGACAAAGATTTCACGCTGGCCAACGACATGGGTAATGAGATAGAAAAGATACCCGTTTTTTCGGAGGATATTCTGAGCTTTGTCGCCAATAAACAACGTTATAACGACCTGTTACGGATAGTAGGACAGGGAATGGTACGAGACATAGATAAGAAAGGAATCCTCATTATGTGTACGGAGGAGGCACTTGATGCCGACACGTTAGCCCTTTCGAAAAGATATACCGAGGTGGAAGGGAAGTGGTTCCTGCCCAGATTCTTTGCCAAAAGGAAACTGATGAAGGAGATAAGGCATTTCTGTGCAGATGCTTCCTTCGAAATGGTTCCTGATTTGTTAAAGCAGATAGGACACTACCAGGAGTTGCGCAATGAGGTGCAGCAGTACTCTGATCAGTTCAGTGCACTCTTTGGGGTCGATGGGAAGAGCGGCTCTGAGAAGTGGGACTTGATAGAATCCTCTCTGAGAGGAACGTCGTGGTTGTTACAGTTGATGATGGACTATGCACAGCGGCATGACAGCACTCTGGTGGAGGTACGTAAGGAATTGCTCCAACGGATAGGAGGTGACTGGAATCTGTTCAAGCAGAACTATGCCATGCCTTTCAGCACTGTCTCCACCCAACTCCAACATCTGAATGCTTTGCAGGAGGAAATGGCACCCATCACCGATTTCGAGCTGCCGTTTCAACGCAAGCTCTTTACTATAGCCGGAAATGTTGACAGATGGATGGCTCATCTGGGAGGAATCAAGGACTGGTGCCTGTGGATAGAACGCATGCAGGCACTCCAGACGGAAGGTCTGGGTTGTGTCGTTGACCATATCATGGAACATCATGCTACCGGAGCAGAGGCATCCCGGGCATTCCAAAAGGCCATCTATCACTTACTGACTATGGATATCGTAGGGCATGACCCCTCGTTGGCACAGTTCAACGGACTGATTTTCGAGGATCTTATTGATAAATATAAAGAGGAGACCTATGCGTTTCAGGATCTCTGCAAGAAAGAACTGTACTGCCGACTGGCTTCCAGGGTGCCCTCGCAGACACTTGCTGCCGTAGCCAATTCTGAGATGGGAATACTGAAACGGAATATCTCCAACGGCGGATGGGGCACCAGCATCCGGAAGATTATCGATCAAGTGCCCACGCTGTTGCCAAAGCTTTGCCCTTGTATGTTGATGAGTCCGATCAGTGTGGCACAGTATATTGACATGGGTGGGGAGAAATTCGACCTGGTGATCTTCGATGAGGCCTCACAGATGCCTACCAGCGAAGCCATCGGTGCTATTGCCCGCGGAAAGGCTCTCGTCTGTGTGGGCGATCCGAAGCAGATGCCTCCTACCAGCTTCTTTACCACCCAGTCGGTGGATGAAGAGAATGCCGATATCGATGACATGGAGAGTATCCTTGACGATTGCATCACTCTCTCGATGCCGGGACATTATCTCTCGTGGCACTACCGTTCAAGACATGAGTCACTCATCGCGTTCTCTAACCATCAATACTATGAGAGTAAACTGCATACTTTCCCCAGTGTAGATGATCAGTTGTCGAAGGTGAGACTTGTAAAGGTGAACGGAGTCTATGATAAAGGACATACACGCAGTAATCCTGCTGAGGCCCATGCCATTGTTGATGAGGTGGTGCGCCGACTGAAAGATCCTGAATTGTCACAGCACAGCATCGGTGTCGTGAGCTTCAGTAAGGTGCAACAGAACCTTATCGAGGATATCCTGATAGAAGAACTGGCAAAGAATCCACAATTGGAACAGAAAGCCTACCAGTGTGAGGAACCGATCTTCATCAAGAATCTGGAGAATGTGCAGGGTGATGAGCGCGATGTGATACTGTTCAGTGTGGGCTACGGTCCTGACAAGCATGGAAAGGTGTCGATGAATTTCGGTCCGCTGAACAACGAGGGAGGTGAACGGCGCCTGAATGTGGCGGTGAGCCGTGCACGTCAGGAGATGATCGTGTTCTCCACCCTCAGTGCTGAGCAGATTGACCTGAGGCGATCCAGTGCGAAAGGTGTGGAGGGATTGAAGAACTTCATAGAGTTCGCACAGAGTGGAACACTGAATCTGACTCAGAACATGACCGTAGCTGATACCATGGAGAATGCCGCAGAGACTGATCTGGTGCGTATCATTGCCGAGGAACTGCGCAGTTATGGCTATCAGGTGGTAACGCATGTCGGGCGCAGTCAGTTCAAGATAGACTTGGCCGTACTCAACCCGCTGAAACCGGAGGAATATATGCTGGGTATCCTTTGCGACGGTCGTAACTACTATGAAACGAAGACCACCCGTGACCGGGAGATTGTGCAACCGGGAGTGCTCAATGGCTTAGGGTGGAATGTAATGCGTATCTGGGCCGTTGACTGGTACGAGAATCATCAGCAGCTGATAGACCGATTGCTGCAACGACTCAACGATATCATGAATCATGTGGAACAGTCATCGGCCACCATCGAGAAGGCAAAACATCGCGCCTCCGGCTCGTTCAGTCTGGAGGGGATGGATGTAGAGGAGACCGAGCAGTACAAGCTGCCCTGTCGCTATGAGAATCTGAGCTTCTCGTATATCCCGCAGAAGGAGATTGAGAAAGCTGCGCTCTTCGTCGTGCGGAACGCTGTCTCTATACCGACGGATGACCTGAAGCGGCAGGTGGTGAAGGTTCTGGGCTTCCACCGTCGTACCCAGCGTACCGATCATGCCGTAGATTCCGCTATCAGAGAACTGGAGTCTGCAGGAAATGTGACGCTGAATGAGGGAATGGTCATGATAAATGGGTAGTGTGACTTTTTAAAATAACAAAAATTAGGTATTGTACCTATCGGGGAATCTCTGTAATTTTGCGAAACAATTTGTTGTTTATGCAATTACAGAGATTTTTCGTTGTCTTGCTCACCGCTGTACTCTGCCAGATGGTGTATGCACAGGCGGTTTTGCGTGGTCATGTGATTGATCGTGAGACTCATGAGCCCATCATCGGTGCAACGATATCCGATGCCAGAAAGGGGAAGGCCATTACTGTGACCAATTCTGATGGCTTTTTTGAGATACCTAAAAATGATTATGCACAGCTGCGCATCTCTTATATCGGTTACAAAACCTTGGTAACACCGCCCACAAATGACGGGCGTTACCTGTTACAGACCGAGTTGAGCAAGATAGGAGAAGTGGTGGTGACGGCACAGGAAGGAAGAGGTCTTACCAGTACTTCAAAGATTGAGAAACATGCCATGGAGCATCTACAGCCCTCCAGTTTCTCCGATCTGTTAGAGTTGCTGCCAGGAGGACGCAGTGTCGATCCTTCACTGAGCGTCCCCAATCATATCCATATCCGAGAACTCTCCACAGGTAACAGTAACTATGCCACCTCATCGTTGGGCACCAGCTTCGTGATTGATGGTGCACCGGTCTCCACGAATGCCAATATGCAATATCTTGCTGGGGCATGGGATGCATCGGCTACCTATCGTGACAATACCAATGCTGGTGTCGATATGCGCAGCATCTCCACCGATGATATTCAAAGCGTGGAGATTGTGCGAGGAATCCCATCGGTGGAATATGGTGATCTGACCAGTGGACTGGTGAAGATAGAACGACGGCGGGGTGGGCGTGATATGAGTTTCCGCCTAAAGGCTGATATGGGGTCGAAACTGTTTTATGCAGGAAAGGATTTTGAATGGAAAGAGCGACAGCTCTCACTGAACGTCAGTGCTGATTACCTGGATGCAAAAGCCGACCCGCGTAATCGGTTGGAGAACTATAAACGTCTGACCCTCTCAGCCCGTCTGCACAAGAACTGGGAACATGAGGATTACCGTTTAGGACTCTCCACGAACCTTGATTATACAGGGTCGTTCGATGATGACAAGGTGGATCCGGATCTGAATCACAGCAATGAGGACTCTTACAAGTCGAGCTATCGCAGATATGCCTTTCTCGCCTCTTTACAGATGAAGATGAAAAGACAGGTATGGCTGAAGTCGGTGGAGACAACGTTCTCCTCTGCTTATGAGAACGACCTGATGCAACGTACCCGTCTCGTACAGCTGCAACGGATGACTGTCGCACCGATGTCGAAAGAGGAGGGGGAGAATGATGCCTATATCCTACCTTTTAAATATATGGGACATCATGAGACGCAGGGACGACCTTTCAATGCCTATCTGAAGCTCAATGCCCGTTTGCAGATTCCCAGTAATACCGTCTCTAATACCTTATTAATAGGTGCTGATTGGAATCTTGACAAGAACTTTGGCAAGGGACAGGTGTTCGATCCGCATACACCAGTCTATACGGGGATCTCGTCAAGAGCCCGCCGCTTGTCGGATATTCCCGCTAACCGCCGACTCTCTGCCTATGCCGAGGAGAACGTGAAGTGGCCGACAGCCGTGGGTACGTTCGAGATGGCCGCGGGTGTTCGTGCCACCGAGATGCTGAACCTTCCGTCGGCCTATGAGATGCATGGGAAACTTTACTGGGACCCCCGGGCGAACATCGGGTTTACCCTTCCTCGTTTCACCTTGTGGGGTAAGCCTTCGTTCCTGCGTTTTGCTGGTGGTGTGGGACAGCATACCAAAATGCCCACCATGGAACAGCTCTTCCCCGATCTGCTCTATATCGACTTCATTCAGCTGAACTACTATCACGATAACCCCGACTACCGCAGAATCAACCTGATGACGTATATCCGAGACCCTCGGAACACGGCTCTTGAACCGGCGCGAAACCTGAAATGGGAGGTGTCTGCCGACTTGAATGTTGGGGGAAACCGTCTGTCTGTCACCTTTTTCCGTGAGAAGATGTCGTCCGGATTCCGTTCACAGTCGTATTACTCCACCTACCATTTCAAGGAGTACGACACTTCGGGCATTGATGCAGCTGCCCTTACTGCTGCACCTTCCTTGTCGGACTTACCTTATACGGAGCGTGATGAGCTTTCGGGATACAGTAACTATACCAATGGCAGTCTGACATTGAAGGAGGGTGTGGAATATACGTTCGAAACCGTGCGACTGCCTGTGATCCTTACCCGTCTGACCATTAACGGTGCCTATTTCCGTACTACATATAACAACTCGATCGTGGAAACCTACCGTCCGAGTCAGGTGCTTGATGGCCGACAGATTCAGTATGTGGGGTTGTATGCCGATGACGATGGCTCTGTGCGTGAGGCGTTCAACACGAATTTCACGCTCGACACCGATGTACCGAAACTCAGGCTCGGCTTCTCCTTGTCGGCACAATGTCTGTGGTTCACCACATCGCAACGGAAGGAGACAAGTAATGATCCTGTTCAGTATATTGCTCCCGATGGCACCGTCCACGACTGGGAACCGTCGTTTGCCGAGGATACCTATCTGCGCTGGCTTGTACGCTCCTATTCCCCGTCGCTTTTTGAAAAGAACCGTGTGCCCTTTGCGATGAACCTGAACTTTAAGGTGACGAAGAAACTCTTCAACGATCATCTGAATGTGGCAATGTTCTGTAATAAGTTGTGGGACTATACGCCCGATTATGACAGTAGGGGTACGACGATCCGTCGCCATGTGACCCCCTATTTTGGATTAGAAATGAATGTGAAGATATGAGACATCTGATCGCGACAATTCTGTTCTTGCTGTCGGTGGTGATCCTCACCGGCTGCCATCAGGAAGAAAACGACGTCTTCGCCACGGCACTGGTTACGGTCAGTGCGGGGGAAGAAACAATCATCTCACAGGTGCAGGCGCAGGCGCGTCTTACCAACGTGAATACCCGGCAGGTCACTTCCTCTGCTGATTTCAATGGTGCCACCCTTCAGGTTGAGCTGTTGCGGGGTGCTTACCAGATCAATATTGAGGGTGTGGTTACCTATCAAGATGCTGCAGGAATCGTCCGCATGCGACAGTTCCGCGCACAGACGGATTATGTTGAACTACAGCAAAAGGGTGTGAACACTACGACACTCACTGTCATATTCCTTGATTGACATGAAGCGATACCTATTATATATAATAATGTATATGAGCAGTGTCTGGGTAATGGCAACGCAAACCGACTCGGCACGTATTGACCATCTGTCATTAGGACGAATGGTTGACAAGGATGCAATGGCGAATCCTGCATTGCATGGGAAGATGTATGCCACATCGTATTCGCAGATAGCTCTTGCCTGGGACTATCGTCACCAGACAGAGGCGATTGTTGAGGAGAAAGGTGATGGCTTCTCCCTTCCCTCTATAGGTGTCGATACCTATCTGCATCTGTCAGACAAAACGGCTGTATGGGGCACCGCCTCCTATCTGTCGGGTAGGAAACGGAACATTGTGTGGAATTCCACTTCCGACTACGATCTGCTGCAGCCGTATGTGCTGGCAGATACCTTGGGTGGTGATACACGTCTGGAACGGTACGCATTCTCGGGCGGCTATGCCTCGGAAACCCATCATTGGCTCCTGGGGGCAGAGATGTTGTTCCGGGCAGAGCAGGAATACCGTGACCAGGATCCCCGTATGCGGGGTGTCGTTACTGACCTTACCCTCCGTCTCGGTGCCGGTCGTGATATCTGTGCTTACCGTTTGGGAGCAGCCGTGGAGGCCAATATCTATAAGCAGACGAACACCGTGGAGTTCTATAACGAGGAAGGGGTCATCCCTGAATACCAGATGACAGGCTTGGGAACGGAATATGCACGTTTCTCTGGTGATAAGCGCAGTATCTATTATGAGGGTGGGGGAATGGCACTCTTGCTTCATCTCTCTCCTCTTCATTCACGGGGCTTTTATGCCGATGTGTCGTTAGACGAACACCGCTACCATCGCAAACTGGCTGATTATAACTCGATGCCGCTCACTGATCTCTATTGTGAACATGTGGGTGCAACCATAGGATGGAAACGGCAGACGGAGAAGAAGACGGCACTCTTCGCACAGATGGATTACACCAAACGGACAGGTGACGAACATGTCGGTGGAACGTCGGATGCCCGCTACTTCCCCACCATTGCCTGTCTGACCCTTTACAAAAACCATCTCCTCGATGCAGCCTTGGGCGCCCTCTATGGACATGACCACTGGCATGTTGCATTACGTGCAGGTTATCGGAGTCACACAGAGGAATATGTCTATCCCCATCGGCAACTTGACTATCAATCTGCTTTTGGTGAACTGAGGGGACAGCTCTTCATTCCCACCTCCTCGCCTTGGAGCCTGAAAGTGGATGTCCATGCCGCCTACGTGGGCCATCTTGATGATACGGTGACGATGCCGTATGCCAACATGGACGGGAAGATCACGAGGATGGTGGATCATAAGGTTACCTTTGCCAAGGCCAACTACACCGATCTGGGTGCCAGCGTGCGAGGGGATTATACATGGGGACACACACGCTACGGCTTATTCGCTGAACTGGGCGGTGGCATGGTGATGTGCTCCGCCAGTGCACGTCAGTACGATGTTCACCTTTCAGTAGGAATCACTTTTTAATTCAATAATCCATAAACAAGACAAACAATGAAGAAAACAATGATGTTGAGCATCATGATGATGCTGGTGTTGGGGATGACTCTTACGTCATGCTCCAGTGATGATTCTACTCCGGTAGTTCCCGTGACTTCTCTCACCTTGGAGATCCCCTCCAACTTACAAGATGTCACATTGTCAAACACGACACTTTTGATTACCAATGTAGAGACACAAAAGGAAACCGTTGGATCAGGACAGTTCGTCAAGAGCGGTAATAATTATGAGCTGAGTGTGGCCGACCTCGAGGAAGGCACTTACAATGTGAATGTGACCGGACATCTTGATTTTACACTGAATGGCATTGCCGGACAGAAAGATTTCCAGGTGAAGACAGAGAATGTGAAGATCATGCGCACCGCCCCTTCGGTGAAGGTGTCGGTCTCAACGTTCACTGCACAGGGTGGCTTCGTGATCAGTGAGATTTTCTTTGCGGGAACAAGTACGGCTGAGGGCGGCTCTTACAGCGGAGATCAGTATATCAAGATCACCAACAACTCCGACGTAACCCTCTATGCCGACAGCATCGCTGTGGTAGAGTCGGCTTTCCTCACCACACAGAAACAAGACTATACTCCCGACGTGATGTCAACAGATTTCTCTGTGCAGGCCTGTTATATGATTCCAGGAACAGGAAAGAGTGTGCCCGTGGAACCCGGTGCCAGTCTGACCTTGGCTGTCAATGCCATCAACCACAAGGCTGAGCAGCCTAACTCCATCGATCTGAGCAAGGCAGACTACGAGTTCTATGATGAGACATCAAACCCGAACTTCACGGATCCCGACGGGGCTGCACCAAACCTCGACAAGTGGTACTGCTACACCGCCACGATCTATCAGTTCCACAGTCGTGGCTTCAACTCTATGGCCATCGCCAAGATGAAGATGAAGAAAGAAGACTGGCTGGCTGACAATGTCTATGATGCCACCTACCTGTTTGTTTTCGGTGACTTCTCCCGCGAAATGACCAAGAAGGGACTTTATAAGGTTCCCAACAGCTGGATTCTCGACGGCGTGAACCTGAGTGTGGAGTCTGTGCGTGAGTGGAATGCATTGGATGCCTCCATCGATGCTGGATGGACCTATTGCGGTAAGGTTGACCGTGATGAGTCACGCTTCAATAAGTCTGTAATCCGTAAGCAGGATGCCAACGGAAAGTATGTAGACACCAATAACTCCTCAAATGACTTCATTGCCGAGGCACCCGCTTCATTGCTGAAGTAGTCTCGAACCCTCGCCCCACGAAAGTCGAGGAAGCGAAACAAAAAACAAAAAAACGAATATGAGAAAAGCGGTTCTTTCTTTTATAGCATTGGTACTGCTGCCCTTGTCGGCAGCGGCACAGTTGCCTTCTGATCCAGCCGTGCGTAAGGGCACGCTGAAGAATGGCATGACGTACTATATTCGTCATAATGCCCGTGAGGCAGGACTGGCAGATTTTTATCTGGCTCAGCGAGTCGGGTCAATTCTTGAGGAACCTCGTCAGCGCGGACTGGCTCACTTCCTGGAACACATGGCTTTCAATGGTACGAAGAATTTTCCTGGCAAGGGGAAGAAGCTGGGCATCGTACCATGGTGTGAGAGCATCGGTGTGAAGTTCGGTGCGAACCTCAATGCCTACACTTCCGTAGATCAAACAGTCTATCATATCGGCTCAGCCCCGCTGAAACGTGATGGTATTATCGACTCCTGTCTGCTGGTGCTGCACGACTGGAGCCATTACCTGCTCTTGGAGGATGCGGAGATAGACAAGGAACGCGGGGTGATCCACGAAGAGTGGCGCACCCGTCGTGCCGGTATGGCCATGCAGCGCCTGATGGAGGAGGCGATGCCGAAGGTATATCAGGGAACGAAATACGAGGACTGCATGCCTATCTGCTCGATGGACATCGTGGACCATTTCCCGTATCAGGACCTGCGCGACTATTACCAGAAATGGTATCGCCCCGACCTGCAAGCTGTCGTCGTGGTGGGTGACTTCGATGTGGATAGGATGGAGAAGAAGATCAAGAAAGTGTTCTCGTCCATCCCCTTGCCGAAGAAACGGGCCGAGAGGGTCTATTATCCCGTAAACGACAATGATTCGATGATCGTCGTTATCAAGAAAGATGCTGAACAACCTATCGTCCTGTTTAATCTCTACCAGAAACGAGATGCCACACCCGATGCCGAGAAGAACAGTGAGAAATATTTGCGGGAGGATTATATCGATGGCTTGATTGGAACGATGCTCAACGACCGCTTTGCTGAGCTTCGTCAGCTGCCGGTACCTCCCTACCAAAGTGCTACAGGCCGTGGCGCTCAGTTCTTCCTCAGTCGGACCAAGGAAGCTTTCCACATGAGCATCAGCTGTAAGCAAGACAATATCTTAGGAGGTATCATCAGTGCTGTAGGGGTAGCAGAACGTGCCCGTCAGCATGGGTTCACTCAATCTGAACTGGATCGTGCCAAGAAACTCTACCTGAATGCAGCGGAACGCCGATACAAGATGCGCGATGACTATCGTAACTCTCACTATGTGAACGACTGCGTGAACAATTTCCTGGCTGGTGAACCGTTGGTGTCTGTGGAGTTCGAATGGGAGAATACCCGTAAGCTGGATCAGGAGGTGACACTCGCAGAGGTGAATGCCGCCGTGAAGGAGCTTATCACGGATCAAAACCAGGTGGTGGCGATGTATGCACCCGACAAGGAGAGTGTGGTGCTCCCCTCTGAACAGCAGGTGGAGCAGGTCATCTTAGCCGCTCAGCAACTCACCTATGCGCCCTATGAGGAGACGAAGATTGCCGAAAATCTGGTGAGCCAGCTGCCTGCTCCAGGAACAATCACAGGTGAGAAGGCATATCGTCATGGTTTCACGGAGCTCACCCTTTCAAACGGGATGAAGGTGTATGTGAAGAAAACCGATTTCGAGGCAGACGCCGTCTCGTTGAGCATGCAGGCCGATGGCGGTACGTCTCTCTATGGCGATGAGGACATACCTAACTTCTCATTAATTGCCAGCGGTGTCACCGAGGCTGGCGTGGCCCAACTGGACGCCCTCAGCCTGCGCAAGGCTCTCTCTGGAAAGTCTGTTCGTGTGAGTCCTTCTGTAGGAAGTAAGGGACAGAGCATCAGCGGCAGTTCTTCGGTGAAGGATATGAAGACGATGTTCGAACTGGCCTACCTCTATTTCACACAACCCAGGAAGGACTCAACGGCCTTTGCCAGTCTGATGAATCGTACACATGCCTTCCTGACAAACCGTAACGCCTCACCGAAGGTGGACTATAACGATTCGATCCGTGCCATCCTCTACGGACATCATCCCCGTCTGGCACCGGTGGTACAGAAGACCTTGGAGAAAGCCGATTATAACCGTATCTTCAAGATCTACCAGGAACGTTTCAGCGATGCTTCTAACTTCAAGACGGTGATCATGGGTAACTATGATGAGCAGCAGCTGCGAAAGTTCATCTGTCAGTATCTGGCCACACTGCCTTCTACAGGAAAGCATGAGCAGACTGATTATAGCCGTATCCCACAGATCGTGGGTGGACAGTCTGTACATAAGTTCACCAAGAAACAGGCTACACCGTTGGCAAATGTCAGTATCTATCTGACAGCTGATGTGCCTTTCACCCCGCAGAGTGATCTGGAACTCGACTTCCTGAAACGTTGTCTCTCCATCGCTTACACTGACTCGGTGCGTGAGGAGAAGGGGGGTACGTATGGCGTGAGTGTGGACTTCGGCTTGGAAAAGACCGACCAGCCGAATGCTACTTTTAAGATCTCCTATAATGCTGATCCTGACCGTTACGAGGAACTGAATCCTATCATCTATGCACAACTGAAGAATATTGCAGAGCGCGGTCCGTTGACCTCATCGATGGAAAAGGTGAAGCAGTATCTGGTTAAGCAATATGCACAGGCCGTGATTACCAACGACTACTGGGATTACATCATCTGGCACGAGCTGGACGATGACACCGACTTCGATAAGGACTACTGTAAGATGGTGAACGAGATGACATCACAGCAGGTGCAGCGGATGGCACAACGATTGTTGGATGCCAAGCGGTGCATCGAGGTGACGATGTTGTCGGAGTAGGATCTGAATATATCATTAAATAAAGGTGAGCTTGGCTCACCTTTTTTGTTTTTGCTTGTCTATTTGACTCTTTTTCTGCCCCTGTATTTGTTGCATTTCAGATAATTCACTATTTTTGCAGTCAGAACTCCACCAGAAGTTTAGGAAGAACTATTAACAGAGAAATCAATGACTCGTATAAACTCTGCCAAGCGGGAAAATCTTCGAGCTGGGCTCAAGGATTTTGCAGCCATAGACTTTGAAACGGCCAACAATGAAAGGTCAAGCGTTTGCAGCGTCGGCGTCGTTATTGTCCGAAACGGCGAGATTGTGGATTCATTCTATTCACTGATCCAGCCAGAGCCTACCGAGAAGAGTCTTCTGCGAAGACTTTGCTGTTATGCCGTCATTTTAAATATCTCTGATAAATCCAAGTCATATAAAGTCTGTACATCGTGAATAAAACTCATCACCACTTTGTTCCAATCCCGGTGTGTCATTCCAGGGTATTTATCAAGGAACTCGAAAGACTTATGACATTCAGTTATTATTTGCCCAGGATCAGAGGCCATATCATCCAATATCATTCTTCTCCAAACAACGTTGTACACCTCCTGATCGTCACGGATATCTTCCAATTTTGCTCCAGTCATGGGAAATAGAGTTGCTTGAGCAGGCGCCCTTCGAGGCTCCAAAGATATCTCTGGCTGATTCTGAATAGCCTCATGAATGTCTTGTCCCAGCTTATATCGAATAACCTTGAAATCATTCTTTATCTGCTCAAACAGCTGTATGGCTCCACGCTTCCCTTTTTCAAAGGCACAAAGCAGAATCCGTCCATCCTTAAACGAATTGAACACTTTCCCGTTCAATAATCGGAAATGCATGTCAACCGCTTCTTTCCTGTCACCTTTCGATAGTAACAGATAGAAATGGTACTTCCTTTCCAATTCTTCAGTCAGGTTCTTCTTGAACTTCTCTCTGATGTGATTCTTGTATGCCTCATCCACTCTACCTGTAGCATATGCCGATAGAACAAAAAGGAAATTGATACTATACTTCAATACGAACAATGTATCTCTGTCAAACAGTCTGTTCTGATGATGCCAGCGTTTCTCAACGGCAGGTTTCCCGTCCTTCCCCTTCTGTTGTTCCAGCTCAGCCTCCAGATAATTGAGGTTCAGTGGGTTCACCACACCTCTGATAAAGAAGTTCGGAGTGATGTTGTATCCTTCAGTCACTTCATCATAATAGTTTCCACGCCCAATCTGTCCACTGGGTGTGGTCACATCCATATTCATCTGGATGACATTCTTGGCGTATGTGAACTGCTTATAGATGGAGTTCTCGCCAGGATCATGGCCTTCCTTATAATACTTGCTGTCACCTATATAATAAATGTCATCGTCACGTACCAGGGAGCTGTAGTGATAGATGTGGTCAACAATCTTGCCGTCTGGCTGGTCTTTCAGTTTCTCGTTCTTGTCCTTTGTATCATCGCTGATGAGTGTGTCAATCATATCCTCGAATACCATATTGAAGTTCCTCACCATCAGTGATTCCTCATGCGTTCTATTACTCTTCATGTTCTGTGCTCTTTTGAAGAACACATTGAGTAAATTCCACAATTTCACCAGTTCATCCTTGAAATACTTTCTTCTGATGTTTCTCAGCAGTCGTGTACCTTTGCCGGATTCTATCAGTTTTTCCACATCCTTCGGGAAAGTCTGATAGTTCACATTCCTCAGAATACGGAAATGATACTTATCATGCAGGTAATCTAATACTGAGAAGAACAATACAATCAACTCTTCATCATAATTGATCACCTTCGACTTATTACGGAATTCGATATAGACGGGATTGTCTTCTTGTAACCAAGGGCGCACCTTGCTGATGGTCTTCTGCCAGTTTATTTTGTTATGTCCTTGGGAATTGATTCTTGCAATATAGGTAAAGAGGTTCCTGTGTTCATTGTTAAATCGAATCAACTGCAGGATGATGTTAATCCAAGTCTCGCTACTATCACCATTTACCGATTCCACATTCTGCACCTCCACGGATTCTGTAATATTCTCAGGACTGTGGCGTTCCTGATAGCGGGCAATGGCCCGGTATATCCATGTAGAGAGATTAAACACCTCAGTGAAATATTCTGACTTCATCAAAGGGTTCTTCTCGTCATTTGTATCGATTATATCCTCTGGCTTAAAAATCCCAAAGGCTTTTTCCTCCTTGTGTTCATCGATGTTGATAAACACCTTTGGCAGAATAAACACAGAGTCTTCAGCCTTTGATGAATAGTAATATCCTACGTATGGAATAGTAACGCGATCATCTTTGAGGTACATTACATAGTGGTCATGAAGAAAATCCTTCACGACATCCCACTTGTAAACGTATTCCTCAAAGAATATTTTCATTTCTCCTCTTCTTCGATGTAACGGATAAAGCCCTTCAGAATGGTTGTTCTTTTTTCCTGGTCATACAGTTCATTAAAAGAGAACTCCTTTGGTTTGTCCTCTTCTGCATAATACTTGAAAATGGCGTCGTTCGTTTGATAGTTGTCCTTACCGACCTCACTCCACAGATAGAACATTACCTTGTCGCAAAACTCCTTTTCGTCTATGCTGCTCTTGATAAAGAAGTTGCCCATCTGTTTGTCCTCAGATGATGTGACTTTCTTAATCTTCTTATTGGCAGCCTTTAGGAAATCATGCCAATTATAGGATTCTCCGCCTATTGTCATCATGAATGATCCAGATTCTGCGTTCTCATAGTCGATAGGCACATACTCCCAACTCCAACGACGCTTGAAAGCAGAGTCCATAGGAAACAGACTCTGGTCACTTGTGTTCATTGAAGCAATGATGCTTAGATTAGGAGGCAGACAAAGTTTTCCGTCCTTAATACCTTCACTCCCCTCTGGCAGATGCTCTACAAGGTAATCCCTTAAATCATGGTCAGCCTTGATGGGATATTCAGAATACCCGTTTTTGTTTCTGTCGAGCAACTGGAACAAGTCGCCAAATATCTGGGCGCAATTACCACGATTGATTTCCTCGATAATCAGGTAATAAGGATTATCCAAATCGTTCCAAGCGGCAACGTAAGCATCCGTAAATGCCTGCGGAACAAATTCGTAGACAATCTTATTGTCATCATCTTCATCCTTCACAGGCTTGTAGCATCCAACAAAAGAAGCATAGTCAGTATCTGGATGGAAAGTGGTTCTGAATACCTTCGTCTCGTCTTGCTCATACTTCTGTTTGATAGTCCATGATTTTCCAGAGCCTGGAGTGCCAAAGTAGATTTGCTGTAGGGGATTATTATTTAATGAATTATCTTGTGTTTCTTCCAAATTATCCTCAACATAATCATTATCCATTACAACCGCATCATTTTTTACATTAAATATGTTGAGTGTTGTAGAAATCATGTCGCTCATTGATTCTGCATTCGGATTTCTTCTGTCTCTAAAGCCTAACAAACCTCTTTTAACACTAATCCAGGGTTCAAGTCCTTCTCCTAAAATATTATTATAAATCCTGGTTGGGCCGACAAATTCATGACTATCTGCATAGAGCACATCGTCATCAGATTCTTTGATTGCAGAATAGATACCTTCAGTCTGGAAAAATAGCTCTTTATTGGTATTGTCACGCAACTTAAACTGAGTGAAAATGGTACATGTTGTTAAAAACATACAAACCCTATCTTCAAAAACACTATTTGACGCCTTCTTGTTTTGTAACCACTCAAATAATGACGTATATCTGACATCCTCGGGGATTCCACTCAGTATAAGATCAAGAATGATAGTGTTATTCGCAAAATAGAGTTGTTTCGGATAACGTATACCACCAGTACGTTCAGCTGTGCTCTGTTTGCCTTCTATCTTAAGATGGCCAAGTTTCATGAGTAACGTTATTCCCACATAAAGCGGTTCATATTGTTTTGTGAGTAGTGGGTTGTTGTTAATGATTGATTCTATATCGCTTTTCCCCAACATTTTTTCTATAGATTCCAAAATAGTTGGGTCAATCTTAATTTGAGAGCCATCTGATACGCTATATCTCACATATGACTTACGTTCATTTGCAATATAAAGCAAGTATACTAAAGCGATTACTGAACGAATGTGGTCCAACGAAGACTTTATTCCCGTTAACGCATCAATCTGTCGTCTTGGTCTAAATGGATTTGGATATCTCATAATATATTATTTTTAATTTGTTCTGCAATTGCTTTGGCTAATAATGGAGGAACGGCATTGCCAACTTGTTTCATCTGGCTCGTCTTATTGCCGTAGAATCTAAAGGAATCAGGGAATGATTGTATTCTTGCTGCTTCCCTTGTCGTTATACATCTATCTAGTATTGGATGTGTAAATCTGCCAGAGGACGGTGTGTCATATCTGGTTGTAATTGTCACAGATATATCATCCTCTATCATTCGTGACCAAGTTCCACTATAAATAGACTTTGTTCTCTCTTCAGAAGGAAGGACTTCTTTACCAGCTCCTTTAGGTATCATCGCAAGTCTTCTCAATGCAACGGCATTATGCTTCGTTGCCACATGATTGTAGAGTGTCTTGTTATTTCCTCTCATAAGCTTTTGGTACTTTGATATGGGCTTCTTGTCATATTCGCTAATCTCCTCTCCCTCTCCAGAAGCAATGAAGGGTAAGTCATATATAGCATCCTTGATGGTAGTTCTAATGCCATTTGGCGAAGGTAACTCTATCTCAACTTTCCCTATTTGTCCTAAGAAAATGGCCCTGTGTCTATCTTGTGGAATACCAAAATCAGAAGCCTTTAGCACACCACATTTTACATCATAGCCAAGATTATTGAAAGCTTTAATAATTTCTTCTCTAAAGTAACCTCTTGAAGCTGTCAGAATATTGGGGACATTCTCAAGAACGAAGTACTTCGGTCTAAACTCCTCAACAAAACGAACATATTGTTGAAACAAATAGTTTCTTGGATCATCAAGACTTAGACGTTTGCCCTTCTGCGAAAACCCTTGGCATGGAGGTCCACCAATAATTACATCTATATGAGGGTGCTTTTTATGTAATTCTGACACATCAATACTGCAAATGTCTATAGCTAATACATCCGTACCTTGATGATTCATTTGATAAGCGTATGCTATACCCTTATCGAATTCAACAGCAAAGGCAATCTCAAATCCACCTGCCATCTTGAATCCTTCAGACATTCCACCTACACCGGCAAACAAATCGGCAACTATCATGTCATTTTGCATTTATTTCGTTAATTCTTTGTACTGCTATCTTGTGGTATTCCTCATCTAATTCAATGCCGTAGTACCTTCTCCCCAACTCTGCAGCTGCCACACATGTTGAGCCACTACCCATGAACGGGTCTAAAACCATATCGTCAGGATCGGTAACAGATTCTATCAACTCTCTCAAAATGGAAAGCGGTTTCTGTGTTGGGTGCTTTCCATATCTTTTTTCTGAAATAGGGCAAACTGACGATTCCAAAAAATCATGTTTTACTTTTCCGTGATTGTTGAATGTTCCAGTAGTTCCTTTATTGACAAAATACAGCCAACATTCTGTTGAGTTTACAAATTGAAGATTCATGTTTCTTGGCATCGGATTGGTTTTGTGCCAAACACCTGTTGTCTTATAATAGAATCCTGCTTTCTCAGCCAATTCTATAATATCAGAGACTTTTATTACTGCCATAAAAATGATAAGAGTTCCTCGTTTCTTTAAAACCCTTCCGCATTGGGAAAGGAACCTTGACATAGATCTTCTCCACTTTCCATATTCAAGGTTATCCCATCCTGCATAAGCAAATTGGTTTTCACGCATTTTTCCAAGGTTTGTATTTCTTTTGTGCATAAACAAACCAAGATTATAAGGAGGATCTGTAATGATACAGTCCACACTATCGTCTGGTATCTGTTTCATTACCTTTGTGCATTCTCCCAATTTTAGTTGGGATTCTAATCTGACTATTTCTTGAGCCTTTGGCACTTCATCAAAACCAACAGGCAAGCACCAAAACCTGTAATTAAACAAAGTTGTCACCTACATACAAAAAAGTGGGTGCTTAACTTCCGCCTGTTCGATTTCGAGGCCTTCCACAGCCCTTGCAAAAAACAGACAGAGTTAACACCCACGTAGGAGTATATAGTACACCCGTAAAGTGTGCATAGAGGCAACACGTACCTCCTGCACACTACGGAGAGTATATACTACACCCCGTGGCAGTCACCCCAGCATTGTTTTTGTTTGCAATTCGATTGTGGAAGTTTCGAAATCCAAAAACAAAGCGTCATGACGCCTTTTAAATATGTAGTGCTCCACCCAACAGCTTAGCACACCTCAGTATGCGTCTCATCTCCATGGGCGGATTGCAGCGACAAAGATACGAATAATTAAGAATAATGCAAAATAATAAGCATTTTTATTTTCGTTATTGGATGAAAGAACCTTTGATGTGTTGGTTTATGCGCTGAATCCATCAGGGGAGAAATCATCGTCTTTCTTCTTGCCGACATATTGAAATACCCGCTTCAAAAGACCTAATGTCAAAACAATTTATGGTTCTGCTGCAAATTCAGGATCAAACTCTAAAGTAGGATTTTCAACAAGTACCTCGATATTAACCCTGCCACCAAGTCCTTTCTCAACAATATCATAAAGTGTAGTCAGAGTAATATTGCTTCCGTCATTCTCCACCTTGGAAATGAAGGATCTCTTCTTGTTGATTCTTGCTGCCAATTCTTCCTGAGTCATATTCAGCTGTTTGCGGGCCTCACGAATTTTCAGACCGATTCTAAAAGACTGCAATTCATGTTCGAGCTTATCTCGTTCTGCAGACCCCACTTTGCCAAAAATTTCATCTTTAATTTCGTCAAATGTACGAGTTCTCATTCCTTTTCTCCTTTCTTTTCTTCAAAATATTGTTTCATGAGTCTCACCGCTCTTTCTATTTCACCAGAAGGAGTCTTCTGAGTCTTTTTCTGAAAACCAGTTAATAGGACGATAAACTGGTTCCCATCGAAGAAACAAAACACCCTAAATATATTGTTACCTAACTGAATCCTTGCCTCATATAATCCATCAGTATTTTCAATATACCGTAGATAATTAGCAGGAACTACAGGTAGCTGTTCAATCGCTTCTATGCTTTTCGCAATCTTTACCTGTACTTTTCGGGGTTGTTTTACGTAAAAATCATAAAAGTAATCACCATAGGTTATAACGGTTCTAACCTTTCTTACGGTGCAAAGGTAACTTAAAAATTACATTTTGCCAAATTATTATGACACTTTTTTTGCCCCAACTACCTGCAAAAAAGCTATTCCAACATGCACGTTGGATGTATGGATCTAGCATAAAATGCCACGCTTTGGCTGTTGCAAGTGAACCTCGTATTTTCTGGGATGGAAATCCCAAGGAGGCAGCGGAGATTATTAGCAGAATCAAGATTCCTCAAGAATTGGGGACGTTAGAGCCTGCTGATGAGAAATTTAATGGCCCTTCAGCAAAGGTGCTCGATGAGCATATTTTGGCTCCCTTAGGCTTTTCTCGCAAGGATGCATGGCTCTGTGAATTGCTGCCGGGGTGATAGGAGGGGAGCCCCTGAACCGCAAATCGTTCTTGCGCCATAAGGATGCCATTCTCAATATGTTCGGCATCGTAATAGAGTGCGATTTGGAACATGGCTACAAGTATTATATCAGTAATCGGGAGGTGATCAATGACGACACGATAGAGGGTTGGATGCTTTCCACACTCACTGTGAATACAGTCCTTTCTGACAGTATATCCCTCAGGAACCGCATTCTCTTGGAGAATGTGCCTGCCGGAGAAGAATACCTGCAGACCATCATTCTGGCTCTCAAAACGAACAGACGGCTTACCATTACTTACCAGCGGTTTGGACATGAGAGTTATGAGACAACATTATCGCCTTATGCCCTGAAGCTTTTCCGCCAGCGCTGGTATATTCTTGCGTTTACTGGCAGGTACATCGCTACTTATGCGCTTGACAGAATATTGTCTGTGACCATCTCCGACGAAACATTTGAAATGCCGGGAGATTTTTCGCCAGAGGACTTCTTCGCGGAATACTATGGCATCACGGCAGACGATACCCCTATGGCCCATGTGGTGATTCGGGCTTATGGAAATGTCCCCAACTACCTGCGAACCTTGCCCTTGCATACTTCGCAAAAGGAAATAGAGCATACTAATGAATATGCTGTTTTTACTTACGATATCCGCCCAACTGTTGATTTTATTCTTGAGTTAATGTCTTATACAGAAGGGTTAGAGGTGCTGGAACCCATTGAATTGCGAAACAAAATACGTGAAACCTTGCAGGCATCACTTAAAAGGTATTCTTTGCCTCTGACGTGATATTTTCCCCATAGAAAGGTTGTAATTCAACTTCACAACTTCACGGGTCTGCAAATGGCTGGGAGTAAGTGATTTACGTGTGAAGTTTAACTTCACGCAACTTCACGCGTTCTGCCTTCAAAACCACTATAGTTAGTCACCGTAACCACTATAGTTAGTGATCGTAACCATAGTACTTAGCTCATGAAAACATAGTGCTTAGCTCCTGAAAACATAGTTTTTAGGAGGTGAAAACAACGTTTCCAGACGCTAAAACGCCGTTTTGGGAAGGTAAAAATGCCGTTTTCGGGATGTGAAGGTGCGTGAAGACGCCTTCACGCGTAAATGATTTATAGTCAATACCTTGTAAGATTGTGAAGGCGTGAAGGCACTTTTGTGCTTTCGTCTGATTGGAACGAAAGTAAAGTTTAATTGGATTGAAAGTAAAGTCTAATTGGATCGAAAGTAGAGTCTGATTGCATGCAAAGTAAAGCCTACTTAATGTTTACGTAGGCTTTAGTTTGAGCATAAGTAAAGTCTATTTGTTTTGTCAAAGATTTTGGTAGTTTGGAACCTCTTCCAAGAATAAATATTTTTGATTCTGATAATCCATCTTACAGCAGATGTGCTGAAGACCATTGGAAACGATGAGATAATCTACGTGAAGCAGGAAATTATAAATGGTGATCTGGTCGAATACTTTCTGCGAAAGAGGAATCGTGGGGGCTTTGTATTCGATAATCATCCGGGGGCGTAGATCCTTATTATATAATAAGGTGTCACAACGCAACAGCTTGTCTCCCACCTGTAGCTGTACTTCGTTCGCCAACAAGCCGATGGGGTAGCCTTTGTGCTCCGTCAGGAAGTGAACGAAGTGCTGGCGCACCCACTCCTCGGGAGTCAAAGCCACGTATTTTCGCCGTAGGATATCGAAAATTGATCGTTTTCCTTGCTTTTCTGCGATTTTTATTTCGTAGGGTGGTAGGTTTAATCGATACATTTTTGTAATTTTGCAACCGTTAGCGTCTGCAAAGATAATTATTAAATTTGAAAACAGAACAAGAATGGCTGAAAAGAAGTCTGCTGGAACTACTTTTGAGGGAATCATGCGCGACCTACAGGCCGGGCAGTTCGCTCCAGTATATGTGCTGATGGGGGAGGAGTCCTATTATATTGACAGGATCACCGACTTTATTGCACAACATGTACTGCGTGAGGAGGAACGGGATTTCAATCAGACCGTTGTCTTTGGAGCAGACGTGACAGCCGGGCAGGTGGCTGATATGGCCAAACGCTTCCCTATGATGGCCGAAAAACAAGTGGTGATCGTGAAGGAGGCGCAGAACATCAGGAACTGGGAACGGCTGGAAGCTTACTTTGAAAAACCGCAGCCCACGACGGTGCTGGTTCTGGCTTATAAGAACGGTACCATCGATGGTAGGAAGAAGATCCTGTCGAAGGCACAACAGGCAGGGGTGGTTTTTGAAAGCAAGAAGAAACGCGACTATGAACTGCCGGGATTCATCGAGGGGTACCTCAAGACGAAACAGTGTACCATCGACAATAAATCATCACAGATGATTGCTAATCATATTGGTGCTGATCTGAACCGGCTCACTTCAGAACTTGACAAGGTGGTTCTGTCGTTGCCCGAGAATGACCGTCGCATCACTCCCGATGTGGTGGAGAGGCAGATAGGGGTGAGCAAAGATTTCAATGGCTTTGAACTGAGAAATGCCATTGCAAACCGTGACGTGATGAAGGCTAATAGGATTGTGAAATATTTTGACAATAATCCCAAAGCAGGAAGTGCCTTCATGTTAATCCCTATGCTTTTTTCTTACTTCCAAAATCTGATGTTGGCTTATTATGCTCCCAATCGTACGAATGAAAATGATGTTGCCAAGTGGTTGGATCTGAGAAGTGGATGGGCTGCCAGGGAGTATATGACCGGAATGAGAAACTATTCTGGAATGAAAGTGATGCAAATTATTGGCAAAATTCGAGAAATTGATGCCAAAAGTAAGGGCTTAGACAACCCAAATACGGAGGTTGGAGAGTTGTTGAAAGAGCTTGTAGGCTTCATTTTCCACTAAAAAATCGGTTTTTGAGACATAAATTTGTGTTAAAATTCGTTATTTCGTGATGTTTTTTTTTTAGGTGAAAATCCCATAAAAACAGGGCTTTCCACCATTTTGTACCCCTCTCAGATTTTCGCATTTTGAACTTTCCCGACCGTCGTTCAAAGAGTGCTCTGAAATTTGAATTTTGAGAAAAATCGGTCTTTCCTAATTTGGTGTTAGTTTTTATTTGCTTTTACAAATGTGGAAATTTAAAATTGAAAATATTTCGTTTTGTTGAGCGATTCGGGGTTTGTAAACACAAATGTTATACAAATAGCAAGATTTTACAAATCTGCTACACGGTTTATGTTTGCAAACCTTACATGACAAAAACTTAAACCACATAAATATTCATTCTTTGTATGTTTATTGTAAGTTGTTAAAAATCAAGTGTTTACGTTTCAAAAATACAAAATGGTTCATAATTATTCTTGATCTACACCTCCAATTACTGTATATTGCCTTTTTTATGAGGAATTTGTAAATACATAACTAAATCAGACCCAGTTCTTTGCATTTTCCTCCTGTATAATGTCTTTGTAACGATTTTATACCTATATTTCACGTTTTGATATTAATACTTAATAGTTTTGAATTGTAAAATCAAAAATCCAAAAATGTAAATATTTGATTTTTGTTTTTGAATTTGATTTTTCTTGTTACAATTGTTGTTTGTTCCAAAAAAATGTTTTACCTTTGTAAAGTCATTCAAAAAGTGACTTTTGAGTCAAAATATCGTTTACGTACCTAAAAATGAAGGATAGAATACGACAGATTATGGAGAGTCAGCACATGACTCAAACAACATTTGCAAACTTCCTCGGGATGGCCCCTGCCTCACTGAGTAGTATTTTCAATGAGCGCACCCGACCCACCCTGAACACTGTGGAGGCCATCAAGAGTAAATTGCCATCCATCAGTCTCGACTGGCTGATGTTTGGTAAAGGACCTATGTACGAAGATCAAATAGAGGATGCTGAAAAACAGAACCTTGCTCCTTCTTCTACCACCGGTGAGCAGCTACTGGATTTCTCTGCCTCACCTGCTACCCCATCCAACGGTTATGGAGACAGTAGAAATTTTCAGGGTGTGAATCGCACACCCAATAATTACGTCAAAACAGATGTGAATTTTTTTGACAAACCGAAGCGTGAAATTGTCGAAATCCGAGTCTTTTTTGATGATGGTACATGGGAGTCGCTCGTGCCTAAGAAATAAGAAGTATCTTCGGATAAGATGCTCCTTATCGGCATAAAACAAATAAATTGTTTTGTTCTGCTCTCGATTTTTCGTATCTTTAGATAAGATACTTCATCTCGGCATAAAAAACAAATGTATTTGTTTTGTTCTGCTCTCGATTTTTCGTATCTTTAGATAAGATACTTCATCTCGGCATAAAAAACAAATCTATTTGTTTTGTTCTGCTCTCGATTTTTCGTATCTTTGCACAAATATAATGATGCAAAGATATGAAAACAAAGAAGTATGTTCTTGACCTGACAGTTGTTTCAGCTGTGCTTCTTCGTGAGAAGTATGTTCTTTTAAAGCTTACACATGAAGATCCACTGCCAGAGATGCTGCCAGGACAATTCGTAGAGGTAAGGGTGGATCACTCTCCTGCCACCTTCCTACGCAGACCGATTTCGATCAATTTTGTCGATAGAAAACGCAATGAACTATGGTTACTGGTGGCTGCAGTCGGTGAAGGAACACGTCATCTGGCAAAACTCCAGACAGGAGATGTGCTGAATTGTGTGCTACCGCTGGGAAATTCGTTCTCGCTGACTGTTCCTCATGCAGAGAATCCCACTGTCGACTTTGCTCATCACAAGGTGCTGCTGGTGGGCGGTGGAGTTGGTGTGGCTCCCCTTTTATACTATGGCTATTGGCTGAAGGAAAAGGGTGCCGATCCTACGTTCCTGTTAGGAGCTCGCAGAAAACAAGACCTCCTGTTGCTGGATGAGTTCAATCAGCTCGGACGGGTCTTTGTGACTACAGAGGACGGTAGTCTGGGACAGCAAGGCTTTGTGACCAACCATACCATTCTGTCTCAAGAGCATTTCGATCAGATCAGCACTTGTGGTCCCAAGCCGATGATGGTGGCTGTGGCCAGATATGCACAACAGGCAGAGGTCTATTGCGAAGCATCGTTGGAGAATCTGATGGCCTGTGGACTGGGTGCTTGTCTGTGTTGTGTGGAAAAAACAACCGAGGGCAATCTGTGTGTCTGCAAGGAAGGGCCTGTATTTGACACACGACGGTTGCTGTGGTGAGTATGTGTTTTGGGTTTATTATGTAAAAATTATTTTCAAGAAATGGCTGATTTAAATGTAAAAATAAATTCTCTTCAACTGAAGAATCCGGTGATGACAGCTTCGGGAACGTTCGGCTATGGAACGGAGTTCGCAGATTTTATCCCTTTAGATGGTCTTGGAGGCATCATCGTAAAGGGTACAACCCTGCATCCCCGTGAAGGTAACGACTATCCCCGTATGGTGGAAACGGCCTCGGGTATGCTGAACTGTGTGGGACTTCAAAACAAAGGGGTGGATTATTTCTGTGAACACATCTACCCAGAGGTGAAGGATCTGGACACGAATGTGATCGTCAATGTGAGCGGTTCCTCTCCTGATGACTACGCAGCGTGTGCCGCACGGATTGATGCTTTGGATAAGGTGCCTGCCATCGAGTTGAATATCTCCTGTCCAAACGTGAAACAGGGTGGTATGGCTTTTGGTGTTACCTGTGAAGGAGCAGCCAGTGTGGTGAGGGCAGTGCGTCAACGCTATCATAAGACGATGATCGTGAAGCTCTCTCCCAACGTGACGAATATAGCTGATATAGCTCGTGCTGTCGAAGCAGAAGGGGCTGACAGCGTCTCGCTGATCAATACACTGATGGGCATGGCTATCGATATAGAGAAACGTCGTCCGAAGTTAAGTATCAATACCGGTGGTCTGAGCGGTCCTGCGGTGAAGCCTGTTGCCTTGCGTATGGTCTGGCAGGTGGCAAAGGCCGTGAAGATTCCTGTGGTGGGGCTGGGAGGTATCATGACAGCCGAGGATGCCATCGAGTTCCTGATGGCAGGAGCGACGGCCATAGAAATCGGTACAGCTAACTTTATTGACCCGACGGTTACCATCAAGGTGCGTGACGGAATCAATGACTGGCTTGATCGCCATGGCTGCCAAAGCGTACAGGAAATCATTGGGGCTTTGGAGGATTAAGCGGCGGCAGTCAAAAAAAGCCCCCGGCCAAACAGCCGAGGGCAACCAACACAAAAACTAAACTAGACTTAACTTGACAAGAGCGGGATTTTCACAAACCCTCAACGCTTTGTCGATTGCAAAGATACAACTTTTTCTTGAAAAGTCATACATGTTTTTACTTTTTTTTATTGTTTTCGGTAAAAAATCACAGTTTTGTGGCCTTTTCAGACAATATACAGTCCAAAATCACCATAGCAGCCATCGATTCAACGATGGGGACAGCTCGCGGAAGCACACATGGATCATGCCGACCTTGTGCCTTGAATAGGGTGGGGTGCCCTTCAATATCGATGGTTTCTTGTGTTTTTAGGATGGTTGCCACAGGTTTGAATGCCAACCGGAAATAGATGTCCTGTCCGTTGCTGATACCCCCTTGTATTCCTCCGCTATGGTTGGTGGTGGTGGAAATGGGACTGCCAGGCTGGAAAATATCATTCTGCTCACTGCCACGCGACAGGATGCAGTCGAACCCCTCACCATATTCGAACCCTTTCACAGCATTGATGCCGAGCATGGCCGCTCCCAACTGGGCATGAAGCTTGCCGAACTCAGGATCGCCCAATCCTACGGGACAGCCTTTGATCACACAGGTGATAGTACCGCCGATGGTGTCGCCTTCAGCTTTCACACTGGCGATGAGTTCTTCCATGGCAAGGGCTTTCTCGGGGTCTGGACATCTCACGATATTCGTCTCCGTGAGACCAAGGTCGTATCGTCGATAATCTTTGTCAAGCGCAATCGGGCCAACCTGTGAGGTGTATGCTTGAATCGTGATACCCAACGGTCGGAGTGCCAATTTAGCCAATGCACCACCCACACAGCGGCTTATGGTGATCCGTGCGGATGAGCGTCCGCCGCCGCGATGATCTCTTATACCATATTTATTATAATAGGTATAGTCGGCATGCGAAGGACGGAACAGACATCGCATATTTTCGTAGTCCTGTGAATGCTGGTTCTTGTTTCTGACGATGAAGCCGATAGGGCAACCTGTTGACTTCCCTTCAAAAACACCACTCAAGAACTCCACCTCATCGTCTTCATGACGGTTGGTGGTGATGCGGCTCTGTCCTGGCTTGCGGCGATTGAGCTCTTCTTGGATGAAGGCCATATCGATGTCGATGCCTGCAGGAAAGCCATCGACGACTCCTCCCACAGCTGCTCCGTGGCTTTCTCCGAAGGTGGTCAGCGTAAATATTTTACCGAATATGTTGCTCACGACAAATAGAATTAGGGTTTTGATGGTTGATTAGTGATGGCAGTGGCCGCATCCGCTGTTTCCGCCTTGATGACATCCGTCGCCACAATCATCACATCCGCATCCGCAACCTTCGCCACTCATGGCTTTGATGAACGACTTGATTTCTTCTTCAGTGGCTTGGCGGTTCTCCACGATATGTCCTTTGAAACTCAGCTCTTTTCCCGCTAACGGATGATTTAGGTCGATTTTTACATGACTGTCAGTAATCTCCAGTACTTTTCCGAAAAAACGCTGACCTTCCTCGTTCTGCAAGGGGAGCACAGCATCCACGAACACGTTCTCGTGGTCGAAACGCCCGTTAATCGAGAAAATGCTGCGTTCCAGTTCTACCACGCGCTCTTCGTCATAGTCGCCGTAAGCCTGCTCTTTAGTGAGCTTAAATTCAAAGGTTCCCCCTTTCTCAAGGTTGACCACTTGCTTCTCAAAGTCGTCAAGGGTGATACCAAAACCACTGATAAACTGGAAGGGTTTCTCATCGGTAGCCTCTTCCACAAACTCCAGTGTCTTCTCTCCTGCGGCATATAGGGTATAGGCCACTTCCATGTACTGATTGGTCTTCTTTTCTTCCATGATGATAACTATTCTGTTCTTTGGGTTGCAAAGGTAGTGATTATTTTTCAAAATATCACTTATTTCTTTGATTTACGTCAAAAAAGTGGACTGTTTGCGCAAACAGTGCGGTAAAAACCATGGATAGTATCAAAAATCGCCGTAACTTTGCACCCGGAAAAAGCACCATAGAGGTGCATCAGGATAACAATTAAGGATAACAAAAAAGAAAGGAAAAATGATGAAAAGATTGTTTTTAACCGTTGTAGCTGTGCTCAGCATGACTATGACATTTGCAGAAGACGAGAACCTCAACAAGGTAGATAACATGAATGCCTACAAGATGGAGGTCAACTATCAGAAACTGGGTGATGCCCTGAACTTGTCAATGGATCAGCAGGAAGCTGTGCAGGATATTCATCAGGCATTCTGCGCCGATATGATGAGTGTGGCTGCTGCCAACAAGGAGTCGCGCAAGGCTATGATGATGAACGCCATTTCCAAGGATCTCCGTTATATGCGTATCGTCTTGGATTCCAAGCAGTACAAGAAGTACCTGTTGCTGCTTAACATTACTCTGAACAACCGTGGTCTTAACGACTAAGTAATAGAGAGAGGTATTATGTTCGGGGGCAGATGACTATCATCTGTCCCCGTTTTTTGTGATGCCGCGCATTTTTCTCTGAATACATTTTGCCATTTCGTTTTTTTTCTTTTATTTTGCAAGGTAAATGAAGAGAATAACCTTGTTTGTCATAGGGATGATGGGGGTGGTTATGATGATGGCCCAGCAAGCCGACTATCAGAAGATGTCGTCTTGGGTGCGTCGTGCCGTCAAGACTCAGCATACCACACGCAGACAGGCTCCGGCACTTCATCGGCAGATACCTTCGATTTGTGCCTTTGTCCGTATCTCTGACGATGCCGAGCGTATTCTCGAAGAACATCATTGTCGGAAGTTGGCGCAGTTTGGCGATATCTACATCGCCAGTATTCCTTTAAACCAGTTGTCTGACTTGTCATTGAACCGACAAGTACAGCGCATCGAGGCAGGGGAGCGACATACAGCCCTTCTGGACACCACCTATATTATTAATAAGGTGGAGCCAGTCTATTGGGGGACAGGGCTACCACAGGCTTATACGGGAAAAGGAGTGATTGTGGGTGTCGAGGATATCGGTTTCGACCTGACGCATCCTAATTTCTATGATGCCACGATGGAGAACTACAGAATCAAACGCTTCTGGGACCAGTTGTCGGTAGATACGCTTGACAGTGAGTTGTATGTGGGTGCCGAATATACGACACAAGAAGAGATCCTGCGTTATGCCCATTCCCGTGATGGCTTGACACAAGGGCATGGCACACACACTCTGGGCATTGCCGCGGGCTCTGGCTTCGATACCCCTTTTCGGGGTATAGCCTACGAGAGCGATATCTGCTTAGTGAGTAATGCCGTGACTGATGACAAAGAGTATATCGACTCGGTGAACTATTACAAATATACCTCGGCCACCGATGCGCTGGGGTTTAAGTATATCCTCGATTATGCCGAGTCACAGGGGAAACCGTGTGTGGTCTCTTTCAGCGAAGGGTCCCATCAGGATTTCTCCGGTGATGACCAGTTGTTGTACGAGGTCCTTGAGCAGATGGTAGGCCCAGGAAGGATTATTGTTGCCTCAGCGGGAAATGAGGGCGGTCTCAATTCTTATTTCCACAAATCACCTGAACAGGTATCGGAAGGAACCTTCCTGAACAGGTACGATAAAACGTATTTTTTCCGTGTCATTGCCGACAAACCGATGAGTCTGCGCTTTATCTCTTACGCCAGTGCCACACGTGCCGACACCCTGGTGGTTTCATCCGAGCGGATTCTATCGGCTCCCGACTCACTATTGAACGACACCATCGATTTGTTAAAGAAACAACATATCTTCGAAATCGGTGCCTATCCCTTCAGCTTTGACAAGAGCCGCATGGTATATGAGGTGGGCATCAAGAGCAAGGAACGTTTCGGCTATACCGGCTATTTCTTCTCTGTAGAGATCGTAGGAGAGGGTGTTGAGGCTGATTTTTATTCCGACACGGGCTCCATCAGAGCCGAGAAGGATTATAATCCTGCATTGACGGGAGGGGAAAACACCCATTGTGTGTATTCTCCAGGTACTGCCCCGGCAGTCATCTGTGTGGGAGCTTCTGCCTATCGTACCGGTATCATCAATCACAAAGGCAACTATATCAATAGCAACCGTGGACAGAATGGGGAGGTGGCCGACTATTCCAGTGTGGGGCCGACGGTTGACGGGAGGATCAAGCCCGACGTGCTGGCAAATGGCACGAATGTCGTCTCTTCGTATAGTAGCTTCTACAGAGAGGAACATCCCACCTCTGATGGCTGGGATATTACCTACAGCACCTTTCAGGGACGAAGCTATCCATGGCGCATCGATATCGGTACATCCATGTCAACTCCTGTTGTCAGTGGCATCATCGCCCTTTGGCTGCAGGCACGTCCTGACCTGACTCCCGAGGAGATAAAGGATGTGATTGCGCAAACGAGTATCCGTCACGACCCCACGTTAGACTATCCCAACAATACTTACGGATGGGGAGAGATTGATGCCTACCGCGGACTCCTCTATCTGTTAGGACTGAGTGGTATCAAGGAGATTACTTCCGAACAGCCTCGTAAGGTACAGGTTGTGCTTCAGGATGATTGCATGCGACTGTGCTTCGACGAACCCCTGCGGCAACCGCTGGATGTGGCTCTCTATGGGGCAGGGGGCTCCCTGGTGGCACGCCATCATCTCAACAGTGGAACAGCTGAGCAACAGGTGGGTATCGGCGGCCTTCCAACTGGTGTCTATGCTGTGCAACTTCATAGTCAGCAGCCAGGCATCACCGGGTCTTTCCTGATCCGCAAACCACGCTAATCATTTGTAGGTATTTGACGGAAACCCTATTTTTAGGTATTGCACATCTGTGCTTTTCACATTATCTTTGCACTCGGAAAAAAGAACAAAGCTTACTTTTCCCAGTGCAAAGATTTTTTTATACACATCAACAATAAGAAATAACAATGAGTAAAACAGTAGTAGTTTTCGGTTCCTCAACAGGAACATGCGAAGGTATCGCCAATAAGATTGGAGAGAAATTAGGTGCAGAAGTGGTGAATGTCTCTGATATGAACGAAGACATCCTGGCTGCCGATAACCTGATTATCGGTACATCCACATGGGGAGCCGGTGAGTTACAGGACGATTGGTATGAGGGCGTAGAGTTGCTCAAGAGCAATGACCTCAGCGGGAAAGTGGTAGCCATTTTCGGTTGCGGCGACTGTGAGAGTTACAGTGATACTTTCTGTGGTGCCATGGCCGAGCTGTACAATGCGGCAAAGTCGGCAGGTGCAACCTTGGTTGGTGCTGTTTCCACAGATGGTTATTCCTTCGATGACTCTGAGGCCGTGGTGGATGGTCAGTTCGTAGGACTGGCCCTCGACGATATCAATGAGGATGATAAGACTGATGGCCGTATCGACGCCTGGATCACACAGATCCAACCCTCTCTGAAATAACGAATTTAAATGTAAAAAAGGATGAATATGCTGCAGGCAGAGATATTACCCGCTGATATGAAGGTGCTTATGAACCATATCTATGAGTTCAAGAAAGGTGTCAGGAACATGATCCTCTTTACGTTCAACCAACGTTATAAGGATTATGCCGAGAAACGTCTGCAGAGCAACGGTATCAGCTATATCATCCAGCCTGTAGGTAATGACCGTCTGAATCTTTTCTTTGGCAAGCGCGAATGTCTGGATGCTATCAGAATGATGGTGACACGTCCATTGAATCAGCTCACTCCCGAGGAGGACTTTATCTTGGGTGCCATGCTGGGCTATGACATCTGTGCGCAGTGTGAACGGTATTGCGAGCGGAAGGAACGGTCGTGCCGTCAGTGCCAGTGTGCGCAATAAACTGCCAATGGAAGCGTGAAGAATAAATCTTGTTCGCTAAATAAAATTCATAATGTTTTTGTATAATAAGAAAAGGACTTGCCGTGAGGTAAGTCCTTTGTCTGATGATATGTTCGGAACAGTTCCTTAGTAGGCAGCCTCGAACTCTTTCAGGAAACGGGTGTCGTTCTCGGAGAACATACGGAGATCGCTCACCTGATATTTCAAATTGGTGATACGCTCCACACCTAAGCCGAAAGCATAGCCGCTATATACCTTACTGTCGATGCCACAGAGTTCCAGCACGTTGGGATCCACCATTCCACATCCTAAGATCTCTACCCAACCGGTGTGCTTGCAGAAACCACAACCCTTTCCACCACAGATATGACAGGAAATGTCCATCTCGGCACTTGGTTCCGTGAAGGGGAAGTAGCTTGGACGAAGACGGATCTTCGTATCGGCTCCAAACAGCTCACGGGCGAAGGAGAGAAGTACCTGTTTCAGGTCAGTAAACGATACATTCTTGTCAATATATAATCCTTCTATCTGGTGGAAGAAACAATGGGCACGGGCGGTAATGGCCTCGTTCCGATATACCCGACCAGGGCAGATGATACGGATCGGGGGTTGCTGGCGTTCCATGACACGAGCTTGCACACTGGATGTATGACTGCGAAGAAGGATATTTTTCGTGACATCACCGGTGGCCGACTGCTCCACAAAGAAGGTGTCTTGCATGTCACGGGCTGGATGGTCTGCCGCGAAGTTCATCTTTGTGAACACATGGAGGTCATCCTCTACTTCCGGACCATCAGCTAAGACGAAGCCCATGCGTTGGAAAATATCGATGATCTCATTGCGTACGATGGTCAGCGGGTGGCGCGTACCTAACTCCACGGGATAGGCAGTGCGGGTAAGATCAATATGATGGGTGGTGTCTTCAGCTGCTGCTGTCTCTTCACGCAGGGCATTGATGCGTTCGGTTGCTTTCTGCTTCAGTTCGTTAATCTTGATGCCAACGGCTTTCTTCTGGTCGGCTGCTACATCACGGAACTCTTGCATCAAGGCATTGATCTCGCCTTTTTTACTGAGGTACTTTAGTCGCAAAGCCTCTATTTCTTCTGCATTAGAGGCAGACAATTCACTCACTTCTTTGAGAAGTTCTTCAATTTTGTCAAGTATCATGATTATCTTGAATTTACAAATTTGGGTGCAAAGTTACGAAAAAAGACTGTAACAAAGAAGTAATTTTCGAAGATTAACGCAGAATGACCGTAAATAAAAGGCAAGACAGGGAATAATGGGGAATCAAAGGATGAAGGGAAATGGCAACTTAATGCGGATTGGCGCAAGAGTTAGGTCTCTAAATCGGACTCGGCCATGCCGCTTGCCAGAGCAAGAACCCGTTTGAGCCTTGTCTGACAGTTAAACTTTTCTAATTCCGAGGGTATGAAAAAGGAAGAATGACGCAATTCAAACTGACTGGTTTTCGATTCAACAAACTGCAACGAATTGCCGAAAAAGCATTTCAAAAAATGGTATTATATTTGCAGCCTGAAATTAAAAAAGGAATTAGAAATGAGATCAACTTTCAAGATTTTGTTCTACGCGAACAAGGGGTAAGGGACGTATTAAGACCGAGCGATTAAGAGGTACGGAGAATACAAAATACGAGATATACCATGCTGTCGGTACGGGTTTACTGTGTTGCAAGTCTTGGCCAGAATTCGTGAATCACCTCAAAGCGAATGGTGTGGAAGTGGAACTTGTCATGAGACGGGATGGCAACAAAGACCTGAAAGACATACAAGGTATGCGCTTCAAGAAAGACGGCTATACTTTCAAGGCTTCCCAAATTAGAAGAGGTCTGTCTTATGCGGTCATCTTGTCAAAACTGAATGCCAACGAAGAAAAGGAACAACCAAGGGCAATCAACAGTCAGGCACGTCTAATCCATGCAGAACAGCTAAGAGAAAATAATCGTTCTGAGCGACATGAGCATAACGATTTGTCAATAGGAATACCATCATTGGGATTGTTTGACACCACAAATCCCGTCTATGACCCTGCCGAGGAAGAATTCAGAAGGCGGATGCAGAAGAAGAAAAAGAGACGTGGTCCAAAATTATAAAGGGTCTTTTTGAGCACTTTTCAAATAGAACCTGCTGTTTTTCTTTATTAAAATAGGTAATATCAATTATTTTGTGTATATTTGCGCTCAAATACTGAACATCGTATGGCAAATAATGAAAAAATAGAGGCATTAAACCGTTTGAAGGTTGTCCTCGTAGAAAAAGGAAAGACCAGCCGATGGCTGGCAGAGCAGTTGGGTAAAACTGAGCATACCATCTCCAGATGGTGTCAGAATAAAACTCAACCCTCTATTGCACAATTAAACGAAATTGCAAGAATATTAATGGTAGATGTCAGGTCATTAATAAATCCGAGCCAAGAAGCATACGATGAGCAGTAAATTTTTCAATAACAATTCTGGCAATACGCTCTTTGACAAACTCAAGGGTATTGCGGGCAATATGGCCAATTTTGACCGTTTCCTGGCAGTCGTCGGTTTTTTCCGCTCTTCAGGCTATTTCAAATTGCGAAAAGAGCTAAATGATGTAGAGGAAATAAAGATATTAGTCGGCATCAATATCGATGATATCTTCCGCCGTCACAATAAGGCTATGCTGATGTTGGAAAACGAGGAAAAGGCTAAGATGGTCTATGATGAAGAGTTCCGTCAGGATATTATCAATGCCCGGTATGCACCAGAAGTAGAAGAGGGCATCTTGCAAATGTGTCAGGACTTGGTTGATGGCAGACTCCAGATGAAGATTCATGCCACTAAGAACCTCCACGCAAAGTTCTATCTCTGCCTTCCGCAAAATCACAATGAGAATAGTGATGGCTGGGTAATCATGGGGTCTTCCAATATTTCAGATTCAGGACTTGGCACTTCTCGGTCTCCTCGATACGAACTGAATGTTGCCATGAAGGACTTCGATGACGTGGACTATTGCCATTCTGAGTTTAAGAAGTTGTGGGAAGAAGCCGTTACGCTGACAATAGATGACGTTGAAAGTATCAAACAAAAGACCTATTTAGGCTATCAGCCCACACCTTATGAAATTTATCTAAAGGTACTCATTGATACGTTTGGTGACCAGATAGAAGACGACTTCTCTATCCAATTGCCCAATGGAGTAATGGAATTGAAGTACCAGACGGATGCGGTGATTCAAGGTTTCCAGATGCTGATGCGCCATAACGGTCTGTTCCTTGCTGATGTGGTGGGTCTTGGCAAAACGATGATTGCTACCATGATTGCAAAGCGATTTATTGAGGCCAATGGCAAAAACACCAGCATTCTGGTGGTATTCCCTCCTGCTTTACGTGAGAACTGGGAAAACACTTTTAAGTTGTTTGGCATATCCCGTAAGGCACAATTCATTACCAATGGTAAACTGTCAAGTGTGTTAGAAGGAAAAGAGCAGTACAAGGCGAAAGAAGAATTCGACTTGATTATCGTCGATGAAGCACATGGTTTCCGTAATGACGGGGCAGGTAAATACGACGAACTGCAAA
>Ga0256404_1000298_pt1 | contig 128708 bp, 104 predicted proteins | sample RumenRJG_01DNA_FD_185990 | JGI IMG/M metagenome (GOLD analysis project Ga0256404, IMG submission 185990) | Bovine rumen microbial communities from Lethbridge, Alberta, Canada - RJG_01 | ecosystem: Host-associated > Mammals > Digestive system > Stomach > Rumen | place: Canada: Alberta... | reverse complement strand
CCGTAGCTGTCTTTGTCGTAATCTTTCATATAAATTCTAAAAATAGAACGCAAAGTTAGTCATTTTATTACGTTTCTGCAAATTATTTCGTAACTTTGCAGCATGAAACTATCCATTATTATACCAGTATACAACGTCGAACAGACGCTTGAGCGATGTGTCGAGAGCGTGCTGCGACAGAAATTCCGCGACTATCAGCTCATTCTCGTCGATGACGGTTCGACCGACGGAAGTGGCCGAATTTGCGACGAACTGGCGAAGCGCGACCATCGAATCCAGACGATTCATCAGCCGAACAAGGGTCTGAGCGCTGCCCGAAACGCCGGAATCAAGCGGGCGAAGGGCGAATATATCACCTTCATCGACAGCGACGACTACATCCACAGCGATACGTTGAAGCCGCTGATGGACATTCTCGCTATTCACCACGAATACGATTTCATCGAATATCCCGTCGATGAATACGTTGGAAAACGGGGCAAGCAGCGGCGACTTTTCTTCAAGCAGCAGTCGTTCAGCGATATGCGCGAATATTGGTACGAAACGCAGGCCTTCCGCCACGCCTACGCATGGAATAAAATCTATCGTCGCGAGCTGTTTCAGACCGTGAAATTCCCCGAAGGAATGAAGTTCGAGGACATTTTCACCCTGCCCCATCTGTTGGAAAACTGCCGTATGGTGGCGACGGTGAACGAAGGACTTTACTTTTATTGCCACAACCCCAAGGGAATCACGGAAACTGCCGACGGCGAGGCGCTCAACAACCTGCTGACAGCCCATCTGAACATTCTCAAGGGCGACACGATTCTCAAGCCCGTCAGTTACGGCTACTACGGCCACATTCTCAACATTGCGCTCGACGTGAGCGAGGCCACGGGCAAAATTCCCGAACTGCCGAGCCCCGAAAGTGTTTGCCAACGACAAGGTGGTGAGTCTATCCCCTTGAAAATCAGGCTTTTGAAACTCATTGGAATGAAAAATCTATGCAAAATCAACACGCTCATACACAAAGTTTACAGGAGAAGCCCGAAGTAACCTTCATCGTCACGGCCTACAACCTGCCTGCCGAGATGCTCCGCGAGTGTCTTGAAAGCATTCTCGCGCTCGATTTCGACGAAAAACGACGCGAAATCATCCTCATTGACGACGGAAGCGACGAAACACCGCTCACCGAACTCAAAGACCTCGTGCGCCACATCATCTATTATCGGCAGGACAATCAGGGCGTGAGTGCGGCGCGAAACGCGGGTCTGCGCATCGCCACAGGAAAATTCATCCAGTTCATCGACGGCGACGACCTGCTCATTCCCGAAAATTACCAACATTGCCTGAAAATTTTGGACGAGAAACAGCCCGATATGCTGTTTTTCAATATGACAACGAAACAAAAATCGGTGAAAAGCGAAATCGACTGCGAAGGACCCTTCCAAGGCAGCGATTACATGCGCCACCACAACATCCAATCGTCGGTTTGCAGTTATATTTTCCACCGCTGTCTGCTCGGAAATCTTCACTTTACCGCAAACAAGCAATTCACTGAGGATGAGGAATTTACGCCGATGTTGCTACTGCGGTCTGAGAAACTTTACAAGACCGAGGTCAAGGCTTATTTCTATCGTCAGCATCAGCAGTCGGCCACGCATCAGAAGTCGGAGGAATGCCTGCGGAAACGCTTCGACGACAGCATCGACACCATCCTGCGACTCAACGACAAAGCCGACCGAATGCCGCAAGCCGACCGACAGGCGATGCAACGGCGCGTCGCACAACTCACGATGGACTACATCTACAATGTCATTGTCGAAACGCGCGACCGGAAATTTCTCGACCAACAACTGGCGGAACTCCAGAAAAAGGGACTTTTCCCCCTACCCGACCGAAATTACACGAAAAAATATAGCTGGTTTCGCCGCATGACCAATTCCAAAACCGGTCTGCGAATGCTCATGCTCGTACTACCATACACGAAAAAAGAACGATGAAAATACTTCTACTCGGCGAATACAGCAACGTACATTGGACGCTCGCAGAAGGGTTGCGAACGCTTGGACACGAGGTGACGGTGGCTTCCAACGGCGATTTCTGGAAAAATTATCCGCGTGACATCGACCTGCCCCGAACCTACACGAAACTCGGTGGACTGCGATATATGGCGCGTTTGCTTCGACTTTTGCCAAAATTTCGCGGTTTCGACGTCGTTCAACTCATCAATCCGATGTTTCTCGAACTGAAGGCCGAGCGAATCCCGTTTTTCTACCATTTTTTGCGTCGAAACAATCGGAAAATCGTACTTGGCGCGTTCGGAATGGATTATTACTGGGTTTCGACTTGCATCAACGAAAAACCCTTGAAATACAGCGATTTCAATATCGGCGACGAACTGCGAACCGACAAAAATGCCCTCACCGAACGAGCCGACTGGCTCGGAACGGCGAAAGAACGGCTCAATCGCTTCATCGCTGACGATTGCGACGGCATCGTGACGGGACTTTACGAATACGACGTCTGCTATCGGCCTCATTTTCCCGAAAAAACGGAGTTTATTCCTTATCCCATTGAATTAAAGGGAAGTGAAAGGGAAGGAAAGAGGAGTGAAAGGGATGGAAAAGGAAGTCGAAAAATCCGCCTTTTCATCGGCATCAACCGCGAACGGTCGGAATACAAAGGCACCGACATCATGCTTCGCGCCGCGCAGGAAATTGTCAGAAAATATCCCGAAAAAATCGAATTGAAGGTTGCCGAGTCTGTGCCTTTCGCCGAATATCGCCTGATGATGGACAATTCCGACGTGATTCTCGACCAACTTTATGCCTACACGCCGGCGATGAACGCGCTCGAAGCCATGTCGCGAGGACTGATTGTCGTGGGCGGCGGTGAGCCTGAAAACTACGAAATCATCGGCGAAACGGAACTTCGACCCATCATCAACGTCGAACCGAACTACGAAAGCGTTTTCCACGAACTCGAACAACTCGTCCTCCACCCCGAGCGTATTCCCGAACTCAAACGGCAGAGCGTCGAGTACATCCGCCGCCACCACGACCATCTGAAAGTGGCAAGACAATACGAGAAATTCTACGAAAAACTGCTCGTTTCGAAGAAAAATCCATCAAAAATATGAAAAAATCAATCACTATGTGCCTTTTGGCACTCATCACAACCATCCCCATGACAGCAAAACAGAAAAATCGTACAGTAACCCTCAAAATCGTTCAAACCAGCGACGTTCACGGCGCATTCTTCCCCTACGACTTCATCAATCGCAGACCCAAAGGAGGCTCGCTCGCCCGCGTCAGCACCTATGTCAATCGACTGCGCAGCGAGCACGGCGACCACGTCATCCTGCTCGACAACGGCGACATTTTGCAGGGTCAGCCCACGTGTTATTACTACAATTTCATCAATACGCAGGCCACGAACATCGCCGCCGATGTCATCAACTATATGAAATTCGACGCGCAGACGATTGGAAACCACGACATCGAACCTGGCCACGCCGTTTACGACAAGTGGATCAGCGAGGTAAACTGCCCGATGCTCGGCGCGAATGTCATCGACACGCGAACCAATCAGCCCTACCTCAAGCCCTATGCGATACTGGAACGCGACGGTCTGAAAATCGCCATCGTCGGAATGCTCACGCCCGCCATTCCCAACTGGCTCACGGAAAATCTGTGGAGCGAAATGCGCTTCGACGACATGGTCGAGTCGGCTCGTTATTGGATGGATTTTTTGCAGAAAAACGAGCATCCTGATGTCGTCATCGGCCTGTTTCACAGCGGAAAAGAAGGCGGCATCATCACCAACGGCATCGAAGAAGACGCTTCGTTCCGCATCGCCCGCGAAATTCCCGGCTTCGACCTCATTCTCTTCGGCCACGACCACACGCGCCACGTCGAAACCATCACCACTTTAGAAGGAAAAAACGTGCTCTGCATCAATCCCGCCAACAACGCCAATGCCGTGGGCGATGCGACGATTGAAGTCACATTAAAAAAAGGAAAAATCGTCGATAAAAAAGTCGAAGGAAGCATTGTCGATGTCACTGGCGAGGCCATCGACGAGGCGATGATGGCTCATTTTCAGCCACAAATCGACGAAATCAACGAGTTTGTCAATCGCGAAATCGGCCAGTTCAAGCGCACCATCCATGTCCGCGACAGTTATTTCGGCAACTCGGCCTTCAACGACTTCATTCAAAACCTGCAACTGCAAATCACGGGTGCCGACATTGCCTTCAACGCGCCACTTTCGTTCGATGCCGTCATCCACGAAGGTCCCGTTCGCGTGAGCGATATGTTCAACCTCTATAAATACGAAAACCAACTCTACGTGATGCGGCTCACGGGCGAGGAAATTCGTCGTCACCTCGAAATGAGCTACGACCAATGGGTGAACACGATGAAGTCGCCCGACGACCACTTGATGCTCATCACCGAGAAGACCATTCGCGACCAGCAACGGCTGGGTTTCCAGAACCTTTTCTTCAATTTCGACTCTGCCGCCGGCATCGACTACGAAGTCGATGTCACCAAACCCGACGGCGAGAAGGTGCGCATCCTGCAAATGAGCAACGGCGAGCCTTTCGACATTGAAAAATGGTACAACGTCGCCATCAACAGCTATCGTGGTAACGGCGGCGGCGAACTGCTCACACGCGGTGCCGGAATCCCTCTCGACAGCCTCGACAACCGCATCGTCTGGCGCAGCGAGCGCGACCAACGCTACTATCTCATGCAGGAAATTGAAAAGCTGCAGGTCGCCGACCCACAGCCTAACAATAACTGGCGATTCGTGCCCGAGGAATGGACGATTCCTGCCGCCGAGCGCGACCGCAAACTGCTGTTTCCGAGAGATTAAAAAGCAGGCAATTTCGTGTGGTGCTTCTTGATTTTCAGGGCAGGAATCTTCAGTTCCTGACCAGGCTCCACCGACTTGATGCCGCCATTCACCGCCTCGACGTAACACTCCATTCCCGGACCGAGATACGCCTTGCTGATGCCAGCGAGCGTCTGTCCTTTTTGAACGGTGACCGTGCGCTCGATGCTCGTAATCACGTAGGCTCCCGTGCGCACACGCGGGTCGGAATTATACATTTCGAGTTCACGCGCCATCGCCGCCTTGTTCGTGATGTTGCTCATGCGCTTAACATCTTCGCGACGCTCTTTCTCGGCACGCTGACGCTCTTTTTCTGCACGCATCTGCTCGTCGAGTTCCAGTTGGGCCTCTTTGCGCTTCGTCTCCTCATCGACAATCATCTGGGCAACCCTGACGGCCTCTTCGTAGCCCGTATCGACCTTCATCATCAGTTTTTTCAGCGAATCGACCTTGCGCTCGTGCTCGTAGAATCGCTCGGCACCGGCCTCGCGCACTTCCTTGATTCGATCGGCGAGTGCCGTTTCTCCCTTGTGTTTCGTGCCGTTGATTTCTTCCACGAATTTCTCGATTTGATTGTCACGCCGTTTGATTTCGTAGAACATGAAGAACATGCCAAAGAACATCAATGAAACCATAGCAGCCAAGAACCCCATCAACCATTTGATGGTTTTCGTATTTTTGAAAATGCGGGCGAACCAACTTCTCTCATCGTCTTCCGGACCGATGTAATAACCGTATTCGTCGAACAATTCATCGTCGTAATACTTGCCTTCGTCGAAAACTTCGTCCGACGGTTCCCTTTTTATTTTTTCTTTTTTCATCTTGACTTCAATATTCGGTTTTTGATATTCTAAACGTTCATTTTCTACGATTTCATCGGTAGTTTCCGACGATTCAGTATCCACAAATTGGCTGATGGTTTCCTCTGGAGATTCAACCTCAGCGGTTATTTCATTCTCTGAAGAGATTTCCATCGACTCTTCCGACGGATTTTCGGGCGAATCTTCCGATGGAACTTCTACTATATTTTCCGATGGATTTTCAGAAGAAATCTCCGAATGTTCTTCTGAAGGATTTTCCGATGGATTTTCTTCCAAATTTTCTCCCTCGAAATCAACTCCATCGTTCAAAACAACCGTTTCAAACTGCGCAAAGGGCTTGTTCACCAAGTCGCGCATCGACGTTTCGGGCGTAAACGAAACTTTTTCGCGTCCCTCAATCCGAATGCGCTCGCCCGTGTTCACATCGACGCTCTCACGCGCATTGACGGAAACGACCTTGAACGTCCCAAGTCCCTTGATTTTCAGTGATTTGTCGCTGCGCAGACCCTCGCCCATCACATGGACCATATGCGAAAGAAATCGCTCGACTTCTTCCTGACTCAACGAGTGTTTTTCGGCCAGACGAGCCGCAAAATCATGCAATTTAATCATCAGCACGCCCTCCATTCTTTAATTTTTCCTTCATCGACGCGACAGGTTTGAACGCCAACACCAATTTCGGTGGAACCAGCATCCGAAGTCCTGTCGAAGGGTTTGTCACGGTGCGTTCGAGGCGTTTTTTCACCTCGAAAGTGCCCAAACCCGACAACATCACCGACTCTCCTTCGCAAAAACTGTCGCCCATCGCATCGACAAACGAACGAACCAAACGCTGCGTGAAATCTTGCGTGTAACCGCTGCGCTGCGACAATTCCGCTATAAATTCCTTGTTATTCATCGTATATTATTTTTTTTTCACTTCACACTCCTCACTCCTCACTCCTCACTCCACAACCCTACCATAAAGGTCGAACTCGTCGCTGTCGGTGATTTCCACCTGATAAAAACGACCACGATAAAGGCGTTTTTCCGACACAGGAATCAGCACCTCGGGATCGACTCCGGGCGAACTGAACTCGCTGCGACCAATGTAGTAATTGCGCTCACGGCGGTCGATGATGACGCGCAACGTCTGCCCCACTTTCTCGGCCTGTATTTCCGTGCTGATTTCCTGTTGTAACGCCATCAGACGGCTCAGTCGGTCGTCTTTCACCTCCTGTGGAACATCGTCTTCGTAGTTCTTGCCTGCGAAAGTGTCTTCTTCTTCGGAATAGGCGAAGGCACCCATGCGCTCGAATCGCGCCCAACGCACAAATTCCATCAATTCCTCAAATTCTTCTTCCGTCTCGCCCGGAAAACCGACCATCAACGTCGTGCGAAGATGGATTCCCGGCAACGCCGCGCGAAGATTCTCAATGAGCGCCATCGTTTCGGCTTTCGTCGTGTGACGGTGCATCCGCTCTAAAACCGAGTCGGAAATGTGCTGCAAAGCGATGTCGAGATAGCGGCAAATCTTCGGATTCTCGCGCATCACGTCGAGCAAGTCCATCGGGAACTGCGTCGGATAGGCGTAATGCAGCCGAATCCACTCCACGCCGTCAATCGCGGCCATTTCACGCAACAAATCGGCCAATTCGCGCCGTCCGCTGAGGTCAATGCCGTAGTAGGTCAATTCCTGCGCAATCACCTGAAATTCCTTCACGCCCTGCGCCACCAAATCCCTGACTTCGGCCAGGATCTCGACTTTCGGACGACTTTTGTGCCGTCCCGTCATATTGGGAATGGCGCAGTAGGCGCAGTGGCGGTCGCAACCTTCACTGATTTTCAGATAGGCATAGTGGCGTGGCGTCGTAATCGTGCGCTTTCCAGCGCAAGTCGCCACTTCTTTCTTGCCGATTTCCTCGAGCAGTTGCATATAGTCGAACTTTCCGAAAAATCGATCGACTTGGGGAATATTTTCTTCTAATTCTTTTTGATAACGCTGCGACAGACAGCCCATCACGTAGAGTTTCCCGATTTTCCTCTGTTCTTTCAGCATCGAACAGCGAAGAATCATGTTGATGCTTTCTTCTTTCGCATCGGCGATAAAACCGCAGGTGTTGATGACAACGATTTCGCCTTGTGGATGAAGGGCATCGTGCTTGCAGACGAAGCCATTGGCCTCGAATTGCTTCATCAAGAGTTCGCTATCAACCAGATTTTTCGAACATCCCATCGTGATGATATCAACTTGCCCTTTTTTCATCGTCCAAAATCAACTTCCAAACAGCGAATCGACGAACTGCCGCTTGTTGAACAACTGCAAGTCGTCCATTCCTTCGCCCAGACCGATGTATTTCACGGGCACTTTCAACTCGTCGCTGATGCCGATGACCACGCCGCCCTTCGCCGTTCCATCGAGTTTCGTGATGGCCAGCGAAGTGATGTCGGTCACGGCGGCGAACTGCTTCGCCTGCTCGAAGGCGTTCTGACCTGTCGAACCGTCCAATACGAGCAAAACCTCGTCGGGTGCTTCGGGCAGCACCTTCTTCATCACGTCTTTGATTTTCTTCAATTCGTTCATCAGTCCGACTTTGTTGTGCAATCGGCCTGCCGTATCGACAATCACCACATCGGCATCGTTGGCCTTCGCCGATTGCAGCGTGTCGAACGCCACCGACGCGGGGTCGGCACCCATCTGCTGTTTTACTACTGGAACACCTACGCGCTCGCCCCAAATCGAAATCTGCTCGACGGCAGCGGCGCGGAACGTGTCGGCAGCACCGAGATAGACCTTCTTTCCGGCCTTTTTGAACTGATGGGCGAGTTTTCCGATGGTCGTCGTTTTGCCGACGCCATTCACGCCCACGACCAGAATCACATAAGGCTTGTGCGACGACGGCAATTCCCAGTCGGCAAGGTCTTCCGTGTTGTTTTCCGCCAACAGCGAGGCAATCTCATCGCGCAAAATCGCGTTGAGTTCCGAAGTCGAAACATACTTGTCGCGCTCCACGCGCTCCTCGATGCGACGAATAATCTTCAGCGTCGTTTCCACACCCACATCGCTCGTAATCAGCACTTCCTCGAGGTCGTCGAGCACCTCGTCATCGACCTTCGACTTGCCGGCCACGGCGCGTGTCAATTTCGAGAAAACGCTCAGTTTGGTCTTCTCCAAACCCTTGTCGAGCGTCTCTTTCTTTTCTCTATTAAATAATCCAAATAAACCCATGGTAACAAATTTTCTGCAAAACTACTGAAAAAAACTGATATTCCACCATGAAAATACCGATAAATTTATCTTTTGACTAAAAAAAATCGAAATATATTTGGTTTGTATCAAAAAAACACGTACCTTTGCACCCGCATTTGCCGATATGGCTCAGTTGGTAGAGCAACGCATTCGTAATGCGTGGGTCCCCGGTTCGAGTCCGGGTATCGGCTCGCAGAAAGGTTGAAAGGCTCAAAACTTTTCAACTTTTTCGCTAAAAAGGCGGTTCTTCGCGGAATTAGCTCAGTTGGTAGAGCATTGGCTTCCCAAGCCGAGGGTCGCGGGTTCGAGTCCCGTATTCCGCTCAAAACAAAATCCCGACAACTCGTTTGAGTCATCGGGATTTTTATCGTAGGATAATGATTACTCAGCTGCAGGAGCCTCTTCTGCTGCGGGAGCTTCCTCGACGGCCTCTTCGACCACCTCGGCTGCTGCCTCAACAACTTCTTCAGCGACTTCCTCGACGACGGGAGCTTCCTCAGCCACGGGAGCGGCTTCCTTCTTCGGAGCCTTCTCAATGTCTTCGGGATTCTCGGCAACAACCGTCACGGGAATCTTCACTTCAACTTCCTTGTGGAAGTGTACCGTAGCCTCGTATTCGCCGATTTGCTTGGCTTCGCGCATGGTGACAATCTTGCGATCGACCTCGATGCCCTTTTCTGCCAATGCAGCGACAACTTGAGCGGCACCCACCGAACCGTAGAGCTGACCGGTGCTCGACACCTTGGCGGCGATTTCCAGAGCGACGCCCTCGAATGCCTTGGCCTTCTCCTCGGCGTTCTGCTTCAGCACGGCCAACTTGTGAGCCTGCTGCTTCAGATTCTCGGCCAACACCTTCTTCGCCATTGCCGAAGCGATGACGGCCTTACCCGTGGGAATGAGATAGTTGCGGCCGTAGCCGTCCTTCACTTTCACGATATCGTTCTTGTAACCCAGACCGATAATATCTTCTTTCAAAATCAATTCCATATCTGTTCCCTCCTTTTTTTATTTCATCAAATCGGTTACGTATGGAAGCAGGGCAAGCTGGCGGGCACGCTTCACGGCGATGGCCACGCGACGCTGATACTTCATGCTCGTTCCTGTGATGCGGCGGGGAAGAATCTTACCCTGCTCGTTGAGGAACTTCTTGAGGAACTCGGGATCCTTGTAGTCGATGTACTTGATGCCGCTCTTCTTGAAACGGCAGTACTTCTTCTTCTTCGTGTCAATCGAAGGAGCGTTCAAATAACGGATTTCAGACTGTTGTTCTGCCATGGTTTAAGCCTCCTCTTTTTTACCAAGCTTCGCACGGCGCTTCTCTGAATAGGCCACCATGTGCTTGTCTTCCTTAACTGTAATAAAACGAATAACGCGCTCGTCGCGGCGGAAGGCCGTCTCAAGCGTCTTCACGAGAGTAGGCTCAGCCTTGAACTCCAGCAGACAGTAGAAACCTGTCGACTTCTTCTGGATAGGATAAGCCATCTTCTTCAGTCCCCAGGTCTCTTCGTTCACCATCTCTGCACCGTTGTCGGTGAGCAGCGTCTTGAACTTAGCGACCGTTTCCTTCATCTGTTCATCAGACAAAACGGGAGTCAAAATGAAAACGGTTTCGTATTGATTCATACTACCTAAAAATGATTAATTAATAATGTAATTTTTAAAAAAGCGGTGCAAAATTACTACTTTTTCTTCAACCGACCAAATTTTTTTCTTAATTTTGCACCTGAAAATGGGCTTTTTGCCTGTTTTCGATGGTTTTTGACTGAAAAAATGAGGATTTTGACGATGAATTGGTTCAAAAAATCGTTTGATTGGCTGCTGGGGATTCCGATGGTTTGCATTGGGGTTGCGGTGCTTGTGGCGAGTTATTTCACAGGACTTAGCCATGTCAATGCCGTGCTGCTGACAGGATTCGGACTGGTGCTGGGTGGAGCCGTCGCCTGGGTTTGGAAAGAAAAGAGGGGATGATCCGTTGCCATCCCCCTCGTTTTTGTCATTTTTTATTCGATAAGAAGTTCTCCACTTGACCTGAATTTGTAGGGTTTCTTACGACGGTTTTTCTTCATCAACCGCAGCTGCTTCTCCTCCTCCGACTCAGGGAAGAAAATACCGCAGACAATGCCGCCGACGACACCGATGACGATACTGAGAAAAATAGTTGTCAAAAACATAATCCAAACCCTTTCTTTTTATTTTCTGCTGCAAAGATACAAAACTTTCCCCATACCGCCAAAGGAAAATCCCTAAAAAGCGGTAGGGGAAAGTCGAAAATGTGGTTACTTTTTTTTATTCTTCTTCGGGCGCGATGAGCTTGTAGCCCTTGCCGTGGATGTTGATGATTTCGATTTGCGGGTCGTCCTTCAGGTGCTTGCGCAGTTTGGTGATATAGACGTCCATCGAACGGGCATTGAAGTAGTTGTCATCGATCCAGATGGTTTTCAGGGCGAAATCGCGCTGAAGAATCTCGTTGGCATGCGAGCAAAGCAGCGACAGCAACTCGTTTTCCTTTGTGGTGAGTTTGCGGTGTTCGTCGCCGATGGAGAGCAGTTGCTTCTGGGTGTCGAAAGTGAATTTTCCGATGTAGTAGAGCGTGCTTTCCTTGCTCTTCTTGCCACGAACGCGGCGCAGAATGGCCTCAATACGGAATACGAGTTCTTCCATCGAGAAGGGCTTGGTGATGTAGTCGTCGGCACCGAGTTTGAAGCCTTCCACGATGTCTTCTTTCTGGGTCTTGGCCGTGAGGAAAATGATGGGCATTTCGGCATTGGTCTGGCGGATTTCCTGCGCCAGCGTAAAGCCGTCTTTCTTCGGCATCATCACGTCGAGCACGCAGATGTCGAACTTACTCTTCATGAAGGCTTTGAAACCAGCCTCGCCGTCGGCACAAAGTTCGGTCATGTAGCGTTTGGCTTGCAGATACTCGCGAAGCAACATTCCGAGGTTTTCGTCGTCTTCGCACAACAGGATTTTCAGTTTTTCTTCCATAATCTTTGTCCTCCCTCCTACCCCATTTTTTTGGGGGAGTGCCCGCCGGTTTGTGGGAGTTTGCTGGCAGGCGGTTGGTTTGTATTAGTTGATAATTGATAGTTGACAGTTGATAGTTGACAGTTTTCAATTTTTCATCACTGGCAATTTTATCGTGAATGTCGTACCCTTGCCCAGTTCGCTATCGACGCGGATTTCGCCCTGATGCAGCGCCACGATGTTCTTCACGTAGGCCAGTCCGAGTCCAAAACCTTTCACGTCGTGGACATTGCCTCGGGGGACGCGGTAGAACTTCTCGAACACCTTTTTCAGATTCTCTTTCTTGATGCCGATACCCGTGTCGCGAATCGAGAGATAGAGATGGTCGCCGTCGTTCCACGTCTTGATGAAAATGTCGATTGGACTGTCGGGTTTGCGATATTTCACAGCATTGTCGAGCAAATTGTTGATGACATTCTGGAAATGCACCTCATCGACGAACATCGCCGAATCGACGGCTTCAATCTGCGTATAAATCTTTCCGCCTGTGTGCTCGACGCGCAACGAGAAATTGTTGGCAATGCTCTCGACCATTTCGTTCAGGTCGAGTTCTTTTTTCTTGAACGTCGTGTCCTGACGGTCGAACATCGACATTTGCAGCACTTTTTCCACGAGGAAACGCAGTCGTTTCGCCTCGTCGTTGATGACCGTTCCGAGGTGTTTCGTCATTTGTTCGCTCTTCGTCACCGAGTCATCGTTCATCATCTGCGCTGCCAACGAAATACTGGCAATCGGCGTTTTGAGTTCGTGGGTCATGTTGTTGATGAAGTCGTTTTTCACTTCGGAATAGCGCTTCTGACGGAACACGAGAATCAGCGTTATAATAAAGGTGATGAGCAGCACGAGTGTGAAAATGATGCTCGGAATCATGAACCGCACCGATGAATAGATGTAGGAATTCATCGTCGGGAAGTGGACTTTCACAATGCCGACTTTCGACTGCGGGTCGTTGCGGAAAAGCACCTGCGAATAGCTGACTCCATCGCCTTCGTCGGAATATTCGGGACAGCGATAGACTTCCCGACCGTCTTGCGTCGTCACAATGAAATGATAGGGAATGTTGATGCCGTTGTTCATCAGTTCGGCCTTCAAATCCTGGTCGAGCAACTTGAAGTTGATACGCTCTTTCAGCGGTTTGTCGCTCGCGGAATAGAGAATCGAATAGACCACTTTGTCGAGCAGCGCTTTCTGATAGACATAGCGGTTTTTCATGATTTCCTGCATCGACTTGCTGGCCTCTGAAATGGCGTTGCGGTCTTTGCGAAGAATCATCGCCTTGGGCTTCTGCGAGGGCTTCGTCTCGATGGTTTTCAGCATGAACGACGAATAAATTGTGCCGTCTTTGCCCACGACGGAATATTGGTGGCTCTGCTGAATTGTGCCGTCGGGCTGTCCCGAGCGCGTTCCTATAGAATCCACGCTGAACGAGCGACGTTCGGCTTCGTTGATGTCTTTTTCAAGGTAGCGTTGGGTCTCGTTCAGTTCCAAATTGCTGCTGGCCTGATAGAGCGCCCTGTTCACCGACTCGTCGAACTGCTCTTTCTTCATTTCAGCCATCTCGCGGATGTACTGCAACTGAAGGAAAAGCAGGGCGAGGAACGAGCCTCCCATGATGATGGCGATTGTCCAAATGGTCCTTTGCTTCATAATGTTGTGAACATTTTTTTATTTGATGACGCAAAGGTAATGAAAAAGTGAATGAATTAACAGTGTAATGTTAATAAAATTCGATATTATTACAACTTTTAACTTAAAATCAAATTTTAATTGCTATATTTTAATTAAAAACAACTTGCTGAAATCCAACGAGGCGGTCGGTGCGCTCTCCCACCCCACGGAAATAAACATAGGCCTGATAGCTGTTTTCGGTTTGATAGAAACTGCCTTCCGATGGCACTGGGGCGAGCGTTCCGTCGGGATTCATCAGCAAATACTGGTAGGAATAATAGCCTTGTTTCAGCGGTACGACGAGTTCGTATTGCTGATTCGCGTCGTCGTATTCCATCATGTAGCGCGGCAGAAAGCGGTCGTTCGTCCACACGCCATTGACATAGACGGGCGAGGTCAGTCGCGGCGATTGAAGTCGGAAATGCACGAGCATGTAGTCGCACGTGTGGTTGATTTCGTAGTTGTCGCTGTTACGAATGAGGAAGGCACCGTTGGCGTCCTCGTCGTAGAGATAACTGCGGCGCGGCTCGTCGATGTAGAGGTAGGCGTGGTAGTTGTCGCCGTCCCAGTCGATAGCCTCGATGCCCATCGTCGGGTGGCTTACGTCGAGGATTTCAAACTTGCGATATTCGTTTCCGGCAGGGAAAATCAAGTCGCGATTGTGGCTCCAGCGAAGTCCGTCGGCCATGACAAACTGCGGACGGCTATTCACGACGGAATTGTCCCAGCGGTTGTTCTGCATGACGACGGTGCAGAGTTGACGTTCGGGGTCGGTGACGTTGAGGGCGCCGTAGTTAAGTTGCATTTCCACCTGCTGATTCCGTCCGTTGATGTCGATGTCGGTGTTGCTCGTGACGCTGAGGCTGATGCCTGCCAGCGGCTCCACCACCATGAAACAGGCAGTCAGCATCGGACGGTCGCCGTCGTTTTCGTCGTAGATGGTGACGCGGTAGTTTCCGCTCATCTTGATTCGACACCGCTCGTTCGGAATTTGAAGCCGATAGTGGGTGTAGAGCACGTTGGTGTTGAGCGATTCGGCGAGGTCGTCAATCGTCAGTCGGTCGGCAAATCCTTCGATGTAGTCACTGGCGAAAAGGCTCTCCGACACGGTCCAATCGGCCTCGCAATGTTCGATTTTATAGACATAGCGATGGTATTCGTGGGTGAGGTCGTCGAAATCGATGCAAATGGGCACGTTTCCGTCGAGTCGAATCACGGGTGGCGAAAGCCAGTCGTCGCCGGCAGTGACTTGCAGCGACGCGATGCGCTCGTTGAGGATTTCGTGACGTTGGGCGAACGACTTTCCAAACATCAACGCGATGGCGAGGAGAAAAAAACAGCGTTTCATGTCGATTTATTCTTCGCGAATCCCGTTTTTGATGATGTCGGTCACGCCGTCGATGATGCGCTCGAGAGCGTCGCCGGTGGCACTATCTGTTCGCTCGGTCATCTGTTTTTTGACGAGTTGTCCCATTGTTCCAACGAGTTCGTCGCCGAGGTTGTCGAGCAGACCTTTCGTGTCGATGTTGTCGATCGCTTCCTCGATGGTTTTGGCCTCTCCGACGATGTCTTTCCCGACCGAATTGAGGTCTTTCAGGCTTGCGAAAGGATTGTTTTGCTCGATGTAGGTCGCTACATCGTCTTCGTTCAGCGTGAAAATCTTGCCGAAAACGCCGTAGGAAACCGTGTGGGGCTTGCCGTCGAACGTCACGCTGCCTTTCGAGAAGAAAAGGTAACTTTCATAGTCGAGCATTCCGTCGAGCATCGTGTCGAACACACGGCTGCTGAGCATTTTCTGGACGATTTGCAGGCCCGTTCCAAACAAATCGTCATGGGCATCGGCCGATTTCTGAATGCCAGACAGCACATTGTTGGCGATGGCTCGTTTGTGGGCATCCTTCCCCGGATTCGACACGGCCATGGCGATGAGCAGGGCGACGAGCAAGAACAAAAAAGCGACGAAAAACCGTTTCAGACACGAATCTTTCTTCTTGCCAGGGATTTCGGGCGGAGTCAGCGGACTCGGTCTCAAAATACTTTTCAATTCTTCTACTTCACTGGCCGGTGTCCAGTCTTCCATGTCTTCCGACCAGACCAATCTGTCGGCTGTGATGCCCATTTCACGTAGTTGGTCGATGCTAAACGGACCCTGATGTTCCTTGTTTTCAATAATATAATATTCCATGTTTTTGAGTTGATAGTTGACAGTTTAATTTTTATTGTTAATTGTTAATTGATAATTGTTAATTGTTAATTACTCACCTCCCTTTCATAAACCCGCTCGAACTCATGGCGAAGTCGTTTCGGGTCGGCGATAATATTGCGCAGTTCGCGAAGATGCTGCTCGTTGGGCGAATTCGGAATCCACAGCGTGATATACCCCTGCGCCGAATACTTGTTTTTCAGGTGCTCGGCGAAACGTTCCCAATGCTCTTCCTTGCCCTTTTCAGGGTAGTTTTCAAGCCCGAACTGCACGGTTCTCGTCAGAACAACTTCTGGCGCGAGGTCGCGGTCGGCCTCGGCCACGATTTTCCCGTAAATGCTGCGTGGCGCATGGCTCAGCGATGCTCGATGGTCTTCGACAGCCTCGCGCATTATCGCAATTTGCTGCGGATTGAACCATTTAAGCAGACGCTGGTCGGCGGCGAGAATTTTCCCGCCTGTCACGTGGTGAATGGCTCGCGGACCGCTCATACCGATGTCGTGATAGGCGGCCACGACATACGCCATATTGATGTCGGCACCAATTGTTTTTGCCAGTTGCAGACTTTGCTCTATGACGCGCTGCACGTGGCGAATGTCGTGGCTTCGCCCGAATGTGCTGTATTGTGGGAGTATCTGCGTTTCCACAAACTGCATCAAGTCAAGACTTACGTTTTGGTTCATTTTGATTACTTTTCGGGACAATTTCTCGTTCCCTGCCTGCAAATGTAGTCAAAAAATTCGAAAAATGACATCAAAATAACCAAATATCATGATTTTTTATGCAAAAAATCGCTAAAATCGAGGAAAATACCTAATAATGGGGATTGCAGGTATCGATTTTTTTTCGTTATTTTGCACCCTAATAATATATAATGTACGTATGAAACACTTGAAAATGTACGAAGCGGACGACAAACTGATTTCGATTATCCGCGATAATTACAGCGTTTTGCAAAGCCTCGGTTCGTTTGGCATCAACCTCGGTTTTGGCGACAAAACCGTGCGCGAGGTGTGCGAGGAACAGGGCGTTGACACCTATACGTTCCTTGCCGTGGTGAATTTCACCATCAACGGCTACCTCGACAACGAAAATTCCGACCGCCTCTCAATTCCCACGCTGATGCACTACCTGAAGGCGTCGCACGACTATTACCTTCGCTTTCAGTTGCCTTTTATACGCCGCGAACTGGCCGATGCGCTCGACGAGCACAGCAGTCTGGCGCAACTCATCCTGAAACTCTACGACGAATACGCCCACAGCATCCGCGTGCACATGATGTACGAGGAAAAGACGGTTTTTCCCTACGTCGAAAACCTGCTCGAAGGCAATGCCAACGGCAATTACGACATTGAAACCTTCTCGAAAAACCACGGACAGACCGACCAGAAACTGCGCGAACTGAAACAGATTATCATCAAATATCTGCCTGCCGACGGACTGCGCAACAACCAACTTTCCGCCACCCTCTACGACATCTACAACAACGAGGAATGGCTGTCGCTGCATGCCAATGTCGAGGACGAAATCTTCATTCCTGCCATTCGAAGACTAGAGCAGAAATCGCGGCAAAACGATGTTTCGGCGAAGATTTCCAACATGATAAGCCAGAGTCCGAGCAACTCGGAAGTACTGTCGGAGCGCGAGAAAGACGTCATCGTCTGCGTCGTGCAGGGAATGTCGAACAAAGAAATTGCCGACCATCTCTTCATCTCGACCAACACCGTCATCACCCACCGCCGAAACATCGCTCGAAAACTCCAAATCCATTCACCGGCGGGTCTGACCATCTATGCCATCGTCAACCAACTTGTCGATATTTCAATCGTGAAGTTGTAGGTATAAAAAACGGTTTTTTAGTAAAAAAATTTCTTTTTTTGTTGATAATCAGCAAGAAAAGACATTTTTGTTCATCGAAAACTGCAAACTTTCACGATTTTTTAGAATATTAAAAATTGTAAAAATGAAAATTTTCTTAGAATTTCTTGCTTGTCGTATCATCTTTTTTGCTAATTTTGCAAACGCAAATGAATATTCAAATTAGAAAACTTTGACGGAGGATTTGAAAGGAGAAATTTCCAAAATGGAAAACTTCTTGGAAAAATTTTTCTGAAAAGTTTTCCAAAACTAAAACCAAAATGGAGATAAAAAACTTTACCATCACGAAGCGCGACGGAACGAAAGACCGCTTCTCTTTGGACAAAATCATGAACGCCATCTTGAAGGCGTTCGAGTCTGTTAACGAACCCATAGACTTGGGAAGTATCTCGAAGATTATCAGCCACTTAGATATGCAAGAGGATATCAAGGTGGAGGACATCCAGAACCAAGTCGAGGAAGCTTTGATGCGCGAGGGCTACTATCAGGTTGCCAAGTCGTTTATGCTCTATCGCCAACAGCACACCGAAGACCGCGAAACGCTGGAGAAATTGAAATTTTTGTCAGACTACGTCGATGCCGCCAACGCTGCAACGGGTTCAAAGTATGACGCAAATGCCAACGTTGAGCATAAAAATATTGCAACTTTGATTGGCGAACTGCCCAAGGCAAGTTTCATCAGACTGAATCGCCGCCTGCTGACCGACCGTATTAAAAAGATGTACGGCAAACAACTCAGCGACGAATATATCAAAATGCTCACGAACCACTTCATTTATAAAAATGACGAAACATCGCTCGCCAATTATTGTGCATCCATCACGATGTATCCGTGGCTAATCGGCGGAACGGCGTCGATTGGCGGTAACTCGACCGCACCGACCAACCTCAAATCGTTCTGCGGCGGTTTCGTGAACATGGTTTTCATGGTTAGTTCGATGCTCAGCGGAGCCTGCGCCACGCCCGAATTCCTGATGTATATGAACTATTTCATTGGCAAGGAGTTCGGCACCGATTATTATAAGGATCCCGAGCGCGTGGTCGATCTCTCGCTCAAACAGCGCTCCATCGACAAGGTCATCACTGACTATTTCGAGCAAATCGTCTATTCGCTCAACCAGCCGACTGGCGCACGCAACTATCAAGCTGTATTCTGGAACGTCGCTTACTACGACAAGTTCTATTTCGAGAGTCTTTTCGGTGAATTCTTCTTCCCAGACGGCTCGAAACCCGATTGGGAAGGCCTGTCGTGGCTGCAAAAACGCTTCATGAAGTGGTTTAACAAGGAGCGTACGAAGACCGTGCTGACATTCCCCGTGGAAACGATGGCGCTGCTCACGAAAGACGGCGACTGCATGGACAAGGAATGGGGCGATTTCACCGCTGAAATGTACTCAGAGGGCCACTCGTTCTTCACCTACATGAGCGACAACGCCGATTCGCTGTCGTCGTGCTGCCGTCTGCGCAACGAAATTCAGGACAATGGTTTTAGTTATACGCTCGGTGCAGGTGGTGTTTCGACGGGTTCGAAGTCGGTTCTGACCATCAATCTGAACCGTTGCATCCAGTATGCCGTGAACAACGGAAAGGACTATCGCGAGTACCTGACCGAAGTCATCGACCTCTGCCACAAGGTGCAACTCGCCTACAACGAAAACCTCAAGGAATTGCAGTCCAACGGCATGCTTCCGCTGTTCGACGCAGGCTACATCAACATCGGTCGGCAGTATCTCACCATCGGCATCAACGGCATGGTCGAGGCCGCCGAATTCATGGGACTTGAAATCACCGACAACCCGAAATACCTCGCTTTCGTACAGGAAGTGCTCGGTCTGGTCGAGAAGAAGAACAAGGAATATCACACGAAGGACGTGCTGTTCAACTGCGAGATGATTCCGGCGGAGAATGTCGGCGTGAAGCACGCGAAATGGGACCGCGAAGATGGCTATTTCGTGCCCCGCGACTGCTACAACTCCTATTTCTACGTGGTCGAAGACGACTCGTTGAACATCATCGACAAGTTTAAACTCCACGGCGCACCCTACATCCAGCACCTCACAGGCGGTTCGGCGTTGCACATGAACCTCGAAGAGCATCTTTCAAAGACGCAATATCGCCAACTGCTCTGCGTGGCTGCGAAGGAAGGCTGCAACTACTTCACCTTCAACGTGCCGAACACGCTCTGCAACGATTGCGGATGCATCGACAAGCGCTATCTGCACGAATGTCCGAAGTGCGGCTCGGAAAACATCGACTATATGACCCGAATCATCGGTTATCTGAAGCGTGTGAGCAACTTCTCGCTGGCTCGTCAGCAGGAGGAACACCGCCGCTTCTACGCTGGAAAAGAAAAATTGGTTCTTGAAAAGGCGTAAACCATGCTAAAATACGTAAACACAGGCGTCGTCTTTCAGGAAATCCCTGACGAGACGACGCTCTCCGTCAATATTTCGCGCTGTCCGTGCCATTGTCCGGGCTGCCACAGTTCCTATTTGGCTGAGGACATCGGCGAACCGCTCGACGAAGCTGCCATCGATTCCTTCGTCAGCGAGTTTGGTGGCGACATTACCTGCATTGCCCTGATGGGCGGCGATGCCGAACCCGAAACGGTCGATTCACTGGCGCAATACATCCGAAAGCGTCATCCGCGCTATCGCGTCGCATGGTACAGCGGTAGAATCCGCATATCGCCCCGCATCAGCCGACAGCATTTCGACTACATCAAAATCGGTCCCTACATCGCCCACCTCGGTTCGCTCACGAAGCCGACCACCAACCAACGGCTCTACAAAGTCGCGCCCGACGGCGAACTCACCGACATCACCGCCCGATTCTGGAAAAAACCGTAAAATGGTTTGCGGAATCGGAAATTATGTGTAATTTTGCAGCCGCAAATCGTCAACATCGCTTTGCAGCAAGGTTATGAACAAGCAACAACTGGAACTTCGGAAGAAAAGTCCGATTCAGATCAAGAACAAAAAGGCCGCCTTCGAATATTTCTTCGTCGAAGAACTGACGGCGGGCATTGTGCTGACCGGCACGGAAATCAAGTCGATTCGTGCGGGCAAGGCTTCGCTTGTCGATACCTATTGCTACATCGTGAACGGTGAGATTTGGGTGAAGAATATGAATATTTCGCCCTATTTCTACGGTTCCTACGCCAACCACGAGGCGAAACGCGAACGGAAACTACTGTTGTCGAAGCGCGAAATCCGACAATTGGAAGAAGCAGGAAAACAACCTGGCTACACGATTGTTCCGACACTGATTTTCATCGACCCAAACGGTCGGGCGAAGGTCGATATTGCCCTTTGTCGAGGCAAAAAGCAATATGACAAGCGCCAGACTTTGAAGGAAAAGGAAGACCGTCGCGAAATGGACCGAGCCATCAAGCATTATTAAAAAACACACAAAGAACAGAGAGGATGTATCCACACGGACGCATCCTCTCTTTCGGTTTTTAGAAATTTAGGTTTATTTCTTAGCAGGCTTCGAGCCGACCAGCGCATAGAACAGGATGTAGGCAGCGCAGAACACCACCACCGAGAAGCTGGCGATATAGCCGAAAGCATCGGCCACAAATGCCTGCACAAACATCATCACGGCGCAGCCGACCACCATCGTCATAAAGATACCAGAAGCAATGGCGGTGTATTTGCCCAGTCCTTCGACGGCCATATTGAAGATGGCTCCCCACATCACGCTGGTGCAAAGACCCACGAGCAGGAAGGCGAAGATGCCCTGCGGAACGGGAGTCATCTGCACGGTGAGCGTGCTCCAGTCAACGCCCGGGAACGGAACGAGAACGTCTTGCGACGCGAACATTCCGAACAGCACAAGGCAGAGAGTGGCAACGGAAACCGTCGTCACCATGGCACGGCTACTCACTTTGTTGCCAATCGCAGCGCCAACGAAACGACCGATGAGCATCATAAACCAATAGACAGCGACAATCATACCCACCGTACTGGCGCTCATTCCTTTGTCTTCGATCAGATAGAGATTGACGAAGTTAGGCACTCCCACCTCGATTCCCATATACAGGAAAATGGCGAGGGCACCGAGTGCGAAATGGCGATAGCTCATTGCACCACCGATGAGGCTCAAATCGACAGGAGCCTGCTCGGGTTCGTCGATTTTCGTGAAGAGAATCACGACGAAGGCAATGACGAAAATGGCGAGGGCAATCATCAGCGCGGGCGTAGCGTCGGCAATCTTGGCCTTCGTAGCGTCAGCGATGAGCGCACCCATCAGAATGTAGCAAGCCACGGCAGCGGTCGAGTTGAACACGCCACCAATCTGAATCAACTGATTGCCCTTGTTGCCACCGCCTCCGAGAAGGTTCAGCATCGGGTTCACAACGCAGTTCAGAATGCACATCGTCAGACCTGCGATGAAAGCACCGATGAGATAAACGGCGAAAACGAGGCCGATGTTCGAGCCGTCGCCGTTGTCAATCAGACCGCTCATCCACTGGATGAGAATACCAATCATACCGACGACAAGGCCGATGAGAGCGGTTTTCTTGTAGCCGAACTTCGAAATGAGCATACCGGCGGGAATACCCATCACGAGATATGCCACGAAGTTGCCGTAGTTACCAATCTGGGCAAGCACATTCGAAATTTCACCCTGATTCTTGATAATCGTTGCCATCGGCGTACAGAGGTTCGTCACGAAGGCAATCATGGCGAAGAGCGCAATCATCACGATGATGGCTCCCCATTGTTTCTGTTGTGTACTCATATTTTTAATGTTTATGAATTAGCAAATCTTACGCGAACCGTCGCTGATGACCACGTCATAGACTTTCGGCACCTTGTTATATTTCTCGAAATACTTCTTCTTGGCCGTCTCGATGAACGAGTCGTAGAGTTCGTCCTTGACGAGGTTGATGGTGCAGCCGCCGAAGCCACCGCCCATGATGCGCGAACCCGTCACGCCGCACTCCTTGGCAACGTCGTTGAGGAAGTCGAGCTCTTCGCAGCTCACTTCGTACTCCTTCGACAGTCCTTCGTGCGTCTCGTACATCTTCTTACCAACAGTTTCGTAGTCGCCGGCCACCAATGCGTCGCAAACAGCCAACACACGGTCTTTCTCGCCGAGCACGAAATGGGCGCGGGTGTAGTCTTCCTCGCCAACTTCGGCACGCACTTCCTCGAGTTGTTCCCAAGTGCAGTCGCGCAATGTCTCGAATTTTCCTTCTGGATGCTTCGCAGCGATGTGTTTCACGACGTTTTCACACGAATTGCGACGGTCGTTGTAGGGCGAACCGACGAGTTCGTGCTTCACGCAAGAGTTGAGCAGAACGAGCTTGTAGCCTTCGGGATTGAAGGGGAAATACTCGAACTCACGGCTGCGGCAGTCGAGGCGCATCAGCTTGCCGGCCTGTCCGAAGACGCTGGCGAACTGGTCCATGATACCGCACTTCACACCGACGTAGTTGTGTTCCGTGGCTTGTCCGGCGAGGACGATGTCCCACTTGGAAATCTTGTTGTCGCCGAAAAGGTCGTTCAGACCGCAAGCGAAGCAACTTTCCATTGCTGCCGACGACGACATACCGGCTCCGAGGGGCACGTCGCCTGCGAAAGCGATGTTGTAACCCTTCACGGGAACGCCGAGTTTCTCCATTTCGAGCGTGATGCCATAGATGTAGCGAGCCCACGAAGCACGCGGCCCCTGACCGTCGTGGAAGTCGAAATCGACGCGGTCTTTCAGGTCGATTGAGTAGGCCCGAATGGTGCTTTCAGTACCGTTGGGGCGCATTTCTGCCATGATGCCTTTGTCGATGGCACCGGGGAATACGAAACCTCCGTTGTAGTCGGTGTGCTCACCGATGAGGTTGATACGGCCTGGCGATGCGTAGATGTTGCCAGTTTTTCCATCGAAGTGCTTGATGAAGCGACTTCTTACGAATTCAATGTCCATAGCTTTAATCGTTTTTATGGTTAATAATTATTTGTCAATTCCGAACTTGTAGATGGTTTTCTGCTTGTATTCCTCACCCGGACGCAGGACGACCGACGGGAAATAGGGATGATTCGGCGAATCGGGGAAGTGCTGGCACTCGAAGCAGATGGCCGAGCGACGACCGAACGTGGCACCGTGGTAGCCGGGGAATCCGTCGGCCCAGTTGTCGGAATAGACCTGCACACCGGGCTCGGTCGTATAGACCTCCATCGTGCGACCGCTGTTCGGCTCCACGAGGCGGGCGGCAAAACTCAGTTCGCCCTCTTCCTTCTTGTTCAAGACGAAGCAATGGTCGTAGCCGGCACCGTTTTTGATTTGCTCGTCGTCGGCGTCTATGTCCTTGCCGACAGCCTTCGGCTCGCGGAAGTCGAACGGCGTTCCCTTCACAAAGCGGATTTCGCCCGTCGGAATCGACGTGTCGTCGATGGGCAGGTAGTAATCGGCATTGATTTGGCAGATTTGCTCGTCGATGGTCGGCGTCGGATTGTCGAGACCTTGCAGCGAGAAAAATCCGTGGCTCGTGAGGTTGAGAATGGTCTTTTTATTGGTCTGCGCCATGTATTCGATGACGAGTTCGTTCTCGTCGGTGAACGTATAGACCACCGTTACCCTCATTTCGCCCGTGTAGCCTTCTTCTCCGTAAGGACTCACATACTTCAGAACGAGCGTCTTGTCGTTCATTTGCAGGGCTTCCCACACCTTTGCGTTCCATCCGGCACGACCGCCGTGCAGCGAGTTCGGGCCGTTGTTGATGGCCAGTTCATACTGCTTGCCGTTCAGTTGGAAGCGGCCTTTCGCAATGCGGTTGCCATAGCGTCCGATGAGCGTCGAAAGATAAGGCTCGGGGCTATTGATGACACTTTGGATGTTGTCGTGTCCTTGAATCACGTTGGCATGTTTGCCGTTGCGGTCGGGAACCATGATGGCGACAAGCGCTCCGCCGTAGTTGGTGACGGCAACTTCGTTGCCTTGACTGTTCTTTAAAATGTAAAGATCGGTTTGCTTACCGTTCACTGTGGTCTGGAAGTCTTCGCGCTTCAGACCACAGAGATTCGCTGTTTCTGTTGTCTTCATCATAACGTCTGGTTTTAGTTGTTAATGATAGTTTCTGCAAAGTAAGCAAAAAAAATCGACAATTGCAAGCATATCGAGTAAAAATGTCTTTTATGTGACGTTAAAAACTCTTAAAATCAAAAAATTGGGCATTTTCGGGCGAACGATGCTACACATTATTATATAAAAAAGCCCGACGCAATCGCATCGGGCATTTTCGTATTTCGATTTTTAGAAAAGCGATTTTTTAGAAGAACAGATAGCGGTTGTCTTCCACTTTTGCTATCTGGTAGAGGTCGCCCATGAATCCGCTGGCGAACTGCATGACGCGCTGGCGGAGTTTGGCTTCCTGTTCCTTGGCATTGAAAGCCTCGGCGTGGCTGTGGCGGTCGGTCACTTGGAAGAGATAGACGCCGGCATTGCCCTTCACGGGAGCCTTCGAGAACTCGCCTTTGGCTGTTCCTGCGACGGCACCGCTCAGAGCGGGCTCGCTGGCACCACTCGACGCGATGAACACGGGAGCGGCAAACGTAATCTGGCTCACAGAATCGACCACGGCACCCTTGGCCTTCGCGTCGGCAATCGACTTCACGCCCTGTGCCTTCTCCATCAGTTGAGCGGCTTTCTTGTCACGAATCACTTCTGCCTTCACGAACTCTTTGACCTGCGGGTCGTCGAACGAGCGGTTTCCAGCCTTGTGAATCTTGTCGAGCACGACCACGAGCAGGTGGTTGTTGTCGCCACACTCGTACATCGGCGAGATTTCGCCTTCCTTCGCCTCGAAGAGCCACTTCAGCGCGTCGCGAGTGCCACGAATGTTGGCGAGATAGTGCTCGGCGGTGGTAATGTCGTTGCGGGTTTGCACCTGATAGCCGTTCTTCTGAGCGTTGTTGACGAGGTCTTCGCCTTTCTGGTTAGCGCTCACGAAGGAACTGAACTTGTTGTAAGCCGTCGAATAGGTGTCCTTCGAGAAGTCGATGGTCTTTTTGACGACGGCGGCGGTGTATTTCGTGATGAAATTCTTGCGGTTGAGAACCTGAACGATGATGTTGCCCTGCGACAGTTCGATGTTGCGAAGTTCGTTGGCGGCCATCGTGTTCAGTTGATTCAGAAGGCTCTTCGTGTCAGCGTCCATCGTCGGAGCGAGCTGATATTCACGGGTTGTGAGCCACATTTTGTCGGCTGTCTGACCATATTTCTTGGCCAAAACGTCAAATTCGGCACCAGCCTTCAGAGCCGTGTAAATCGAGTCGGCACGCTTGCGAGCGTCTTCAATCGACATTCCACCAACCTGAATGCGACGATATTCAACCGAGTCGGGCAACTGCGTCTTGGCGACGAGTTTGATGAGGTTGAGCGTGTTGTCGGCCTTGCTTTCCATCGGACCATAGACGCTACCGACTGCCATCGAGTCGAGCTTCTGCGCGATGTCCGTGGGGAATGCGGAAGAGGCGACGGGCAGACCGAGATACGGCATCAGCGAAGTGCTCTTGCGAACGACTTCCGTCGGGTCGGCGACCTCGGTGAGTTGCTTCTGATAGTCGGCGAAGAGTTTCTGAATTTCAGCGCGGTCTTGCGTCGAGGGCTGAACCTCAACGTCCACGAATTTCACGTCGCGGCTCTCGACCGGCTGCAAGAAACGAGCCTTCAGTTCGTCGTATTTGGCTTTCAGTTCGCTTTCGCTCACTTCAATTTTGCTGTCTTCGATGCTGCTGTAGGGGAACACAGCCAGTTCAACGTGGCTTTCCTCGCTCTCAGCGTCGAATGCCATCTTCGCCTCGACGGGGTTCGAGAGCAGACAGTTGGCGAACAAAGCCTGGTATTTCTGCTGAAGAACCTGCTGACGAAGGGTCTTTTCGATGAAAGTCCAGTAGCGATACACCGACTGATACTGCTGAGCCAACTGCGGGTTGGTAGCCTGCTGCTGCTTGTACTCAGCGAGGAACTGCTGCAGGGCGTTCGCGTCGAAGCGACCCGTCTGCTGGTTCACGAACGGCGTGCTGAGGAGCATCTGGTTCGTGCCTTCCTTCAAAATGTTCTGCACTTCCTCGTCGGTGACGGTCAGACCGAGTTTCTTAGCCTCGTTTTCGATCAGACGATTCTGAACGAGGGTCTGCCAAACGGCGTCCTTCACCTGATTGAGCTGCTGCTCGTTGAGGTTTTCCTGTCCTTGCTGCATTTTGATGACTTCCTGATACTCGTCGAGGAGTTTCTGGAAGTCCTGCACGCTGACTTTTTCACCCAAAACTTGACCAACTTGCTGACGCTGGTCGTTACGAGTGGTTTCGCAAGAGCGAACCGCCTCTTCGGCAATGAATGCAAAGAGTGCCAGTGCAATCGCACCTACGAGCACTGGACCCCAACTTCTGATTTTTCCAATTGCTGCCATTTTTTTACTTTTGTTTTTTATTGATTTTTATTTATTTTTATTTATTGTCTTCAAAAAAGCGCACAAAGTTACGAAAAAGTTATGAAACGACGGAATTTTTCGGATAATTTTTGGTTTTTCGTGCCGTTTTTCGGCATTTTTCCGTGTTCAGCGACCGTTTTTTCAGTCTTCATCCTCGATTTTGAGTTTCACGAGTTCGATTTTCGTCATTGTATTTTTGATGATTTTGAACTTGAATTTTCCGATTTTCACCTCCTCGTTGAGTTTCGGGAAACTTTGGTATTCGTGTAGAATCAGTCCCGAGACGGTCATATAGTCGTCGCTTTCGGGCAGTTCGAGGTCGAAAAGTTCATTGACTTTGTCGATTTCGAGACGTGCCGAGAGGACGTATTCGCCGCTTTCGAGATGCTTCGCGACGTATTTCGAATTGTCGTGTTCGTCTTCGATGTCGCCGAAAATCTCTTCGACAATGTCTTCGAGCGAAACGATACCGCTCGTGCCGCCAAACTCATCGACGACAACAGCCAGCGACTTCTTCTGCGCGAGGAAAATCTGCATCAGTTTCTGCGCCATCATCGTTTCGGGCACGAAGGGAATGTCGATAATCGCCTTGCGCCAGTCGGCAGGGTTTCGGAACATTTCCGACGAATGGACGTAGCCTTTAATATGGTCGATGTCGTCGTCATAGACGAGGATTTTCGAGTGGCCGCTTTCGATGAATTTCTGGCGCAGTTCGTCGGCGGTGCTGTCGTTGCCGACGGCGACAATCTCGGTTCGCGGAATCATACAGTCGCGCACGCGCGTTTCGCCGAAGTCGAGGGCGTTTTGGAAGATTTTCACTTCGTCGTCGATGTCGTCGTCGTTTTTTGCACTGTCGATGCTCGAATGGACGAGGTAGTCGAGGTCCACACGCGAAAATTCGCCTTCTTCAACCTCTTTATTCATCCGAATCCCGAAAATTCTGAGGAAAATCTTCGACAAAAACGTGGAAAATTTGCTGACGGGCCACAGCAGCACGTAGCACAGATAGGCGGGCACGGCGAAGAAGGCCAAAAGTCGGTTCGGATTGCTTTTGAAAAGCGTTTTCGGCAGAAATTCGCCCGTGAACAGCACGATGAGGGTCGAGAGAATCGTGTCGAGCGTCACGCGGGTGGCATCGTCGAGCGAGGCGAAGAGCGTTCGGTCGAAAAACGAGGCGAAAAGGATGCCATAGACCACGAGGGCGATGTTGTTGCCGACGAGCATCGTGCTGACGAAACCGTTGGGATGGGCGTGGAAGCGCGAGAGGATGCGCTGTGTGAGACTGCTTTTTCCTGTGTCGATTTCGGCCAAAAGGCGGTTGCTCGACACGAAGGCGATTTCCATTCCCGAGAAAAAGGCGGAAAACACCATACTCACGAGGATTCCAATCAATAAGGGTATGTCTATTTGTCCTTCCATATTCGTTGTTTTTAACGGGTCGATTTGCGCTGCGGCTGCGACATATCGCGGAATGGCGGTTGGTCGCCAATTTCTTCTGATTTTTCATCGTTCGAACCGTCGAAGTCGCTCTTTTCAAACGTACCTTTCGAGTTCGACACGTAGTAGTGGGTCATTCGGTCGTCGCTGCGGAAATAGGTGCCTTGCAGGGTGCGTTCGGGCGTGACGAGTTTCGAGAAAACGTGCGAGTAGAATTCGTGCTTGACCTCGTCCCAGAAAAGTTGTTCGCTGGTGAAGCGCAGACCGTCTTTCGTCAGGATTCTGACCCGTCCGCGCAGTTCCCAAAGGCGCAATTTGTCGTAATTGTAGGCGGTGTCGCACTGGATGTAGCCCTGCACGTGGAATTTTTCGTCGAATTGGGTCAGAAAAAGACCTTTTTCAAAGATGGAACGCGAGGGATTGACGTTTGGATTATAGTCCCACTGCTCGGTGACGATGCGATATTTGATGACGCCCGAGTCGGAAATCAGCGCATTCACGCCGTAACTCGTCATCATCGGCACTGAGTCACGCGGATTCACCGCCGGCGCGATGTGCTCGTGCTGCTCCTGACAAGCCACCATCATCGCCAGAAAAGCGACTAAAAAGACGATTCGTTGAGGTTTCATCGCTTCGCACTACTCCACTTTCCACTTGTCGAACCAACGCTCGTTGAACGTCAGGCCGATGTTGATGCGGAACGTGTTTTCCTTGATGAACATTTTGCTTTCCTGCCGCACATACTGCGCACTGATATTCAAGATGGAACGGTTGCTCCAGCCGTCGAAAATCGGGATTCCAAAGCCCAGACTCGCGCTGAGTTCCTTCGATCCGTCGTGCCCATTTATTTTTAAATAAGGTGTAGCGTATGCCACGCCTGCGCGATAGCGAACGCGATTGAGGAACTTTCGGCTGTTTTCTGCGGGACAGATTTCCGCGCCAAGCGAAAATTTGTGGCGATCTTGGTAGATGTTGTCCGCGAGTTGATACGTGGGAACATTGTTGACGACGGTATATTCGGGGAATTTCACGCCGCCCCACTTCTGCAACGAGTAATCGACACCGACTTTTACCTTTCCGCTGTGGTTCCACATCAGTCCAGCGCCGATGGTCATCGGAATTTCCAAATCGAGTTCGCCGTTTTTCGGATAGGAAATCGTGTCGGAAACTCGCGTCTGCGGATTGTAGGAAATCACCTGACACATCGGATTTCCACCGATTTTCCTGTTCAATCCGTAGGTAGCACCGAGCGTCAGATGGTCTTTCTTCGAAAGCCGAGCCGTCAGTTGCAAACCGAAATCGACCTTGAAATTACGCACGTCGGCAGAATATTCCTTCGACAGCGTGTTCACGTAACTGTCGCTGTAGGAATTTTTCACCGTGCGGTCGTAGCCGCCCCAGAGATAACCTGCGTTGAAACCGAACGCAAAGCCCTTGAACGGTTCCCAGCCCATTCCGAGATAGACCTCGTGGATGCCGCCCTTGCCCGTGAACGTGCTCGTGTAATATTCCGAAGATGTGGCATTGACCTTCTCGGAAACGCTGTAGTCGTAGCCCACATTCGTATAGGGCAACACGCCGAAACTCACGCCGAGGTGCTTCGCAAGGCGGAAACCTGCCACGACATACTCGAAACTGGCATTTTTCGCGTTCAACCGCTTGCCGTTTTCCTCGAAATTCGTCAACTGACCCGACAAACCCACGTCGAAAATGAACGAAAGCGAGTCTATCGCGGCATACGACGCCGGATTGAGCGCATTCACCTGATTGTGTTCGCGATAGGCGATGCCGACGCCGTTCATTCCGCGTCCGACACTTCCTGCCCGTTCCGAGATAATGCCCAGTCCGTACTGGCTGTAGGGCGAGTTCGTTCCACTTTGTGCAAAACCATTCACTGCGGCAGCCAGAGCAAGGATGCCGACTATCATTTTTTTCTTATACATAGTGTCAAAATTCACGTTTTTGTGCCAATTTTCCTTGACATTTCACTAACAGAGTGCAAAATTATTGAAAAAAATCGAGATAAACGCACGAAAAACGAAAATTATAAGTTATTTTTGCATCGTGAAACTTTTTAAAAGGATTTTAAGACTTTATTTTTGCGTTCTGCTGCTCGTTTTTGGTGGCGGCGTGAACGTGTTTGCTCAAAATTTTCCTGAGACGAAACTTTCCGCCGAAGAAGCCGCCCACGTCGATTCGACGATTACCATCAGCCTGCTGACTTGTCAGGAAGGTCAGGAATCGTACAGCCTTTACGGTCACACGGCGATTCGCTATCAAAATCGCGAACAGGGCGTCGATGTGGCCGTGAACTACGGAATTTTCGATATGAGCCAGTCGAATTTCGTGCTGCGCTTCATTTTCGGGCAAACCGACTATATGATGGGCGTTCAAGATTTCTTTGTATTTTGCCAGACTTACGCCTACGAGCGTCGCGGCATCATCGAGCAGGAACTGAACCTGCCACCCGAGGAAAAATTGCGCATCGTCCGAACCATCGAGGAAAACTACAAGCCCGAAAATCGGGAATACCGCTATAACATCTTTTATAATAATTGCACAACGAAGGCGCGTGACGTGCTTCTCGGTTCGATGGATGTCACCTACGAGCGGGAAAACAACGGATGGTCGTTCCGACAAATGTTGCATTTATGCACCATCGGGCATTTCTGGACAGAATTGGGCAACGATTTGCTGCTCGGACTCAAGGCCGACGCACCTACCACGAAGAGCGAACAGCAATTCCTGCCGTTCAACTTGAAAGAAGACTTTGAAACCGCATTGATTGGCGATTCGATTCCGCTGGTGAAAGAGGAAAAACAAGTCGTTCCGATGTTCTACGACAGTCAAGAAAAGTCAGCATTAAAGAGCATCATCACTGTTTTGCTGATTTTATTCTTGGGCATCGTTTTCTACGTTCTCAGTTGGTATTTACCTTCAAAATTTAAGTTTATGTGGTGTTTCGAAGCACTGCTGATGTTCGTCGTCGGACTCTGCGGCCTCGTTCTGACGGCGATGATTTTCTCGCAACACCCGACGGTGAACCTCAATTTGCAGATTCTGATACTCAATCCGCTTGCGCTCATCGGTGTTTATGCCGCCTACAAAGACCGAAATGGCCCTAAAAAACATTGGTTCTGGCGGTTTTATTCCTTCTGCTTCATCGCTTTTATTGTCGCTGAAATTCTCGCCTATTTCATCGTCGGACATATCCAAGTTTTCGCGAGCGGTCTAGCGATTTTGGCACCATATTTGTTCAATATTAGAAAAGGTGAAAAAGTAAAATAGTCAAATTGTAAAATCGTCCAATGAATAAATATCTCGCCCTTATTGTCGCCCTCATCACGGGCACCGAAGTGCAGGCCATCCAACTTGCGCCGAGGCTCGTCGTCAATATCACCATCGACCAGTTGCGCACCGACTATCTCGAGGCTTTCACACCACTCTACAACGCTTCTGGCTTCCGAAAATTGATGAAAGACGGCACCGTGTTCGACGCGGCATCCTATCCGTTTTCGCCCGTCGATCAGGCGTCGGCACTGAGCACCATCGCCACTGGCACAACGCCCTATTACCACGGCATCATCGCCAACCGATGGCTCGACAGAAACACGCTGCGACCCGTTTTCAGCGTCGATGACTCGAAACATTTCGCCTCGCCCCATCGCCTGACCACCTCGACCGTCGGCGACGAATTGAAGGTCAGCACGCAAGGTTCGGCCATCGTTTGGAGCGTCGCTGCCGAGAAAGCCGCTGCCATTTTGTCGGCCGGTCACGCTGCTGACGGAGCCCTCTGGATCGACACCAACAACAACCGTTGGCGCACCTCGACCTACTATTCCGCTTCGACGCCCGAATGGATTAAGTTAAACTCGAATATAACGCGAGAACTTTCTAAGAATAAGCAACTTACGAATGAAGAAGTTGTCGATATGGCTCTGAAGGTCGTCAGTGCGACTGGAATGGGGGCCGACGAAGTGAGCGATATGATGATGGTGACGCTTTCGGCGGCCAATCCCGACGGAATCACGACAGATTGGCAGACCGAAATGGAGAGCGTCTATATGCAACTCGACAACTCGCTTGGAAGGCTCGTGAGCGGCATCGAAAAGGCAGTTGGCAACGAGCGCGTGTTGTTCGTCGTGACGAGCACAGGCTACGCCGACGAGCGCGAAAGCGACCTCTCGCAATATCGCATTCCGACGGGCACGTTCTACATCAACCGCACGGCCAACCTGCTCAATATGTTCCTCACCGCGATTTACGGGCAGGGACGCTACGTCGAAACGTGTTTTTCGAACCAGATGTACCTCAACCACAAGCTGATTGAGGAAAAACGCATCAATATGTCGGAATTGCTGCAACGCGCACAGGATTTCCTCGTGCAAAACGCAGGCATCGCCGATGTTTACACGTCGGAGCGGCTTCTGGCAGGCAACAACGACATTCTGAAACTGCGCAACGGCTTCAATCCGAGCCTCAGCGGCGACATCATCATCGAAGTGGCACCCGGCTGGCGACTGCTGAACGAAGACACCAACGAGTCGTTCACATCGCGCTCGGGCTTCCTGCCCTTCCCCATCATCTTCTTCGGCGCAGGCATCCACAGCAGCCGCATCGCAACGCCCGTCACCGTCGATCGCATCGCGCCCACCATCGCCAAAAGCATCCGCATCCGAGCACCCAACGCTTGCTCGACCGAGCCGCTTTTTTAATCGAAAAATCATAAAAAAGTAGCAACGCTGGCAAAAGTACGGAATTATTTTCGTACCTTTGCACCCGCTTTATTATCAATAAAGTGGAAAATTTCAAAATTGTCAAATAGTAAAATCGTAAAATAGTCAAATAACAAGATGAATTTCAACAAATTCCTGAAATCACTGTTCGGCGACAAGTCGGCACGTGATATGCGACTGATTCAGCCGCTGGTCGAGAAAGTCAAAGAGGCATATCCCGCCATCGAAGCCCTCAGCAACGACGAACTTCGTGCCAAAACGAAGGAGATTCAGCAGTATGTGCAGCAGTCGGCAAAGGCCCAGAAAGACAAAATCGAGGAGTTGAAGGCGACCATCGAAGACACACCGCTCGACGAGCGCGAGGCCATCTTCAACCAAATCGACAAATTAGACAAAGAGGCACTCGAAATCTACGAGAAAGCCCTCAATGAAGTGATGCCCGTCGCCTTCAGCATTGTGAAGGAAACGGCTCGACGCTTCGCCCAAAACGAAGAAACCATCGTCACCGCGACCGATTTCGACCGCGACCTTGCGGCCAATCCCGCGAAAGACTTCATCACCATCGACGGCGACAAAGCCATCTACCACAACCACTGGACGGCAGGAGGCAACGACCTGAAATGGGAGATGATTCACTACGACGTGCAGTTGTTCGGCGGTATTGCCCTGCATCAGGGTAAAATCGCGGAAATGGCGACTGGTGAGGGTAAAACGCTGGTGGCGACGCTGCCCGTGTTCCTCAACGCACTGACGGGCAACGGCGTTCACGTCGTCACGGTGAACGACTATCTGGCCAAGCGTGACTCGGAATGGATGGGACCGCTCTACGAGTTCCACGGCCTCAGCGTCGATTGCATCGACAAGCATCAGCCCAATTCCGATGCGCGTCGCCGTGCCTACAATGCCGACATCACCTTCGGAACGAACAACGAGTTCGGTTTCGACTATCTGCGCGACAATATGGCTTCGTCGCCCCACGACCTCGTGCAACGCGCCCACAACTATGCCATCGTCGATGAGGTGGACTCGGTGTTGGTCGATGATGCCCGTACGCCGTTGATCATCAGCGGTCCCGTGCCGAAGGGCGACGACCAGATGTTCGAGGAATATCAGCCACTCGTCGAAAAGCTCGTGGGTGTGCAACGCCAGTTGGCGACTCAGTATCTTGCCGAGGCCAAGTCGCTCATCGGCAAAGGCCAGACGCTGATGGAGCAAGGTCAGAAAAAAGAAGGTCAGGAGGCACTCGACGCTGGTTTCCTCTCGCTCTACCGCTCTTACAAGTGCTTGCCGAAGAACAAGCCGCTCATCAAATATCTTTCCGAGGAAGGCATCAAGTCTGGTATGTTGAAAACCGAGGAAATCTATATGGAAAACAACAACCGACGGATGCCCGAAGCCATCGAACCGCTTTATTTCGTGGTCGAGGAAAAACTCAATTCCTGCGAACTGACCGACAAGGGAACCGAATGGCTCGCCAAGCAGGTGAACGACCGCGATTTGTTCGTGTTGCCCGACATCACCTCGCAACTTTCCGCTCTCGAAGCCGACACCTCGCTCACCGAGGAACAGCGCGTCGATAAGAAAGACGATATGCTGAATCACTACGCTGTGCAGTCGGAGCGCGTCCACACGATTCGCCAGTTGCTCAAGGCCTACTGTATGTTCAACAAGGACGACGAATACGTGGTTATCGACGGCGAAGTGAAGATTGTTGATGAGCAGACAGGCCGTATTATGGAAGGTCGTCGCTGGTCCGACGGACTGCATCAAGCCGTCGAGGCGAAGGAGCACGTGAAGGTCGAGGCCGCCACGCAGACATTCGCCACGATTACGCTGCAAAACTACTTCCGTATGTACCACAAACTGGCTGGTATGACGGGTACGGCCATCACCGAGGCTGGCGAATTCTGGGATATTTACAAACTCGACGTTGTCGAGATTCCGACGAACAAGCCCGTTGTCCGCAACGACCAAGAAGACCGCGTCTATAAGACCAATCGCGAGAAATATCGTGCCGTCATCGACGAAATCGAAGAGATGCGCAATGCCGGAAGACCGTGTCTGGTCGGTACGACCTCGGTCGAAATTTCGGAAATGCTGTCGAAAATGCTGTCGATGCGCAAGATTCCTCACCAAGTGCTCAACGCGAAGTTGCACCAGAAAGAGGCCGACATCGTGGCTCTCGCCGGTCAATCGACCAAGGGCACAGTCGTCATCGACGGCCACGAGGAAGAGCGGATGCTCGGTGCGGTGACCATCGCCACGAATATGGCTGGTCGTGGTACCGACATCAAACTGACCGACGAAGTGAAACAAGCCGGTGGATTGGCGATTATCGGCACCGAGCGCCACGAAAGTCGCCGCGTCGATCGTCAGTTGCGCGGTCGTGCCGGCCGTCAGGGCGACCCTGGTTCTTCGGTGTTCTACGTATCGCTTGAAGACAAACTGATGCGTCTGTTCGGTTCCGAGCGAATCGCTTCCGTGATGGACCGCCTCGGTTTCAAGGAAGGCGAGCGAATCGAAAGTTCGATGATTACGAAAAACATCGAGCGCGCCCAGAAGAAAGTCGAGGAAAACCATTTTGGTACGCGTAAACACCTGCTCGAATACGACGACGTGATGAACAAACAGCGCACGGTCGTCTATGAGAAGCGCCGCCACGCACTGATGGGCGAGCGCATCGGAATGGACATCGCCAACATCATCTGGGACCGCACCATCAACATCATCGACAACAACGACTACGCGGGCTGTCGCGAGCAGTTCCTCAAGATTCTCTCGATGGAATGTCCGTTCACGAGAGAGGAAATGATCAACACGCCGCACGACAAACTCTACGAACAGGCCTTCCAAACCGCAATGCACGAGTTCACGCGCAAGACCGAACGCCTGCAAAACGTCGCGTGGCCGGTCATCAAGAATGTCTATGAGAATCAGGGGCAGATGTACGAGCGAATCCTCGTGCCCATCACCGACGGAAAGCGCGTCTATAACATTCCCTGCGACTTGAAAGAGGCTTACGACAGCGAGGCAAAATCGGTCGTGAAACAGTTCGAGAAGACAATTATGCTTCACATCATCGACGACTGCTGGAAGGAAAACCTGCGCCAACTCGACGAACTGCGCCACTCGGTGCAGAACGCCTCTTACGAGCAGAAAGACCCGTTGTTGATTTTCAAACTCGAAAGTGCCAAGTTGTTCGACGATATGGTGAACGATATGAACAACCGCATCGCCTCGATTCTGACACGCGGCCAGATTCCAGAAATGGAACAGCAACAGGTGCGCGAGGCAGCTCCCGAACAGCGTTCGCAGCGCTACAACGAGCAGCGTGGCAACGAACTGGTCGATCCGAATCAGGAGGCTGCCGCCCACACCGACACACGCGGTCAGGCGCAGCAAGTCAATCGCACGCCCATTGTCAAGGACAAGATGCCCGGTCGCAACGACCCGTGTCCCTGCGGCTCAGGCAAGAAATTCAAGAATTGTCACGGAAAAGGAATCGCGTAAGCAGTTGATAGTTGACAGTTGACAGTTGATAGTTGACAGTTGACAAATGAAAAAAGGTAAAAAAGCCGATGCTTTTTTACCTTTTTTTGATGGGAAACAGATTCCTTAGAATGCTTGGTTGATGATGTTGTCATCGACCAGATTCGGCAGCGTCACCTGCAGGTCGGGCGTGCGCTCCATTTCGCGCTTGATGGCGTCGATGGAACCACTGTTGCGAGCCCACGAGCGGCGTGCAATGCCGTTGTTCACGTCCCAGAGCAACATCAGGCGGATGTTTTTGTCAGCCTGTTCGCTGCCGTCGATGACCATTCCGAAACCGCCGTTGATGACTTCGCCCCAACCTACTCCACCGCCGTTGTGGATGCTGACCCACGTGGCACCGCGGAACGAGTCGCCGATGACGTTTTGCACGGCCATATCGGCGCAGAACTGCGAACCATCGTAGATGTTAGAGGTTTCGCGGAAGGGTGAGTCGGTGCCGCTGACGTCGTGGTGGTCGCGTCCGAGAACGACAGGACCTGAGAGTTCACCGCGACGGATGGCATCGTTGAACGCCAAGGCAATCTTCGTGCGCCCTTCGGAATCGGCGTAGAGGATACGCGCCTGCGAACCGACGACGAGCTTGTTCTTGCCGGCCTCCTTAATCCAATGGATGTTGTCGGCCATCTGCCCTTGAATGTCGGCAGGCGAGTTTTTCATCATATCTTCGAGCACCTCGGCTGCGAGTCGGTCGGTGGTTTCGAGGTCTTTCGGGTCGCCCGAGGCACAAACCCAGCGGAACGGACCAAAACCGTAGTCGAAGAACATCGGACCCATAATGTCCTGAACGTAACTTGGATAGCGGAAACCGCCCTTTTCGTCGAGAATGTCGGCGCCTGCCCTACTCGATTCGAGCAGGAAAGCATTGCCATAGTCGAAGAAATACATTCCGTTGGCAGTCAGTTTGTTGATGGCGGCCACCTGTCGGCGCAGCGATTCCTGCACAGCCGCCTTGAAGCGCTCAGGCTCCTCGGCCATCATCCGTTTCGACTCTTCGAGCGAGTAGCCGACGGGATAGTAGCCGCCTGCCCACGGGTTGTGAAGCGAGGTCTGGTCGCTACCCAAATCGACTTTGATGTTCTCTTCGGCGAGCCGCTCCCACAAATCGACCACATTGCCGACATACGCCATCGAAACGACGCGCTTTTCAGCCACGGCTTTCTTCGTGGCTTCGATGAGTTCGTCGAGGTTTTCGTGCAGTTCATCGACCCAGCCTTGTTCGTGGCGCTTGCGGGCTGCCAACGGATTGATTTCCGCCGTGATGCTCACCACGCCGGCGATGTTTCCAGCCTTCGGCTGTGCGCCCGACATTCCGCCGAGTCCGGCAGTGACAAAGAGTTTCATATTGTCGCCGCCAACCTTTCGCGCCGCATTCAAAACCGTAATCGTCGTACCGTGGACGATGCCCTGCGGCCCGATGTACATATACGAACCTGCCGTCATCTGACCGTATTGGCTTACGCCGAGCGCGTTGAAGCGTTCCCAGTCGTCGGGCTTCGAGTAGTTCGGAATCACCATTCCGTTGGTCACCACGACGCGCGGCGCATTCTTGTGCGACGGAAACAGCCCAAGCGGATGGCCCGAATACATCACCAGCGTCTGCTCGTCGGTCATTTCGCTCAAATATTTCATCACCAAACGATATTGCGCCCAGTTCTGGAACACCGCACCGTTGCCGCCGTAGGTAATCAATTCGTGCGGATGCTGCGCCACAGCCTTGTCCAAATTGTTTTGAATCATCATCATAATCGCCGCTGCCTGCCTACTTTTCGCCGGATATTCGTCGATGGGACGGGCGTACATCTCGTAACTCGGACGATAGCGATACATATAGATTCGGCCGTAGGTCTTCAGTTCCTCGGCAAATTCGGGTGCCAACTGCGCGTGAAGCGACTTCGGGAAGTAACGCAACGCATTGCGCAATGCCAATTTCTTTTCTTCGGATGAAAGAATTTCCTTGCGCTTCGGCGCGTGGTTGATTTCCGTGTCGTAGGGTTGGGGCTCGGGCAATTCGTTGGGAATTCCGAGCCGTATTTCTCTTTTAAAATCTTCGTTTGACATATATTTTACAATTTCGATTCCACGATTTTGATGATTTCAGCCTCTTCGACGTTGGCTTTAGCAATCAACTCATTTGCTTCACCCACCAATTTCTCAGCCATTGCTTTGTCGGCGAGGCTTCCAGCGTTGATTTTCACGTTCAAACCAGCACCGAGAACCGCTGCACGAGCCGCCAGAGCACCCACGCCAGCGTCGGAAACGCTGTTCGGATTGCCCTCTTCCGCCATCGCACGGCAAATCTCAAACGCCTTGAACGATGCCTTCATCGTTTGCAGCGGAATCTGCGTCGCATACAACGTGGCAGCCTGAATCGCAGCCGAGCGAGCGGCCTTTTCCTCGTCGGTCTTCTTCGGCATTCCGAAGGCTTCCATAAGGCGGTTGAACGCCTCGGTGTCCTCATCGACGAGGTGCAGAAGTTCCGTCATCAGCACCTGACCCTTGTCGGCCCACGCCGAAAACTCGTTCCAACGCGCATCCCAACCGGCCTTGTGGCTCGACAGGTTCGCCACCATCGTGCCCAGCGCCGCACCGAGCGCTCCCATATAGGCGGAAATCGTGCCACCGCCGGGTGCAGGACTTTCGCGAGAAGTCTCCTCGGCAAAGCCTTTCACGGTCAAATCAACGAGTTTTTTCGCAGACGCGTTGGCATCTTCGAGCAAGAATTCGATGACTTTCTCACGCGGATTAAACGGTTTGAGGTCGTCCAGTCCCATCGATTTCACGGCAATGTTGATGATGTCTTCCTCGGGGATTCCCGTCGAGCGATTCTGCTTTTCAAGGAAATATTTTCCAGCGTCGATGAGCGTGCGCTTCGGCATCAGACCCACAATTTCGGTTCCCGTGACGCGAATTCCACGATTCTGCGCACAGCGACAAACCTCGTCGAATGCCACGTGCAGCGGTGTCACGTTGATGTTCGTGATGTTCATCGACACCTGCGCAACGCCGTATTCATCGATAAACCAACCGATGGCCTTCGTCGCTTTCAGCGTGCCGGGAATCATTATCGTTTCGCCGTTCTCGTCCTTCATCGGTTTTCCGACGGGCGAACCACCCTCGCGCTTCGGACGACCCTTTTCGCGCACATCGAAAGCGATGGCGTTGGCACGGCGCGTGGAAGTCGTGTTCAGGTTGTAATTGACAGCGATGAGGAAGTCGCGTGCGCCCACCGCCGTGCAGCCCGTGCGAGCCACACCCTCGTCATACGGACGAGCCCCGAAATCGGGTGCTTTCTCGGGATTCGACATTTTTTCGGGCAGCGCCTCGTATTCTCCGGCACGGCAAACCGCCAGATTTTGTCTTTCGGGTTTGAACGCCGCAGCCTCGTAGCAATAGCACGGAATTTTCGCCTCGTTCGCGATGCGCTCGGCCAGTTTCCGCGCCAGTTCGGCACATTCTTCGAGCGTGATGCCACTGACGGGAATCAGCGGACAAACGTCGGTCGCACCCATTCGCGGATGTGCGCCGTGGTGCTGCCGCATATCGATGAGCTGCCCGGCCTTCTTCACGCCGAGAAATGCCGCCTCGACCACCGCCTCCGGCTCGCCCACGAAGGTCACCACCGTGCGGTTCGTTGCGTCGCCCGGGTCCACGTCGAGCAGTTTCACACCCTTCACACTCTCAATCTCGTTGGTAATCTCTTTGATGATTCCCATGTTGCGGCCCTCGCTGAAGTTGGGCACGCACTCAATCAGTTTTTTCTGCATAGTTTTTTTATTATTTGTTTAGGTTATTAGTTTCGGTTTGCAAAGTTACGAAAATTTCGAGTAAGTGAGGACAAAATAAAAAGATTATTTTGTCGAGCGAGAGAAATTTATTGAATAAGTGAGCAGAATGCAAAATTTTCCACTTTTTTTTGTACCTTTGTCGTCCAATTCATCATTTCGATTCCTCATGAAAGACGGATTTGCAAAAGGATTTCTCATCGGTGCCGCCCTCATTTTCGTGGGTTTGGCACTGGAATGGAGCGTCGGACCAGTGGCGTGGAGCCGATTTGCGTGGCCTGCGAATGGCGTGGTGTTCGCGGTTTTCCTTGCGATGATCGCCGCCATGTTCCGCTTGCGTCGTCGCGTGCCGTTTTTCAGTTTCATCGGCAGCCATCACGCCGCCATTCCAGCACTCGCCTATGCCGTCGCCCTGACCGTCGTCATGGGTTTGACGCGCCAATCTGCCGATGGTTCGTGGTTTTACAATATGCTGTCGTTCTGGCCCTTCGTATTCATCTATGTCTATATCGCCCTCATCTTAGGATTAACGATTCTCCGCCAAATCAAGATTGCGGCAACGAATTTTCCATCCATTTCTCACTTTTCTCTTCTATTCCACCTTGGCCTTTTCATCGCCATCACCACCGCCACGCTCGGCCATGCCGATATGGAACGAGTGAAAATGTTTTTAAGTCTGGGACAACGGGAATCGACGGCACTCACACGCGACGGTTTCGTTCGCCCAATGCCGATGACGATTGAACTCAAACGATTCGTCATGGAGACCTACGACGACGGTGCGCCGAAGCGTTTTGCCTCGGAAATGCTGATTCTGATGAAGAAAAACGAGGAATTGGGGGCGACGGTCGAAGTGAACAAACCCGTCAGTGTGAACGGTTGGAAAATCTATCAAAACAGCTACGACACTCGCATGGGCGCGAAAAGTCGAATGTCGATTCTGGAACTCGTCCGCGACCCGTGGCTACCACTCGTCTATACGGGCATCTACCTGATGCTCGGCGGTGCTTTTCTGCTGTTTCTGTCGGCTGTCAGGCGACATTCGCCCTCGAAAATCAAGCGTTTTCTGCCCTTTTTGGCGATTTTGGCCCTCGTTTTCGTCGTCATCGTCCTTTTCAAAAGTTCCATGCAGTCGAAAACGCTTGTTCCAGCCCTGCAAAGTCCGTGGTTCGCACCCCACGTCGTGGTTTATATGTTCGCCTACACCGCGCTCGGACTCGCCACGCTGATGGCACTGTGGCAACTCTTCAGGAAAACGCCGGCATCGCTCGCAACCATCGACCGCCTCGTGTCGTTCGGCCTCGCCTTCATGACCGTCGGAATGCTCTTCGGAGCACTCTGGGCGAAAGAAGCGTGGGGACACTACTGGTCGTGGGACCCGAAAGAAACGTGGGCGGCCATCACGTGGTTTTCCTACCTCATTTTTATCCACTATCGCCGCCTGCCATCGCATCGTCCGCGACTCGCGCTCTGCCTGCTACTCGTCTGTTTCGCGTTGCTTCAAATGTGTTGGTGGGGCATCAACTACCTACCGTCGGCACAAGCCACCAGCATCCACACCTATCAATTATAATCAAAACAATTTTTTAAGGAAATGATAGATGGCAGCACCCGTCAGCAAACGGCTGGCGAGGCTCGGTTTGGGGGTATAGTCCCTGCTTCCGATGTCGTGGGAATAAGAATCAAGTCTTGCTTCCTCAGCCTCTTCCAATGCCATGAGTCTTTCATATTCGCGGTTTTCCCGTTCCCACTGTCTTTCTTGAGCAGCCCATTCCTTTTGTTCCCGAATCCATTCCAATTCCCTTTCATAATCTTCTGTGGCCTCAGCAATTTTCTCATCGCGAATCCGATTGTGATTCTCAAGAATCTGCTCAACCTCTTCATCGGAATAGATTCCGCTACTCCTGATATACTCATTTTCCCGATCCCAATAATCATTGATTTCACAGACGTTTACTTCATATAGAGTTCTTTCATACTCCTCATCATAAAGAATGTCATCAATTTCTTCCATCAATGAATCATCGTCATAGGCATAGTCATCAAATTCGTCGTACATCATGGTTCCTCCTTGTTTTTAGTTTTATTTTGCAAATATACCACCTTCTACTGAATCCACCAAATTTTGGAGCAGCAAATGCAGAGAAAATCTTATTTTCTTTGCTGAGTCGCGACAAAATTCAGCAAACTAAATTTTGGAGCAGCAAATGCAGAGAAAATCTTATTTTCTTTGCTGAGTCGCGACAAAATTCAGCAAACTAAATTTTGGAGCAGCAAATGCAGAGAAAATCTTATTTTCTTTGCTGAGTCGCGACAAAATTCAGCAAAACTAAATTTTGGAGCAGCTAAACCGCTATCGTTTTATTCTATGTAGTATTTTTTCCCACATGTTCAACTTTGGTGAAATATTTCTTTTTCAGTTCAAACAAGCTGCTTTTCTCATTTACTCCGACAAATAGAATTTGGTCGGCTATTTCACAGATGAATTCATTACGTGCATTAGCAGTAACTTTTGATTGTCGAACTGCTTTGGAAACGGAGATGATAAGTAAGCGGTTTTCGTCTAAAAACGACTGCAACTCTAAGGGTATCTTCTTATACAATTTACGAGCCAACACTACAATAACGGGTTGTTTCCCTTTTGACAGAAAATAAAGTACATCTTTTTCAAGTTTACTGCTGAAACCGCTAATCACACAACCCTCATGCTGTTCCGTCGCCCAGTCATAACATTTCAGCACCATATCTGGTGGTATGGTGCTTGATGCCAAAAATGCAGTCTTTGGCAAATTCAACAGTTCCTTGTTGCCAAGATAATCCATACATTAACCTAATCCCACTCCATTCGATTCCTGATTTCAGCACAAACGTTTTCAAAACGTTCTTGGGCTGCCACCCATTCTGGCAGATCCCGATTCATCCATCCAATTACTTTTAGTATTTCGCCATGAATTTCTTCAACTCGATTCAAATTCCAACAAATGGACTCATTATGAAAAATTCGGTTACGGAAACGCCTGAACAGGTTAAGTGGAGCAGAAATATTCCGTCGTTGTCTCTTCTCCCTCGGCATATATGGGAATGCTCTGCGAAGAGATTGCCATAAAGTACGTTCGTATTCGCTATTCAGCAATGACACCCAAAAACCCAAAGTAAGTTCAGCCACAATCTTCGATGGTGTTATTTGCTCATGTCGTGCTGTAATATGCTGACCTGCTTCTGTAATATATTTATTTAAACTGCGTAGGCCTGGCGTAGAAGGAAAGATTGCATACCAGTCTTCTCGTCCTGTCATTGTTTCCAGTTCACGGCAGAGTGCATTTCTCAGCGTCACTTCCAATACAGACAAGCTTATATAAAGCGATTCTGCAAGCATCAGATTGCATTCATAATGCTTAATTGCACGAGCCTCATCATTAGGATAGAGAGCAAAATATCGCTCCATTCGCTTCGTTGAGAAAACTTTTTCAAAGAAATTCTTGTTTAATTCCATAATTATTCGTAACTTTGCAGCGCAGTCCCGGTAGTTCCTCTCCCAGATATTAGATGCTGGTGATGAATCCGGGTTTTTCATGCCTTTACTTATTATGATGTTGCAAAGGTACGAAATTCTTTTTACTTTACACTCTTTTTCCTACATTTTTATTATTCTTCGTTTAGTTCATTGCCCATACGATACTTGATGTCGTAGTTGATGATGAAGTCGAGTTCTTCTTCTGTAAAGCCGTAATGCTTCGCAAGGACTTTGTCAATCTCATCGATAATGGGTTTAGATTTATTGGGATGATATTCATCAAATTCAACTTTTCCAGTAGCTTTATATACACATGTTTTACGTATCGCATTCTTATTGTAATTCTTCATGAGCTTTTGGGATAATCTGGATAATTCATTCCTATTTTCACTATTAATCGACTCAATTGTAATTGGGAAATTGTTGATTTCTCTTAATGTCAAATCCCTACAATTGGAGCATAAGAGATTATACCAATAGAACAAAGTGGAATTCAATACTGATAAGATTATATTAGCGTTATCTTTTAAACTTACAAATATTGGTTTTACATGAGATGAAATGACTGTCTCACCGTTACTATTAACGAAGTAAGGTACAAAATCCGTAAATCTTGCAAAATATTGTGGAGCATTATGATAATAGATGATATTTGTTGATCTTGGAGAATAATAATTAGCAATACTCTTTTGACATAATATTTTTGTGAAGATATTATTCGCAATACTGTTTCCAATTTTAGGTATTGTACCATCAAGAATAATGGCAGAGAAAGGATTTTGCAACTGGAACAAATTCTTTCGCGTTTCAGAATACCACCTATTATATTTTGTACTATATACAGGACCTTCATTATTTGTCGTTAAGAATATAGTAGCCCTGATATGTTCAAGATTATCAAATAGTTTACCTGGTCTATCATCAAAAGTATATATCCAACTATTTCTTGTGCCCAGAAGTATTTGTGCATTCTTCATTCTTTCAGAACAAACGATAGGTAATTGAACTATCATTCCAGTAAACGAATGATTATGGGTAACATAGAGGCAGCGTTCAAGAACTATTGCATATAAATTTCCACATTCAAGAGTTTTATACCCTGCGTTTTCTAACTTATATATTTTCCTTGCTTGAGAATATTCCACATACGGCGGGTTCCCGATAATCACATCGAAGCCTTTGTTCCCATTGATGATGTCATAGTATTCAGCTAACCAATGGAAAGGCTGGTGAGATTTGAGCCAATCATCATATATCACAGATCCGCCAGATACAGTTGAGGCATAAAGTTTCTTGTTCAGCAAGTCGTCAAGTTTCTTGAGGCGGTTCTTCAATTCCTGTTTGGCATTGCGATAAGTTTCAAGGTCTGAACTCTGCTCTAACTGCACCGTCTTGAAGGTTTCGTAAGCATGAGCAACAATGTCCATTTCGGTATGAACCTTATCCTTGAACTCCATGTTGGCAAACATATCGCCATACTGCAAGTCGTTCTCCAAATCCTCGGCAGTCGCATAGCCTACCAGCGTATTGCCACAACGGATATTGAAGTCGATATCAGGTAATGGGTCGAGGCCCAAGTTGGAATCTCGAGGATTGACATCTACCACTGCCACCATCTTCAAGAATAGGCGGAGTTTGGCTATTTCCGTAGCTTCCACCATGATGTCAACGCCATAGAGATTGCGCAGGATGATGTTCTTGTAGATAAAGTAGCGGATGTTGGAGTGATACTTTCCGTTTATCTCTTCCAACTCTGGCTTAAAGAGATTAGGATTGTCGTAATTCCAGCTTTGCATCCTATCAATACAAACCTCATAAAGCGGTTCAAGGATATTGAGAGCTGCAAAGAGGAAAGCACCAGAGCCACACGTCGGGTCAAGAATTGTCACCTTGCGCAACTGGGCATAGAAGTGCTTTACGAACAGGTGGTCATCCGTTTGCGAAAGCAGGTCTTGCACAAACTGACGAATGTCGAGGTTGTAGGTGATGAAGTCGTTAATCTCCGTAATTTCACCATTCTCTATCTTCGCCTTGATGTTAGCATAGCGCTGTAGGCGTTCTATAGTTTCGCGCCAAATCTCTGTAGGTAGAGCAAAGGCTTCAGGCGTCTTTTTGTTCCATTGACTACGGCGCTCCAACAAGTTAGGTTTGGTAGTGTCAATACCAACAGCGATTTCTTCTGGAATCTCTAACCCCTTACCCTTCTTGACTGCATCATAGATATAGGTGTCGCCACTCTCTTTGAGGAATTTCCAAACGGCACCATTGGTTTTGAAAGGTTTCTCGTCCATCTTTTTGGTGGCATCCATCAAGAACGGCAGAATGGTATTGCGACCTATATACTCCGTGATGTCTTCCTTTGTATAGTATGCCCCCATCTGAGCACGATCGTTGATATACTGCTCGAAGATGTAACCCAGCACATCCGGATTGATGTCCTTGCCGCTGGCTGTCAAGCGGTCGTCCAAGTGCCAATGCCACTGGTCGAAGAAAGCAAACAGGCTCTCAAAGGCTTCATCTGCAATATCGAGCGCAGGATATTGTTCTTCCAATTCGTGGATGCTGAACATACCACCGTTCAGATAAGGTATGCGTCCGTACTTCTGCACGAAGTCCTGCTGATGGCGGGGTGAGTTCAGTCCGTCGTGGAACAAACTGACCAGGAAACCACGATAGAAGGAGTCGTAGAAATGCCCCTCTCCCTTCTCGCTTTTCACCCAAGCCAACTTGTCGCGCAGGTAGTTGACGTTCAGATTGAGGAAACCTTTCTTCTGAATGAAGTAGCAGAACATCAAGCGGTTAAGCATCACAGACGTGTACCACTGCTTGTTGCGGTTCTTCTTCAGGTCGGTTATCTCGTCGTCGATGCCTGTAATATACCTGGCAAAGTTGGTGTGCTCCCTGCGGAAGCCCGTATAGAAGTCTCTGGTAATTCTCTCAGAATTGATGATGAAGCCAGCCTGTACGCGCTCCTTTACGTCCATGATGGTGGTATGCTCGTCGAGGTCGAAACAAAGGGCTTCCATCTTTTCAAATAGGAAGTCTGCCTTGTCGGCTGATTCATATTCTACCAATACCAAGTCGCGTTTCTCCACCTTCTTCACAGGGACAACCCACAGGTGATGCTCTGACTGTGGAATATGATAGATACAGATATAATCATTAGCTGTGCGCCGCAGACGGGTGTCTATCTTCTTGCACATCGAAGAAGAAGGTGTATCTTGTAGTTCACAGGTTAAGACCTGAAAACCACTACGGTCTGCTATCTGCTGAAACGCATAGGTGGCTTCATCTATCGTAATGTCAAATACGGTCTGTCCCTTAGGGTTGTTCCAACCCATTTCACGGATGAACAACTCCTTGAAATTACTCTCACTGATATTCTGAATGAATGTTCGCTTGTTCATAATTTATTGGTATTTGAGTCCCATCGAACAGATGATGGTTGGGTCTTTCTGTTTGTTACGGTCTTCGTCTATACGGCAAAGTGTTCCGTTCTTGTGCATCTCAAGAATGGATTCTACAATGTCGTCGTTGGTGCTGGTTCGAAGCATACGACCTAAAATGAACTTCGTACCCTCTAGTAATTGGAAGTTATAGATGTCGTCAATGGCATACTTCAGTTGCTGTTTCTTGTCTGCATCAAAGAAAAGCGTTGGCGGTTGCTGATAGTAGTGCTCCAAGAGGTCGATGATGCGGAAACGTGTACTGAAGCGATTTCCCAGGATGCCACTTACGCTGGTAGTTTCCTGCTTCATGCCGTCAATGGCTTTCTTCACCAGGTCGAAATGATTCTCCAAGGGCTCTTGTGCCGGTTCATTGGCACTACAAGCCATAGCTGCAAGTATCTTCTTCTGTGACTGGCTGATGATTTCGCCTTTTGAGTTATACCACGTCAGCACGTCGTAGTCATTATGTGTCTTGGCGTAAGTGATGACTCCATCTTCGATAACACTATCAGTCTTCTTGGTAGAATAGATAATGTTGCTTAGTGCAGGAATAATCTGTTTCAGTTTGGGATTGGCATCAGTGGCATTTTTCCATATCTGGTAGGCTTGGGATGCCAAGTCCACATCGTTGTCGTCTTCGTCATCAAGACTGCCGCTTTTCTCATTGTACATATCCTTCAAGTTTTGCTCGTTGCCTTCAAAGAACACCTCGTCGCTACCTACGATGTTGGCATTTTCATTGATACGGGCATTCAGACGGGTACGCAGACGAATGATGTTTTCAACACCTTCTGCAGGGAAGAAGGAATAGCAGAAGATTTCTTCTGACTCCTGTCCGATACGATCTACACGACCAGCTCTTTGTATCAATCGGATAATAGCCCAAGGCAAGTCGTAATTCACAATGACATGAGCATCCTGCAGGTTCTGACCTTCCGAGAGAACATCAGTAGCTATCAGCACTCTTAGCTCGTCTGAGGCTGAAACTTCTGCTTTATTGCTAAGTGGCGAAAATCGTTCTACGATAGCAGTAGGATTCTTACTGCCACCTGTTGCTCTATCGATATGTGTAAAACCGCGCTTGCGCAACTGGCGATAGATATAGTTGGCCGTGTCAGAGTATTGTGTAAAAACAAGCACCTTTTCATTAAGATGCGTTTTATTGAGCAGTTTCTCTAGTTCGTTCAATTTTTGGTCTGTCTGAGGATTCCATTTGTCACAGAGTTGAATCATCTTTATAATCTGTTCACAGTCTTGTTTCAGATGCGATTTCAGCGTTCGCTTAAAAAAGGCAGATTCAATCCAAGCTACATTATTTTTTTGCGTTAGCAAGGTGTAGTATTGGCGAGCCTTTTCCATATAGACATTCATGTCTGTGGGAATCTCAATCAAATTATCACCGGCCTGACGTTCTTCCTCATCGTTATCGTTACTGAAAATGTCGTTGATATCCTCATCTTCTATCCACTCTTCAGGCAGATTATTCTCGTCGCCAATTGGCAGGGGCAGACGGTTCTCAATGGCAAAGATAAATACGGCGTTGCGAAGGATGTGGCGATAGAGTGTCAAGAGGAAAGAGAAGCCGCTACTATCAATGCGTTTGAAAAACGTACTTTTACAGAATCCCATCATGCGCTTCCCTGCACGTGACAAGTTTTCTAACAGATGTTTGTCCGTTGTTGAGGCATTAGCAGTTTTGACAGAATCTTCATATTGAGAAAGCCCATAGCGAGGCAACCTCAGTTCTTCCATCATAGAAATCATTTCCTCAGAATAGAGCCTACTATATTGGTCGCCATGCTCAGTTTCAAATTTTACGGCTTTTGGTTTTCGTTCTGGAAAAAAGTTTTTTCGTCCATCACGGAATTCCAGATACTTTCGTCCGGATTTTTCGTCTGTCTTGGCATAGTTCTCTTTGATAAAAGTACGTGTGCGACGAACCAAGAATAACTTCATCAGTTCCTGCCAATCATCAAGACTGGTACTTTTCTCAAAAGCCTTGATGCTGCGGATAAACACCTCGCTATGTTTTTGCAGGAAAGCACGGTCTCCACCTAATTCGCGTATATATTCCTCTGGGCGAATTCCCAAATCATCGTCTTCACTGATAAATAGTTTCAGTTGACTACTAAGGTCTGAAAAATCCTTGTTGTATGGGGTTGCAGTCAACAGCAAGACTTTGCAGTCTTGTCGTTCTATAAGAGCCTTGATGTTTTGATAGCGCTTACCTTGCTCATTACGTAAATTGTGGCTTTCGTCCACGATAATCAGACGATAGTAACGGGCATTGTCAATATCAATAGGTTTGGCTATCGACATAATATCTGCCTTTAAATCATAACGTTTCCGATATTTATCCCACATGTCCTGCAAGTTAGCTGGACAAATGATGAGCGTGCTACTGGCGTAGGTCATCTCATAGATTTTAGCAATAGCGCAAGCTGTAATAGTCTTTCCTAATCCAACCACATCGCCTATCATGGCTCCACCACGTTTTTCACTGTTCAAATGACGTGCAGCAATTTTCACAGCTGTTTGTTGGAAATCAAACAACTCTCGTTGGAACTCTGGAGGCAGCGTGAACTCCTTCACACCGCTACGGGCATCAGCACTTAAATGGTAAGCTGTTTTCAAATAGATGTAGTAAGGTGGGATTACTTCTTCACCTGCCCAACTATTATCTATCGCATCTATCAATTCCTTGGTGATATCTATACAGAAGCGGTCATTCCATCGATCGTCAAACCATTGAGCCAAAGCCTCCAAATCGCGATTGTTTTCAATATCAGCATCCAACTCACCTTGTTTCGTTAGACCTGCATATGTAAGATTACTACTACCGAGAATCGCCGAAATCTTATTGCGATTGGAGTCTGGACTATAAGCCAAATAAAGCTTAGCATGGAGTGGGTTGGCCACATAGAGTTTCACGCAGACTTTGTTTTCCTTTAATTGGGCTGACAGTCTTTGCAATGTCCATTCGTCACGCTTCGTAGGAATACCCAACAATAATTGTTTTCTAAAATCTTTGGCTATCTCCAATTTGCATTGCTGAACATAGGCGGCATCGGGAATCACTTTTTCAGAATAGAGTTGTCGTACCAATTCTTCATCGGGTTGATGCATTCCGATGAGTAGTCGGCAATGTCGGAAAAATTGCTTGTCTGATTCATAGACGTAATCACCTGGAATCTGTTCTATCTGATTTACAACAAGATTCCATCCACGCAGATTAAAATAACCTACACAAAAGTCAACGCGCTTGATGCCTACATCGGTGATGAGGTCTTGCAAACCACTCACAAATTTCGACTCTATGTTGTCGTAAATTCTTGCCATGTCTATACGATAGTTTTTTATGAGCAACAGACTATATCTTCAGGCTGGCTTACAGGTAAATTCTAAAAGACCTCAGGACACAAAAGAAGCGCAAGTCATGGCTTTCTCTTGTATCATGAGGTCCTAGGAACGTACCTGTAGTGCTAGATATAAGTCATGCCCGCGCTATCGCACGGGCATCGGCTGACTTACTCAAAAGCACTACATCATCGAAATTTCCTAGGTTTCATGATACTCTGAATAAATAGCTGATGCTATTTTAATACCCTCGATGTCCCACTGGCGGAATTCCGAAGAGAGCCGCCAAGTGTTCATTTGCAAAGGTACAAACTTTTTCGGATAATAGAAAATAATATCGGAAAAAAATAAAAAAACGACATCGAATTGATGTCGTTTTCCTTTCTTCGTAGTCGGTAAGGGAATCGAACCCTTATGCCAAGATTGAGAATCTTGTATCCTAACCGTTAGATGAACCGACCATTTCAAAGACTTGCACTCGAACTGCTTTTTCTCACCGCAGGGCTGCGGAAGCTGGGGGATTCGAACCCCCGGTACGGTAACCCGCACGGCAGTTTAGCAAACTGCTGGTTTCAGCCACTCACCCAAACTTCCTTTCACGAGTTGAACTTCGTTCATACGCCCGTTTACCGGTTGGTTCTGAATTAACCAGAGCATTGTTTCTCAAATGCGTGTGCAAAGGTACGGCTTTTTTTTGTATGTACCAAATTTTTTAGTATTTTTTTTCCAATTATTTTTTTTAATGCATATTTTCGTGGACAAACGACAGCGGCATGAGGTCTCTGCTGCTGCTGATGCAGAGGATGCCACGGGTGCCATAGAGAAGGATGCGCACAGGCTGCTGGTAGCGGTCTTCGATTTCGAGGACGACCTGGCGACAGCCTCCGCAGGGCGAAATGGGGTCTTTCATCAGTCCATTGGGATTGCGGGCGGCGATGGCGAGCGTGGTGATAGCTTGGTCGGGACGGTTCGACTGCGCAGCGAAGATGGCGGCTCGCTCGGCACACAGTCCCGACGGGAAAGCAGCGTTCTCCTGATTGGCACCGATGAAAACCGTGCCGTCGTCGAGGCGCACGGCTGCTCCGACGTTGAAATTGCTGTAGCGGGCGTAGGAATTGGCGAGCGCACCGATGGCTTCCTTCACCAGTTCTTGGTCTTCCGCCGACAGTTCTTCCATCTGGCAGAACTGCATATTGATTTCAATCTTGATATTTTCCATTCTGTTTTTTCAATTAAGAATTAAAAATTTAGAATTAAGAATTATGATTACTCGTTACTCGTTCCTCCTTACTCCTTACTCGTTACTCGTTACTCGTTACTCGTCCATCGTTACTCGTTCTTCGTTACTCGTCCATCGTTACTCGTTCTTCGAGCCAAAAAACTCAAACGCTCCGATGTCGGGCTTTTCATCGCGCCGACGACCTTGTCGGTCGTTTTCGGGCGAAGTCGCGGGGTCGGCCTTTCCGATAGCAGTGCTGAGGCTGTCGAGACGGAAGTCGTAGCGCAGGTTTTTCGTGTCGATATTCGCGAAATGCTTCCTGCCGTAAATCGCCGACGTGTCTTTATCGTTTTCAAAGACGACTTTTTTGAAAATATTCACCGTATCGACGTAGTTGATGTTCGTCGTGTCGCGGATGATACAATGCGAGAAAGCGTAGTTGAAAACAGCCTCATCGCGACCTTGTTCACCCATCATTTCCACCTCGGAATATCCTGTCACAAGGGAATTTTCGCAGAAAAATTTCTGTAAATCGAAATTCGTCGAAAGGAAACGCAACGCCACGCCGCGAAGGGCATCGAAGGGATAGAACTGCGCCAACGTGCAGGCGTTCACCTCCGCCCAACCACCATCGACACAGAGGCAGTCGCGCAACGTGTTCGTAATCTGGCTGTTGATGAGGAGAATACGGCTGTTCACCGAGCGCAGACCGTAGCCCTGGCAGTTGTGAATCGTGGAACTGTGAAGCGTCAGTTTCAGGCGCGACACGTCGGACGAATCGGCCACGATGCCGTCGAAAGTGCTGTGAATATCGGCGAATTGCAGCCAATTGTCGTAGGAAGTTTCGTGGAATCGAATGCCGCGCCACTGTCCACTCACACCGTCGTAAGGCAGATAGTCGAACATTCGGTCGATGCGGTCGCCACGCAAAACCACGTTTTCATCGGCATTTCCGAGGATATTCAGTCGCCCAAAGACGTCGATGCCCGCGTCGGCGTGGAAATAGAGCGTCGTGCCGGCGGCAATCGTCAGCGTGGCGCCTTCATCGACGGTGATGCCTCCATATATAATAATAGGTGTAGCACCCGACGACAGCACCGAGTCGCGACTGATTTTGACATCGCGAAGCAGTTGCGCATCCCACGAATAGACGTTCAGATTGACTTTTTGGACAACACCGCTTTCAAGCGTGAAAATCAGGTTGTCATCGACGAGATTCGGCTTTCCGGCGTGGTTGTAGGGCGTTGTAACCTCGACAAACACGCGCAGGCTGTCCTTGTCGCGCAACTCGACTTGGTTGGTTTGGTAGCCGCTCGACGCTCCGAGGTAAGTGCCATCGACATTCACGCGAAAACCCGACTGATTGCCCCGTTCCAAGCGAATGTTCGTGCAGCGGATTCCCTCGCCCGAACGGTTATAGACCCACATATCGCGACGCGGCGAAGGCACATTGCTGAACACCGTGTCGAGGCGCACCGTGTCGGTTGAGAAGGTCAGCAGGCGCGAAGTCGATGTCGTGAAACTGTCGTCGTCGCTGCAGGCTGCCAGCAAGAGCAACGCGGCAAGGGCGGTGAATAGGATATTTCGGTATTTCATCACCTATGATAACGCGAAATGCGCCGATTTATTGTAAAAGCTCCGTCAGAGCCTTGCCGCCGTCGAGCGACGGGCAGAAGTCGGTGAGCACGCGAAACTTCTCGCGACCGAACTCGTCGAAGCAGTCGATGAGCGTCTGGCGCACGCAGATGTCGCCCGCAATGCCGCACATGTCGATTTGCTCGATGCCCTTCTTCTTGAACAGTCGTTGGAGCACCTTTCGGCTCTTGTCGTTACCCATAATCGAGTATTCCTCGCGGTCGGTCAGCGTGCCTTTCGTCAGAATGAGCACGTCGCCCTTCGTGGCGTACAACGCGTCGAAAAGGGGTTGAAAAATACTCGCGCCGTGGGTGAATTGGACGCAGTGGACGGGCCACGTGCCACCATTTTCCGCAAACGAACAATGCGAGCGCGGATGCCAGTCGGCGGTGGCGATTTTCAGGTCGTAGTCGCCGTCGTGTTGGCGGACGAACTCGGCCAGCGCGTTCATACGCTCCTCGGCACCGCCGACGGGCAGCGAACCGTTGATGAAGTCGTATTGCGCATCAACTATCAGCAGAATCTTCTTCATCATCTTGCGGCGATACATTCAATTTCCACCAAAGCACCCTTCGGCAGCGTTTTCACTGCTACTGCTGAGCGAGCAGGGAACGGTTCGCTAAAGAAACTCGAATAAACTTCGTTCATTGCTGCGAAATCGTCCATCGAAGCCAGAAAAACGGTCGTTTTCACCACGTTTTTCAGTTCCAAACCTGCTTCGCGCAGAATCGCCTGCGCATTCAAGAGCGACTGGCGCGTCTGTTCCTTCACGCCGCCTTCGGGAAACTGACCCGTCGAGGGGTCGATGGGCAACTGACCACTTGCAAACACAAAACCGTTGGCCTCCACAGCCTGGCTGTAGGGTCCGATGGCAGCCGGAGCCGCCGTTGTACTGATTGTTTTCATTTGATTCAAAAGTTTTGATTTCCGAATTGCAAATGTAGTCAGAATTTGACGAAATCGCAAATATTATCGGCGTTTTTTTGATTTTTTCTTGGAAATTTATCGTAACTTTGCAATCAATGAACAACAAAACCCTTCGAACACTGCTTCTGAGCGGCCTTTTTGCGCTCGTGGGCTGTCGGTCGGCGCTTCGGCCTGCCGACCTGCTTTTCCACGTGTCGGAAGTCGAAAATGCCATCACCGCCGTCACACCAGCGATGATTGACCACGTGGCGATTGTCGTTTCGCGCGACAGTGTCATCGAGGCCGTCGGCAAGGGCGTTGTCACCACCCCACTCGACTCGCTTCGGGCGCAGAAAGGGCATTATCTCGTGGCTCGTGTGCGCCGTGCCGACCGAGAGAAAAGCCTCGAAAATGCGCGACGTTACCTCGGACGGAACTACGACTGGCTCTATCTGCCCGACAACGACGCGATTTATTGCTCTGAACTCGTTTTGTTGTCCTTTGTCGATGGTCGCGGACAACCGATTTTCAAGTCTGTTCCGATGACATTCCGCGACTCCACCGGCCAAATTCCGAGCCATTGGCTGGAACTCTACAAACGCAACGGAATCGCTGTGCCTGAAGGCGAAGCAGGGTCGAATCCTGCTGAACTTTCGCAGCGGAAAGAGGTTCGAATTGTAGGGAAATTGAAGTAATAAAGATTCTACCTATTCCCTTTCTTTTTAATCAAAAGATTGTTCTTCTCCCCGAAGGAAAACCCTGCGAATCACGGGCGTCGTGTAGGCATAGGGAAGGAAATCGACCGACGAGAGCGGTTCGGTAATGTAGAAATTGGCGACATTTCCGCGTCGGATACTGCCATATTCGCCGCTCAACCCCATCGCCGCCGCACTGTTCACCGTCGCCGCATTGATGGCCTCGGCAGGCAACAGCCGCATCTTGATACACGCAAGCGACACGACAAATTTCATATCGCCCGACGGCGTGGAACCCGGGTTGTAGTCGGACGCAACGGCCAACGGCAGACCGGCCTCGATGATTTTACGGCCGGGTGCAAACGGCATATTCAAGAAGAACGACGTGCCGGGAAGGGCTGTGGGAATCGTCATCGAAGGCAAAGCCGACTGTGAACTGAAAATGTCAATGTCGCGGTCGGTCATACTCTCGAGGTGATCGACGCTGAGGGCACCATTGGCGACCGCCACCTCTACTCCACCCGAGTCGGCGAGTTCCTGACCGTGAATTTTTCCGCGAAGGCCGTATTTCAGACCTGTTTTCAGGATTCGGTCGGTTTCTTCGGGCGTGAAAAAGCCCTCGTCGCAAAACACATCGACGAAATCGGCCAAGCCCTCGCGAGCGACTTCGGGCAGCATCTCATTGACAATCAAATCGACGTATTCGCCCTGCCTTCCGGCATATTCGCGACCGACGGCGTGCGCCCCAAGAAACGTCGCCACGACTTTCAGCGGTGCCGTTAGCTTGATGCGCCGAATGACGCGCAGCATTTTCAGTTCGTCGGCGGTGTTCAGACCGTAGCCGCTTTTGATTTCAACGGCTCCCGTGCCTTTTCTGACGATTTCGCGGACGCGCCGCATCGCTTGTTCGTAGAGTTCGTCTTCGGAAAGTTCGTGCAGTCGGTCGGCAGAATTGAGGATTCCGCCGCCCCGACGCGCAATTTCGGCGTAACTCAAGCCGCGAATTTTATCGACAAACTCGCCCTCGCGACTGCCTGCATAGACGATATGCGTATGGCTGTCGCAGAACGACGGAAACACGTATCCGCCCTCGGCATCGACCACTTCACCCTCTGTCGAAGGCATCGAATCCATCTTTCCAAACGCATCGATTCGTCCGTCATCGACGAACATCCAAGCATTGTCAATCGTCTGCAACTCGGCCATTTCACGACCTGCCAAAAACAATTTTTCGTCGTCGCGCATACCGACGAGTTTCCCGATATTTTTAATCAGCATTTTTTATCAAATTAAAATCACTTCACACTTCACACTTCACACTTCATATTCCCTAAGGAACTGAATCGCATTCTCGATGAGCGGATACATCACGACATCATCGGAAATGAACGGAACACGCTCGCGGAAAGCATCGCGCACTGCCATCAACGTCGGCGACGACTTCTTCGGCAGACGGAAATCGAGTGCCTGCGCCGCGTTGAACAGTTCGATAGCCAGCACGCGCTCGGTGTTCTGAATCACGCGCTGCAACTTGATAGCGGCATTCGCACCCATCGAAACGAGGTCTTCCTGGTCCTGACACGAGGGAATCGAATCGACCGACGACGGCATCGCCAGACTCTTGTTGAGCGACACGCACGACGCAGCCGTGTATTGCGTAATCATAAAGCCGCTGTTCAATCCAGGATTGGCCACGAGGAAGTCGGGCAAACCGCGCAGACCGCTTACCAGACGGTAGATTCGGCGTTCTGAGATATTCGCCAGTTCGCTCATCGCAATCGAGAGGAAATCGATGGGCAGCGCGATGGGTTCGCCGTGGAAATTGCCGGCGGAAATGATGAGGTCTTCGTCGGGACAGACGGTCGGATTGTCGGTCGCCGAGTTGATTTCGATGTCAATGACCGATTTCACATAGCGTAGCGTGTCCTTCACCGCGCCGTGAACCTGCGGCACGCAACGGAACGAATAGGGGTCTTGCACGTGTACCTTCTGGCCTCGGATGAGTTCGCTGCCGTCGAGCAATTCGCGGAACCGACGCGCCGTTTCGATTTGTCCGAGATGCGGTCGCACGGCGTGGACAGCGTGGGTGAACGGCTCAATTCTTCCGTCGAAAGCGTCGAGCGACATCGCTGCAATCACGTCGGCCCATTCCGATAGCCGTTGCGCCTCCAACAGCGACCACACGGCAAAAGCCGACATATTCTGCGTGCCATTGAGCAGTGCCAAACCCTCTTTCGAGGCCATTTCGATGGGTTTCCAACCCATTTTTTCGAGCATTTTCGCGCCCGAGACAACTTCGCCGTCGATTTCCACCTCGCCCTCGCCGACGAGCGGCAGACAAAGGTGCGCCAACGGCACCAAATCGCCCGAAGCACCGAGCGAACCCTGGCGATAGACAATGGGCGTAATATCGTGGTTGAAGAAGTCGATGAGGCGCTCCACGGTGTCGAGTTTGCAGCCCGAATAGCCGTAGCTGAGCGACTGAATTTTCAGCAGCAGCATAATCCGCACGATGTCGTTTTCGACCCTCGGCCCTACGCCGCAAGCGTGACTTTTGATGAGATTGACTTGCAGTTGCGTCAGTTCGTCCTTGCTAATCGACACCTTGCAGAGCGAGCCGAAACCCGTTGTCACGCCATAGACCGGCTCCGTCTGGTTCGCAATTTTTTCGTCGAGATACTCGCGGCAGCGCACAATTCTTTGACGTGCATCGTCGCTCAGGGCCAGTTTCTCGTGTCCCCTGATGATTTCGCCGATGCGCTCAATGGTGAGGTGCTCGGCACTAATCTGGTGAATGTTCATAGATTTTGGTTTTTAGTTTCGTTTGATGGCGCAAAATTACTAATTTTTCGCGAAATCGTGAAAGTTTTTACCAAAATTATTCATTATTTTACAGTGAAAAAGCCTTCCAAAGTGGGTCGTCGGGCAAGGGTGCTTCGACGCTGATGGGTTCTTTCGACACCGGATGAACGAATTCGACACGACGAGCCAGCAGCGAAATCGAGCCGTCGGGATTCGAGCGTTTCGCGCCATATTTCAAGTCGCCCTTAATCGGACAACCCATCGCTGAAAGTTGGCATCGAATTTGATGATGGCGACCTGTTAAAAGATTGATTTCTAAAAGATTATATCGTTCCGATTCACCTATTACTTTATACTTTAAAATCGCCCGTTTTGAGTTCGGTTTCTCGCGGTCGGAAGCGTAACTTTTGTTTTGTTTTTCATTGCGCGTGAGCCAATGTTCGAGCGTTCCCTCGTCTTTATCTGGTCGGTTTTGCGTAATCGCCCAGTAGGTCTTGTGAACTTCGCCGTTGGCAAACATCCGATTGAGTCGTTCCAACGCCTTCGATGTGCGAGCGAAAACCACGAGTCCAAAAACGGGACGGTCGAGCCGATGCACCACGCCGAGAAACACCGCGCCGGGCTTGGCATACTGCTCCTTGATGTACTGCTTCACCATCTCCGACAGCGGCACGTCGCCCGTCTTGTCGCCCTGAACGATTTCACCGCTCTGCTTCGACACAATAATAATATGGTTGTCTTCGTAAACGATTTTCATAAATTTGAAACGACTTTTTTCAGCCACAAAATTACATCAAAAAATTAAAAAAATAAAAAAATGAAGAATTAAAAATATAAAAAAAGGTTATTTCGGATAAATATACTAACTTTGTGCACCGAAATCTATAAACTTAAACAATATGAACGACAACAAAGTAATGAATCGTGCGGCGGACAACATCAGAATTTTGTCTGCGGCTATGGTTGAAAAGGCAAAAAGCGGACACCCAGGCGGTGCGATGGGTGGCGCTGATTTCATCAACACGCTCTACAGCGAGTTTCTGGTCTATGACCCCGAAAATCCCGAGTGGGAAGGGCGCGACAGGTTCTTCCTCGATCCGGGCCACATGGCGCCGATGCTCTATTCGCAGCTGTGTTTCATCGGGAAATACTCGATTGACGACCTGAAAAACCTGCGTCAATGGGGTTCGGTGACGCCCGGACACCCCGAACGCGACGTGAAACGTGGCATCGAGAACACGAGTGGACCGCTCGGACAGGGTCACGTGTTTGCCGTGGGTGCGGCGATTGCTGCGAAATTCCTGAAAGCACGGCTCGGCGACGTGATGAAACAAACGATTTACGCCTACATTTCCGACGGTGGCATCCAAGAGGAAATTTCGCAGGGCGCAGGTAGAATTGCAGGTAATCTGGGGCTCGACAACCTGATTATGTTCTACGATGCCAACGATATTCAGCTCTCGACACGCACGGATGTCGTGACTTGCGAAGACACGGCGAAGAAATACGAGTCGTGGAGTTGGTTCGTGCAAGAAATCGACGGCAACGATGTCAATCAAATCCGCGAAGCGCTCAAGAAGGCGCAGGCAGAAACCTCGCGTCCGAGTCTGATTATCGGCCATTGCGTGATGGGAAAAGGTGCTCGGAAGGCCGATGGTAGCAGCTATGAATGTAACTGCGCAACGCACGGTGCACCGCTCGGTGGCGACAATTTCGTTGAAACGATGAAAAATCTCGGTGCCGACCCCGAAAATCCCTTTGTAATTTTCCCCGAAGTCGAAGAAATGTACGCGAAACGGCGCGAGGAACTGAAGAAAATTGTGGCAGAACGCTATGCCGAAAAGGCAGAATGGGCGAAAGGACATCCCGAACAGGCCAAGCAACTGGAAGAATGGTTCAGCGGAAAAGCCCCGAAAATCGACTGGTCGAAGGTGGAACAGAAGGCTGGACAGGCCACTCGCGCTGCCTCAGCGACGGTTCTGGGCGCACTCGCCGAGCAAGTTCCCAATATGATTGTCGCTTCGGCTGACCTGTCGAACTCCGACAAAACCGACGGTTTTTTGAAGAAGACCCACGACATTGTCCGTGGCGATTTCAGCGGTGCATTCTTCCAAGCTGGTGTTGCCGAACTGACGATGGCCTGCTGCTGCATCGGAATGGCACTGCACGGCGGTGTCATCGCGGCTTGCGGCACGTTCTTCGTCTTCTCCGACTATATGAAACCGGCGGTTCGTATGGCTGCGCTGATGGAACTTCCCGTGAAGTTCATTTGGACACACGACGCTTTCCGCGTGGGCGAAGACGGCCCGACGCACGAACCTGTGGAACAAGAGGCTCAGATTCGCCTGATGGAAAAATTGAAAAATCACAGTGGCAAGAATTCGATGCTCGTCTTGCGCCCTGCCGATGTCGAGGAAACGACCGTCTGCTGGCGGATGGCGATGGAAAATGTCGAAACACCGACTGGCTTGATTTTCTCGCGTCAGAATGTCGATATGCTGCCCGAAGGCAACGACTACGCGCAGGCCGAAAAGGGAGCTTACGTCGTGGCTGGCTCCGACGACGACTTCGACGTGATTCTCTTGGCCTCTGGCTCGGAAGTTTCCACGCTCGACGCAGGTGCAAAACTGCTGCGCGAAGATGGTGTGAAGGTTCGACTCGTGAGTGTGCCGTCGGAAGGTCTTTTCCGTTCGCAACCCGTTGAATATCAGCAGTCTGTGTTACCTTGCGGCAAAAAGAAATTCGGTCTGACCGCTGGACTTCCCGTCACGCTCGAAGGTCTTGTCGGCAACGACGGTGCTATCTGGGGCTTAGAAAGTTTCGGTTTCTCGGCGCCCTACAAGGTTTTGGACGAGAAACTCGGCTATACTGCGCAGAATGTTTACAATCAAGTAAAAGCATTTCTTAAATAAAAAATCCGCAGGGATTTTTCCTCACAAAATCGCACGCATTTAAGCATTTGCTTAGATGCGTGCGGTTTGTTTCGAGAATTTAGTCTTCGTTGGCTTCAAATATCTCAGGAGGAAAGCGGATTTCATCCTCAGGGTCGTCGAGATAATCATCATAGTGGTCTTGGAAATACGATGCCTCATCAAAATCTCGGCTAACTCCACGCCGTTTAACTTCCTGCATCTGCCTAAAAATGGCTTTGCGATGAGAAACCACATAGTCGAACATCTGCTGAGTCGTCGTTAGCCGCTCGTTGCAATACCACTCAAAATATCCACTTATGTCTGGCCAATCGTTATGTCTTCTGACCAAAAAATTATCGCCAGACTTTCCAACAACCTCAAAGACTTCATCCTCCATTTCGTAGCCGGGCTCAATGTAAATCCAATAGAAATACCTACCCAAATCTTCAGGCCAATCGTTAGCTATCGATTTCGGTTTATTTTGCTCAACGTTAGGCTGAGAAATCACTGCCTGATATGTCACTACTTCATCATTCTTCTTTTCGCTCTGTTTTTTGGGTGTAATCAACCAAGCATAACCGATGGCATAGAGTATAAAAAAGACACTGATGATGATTGCATCAGTTTTTCTAAATTTAGATTTGTTCATCGATAATTTCTTTCACGACTTTCCACGATTGCAATTTTTCCACAAATGTTTTACCCAACGAATTAGATGTCGAAGGTAACGATATGATTTGAAATTTCTGCATCAGTTTCTTTATAGGAAAATTTTGCTCGAAAACTCTCTTCGTCTCTCCTGAGCCATTCAGAATGATAGATGAAATTGTCGGATGACGAGTTAGAAAACTTTCAATCTCATTCGGAACATAATTCTTTATATTGGAATCGAGACTTCCTTCCCTATCTGCCATTTTCATACAATCCCAAAGAGCAATATGATGTTGAGTTATAAACTCTTTATCAGATATGTTTGAAGGACGTTCAAACAATGTTTCCATTATTTTGTAAAAAGAGTTGCGTGACTTATTCTGATAGTAAGCCTGAGTAACCAACGATTTTTCTCCGGGAAAAGTTCCAAGAATTAACACAATGGGGGTTTCACCAACCCAAGCATCCAAGCCATTTTTCATTGATTGTTTGGGTAAAACTTTCTTATTTTCAACAATGATAGCATCCTGAGTCATATTGAAATCATTGGAATCTGATATTGTTATCTCGCCAGCTTTAATCAATCCATAGAATTTCTCAATAGTCATATCTATAACCCCATAGTCACTACCATAGAAACCCAACTTCCGCATTTTATTGCGTATGCCTTTTTGCTGAGAACTATCAGCATTACATCTTTGTTGAATTAACGATTCGATTAATTCAACTTCTCTTTTGCTAAATAAATTTCTTCCTTTCATAACTATTATTTAATTAATAATTAATTATTAAGTGATTTGTATTTCAATTTTCGGTAAATACAAAGTTAATATTTTTTTTTGAAATAACAAAGAATAAAGAGATGTTTTTGCGGAATATTAGGATTTTTTGTTAATTTTGCAGTGGAATTTAAAAAGAACGAAACTAAAAACAGCAATCCTATGAAAGAAAAGAAAATGATCGGCCTCGCTAGCGACCACGCTGGCTTTGCCTTGAAGCAATTTGTGAAGGAATATCTGGATGAAAAGGGGCTGAAATACAAAGATTACGGCACTTTTTCAGAGGAGAGTTGCGACTACCCCGATTTCGGCCACGCACTGGCACGCGGAATCGAGGACGGCGAGGTATTTCCGGGCATTGCCATCTGCGGCTCGGGCGAAGGCATCGCAATGACGCTCAACAAACATCAGGGGATTCGGGCAGGACTGGCGTGGATTCCTGAGATTGCGCACTTGATTCGTCAGCACAACGACGCCAACGTACTCGTGATGCCAGGACGGTTTATCGACGAAAATACCGCCCGTCAAATTATGAACGAATTTTTCGCCACGGAATTTGAGGGCGGTAGGCACCAGCGAAGGGTCGAGAAGATGGCTATAGCTTGACTTTCTTCTTCTTGCCCTTGCTCTCATTGCTCATTCGGTCGAGCGCAGTTACGACATAAGTATATTGCGTTCGACCGCCTTTATACGGCAGTTTCAGACTCGTGTCGTAGGTCACGGCGATGATTTTTGAGGAATTGTTGAGGTCGATGCGCTCGCCTTTCTCGAAACGATAGACCACGTAGCGATTCACCACGTCGCCCCATTTCTTGCCTTTCGGCTGCTTCCACGTCAGCACAGGACCGTCCTGGCGCCACTCGACCTTCACGCTCTTGGCCTTTTTCGGCGCTTTTCCGTCGATGAAGGTCATCAGCGGTTGCAGCGCAGGCGTTTTCCAATAGGTGTTGCGCAGGGCGTGGCCGTAGTTTCCGACGTTATCAACCGCTGCCTTCGCATACCACAACACCGTGCCGTTCACGTTCTTCATCTGCTGATGCAGACGGCGTTTCGCAGGCAGTTGATGGCTGTTCGGATTCTGCGGATCGGCGTATTTCACGGTGCGCTCGACGTCTTCGCCGATGAACAGCGGACGATTGGCCGCATAGCGGTTCCACCACGTGATGAGCGTCTTGTAATCGGCTGTTTTATGTCCAATTTCCCAATAAATCTGCGGCACGCAATAGTCAATCCAACCATTGTTCACCCAGAGCAAAACGTCGGCATAGAGGTCGTCGTAATTTTGAAGTCCAGCTGTTTCGCTGCCCAATTTCGGGTCGTTTCGTTTGTTGCGATAGATGCCAAAGGGCGACACGCCGAACTTCACCCACGGTTTTTCCTTTTTGATGGCCTCGTTCAGTTGTTTGATGAAGAGGTTTACGTTGTAGCGTCGCCAGTCGCCGCGGTCGCGAATTCCGTTGTTGAAACGGGCATATTCGGCATCGTCGGGAATCGACTTTCCTGCTGCGGGATAGGGATAGAAATAGTCGTCGATATGAAAACCGTCGATGTCGTAGCGGCGCACGATGTCCTGCGAAACCGCGCAGATGTAGTCGCGATTTTCTTTCAGCGCAGGATTGAGCACGAGCAGGTCGTCGTAGGCGAAAACGCGCTCAGGATGGCGCACGGCGATGTGGTTCGACGCCAGCGAGGTCGTGGTTTTCGTGCGGGCACGATAGGGATTAATCCACGCGTGGATTTCCATTCCGCGCTTGTGGCACTCGGTAACCATCCACTCCAACGGGTCCCAATATGGCGACGGAGCCTGTCCCTGAACACCTGTCAGAAAGCGGCTCCACGGCTCCAAATTACTTTTGTAGAGGGCATCGCACTCGGCTCGAACCTGAAAAATGATGGCATTCACGCCGTCTTTCTGCAATTCGTCGAGTTGATGGCGCAGCGTTTGTTGCATCGTATGCATTCCCAAACCCTGAAACTGCCCGTTCACACACTGAATCCACGCGCCTCGGAACTCTCTTTTGGGCGCATTCTGAGCAACAACGATGCTGGCAGTGCCCAGAAGCACAGCCAGCATCAAAAGTCTTGTGATATTCTTCATCTTTCTCGATTAAAATTTATAGCCAACCGTGAGAAGCAACTGGTGACGCTTGTTCGAGACGTTCACGGGGTCGCAGACGTTGTCTTCATCTTCATAATCCTTATCAACATAAGTCATAAACGGCATGAATTCGCCTTTCGTCGTGTTGTACTGATAAGCCAGATCGATATTGAAATTTCCGGTGGCATAGCCCAAACCGCAAGTGATGCGATTCGTCGCCTTCCAGTTGGTGAAGTCGGTGGCGGAACTGTAGTAAGAACCGTCGGAAGCGAGCGTTCCGTCCTTGAAACCGCCATCTTTATACATCGGACTGACGTAGTTGTAGCCCAGTCGCATGGCGAGCGTGGGGTCGGGCTTGTATTCCACGCCGAGTTTCAGCGTCGAAACACCCTTGAGCGTCTGCTTCGTGTGGTTGTTCATCACGCGGTCGCTCTCGCTGCTGTCGTAGTAGTTGCCATACCACGAATCGTAGTAACTGTCCGTGATGTAGCGCGTATCGGTGTGGGCATAGTCGGCAAATTCGTAACTTGCACCCAGTGCAAGGCTGTTTCCGACGGTGTGACCGAGGCTCAAGCCGAATTTCCACGGTGTGTAGAGCTTGTAGTCGTAGCTTTCGCCATTGTTCACGCCGAATCCGCTATCATCGTAAACGCGAGTGTAGTTCTTCGTGGTCAGGTCGTAGAATGTCGGAGTTGAAACCGACAGACCGACGCGGAAGGGCGATGTTTCGATGGGTCGGAAGATGACACCGGCTGCGATGTTGGCACCCGAACCCGAAATCTTGCGCTCGTCGGCCACGGTCATCATGTAGTTGCCGTTCGGACCTTGCAGATGCTCGGTGTATTCGCCGTAGTGCTTGTAGTTGACACTGTGCAGACCGACGGTCAGACCGAGGAACACGCGGTTGTTGATGTTTCCACTGAGGTTCAGGTCGAACACACCGACGTAGCCTTCATGGGCGCGGTCGAACGTGTAGCCGTTTGCGGCATCGTAGAACCACATATTCTTTTCCACATCGTAGTTCAAGTTGCGCGAATAGATGTCGTCGAGTTGGTTGCAGGTCACGTAAGGCCGATCGAATTTGGGCGCGCCGTCGCCGTTCACCTCGTAGAGCAGACCTTCTTTGGCTTTCGAATAGGTCAGTTTGTTCTGCGAAGCATTGTTCAGACGGTCGGAAGCCGAGAGGATATAGTTGAAATTACGGCTTTTGTGGTAGTTGAACGCGAAGTTCAAATACGAATTCTGACCTGTGCGCGACGAATAGACAAAACCTGCTTGGTCGAAACTCATCTTCGTCTTGCTACCTTCCGAGAAGTCGGCAGCATCTTGCTGTGTGACGAGTCCGAACGAAAGGTTTGCCGTCGATTTGCGGAACAGACCGATGCCTGCAGGGTTGGAGGAAATGGTGGAGATGTCGGCTCCGAGTGCTTCCATCGCACCACCCATACCCACGTAGCGAGCCGTTCCGTTGAGGTCTTCTGCCACGATTTTCGCGTTTTCGTATGTTTCTTGTGCCAGCATCGGCATTGCTGCGAACGCCCAAGCGGCCATCACAAAAATTTTCTTCATAGCTGTATTATTTTAGATAAATTGTAAATGGTACATTCGAAAATTGTAGATTCAATTATCTGCGGCCTCCAAATCCGCCGCCACCGCCGCTGCGACTGCCGCCACCGCCAGAGGAACCGCCACCGGAGAAGCCTCCACCGCCGCCTCCGCTACGCGAACCGCCGTAGGTGCTACCGCCGAAACTCGACGTACTGCTCGAACGACTCGGAGCGCTGTAACTTCCCGACGAATGGCTTTCGTAAGTCGAGCGCGAGCCACCGAAATTGCCGTTGGAATTGCTGTAACTGCCATCCGAGCGACGAACGGGGCGCGTGTTGCCCGACGAGGCCGTGCTGCGGTTGCGATAACCTGTGTTGCGCGAACCGCCGAATGTTCCCTGCGAATAGCTGTGGGAATTGCCAGTGAACGAACCACGAGGCGAGTTGTAGGAAGGACGACCGTGGTTGTGGGTTCCGGGCGAGGTGCGGAATGCATAACTCGGATAGAAGCCTGGACCCCAACCGGGATAGTAAGGATAGCCCCAACCATAGCGACCATACCAGCGATAGGGATAGCCCCAGCCGTAGTAGCCATAGTACCATGGGTCATACCAAGGGCTGTACCACGCGAAATCGTAGTAGTGCCAGTAATACCATGGGTCGTACCAGCCATAATAGCCCATCGGGAACATACCCCAATGGCAGTAGAACACGGGGTCGTACCAGCCATAATAGCCGTCCCAGCGACTCATCCGACGACTATAGGTGAAATCGCCGTCGTAGTCGTTGCCGTAGGCCTTCGATGCTGTCCAAGTCGTATCGACGTAAGACGTGTCGGGATAGATGTCGGAACCCACGTGGAATTCGATGATGTCGTTGCCCAACGAATCGACACCGATTTTCTGGAAACTGCTGCGGAATTTCCCACGACGGTTGTATTCATCAACGTCGCGAGGCGAACCAGCGTAGTACGTCGGCCCTTCCGTAATATTCTTGACAGAGGAGCCCTTCGTCTCTACCGTCTTCTTCGAAGTAACGAAGTAGAGGTCGTCGTCCTGAGCCATCATCGTCAGTGGCATCGCTCCAGCGAGGACGAATAACAAAAACAATTTCTTTTTCATCATTTTAACTCCTTTTTTATTAGTTATTTCTTCTTTGCGCCGAGAGCCCGAAAACGCGTTTCTGACTCTTCGCATGGCAAAATTAGCGATATTTTTCATGCAAAAATACGGAAAAACCCTAAACAATGGTAGGTTTTTCCCTATTTTTTTTAATTTTGCAGAAAATTTTAACGAAAAATCAAGGGAAAATCATGAAATACTACGCTGTGAAGTTTCAAATTGAGTGTGCGCCCGAACTGTTGCAGACGGCGCGTGAACTGTTGGCCGACGACGCTGCCAAGGCTGGTTTCGAATCGTTTGAAGACACTGAAGACGGGCTTGTGGCCTATGTGCAAGAGGAATTGTTCAATCGGGCGATGCTCAACGACGTGATTGCGCCGTTCGCTTTCGTCATTCCCAACGTGGGAATTAATTACGAAATCGAGGAAATCGAACCGAAAAACTGGAACGAAACGTGGGAAAGCGAGGGCTTCGACCCGATTTTCATCGGCGACCGCTGTGTCATCTACGATGCCCGACGGCTTCAAACCCCTCCCCTATCCTCGTTTTTCGCACCGTTGCGAATCGGCATCGAAACCAAAATGGCCTTCGGCACCGGCACCCACGAAACCACGCAACTCGTCGTCGCCCAACTGCTCGACCTCGACTTGTCGAACAAGCGCGTGCTCGACTGCGGCTGTGGCACGGGAATCCTCGGCATTGTCGCCTCGAAAGTCGGCGCGAGCGAGGTCGTGGCCTACGACATCGACGAATGGAGCGTGGAAAACACGCGCCACAATGCCGCGCTGAACGAAGTCGAGAACCTGCAAGTGCTCCACGGCGATTCCCGCGTTCTAAGCCACGTCAGCGGTGTTTTCGATGTGGTCGTCGCGAATATCAATCGCAACATTCTCCTCGCCGACCTGCCCCACTTCGCCGAAGTTTTGTCATCGACGGGAACGCTTTTGCTCAGCGGTTTCTACCAAGAAGATGCGCCCCTGCTCGTCGCCGAAGCCGAAAAATACGGCTTGAAACTACAAACCGAAACCATTGATAATAATTGGTGTTGCTTGAGGTTTGGGCGGTAGGAAACATCATTTTTTCCGACGTTTGTGAAAGCGGAGGCCGGGATGCTTGATTTTGATTTTGTGCATTTGGTCGGTGTCGGTGAACGTGAACTGGCTGTAGAGGTCGAGGAAATTGCTCTGTTTGAGAACGTCGCCAGTGGCTTCGGCACCATCGCTCTGGATGTTTACGGTGAGGTTTTTCACGTGGATTTTCTTGTAGCTGCAATCGTTGACGGTGGCCGTGACGGTGCCAATCGGCAGTTTTCCGCCCTTTTCACGCCGCATTTTGGCCGTTTCCACCTTTGAAATGTTGATGTTGAACTCGGCTTTGCAGTCCACGTTGCCGACTTTGTCCATATCCATCACCTCGCCCAGACGGAAATCTGCCGAACTGACATTTCCCCTGAGTCGGCCGTTTCTACCATCGATGATGAAGTGGAAATCCATCGGACCGCCCTTCGTCGTGAGACGTCCGCGGAAACTTTCCTGCTTGGGAATCACATCGAAATGTCCCGTGTAATGAATATCGCCAAGACGATGCAACTGCTTCATCATCAGTCGTTTAACAGGAAATTGACGGATTATTTTCTCTTTGATGCCCTCCTTCGCCAACATTTGGCTGACATCGAAACTGACCTTAAAAAGTTCCTTGTTGTGCAGGTGGTCGATGCGCCCGTTGGCAGCGACATGGAAGAGTTTGTCGTCGGTGCTGACGCGCACGCCGCGAAAGACGATGTTGTCTGCCGTGCCGCTCATCTCGGTGTTCAGCCGCAACGGCAGGGTGAAATTCTGCAATACGGGCGCAAATGGCCGTGCGATGTCTTTCAAAATCACGTGGCCGCTGATGCTGTCGGCTTTGTAGGCCAATTCCCTACCGATTTCCTTGCTCGGAATCGTCATTTTTGCACGAGCCACGTTAAGCGAGGTCGAACCCTGCTTAAAAGCGATGTTTTTGAAATAAATATTCTCGCGATTGGTCGACAGCGTGAGATGCATATCCGTGATGTCGAAGCCGGCCGTCGGATCTTTGATGGTGGCTTCGGCAAGCGTGGCTTCGATGCTGTCTTTCTGAACGAAATTCACCGTCGCCCGCAAATCCATCGTCATGTCCAAATGACCCGCATCGAACCATCCGTGATGGGGTTTTCCCGTGTTTCTGCGAGGACGATGGTTGTCGGTTTTCAGATTGAGTTTTTCGAGTTTAAGGTGATAGCCTTTTTCGATTTCCTCTGCATCGAGAAGTCCGATGGAAAGGACATTTTCGGCTTTCGCCGTCTGGTAGTTGATGGTTGAATTTGTCAAATACAAATGCTGCAAATCCACCGTCATTTTGGGGTGTTTCAGGCTGTCTTTCGACGTTATTTTATCTTTTCTAAAAGCGTCGATGAGGAATTGATAATTCGCCGTCGAATCCTTGTCGGCTTTCACGATCATCGCCTTCAAACCATCGGTTTCGACGCGATGCACGAGAATTTTCTTCTTCAGCAGGTCGCGAAGGCTCATTTTTGCGTCCAACCGCTCCATTCGCAGGAGTTCGCGGCCTTGTTGGTCGTCGATGCTCAGTCCGTGGAGCGCGAGCGTCGGCCCAAAAATATTCACGCTGATTGACTCGACTTCCACGCGTGTCCCAATTTGGTCGGTCAGCATTTTCGTGGCTCGCTTCAGCAGGCGTTGTTGAACGAAATTCGTGTTCAGCAACAGCGTCGCAGCCCCAATCAACAGCATCACGACCAAGGCGATGCCGATGGTCCATTTCAATATTTTCTTCAGCGTCTTCAAAATCGTGTCAATCGTCCTCGCTGCCGATGGTGAGTTTTTTCAGGTCGTAGTACGAGCCGTTGTAGATGTTGAAATCGACATAGCCCTTGATGCCCGGCAGTCGGCCCACGTCGGTGTGTTGCCAGAATTTCCATTGGCCTTTGTATTCGACTTGATCGACGTAGTAATGGGCAATCCAGTAGGGATAGTCGTCGAAAACGGGCGCACTGAGATAGGCTTCCTTGAATTTGTGGTAGGTGTAGAGAATGGGCTTCACGTGGTAGCGGTCCTCGACGATGTGAAGCCACGTGAGCACGTCGCGCTGGAAATCCTCGACGGAACGGTCTTTCGGCTTGAGTTCGATGTCGAGAACGGGCGGCAAATCGCCTTTTTCGAGTTTGACTTTGCTCAAAAAATAATTCGCTTGGTCACGAGGCGACGATTTGTTGCTCCAAAAATGGTAGGCACCTCGGATAAAACCGTGTTCGCGAGCCTCGTAGAAATATTCGTCGAAGCGCTCGTCGATGATGGACGAGCCTTCGGTCGATTTGATGATAATGAACCGAAGCGGACAGCCTTCGATCATCGCGTGGCGCAACTTGTCCCACTCGATTTCCTCTTGATAGTGGGAGATGTCGATGCCGTGGATTTCGTAGCCTTCGGGATAGCGGGCGTCGCCGTAGAGCGCACGCCAGCGAAATCCCGTCGGTCCAACGAAAAAGGTGTAGAACAGCCAGACATAGACAGCGGCAATGCCGATGCCTCCAACCCACCACGCCCATCGCGGATAGCGATTGAGCGGTGAGTTTTTTTTCTGACGGCTATTCCGTTTTTTCTTCATTTATTTTTCTTGTTCCAATGCCAGCGTGCAGGTCGGACGGTCGCAGACCGACGACGGACCCCAATACTGAATCGGTCCCGGATAGATGTAGCACGTTTCCTTCGCCCACGTCTCGCGTTGTGCGGCGAATGTCTTGAACGGCTTGCCGTCGAGTTCGACGAGTGCCTTGCGAATCACGGGCTTCATCTCGCCGTGGCGACGCTCCATATTCATCATCATCGTGATGGGCACACCGCCTGCCTTCCACTCGTCGGTGGGTGCAGTGGTGTTCTTGACGATGGCCATATAGCCCGTCTTGCCGTTGGCAATGAGTTGGGCGGCAGAGGTTCCGAGTGCATAGCAGTAGTCGGCATCGAAGTTCGACGGTGCAGCGCAACGACCTTCGTAGCCGAAGAAATGGTGTTGCGGAGAGAATTTGCCTTGATATTTTCCGTCGTTCTTCATCTGGCCGAGTTTCTTGGCAACCATTTCCGAGAGCAATTTCTCGGTTTCGATGAGGCTCACCTGCACGTTTCCGTGGGGGTCGCGGTCGAGTGCCAACTGACGTGCCACGCTCGTGGGCAGCGAGTTGAACACGGCGAGGTTTTCCTCGGTCAAGTGGCTCTTGGCAAAGTCGATTTGCTCGTTGCCGCCCAGCGCTTGGGCTTCGGGCAGTGCGAGCACGTCGTTCAACTGTGCGATGAGTTTCTTGATGGCGGGAATGAATTCGATGAGGCCCTCGGGAATGATGACTGTACCGAAGTTATCGCCCTTGGCAGCACGCTCGGCGACGGCATTGGCGATGTATTCAACCACAGCGTCGAGACTCATTTCCTTCGCCTCGACTTCCTCGGAAATCAGGCAGATGTTGGGCTGCGTCTGCAGGGCACATTCCAATGCGATGTGCGAGGCCGAACGACCCATCACCTTGATGAAATGCCAGTATTTACGGGCGGAATTGCAGTCGCGCTCGATGTTTCCGATAAGTTCGGAATAAGTTTTGCAGGCCGTGTCGAAGCCGAAAGAGGTCTCGATTTGGTCATTTTTCAGGTCGCCGTCGATGGTTTTCGGGCATCCGATGACCTGCACGCCGTAGTTCTTCGCAGCGTAATACTCGGCCAAGACGCACGCGTTCGTGTTCGAGTCGTCGCCACCAATGATGACAATGGCCTGAATGTCGAGTTTGCGGATGATTTCCAATCCCTTCTCGAACTGATCTTCTTTTTCAAGTTTCGTGCGACCCGAGCCAATCATATCGAAACCACCCGTGTTGCGGTATTCGTCGGCAATTTCAGCCGTGATTTCCATATAGTTGTGATCGACCAGTCCACCTGGGCCCAGAATGAAGCCGTAGAGGCGGTTTTCGGGGTTCAACTTCTTGATGGCGTCGAACAGGCCCGTGATGACGTTGTGACCGCCAGGAGCCTGACCGCCGCTGAGAATCACACCGACGTTCATTTTCTTCGACACGGCCTCGTCGCCCGGCACAAATTCCACGAGCGGCATCCCGTAGGTGTTCGGGAAAAGTGCCTTGATTTCTTCCTGATTGCCGACACTCTGCGTCGGTTCACCTTCCTTTACCTTCACCACCCCTTGAAGACCTTTCGGCAGCTTCGGAAGATAGGCGGCACGTTCTTGTTGCAAAAGACTTTTTTTCATTTCTTCCATACAATGATTTAAATGTGAAAACTTTAAAATTATCCTGTTTTTGATGTGCAAAATTACGATTTTTTGGCGAGATATGGAAAGAAATCGATAAGAAAACGATTTTTTTGATTTTTTTTTCAAGAAAATCGTTGACGTTTCGGAAAAAATACCTATCTTTGGGGTGCGTAAAACGAAAATTATGAGCAACAAAAGAGATTTAAAACGTTCGATCAACGTGATTTGCGACGAATTGTTTGCAGAGTGTGTGGCTGCTTCGCTCTACGGCGGAGCCAACGAGAAAGCCAACGTGGAATCGCTGCTGCTGTCGGTGGCCGCTATGCGCGACGACTTCATCAGCCGCTTGTCGCATCCCGAGCCTGGAGTGCCCCAAAAAGCCTACTTCCGAAAGGTGATTGCAGACTTCACCGAGCAGGTGAACGAGTTGGCCGACCACATCAACAACGCATTCTGACGAGTTATGAAGAAACTATGCCGATGGCTGTTGTACAAACGGCTGGGGTGGAAAACTGACGTGACAGAAGTCCACCCCGCAAAATTTATGCTGTGCCTCGCCCCGCACACGAGCAATTGGGACTTCGTGCTCGGGCAGTTGTATATGCGTGCCGAAGGGATGCGCATCAATTTCCTGATGAAAAAAGAGTGGTTTTTCTGGCCGCTCGGCATCTGGTTCCGGAAAATTGGCGGTATTCCCGTGTTTCGCACGAAAAAGAACAGTATGACCGACAATCTGGCCGAGGAAGCGCGAAAGGCCGAAACCTTCCAACTCTGCATCACGCCCGAGGGAACGCGCTCGCGGAATGACGAGTGGCGAAAGGGTTTCTACTACATCGCACTGAAGGCCGAACTGCCGATTCTGCTCTACGGACTCGACTTCGAGCGCAAACTCATCCAATGCACAAAAACGCTCGTTCCGACGGGCGACATCGAGCGCGATATGCGTGAAATCAAACTATATTTCAAGGACTTCAAGGGCAAATATCCCGAAAAATTCACCGTAGGAAACATTGAAGAAGATTAAGCGATACATCATTTTCTGCTTGATGCTTGTGACGACAACGGCACTGGCACAGGAAAAAGTCACTTGGGGCGACATCGATTACAAGGGCGAGCCGTGGGTGAAGAACGTTTCGCGCCCGAACGAGATTTCCGAGGGACTGCAAAACCGCCATCTGTCGCTCTGGGCAAGCCACGGCTACTACTACGACCAAGCGAAAGGCTTCTGGAAATGGCAGCGACCCTTCCTTTTCGGCACCACCGAAGACCTTTTCACGCAGACCATCGTCGTGCCCTACCTCATTCCGATGCTCGAAAACGCCGGGGCTGTTGTTTTTACGCCGCGTGAGCGCGATTGGCAGAAGCGCGAAATCATCATCGACAACGACGACCCTACACCTTATTATTATATGGAGCAGGCAGGCAGCCACCCGTGGACGACGACAAACCTGCCTGGCTTCGCCTATCATTTGGGTGCTTACTACGATGGCGAAAATCCCTTTGAGGCAGGCACGGCGCGAATGGTCAAGGCGACGCGAAAGGCATCGAACACCAGTCACGCGGTCTATCAGCCGTCGTTTCCCGAAAGTGGTCGCTACGCCGTCTATGTGAGTTATCAGACGCTCGAAAACAGCGTTCCGAATGCCGAATACACAGTTTTTCACAAGGGTCAGCAGACCGTTTTCCACGTCAACCAGCAGATGGGAGACGGAACTTGGGTGTATCTCGGAACGTTCGATTTCGATAAAGGATATAGTGAACGAAATCGCGTAATTCTTTCAAACCAAAGCAATTACGATGGAGTTATAACGACCGATGCCGTGCGATTTGGCGGTGGTATGGGCAACATCACCCGAGGCGGAAGTGTCAGCGGAATGGCGCGGTCGTTCGAGGGTGCGCGCTACTATGCGCAATGGGCTGGAGCGCCCTACGCTGCCTATAGTTCGAAAAACGGCGAAAACGACTATGCCGACGACATCAACGTGCGCTCGCTGATGACGAACTGGCTGGCAGGCGGCTCGCCCTATGCCCCGAACACCGAGGGCAAGCGCGTTCCCATCGAACTGACACTCGCCATCCACAGCGATGCTGGCTACAACCCCGACGGACAGAGCGTTTACGGGCCGTTGGCGATTTGCACGACGAATTTCAACGACGGACTGCTCGACGCAGGCATTTCGCGGCAGGCATCGTTCAATCTCGCCGAGGAAGTGCTGTCGGGCGAAGTCCGCGATATGTCGAGGATTTACGGCGAGTGGCCGCGACGCAATTTCTACGACCGAAACTACTCGGAAACACGCGTTCCAGCCGTTCCGTCGGCCATCATCGAGACGCTTTCCCACCAGAGTTTTCCCGATATGCGCTATGGTCAAGACCCGAACTTCCGCTTCAACCTTGCGCGTTCGATCTACAAAAGCGTGCTGCGCCACGTGTCGAAGATGCACGACGAAGACTATACCGTTCAACCGCTGGCACCCGACCATTTCCGCATCGAATTGGTCGGAAAAGACAAAATCAAACTTAGTTGGGAAGCCGTCGCCGACAGCCTTGAACACAGTGCGCGACCGACGGGCTACATCGTCTATACAGCCATTGGCGACGGCAATTTCGACAATGGCGAGTATGTGAAATCGACCTCGCTCACGCTCAGAATCGACCCTTACGTGCCCTACCACTTCCGTGTTACAGCCACGAACAAAGGCGGCGAGAGCTTCCCCACGCAGGTGCTTTCGACAGCGTGGGTGCCCGAGGCGCAACACACCGTGCTCATCGTCGATGGATTCCAGCGTCTGGCCGCGCCATACGCCATCATCAACGATTCATTGCAGGGCTTCGACCTCGACGCCGACCTCGGCATCAGTTACGGACTGACGGCAGGTTGGAGCGGTCGGCAGCAGTGTTTCGACCGAATGAAAATGGGCATCGAAGGCCCTGGTGGACTCGGTTTTTGTGGCGACGAAATGGCGGGCTACTACATTCAAGGCAACACCTTCGACTACGTGCGCACCCACGCCAAGGCCATCGCGACGGCAAAGCAATACAACATCGTCAGTTGTTCGCGCGAAGCCCTCGAAGACGGCGACATTCACCGAAAACGCTACGACTGCATTGACCTGATTCTCGGCGTGCAGAAACACGACCACCACGCGCTGAAATCGTATAAAACCTTTACGTTGGAGTTGCAAAGGATGCTGCAAAGATTCTTGAAACAGCACGGTCGGCTACTCGTCAGCGGTGCGTTTGTCGCCTCTGATATGCAGAGTCCGCACGAACAGCAATTCCTCGCCGAAAATCTGCGAATCAAGTTCGGTGGAACGCAGTGGAATGCCCTCGGACAGCGGTCGCTCATCGTCGGGTTGGGTATGAATTTCAACATTTTCAACCAACTCAACGACAAGCACTACGCCGCGACGGCTTCCGACATCGTGCAACCGCTTTCGACGGCCTATTGCGCGATGCAGTATGCCGACGGAACGAGCGCGGCGGTGGCCTACGACGGCAGCGACTGCAAGGTTTTCAGCGTCGGATTCCCCCTCGAATGTATTCGCGAACAGGCCGCTCGCGAAGGCATTTTTCGAGGTATTATGAACTTCTTATTAAAATGATTACGATATGGAAATACAAGCCAATCCGTCAGGAACTCGTCACATCGAAGTGACTGATGAACATCTGCAAACCATCCGCCGCTATCAGTTGTTCGACAGCCTCGCCGACAGCAGCGGAATCATCGACGAAACGGTACTCGAAAAACTAAAATTCACCGTCCGTTCGCTGCTCGAAACGGCTGGAAACAACGACAAGAATCTGTTGGACCTTTGCTTAGATGTTCTCTATAACAAAAATATGAAAGCATTTGGCCTTCAGCAACTTATCGACTTGTATGGGAATTGGATAAAGGATGAAGAATGACGCGATTTTCAAACTGACCGATTTCCTTCCGACAACAAAGAAGGAATGTGAGTTGCGCGGATGGGATGAGTTGGACATCATCCTGTTTTCGGGCGATGCTTATGTCGATCATCCGTCGTTTGGCGCCGCTGTCATCGGGCGCACGCTCGAGGCGGCTGGCTATCGCGTCGCCATTGTTCCGCAACCCGACTGGCACGGCGATTTCCGCGATTTCAAGAAACTCGGTCGTCCGCGGCTGTTTTTCGGCATTGCACCCGGTGCGATGGATTCGATGGTGAACAAATACACCGCCGCCCGTCGCCTGCGCAGCGAGGATGCCTACAGCCCCGATGGTCGCCACGATTGTCGTCCCGAATACCCGACCATCGTCTATACAAAGATTCTCAAGCAACTTTTCCCCGACGTGCCCGTCGTTTTGGGCGGCATCGAGGCAAGTATGCGCCGCCTCACCCACTACGACTACTGGCAAGACCGCCTGCGCCCCTGTATTCTCGTCGATTCTGGCGCCGATATGATTATCTACGGAATGGGCGAGAAACCGATGCAGAAAATTGCCGAAGAATTGTCTAACTGCCATCCTATCAATGAATTACGCGACATTCCACAGACGGTTTACTTGACGTCAAAAACCGACCTTAAGCCACAAGAAGGCGACATCGTCCTGCACAGCCACGAAGATTGCCTGCGCGACAAACGAAAACAGGCCGAAAACTACCGCCACATCGAGGAACAATCGAATATGATGCACGCTCGTCGCATCCTGCAAGAAGTTCCTTCCCCCCATTTGGGGGGACAGAGGGGGGCTTCCATTGTCGTCGTCAATCCACCCTATCCGCCGATGACCACCGAAGAACTCGACGCCTCGTTCGACCTGCCCTACACGCGCCTGCCGCACCCGAAATACAAGGGTAAGACCATTCCCGCCTACGAAATGATTAAATTTTCGGTCAATATCCATCGCGGATGTTTCGGCGGCTGTGCTTTTTGCACGATTTCCGCCCATCAGGGCAAGTTCATCGCGTGTCGATCGAAGGAAAACATCCTTCGCGAAGTGAAGAAAATCATAAAAATGCCCGATTTTAAGGGTTATTTGAGCGATTTAGGCGGTCCGTCGGCGAATATGTACGGAATGGGCGGACGAAACGAGAAAGCCTGCGAGAAATGCCGCCGACCGTCGTGCATCCATCCGCAAATCTGCCCGAATCTCAACACAGACCATTCCGCCCTGCTCGACATCTATCGCGCCGTCGATGCGCTGCCCGGCATCAAAAAAAGTTTCATCGGCAGCGGTGTGCGCTACGACCTGCTGCTGCACCAATCCAGCGACGAAAAGAGCAACCAAGCCGCCCGACAATACACCCGCGAACTCATCGCCCGACACGTCAGCGGACGATTGAAAGTGGCACCCGAACACACATCCGACCGCGTGCTCTACCTGATGCGAAAACCGCCGTTCAGCCAGTTTCAGCAATTCAAACGGCTGTTCGACCGAATCTGTCGCGAGGAAAACCTACGCCAGCAAATCATCCCCTATTTCATTTCGTCGCACCCAGGTTGTCAGGCCGAGGATATGGCCGAACTCGCTGTTCTGACGAAGCAGATGGACTTCCACCTCGAACAAGTGCAGGACTTCACGCCCACGCCAATGACCATCGCCACCGAAATGTGGTACACGGGCTACGACCCCTACACGCTAAAGCCTGTTTTCTCGGCGAAAAGTCCGAAGGACAAACTCGCCCAACGGCAATTCTTCTTCTGGTACAAACCCAGCGAACGACAAAGCATTATGCGCGAACTGCGCCGCATCGGACGCCCCGATTTGATTGCCAAACTCTTCAATCATCGTTAATAATACTTAATGAAACCGTATTTCTCGTGTCGGAAATTTCCGTTTTCGACTTTTCTTCGTATTTTTGCACAACAAAAAACGAGGAACGAGAAAGGAGAAGCGAGTGAATTTGTAAGTTGATCATTGAAAATTGAAAAAACAGGGGTGTTGCGCCAGTTCGAATGGGATACTCATCACTAAAATCAGAAAACCGAGACAGCTTCTTTTGCTAATGGCGGGCCACATAAATCTGCGAATGCAGACTAAGTTTCAAACCGGTGGATTACAAAGGCGGAGAGCCCTCAAATCATTACACTCGGAGTTTCATCACATCACTGGGCAACCCCTTTTTACGGCCTCTCCCCTAACCCCTCTCCCAAGAGAGAGGGGAACGGTTTTTAAAGTTTAAATAGTCAAATTGTAAATAGTCTAATAGTCAAATAAAAACAATGTTTAGCGGAATTGTAGAAGAAATGGCTGTTGTCACGGCCATCAGAAAAGAGCAGGAGAACATCCATTTCACCCTGCGCTGTTCGTTTGTCGATGAACTGAAAATCGACCAAAGTATCTCACACAACGGCGTTTGCCTGACCGTCGTCGCCATCGAAAACGGCACTTACACCGTCACGGCGATGAAGGAAACGCTCGACTGCTCGAACCTCGGACTGCTCAAGGTGGGCGACCGTGTGAACGTGGAACGCTCGATGCTGATGAATGGGCGGTTGGACGGTCACATCGTGCAGGGACACGTCGATCAGACGGCTCGATGCACCAATATGGAGAACGCCGACGGCTCGACCTACTTCACCTTCGAGTACAAGGACGACGCAGAAATGGCGCGACGCGGCTATTTCACGGTCGATAAAGGCTCGGTGACGGTCAATGGCGTGTCGCTGACGGTCTGCAATCCCACGCGCAACAGTTTCCGCGTGGCCATCATCCCCTTCACGATGGAGGTCACGAACTTCTGCGACATCCAAATCGGTAGCGTCGTGAACATCGAGTTCGACATTCTGGGCAAATACATCGCACGACTGCAAAGTCTTTCGTAACAAAAAATCGTTTTTTCGACGAAAATTTGGAACGAAATCAGAAAAAGCCCAAGTTGTGTTCGCACACAGAAAAAAAGTGAGAAAAAATTGAAAAAAAATGCAGAAAAAATTTGGAAGTTATCAAAAAAGGGCTTACCTTTGCAGCGTTATCCTGAAAACAATCTTTTTACCTTAAAAGACTAATACCTATTGAAGATTTAGAGCGACTACCTGTGACAGGCCGTCGCTCTTTCGTTTTTTTCAGGTGTTTCAGAAACGTTCAAGGAGTCTTTTTTAAAGCGTTTTAGAAGCGTTTTAGAAGCTTGAATGTTAATCTGTCTTAAAAAAGTGGAATTTTTAAGTAGAAAAAAGATTCTCTCTCGGATTTTCTTTGTAATTTTGCAGCCGATTTAGTCCGTAGGGGCTCGGAAAAGCGTGGACAAGGTGTCCATCGCCTCGCGGAAAAACCCGTTATATAATAATAAAAAATGTACGTAATTGTAGAAATTAACGGTCAGCAGTTCAAGGTTGAGCAAGGCGCAAAGCTGTTTGTGAACCGCATCAAAGACGCCGAAGCCGGCCAGACTGTTGAGTTTGACAAGGTGCTGCTCGTCGATAACGAGGGCGCAGTCACAGTAGGTGCACCGACTGTTGAGGGTGCGAAAGTAGTAGTAGAAGTCGTGGAAGCGCTCGTCAAGGGCGACAAGGTCATCGTCTTCAAGAAGAAGCGCCGCAAGGGCTATCGCGTGAAGAACGGTCACCGTCAGCAGTACACGAAAGTTGAAGTTAAACAAGTAATCGCTTAATTCAAGGAGGAACAAATTATGGCACATAAAAAAGGTGTAGGTAGTTCTAAGAACGGTCGCGAGTCAGCAGCTCAACGACTTGGCATCAAGATTTACGGTGGCCAGAAGTGCATCGCCGGCAACATCATCGTCCGCCAGCGTGGCACGAAGCACAATCCGGGTTTGAACGTCGGCATCGGTAAGGACGACACGCTGTTTGCACTCGTCGATGGCACGGTGAATTTCCGCAAGACCCGCTACAACAAGAGCGTTGTTTCGGTGATTCCCGCTGAGGCGTAACGTTTACTCGACTCAAACGACAAAATCCCAAAGTTCCTTGCGGAATCTTGGGATTTTTTATTTTTAATATGCAGAGACGGCCTCAAGCAGCAATTCGACGAGTCGGGGAACACCATATTGGCTGATGTCGGACTCGGGAATCCAAATAAAATCGTCGGGAAGAGGCGGTCGCTCGTCACATTCCAAGAGGTAGAAATCGGCCAAGAGAATGCGATGCGTGAGGACGTGTTTGACGTTGGAGCGGAGCAACTTCGCGTTTTTCAGAAAATTGTCGTTGAGGGGGCTTAGCGGTTCCCAAAGTCCTTGCCAAATGTCGCCTGCGCCACGCCGATGGATGGCCGTATAGCCATTGCAACGGATATAAGCGTATGTAAGATGGCGCGTTTTCACTTGTAATTTTTTTAATTTCACGGGCAACTCCTCTACCCTGCCCTCGCGAAACGCCGCGCACGACTCTATCAACGGACAATTTGCGCAACGCGGCGGCTGCGGCACGCACTGCACGGCACCGAAATCCATCATCGCCTGATTGAACACCGAGGCTTCGGAAGGTGGCAGCAGTTCCTGTGCCAATGCCTTGAAAACCTTTTTTCCTTCGGTTGAATTGATGGGCGTTTCGATGCCGAAATGCCGCGCCAGAACACGATAGACATTCCCATCGACCACCGCTTCAGGCAGGTCGAAGGCAATCGAGGCAATGGCCGCAGCCGTGTAGTCGCCCACGCCCTTCAGCCGCCGAATTTCCTCCATCGTATCGGGAAAATGCCCTAATTCCACGATTTGCCGAGCCGCCGCGTACAGGTTTCGCGCACGGCTGTAATAGCCCAATCCCTGCCATTCGCGCAACACTTCGTCCTCGGTTGCTGCGGCAAGAAATTCCACCGTCGGCCACCGCTCGATGAAACGCTGCCAGTAGGCCGTTCCCTGCGCGATTCGGGTCTGCTGAAGGATGACCTCGCTCAGCCAAATCGCATACGGGTCGCGTGTCTCGCGCCACGGAAGCGATCGGCGATTTTCGCGAAACCAGTCGAGCAATATCGTCGTGAAAGGATGTGCCATTTTCGTGATTTAGTAGCCCAAATCCTCGCCGACAAGCACCACGACGTGACGGCCTTTGTTTCGGGAATTTCGCAGGAAATGGACGTAACTGCAAATGCTTTCGGGCGAATTGCAGTTGTGGCACGCGCCGTCTTTCAGGCAGGGCGTGTTGATGTTCAACCGATGCGCATTGATGGGCGAAGCCACGCTTCTCGCCCTTGTGAGAGCCGCCTCGACGGTCTGCGCCACCTTGTTCATTCCGATGACGAAAACCACCTTTTTCGGTCCCCAAGTGATGGCTGCGACGCGGTTTCCGTTGCCGTCGATGTTCACGATGACACCGTCCTCCGAAATGGCGTTGGCACTCGTCAGATAGACATCCGCCGAGAACGACCGCAAATAAAGTTCCCTCACCTCTTCTGGCTTGTCAAGCAGGTCGCGGTCGAGCACTTCGAGCGTTCCTCGACTCCGCAACATCTCGGGAATCCCCAAGTCGCGAATCGTCATCGAACCGCCCCACGTCACGGTGTTTCCGTCCTCGACCAGTTCCGACACTTTTCTCACTGCGTCCGCTGCTGTCGGGCAGTAGAACGCCTCCATATTGCGGCGGTTCAGGCATTTAATCATCTGCGCCGCCAGTTGCTCGTTTCTTTTTTCTTTTGGAGTCATAATCTCCTCGTTTTAATTTTACTTTTGCAAAAATACAAAAAGTTTTGGATTTTTCGAACTCTGTATCAGTCTTTTTTTGTACTTTTGCATCTGCAAATCGAAAAAACATTCAAAATATGCTGACATTAAAGCTGATTAACGAAGAAACCGAACGCGTGATTCGCGGTTTGGAGAAGAAGAATTTCAAGGGTGCGAAAGAGGCGATCGACGAGGTGCTTGCCATCGACAAGAAACGGCGCGAGGCCCAGCAGACGCTCGACGCAAACCTGAACGAAGCGAAGAAAATGGCGGCGCAAATCGGCGCACTGATGAAGGAAGGAAAGCGCGACGAGGCCGAGCGCGTGAAGGAGCGCGTGGCTGCGCTGAAAACGGCGAACAAGGAACTCGACGAGGCGATGAACAGCGCGCAGGAGGAAATGACGCGACTGCTCTGCCAGATTCCGAACATTCCTTACGACGAGGTGCCCGAGGGCAAGACGGCGGAGGAGAATCGCGTGGTGAAGTCGAATCTGAAGGAATGTACCGCCGCCGACACCGTTGGCAACTGGACGACGAACCCTTCGCTGGGCGTGGAAAATCCGCTGCCCCACTGGGAATTGGCGAAGAAATACAACCTCATCGACTTCGACCTCGGCGTGAAAATCACGGGCGCAGGTTTTCCTGTCTATATCGGAAAAGGTGCTCAACTACAGCGTGCGCTCATCAATTTCTTCCTCGACGAGGCCCGCAAAAATGGCTATACGGAACTGATGCCGCCGACGGTTGTCAATGCGGCGTCGGGCTACGGCACCGGACAACTTCCCGACAAGGAAGGCCAAATGTACCACTGCGAACTGGACGATTTTTATTTGATTCCGACCGCCGAAGTGCCCGTGACGAACATCTATCGCGACGTGATTCTCGACGAGACGCAACTGCCCATCAAAAATTGCGCCTACACGCAGTGTTTCCGTCGTGAGGCAGGCTCTTACGGCAAGGATGTGCGCGGACTGAACCGTCTGCACGAGTTCTCGAAAGTGGAAATCGTGCGCATCGACAAGCCCGAACACTCGAAAGAGAGCCACAAGGAGATGCTGGAACACGTCGAAAGCCTGCTGCAGAAACTCGAACTGCCCTATCGCATTTTGCTGCTCTGCGGCGGCGACCAATCGTTCACTTCTGCCATCTGCTACGATTTCGAGGTCTATTCCGAGGCACAACAGCGTTGGTTGGAGGTGTCGTCGGTATCGAATTTCGACACCTATCAGGCCAACCGTCTGAAGTGTCGCTATCGCCATGCCGAGGACAAGAAAATCGAACTTTGCCACACGCTCAATGGTTCGGCATTGGCTTTGCCGAGAATCGTGGCTGCGCTGCTCGAAAACAACCAGACGCCCGAAGGCATCCGCATTCCGAAGGCACTTGTGCCCTACTGCGGTTTCGAAATCATCGATTAAAAGAAAACGAGTTTTCCTTTTGCATTTCACTCGATTTTTCGTAACTTTGCAGACTGAAATCTTCAATTATAAAAATAAAAAGGTAAAAAGATGATGACAATTAACGAATTTAATTTTGCCGGTAAAAAGGCAATCGTGCGCGTTGATTTCAACGTGCCACTCGACGAAAATGGTAAAATCACCGACGACACCCGTATTCGCGGTGCCCTGCCAACGCTGAAGAAAATCCTCGGCGACGGCGGTTCGCTCATTCTGATGAGCCACATGGGCAAACCGAAGGGAAAGGTGAACCCGAAACTCTCGCTCGGACAGATTCGCGAGGATGTGGAGAAGGCTTTGGGCGTTCCCGTGAGCTTTGCACCCGACTGCGCGAAGGCCGCTGAACTGGCTGCTGCGCTGAAATCGGGTGAGGTTTTGCTGCTCGAAAACCTTCGTTTCTACCCCGAAGAAGAGGGCAAGCCCGTGGGTGTGGAAAAAGGCACGCCGGAGTATGACGAGGCCAAGAATGCGATGAAAGCATCGCAGAAAGAGTTCGCCAAGACACTCGCTTCGTATGCCGACGTCTATGTGAACGACGCATTCGGAACGGCGCATCGCAAGCACGCTTCGACGGCTGTCATCGCCGATTATTTCGACGAAAACTCGAAAATGCTCGGTCTGCTGATGGAGAAAGAGGTGGTTGCCATCGACAATGTGCTGAAAAATGCCCAACATCCTTTCACGGCCATCATCGGCGGCTCGAAAGTGAGTTCAAAACTGGCTGTCATCAAGAACCTGCTCGACAAGGTCGATAACCTGATTATCGGCGGCGGAATGGGCTTCACGTTCATCAAGGCACAGGGCGGAAAAATCGGTTTGTCGCTTCACGAAGACGACCTGATGGAAGAGGCTCTCGGCGTGATGGCGGCTGCAAAGGAAAAGGGTGTGAACCTGAGTCTGTCGGTGCAGACGGTGGCAGGTTGCGAATTTTCGAATGAGTCGCCACAGCAGGTGGTCGATATTTTCAACATTCCCGACGGTTGGGAAGGTATGGATGCCGGTCCTCAGTCGCTGGAAAATTGGAAGAAAATCATCCTCGAGTCGAAGACGATTCTGTGGAACGGTCCGGTGGGCGTGTTCGAATTCGACAACTTCGCTCACGGCACGGGTGAAATCGCCAAATACGTGGCACAGGCTACGCAAGAAAACGGTGCATTCTCGCTCGTGGGTGGTGGCGACTCGGTGGCCGCTGTCAACAAGTTCGGACTGGCCGACAAGGTAAGCTACGTCAGCACGGGTGGCGGCGCAATGCTCGAAGCCATCGAAGGAAAAGTGCTTCCCGGCGTGGCTGCCATCAAAGGCTAATTTTGGAAAATCTAATCTTTGAAATACATCGAAAGAGAAGCGTGAGTCCTCGAACCCACGCTTCTCTTTTTCAACCTTTCACGATATTGATCAATTCATCGGCATCGACCAGCATCTGTTCGCCCGTCGCCATATTTTTCAGTGTGAATTTGCCGGCGTTCATCTCGTTTTCGCCTGCAAGTGCGACAAATGGAATCTGTTTGGCATTGGCAAAACTCATCTGCTTCTTCATTTTTGCGGCATCTGGATAGAGTTCGCTGCGCACGCCCGCCTCGCGCAAACGCTTGAGAACAGGCAGACAATAGGCCATTTCGCAGTCGCCAAAATTGATGAAAAGCACCTGCGTCGTGCCGACGGCGTCGGTCGGATAGGCATTGAGCGCATTGAGCACGTCGAAAATGCGATCGACACCGAACGAAATGCCCACGCCGCTCACGCCGGGAAGTCCGAAAATGCCCGTGAGATTGTCGTAGCGACCGCCGCCTGTGATGCTGCCGATTTCGACATCGAGCGCCTTCACCTCGAAAATCGCACCCGTATAATAATTAAGTCCGCGCGCGAGCGTGAGGTCGAGTTCTATCCCGTTGTTCAAACCCGTATTTTTCAGGGTTTCAAGGATAAAACGAGTTTCCTCAACGCCCTTCACGCCGATTTCCGACGTTTTCAGCACTTCGGAAATGGTCGTCAGCTTCTCGTCGTTGCTGCCACTCAGCGAGATAATCGGTTGCAGTTGGTCGATTTGCGCGTCGGTCAAGCCGTTGTTTCTCAGCTCTTCGTTCACAGCATCGAGTCCGATTTTATCGAGTTTGTCGATGGCTACGGTAATATCGACAATCTTATCGGCAGCCCCGATGACTTCTGCGATTCCCGTAAGGATTTTGCGGTTGTTGATTTTGATGGCGACACGCACGCCGAAGCGCGAAAACACCGTGTCGATGATTTGCATCAGTTCGACCTCGTTCAGCAACGAATCGCTGCCGACCACGTCGCCGTCGAACTGATAGAATTCGCGGTAACGGCCTTTCTGTGGACGGTCGGCACGCCAAACGGCCTGATACTGATAGCGCTTGAAGGGGAATTGGATTTCCTCGCGGTGCATCACGACATAACGCGCAAATGGCACGGTCAGGTCGTAGCGAAGGCCTTTCTCGCACATTTTCGCTGCGAGGTGCATCGGATTTCGCTCGCAGAGTTCCTCGTCGGTGACTTTCGCGAGGCAGTCGCCGCTGTTGAGCACTTTGAACAGCAATTTGTCGCCCTCTTCGCCGTATTTTCCCATCAGCGTCTGAAGCGTTTCCATCGCTGGCGTCTCGATTTGTTGAAAACCGTAGAGCGCGTAAACTTCACGAATTGTTTCAAAAATATAGTTGCGCTTCGCCATTTCCATTGGGCCAAAGTCGCGTGTTCCTTTGGGGATGCTTGGTTTCATTTTATGAATTAACAATTTTCAATTAACAATTAACAGTTCACTCCACACTCCACACTTCACGACTTCCGAACAATCGTCTGCTCGCGGTCGGGACCAATCGAAATGATGCTTATCGGTGTGTGAAGTTGCTCTTCGATGAAGGCGATATAGCGGCGGAACGCCTCGGGGAATTCATCCTCGGAAGTCATTTGCGACATATCGGTGTTCCAGCCTTTCAGCGTTTCATAGACGGGCTCGACATTGTCAATCGAATACGGGAAATCCGTCGTCGTCTGCCCATCGATTTTGTAGGCCGTACAAGCCTTGATTTCGTCGAAACAATCGAGCACGTCGCTCTTCATCATAATCAGTTCGGTCACGCCGTTCACCATAATGCTATAGCGCAGCGCCACGAGGTCGATCCAGCCGCAACGACGCTCGCGCCCCGTCACCGCGCCGTATTCGTGGCCGAGGTCGCGGATTTTCTTGCCCGTTTCGTCGAACAATTCCGTCGGGAATGGTCCCGCGCCCACGCGCGTACAATATGCTTTCATAATACCGAAGACACGACCAATTTTGTTCGGACCGAGGCCGAGACCCGTGCAGGCACCGGCGCAAACGGTGTTCGACGACGTGACAAACGGATACGAGCCGAAATCGATGTCGAGCATCGTGCCCTGGGCACCCTCGCACAGCACCGTCCGCCCTTCGCTGAGGTGGCGATTGATTTCGTGTTCGCTATCGACGAGGCGGAATTGCTTCATATATTCCACGCCCTCCATCCATTTCCGTTCCTGTTCGGCGATGTCGTAGTCGGTGAAGCCCATCGACTTCAGCATAATTTCGTGGCGAGCCTTGTGAAGGGCATATTTCACCTCGAAATCGTCGAGAATGTCGCCCACGCGCAGACCTGCACGACTGATTTTATCGGTGTAGGCCGGACCGCTGCCCTTGCCGGTGGTTCCGACACGATTTTTTCCCTTCGAAGCCTCGATGGCCGCGTCGAGAAGGCGGTGCGTCGGCATAATCAGATGGGCTTTCTTCGAAATTTGCAGCCTCGATTTCAGTTCGTGACCGCTCTGTTCCAAACTCATCGCCTCCTCCATAAACAAGTCGGGCGCAAGCACCACGCCGTTGCCGATGATGTTGATTTTATCGCCTTGGAAAATGCCCGACGGAATGCTCCGAAGCACGTATTTCTGACCTTTGAACTCGAGCGTGTGCCCTGCGTTCGGACCACCCTGAAATCGTGCAATCACGTTGTAATTCGGTGTGAGCACATCGACCACTTTTCCTTTTCCTTCGTCGCCCCATTGAAGTCCCAACAGAACGTCTGCCTTGCCTTGATTCATTGTCTATTTATTTTTCTTGTTATTACTCTTTTCTGACTTCGACTTTTTCCGTGTGATTCGCGCCTGACAACTGCTGCAAATCCCGTAGAAATCAATCGAAAAAGTGTCCTTCTTGAAGCGTTTGAGCCTCACCCGATTCACCGCCTGCACCACTTCCGGCACGCGCACTTCGGTCATTTTTCCGCAGACGGTGCAAATCTGGTGGCAATGGTTTCGACTGGTGTATGCCGCCTCGAACATCGTTCCCGACATCAGGTGGTGCTTCGTCACCAGACGCAGTTCCTGAAAGAGCCGCATGGCGTTGTAAATCGTCGCCCGACTCACGCGAAAACTGTGTTCCGCGAGATAGCCGTCGAGTTCTTCCATCGTGAAATGGCCCTTCATGCTGTATGCTGCATCAAGGATGGCGTAGCGTTCGGGCGTCTTTCGGTGCTTGTTCGCCTCAAGATAATCGGTCAGAATCTTCCTGACCATCGATTTCACGGGGTCGTCTCTCATGCCATTTTCTCTGAAAGGACGTACAAAGGTAGTAAAAATTTACAAATTCGAGGAAAGAAAGATTATAAAAAATCTAAATCGAGAGCTTTCCGTGCCATCTTTTCATAATCTTCGCCCAATTGAGTGAAATGCACGACGCTGTTGTAGGCAGCACGGCGAACGCCTGCATGTTCGTCGCCGAGGGCGATGGCGACTTGGTCGAGATACTCGTTGATGCCGCGCTCGTTGGGTTCTTGTCCCTTGGCAAAAAGTCGTGCCAAAATCTGATAGGCGCAGACCAGATACGGCATTTTGTCGGATGCCATCCAGCGGAAAGCCAAAATCGAAGCGTAATCGAGGTGTTGATAGAGTTGGAAAGCCGCTATTTCCGCCATTTCCTGCGAATTTGTCTGCTCCATCCAGATTTCCGCTACCTCGGGCAGCATTTTTTCGGGTGGCATGAGCATTGTGGCGAGGATTTTGCACTCGCGCACATCCTCCTTCCACAGCGAAATCGCCAGTTCGTAGTCTTTTCCGATTTCCTCGGCCATCGCCTGCAAATCGGGCAGACTCACGCCCCAGTTCAGCTTGTAGTCTGCCCCTTTTTCGCGCATCGAACGCGATGCCGTTCCGTTCATCATCAGACGAAACGACTGTTTGATTTCCTTGATTTTTTCGTTCGTCATGCGCTGTGTTCTTTCTTGTATTGGCGCGGCGTGATGCCCGTCAGACGGTAGAAAGCGGCGTAGAACGACTGGCGGTTTGCGAAACCCACCATGTCGGAAATCTCCTGCATGTTGCAGTGAGCGTAGCGTTTGTCGGTCAGCAGGGTCATCGCCTCTTCAATGCGGAATTTGTTGATGAAAGAGGTGTAGTTCATACGGAATTTCACGTTCACGACAGCTGAAACGTAGCGTGTGTTCGTGCCGAGATCAGCGGCCAACTGCTTGGCCGAATAATCCTTATCTTTATATTTCTGACGAATCAAGATAATGTCAAGAATTTTCTCCTTGAGTTCGTCCATCAGCGTTGCGTTCACCAGTTCGCGATAAGCTGCGTTCTTCGTTTTCTTCTCAGAAATATTGTATTTTGCCATCATAAAAAGTTTTAAGGAACAATTTTTTAGTCTGCAAAATTACAAATATAATCTCATACGTAAAAATTTATCGAGAAAAATTGTTTAAACTTACGACTTTTTTTCAAAAGATTTTCGTTTTTTCGAACAAAAAAAATGCCCACGCTTTTTTCTGCGTGAGCATTTGGTTATTGTTAGAAAAATCGTTACGGATTATTTCAGTTCAGCAAGGTACTTGATGGTGCGAACCATCTGCGAGGTGTAAGAGTTCTCGTTGTCGTACCAGCTGACAACCTGCACCTGATAGGTGTCGTCGTCGATTTTGCTGACCATCGTCTGGTTGGCATCGAAGAGCGAACCAAACTTCATACCGATGATGTCGCTCGAAACGAGTTTCTCGGTCGTGTAGCCAAACGATTCGTTGCTGGCAGCCTTCATAGCGGCGTTGATGCCATCGACGGTCACGTCCTTGCCCTTCACCACGGCCACGAGAATCGTCGTAGAACCCGTGGGAGTCGGAATGCGCTGAGCCGAGCCGATGAGCTTGCCGTTGAGTTCGGGAATCACCAGACCGATGGCCTTGGCAGCACCCGTCGAGTTGGGAACGATGTTGCAGGCACCTGCGCGGGCACGCTGGAGGTCGCCCTTGCGCTGCGGACCGTCGAGAATCATCTGGTCGCCAGTGTAGGCATGGACGGTTGTCATGATACCGCTCTGAATCGGAGCGAAGTCGTTGAGGGCCTTGGTCATCGGAGCAAGGCAGTTCGTGGTGCAAGAAGCAGCCGAAATCACGGTGTCGGCGGGAGTCAGCGTCTCATGGTTCACGTTATAGACGATGGTGGGCAGGTCGTTGCCGGCGGGAGCCGAAATCACAACCTTCTTTGCGCCAGCCTGAATGTGAGCCGAAGCCTTTTCCTTCGAGGTGTAGAAACCAGTGCACTCGAGCACGACATCGACGTTCAACTGGCCCCAAGGCAGTTCAGCAGCGTTGGGAACAGCGTAGATGGTGATTTCCTTACCATCGACGATGATGGAATTGTCCGTAGCCTCTACGGTGTGCTTGTTTTCGCCGAACTTGCCGCAGAAACCGCCCTGAGCGGTGTCGTACTTGAGCAAGTGAGCGAGCATTTTGGGACTTGTCAGGTCGTTAATAGCGACCACTTCATAACCTTCAGCCTCGAACATTTGACGAAATGCGAGGCGACCAATACGGCCAAAGCCGTTAATTGCAACTTTTGTCATCTTTTTACTTTAAATTAAAAGGGTTATACCTAAATTCAATCTATTTTTGCCTATTTTCGGGCTATTTTCGGGCATTTTTGCCATTTTTTTTCCTTTTCGGGTGCAAAGTTACGAAAAAATTCCTAAATTTGCAGCAGTTTTTCGTGTAATTTTTCATTAACTAACTAAAATTATTACATTATGGGATTTGTAAAAGAATTTAAGGAATTTGCCATGAAGGGCAATGTAATGGACATGGCTGTCGGTGTCATCATCGGCGGTGCGTTTGGAAAAATCGTCTCGAGTCTGGTCGATGACATCATCATGCCGCTGATTGGCAAGATGACTGGTGGCGTGAGTTTCACCGACTTGTTCGTGAACCTCGGCGAGGGCAACTATCAGACGCTCGCAGCAGCGAAAGAAGCTGGTGCTGCCGTTTTTGCCTACGGACAGTTCATTCAGAACATCATCGACTTCCTCATCGTGGCGTTCTGTATCTTCCTGATGATTAAGGGAATGAACAACCTCAACAAGAAGAAGGAAGAAGAGCCTGCCGCTCCCGCCGGTCCGACGCAGGAAGAACTTCTTGGCGAAATCCGCGACTTGCTGAAGAACAAGTAATTTCGACTTCATCGAGTAGCAAAAGAAAACCCCGAAAGTGTCGCGCTTTCGGGGTTTTTCGTTGTCGGTCGCAATATTACTTCGCCACCTTTTCCAGTCGTTTCATCATGGCAAACATGAACAGCGCGGAGAGGATGCAGAGCACGAGAAACACCGTCCAAACCATTGTGAGCGGCATTTTACCCCACAGCAAGCCACCGACGGAAACAAGTAGGTTGCCTATGGCCGTTGCCACAAACCAACCGCCCATCATCATTCCTTTGAATTTCGCAGGTGCAACCTTCGAAACGAAAGAAATTCCCATCGGCGAGAGCAACAATTCTCCGAAAGTCAGAATCAGATACGTTCCGATGAGCCAGTTGGCCGACACATCAGCCACATGCAAGCCCTTCATTTCGCCATCAACCATACCCGTTTGCGGCATCGGAAGACCTACCGAGGCGACGATCATCACCACGAAAGCCACTGCAGCCACAAGCATACCGTAGGCAATTTTGCGCGGAGCCGAGGGTTCTTTTCCATTTTTTGCCAGAGAAGCGAAAATCGCCATTGAAACCGGCGTGAGAGCCACCACATAGAACGGGTTGAACTGTTGGAAAATCGGGGCGCGGAGAGCAATCGAACCTTCCAAACGGGAATATTGCCACATCAAGTAAAGGATGGGCAGCAAAACGAAAGCACCTGCGATGGCTTTTCCATTGGAAGTTTTACTCTGGAAGAGGCCAAACAAGCCGTAAACGACGAGTATAACAGCGAAGAGGTTGAACACGTTGAACGCCATCGACTGCAATCCTTCCGACGATTGTTCTGTGAATTCATCGGCGAAATAGGTCAGCGAAAGTCCGTTCTGGTGGAATGCCATCCAGAAGAAAATCACCACGGCATAGACCAGACACAAAGCCACGATGCGGGCCTTTGTGTCGTCTTTCGACAATTCCTCGACGGGCTGTTCCACGACTTTGTTCGCGTCTGTTTTCTTGCCGCCTTCCACATGGCGATACAATGGGCGGAATGCGTAGTAAATGGCAATCGAAAGAATCAGCGATGCGCAAGCCACCGCGAAAGCCAAGTGGTAGGCATCGTTGCCCGACATTCCGAGCGAGTTTTCGCCCCACTCCTTAATTTTCACGGCAGCCGTCGGCGCAAACATCGCACCGATGTTAATCGCCATGTAGAAAATTGAAAAAGCAGAGTCGCGCTTGTCTGCATACTTCGGGTCGTCGAAAAGATTACCGACCATCACCTGCAAATTGCCTTTGAACAAGCCGGTTCCCAACGAAACGAACAGCAGCGCAGCCAACATCGCCACCATAGCTACGGTGTTGCCTCCCAAGGGGACGGAAAGCAACAAATAGCCAGCAAACATGATGATGATACCAGTGGTCACCATCTTTCCAAAGCCAAACTTGTCAGCCAAAATTCCTCCGAAGAGCGGCAGGAAATAGACCAAGCCAAGGAAAGTGCTGTAAATTACTCCTGCCGTACCGGGATCGAGTCCGAAATTTGACCTCAGAAACAGCGCAAACACGGCTATCATCGTGTAATAGCCAAAGCGCTCGCCAGTATTGGCAAGCGCTAAGGCATATAGACCTTTTGGTTGTCCTTCAAACATTGTTGTTGAATTTTAAATGGATTATGCAGTTACTCTTTCAAGCCACTTGAGCATTCCCAGCATCACACCCATCGAAATAAGGCAGAAACCGGCAAACACTGCCCAGCACTCCCACTGCTGCGGGAAACTGTTGAGCATCGTCACGCCGAGGGCAATGAACAGGTTGCCGATGGCCGTAGCACACAGCCACAGACCCTGACAGATGCCCTGCAAGTGCTGCGGCGCAATCTTCGACACGAACGACAGACCCAGCGGCGAAATGAACAACTCGGCCACCGTCAGGAAGAAATAGGTGACAATCAGCACCCACGGACCGGCCTTCATCGATGCCTTCATTGCCTCGGGCAAGCTCTTGAATTCTTCGCCAGAAGGATAGCCGTTGGCGACGGAAATGGCAATGAGGAAGAGGTAGGCGCAGGCAGCGATAAACATACCCAACGCAATTTTCTTCGGCGTCGAAATCTCCTTGCCCTTCTTGGCCAGCGTACCAAAAAGAATCATGATAATCGGAGTGAGCACAATCACGAAGAACGGATTGATGCACTGCCAAATCTCGGGAGCAATGGCGTTCGTGTCGCAGAAGTCGCGTGCGAACACCGACAGCGACTGACCGTTCTGGTGGAACGAGAACCAGAAGAACACAGCCACGCCCAGCACAGCAAACAGCGCATACATACGCTGGCGAATCTCCTTGGCGTCGGCAGCAACTTCATCGTTATTGACTTGGGCAGCCTTCACCTTCTTGACAGGATTCGGATAGACCTTGCGCGTTGCCACGAAAATCAGGAACGAAGCAATCATAGCCAAAGCCGATGCGATGAACGAATAGTGAACGCCCGTGTTGAAACTCTCAAGATAATTCGTGCAGAACGTAGCCATGTCGGTCATCTGATAGCCGTCGAGCGAGTTGCTGGCCAACGTCGTGAGGTTCTGCATATCATCGCCTTGCAGCGTGTTGTTCAGGAAACCGTGACACAGGCGAGGCAGGTCGGCATTGTAGATAAAACCGTCGAGTTTCAGCATCGCACTGCGAAGCAACGGAGCCACGAACGGCGCAATCACACCGCCGATGTTGATGAAAACGTAGAAAATCTGGAAACCGCTGTCACGACGCGACTTGGCAATCGCCAGTTCCTCGGCACCCTTCTTGGCGGCCTCAGCCTCGAAGTTGTCATACATCTGACCCACGATGGCCTGCAAGTTACCCTTGAACAGACCGTTACCGGCAGCAATGAGCAAGAGAGCAAAGCACGTCAGCACAAGCACCCACGTGGGAACTGCGCCAGGGTCGCCACCAAACACGGGCAACGACAGGATGGCATAGCCCGCTGCCATGACGATAAGACCCGCCATGATGGTCCCCTTGAAGTTCTGCAACTTGTCGGCCACCATACCGCCGGGCAGGCTGAGCACGTAGATGCCGAAGTAGAAGACGGCGTAAATCCAGCCGGCAGCACTGTCGCTGATGCCGAATTTCGATGCCAAGAACAGCAGCAGCACTGCGTTCATAATGTAGTAACCGAATCGCTCGCCCATGTTTGACAGAGCCGCCGAGATGAGACCCTTAGGGTGTTTCTTCTTTGCCTCAATCACATAGTAGATGAGAAAGGGCACAACTACAACCAGAATCGCGAGCAGCATCGCCACCATGCGATTGTTGTTCCATAAATCTTGTAGCATTTTCTTTTAGTTTTTAAGTTAATAATTATTTAGATTACATTCAATTTTCATTTTTTCGCCTGCAAAGATAATGATTTTTTTTGAAAAATCACATTTTTTGGCAATAATTATTTTTTCGTGCGCTTCAGGTCGAAGAGCCACGCAAGTTTGAAGACGATGCTGCCGAGGTTCGATTTGGCGAAATAGTCGCGCTTGGTGTCGCCGTAGATGTTGCCAAGACCGTAGTAATAACGGGCTTCGAGTTGAAAATGGCCGATACGAGGAACGGAATATTCAACGCCGATGCCGGCGGCGATGCCATAGTCGAATTTGTGTTCGACGGCCATCGTGTCCTGCGCACAAACGGGATTGACGCGGTCGGTCATATTGCGCTCGCTCCATTCGAAATTCGACTTCGTGGTTTCGCTGAGGTAGTAGCCGAACTGCGGACCGACCTGAAAGAAAAACTGTGCCCCACGTTGTTCGCGACCCCACGCAAGATGGGCGAAAACGGGCACTTGAACGTAGTTGATCGTGCGGCTGTATTCCTCGGCAAGCCCTGTCACCTTATTGATGACGGGCTGGTCGTCGCGGTCGAGAATATCCTCTTTCCATCCCATTTGCGTATAGTTCACCTCGGCCTGCACGGAACAAATCGTGTTGAAATATTTTTCGCAGACATAGCGAAGGGAAAGACCGCCAGTCATACCGCCATGAAACCCTTGCGACACGCTCGGAACGAAGCCGATGTTGGTCAGCGCATAGCCGCCGTTGATGCCGATGGCGAAGTCGCTGCGGTGGTCGCCGACTTGGGCCTGCATCTGCAAAGGTAAAAGGAGAAAAAGGTAAAATAGTAAGATTCTCGACTTCATTTTTTCAATCTTTCAACCTTAATAATTGATTGCCTCAATCGTCTTGTTCGGCTTGTAATGGACGAGCATAAAGTGGGAATTTTGCATTCCACCCGTTTTCGAAGCGGGTTTGAAGTACAGCGGTGTCTGCAGAGCGGCTTTCACACGCTGGTCTTTCGTGCCTCGGAAGGCCGTGCCATACTGATGGAGTCCGCGCAGGAAAAATTGCCCGTGGTCGTAGCCAGTGAGGGCGAAATGAGGCAGCGCAAACAGCATTTCCTCCTTGAACCATTGCTTGTAGTTCTGCTCCAACTGCTGGGTGGCCCGCGACTGCGCGTTGTAGTAGAAATTCGTGGGAATGTAGGTGTCGTAACGGTGGAAATAGTCGCCGTAGGGCTCGGTGTAGAGCAGCCAATCGGTGTAGCCGAAGAGCGTGATGGCCACGCCTGCATCGCGCTGACGCAGAATGTTGAGTTTGGCGAGCGTCTGGTTGAGTTCGGGCGACCGACCCGTGTTCAAGATGACGACATTGGGTTTCGAGCGGTTGAATGCCTTCGAAAAAGCGTCGTCGGGCGTTTTCAGGTTCGTGACGTTGTAGGTGATTTTACTTTCGTCGAGTTGCTTGCGCAGCGCCATCGTGAAAGAGCCTTTGCGACTGGTCGAGTCGTTGCAGTCGATGAACACGGCGTGGTGGTTCGGGAATCGCTCGACAAAGGCGCTGATCATCGCCTGATTCTGCCACGTGCCACTCTGATAGACTTGGAAAATCTGCGGAAACTGCTCCACGTCGTCACCGCTGATCGAGAAGGGAATCACCATCCGAATGTCGTAGGTCTTGCAGAAGTTCGCCAACGGTTTTACTTGCTTCGTGTAGAGCGGTCCGAAGATGATGTCGCACTGGCTTGCGCCCTCTTGTAGAAGCGTTTCGCGAATGTCGGAGTCAATCGCCACGTTCCACGCGCGTACATCTGTAGATATGCCCTGCCGACGCAGGCTGTCGCACGCCATCAGCAGACCGCGATAGTATTCCACCATACGCCGTCCGTCGCCATCGACATTGTGCAGCGGTAGCATCACGCCGACGCGAATCGCACGCTGCTGGATGTCGCTTCTGACAGGCATCACGGGCTTGTTTTTCTCGGCTTCGATGTCGGCCTTCGTCTTTTCAAACGGAATGAAGACGAAATCGCCCTTTTTGAGTTGATAATCGGCCTTTTTCATCTCGGGATTGGCCTCTTTCAACTCGTCAAGCGTGATGTTGTACTTCCGGCGATGCCATAAATCGTGTCCTTTTTCTTCGCCTTGTAGATGTCGCGCCACTGCGTGGTCTGGGCTGTTATCGAAAGGCTCAGCGTCAAAGCCGAAAGGACGAAAAAGTATCTAAAAAAGTGTCTCATCTTGTATGATTTTTTGTTTTCAGACTACAAAAATACAAAAAAACTCTCAACCGCACGCACACATCTATCAACTTTTTCGTATCTTTGCACGAAATTTATCAGTTTTTATCCAAAAAATCGCTTTTTATATGACTTTCAGACAAATATTCATCACCGTAGCACTACTTTTCGGCACACTGGAGACGATGGCCGACGACTACCCCACCATCGACCCGTATTTCATCGCGACCATGCAAGACGGAACCGAAGAAACGGGCACGAGCGTGTCGGGTTCGGCACCGCTGACCGCAACCTTCTATGCCAACCCGAAAAATGCCGAGGGCTGGACAGCCTACTACGAATGGCGTTTCACGCTGCAACACCTGAGCGGTGCCGAGGAGTCGTCGCCCTACCTAATTCGCTATGACGAGAACACGGAAGTCACGTTCAAAGAGGCAGGACTGCACAAAATCGTCTGCTACGCAATCTTTACACGCGGCGACGAAAAACACGAATACACCGAGGAATACTGGACCCAAGAGCGCGATCCGCTGACCGTATCGATTTCGGAAAGTCGGCTCGAAATGCCCAATGCTTTTTCGCCCAACGACGACAAAATCAACGACTATTATCAGGCGAAAGGCACTCAGCACGGCGGCAACGGGCCCCAGAGCATCGTCGAGTTCGAGGGCATCATCTTCAACCGCTGGGGACAACGGCTCTACACGTGGACCGACTGCTATCACTACGAGGCTGGCTGGGACGGAAAATACAAGGGAAAACCCGTCAAAGAGGGCGTTTATTTCTGTCTGGTGAGGGCGAAAGGTGCCGACGGACGCGAATTCAACATCCGAACCGACGTGAATCTGTTGCGCAGTCATTACGAAGAATCGAATTCGAGCCCGATGGAATGATTTTTCGACCGACACCTTATTATATTATATCACAAATCGACTTTCTAATACGACACAAATCGATTCAATGAAAAGAGAAACCGAGAAAATCAATGTCTGGGGGGCACGCGTCCACAACCTGAAAAACATCGACGTGGAGATTCCCCGCCAGTCGCTCACGGTCATCATCGGACTGAGCGGCTCAGGCAAGTCGTCGTTGGCTTTCGACACGATTTTCGCCGAGGGTCAGCGTCGCTACATCGAGACGTTCTCGGCCTACGCACGGAATTTTCTCGGCAATATGGAGCGGCCCGATGTCGATAAAATCACGGGATTGTCGCCTGTCATCAGCATCGAGCAGAAAACGACGAACAAAAATCCGCGCTCGACCGTCGGCACGACGACCGAAATCTACGACTATCTGCGACTGCTCTACGCTCGCGCCGGCACGGCCTACAGCTATCGCTCAGGCGAGAAAATGGTGAAATACACCGAGGAACAGGTGCAGCAGATGATTCTCGACGACTACCGCGACAAGGCAATTTTCATTCTCGCCCCGCTCGTGCGCCAGCGCAAAGGCCATTATCGCGAATTGTTCGAGGCGATGCGGCGCAAGGGCTATCTGCATATCCGCGTCGATGGCGAAGTGCAGGAAATCACTCGCGGAATGAAGGTCGATCGCTATAAAAATCACAACATCGAAGTGGTCATCGACCGACTGAAAGTGCAGGAAAAAGACCACGAACGGCTACGCAACAGTGTGCAAACGGCGATGAAACAAGGCGACGGCGCACTGATGATTATGGAAAAGGAGTCGGGCGCGATTCGCAATTTCTCGAAACGGCTGATGGATCCCGTAACAGGAATGAGTTACGGCGAACCAGCTCCGAATATCTTCTCGTTCAACTCGCCCGAAGGTGCCTGCCCGAAGTGCAAGGGACTGGGCTATGTGAACGAAATTGACTTGAAAAAAGTCATTCCCGACGACCGCCAAAGCATCTACGAAGGAGCCATCGTGCCACTCGGAAAATATAAAAACCAGATGATTTTCTGGCAAGTCGAGGCGATTCTTCAAAAATACGAACTCGACCTGAAAACGCCCGTGAGCAAGATTCCGTCGGAGGCGATGGACGAAATTCTCTACGGCTCGCTCGAACACGTCCGCATCAACAAAGACCTCGTTCACACGTCGAGCGACTATTTCATCGAGTTCGACGGCATCATCAAGTATCTGCGGCAGGTGATGGAGAACGACGAATCGGCGGCAGGTCAGAAATGGGCCGACCAATTCCTCGCCGTCTGCGAATGTCCTGAATGTAAGGGGCAACGGCTCAAGCGCGAGTCGCTGTCATACAGGATTTGGGACAAAAACATCTCGGAAGTGGCTTCGCTCGACATCGACGAACTGCGCGACTGGCTCGACGAAGTCGAAAACCACCTCGAACCGATGCAACAGAAAATTGCCGCCGAAATCGTCAAGGAACTGCGCACACGCGTCGATTTCCTGCTCCGCGTCGGACTGAACTACCTCTCGCTTAACCGCCAGTCGGCCAGTTTGTCGGGCGGTGAGAGCCAGCGCATCCGACTCGCCACGCAAATCGGTTCGCAACTCGTCAATGTGCTCTACATCCTCGACGAGCCTTCGATTGGACTGCATCAGCGCGACAACCAGCGCCTCATCGACTCGCTCAAGCAACTGCGCGACCTCGGCAACACGGTCATCGTCGTGGAACACGACAAGGATATGATGCTCGCCGCCGACTACCTCATCGACATCGGGCCATTCGCAGGTCGGAAAGGCGGTGAAGTGGTGTTTCAAGGAACGCCAGACGAACTGCTCAAGACCGACACGATTACGGCGCAATATCTGAATGGCACAAAGAATGTGGTTCGAGGAACGAGAAACGAGGAACGAGTCTCACCCAACACCCAACACCCAACACCTAACACCCAACGAATCACCATCCGCGGCGCCTCTGGCAACAACCTCAAACACGTCGATGCGGAATTTCCATTGGGCAAACTCATCGTTGTCACGGGCGTTTCGGGTTCGGGAAAATCGACCCTTATCAACGAGACGTTGCAACCGATTCTCTCGCAGCATTTCTATCGCTCGCTGAAGCGTCCGATGCCCTACGACAGCATCGAAGGCATCGAAAACATCGACAAAGTCGTCAATGTCGATCAGAGTCCCATCGGTCGCACGCCGCGCTCGAATCCCGCCACCTATACGGGTGTTTTCAGCGATATTCGCAGCCTTTTCGTCAGTCTGCCCGAGGCCAAGATTCGCGGCTACAAGCCTGGTCGTTTCTCGTTCAACGTGAAGGGCGGACGCTGCGAAACCTGCGGCGGCAACGGCTATAAAACCATCGAAATGAATTTCCTGCCCGACGTGATGGTGCCTTGCGAAACCTGTCACGGAAAGCGTTACAACCGCGAGACGCTTGAGGTGCGCTACAAAGGAAAATCGATTGCCGACGTGCTCGATATGACCATCAATCAGGCGGTGGAATTCTTTGAAAATGTTCCGACCATTTTGCAAAAAATCAAGACGATGCAAGACGTCGGACTCGGCTACATCAAACTCGGACAGTCATCGACCACGCTCAGCGGCGGTGAAAGTCAGCGCGTGAAACTCGCCACCGAACTCGCCAAGCGCGACACGGGTCGCACGCTCTACATCCTCGACGAGCCCACGACGGGTCTGCATTTCGAGGACATCAGCATTCTGATGCAGGTGCTCAACCGTCTCGTCGAGAAGGGAAACACCATCATCATCATCGAGCACAACCTCGATGTCATCAAACTCGCCGACCACATCATCGATATGGGTCCCGAAGGCGGTAGAAATGGCGGAACCATCCTTTCTACGGGCACTCCCGAAGAGGTTGCACGGTCGAAAAAAGGCTACACGCCAAAATTTCTCCGCGAAGAATTGAAAAAAGACTCGAAGAACAATATTAAATAATGTACGCGCGTAAGTAAAACGATATTTCACCATGAAAATCATCTCAAAAATGCTCCGAATCTGCTGTGTTACAGCCTTTTTGCTGACAACCATCGGCATCCATTCGCAAGGTCTGCCCACCGACGGCCCGCTCACCGTTCGCCCCATGCTTCAACAACTGGGCGAGCAACTGCTGCAAGGCAAACAGGGAAGCATCGTCGCCATTCGACCCGAAACGGGCGAAATCATCTGCCTTTCGACTAATTCGCCCAGCGGATTCGATGTCAATTTGGCCATTGCAAAGGCCTACGCGCCCGGCTCGACTTTCAAAGTGGCACAGGCGCTGACGCTACTTTCCGAAGGTGTGATTTCGCCCGATATGTCCATTCCCTGCACCAACGGCTTCACGGACGGCAACATCCACGTGGGCTGCCACAAGCATTTTTCGCCGCTTGCGCTGAAAGGTGCCATCGCTCAGTCGTGTAACACGTGGTTTCTGACGACTTTCATGTCGATGATCAACGACCGATTCATGTACGAAGACGGCAACGAAGCCATCACGACGTGGGCCGACTACATGAAAAGCATGGGGCTCGGCGGTCCTGTCGGGGTCGATATTCCGGGCGAGAAAGGCGGTTTGGTCGCGAATATGAACTACCTGAGTCGCCGCTACAAAGACGGTTGGGACGGAAAAACCATCATGTGGGCTGGCATGGGTCAGGGCGACATCACCGCCACGCCGCTGCAACTCTGCAACATGGTCGCTTCGATTGCCAACCGAGGCTACTACATCACGCCGCACATCCATCAGGCAACCGAAAATCGACCACTTTCGCAGCGTTATCTGACGAAGCGACAGACGAAAATTGCACCCGAAGCCTATGCGCCTGTCATCGATGGGATGCGGCTGACCGTTGAAAGTGGGACGGCGACGAGCATCAAGACCTCCTACCCCATTTGCGGCAAGACGGGAACGGTCGAAAATTCAGGTGCCGACCACTCTGTTTTCGTGGGTTTCGCCCCGATGGACAATCCGCAAATCGCCATCGCCGTCTATGTCGAACACGGCGGATTCGGTGCCGATTTGGCTGCGCCCATCGCCTCGCTCATCATCGAACTTTATTTGAAAGGACAACTCTCGCAAAGTTCGCAAAATAAGGCGAAAAGCATTGCTTCACGGCGAATTTCCGCTGAAAAATGAACTTTTTTCGACCATTTTCACAAAAAAACCGAAAAAAGTTTGGCGGTTCGAGAAAAATGAACTACCTTTGCAGTCGCAAAACGGATTGGTTCCGTAGCTCAACTGAATAGAGCATCTGACTACGGATCAGAAGGTTGTGGGTTTGAATCCCGCCGGAATCACTCGAAAAATCCTCTAAATGATTGAAAATCAATCGATTAGAGAATTTTTCATTTTCTATTACGCCAATCTTGAAGCTTAATTGACAACATTCTGTGGTTTCCCATCGATGAAAGCGCGGAGATTCGCCACGCAGATGTCCACCAGTCGCTGGCGAGCCTCGAACGTAGCCCACGCGATGTGGGGCGTGATGAAGGCGTTGGGCTGTTGGAAGAGCGAATTGTCAGCCTTCGGCGGTTCGTCGGCCATCACGTCGGCACCGTAGGCGAGCAGATGACCCGAGGCGAGGGCGTCGGCAACGGCCTGCTCATCGACCAACGGACCGCGACCCGTGTTAATCAGGATGCTGCCCTGCTTCATCTTGGCAAGGGCTTCGGCATTGATCAAGTGCTTGGTTTGCGGCGTGAGCGGACAATGCAGCGAAAGGATGTCGCTCGTGGCGAAAAGGCCTTCGAGCGTGGTTTTCTGAACGCCTTCGGGCAGGTCGGTCGAGTTTTTGCTCGTGTAGGCAAACACGTCCATTCCGAACTGTCGGGCGATGGCGGCGACGCTCTTTCCGATGTTTCCGAAACCGACAATGCCGATCGTCTTGCCGGAAAGTTCGATGAGCGGCGTGTCCCAATAGCAAAAATCGGGGTTGCTGCTCCATCGGCCTTCGCGAGCCTGCCGCGCATAGTGGGCAGTGCGGTTGGTGATGTTGAGGATATGCGCGAAAACCATCTGCGCCACGCTGTCGGTGCTGTAGGCGGGAATGTTCGTGACGACGATTCCGCGCCGCGCCGCTGCCTCGACATCGACGGCGTTATAGCCCGTCGCCAACACGCCGATGTAGCGCAGTCGGGGCAGTTGAGCGAGGATTTTCTCGTCAATCGAGATTTTGTTGATGAGTATGGCATCGGCCTCTTTCGCCCGTTCCACAACGAGTTCGGGCGGTGTGCGGTCGTAAAGCGTCAGTTCGCCTAATTGTTTCAATGGCTCCCACGAAAGGTCGCCCGGATTGGCGGCATAGCCGTCGAGTTCTACGATTTTCATATTCAATGAATAATTTATAATTATGAATTTTGAATTTAGAATGATGATTACCCTATCGCCAAAGCGACTTGTTCAATGTTCAATATTCAATGTTCAATCTTCAATCTTTAAACCTTTCCCCCCAATTCCGAATCATCTGCTGATAGAGTTTTTCCTCCGCCGGCGAATGTTGCGCGTGCCAGATGCGCGTCGTCGCAAGGTCGTCGGGAAGATATTGCTGCACGACGAAATTGCCCGGAAAGTCGTGGCTGTATTTGTAGCCGTCGCTGTAGCCGAGTTCCTTCATCAAGCCCGTCGGTGCATTGCGAAGGTGCAGCGGCACAGGCAGATTTCCCGTCTGACGGACGAGTTCGAGCGCGGAGTCGATGCCGAGATAGGCCGAATTGCTCTTCGGCGACGTTGCCAGATAGACGGCGGCCTCAGCCAACGGAATGCGACCTTCGGGCCAACCGAGTTTCATCACCGCATCGAAGGCAGCATTGGCCAACAGCAGTGCATTCGGATTGGCCAAACCAACGTCCTCGGCAGCACTGATAACAAGCCGTCGGGCGATGAATTTCGGATCTTCTCCGCCCTCAATCATCCGCGCCATCCAGTAGAGAGCCGCGTCGGGGTCGCTGCCGCGAATCGACTTGATGAAGGCCGAAATAATGTCGTAGTGCATCTCGCCGTCCTTGTCGTAAGCCAGCGGATTCTCTTGCAACCGCGCCACGACGAGTTCGTTTGTAATCACGAGCGGGTCGGCATCGTCGGAAGTCACCACCAAGTCAAGAATGTTGAGCAATTTTCGGGCGTCGCCACCGCTATAGCGCAGCAAAGCCTCGGTTTCTTGCAGTTCGATGTTCCGTTTTTTCAGTTCGATGTCTTCCGTCAGCGCCCGATTCAACAACGACAGCAAATCGTCCTTCTCCAAAGGCTTGAGCACGTAGAGTTGGCAGCGCGAAAGCAGCGGTCGGATGACCTCGAACGAAGGATTTTCCGTCGTTGCACCGATAAGCGTTACCACGCCGCGTTCGACCGCCCCGAGCAGCGAGTCTTGTTGCGATTTCGAGAAACGATGGATTTCGTCGATGAAAAGGATGGGCGACGACGTCGAGAAAAACCGTCCGCTTTTTGCCTTTTCAATCACCTCGCGCACGTCTTTCACGCCACTCGTCACCGCCGACAGCGTGTAGAACGGCACTTCAAGCCGATGGGCGATGATTTGCGCGAGCGTCGTCTTGCCCACTCCGGGCGGTCCCCAAAGGATGAACGACGAAATGCGTCCTGCGTCAATCATCTTCCGCAGAACGGCCCCCTCGCCCACCAAATGCTGTTGCCCGACATAATCGTCGAGCGAGCGCGGGCGTAGTCTTTCAGCCAATGGTTCACTCATCTTTCACCTTATTTATATTAGAAAGTGACGGCAAAGTTACAAAAAGTTCGCGATTTTCAGAAAAAAAGCAGAAAAAAGTTTGCTCATTCAGCGTAAAGTCTTTATTTTTGCACGCACATTCAGAAAAGAATAGGAAAACATGAAGAAACAAGGTAAAAAGTCATTATCCATCAAGTTGCTCACGAAGAGCACGGTTTGGGATTTGCAAGAAAACGACATTTTCAGGATGCTCGAATCGGGTTACAAAGATGTTGAAATCCGCGATAGCATCCGCCGCTATATCGACATCATCAAAACGGCTTTCGAAATGGAGGAAGTCGTTGTAGATAAGCCCGAAGTCATCAAGAAATACCAGGCTCGGGGCTACAAGGTCAGTGCCGTGAAGGTGGACGAGAACACAAAGAAGAAATTCGCGATGAAAAAGCGTCCGATTCTGCGCGTAACCGACCTGACTTACGAGAATATCCGCCACATTTCGGCAGCGAAACTCATCGAAGTCATCGACCGCAATTTCGGTGGCGGTTGGGAATCGCTTTCGCAAAGCATTCGCGACATCATCGAGAGCGGTTTCGACATCTCGACGACCACTCTTCCCGCCGACCGTCTGCACAAAAAGGGCGGACTCTACGAGAAGAAGGTGGCCGATGGATTTGAAGTGCTCGAAATTCCGAAGGGACTGTGGGTCGAAGCGATTTTTGCGAAAGTGAAACCGCTGATTGAGAAGCCGCGCATGAAGTTTGAGGAAGAAGATGAGGAACTCGACGACGAGGACGATGAATTGCTCGACAACGACAACTACGACGATGATGATGATGATGACGACGATGACGATTTCGACGAGGACAAACTGACGGAGGAGAGTTATCGCACAACATTCGACGAGAATCCTGAAGATCTCAGCCTCGATGATGCCGAAGTTGCCGATGACGAAGAGTTTTAGTTCAATTGACAATTGACAATTTACAATTATCAAGAACAAAAAATGCAGCAAATTGCTGCATTTTTTTATTGGTAAAGGTATCGTTTGATACTCTTTTTCGGCGTTTTCTCAAATTCTTCCTCGTGGAGTCGAATGGCGGCGAGTTTGGAGTATTGCGGCAGGATTTCGTTGAGTTGCTGTCGATTCTGCTCCATGATTTTCTCTAATTCTTCATTGTTGAAGCCGAGATTTTTCGCTTCATCGTAGTCGGGATAGACCAGTCCGATGAGTTTGTCTTCTTCTTGAATCACAACGCTCTCGACCACCATCGCCATCGAATTGAGTTTGTCTTCGATTTCCTCGGGATAGATGTTCTGACCGTTGCTGCTGAGGAGCATATTCTTCGAGCGTCCTTTGATGAAAACGTTTCCGTCGTAGTCCATCAGACCGAGGTCGCCCGTGTGGTACCAACCTTCTGAATCGATGGTTTCGCGTGTCGCTTCCTCGTTTTTGTAGTAGCCGAGCATCACGTTCATTCCACGGGCCAGAATCTCACCCGGAATATTCTGCGGGTCGGGACTGTCGATTTTCACTTCCATGTGAACGACGGCCTTTCCGCACGAACCTGCCACGAAGTTATCCCACGGCGCATAGCAGATAATCGGGGCACACTCGGTGGCTCCATAGCCGACGGTGTAAGGGAAATTGATGCGCTTCAGGAATGCCTCAACTTCCTGATTGAAAGCTGCTCCACCGACGATAATTTCATAGAATTCGCCGCCGAAAGCCTTTTTCACCTCGTCGCAGATACGTCCGTCCACTTTTTTATTGATGAAAGGCACGCTCCGAATCAATCGCATACGATTGTTTTGAATCTTCGGCAACACGCGCTTTTTGATGATTTTCTCGATGACCAGCGGCACGGCGATGATAATCGCGGGCTTGATTTCGGCGAATGCCTGCGCGATGATGCTCGGACTGGGCACTCGGGTGAGGAAAAAGACGTGGCGACCGGTCAGGAATTCGTAAATCAGTTCGAAAGCCATGCCGTACATGTGGGCGAGGGGCAGAATACTGATGAAATTGTCACCGCGACCTTCAAGTTGCTTGCCCATGGCCTCGCAAGCGAAGTCGAAATTGCTCCACAGCGCACGGAAAGGAATCATCACACCCTTCGAGAAGCCCGTCGTGCCGCTCGTGTAGTTGATGAGGGCGAGTTGGTCGGGGCTTTCTTCGCGATAGTAATGAACGTGCTCCTTGCGGAAGAATTTCGGGTATTTCTTGCCAAATATTTCATTTAAATGTTCGCGCGCGTAAGTGAGTTTGTCGGTCCGCGAGACGAACAGCGAATAGTCGGGAATGTTGATGATGCCTTCAAGATTGGGCATTTTCGTGGCATCGATGGTGGTTGCGACGACGTCGCCGACGAACAGCAGTTTGGCGTCGCTATGGTTCACGATGTTGTGGACTTGGTCGGGTGTGAATTCGTTGAGAATCGGCACTGCGACGGCTCCGTAGGTGAGCGTTGCGAAATAGGCGGCGGCCCAGTTTGCGCAATTTCGACCGCAGAGGGCAATCTTATCGCCCTTGACGACGCCGCTGTTTTCAAACATGATGTGGAGTTTTTCGATTTTCCGCGCCACATCGTGATATTGCAGCGTTGCGCCCTTGTAGTCGGTCAGAGCATCACGATTCCAATGTTCGATGATGCTTTTCTCTATCAATTCGTTGAAACTCGGTATTGCCATCATCATTTCTTAAATTGAATTCATGTAAAGGTATCGTTTAATGCTCTTTTTCGGAGTTTTCTCGAACTCTTCCTTGCGGATTTTCACGGCAGAAATCTTGCTAAACGGCGGCAGTTGCGCGTTGAGGTTCTGGCGATTCTGCTCCATGATGTTTGCGAGGTCTTCGTCGGTGAAACCGAGGTTCGATGCTTCTTCCATATCGGGATAGACGAGCGCGATGAGTCGGTCGTCATGCTGAACAATGACGCTTTCGGAAACCATCGCCATCGAATTGAGTTTGTCTTCGATTTCTTCGGGATAGATGTTCTGTCCGTTGGCGCTGAGCAACATGTTTTTCGAGCGTCCCTTGATGAAAATATTTCCGTCTTCGTCGATCAATCCGAGGTCGCCCGTGTGGTACCATCCATCGGCATCGAGGGCTTTCGCTGTGGCTTCTTCGTTCTTGAAATAGCCTTGCATCAAGTTGATACCTCGCGTAACGATTTCACCTGGAATATTTTGCGGGTCGGAACTGAGGATTTTCACTTCCATACCGTTGATGGCGCATCCGCACGACTTCGACACAAATCCCTTGTGGTCGCGATAGCTGATGAGCGGGGCGCATTCGGTGGTGCCATAGCCGACGGTGAAAGGGAATTCGATGCTCTTGAGGAATGTTTCGACTTCCTGATTCAAGCCAGCACCGCCAATGATGATTTCGTAGGTTTTTCCGCCGAAGGCGTTATAGACTTGCTCACAAATCCTTTGTTTCACTTTCTTGTTCACCACCGGCATGTTCAACAGCAGTCGCATACGGTTGTTCTGAATCTTCGGGAACACCTTTTTACGGATGATTTTCTCGACAATCATCGGCACGGCGATAACCAGCGAAGGCTGGATTTCGGCGTATGCCTGCGCGATGAGGGTCGGACTCGGCAGTCGAGTCAGGAAATAGATGTGAATGCCTTGGCAGAAAGGGAAAATAAATTCGAATGCGAGGCCGTACATGTGGGCCATTGGAAGAATCGACACCATGTTCGAACCAGGCTTCACGGTGGTTCCCAATTCCCTAAGAACGAAGTCGAGGTTTCCCCAGAGTGCGCGATACGGCAGCATCACGCCCTTCGAGAAACCCGTCGTGCCGCTCGTGTAGTTGATGAGGGCGAGTTCTTCGCTTTGGTCCTGGTGGTAGTGAACGTGTTCCTTGCGGAAGAATTTCGGATATTTCTCGCCGAATAATTGATTCAAATGTTCGCGCGCGTAAGTGATGCGCTCGCTACGCGACAGGAACAGCGAAAAATCGGGCAGGTTCACAATGGCTTCCAAAGCAGGCATTTCGGCTGGGTCGATGGTCGGAGCGACCATGTCGCCGACAAAAAGCAGTCGGGCTTCGGAGTGGTTCACGATGTTATAGACCTGATCGGGCGTGAATTCATGCAAAATCGGCACGGCCACGGCTCCGTAGGTGAGCGTGGCGAGGAATACGACTCCCCAGTTCGAACTGTTTCTGCCGCAGAGGGCGATTTTATCGCCTTTTTCGATTCCGCTATGTTCAAAAACGATGTGCAGTTTCTCGATGATTCGTGCTACGTCGTGATACTGCAAAGTTGCCCCTTTGTAGTCGGTCAGGGCATCTTGATCCCAATTGTCAATAATACTTTTTTCAATATATGAATTGAAACTTGGAATTGTCTTCATTGCACAGTTTTAAAAATTTTGTGCAAAGGTACGAACTTTTTTGCTCACTTCCAAAAAATTTGTGCAATTTTTTTATGAAAAATGAACTTTTTCACTCGTAGCGCATCGATTTCGCCGGTTGGATGTGCGAAATGAGGTAACTGGGAGCAATCAAGATGAAAAGGCTGATGAGCAACGTGGCGACGTTGAGCAGAATAATGAGCGGAATGTTGATTTCGACGGGCACGGTGCTGACATAATACGTTTCGGGGTCGAGTTTGATGAGCCCCGTGTAGCGTTGCAGCAGCACGAGCCCGATACCGAGCAGGTTGCCGATGAGCAGTCCGCGCCCAATCATAAAGACGGCAAACCACAGGAACGTGTGCCGAATGGTTTTGTTTCGGGCACCGAGCGCCTTCAAAACGCCAATCATCGTCGTTCGCTCAAGAATGATGATGAGCAATCCGCTGATCATGGTCACGGCGGCGACGGCAACCATCAGCGCGAGGATGATCCAGACGTTCAAATCGAGCAGTTCGAGCCACGAAAACAACTGTGGGTTCAGCTCTTGAATCGTCTTTGTCGAGTAGGTTTCGCCGTATTTGTCCACCTGTCGATTCACCTTGTTGATAAAAATCTCCTCCACCTCGTCGATTTTCAGGAAATTTTCGACCGACACCTCTGCCCCACTCACTTGGTCGGGTTCCCAACCATTGAGTTTCACGGCGGTGTAGAGGTCGATGTAGCAAATCGCGTCGTCGTATTGCGAAAGGTTGGTCTGGTAGATGCCGCTGATGTCGAATCGCCGCGCACGCACGCCGTTGTCGATGAAATAGGCGAAGATTCGGTCGCCACTTTTCAGCCGCAGTTTGTCGGCCATCGACTTGGAAATCAACAACTTATTGGTCGATGAAGAGTCGGAAAAGGCTGGAATCGAGCCCTCGACAATGTTTTGATGGATGAAAGTCGAGTCAAATTCGGGTCCGACACCCTTGAACAACACACCGAGGAAGTCCTCGTCGGTCTTCAAAATTCCCTGCCGTATGGCAAATCGCTGCACGTGGCGCACACCGTCGGTCGAGCGCAGTGCCGCCATCATCGAGTCGGTCATGGCGACGGGGCGCTGGTCGGCATTTTGCAGCGTCATGAACTCGCCAACTTGAATGTGGCTGCCGAAGCCCACCACCTTGTCGCGAATCGTGTGTTTGAAACCAAAAACCACGCTCACCGACACAATCATCACCGCCAGACCGATGGCCACACCGGCCGTAGCGATGCGAATCGCTGGTTTCGACACCATGCGCTGTCCGTCGTTCTTGCTGTAGATTCGTCGTGCGATGAAAAGTGGGAAGTTCATATTCTTCAATGACTGAAATTCGGGTGCAAAGGTAGTGATTTTTTCTTGAACAAAGTTGATTTTATCATACAAAATCAAAATGATTCAATCTTTTTTCGTACCTTTGCAGCACTATATGAACAATAAAAATCAAAATAATCAGGCAACACTCGCGCTGGGCACGGAACCCGTGGGACGGTTGCTGTGGCAATACGCGTTGCCGGCCATCGTGGCGATGACGGCATCGAGCCTCTACAACATCATCGACCGCGCTTTCATCGGGCAAGTCGTTGGTGCTGAGGCGATTGCGGGTCTGGGCATCACCTTCCCGTTTATGAATCTTTCGGCGGCGTTCGGCGCGGCGGTGGGCGTGGGTGCATCGACGTGCATCAGCGTGAAACTCGGACAGCGCGACTACGCGACGGCTGAACGGCTACTGGGCAACACGGTGACGCTGAACCTCATCGTGGGCGCCGTGTTCATGGTGGTTTGCTTGCTGTTTCTCGACCCGATTCTGCGGTTTTTCGGCGCGTCAGACGTAACACTACCCTACGCCCGCGAATTTATGCAGGTGATTTTGCTCGGAAATATGGTGACGCATATGTATTTCGGTATGAACGCGGTGCTGCGGGCTGCTGGAAAGCCGCGCCACGCGATGTATGCCACGCTGTTCACCGTCGGAATGAACATCGTGCTCGTCATCGCCTTTGTTTGGTGGCTTCGCTGGGGCATCCGAGGCGCGGCGTTGGCGACGATTTCGAGTCAGTCGATGGCGCTTTGTTGGCAACTCTGGCTCTTTTCCGACAAGCGCGAACTGCTGCATCTGAAACGCGGAATCTATCGACTGAAGCGAAACCTCGTGCGCAACATCATCAGCATCGGCATTTCGCCATTTTTGATGAACCTGACCTCGTGCGTCATCGTGATTTTTATGAACAATCAGTTCGTCAGATACGGCGGCGATATGGCCGTCGGAGCCTATTCGATAGCCAATTCGGTGGTGATGGTGTTCTTTATGTTCGTCATCGGCATCACGCAGGGAATGCAGCCGATAGTGGGCTACAACTACGGCGCACAACGCTACGACCGAATGTTGAAATGTCTTTGGCTGGCGATTGCGGCGGCGACGGCGATTCTCGTGGTTGGATGGGCGCTTTCGATGGTGTTTCCGACCCAGATTGCCAGAATTTTCACGACCGACGAAACGCTAATTCGCCTTTCGGCACGCGGCATTCGCATCGATATGATTGTGTTCTTCGTCGTGGGATCGCAGGCGGTCATCACGAACTTCTTCCAGTGCATTGGAAAGGTGAAAATCTCGATTTTCCTCTCGCTCTCGCGCCAACTGCTGATGCTGTTGCCGATGGCCATCGCTTTCCCGATGTTCTGGGGTCTCGACGGTGTTTGGTATTCGATGCCGGCAAGCGATTTTGCGTCGTTTTCCGTCACGATTCCGATGCTGATTTGGTACCTTAGAAGGTTAAAAAGTTAAAACTATCAACTAAAAAATATGATTATCACGATTGGACGACAAATCGGCTCTGGAGGCCGCGAAATTGCACAGAAATTGGCCGAGAAATTCGGCTGTACGCTCTACGACAAGGAACTGCTGTCGATTGCAGCCCGCGAGAGTGGATTTTCGGAGCATTTCTTTGAAGAAAACGACGAGAAAAAAGGCTTTTTCCGCTCGCTGCTGCCCAGTGCTGGCCGCACGTTTTCGATGGGAAACATCTATCGAAGCGAATTTTCCGACGACAGCCTTTTCCAGTTTCAAAGCGATGCGATTCTGAAGGCCGCCGACGAGGAATCGTGCGTGTTCGTGGGACGCTGTGCCGACTACATTTTACGCGAGTGCGACGACGTGGTAAATGTCTTTGTCACGGCCAACCTCGACGATAGAATCCGTCGCGTGAAAGAGCGTCGCAACTGCGACGACGACCGTGCTCGCCGCCTCATCGAGAAGGGCGAGAGCCGTCGCGCATCGTACTATAATTATTACACGGGAAAGCGTTGGGGCGATTCGGCGTCGTATGACCTCTGCGTCAATTCGTCGCTGCTCGGCATCGATGCCACCGTTGGGTTCATCGCCGAATTTATTCGTAGAAAAATAAAATGAAAAAAATAGGAATCCTCAGCGACACCCACGCCTATTGGGACGACAAATACCTGCACTATTTCGAGCCTTGCGACGAAATCTGGCACGCAGGCGACATCGGCTCGACCGAAGTGGCCGACCGACTGGCCAAATTCCGTCCGCTTCGGGCCGTCTGCGGCAACTGCGACGGCGGCGACCTGCGCCTGATGTATCCCGAAAAACTGCGTTGGAAATGCGAGGAAGTCGAGGTTCTGATGACGCACATCGGCGGCTATCCCGGCAACTACGATGCGCGAATCCGAGGGCAAATCTACGCCAATCCGCCGCAACTTTTCATCGCCGGCCACTCGCACATCCTCAAAGTGAAGTTCGACAAAACGCTGAATCTGCTCCACATCAATCCGGGTGCGGCAGGCTTGCAAGGATGGCACAAGGAAAGAACTTTGATAAGATTGACCATCGAAGGCAATAAAATGACGGATTGTGAAGTTATTACATTAAATAATGTAGAAAAGTAAAAAAGTAAAATATTAAAAAATAAGAATTATGAAAACGATTGTCATTACCGGCGGCGCAGGCTTCATTGGAAGCCACGTGGTGCGCCTTTTCGTGAACAAGTATCCCGAGTACCACATCATCAACCTCGACAAACTGACCTACGCAGGAAATTTGGCGAACCTCAAAGACATCGAGTCGAAGCCAAACTACGAGTTCGTGAAGATGGACATCTGCGACTTCGAGGCGTTCTATCAACTGATGCAGGACAAGAAAGTCGATGGCATCATCCACCTCGCAGCCGAATCGCACGTGGACCGTTCCATCAAAGACCCGTTTACGTTTGCCAAAACCAACGTGATGGGCACTTTGAGCCTTCTGCAAGCCGCGAAACTCTACTGGGAATCGCTGCCCGAGAAGTACGAAGGCAAGCGCTTCTACCACATTTCCACCGACGAGGTCTATGGCGCACTCGAACTGACCCACCCCGAGGGCATCGAACCGCCGTTCACGACGAAAGCATCGTCGGGCGAGCACCATTTGGCCTACGGTCAGGACTTTTTCTATGAAACGACGAAGTACAATCCGCATTCGCCCTATTCGGCTGCCAAGGCGTCGAGCGACCACTTCGTGCGCGCCTACCACGACACCTACGGAATGCCCGTCGTCGTGACCAACTGCTCGAACAACTACGGCCCCTATCAGTTCCCCGAAAAGCTGATTCCGCTCTTCATCAACAATATCCGCCACCGCAAGCCGCTGCCCGTCTATGGCAAGGGCGAGAACGTGCGCGACTGGCTCTTCGTCGAAGACCACGCACGCGCCATCGACCTGATTTTCCACGAGGGAAAAACGGCTGAAACCTACAACATCGGCGGCTTCAACGAGTGGAAAAACATCGACATCGTGAAGGTGCTCATCAACACCACCGACCGCCTCTTAGGTCGCAACGAAGGCGAAGACCTCGACCTCATCACCTTCGTCACCGACCGCGCCGGCCACGACCTGCGCTACGCCATCGACTCTACCAAACTGCAGAAAGAACTCGGTTGGGAACCGAGCCTCCAATTTGAGGAAGGCATCGAAAAAACCGTGCGCTGGTATCTCGAAAACCAAGACTGGCTCGACAACGTGACGAGCGGCGACTACCAGAAATATTACGAAAATATGTACAAAGACAGATGATAGGAAAAATCATTGATCTGCCGAAAATCTGCGACCCACGCGGCAACCTGACCGTGGCCGAGCAGTTGAAAAACGTGCCGTTCGACATTGCACGCGTCTATTGGACCTACGACATTCCCGCGGGCGAATGGCGCGGCGGTCATGCCCACAGGACGTGCGAGGAGGTGATTATCGCCGTGAGCGGTTCGTTCGACGTGACGCTCGACGACGGACACGGCAACAAGGAAGTCCACCACCTGAACCATCCGTGGAAAGGGCTGTATGTAGGCACGGGCGTGTGGCGGACCTTGGAAGATTTTTCGAGCGGCTCTGTCTGCCTCGTGCTGGCCTCTGAGCTCTTCGACGAGGCCGAATATCTCTACGACTACGACGAATTTATCGACTTCGTGAAATAATGTTTGAAATCAGACGATACAGCGCTGACCAAGCCGACGAATGGAACCAATTCGTGGCACAGTCGAAGAACGGAACGTTCCTCTTCGACCGCGGCTATATGGACTACCATGCCGACCGCTTCGACGACCATTCGCTGATGTGCTATCTCGACAGCTCGCTCTACGCCATTCTGCCTGCCAACCGACGCGAAAAAACGCTTTTTTCGCACCAAGGGCTGACCTACGGCGGTTTGGTGATGACCGACGAGGCCACGACGGCGAAAATCTGCACGCTGTTCGTCGAAATCAACGATTTTTTGCGAGCCGAAGGCATCGAGAAGGTCGTCTACAAGCCCGTTCCGCGTGTTTTCCATAGTCTGCCTTCCGACGAAGACCTTTTTGCGATTTTCCTGCGTTGTCGGGCGAAGTTGGTGGGTCGGAAAGTGTCGTCGGCGGTCGTTCCGCAGCGTCCAGTGAAGTGGAAGCGTTACCGGCGATATGCCGCTAACAAGGGACGGCACGACGGTGTCGAAGTTCGGCAGACCAACGATTTCAAGGCATTTTGGACGATTCTGACCGACAATCTCGCCCAAAAACACGATGCGAAACCCGTTCACACGCTCGAAGAAATCGCCCTGCTCCATCGTCGTTTCCCGAAAAACATCCAACTTTGGGCGGCCTTCGCGCCGACGGGTGAGATGTTGGGTGCGACGGTGATGTACGTCGGCGAGCATTTCGCCCATACGCAATACATGTCGGCTTCGGAAGAAGGGAAACGACTCCGCGCCATGGACGTGCTCATCGACCATCTGCTCCACGAGGTTTTTCCGAAGGTCGATTTCTTCGACTTTGGCACCTCGAACCTGCCCGACGGCAATGAACTCCACGAGTCGCTTATCTACCAGAAAGAGGGCTTTGGCGGTCGGGCGGTATGCTACGATACTTACGAGTGGGATGTGTGAAGTGTGGAGTGAGGAGTGTGAAGTGTGAAGTGAAAAAAATTATTGAATAAGATGAAAAATAAGGACAAAAAATCGGTGAATTCGAAGCCGAAGGTGCAAAAAACGAGTCAGAAAGCGAAGCTACAACTGACGGAAACGACGTTGCGACGGCTATCGTGGCTGTTGCCAGTGGTGGCGGTAGCCATTGTTGGCATCGTGCTCGTCGCCTACGAAAACGACTTGCTCTATCGCGTGCAGGAACTCAACCTGTTCCTCTACACACCGCTGTTTTTCAAGCAGCAAATGGTGGTTTCGGGTGGTTTCCTCACCTACGTCGGCACCTATTTCACACAGTTTTTCCACCATCCCGCGTTGGGTGCTGCATTGCTCTGCGCATGGTGGCTGCTGATGGTGTTTGTCATCAAAAAAACGTTCCGAATCCCTGCAAAATGGACGGTTGCGCTGCTTGTTCCGTTGGCACTCGTCATCCTCATCAACGCCGATTTGGGCTACTGGATTTACTACCTGAAACTGCGCGGCCATTTCTTCATCGCGCCCATCGGAATCACCGTCGCCGTCGGCCTCGCGTGGATTTATCGGCTTTTGCCGCCGAAATTCTTCGTGCGCACGCTTCTCATCGCAGTCACCGTCGTTGCTGGCTATCCCGTTTTCGGCATCTACGCCCTTTTTGCCGCCTTGCTCATGGCCATTCTCGCGTGGCGACTCGACGACCACAAACCGCTTTGCCGCGGCATCGACACGGCCATCGCCGTTCTCGCCATCGCCATCGTGCCACTCGTCTATTATTGGACCATCTACGACCAAACCAGCATTGTCAATATCTACAACACGGCGCTTCCGTCGTACAAAAAAGACCGACTCTATTTCATTTTCTACATCCCGTTCATCTTGCTCTTCCTTTCGCTCGTCGTCATGGCCATTTTCTATCGGAAAAATCGTGACGAAAAGGTTGAAAAGCCTATGAAATGGATGTTTTCGCAGGTTGCGTTTTTGGCGATAATCGTCGCGAGCGTCTGGCATTTTTGGTACAAGGACGAAAATTTCCACACCGAACTCTCGATGTATCGAAGTGCCGTCAGCCAGCAGTGGGAGGACATTCTCACGACCTATCGCGACCACGACGCTGCGCCCTCGCGAACGATGTGGATGACGAAAAACCTTGCCCTTGCGCGACTCGGCAGACAAGGCGACGAAATGTATCGCTACCGCAACGGCGACACGCCCCCGAATGCCCCCTTCATCGCCCGAATGACGCAGGCCAGCGGCAAATTCCTCTACTTCAACTACGGCCTTGTCAACTATTGCTATCGCTGGTGTATGGAGGACGGCGTGGAGTTCGGTTGGCGCGTCGAACACCTGATTTTCATGCTGAAATGTTCGTTGCTCAACGGCGAGATGGAGGTTGCGAAAAAATACGTCGATTTGCTGAAAAAGACGAAATATTACGCCGAATTGGGTGAAAAATACGAGGCTTACATCGACAACCCGACGCTCATCGGGAAAGACCCCGAACTGTCAGTGATTTCGCATCTGATGCCGCCTCAAGACGAATTGACCAGCGACCAGTCGCTCATCGAAATCTTCCTCATCAACTACTTCGCCCATCGCACCAGCGACGACCCCGTTTTCCAAGAGCAGGCCATGATTTTCGCCCTCCAAACGAAGGACATCAAGACCTTCTGGGGCCAGTTCTACATCTACGCGCCGAACCTCGGAAAGAAAAAAATGCCCATCCACTTGCAGGAAGCGGCCTATCTTTACGGACACCTTGAAAAAGAAGTGGACATCAGCCGAATGCCGTTCGATCAGCAGGTCATCGACAACTACAACAACTTCATGGCGACGGCGAAACAATTCAAGGGAATGCCCGAACCCGAACTGAAAAAACTGATGTTCGACCGATTCGGCGGCACCTTCTACTACGACTATTTCTTCACACGAGGACAACATAGTTTTTAAGTAAATAATGAAAAATTGAAAAAATGAAAAAATATCTGCTTTTAACCATCATCGTGCTACTCGCTGCCTGCAAGCAGGCGAGTGTGCCGACAGAATACGCCAAGAGCGACCAACTGCCCGAAATCTATCCCGATTACATCGACGTGACTGTGCCGGTGAACATTGCGCCGCTGACGTTTGAATTGCTGCCATCGCCTGCGAAAAAGGCTGATTTCACGCAGATGGTGGCACGCTATAGTTTCGACGGCGACGAAATCGTTTGCGGTGGCGACGAATTGAAGGCTTGTCCCGACATCGACCAATGGAAAAAAATCGCTGAAAAGGCCAAGGGAAAGGCGATTCAAGTCGAGGTTTACGCCGAAAACGACGGCAAATGGACGCAGTTCAAGCCCTTCCAAATCTTCGTGTCGCCCGACTCCATCGACTCCTACATCAGCTATCGACTGATTTCGCCCTCGTATGTGGTCTATGAGGAACTCACGCTCAACCAGCGGTGCCTCGAAAACTACGACGAGAGCGTCATCGTGAGCAATATGCTCTGCAGCGACGAAATCGACGGCCAGTGCGTGAATTGCCACAACTATCAGCAGCAGAATCCCGAGCGATTCCAGTTCCATGCACGCCAGAAACACGGCGGCACTTTCGTGGCCTACGACGGCGAATATAAGAAGGTGAACATGAAAAACGACTCGATTCTTTCGGCTGGCGTCTATCCGTCGTGGCATCCGTGGCTGAAACTCATCGCCTACTCGACCAATAAGACGATGCAGAGTTTCCACACGCGCGATTTGAATAAAATCGAGGTGCTCGACTCCGAAAGCGACCTCATCGTCTATGACTTGGAGCGCGACGAAGTCATCAACATCGAAAACGACCCTCACGAGTTTGAAATTTTCCCATTCTGGGCTCCCGACGGACGTATGCTCTACTACGGAAGTGCCCATTTTGAATACGAGGCCGACACGGTGAACACAGGTGAAACCGTCGCCCGAAACAAAGAAATCAAATACAGCATCTACCGCAAGACGTTCGACCCCGAAACGCGCGAATTCGGACCTCGCGAGATGGTCATCGATGCCGCTTCGATGGGAAAAAGTGCCACGTTGCCGCGCATTTCGCCCGACGGTCGTTGGCTGATGGTGACGCTCGGCGAATGGGGCTGTTTCCACATTTGGCACCGCGATGCCGACCTTTGGATGCTCGATTTGCAGGCTTTCAACGAGTCGGGAGCTTCGGAGGGAATTTTCCGACCTGTCGAAGAAATCAATTCCGACAATGTCGAGAGCTATCACACATGGTCGAGCACGGGTCGCTGGGTCGTTTTCTCCTCGCGACGCGCCGACGGCAACTACACCCGCCCCTTCATCGCCCACATCGATGCCGACGGAAAGGCTTCAAAACCCTTCGAACTACCCTGCGCCGACCCCGATTTCCATCGTCAGTTCATGAAAAGCTATAACATTCCCGAATTCATGCGCGGCCCTGTCACCATCACGCCTCAGCAGATTGCCGACATTCTGAAAAACGACGACATTCCGCCGGTGAAATACGTGAATAAACTCAGCAAATAACCCGAAAAATCGAAAAAAATGATTGTTTGCATCGCAGAAAAACCGAGCGTCGCCCGCGACATCGCCCGAATCATCGGAGCCACGCAGTCGAAAGACGGCTACATGGAGGGCAACGGCTATCAGGTGACGTGGACTTTCGGCCATTTGTGTACGCTGAAAGAGCCGCACGACTACAGCGAACAGTGGAAACGCTGGTCGCTGGGTTCGCTGCCGATGATTCCGCCGCGCTTCGGCATCAAACTCATCGACGACGGAGGCATCAAGAAGCAATTTGCCGTCATCGAGCGACTGATGCAGCAGGCCGATAGCATCGTGAACTGCGGCGACGCGGGACAGGAAGGTGAACTGATTCAGCGTTGGGTGATGCAGAAGGCGGGCGCGAAATGCCCCGTGCGCCGACTGTGGATTTCATCGATGACCGACGAGGCCATTCGCGAGGGTTTCGCCAAACTGAAAGACCAAAAGGAATATCAGCCGCTCTACCTCGCCGGACTGAGCCGTGCCATCGGCGACTGGCTGCTCGGAATGAATGCCACGCGCCTCTACACGCTGAAATACGGGCAGAATCGACAGGTGCTGAGCGTCGGTCGGGTGCAAACGCCCACGCTCGCGCTCATCGTGAATCGGCAGAAGGAAATCGACAATTTTAAGCCCGAACCTTATTGGGTGTTGGCGACAGTCTATCGCGACACGACTTTCACGGCGACAAAAGGTAAATTCACCTCGAAGGAAGAGGGTGAAAAAGCCTTCCAACTCATTGAAGGAAAGCCATTTACGGTGACGAGTGTCGAGAAGAAAAAAGGCACGGAAGCACCGCCTCAACTCTACGATTTGACTTCGCTTCAGGTCGATTGCAACAAAAAATTCGGGCTCTCGGCTGAGATGACGCTGAACCTCATCCAACAACTCTACGAAAAGAAAATCACGACCTATCCGCGCGTCGATACGCGCTATCTTTCCGATGATATTTACGCGAAATGTCCGCAGACGATGAACGGCCTTTTCCAAACGAAATTCGCCGGCATCGCGCCCTACGCCGAACTGGTTCGACCGCTGGGTGGAAAACCGCTGAAAAAGTCGAAAAAAGTCTTCGATTCGTCGAAAGTCACCGACCACCATGCCATCATTCCGACTGGCGTGATTCCAAAGGGTCTGACCGACTTGGAACAGAAGGTTTTCGACTTGGTCGCCCGCCGTTTCATCGCCGTTTTCTATCCCGACTGCAAATTTTCGACAACGACGGTACTCGGCGAAGTTGACGAAATAGAATTCAAGGTTTCTGGCAAGGAAATTTTGGATGCTGGTTGGCGAGTGGTTTATCAGAAACAAGACGAAAAAGACGACGCAAACGTGTCGCCATCGAGTGACGAAAATGGTGCTTCCGACGAAGAACGCACACTGCCGACCTTCAAAAAAGGCGAAAGCGGCCCTCACACACCGACTTTGACCGAAAAATGGACAACGCCACCACCCTACTACACCGAGGCGACGCTGCTTCGCGCCATGGAAACCGCCGGAAAATTCGTGGACGACGAGGAACTGCGAGCCGCCTTGAAAGAGAACGGAATCGGTCGTCCGTCGAGTCGCGCCAGCATCATCGAGACACTTTTCAAACGCAATTACATCCGTCGCGAGCGCAAACGGCTCGTCGCCACACCGACGGGCATCGAACTCATCGACCTCATTCGCGAAGAACTTTTGAAAAGTTGCGAATTAACGGGCATTTGGGAGAAAAAACTGCGCGACATCGAACACAAAAAATACGACGCAGGCCAGTTTGTCGAAGAACTCAAAGCACAAATCACCGAAATCGTCAACGACGTGCTGCGCGACAATTCGCCGCGCCGAATTACGATTGAAAATCCAAAGGAAAAAGAGCCTGAAAAGCCCAAAAAGGCGAAAAAATCGACGAAATGAAGAAGCAACTCGTGCTATTTTCGGCATCGCTCGCAACGATTCCAACCGTTGCGACGAATCGCCCGAACATCGTCCTGTTTATGGTCGATGACATGGGTTGGCAAGACACTTCCGTGCCCTTTTGGACGCAACGAACACCGCTGAACGACCGCTACGAAACGCCCAACATGGAACGGCTGGCTCGCGAGGGCATGGTTTTCACGCAGGCATACGCCTCGGCCATTAGTTCGCCCAGTCGCTGTTCGTTGATGACGGGGGCAAACGCGGCACGGCATCGCGTCACCAACTGGACACTGCGCAAAGACGAATCGACCGACCTCGACGATGCCGAACTGACAACGCCCGACTGGAACGTGAACGGCATCTATTCCGTCGGAAATGGCGATTCTCAAAGGGTTGAGAGGGCCTTTCCCTGTCGAACCTTCGTCGAAATCCTACGCGAAAACGGTTACCACACGATTCACAGCGGAAAAGCTCATTGGGGAGCCATCGGAACGCCCGGTGAACGCCCTGAAAACCTTGGTTTCGACGTGAACATCGCCGGACACGCCGCCGGAGGTCCAGCCACTTATTTGAGCGAGAAAAATTTCGGTTACGATGCCGACGGTCAGCCCACGACGCCGATGGCTACGCCCCATCTCGAAAAATATTGGGGCAGCGGCACATTCCTCACCGAAGCCCTCACGCAAGAGACGCTCGCCGCACTCGACCGTTGGAAAAGTACCGAAGAATCGCCGTTTTATCTCTATCTGTCGCATTACGCCGTGCATGTTCCCATCGATCGCGACCCACGATTTTTCCAGAAATACCTCGACAAAGGACTGTCGGCGAAGGAAGCTGCCTACGCCTCGCTCGTCGAGGGCATGGACAAAAGCCTCGGCGACCTGCTCGACTGGCTCGACCGCAACGGCGAGGCCGCCAATACCGTCGTCATTTTCATGAGCGACAACGGTGGCTATGCGACCGGCAACTACTGGCGCGACGAACCTCTCTTCACACAGAATGCGCCGTTGCGCTGCGGCAAAGGCTCGCTTCTCGAAGGCGGCATCCGCGAACCGATGATGGTGCGCTGGCCCGGGCGCGTCCGACCGCAGTCGCGCTGCAACCACTACCTCATCATCGAGGATTTCTTTCCGACGATTCTGGAAATGGGCGGCGTGGAGAAATACCGCGTTCCGCAGACCATCGACGGGCGCAGTTTCATGTCGTTGCTCACCGAAAAAAGGAAATCTTCAAAGGGGCGGTCGCTCGTCTGGAACTACCCCAACGTCTGGGGCAACGAAGGACCGGCCATCAGCCTCAACTGCGCCATCCGACGCGACCAGTGGAAACTCATCTACGACTACAAAACTGGCGAAAAACAACTTTACGACATCGAAAATGACATCGGCGAAAGCCATAATCTCGCCGCCGAGCAACCGAAAATCGTCCGCCGTCTTTCGCGTGAATTGGGGCGCGAACTTCGCAAGATGAATGCACAGCGACCGACGGTGAAGGCGACGGGGAAACCCTGCGCGTGGCCAGATGAGGTGTTTTGAGGAGTAAGGAGTAAAAACAGGAAAAAAACGTTTTTCTGAAAAAAAAGTCGAAAAAGTTTGGTGGTTCCAAAAAAATGGAGTACCTTTGCAACCGCAAATCAAAAATCGACAGATTTTGAAAAGCAAACAGGAGCACTCTTAGCTCAGTTGGTAGAGCAACTGACTCTTAATCAGTGGGTCCAGGGTTCGAACCCCTGAGAGTGTACGAAGAAAGCAACCGTTAAGGTTGCTTTCTTCGTATTCTCACTTCACACTCCACACTTCACGAACTACGCATCTGCATCAGCAGCGACTTCTGCCGTTCTGTCAGATGGGTCGGCAGCACGACGTTGTAAGTGATAATCATATCGCCTTGCGTTCCGTCGGGCAGCGAGCGGCCTTTACCACGCAGACGAACTTTCGTGCCCGACTGCGTTTCGGGTTTCACTTTCAGCTTCAATTTCGAGCCGCCAGCCACCTGCACGATGATTTCTCCGCCCAACAAGGCCGTGTAAAGGTCGAGATTGACCGACACGTTCGTGTTCAAATCGACGGGCGACGACTGCCGACGCTGCGCACGCGACCGCCCGCCGCCAAACAACTCTTGGAAGAACGAAGAGAAACCGCCCGAACCGCTCGTGAACGAACTGAAATCGAAGCCATCGAAAGGTGAACCGCCACCGCCAAAACCGCCGAATCCACCTGCCGACTGCGCTTGATCCATCTCCTTCCATCGCGCACCATACTGGTCGTATTTCTTCCGTTTTTCGGGATCGCCAATGACGTCAAAAGCCTCGTTCAGAGCCTGAAACTTTGCCTTTGCTTTCGGGTCGTTCGGGTGCAAATCGGGGTGAAACTGCTTCGCCCGTTTCTTGTAAGCCGCCCGCACATCCTTCTGCGGAATGTTCTTATCGACGCCGAGAATCTTGTAGTAATCAATGAATGCCATAATTTATATCCTCCTTTTTATTGATTTACTACAAAAAATATGCCATAATGACAATGTCGATGACTTTAACAAAGTTGTTTACACAAAAAATCCTTATAAGCAAGTTTTATTCCGTCTTCCAACTCTGTTTTATAAGTCCATCCAAGTTCAGAAGCCTTAGAGACGTCAAGCAATTTTCGCGGTGTACCATTCGGGCGTGTGGCATCCCACTTGATTTCTCCTTTGTAGTCAATAATTTTAGCGACCAATTCAGTCAAAGCCTTAATCGTCAGTTCTTTTCCAGTCCCAGCATTAACGGTTTCGTTCCCAGAATAATGATTCATGAGGAAAACACACAGATTGGCGAGGTCATCGACATAAAGGAACTCGCGCAAAGGCGAACCGTCACCCCAACAAGTGACTTCTTTCAAACCATTGACTTTTGCCTCGTGAAAACGGCGTATCAAAGCTGGCAGCACATGGCTGTTTTCCGGGTGGTAGTTGTCGTTGGGACCGTAGAGGTTGGTCGGCATCACAGAAATAAAATCCGTGCCATATTGACGATTCAAAAATTCGCAATATTTCAAGCCGGAAATTTTTGCCAAGGCGTATGCCTCATTCGTCTTTTCCAATTCGCCCGTCAGCAGATAAGATTCCTTCATTGGCTGTGGTGCCAAACGTGGATAAATGCACGAGGAACCAAGAAACTCCAATTTCTTGCAACCGTTTTTCCAAGCAGCATGAATGACATTCATTTCGAGAATCATATTCTCGTACATGAAATCAGCCAAAGCCGATTGATTGGCGACAATTCCACCGACTTTGGCAGCCGCAAGGAACACATATTCGGGCTTTTCTGCTTCAAAAAACGCTTCCACGGCCTCTTGTCGCGTCAGATCCAATTCCTTGTGCGTCCGCGTCACAATATTGGTGTAGCCCAGCCTCGTTAGTTCTCTTACGATGGCCGAGCCTACCATGCCGCGATGCCCAGCCACATATATCTTACTGTCCTTTTCCATACAATTTACGCACTTTTTCCATATCGTGTCGCACCATAATTCGCACCAATTCTGCGAAACTCGTCTTCTGTGGATTCCAATTCAAAAGGGTGCGTGCTTTCGTCGGGTCGCCCAAAAGTTGATCGACCTCTGCCGGACGGAAATATTTGGGATCCACCTCGACAAGCACCTTGCCTGTTTTAGCGTCAATGCCTTTTTCTTCAACGCCTTCGCTTTCCCAACGCAGTTCAATACCTGTTTCCTTGAAAGCCAATGTACAGAATTCCCGAACAGTATGATATTCGCCCGTCGCAATGACGAAATCTTCCGCTTTTTCTTGTTGCAGCATCAACCACATACATTCCACATAGTCTTTTGCATAACCCCAGTCGCGCAAAGAGTTAAGGTTTCCAAGATACAACTTATCCTGATAACCCTGTGCGATGCGAGCTGCCGCCAAGGTGATTTTGCGTGTCACGAAAGTTTCACCGCGACGCTCGCTCTCATGATTGAACAAAATGCCGTTGCAACAGAACATTCCATAACTCTCACGATAGTTCTTCATAATCCAAAAACCATAGAGTTTCGCCACACCATACGGACTACGTGGGTAAAACGGTGTCGTTTCTTTTTGCGGAACTTCCTGAACCAGACCGTACAACTCAGAAGTCGATGCCTGATATATACGACAAGTATTGGCCAATCCAGAAATCCTTACTGCTTCCAACAGTCGAAGTACGCCCATTGCATCGGCATCTGCCGTGAATTCAGGCACGTCGAACGACACTTTCACGTGGCTCTGTGCCGCGAGGTTGTAGATTTCCGTCGGCTTCACCTCACTAATGATGCGAATCAGCGAACTCGAGTCCGTCATATCGCCCCAGTGCAGGTTAATCAGGCGTCGCTGCTTCATATCGCGCACCCATTCATCAAGATACAGATGCTCAATCCTCCCAGTATTAAACGAAGAGCTTCTACGAAGGATTCCGTGCACCTCATAGCCCTTTTCAATCAAAAACTCTGCAAGGAAACTACCATCCTGCCCTGTGATGCCAGTTATCAAGGCAATGTTTTTCTTCTCCATATTTTTTATTTAAATGATTTAATGATGACTTATTTCTTTTCTTTTATAAAAGATGATTTTTACGCCGGCAATTCAATCCATTTCACATAGCAGAAATCCTGACGGTGAGGCAGTTTGTCGTTCTTCGGATACATGCGCACGGCACTTTTGAAAATTCCGGCGTTGTTAGGTTCGATGACACCCTCGAAAACGTAGTTGTTGCCTTCGCGACCAACCACTTCCAGAGGCATTTTCGAGGAAACGTGTTCCTCGCCGTTTTGGTCGGTGCTGACATTGACCAATTCGAGTCCGACTGCATCGTCGAGGCCCTTTTCGTCGATGACGTAGCGCAGTTTGTAGCACTTGCCCGTCTCGGCTCCCGAAGCAGGCACTTCCCACTCCGACGACACCACGCTGACAGCGTCCCAACGCTCGGCGACAGCCTCTTTCCACTGTGCAATCTCTTTGGCAAGGCGGTAGCCGTCGGCAGAAATTTCCTTGAAACGCTTCGCTTCTTTCACGTAGAACTTCGAATAATAATCGTCGAGTTGGCGCTTCATCGTGTAGTGCGGCGCAATCTGCGCAATCGAGTTCTTGATGACCTTGAGCCAGCCCTCGCTGTAGCCTTTCTTGTTCATCTTGTAGTAGAGCGGAATGATGTCCGCTTCGAGCAGATGATAGATGGTGGCGGCATCGAGTTGGTCTTGGAACGCCTGATTCTGATAGGTGCGTTTCTCGGTCAGTGCCCAGCCGGCACCCTCGCGATAGCCTTCGTACCACCATCCGTCGAGCACGGAAAGGTTGACGACACCGTTCATTTCGGCCTTTTCGCCACTGGTTCCAGAGGCTTCGAGCGGTCGTGTCGGCGTATTCATCCAAATATCGACACCACTGACCAGACGGCGAGCCAACAGGTAGTCGTAGTCCTCGAGGAAGATGATTTTTCCTTGGAACTCCTCGCGCTGCGAAATCTCGAAAATCTTCTTGATCAGTCCTTGTCCTGCGCCGTCGGCGGGGTGAGCCTTACCAGCAAAAAGGAAGATGACGGGATGCTCGGGGTCGTTCACGATTTTGCTCAGACGAGCCTCGTCGGTGAAGAGCAGATGAGCGCGTTTGTAGGTGGCGAAACGGCGGCAGAAACCGATGACGAGAGCGTTGGGGTTGAACTGTTCGACGAGTTTCACCACTCGCGACGGGTCACCCTGATTCTTCAGCCAAGTCTCGCGGAACTGTTCCTTGATATAATCGAACAATTTATGCTTCAGCGTCATGCGCGTAGCCCAAATTTCATCGTCGGGCACGTTGTAGATGGCCTCCCAAATCTTCGGATTCGACTGGTCGGACATGAATTTCTCGTCGAAATATTTGGCATAGACCTTGCGCCACTCGGCAGCCGCCCATGTCGGGAAGTGAACGCCGTTGGTGACGTAGCCCACGTGGTTTTCCTCGGGGAAATAACCTTTCCAGATCGGCGAGAACATTTTTTGCGACACCCAACCGTGGAGTTTCGACACGCCGTTGACCTCCTGACACGTGTTGCAGGCGAAGGTGGACATGCAGAATTTCTCGTTTTTGTCGTCGGGGTTCGTGCGACCCATTCCGATGAATTCGTCCCACGTGATGCCGAGTTTCTCGGGGTAGCCACCCATGTATTTACCGAAAAGACCCTCTTCAAAATAGTCGTGACCGGCGGGAACGGGCGTGTGAACCGTGTAAAGACCGCTGGCGCGCACCAGTTCGAGCGCCTGATTGAACGTCAGACCTTCCTCGATGTAGTCGCACAGACGCTGCAGGTTGCAGAGTGCGGCGTGGCCTTCGTTGCAGTGATAGACATCCTTCTTGATGCCGAGTCGCTTGAGCAGCAGCATACCGCCGATGCCGAGCAGAATCTCCTGTTTCAGACGATTTTCCCAGTCGCCGCCGTAGAGCGAGTGCGTGATGGGACGGTCGAATTCCGAGTTGAGTTCGTTGTCGGTGTCGAGCAGGTAGAGCGTCACACGACCGACATTCACGCGCCAAACGTAGGCGTGGACGAGGTAGTTCGTGTAAGGCACATCGATGACGAGCGGATTGCCGTTTTCATCGAGTTGGCGCTCGATGGGCATCGAGTGGAAGTCCTGCGACTCGTAGTTGGCGATTTGTTCACCATCCATCGACAGGCTCTGTTTGAAATAGCCGAAACGATACATAAAACCGACAGCACACATATCGACGTTCGAGTCGCTGGCCTCTTTCACGTAGTCGCCAGCCAACATTCCCAGACCACCCGAATAGATTTTCAGGGCCGAGTGCATACCGTATTCCATACAGAAATAGGCCACCGACGGGCGTTTGCTGTCGGGTTTCACGTCCATATAGGCGCGGAACAGCTTGTAAACGCTGTTGATGCGCTTCATCAGTGCCTTGTCCTTGACGATTTCCTCCATGCGGTCGAAGCTCAGACGCTCGAGCAACTGCACGGGGTTGTGCTTCACATCGTGATAGAGGCCGGGGTCGAGGTCGCGAAACAGGTCGCGGGCCTCGAAGTTCCACACCCACCAGAGGTTGTGGGCAATTTCATCCAAGCATTTCAACTGCTCTGGAAGACTCGATTTTACCGTCAGTTCCCGCCATTGGGGAACGTTTGTGTAGTCAGCTTTGATCTTGTTCATTTTGTAAAATATTTTGTCATTAAAATTTTAATCCTTTCACTTCCCTTCCTTCCGCCTTCCTCAACGCCACATCATAAGCCTCGAAATAATGCTTGATAAACAACTTCCAAAGGGCTTTTTTCGACAATTCTGCGGCATTTTTCCGAGCCTCTGACACTTCTTTTTCGCTTTTTTTCGAGAACGAAGCCACCGTATTGGCCACGGCATCGGCCACTTCGGAATAATTGTAATCGGTGCGGTGAATCACCTTCACGCCGTCTTCAATTTCGCCATATCGACCGAAAACCGAGTTCGCCCAAAGGCCGAAACCTGCCAAATCGGTCGTGATGCAAGGCACTTTGAACGCCACAGCCTCGAGCGGCGTGTAGCCCCACGGCTCGTAGTACGACGGATAGATGCAGAGGTCGTTGCCCAGAATCGTGTCGTAGTAACTCAAGTAGATGAGGCCGTCGTCGCCCGTCAGATAGTTCGGCACAACCACGACGTGAACCTTGTCGTTGGGCGAACTGTTCAGCCCCAGCCAATTCATCATTCCACTCACGCGGTCGTCGCTCAGACTGCCCGGCACTTCGATGAAAGCGAGCACGTTTTTCTTCAAATCTTCGTGGAAGCGCAAGCGGTTCATCGCCTCGATAAACACGTCGATTCCCTTGTTGCGGAACTCGTAGCGTCCACTGGTCGAAACGATGATGGTATCGTCATTTAAATTCGTGTGTAAGAGCGAATTAGCGACTTCGATTAAACGTCTCCTCGCAGTCTTTCTTTTGCGCTCGAAAGTGGCTCCCTTCGGCACAAAATCGTTCTCAAAACCGTTTGGCAGCACTACATTGACGGGCTTGTCGAGCAGTTCCACACACTCGCGTGCCGTGATCTCGCTCACCGTCGTAAAACAGTCGGCGTGGTGGGCGGTTTGCTTCTCAATCGAGTGCTTCGACTGCATATTCAACTCCTCGGCCATCTGGTCGCCGTTGTAGGCAAAAAGATAGTCGTAAAGCGGTTTGTTGTTGCCTGCGATGCTCCGCCCAATGCTCGTGGCGTGGGTGGTGAAAATCGTGGCTATTTGCGGCAGATGGTGGTTGATATACAGCAGTCCAAGGCCGGTCATCCATTCGTTGGCGTGGTA
>Ga0256404_1000296_pt1 | contig 128921 bp, 110 predicted proteins | sample RumenRJG_01DNA_FD_185990 | JGI IMG/M metagenome (GOLD analysis project Ga0256404, IMG submission 185990) | Bovine rumen microbial communities from Lethbridge, Alberta, Canada - RJG_01 | ecosystem: Host-associated > Mammals > Digestive system > Stomach > Rumen | place: Canada: Alberta... | reverse complement strand
CTTTGTATCCATACCGTATAAGACACTTACGGACATGATCACATACAAAGCACGACTTGAAGGCATAGAGGTAAAAACCGTACGCGAGAGTTACACAAGCGGCACGAGTTATCTTGATGGAGAAAAGCCTGACAGAGCTCACTATGACAAGGCACGAAGAGTAGAACGCGGTCTATTCAAGAGCAACAGCGGGATCTTCATTAACGCAGACGTAAATGCTGCATATCAGATGATGAAACTAGGTGACACAAGAGCAATTCCCATTAAGACAGGAGAACAGATAATCAAGATAAAAGTAGCCTGAATTAGATCAGGTAGAGGCATCAGGCTAGTGCCATTAAAGAGCCGATATGATACTATTCATTTCGGAAATTTCAAAATATCAGTCACAAGCTGGTAAATAGCCAAGAGTTGCGATAAACCTCATAAAGTCTTCTTCGTTCTTATACACGCCGGCGCATTCGAGGATGCTTGCAAATGTCTTGCCGATCTCGATCTGAAGTGCTTCGCGGATCTTGTCTCCGGTGGATAGATCGTAGTTTCCTTTCCATTCATCAACCCAGTCAGCGTGCTTGGCGATCTCTTCTGATGAGCGGATATCCGTGCAGTTTAAGATTGCATCTTCAAGAAGGTTCATTTCCTTCTTAAGCCTTGCAGGGAGCACGGCAAGGCCCATAACTTCGATAAGACCGATGTTCTCTTTCTTTATGTGATGGTATTCGGCATGCGGATGGTATACGCCCATCGGGTGCTCATCTGTCGTGATGTTATTGCGCAGAACGAGATCAAGCTCAAGCTTTCCTTCGCTGTTTTTACGTGCGATAGGCGTTATTGCATTGTGTGGAACACCGTCTGTCTCAGCGAAAATAAAAGCCGCTTCATCAGTATAGGTTCTCCACTTGTTCAAGATCTTCTCAGCGCAGTCTGTGATGCGGGTGATATCGTTTCCCTGAAGCCTTATTACAGACATGGGCCAGTTGATTATGCCCGCTGTCAGATCTTCATATCCGGGTATCGTGAATGTCTTCCTGTAGGCTGCTCTGGCCATAGGGAAAGTATAGGCGCCGCCCTGGAAATGGTCGTGGCTCAATATGGAACCGCCGACGATCGGAAGATCTGCGTTGGAACCTGCGGTGTAGTGCGGAAACATCTCTACAAAGCTCAGGAGCTTCTTGAATGTCGAACGGTTGATCACCATCGGAATATGTTTCTTGTTCAGGATGATGCAGTGCTCGTTGTAGTAGACGTAAGGTGAATACTGGAGATAATAGTCTTCACCGTCGAGCGTTAAAGGGATTATCCTGTGGTTCTGTCTTGCAGGATGAGTGAGAGTGCCGCTGTAGCCCTCGTTCTCAGCGCAGAGAAGGCACTTCGGATATGATGTGCTCTTGGCTTTACCTGCCGCTGCGATGTCTCTTGGATCCTTTTCGGGCTTGCTTAAGTTGATCGTGATGTCGATATCGCCGAACTTAGTCGGTGCGACCCATTTAACGTCTTTGGCGATGCGGTCTGTTCTTATATAATTCGTCGCTTTTGAGAATCCATAGTACCAGCTTGTTGCTGCTTCAGGAGACTTTTCGAACAGGCTGTTGAACTTATTGATAACCACAGAAGGCGGAGGTGTCAGCACGCCCATGATCTTTGTGTCGAAAAGATCTTTTCCGGCTGTCGTATCACTCTTCATGATGCCGTGCTCAAAAGCCCACGCCATCATGTCTTCAAGGATCAGGTGCAGATCTCTTGAAGCAGGAGTGCTGTCCGGAATGATGTATTCATCAAGGCCAAACAGTTCGAGCAGACGGTTTGTAGCATAAGAGCGGTCAAGTTCATCTATGAGACCATTGGCAATCGCATAGTTTACAAGTTCTGTTATGTAAGTGTTGATCATGTTCTGCTCCTCCTGTCAGATTACCCTGATACCGCCGTATTTACGGATGGCAAGTATCTCGCATGAACCTTTGCCGAAGATCCTGTCCATGTATTCCTGATAGCGGGATGCGTTTTCTTTCTTTACAAAGGCCTGTATGGTCCCTGCAAAGCCGCCACCGTGTACTCTTGATGCCTCATCAGGACCAAGCACTGTATCGCTTACCGAGAGCGCTATAGAGACATTCTGCGTGGTAACATCCTTATTGGTATAAACATTCTGAAGATATTTAAATGAAGAATCACCAGACTGTTTGACGAGCTTTAAGAAGCCTTCAAGGTCATTATCTTTTAATGCCTTTGCTTCGTCTCCTGCACGGCGTGTCTCATTTACAAAGTGAATTGCACGAAGAACGGCTCTGTCACCGGCCTTACCTCTTAACATGGATATGTTATCCATGATGTCTTCGAAAGATACAGGGCGGAGGACATCGTGACCTAAAAGCTCAGCAATCTTTTTCATCTCGAGCGGTACTGCTGCATACTCGTCTGTTAAGTCAGCATGCGATCCTTTGGTATCAGTGATGCAAAGGACATAACCGGTACCGGAAAAATCAAAACCGACTTTATCTACAACAGGTCTTTCCGGATCGGCAAAATCTATATGGACCAGGTTGCCGACTGAGCACGCCATCTGATCCATAAGTCCGCAGGGTTTTCCGAAATATACATTCTCAGCGTACTGTCCTGTCTTTGCGATCTCTACAGGATCAATGCTCATGTTATTGAACATGCCGGAAACCATGGTGCCGATCAGTGTCTCAAAGGCTGCAGAAGAAGAAAGACCTGCACCTATGAGAACATCGCTGGTGATATATGCGTCAAATCCGCCAAGGGAATAGCCCGCTTTCTTAAGACCTGCAAGTACTCCTCTGATAAGGGCAGGTGTAGTGCCTTTCTCATTTTCTCGAAGTGACAGGTCATCAATACCGATAACGGTATTTCCAAATCCCTCTGCAAAAATGTTTACGGTATTATCTTCTCTTAATGCAGTAACCGCTATGGCATCCTTATTGATGGAAGCTGCGAGAACTTCTCCGTGCTGATGATCGGTGTGGTTGCCGCCGACTTCGGTCCTGCCGGGAGCACTGAAAATAGAAGAAGGTTCTTTGCCGTTAAAGTATTCTTTGAACTTTCCGATGGCATTTTTATATCTGTTCTCCTGAACAGAAGATGCCTCATCAGTTACGTATATATCTTTAAAATCTATATCTGATATCAAGAACATAGCAAACCTCCTTCAAGGCTTTATAGCCTGATTATAATTTGACTTTCCAAAACAGTCTTTAGGTAAGATGCACAAGTTGTGGAAACTAAATTTGTAAAATCAGTTTCCGAGATCAAAGCCCCATTTTCTGCACTTCCTGATATCATTTAGGTGGAAACTGCAATTATTATACCTAGTTTCCAAAGGAGATCTTAACAATATGCTTACAGAGATTAGAGAGAAGATCTTAAAAGGAACCATTCAGGTTTTCAACAAAAAGGGATTAAAGCTTACCATGGACGATGTTGCCGATGAGCTTAAGATCTCCAAGAAGACTATCTACAAGGAGTTCTCGAGTAAGGATGAGATCTTTGAGACGATGGTAGATTATGTTTTCGACAATATAAAGGTAAGAGAAAAAGAGATACTTGATTCCAAAGAATATTCGACGCTCGAGAAGATCAGACTTTTCCTCTCGGCAATGCCGGAGAGTTACAGGAACATAAATTTCCAGGAACTACATCCTCTGAAGGAGAAGTACCCGAAGGTCTATAAGAAACTGCAGAAGAGAATGGAGACCGGATGGGAACCGACATTTATGCTCTTAGAGCAGGGCAAGAAGGAAGGCCTCATAAGAGAAGACGCCGACCTCAAGATATTCAAGATCATGATGGAAGCATCGCTCGAGAGATTTTTCGAGAAAGACGTAATGAAGGGAAGCGGCAGGAAATATAACGACTATCTCAATGAGATAGTGGACATCCTCTTAAACGGGATCACGAGATAAAGGAGCAGATCATGGATAAGTCAAAAGTCATTTTCAATAACGTCCAGCCCGGCTCTGTTTACAGAAAGGCCGTTAACTCCAAGAAGAAATATCAGAAGAAGTTCGGTGATGACTCCTCTAAGAATTATTCTGCCAGAGTGGTAGATAACGAATATATCGGAGATATCTTGGGTGTTAAGAATATCGTAGTAGGTGACAGCTCTGAAGGATTTTGTTCAGGCTTTGATCCCGACAAGGGAATAATCGTCGGCAATATCAGGATGGGCTTTGGCCATTACAGGATCTCTATGGCGATCGCATCCGCTGCAAATTCAATGGGATATGTTCCTTACTGGATGGATCTGAATTCATATAAGGAGACTACATGCACCAAGGTCATCTCAGCGCAGAACGATCTTTATTCATTAGGCTCGAGGATCTCACAGAAGTCCAGGCTCTTCAATAAGATCGTTTGGGAACCGATGAATTACGAAGGCTTCAGAAAGCTCTCATATAATGCTGCTGACCAGAAGAACGCGGAACTCATGGCTCCTGTATATGAGAATGTTCCGAAGATCATTCCCGTCGTTGCTACACACGTGTGGCCTGCACAGGCAGCTATCCATGCCGGAATGAGATATGTCGTAAATGCTATTCCTGATAACTGGCCGATGGCTCTTCACTTTGCTGAGGGAAGCATTCATACAGTGCAGACACATTATGCTTATCAGGGCTACAGGATCTGCAACGGAATGGACGGTAATAAGGTCTTAAATCCGATGCCTGAAGACAGCCTTAAGTACACCGGACATTATATTGATCATGAACTTGTATCCAATATCGAGAAGGACTGTGCACGCCGTATCGCGCGAAAAGAAGCAGGCAAGCCTATGAGATTCCTTCTTACGATCGGTGGCGCAGGTGCACAGAAAGAGATCTTCGCCGCGATAATAAATGAACTGATGAACGACATCAAAAACAAGAAAGCAGCTATCTATGTAAACATCGGCGATTACCAGAATGTATGGGAAGACTTAAAGAAGATGGTACCCGGGATCGAAGGGATCGCTAAGACTCATTTCAACGACTGGAATGACACGAGAAAGTTCTGCGAAGATGCGATAGACGGTGATGTCGAAGGAATACATCTTTTCTGCCATAAGAATATCTTCGAAGCAGTATATGCGACAAATCTTCTTATGAGATCCTGCGATGTGCTCGTAACAAAGCCTTCGGAGCTTTCATTCTATCCGGTTCCGAAGCTCTTCATAAAAAGGATCGGCGGACATGAACAGTGGGGTGCGATCCACTCGGCAGAGATCGGTGACGGCACGTTGGAGTGCAGGGACATACCGCACACACTGCAGATGATAAGGCTATTTATTGACGACAACTGCACATTAAAAGATATGTGCGACAACATAGTAAGAAACAAATCCCTTGGGATCTATGACGGAGCTTATGAAGTCGTAAAGATCGCGATGGGAATGAAGAAATAAGAAAGGAGACAGAAGCAAATGGAGACTAAGAAAGGTTTAACCGGAAAAGAGAAATTCGCATACGGCATCGGTGCCGTTGGTAAAGACATGGTCTACATGCTCTCGGCTTCTTATGTCCTTTATTATTTCCAGGACATCATGAAGACGAGCGCGATCGCTATGGGTATCATACTTCTCATAGCAAGAGTTTTCGATGCGTTCAACGATCCGATCATGGGTGTTATCGTTGCCAAGACAAAGACCAAGTGGGGCAAGTTCCGTCCCTGGCTCATGATCGGTACGATCACGAATGCCGCTGTCCTGATCCTGATGTTCGCAGCTCCGCCGTCACTTGACGGTAAGGGCCTCATCGCTTATGCGGCTGTAACTTATATCCTCTGGGGCGTTACTTATACCATGATGGATATTCCTTACTGGTCAATGATCCCTGCATTTACAGAAGGCGGTAAGGAGAGAGAAGGTCTTTCCGCACTTGCTAGGTCATGCGCTGGTGTTGGTTCAGCTATCGTTACCATAATCACAGTCATGGCAGTTACTGCAATGGGTTCTGCCCTTACAGCAAAGAGCACGACTAATGTTACCAAGACAGTTACATCCGCTGACACTGCTATCCATACATTCGTCATAGAGCAGGATGCTGACGGCAATCCGACAGCAAATGTCATTGAATATGCAGCAGATAAGACTGATGTTGCAGTCACTCTCGTAGGTTCAGAGAAAGCGTTTGAAGATATCTACACATTTAACAGCGACAATACAAAATACGAGTTTACGGTCAACGGCATAACAGCTGATTCTTCAAAGGTCGAGTTCGTTATGGATTCCGGATCTGCAAAAGAGGCAGGCCTCGTATTCTATGTCGATTCCAAAGCATACCAGGCAATAAGTGCTACTGATTCCATCAAGGCTGATCTTAAGATGAATTCCACTCTGGAAGTAGAGAGAGTCGGCTTCAAATACTTCTCTATCATTATCGGAGTCCTTTTCATCGTGTTCATCGGAATCACATGCATCTGCATCAAGGAGAAGTCTTCCGTAGATATGCAGACGGCATCCGTTAAGCAGATGTTCAAGGCTCTCCTCGGAAACGATCAGGCTATGACAGTAGTTCTTACGATCGTACTTTTCAACACAGCCACATATATTACATCGAACCTATTGATCTACTTCTTCAAGTACGATCTCGCAGGCTCCAACTGGCAGGGTAACTACACACTGTTCAATACATTTGCAGGCGCCATGCAGATCCTTGCGATGATGATCCTTTTCCCTCTCCTTCGAAAAGTATTCAACACGATCAAGATCTTCTATGTGGGAGTGTTCTCTGCAATCGGCGGATATCTTATCCTTCTTGCAATGTCACTTCTCGGAACCAAGAGCGTATATCCTTTCTTCGTTCCCGGATTCTTCATTATGGGCGCCGTAGGCATACTTAACGTAATCTGCACGATCTTCCTCGCTAACACATGTGATTACGGTGAGATCAAGAACGGAAGAAGAGACGAGTCTGTTATCTTCTCCATGCAGACATTCGTGGTTAAGCTTGCATCCGGTATTGCAGCACTTGTCGCATCAATTACGCTTACCGTATTTAACATCCAGCAGCAGAGTGATGTTCAGATGGAACTTTCCGTTCTCATGGACAAAGTCGCAGCTATTAAGAACAACGTAGTCGAGACGATCGATACAAGTGCTGTATTCGGTCTTAGAATGGTAATGACACTTGCACCGATATTTGTCCTTGTGATCGCATTGCTTATATTCAAAGCAAAGTATATCCTGACAGATAAGAAGCTTGAGGAGATTTCAAAAGAACTTAAATCAAGGAGCTGATTACCATGATCACAGTAAAAGGCGACAAGAACCCGCTTTATATCCTTGAGACCTCTCATACATCATATGTGATGAAGGTAACGGATTCAGGGCACATAGAGCATCTGTATTACGGCAGGAAGATACATCTGGATGATGAGGACGGCCTTTCCGAGCAGCATGAGTTTGCACCGGGAACATCAGTCGTATATTCCAAAGAGCATAGCAATTTCTCTTTGGAAGACATGCGCCTTGAGATGAGTTCTTACGGTAAGGGTGATGTAAGAGAAGCATTTCTTGAGATCGTTAATCCCGACGGCAGCATGACTTCGGATTTTCTTTTCGAGAAGTATTCCGAGAGCAAGGGAAGAGACGGGGGCACGGAAGGCCTTCCCACATCCTATGGCGAGGAAGCAGAGGTGCTTACGCTGACTCTTGCCGATAAAGCTAATTCTTTAAAGCTTGAACTTATCTACTGTGTCTATCCTGATACTGATGTCATCACCAGGACCGCACGTCTTATCAACGAAGGCGAAGGTGATGTCAAGATCAGAAAGCTCATGAGCACACAGTTAGATCTTGATCCTGATAATTATGTATTCACCACATTTACCGGCGCGTGGGCGCGGGAGATGAAGAGGACTGATATGTCCGTATCATCAGCACGTCTGGTTAGCTCTTCCTATACCGGAAACTCATCGAACCGTGCCAATCCTTTTGTCATGATCTCGAGAAGAGGTGCGACGGAAGACTATGGCGATGTTTACGGATTCAATCTCGTATACAGCGGCAATCACTATGAGTCTGTAGAGAAGAGCCCTTACGGCAAAGTGAGATTCTTATCGGGCATCAATCCGACAGGCTTTGAATGGAAACTATCGAAAGGAGAGTCCTTCCTGACCCCGGAAGCGGTCATGACATATTCCTCAATGGGATATAACGGAATGAGCGGGCAGATGCACGGCTTCGTGTCTAAGCATATCCTGCGCGGTCCATGGAAGGACAGACTTCGGCCAGTTCTCTTAAATTCCTGGGAAGCATCCTACTTCAAGATAAGTGAAGGAAAGCTCATGCGCCTCGCGCGAAAAGCGAAGCAGGCCGGCATAGAACTCTTTGTAATGGACGACGGCTGGTTCGGCTGCCGCAATGACGATACGACTTCATTAGGAGACTGGTACCCGAATAAGAAGAAACTCCCGCACGGAGTAAAAGGGATCTGCGACAAAGTCAGATCATTAGGACTTGACTTCGGCATCTGGGTGGAGCCGGAGATGATCTCGCGTGACAGTGATCTCTACCGTGAACATCCCGAATGGGCGATGGAGATACCTGGAAGAGATCATTCTGAGGGAAGGAACCAGATGGTGTTAGACCTTGCATCTGAGGATGTGCAGGACTACGTGATAAAGGCGATGGAAGATATCTTTTCATCTGCTGATATCTCTTATGTCAAATGGGACATGAACAGGAACTTCTCGGATATCTTCTCGAAGTCTCTTCCATCTGACCGCCAGGGTGAGACCGCGCACAGATATATACTTGGCCTTTACCGCGTTATGAGAGAGCTTACAAAGAAGTTTCCGGAGATACTTTTCGAAGGGTGCGCTTCAGGCGGCAATAGGTTCGATCTTGGTATCTTAAGTTTCTTCCCGCAAATCTGGGCAAGTGACGATACGGACGCACTCTGCAGATCGGAGATCCAGAATGGTTATTCGTACGGTTATCCGATGTCGGCAGTGACTGCGCACGTCTCCGATTGTCCTAATCACCAGACATTAAGAAGGACACCGATTGAAACGAGATTTAACGTTGCGTCGTTCGGCGTGCTCGGTTATGAATGCAATCTCAATGATATGAGCAAAGCTGATTTTGAAGCTGTAAAAGCGCAGATCGCGATGTATAAGAAATGGCGTGAAGTAATGCAGTTCGGAAGATTCTACCGTGTAAAGTCTATGAACGATTCCGGAACTTGTGACGGCGATGAACTTGGTGCGCCGGGAGTAAGCGCGCTGGAACCTCTGGCAGGAAATGAGATCTCATGGACTGTTGTATCACCTGATAAGTCCAAAGCGGTTTCCATGACCATGCAGATGCTGACTCATCCGAATGCACAGTGGTGCGTATTAAAGCTCAAAGGTCTTGATGAAGAGAGTAAGTATCACATGGAGGGCAGGGAGATCTCTTTTGATGTAAGGGATTTCGGAGGACTCATCAATTACATTGCACCTTTCCACGTTAAGCAGGACGGGTTCATCCATAAGACCGTAGCGAAGTTCTATAAGATGAAGGCTGAGAAAGAGACACACGATATGTATGGCGATGCCATGATGTATGCGGGTGTCCATTTAAGGAGCGCTTTTGCTTCAGGCGGATATAATGAGAATATGAGATACTATCCGGACTTCGGTTCGAGGATATATACCATTGAAAAGATCGGATGACATTTTCGGAGCGTGACCATATGAGGATCGATTTTAATAACGGCTGGCTTTGGGCCAAAGAGTTTGATGAAGAGATGGTTAAGCCTTCTTATGAAGAAGGCAACATGGAGAACGTGAGGATCCCTCACACCGTTAAGGTCACGCCTCTTAATTATTTCGATGCTCATGAATACCAGATGGTATCGTGCTACAGAAAAACTGTTAACGCTCCAGAAGAATGGAAGGGTAAGAAAGTATTCATCACTTTCGATGCCGTTGCACATGAAGCGGAAGTGTTCATTAACGGCGTTTCTGTTATCAGGCACTCATGCGGATATACCGCATTTACTGCAGATCTTACAGATCACATTATCTTTGGCGGTGAAAATGTGATCGCTGTAAAGTGCGACAGCCGTGAATCCTTGAATGTTCCGCCGTTCGGATTTGTCATAGATTACATGACCTACGGAGGCATCTACAGAGAAGTCCGTCTCGAAGTAAAAGAGAAGGATTACATAAAGGATGTTTTCGTAAGTGCAGGAGCTGACAGGAAGGTCAGGATAAAGACAGATGTCGAAGGCGAAGGAGAACTTACCGCTAAGATCATAAGCTGCGGTTCCGGAGATGTCGTTTTCGAAGGCGCATGCGGAAAAGATGCGGAGATAACAGTCGCTGATGCTAAGCTCTGGACACTTTCAGATCCTACGCTTTATGAGCTTGTCATGACACTTAAAAATGGTGATGCTGAAGATGATTTCAAGACGAGATTCGGATTCAGGGATGCCGTGTTCAAGACAGACGGATTCTACCTTAATGGTGAGAAGATAAAGCTCAGAGGATTGAACCGTCACCAGTCATGGCCATATGCAGGCTATGCGATGCCCAAGTCAATGCAGAGGATGGATGCAGATATATTGAAGAAAGAGTTAGGACTTAATGCTGTCAGGACTTCACACTATCCGCAGTCACATCATTTTATTGACAGATGTGACGAACTTGGACTTCTCGTTTTTACCGAGATACCCGGCTGGCAGAATATCGGTGATGATGAATGGAAAGAACAGGCAGTTATCAACACGCGCGAGATGGTATCGCAGTACAGGAACCATCCGTCGATAATACTGTGGGGCGTAAGGATCAACGAATCTGTTGACTGCGATGAGCTTTATGCCCGCACAAATAAAGAAGCTCACGATCTTGATCCGACGAGACAGACATCAGGTGTCAGATATCTTAAGAAGAGTTCTCTTCTGGAAGATGTTTATGCGTTTAACGACTTCAGCCACAACGGAAAGAATCAGGGATGCGAGCAGAAGAAAAACGTTACATCTGATATGGACAAGCCTTACTTCATCAGTGAGTATAACGGCCACATGTATCCGACCAAAGCTTTCGATGATGAACTGCACAGACAGGAACATGCGTTAAGGCATTGCAATGTGCTCGACAGCGTTATGGCAAATGAAGATATCTTAGGTTCATTCGGATGGTGCATGTTCGATTACAACACTCATAAGGATTTCGGTTCCGGTGACAGAGTCTGCTATCACGGTGTGACGGATATGTTCAGGAACAGAAAACTCGCGGCATTTGCTTATGCGAGCCAGAACCCTGATATCGAGCCGGTGCTTGAGATAAGCTCTTCGATGGATATCGGTGAACATCCCGCGGGCAACAGGGGAGAGATCTATATCTTCACGAACCTGGACAGCGTGAAGATGTATAAAAACGATATCTTCATCAAGGAATATTCGAGGAAAGATTCTTCGTACAAGAACATGAAATATCCGCCGATCCTCATCGACGATTTTATCGGTGACCAGATGAAGGAAGGCGAAGGTTTCTCGGAAAGGCAGAATAAGATCGTAAAGGACGCTTTGAACTTTTCTGCCATTTACGGAATGGAGAATATGCCTGCAAAGATGAAGCTCACTATGGTCGAAGCCATGACGAGATTCAAGATGAAGTTCGACGATGCATATATGCTTTTCGGCAAATATATCGGCAACTGGGGCGGTGAAGCGACCAGGTTCAGATTCGACGGAATAAAAGACGGCAAGGTCGTAAAGACCGTCATCAAATGTGCGATGACAAAACTTGTCTTAAACCTTGATGTATCTTCTAATGAACTTAACGAAGGTGCGACTTACGATGTCGCAGCAGTAAGGATCAAAGTTACTGATGAATACGGCAATGTGATGCCTTTCTATAACAGACAGGCTTCGCTTGAAGTTACGGGAGATGTCGATATAATCGGACCTTCATCTGCTGATATCAACGGCGGCATGGGCGGCATCTATGTAAAGAGCACAGGTAAGAAAGGAAAGGGATCTGTTAAGATCACTCTGCCTGATAACGGCATATCTTCAACTGTGGATTTTGTTATCTCTTAAGTTGGTTTAATATATTAGCAGTTTGATTCTTAAAGGGGATTTACTGCGTTGGATAACAAGATCACATCATGTGCCGGTGAAGGAACAGCTGTTAAGACTGAAAAGTATCTTAAGCTGATAGATGACACTATCTCACGCGGAAGATATAAGGCTGACTGGAAGTCTTTATCTGCGCACAAGACACCTTCGTGGTATTACGAAGCAAAGCTCGGCATCTTCATTCACTGGGGAATATACAGCGTTCCTGCATATGCATGCGAATGGTATCCGAGATGGATGTATAATCCCGGTTCAAGAGAGTATGAATTCCACAAGAAGAATTTCGGTGATCCGAAAGACTTCGGATATAAGGATTTCATCCCGATGTTCAAGGGCGAGAAGTTCAATGCTGCTGAGTGGGTGGATCTTTTCGAGCGCGCAGGGGCAAAGTATGTAATGCCGGTCCTGGAACATCACGACGGCTTCGCGATGTACGATACTGAATTCAACCGCTGGAATGCAGCTTCCATGGGCCCGTGCAGAGATGTCGCAGGGGAGATAAGGGAAGCGTGTGAGAATAGAGGCCTTGCTTTCTGCGGATCATCACACAGGGCAGAGCACTACTTCTTCATGAATATGGGAAGAACAATAGACTGTGATGTCAACGACGATGAGTACCGCGATTTCTATGGCCCTGCATATCTTTGTCCGGAACTTTCTGACACAGCAGTATTCCATACATTGGAAGATGTGTTCTCGCCGGCAAGGCCATCTGAAGAGTGGCTTACTGACTGGCTTGTAAGAACATGCGAACTGATAGACAGGTGCAGGCCGAAGATCCTGTATTTCGATACATGGATACAGAACGAAGCGTTCAAGCCATATCTTAAGAAAGTGTGCGCATACTACTATAACCGCGCTGAAGAATGGGGCGAGGAAGTAACTATAAACTATAAGCATAATGCTATCCCTCAGGGCGTTGCTACATTCGACGTGGAGCGCGGCGCGCTGACAGGAATATCACCTGTACCGTGGCAGACTGATACGGCGATAGGAAGGCTCTCATGGGGCTATATAAAGGACAATGAATTCAAGCCTGCAAGACAGATAATATGTGATCTTATAGATATCGTGAGCAAGAACGGAATGCTCCTTATAAATGTCGGACCAATGCCTGACGGCACGATAACGCCTGAAGAGACGGCTGTACTGGAAGAACTCGGCGAATGGATGAGGATAAACGGTGAGGGCATTTACGGCACAACGCCCTGGCAGGTATTCGGCGAAGGCGAAGTGAATAATGCTGAAGGATCGTTCCAGGATAACGATGAGAAAGCCTTTACATCTGAAGACTACAGATTCACATATAAGGACGGGTTCATCTACGCATTCTGCATGAGACCTGATTCAGACACTTTCCTTATCAAGTCATTAAGGATAAAAGGTGAGCGTGATATCGTTACTGGAAAAGTCGAAGTCCTTGGCGATAACAGGATATTATCTTGCACGCGCGATGCAGAGGGCATGAAGATCGTTCTTGATAAGGCGCAGCATTCAGGCAAGCCGGTCTGTTTCAAGATCGAGACCGCTTGAACGCAAGGAGATATAACAGGCCCTGTCGAAGTGCTCGGTCCTTCTATGGCTGATATCAACGGCGGCATGGGCGGTGTCTATGTAAGGAGCATCGGGCTGGAAGGAAAGGCTGCTGTTTAAGATAAGTCTTTCTGACCAGGGGCTTTCTTCAGAGGTCGGGTTTGATATAAGGCTCGGAGTTTGACTTTGCGGGCGGCCTCCTTTCTTACCTAAAACCTCTAAATCAGATACGAAAAAAGTATTTGCTTCCTGAGCACTTGTCTGACCACCGGATTTTATTAGTAAAATTGCATTAGTCAGGCTCAGATTAATGTCCTTATTTTGGGCAAACGCGTCCTCGTGTCTGTAAAAATCGATGTTGTCTGAGTGATATAATTTCATTCGTACAGGAATTTTTGACGCGAAAGGGATACGGGCAAGATCATGAAGATCGATCCTACAGTTAAGAAAGAGACGCTGTTTGTCGGCGCGGTTACTCTTGTCTTAAGCATGCTGATGCAGTCAGTATTTCTTATCATCGGCAGATGGGATCTTAGCGTGCTTTTCGGAAATCTCTTAGGCGGGGTAATCGGCGTCCTCAATTTCTTTTTCCTGGGCCTCAGCGTACAAAAGGCGGTATCTTCCGGTGAAAAGAAGTCCAAGGAGATCATGAAGGCATCCCATGCCATAAGATTTGCCCTGATCATTGTCCTTTTGGCAATATCCCTTATATTCCAGAGCGTGTTTAATGTTATTGCCACTATCATATCCCTGCTCTTTGCGACATTTGGAGTTTATCTCCGTGCGGTTTTCAACAAGGATAAGAAAAAGCAGGCTAAGAGCGGTGAAGTTGTAACTGATGAGAATACTGAAACAGCAGGAGGGGATGAAGAATGAGCATCATTTTCCTTTTGCTGTCTGTCTTATCTTTTGCAGCTGCGATAGTTATCAAGATATTGTTCGTTCCTGCATCGGAGGGCATCGACATTACTGGTGCACACGTATTCTTTACGGTAAAGCTTCCAATCCAGGACCTTCCCATAACCGAATCGCAGGTCAATTCATGGTGCGTAATGCTGGGAATCCTGTTCCTGTGCCTTTTCCTTACATCAGGTCTTAAGACACGCAATGTTTCAGTAAGGCAGCTTTTGGCCGAATGGATCGTTGAGAAGACCACGAACCTTGTAAAGACCAACATGGGCGAATTCTTTGAAGGTTTTGCTCCTTTTGTTGCGGCTGTTCTGGGATTGTCAGCTTTTTCGAGCCTGTCATCCCTGATCGGTCTTTTCCCGCCGACGTCTGACATCAATATAACTGCCGGATGGGCTATCCTGGTATTCTTCCTTATCACTTACTACAAGATGAAGGCGGGTCCCTGGATCTATCTTAAGAGCTTCGGCCAGCCTGTCCCGCTCCTTGCACCGCTTAACATCATCAGCGAATTTGCAACTCCTGTGTCGATGGCATTCCGTCACTACGGAAACGTGTTGTCAGGTTCGATCATATCGCTTCTGGTGGCTGTCGGCCTTTCAGGTCTTTCAAAAACGATCTTCTCATTTCTTCCTGGAGCGCTTGCGGATTTCCCGTATCTGAGGATCGGTATCCCTGCTGTGCTGTCACTTTATTTCGACCTTTTCAGCGGCGGACTTCAGGCATTTATCTTTGCGATGCTGACGATGTTATATATTTCAGGAGGTTTCCCTGCCGAAGAATATGCGGCGAGGAAAAAGAAGCGTGAAGAACGCAAAGCGGCACGTGCTGCTGTTATGAATGCTAACAATCGTGAAAGCGCATAAACAGAAGAACTTATCTATAAACATATAGGAGGCTAGAACATGTTAGAACTTGCTATCGGAATCATTCTTGGCGGATGCGCACTCGGTGCGGGATGCGCCATGATCGCAGGTATCGGTCCTGGTATCGGTGAAGGTCATGCTGTAGCTAAGGCATGCGAAGCGATCGGACGCCAGCCTGAATGCAAAGGCGATGTTACCACAACAATGCTTATGGGATGCGCCGTTGCTGAGACAACAGGTCTTTATGCGCTGGTTATTGCGATCCTTCTGATCTTCGTTGCACCGGGAAGATTCGTTGATATTTTGATGAAGGCTGTCGGCAACTGATAACGGAGCCAAAGCAAGATGCAGAATCTGGATATTATTTCGATAAATATCTGGCAGGTAGTGATATCACTGGCAAACCTGGTGATCCTGTTCCTGATCTTAAAAAAGTTCCTCTTTGAGCCTGTGAAGAAGATCAAGGCGCAAAGGGAAAACGAGATCGAGACACAGTACAAGAAGGCCGAGAAAGCCCGTAAAGAGGCAGATGATCTCAAGGCCGGCTGGGAAGACAAGATCACTACTGCAGATCAGAAAGCTGATGAGATCATCAGTGAGGCAGTCGAGCGTGCGAACGAGCGTAATGAGATCATGCTCTACGAATCGCGCGAAAAGGCTGACCAGATCATCAGAAAAGCCAAGGCGGACATCGAACGTGACAGACGTGAAGCCAGAGAGACCATCAAGAAGGAAATCGTTGATGTTTCCCAGGTTATCTCCGAGCAGATCATCGGCCGCGAGATCAATATGGATGATCATAGGGATCTTATCGATGACGCTATCGACAAATTAGGTGAGACGAAATGAACACTACCGGAAGAGAATATGCTCTGGCGCTTTTTGAGACGGCATACGAGTCGGGCAATATCGACGACATCCGTAACAATATAAGGAGTCTGAAAAGGCTCTTTAAAGAGATGCCTGACTATATTGAATTCCTGTCGAATCCCGGAATCCCCAAAAGCGAGCGCATGGATGCACTCCGCGAAGCTTTTGAAGGAAAGGTGGATGACGTTCTTTATTCTTTCCTGGCAGTAATGACCGAGCGCGCTGACATGGGGTCTTTTTTCGACGCCTACAAAGAGTTCGAGCATATGTATGAAGACTTTAAAAAGTTCACTTATGCGGAGATCACAAGCGCAGTAGAGCTTACTGACGAAGAGAAGGCAAAGATAGTAGCCAAGCTCGAAAAGATAACGGGCAAGACAGTAAGGCCCAGATATAAGATTAATCCTGCTCTGATGGGCGGAGTAACTGTAACGGCAAACGGAATGTTCTTTGACGGAAGTGTCAGAAAGAACCTGAAAAACTTAGAGAAAGAGATATCGTAATTATGGTCAGCAAACCTGAAGAAATCAGTAATATTCTCAAGGAACAGATTAGAAACTATAAGAGCCGTGTTGATATGGGTGAAGTCGGTACGGTGGTTCTTGTCGGAGACGGAATCGCTTCCGTATACGGCCTTAGGAACTGCGTATCTACAGAGCTTTTAGAGTTTGAGGACGGCTCGGCAGGACTTGCTTTAAATCTTGAGAACGATACTGTATCTGTCGCTATTCTGACAGATAAGAATGACATAAGGGAAGGCACCAAGGTAAAGCGTACAGGTACAGTTCTTTCCATACCTGTCGGAGAGAGCTATCTGGGACGTGTCGTAAATCCTTTGGGAGAGCCTATTGACGGTAAGGGACCGATCTTTGCAGAAGCAAAAAGACCTGTTGAAGCTGAGGCTCCCGGAATCATCGAGAGACAGAGCGTATCCGTACCTTTGCAGACAGGAATCAAAGCTATCGACAGCATGATCCCGATCGGAAGAGGTCAGCGTGAGCTCATCATCGGCGACCGTCAGACAGGTAAGACCGAGATCGCGATAGATACAATCATCAACCAGAAAGACAAGGATGTTATCTGCATCTATGTTGCTATAGGACAGAAGGCAACTTCAGTCGTATCTTTAGTTTCTGACCTCGTAAGAGAAGGCGCTATGTCATATACGATCGTAGTATCGGCAACAGCTGCCGAGAGCGCACCTGTCCAGTACATTGCGCCTTATTCAGGATGCGCAATGGCAGAGTATTTCAGAGAAAAGGGCAAGGATGTCCTCATCATTTACGATGACCTGTCCAAGCATGCTGTAGCATACAGAGCCCTGTCACTTCTTATCAGGAGACCTCCGGGAAGAGAAGCTTATCCGGGTGACGTTTTCTATCTGCATTCAAGACTTCTTGAACGTGCAGCATGCGTATCTCCTGAGTTCGGAGGCGGTTCGATCACAGCGCTTCCTATCGTTGAGACACAGGCAGGCGACGTATCCGCATACATTCCGACGAACGTCATCTCGATCACTGACGGACAGATCTTCCTTGAGACCGAGATGTTCCACAACGGTATCATCCCGGCTATAAACCCGGGTATCTCAGTATCAAGAGTCGGCGGTTCGGCACAGGTAAAAGCCATGAAGAAAGTATCCGGCGAATTAAAGCTCCTTTATTCGCAGTACATGGAGCTTCAGGCTTTCGCGCAGTTCGGATCAGATCTCGATGCTGATACCAGAGCAAGACTCCATTTGGGAGAAAGAATCGTTGAAGTATTGAAGCAGGACCGTAACGCACCTGTTCCGGTCGGCGGACAGGTCGGCATTATCTATGCAGTTATCAACGGTTATCTCAATGAATATGAGATAAGTGAGATCAAGGGTTATCAGGAGAAACTCTATGAAAAGCTCGACCACGAGCACAAAGAGTGGATGCGCAGGATCGAAAAGGGCTTCTGGGATAAAGAAGATGAGGAAGAACTCAAAAAAGTTCTCGATAAGATGAAGAAGAAGTAATCATGGCTAAGGATATAAAGTCATTAAGGACAAGGATAAAGAGTTTTGACTCTACATTGCATCTTACAGGTGCGATGGGTCTTGTCGCATCTTCGAAGATCAAGCGCGCATGCGATTCAATGTATGCGAGCCGTGAGTTTTCTGACGGGATCTCGGAGATAACGATGGCTCTTGCTGCAAGTCCCGAATGCCGTAAAAGTCCATATTTCGGCCTCGTAAAGAAAGCTCCTGAAAATACAGAAGATGAGGCTGATGTTAAGGCTCAGGATGAGCCGTTGAAAACACGCCTTATCGTTATAGCAGGTGACAGAGGACTTTGCGGAGGCTATAACGCCAATGTTTTCAGGACCATTAGAACAATGGATGCTTATGAGATAAAGCCTATCGGAAAGAGGTCTTACGACAAATACCACCAGGCTGATCCTGAAGATGAGAATGAAGGATCAGAGGAAGATGGCTACCTGTCTTCAGAGCACTATTCTTATGAGGAAGCTTTAGAAGAGGCTAAAATCTGCTGTAAGGATTTCCTCGAAGGTAAGATCAACAGAGTTCTTGTTGTTTATAACAAGTATGTCTCGATAATGAGCCAGGAACCCCGTGTATTCCAGCTCCTTCCTCTCGTAAAAGAGGAAGGAACCAAAGAATTGGGCGGCATATTGGAACCTGCGCCCGATGTTCTTCTGGAAGAGCTTGTTCCCGAGTATTTTGCCTGCAAACTCTATGCTCTTGTAAAAGAGAGCTTTGCATGCGAAGTCGCAGCCAGAAGAATGGCCATGGACAGTGCGAAAAAGAATGCACAACAGATGATCGATAATCTGAAACTTGAATATAACCGCGCCCGCCAGAGCACGATCACTCAGGAGATAACCGAGATCGTGTCCGGTGCAGGAAAGTAGGAGGTTAAATATGGAGAAAAGAAATGCCGGAACTGTCGTCCAGGTAATGGGACCGGTAGTCGACGTCAGATTTGAGGAAGGACACCTTCCTCCGATAAACAATGCTCTTGAACTTAAGATAGGTTCAAAAAGACTTGTAGTCGAGGTCGCCCAGCACATCGGTGACAGCACGGCAAGATGCATTGCGATGTCTTCTACTGACGGCTTGGGCCGTGATGCCGAAGCTGTTGATACCGGAAAACCGATATCCGTACCTGTAGGAAGAGAGACTTTAGGAAGGATCTTCAATGTCCTCGGTGAGCCTACAGACCTTAAGCCTTTTCCGGAAGGTGTCGAGAGATGGGATATCCACAGACCGGCTCCGGAATATGCAACACTTTCTTCCAACAAGGAGATCCTTGAGACAGGTATCAAGGTAATCGATCTGCTCTGCCCTTACTCAAAGGGCGGTAAGATCGGTCTTTTCGGAGGCGCCGGCGTAGGCAAGACAGTCCTTATCATGGAGCTTATCAACAACGTCGCTAAAGAGCGCGGCGGCTTGTCCGTATTTACAGGTGTAGGTGAGAGAACGCGTGAAGGAAACGATCTCTATAACGAGATGAAGCAGTCCGGAGTTCTCGATAAGACAGCCTTGGTATACGGTCAGATGAACGAACCGCCGGGAGCAAGAATGCGTGTCGCTTTGTCCGGACTTACGATGGCAGAATATTTCCGTGACAGGGAAGGCCAGGACGTGCTCCTTTTCATCGACAACATCTTCAGATTCACACAAGCAGGATCTGAGGTATCGGCACTTCTCGGAAGAATGCCTTCAGCAGTAGGATATCAGCCTACGCTCGCAAACGAGATGGGTGCTCTGCAGGAGAGGATCACTTCTACAGTAAATGGTTCCATCACTTCGATCCAGGCTGTATACGTTCCTGCAGATGACCTTACTGACCCTGCTCCTGCTACGACTTTCGCGCATCTCGATGCAACTACGGTTCTGTCCAGAAGCATTGCATCGCAGGGTATCTATCCTGCTGTAGATCCTCTCGAATCCTCTAGCCGTATCCTGTTGCCTGAAGTAGTAGGACGCGAGCATTATGAGACTGCAAAAGAAGTACAGCGTATAATCCAGCGTTATACAGAACTTATGGATATCATCGCTATCATGGGCCTTGATGAGCTTTCTGACGAGGATAAGATCCTGGTTGAGCGTGCGCGTAAGATCCAGAGATTCTTGTCTCAGCCTTTCCACGTTTCCGAGAAGTTTACGGGAATCGAAGGTACATATGTACCGCTTTCAGAGACGATCAGGGGCTTTAGGGAGATCATCGAAGGCAAGCATGACGACTTGCCTGAATCGGCATTCCTCTATGTCGGAACCATCGATGAAGCAGTTGCAAAAGCTGCAGCAAAAAATAACTGATGACGGAGTAAGCAGCTTAAATGGAGAAATTCAGACTCAAGATACTGACTCCGGAAGGAACAGTCATGGACAAAGATGTAGCGGGCCTTTATCTGCGCGGAGCAGAAGGAGACCTCGCAGTCTTTGCCGGACATATTCCTTTTGTTACACCTGTTAAACCCGGAAAATGCACTGTTGTTTCATCGGACGATAACAGTGCTGACGGATTTGAAGATGTTGAAGGCATGATAAGCGAGGGTATGCTACGTGTAACTTCTGAAGAAGTCCTTCTTATGGTCAGGTCATGGGAGTAAAACGAGATGACTAACTTTACGAAAAAGGCTATAAAAGAAACATTTGTAGAACTTTTGGAAGAACATCCTCTTTCAGATATTACGATAAAGAATATTGTCGAAAAGTGCGGCATCAACCGTAATTCGTTCTATTATCATTATAACGATCTTCCTGACCTTATCGAAGAGATAGTAAAAGAAGATGCTGAAGGAATAATCAAAAAGTATCCGTCCGTAAAATCTATCGTAGATTGTTATGATGCGCTGATCGAGTTTGCTTCGCAGCATAAACGCGCGATCATGCATATATTTAAGTCTGTTAACAGAGAGATGTTCGAGAACTATCTTATGGAAGTCAGCGAGTATCTGATCCGGAGCTATATTGAAATGGCAGTTTCCGGTACAAATATCGGCGAAAGCAGCAGACAGAATCTGACAGATTACTATAAGTGTGTATGCTTTGGCCTTGTAATTGAGTGGCTCAATAAGGGCATGAAAGAAGAATATGCACAGGAATTCAGAAAGATCCTTGTAATGAGAAAAGACCTTGCACCTGAAATTGCAAAGGGACTCCAGGATTAATATTCAAATATAAAATCAACTCTTTAGGCACGGGACGTCCCGTGCCTAATTTTTATTCACGGGCGCAGGTATTGTCCGTGTTAATCATTTCCTCTCATGGGTATCCTTTGGATGAAAAGGAGGAATGATGATGCATACACGTTCAGTTACATCGATCAGGATAGCGAAATACGGATATATCTTTATGTCCGTTTTATTCTGCGTTGCAGGTATCTTGATGCTGTTAAAGCCTGGTATTTCGGTTGAAGCAATCGGCCTTTTCGCAGGACTCTCAATGATCGTTTTCGGAGTTATAAAACTTATCGGTTATTTCTCAAAAGATCTGTTCAGACTGGCTTTCCAGTATGATCTTCAGTTCGGGATCCTTCTTATCATCTTAGGAGTCATCACAATATTTAAACCCGGCGATGTCATGAGCTTTGTAAGCATAACAGGCGGCGTATGCGTCATCATTAACGCTCTTTTCAAGATCGGTATCTCTCTTGAAGCAAAGAGGTTCGGCATAAGAGAGTGGTGGCTTACAGCGCTCTTTTCATGCATAGCAGGGATTATGGGGATCCTTCTCGTTGGAAGGCCGGCTGAAGCCATGAACATCATGGTAATGATAACCGGCATAGCTTTTCTTATTGAGGGCCTTCTCAACATTAGCGTTGCTCTAAGCATGGTAAAGATCGTAAAGAACCAGAGATCAGAACTTGCTGATATGGAAAACTATTGAAAGGAAGTATATAAAAATGAAGTTTTCAAGAGGAGTTGTTAAAAGCCGTATAGCAATACTGATACTGGCTTTGATCCTCATGGTGCCGTCAGTTATCGGTATGGTAAAGACCAGAGTCAATTACGACATGCTCACTTATCTGCCTTCGGACATGGAGACTGTAAAAGGGCAGAATGAACTGCTCAAAGACTTTAACAAGGGCGCTTTTACATTCCTGATTTTCGAGAATATGCCTGATAAGGATGTAGCTGCCCTTAAAGAAAAAGTTGAAAAGATCGAACATGTCGACACTGTTCTCTGGTACGATTCTGTGGCTGATCTTTCCATGCCGAAAGAGTTTCTGCCTGAAGATATTTACAAAGCGTTTAACAGCAAAAACTCAACGATGATGGCTGTATTCTTTGACACCGGCACGTCTGATGACCGCACGATGAGTGCTGTTAAGGAGATAAGAAAGGTCTGCGGAGAGCAGTGCTTTATATCCGGCATGACAGCGCTCGTTGTCGATCTTAAGGATCTGTGCGAAAAAGAAGAGCCTATTTATGTAGGTCTTGCTGTTGCACTATCATGCGTTGCAATGCTTCTTTTCCTGGACAGCTGGCTCGTGCCTTTTGTGTTCCTGGCATCTATCGGTGCGATGATATTGATGAATATGGGATCAAACTATTTCCTTGGAGAGATCTCTTATATAACAAAAGCATTGTCTGCAGTCTTGCAGCTGGCAGTTACAATGGACTACTCGATATTCCTCTGGCACAGCTATAACGAGGAGCTTGCGACTAATGACGATCACAAGGAAGCTATGGCTCTTGCTATCAGGAAAACTCTTACAAGCGTTGTAGGAAGTTCCGTCACTACTGTAGCGGGCTTTGTAGCATTGTGCTTCATGACTTTCACATTGGGAAGAGACTTGGGTATTGTAATGGCTAAGGGTGTTGTCCTCGGAGTTATAGGCTGCGTAACTTTGCTGCCGTCCCTGATCCTTGTTTTCGATAAGCCCCTTCAAAAGACAAGACACAGATCGCTTATTCCTGATTCGAAGTCTTTTTCGAAAAAGCTGATCAAGATCTTCCCGGTATTCCTGATAATCTTTGCGGTCCTTATCACACCTGCTTACTATGGTTATAGAAAAGCGAACAAAGAAGTCTATTACAACATAGCAGAGACACTGCCGGAAGATATGAATTACATCATATCCACGACAAAGCTCAATGAAGAATATGGTGTGGGTGCAACGCACATGATTCTCGTAAGATCCGATCTGGAAGCTGACAGTGTGCGTTCCATGACAGAACAGATAAAGAACGTTAATGGTGTTAAGTATGTGCTGAGCCTGGAGTCGCTCATAGGATCAAGAATACCGGAAGATCTGATTCCTGACAGGCTAACATCAGCGCTTAAGAGCGAGAATTGGGAGTTGATGCTGATAGGCTCCGAATACGGCGTAGCGACTGATGAGATCAACAGCCAGATCGATGTTATCAACGGAATAGTAAAGAAATACGACAGCAATGGACTGGTCATTGGCGAGGGCCCTTGCACAAAGGATATGATCGAGACGACTGACCGCGACTTCAAGATCGTAACTGCAGTCTCAGTCCTTGCAATATTCCTGATCATCCTGTTTGTCGAAAAGAGTATTTCTCTGCCTTTGATCCTGATTTCCGTCATCGAGCTCGGAATATTCATCAATCTTGGACTTCCGCATTATCTGGGACAGAGCATGGCATTTATTACCCCTATCTGCATCAGCACGATCCAGCTCGGTGCAACTGTCGACTATGCGATCTTAATGACGACAAGATATAAGACCGAAAGGATCGCAGGACATGATAAAAAGGAGTCTGTCTGGACTGCGCTTTATACATCGATACCTTCGATCATCGTATCGGGAATGGGACTTTTCGCAGCAACGTTCGGAGTAGCTTTGTATTCCGACATCGAGATGATCAGCTCGATGTGCATGCTGATGGCAAGAGGCGCGGTTATAAGCATGCTGCTCGTAATCTTTGCTTTGCCTGCAATGTTCATGCTCTTTGACGGTGTCATATGCAAAACGACGGTCGGAATGACTCATATCAACAGTGTAAAAAAATCTAAGGAGGCATTAATTCATGGATAAGTTGGCTGAAAAAGCGGTAGCTCTTGGTGTTTGTTTATCGATATGTTTCGGCGTAGCAGGAATATGCTATTCCAAGACAAGAGATGAGGAACCTGAGGTAAGTGAACCTGTTCAGGAAGATGTGAAAACACCTTCAAAGACAGCTGATGTTAACATTAAGGATGAGACTGTTTATGTTCTCGCTAATTCTGACGGAACAGTCAAAAAAGTAATCGTCAGCGATTGGATAAAGAATGCAAAAGCCGATAATGAGATCATCGACGATACAAAACTTACCGACATCAAGAATGTTAAAGGCAACGAAACGTATTCTATAAACGGAGATAACATGAAAGTGTGGGATGCCGAAGGTAACGATATCTACTATCAGGGAAGCACGACAAAAGCACTCCCTGTTGATGTCAGCGTTTCATATAAGCTTGACGGTAAGACCATGTCAGCAAAAGAGATTGCAGGAAAGAGTGGCAGGGTAACTATCAGATTCGACTATAAGAACAACCAGTATGAGATGGTCGATATCGGCGGAAAGAAAGAGAAAATATACGTGCCTTTTGCAATGCTTACCGGAATCGAACTGGATGACGATAAGTTCAGCAATGTGGAAGTCACGAACGGCAAGGTGGTAAATGACGGAACAAGGACTGTCGTAGCAGGCCTTGCATTCCCCGGCCTTCAGGATAATCTTGCTATCAGCAAAGATAAGCTCGAGATTCCTGATTATGTTGAGATCACAGCGAATGTTAAAGATTTCAGCCTTGGTATGACTGTAACCATCGCGACTAACGATCTTTTCAACGAGCTTGATGCAGATAAGCTCAATGAAGACGAAGTCAAAGATTCGATGAATAGCCTCACAGATGCAATGGATAAGCTTTTAGACGGTTCTTCAAAGCTTTATAGCGGATTGGATACTTTGCTCAGTAAATCCAAAAAACTTGTTGACGGCATCGATAAGCTTGCTAAGGGAGCAAAAGAGTTAAGAGACGGCGCAGCATCGCTTGATGACGGTGCAGGGAAGATCAAGTCCGGTATAAGAGAGCTTTCAAATGGTCTCAATACTTTATCTTCAAAGAGCGATGATCTTACAGGCGGAGCAAAGCAGGTATTCAATTCGCTTCTTGATACTGCAACAAAGCAGATACAGGCAGCCGGAATAAAAATTCCGAAGCTCACTATCTCCAATTATTCACAGGTGCTGAATAAGGTTATCAATTCTTTAGATGAGACGAATGTTTATAACCAGGTCCTTGATTCTGTAAGCAAGGCGGTCGAAGCCAACAGGGATAAGATCACTGAAAAGGTAACGGAGACTGTTGAAGACCAGGTTAAAACAAAAGTTACACAGGCAACAAAAAAGAAAGTTGCTTCAGGTGTGGAAGCCGGCATAAGAACCCAGGTTACGGCAGGCGTTATCGAAGCTTCTTTGGGAATGAGCAAGGAAGAATACGATGCTGCAGTTGAAGCAGGTAATATAACTGAAGAAGTACAATCTCAGATTGATGCTGCTATCGAAGCTAAGATGTCATCTGATGAGATCACGGCAAAGATCGACGGCATGGTCAAAGAAAAGATGTCCGCAGATGAGACCGTTTCTGCTATCGATGCTGCAGTTGAGGATCAGATGAAGTCTGACGCTGTCAAAAAGACAATCTCTAACAATGTTGAGATTCAGATCAAAAAGGCAATTGCCGATAAAATGGCATCAGATGCTGTACAGAATAAGCTCAAAGAAGCTTCCGAAGGATCAAAGCAGATCATTTCAGTTAAGACCTCTCTTGACAGTTTCAATGCATTTTATCTTGGTGTTATTGCATATACTGACGGAGTAGATTCAGCAGCCAAGGGCGCATCAAAACTGTCATCAGGAGCAACGGAACTTAAAGCCGGAACTGAGAAGCTTAAGAGCGGCTCAGCCCAGCTCTACGATGGCGCGCTTAAGATAAAAGACGGTGTTCCTGCCCTGGTTGACGGTGTGTCGAAACTTAAGGACGGTTCCATGAAGCTTTCTGACGGTCTGGATAAGCTTAATAAAGAGGGCATAAGCAAGATTGTAGACCTCGTTGACGGTGATATTGGCAATACTTTAGACCGTTTGAAGGCCACTGTCGATGTATCGAAAAAGTATAAGAGTTTCTCCGGAATCAGTGATGATATGGATGGTGAAGTTAAGCTGATCTACCGTACAGAGGAGATAAAGTCCGAAGCCTGATCAGAAACGGTTTTGTTCATATGAATGAAAAAGGTCCTTGGGTTTGAATAACTCAAGGACCTTGTAGTTTTGAAAAAGTTTATAACAAAAAGGTTGCCGTTACCGACAACCTTTTCTAGTACTAAATTCTATGTGTTCTTACTTCGCTACGATGTTGGCGATCCTGCCCTTAACGTAGATGAACTTAACGATAGATCTGCCTGCAAGAGCACCTGCGAGTCTGTCGTCAGCATTTACGATAGCTTCAACAGCTGCCTGGTCAGCTTCAGCAGGGATGTTGACCTTGAACTGAACCTTGCCGTTGATCTGAACTGCGATCTCGATCTCATCCTTAACGAGTGCACTCTCATCAACCTCAGGCCACTTCTGGTTGTAAACGGAATAACCGTTGCCCAATACTTCGCACCAGAGTTCTTCTGTGAAGTGAGGAGCGAAGGGTGCGAGAAGGAGAACAAGCTTTTCAGTAGCGTATCTCTTGAATTCAGCCTTGGCTGAAGCATCCTGGCTGTACTTAGTGATAGCGTTCAAGAGCTCCATCATACGTGCGATAGGAGTATTGAACTGGAACTTTTCGATATCAGCTGTAGAACTCTTGATAGCGTAGTTAACAGCAAAGTTGAGTTCCTTATCAGCAGATGTCATGTCAGCCTTAGAGGGAACGGCGGATGTCTTGCATTCTGCGCTCTCAGCTACACATGTCTCGATCCTTCTGAAGAACTTAACGATAGCCTGAAGTCCGGAATCTGCCCACGGGCCGCCCTCGACATAAGCGAAGCCGAATCCTAAGTATGTTCTGAATACGTCTGAACCGTACTTGCTGATATAGTCGTCAGGTGCAACTGTGTTGCCTCTGGACTTACTCATCTTCTGACCGTCAGGTCCAAGGATCGTGCCCTGGTGAACGAGGCTTGTGAAAGGTTCGTCGAAATCGAGCATACCCATATCACGCATTGCCTTTGTGAAGAATCTTGCGTAAAGGAGGTGCATGCATGCGTGCTCAGCGCCGCCGACATACTTGTCGACAGGGCAGAACTTGTTGATCTTATCCTTGGAGAACATTTCCTTATCGTTCTTGTTATCAGGATATCTGAACTGATACCAGGAAGAGTCAACGAAAGTATCCATCGTATCAGGATCACGTCTTGCATCGCCGCCGCACTTGGGGCACTTGCAGTTCATGAATGAATCGCACTTAGCGAGCGGGCTCTCACCGTCAGGTGTGAACTCAACGTCGTAGGGGAGAAGAACAGGGAGCTCATCTTCGGGTACGGGTACGACACCGCAGGAAGGGCAGTGGATCATCGGGATAGGTGTTCCCCAGTATCTCTGACGGGAGATGAGCCAGTCTCTGAGTCTGTAGTTTACCTTCCATTCGCCCATGCCGATCTCGTTGAGCTTTGCAACGATAGCCTTCTGGGCATCGTGCATTTCCATGCCGTCGAACTCTCCGGAGTTAACCAGATAACCCTTCTTCTCGCAGTAGGGGAGTTCTGAATCGACACCCTTTTCGGGCTGGATAACACGGATGATATCAAGGCCGTACTTGTGAGCAAAGTCGAAGTCTCTCTCATCATGTGAAGGAACTGCCATAACGACGCCGGTACCGTAACCTGCAACAACATAATCAGCTGCCCAGATCGGAACTCTTCTGCCGTTCAAGGGATGAATAGCATAAGCACCGGTGAATACGCCCGTCTTCTCACGTGTTGTGGACATACGGTCGATCTCTGTTACCTTGGCTGTAGCCTTTCTGTATTCTTCAACAGCTTCTCTGCATTCGTCTGTTGTGAGCTTAGCGCAAAGCTCTGACTCAGGTGCGATAACAACATATGTGATACCCATGAACGTATCGACTCTTGTAGTGAATACTTCGAGCTTCATGGGATTGCCGTTCTCATCTTTAAGACGCTCGCCGTTCTTCTCTACATAGAGAGCGACCTGAGCACCTTCTGATCTGCCGATCCAGTTCTTCTGGAGCTTCTTTGTCTTTTCGGGCCAGTCGAGCTTCGGAAGATCGTCTAAGAGTTCCTGTGCATACTCTGTGATCTTGAAGAACCACTGAGTCATGTTCTTACGTACAACTTCTGTATGGCATCTCTCGCAAGCACCGTCGATTACCTGCTCGTTAGCAAGAACTGTCTTGCATGAAGGACACCAGTTAACAGGTGCGTTCTTACGGTAAGCAAGGCCTCTCTTGTAGAGCTCGATGAAGAACCACTGGTTCCATCTGTAGTAGTCGGGCATGCAGGTCTTAACCTCATAGTCCCAGTCTACTGTTGTGCCCATTGCCTGGAGCTGCTTTTCCATCGTGTCGATATTCTTGAGAGTGGAATCCTGAGGATGGATGCCAGTCTTGATCGCATAGTTCTCAGCAGGGAGTCCGAAAGAGTCGAATCCCATGGGGTGGAAAAGGTTATAGCCCTGCATGTGCTTGAACCTTGCCCAGGAGTCAGTTAGCGAGTAGTTGTACCAGTGACCTAAGTGAAGGTTGGCACCTGAAGGATAAGAGAACATCTCGAGGCAGTATAGTTTCTTGCCCTCTGCATCGGGATTGAACTTGTAGAGCTTTGATTCAGCCCATTTTGCCTGCCACTTCTTGTCTGTCTCAATTGAGTAACTCATAAGATAAAGACTCCTTAATACTTATAATTGAACAACTAATTATACTCCGATGTTTTCGGAAATTACAGTAATTATATAAGCAAGCCGTTTTCGGGCAATGCAGAGAATTACCTACAAATCGCCACAATTTGAAATAAGAATGTCACTTAAAATAGGGCGTCGTGTGATTGATTTTTCAAATACGTGATGTAATAATAAGTTGAATTTTTACGGATTTATGCGTCAACTGTGGCGCTTTCTAATATTTGAGGTGATTCTATGGGCTTAGGCATGGAGATAGGTGTCGATCTCGGCACCAGCAGCGTTCTTGTTTACATAAGGGGAAAGGGAATCGTTCTTAAGGAACCCTCTGTTGTAGCTGTAAACAGCAAGACCGGTAAGGTGCTTGCAGTTGGTGAATCAGCTTCACTCATGCTTGGACGTACTCCTGGAATCGTTGAGGCGATCAGACCTTTGCGTGAAGGTGTTATCTCTGACTTCAGAGCTACTGAAGTTATGCTTAAGGCATTTATCGGCCGTGTCTGCACAGGACTTCGTGCCACATACTTCAAGCCTACTATCGTAGTTTGTGTTCCCTCAGTTATCACACCTGTTGAGCAGCAGGCAGTTGAGAATGCCTGCCGTCATGCGGGAGCTAAGGACGTTTTCCTTATCAGAGAGCCTATCGCAGCTGCAATCGGTGCAGGTATCGATATCACAAAGGCATGCGGTTCAATGGTCGTTGATATCGGCGGCGGTACGACTGATATTTCAGTAATCTCTCTTTGTGAACCTGTTGTTGATGCATCTTTGAAGGTTGCAGGCGACAAGTTCGATGAAGCCATCATCAAGCATGTACGTAAGAGACATAACATCCTCATCGGTGAGAAGACAGCAGAGAAGCTCAAGATCGAGATCGGCTGCGCTTATCCGAGAGATGAGGAGCTTACATTAGACGTTCAGGGAAGAAACATCATCACAGGTCTTCCTTCAACAGTTACAGTATCTTCCACAGAGATGCTCGAAGCATTGGAAGAGCCTATTACACAGATCTTCGAGGCTGTACATAACGTTCTTGAGAGAACACCTCCGGAACTCATGGCTGATATCTCACAGAGAGGTATCGTAATGACTGGCGGCGGTGCTATGCTCTATGGTCTTGATCACATGTTGTCCAACAGGATCGGTATCGACGTTTACCTCGCTCAGGACCCTGTTTCCTGCGTCGTTATCGGTACAGGTAAGGCACTCGATATGATGGACAAATTTGCGGCACTTTCAGATAACTAAAACCTATTTGATTGACTGTTATAATAACAAATGATATATTATGCGCGTCGGGTAAAGAGCCCGGCGCGCATTCGTAATATTAGATATTTTCCATTTCGATTTTTTGAAGTTTGATATCCCTTTTTAGCAGTATTACGCGGTAATAGGATTTTTGCGAAAAAACGTATTTTTGAAAGGCGTTTATGGACGATTTTGACAACCTGAATTCCAAGACTGATTCCGATTTAAGACAGATAGCTGTCGCATTCGGAGATTTCACACCGGAAGAAGCAGAAGCTAAGTCTAGAGACGAGCTTCTTATGGCTATCACAGGCGCTAAGGACATCGGCGATATTACAGCTGTTGACCTTTCTGAAGAGCCTGTTCCTGTTAAGCCTGTTTCCGTTCCGGAACCCATGAAGAACAATGAGAACACCAAGTCTCTCGACGAGCTGATCGTTGATGTAGGCAGGACTGCCAGATTCGAGACAAACGAGCTGGCTGATGCCATGATCAAGGCTGAGAAAGCTGAGAAAGAAGAGGAGAAAAAAGTGGCTAAGAAACAAGTAACTGAAGAAGTCGCTGCAATCGAGCCTAAGGAAGAAAAGAAGACCGCTTCTAAGGCAGCAAAGAAGCCTGCAAAGCGCACCAAGAAGACTGAAGCAAAGGCAGAAGAAGTTGAAGTCAAGGAAAAGGAGATCGTTTCTGATTCCAAAGAAGTATTTTCTGTTGAAGAGCTTGAAAAGGATGCTAAGAAAGCAGCAAAGAAGCCTGCCAAAGCCAGAAAGACAAAAACTTCAAAGAAGCAGGAAGAGGCTAAGGCTGAAGAGCCCACACCTATTGAAGCTGCTGTAGCAGAAGCATCTGTTGCAGAGGAGGCACCTGCACCTGTTGAAGAAGCAAAAGCTGAGGTTGAAACAAAGCCTGAAGAGAATAAGGCTGAAGAGAAGAAGCCTGAGCAGAATCAGGGTCAGGGAAAGCACGGAAGATCCAAGAGAAGAAAGATCTCTTTCGGTCCCGGTCAGGATACAAAGACAGTTGAGACAACAGATGTTGCTCCTGCTGAGAATGAGGAAGAGAAGACTGAGCCTGAACTTCCCGTCGAGATCGAGATCGAAGGCGTTCTCGCCATCAACAATAATGAAGGCAACAAGAACGATTTCTGCGGATTCGTTCATAGAAATAACTATCTGCCCGGTGAGGATGACGCATATGTTCCCGGTCAGATGATCAAGAGAATGGGCCTGAGAAGAGGCGATTACATCAAGGGCTTCGCAATGCCCAAGCGCGGCAAGGACAGATATGCTCCGTTAAAGCGCGTTACAGAAGTTAACGGCATCCCGGTAACAGAAGGCGATTATGAGAATATCAGAAGACGTCCGAAGTTCGAGAGCCTTACAGCTATCTATCCTGATGAGAGACTTGACCTCGAGACAGAGAAGGAAGATATCTCCATGAGGATCATCGATCTTTTCTCACCTATCGGTAAAGGCCAGAGAGGTATGATCGTCTCACCGCCGAAGGCAGGTAAGACAATCCTTCTCCAGAAGGTTGCTAATTCCATCACAGCTAATAACCCTGCATGCGAACTCATCGTTCTTCTTATCGACGAGCGTCCTGAGGAAGTTACGGACATGCAGAGAAATATCCAGGGCGAAGTTGTCTATTCAACATTCGATAAGCGTCCTGAGAATCACGTTAGAGTTACAGAACTCGTTCTCGAGAGAGCAATGAGACTTGTAGAACTCGGCAAGGATGTCGTAATCCTCTTGGACTCCATGACAAGACTTGCAAGAGCTTATAACCTTACGATCAATCCTACAGGAAGAACCCTGTCAGGCGGTCTTGATCCGGGATCACTCTACGGACCTAAGAGATTTTTCGGTGCGGCACGTAACATCGAGCACGGCGGAAGCCTTACGATCCTTGCAACTGCTCTTATCGAGACAGGTTCCAGAATGGACGAAGTTATTTTCGAGGAGTTCAAGGGAACAGGTAATATGGAAGTTACCCTCGACAGAAAGCTTGCTGACAGAAGAGTCTTCCCGGCTATCGCAGTCGACAAGTCCGGTACGAGAAGAGAAGATCTCCTTCTCACACCCGAAGAACTCGATGCAGTATGGCTCATCAGAAGAAGGATCGCCGAAGCAGATACTATTACTGCCACCAATGCGGTCATCAGCTTTATGGAGAAGACGACGAGCAACAAGTCTTTCGTACTTTCCGTAAAGAAATCTTTTGCAACCGATTGACAACGGGTTACGATTCAAGTAATATAGCAAGGCTAACACGAAGAATCCGGTATGACATACGTGAGATTAGGGTTACGCGTCATATCTTTGATTGAGAGGTGAAAGGTAATGAAAGAAGGAATTCATCCTAAGACGCAGATCGTTACAGTAAAGTGCGCATGCGGCAACACATTCGAGACTCTTTCCACAAAGAGTGATCTGAGAGTTGATATCTGCTCCAACTGCCACCCGTTCTATACAGGCAAGCAGAAGCTCGTTGATACAGGCGGACGTGTTGATAAGTTCAAGAAGAGAATGGAAAAAGCTTAATTCTCATTCATTAAGAGCTAAGAGGTTGTCTCATAAGAGGCGACCTCTTTTTTATGCCTGATCCAAGACTTCTAACACTATTTTGCCTTTACTCTGTAATATCACACACATTTATAAATGATATAATCCAAAGCAGAATGAATAATTATGCCTAGAATGGGGTACGATATGTCAGAATCAAACGACAATATGAAGTTAATAGATCAGGTGCAGGAAGCTCAGCTTAAGGAAGAGCCTGTTGAGGCTAAGCCTATAGAAGAGATTCCTGAAGTTCCGGAGAAGGCAGCGAAAAAGAAGAAGTCAATGCCCGTTCCTGCGAAGAAGACAACGATCGGCGGCCAGGCACTCATCGAGGGTGTCATGATGGTCGGACCTTCCAGAACATGCATGGCAGTAAGGAAAGGCGACGGCACTATCCATGTCGAAGAGATCAAGCAGAGTGAGAAGACGTCTTACTTTGATAAGGTCCCTTTTATCAGAGGCTGCATAAGGTTTTATAAGATGCTCGTTACAGGTACGGGAGCCCTCATGAAGGCTGCTGACATTTCCGAAGAGGGAAAGCCTGAAGAGAATAAGGAAGGCGAGAAGAGGTCACGCCTTGATGAATTTGCAGACAGACACTTCAATGCCATGATGACCATCTCGGCTATAGTAGGCATCCTTTTATCTGTCGGCCTCTTCATCCTCGCACCGAGACTTATCGTCGAAATCGTGGTCAAGTTCATCCCTGAAAGTGTTCGTGATTTTGCATGGTTCAATGCAGTTACTAGCGTAATAGAAGGACTTTTGAGACTTTTGATCTTCCTCTTGTACATGATCTTCGCGTCAAAACTCAAGGACATCAAGAGAGTATGGCGTTATCACGGTGCTGAGCATAAGACGATCGCCTGCTATGAAGCAGGGCTTCCTCTTACAGTGGAGAATGTTCTTAAGCAGTCGAGATTCCATCCCCGCTGCGGAACATCCTTTATGTTCAATGTTATTGCTATATCCATCATCATTTATACGGTTATCGGTATCTTCACAGGCACACAGCCTGCCTGGGTCAATATCGCGATAAGACTTGTTGCGATCCCAGTCATCTGTGCTATTTCATATGAGGTATTGAGATTTGTCGGCCGTCACGACAGAAACGGTTTCTGCAGACTGATGTCAAAGCCGGGTCTCTGGCTCCAGAAGTTTACGACAGCTGAGCCTGACGCCCCGATCGTGGAAGTAGCAATTGCTTCCATGCAGGCAGTAATTCCGGAGAACAAGGAAGATGACAACTGGTAATGAACACCTTCTGTCTCTCCTGGCAGAATCAGGAGATGACGAGGCAAGGCTTGACCTTACTATCCTTTCAGAAGAATTTGAAGGTGAAGCTTTAGAAGAAGCTGTAAAGAGGCGCGCTGCTGGCGAGCCTCTTGCTTATATTTTGGGATACCGCCATTTCTATAAGGAATGTTATAAGGTCTGCCCGGGCGTGCTTATCCCGAGAGCAGATACCGAGATTGCAGTGGAGACAGCGCTTGCTTTTCTCGGTCTGAACAGTATGGCAACGGGAGATCTTTTAGAAGTGCCTTTGTATGGGAATGACATAAAAGACATCTGCTTTGCCGATCTTTGCACAGGCACTGGCTGCATTGGAATATCAATTGCCAATGAGATTGCCGGAAAAGGTGCTCTTGCGCATGCCTCACTGGTGGATATCAGTGATACAGCCATCAGCATAGCCAAAGACAATGTTCAGTCTCAGGCGGTAAAGCCTGAAGCTATTGAAGTCATTAAACATGATGTGTTAAGCGGCGCACCGGAACTGAAAGAACTCGACTTTATAATCTCCAATCCACCCTATATTACCGACAGCGAGATGGAGGAACTGGAGCCGGCTGTAAAAGATCATGAGCCTGATCTTGCATTAAGGGCAGGAAGTGAAGGTCTTGATTTCTATGGACCTTTACTCGATACTGCCATGAAGCTCCTTAAGGACGGCGGGGCCCTGATCGTCGAGCACGGATATGGGCAGGGGGATGCCGTGAGGAAGATTTTCGCTGATGGCGGACTGAAAAATGTCATGACCATCAGAGATTATGGCGGAAATCCCAGGGTAACTCTCGGGATCAAATGACGGCAAATGCTTGTAAATAAAGGCTTTTGAAGCCCTTCGAAAAAAATTTGAAAAAATATCGATTTTCTTGTAACGAATTTGCGATTCGCCCGTCTAACAGGTGAGATCACAAAAGAAAGGTTGTTTGATACGTGGATAAGAAAACCGCAGAAAAGCTTTATGAAGCCTTTTATATGAAGGTTTTCTCCTACGTGATGACGCTTGCCAAGGATCGCAACGATGCCGAGGAGATAACCCAGGAGACCTTTTTCAGGGCGATATCGACTGATAAGAGCTTCAGGGGAGACAGCGACAGTTACACGTGGCTGTGCGCGATAGCGAAAAATATCTTCATTGATACAAAACGGCGTTACGCGAACCAGGATGATGAGGTCCCTGAAGAGATAGCAGATGAGAATAAGGGAATTGAAGAAAAGCTGTCAGACAGGGAAACCTCACTTAGGATCCACACGATACTCCATCAGCTGGAGGAACCGTACAAGGAAGTCTTCCAGCTGAGGGTATTCGGTGAGCTGTCATTCGCGGAGATCGGTTCTATCTTCGGAAAGACCGAGACCTGGGCCCGGGTTACGTATCACAGAGCCAGACTAAAGATCAAGGAAAGGATGGATGAATATGAAATATAATTGTGATTTGATCTCAGATCTTCTGCCGTTATATAAAGACGATATCTGCAGCGAAGCTACAAAGAAGATAGTTGAAGAGCATCTTGCCGAGTGCAAGAACTGCAAGAAGATGTTCGCTGATATGAGTGACGTCTCGATCGACGAAAAGATCTTAAAAGAAAAGAACGAAGTAATAGATTCACAGGCAAAGTTCTTTAAGAAGAAGACTACACTTGCAGGCAGCATTATCGCACTGATCTTTGCAGTACCGATCCTCGTTTGCCTCATCGTTAACCTCGCGACAGGTTCAGGCCTTACATGGTTCTTCGTGGTCCTCGCCTCAATTCTCGTAGCGGCAACACTTATCATCGTGCCTCTTATGGTACCCAAGAACAAGATGTTCACTACAATGGCGACATTTACTGCAAGTGTTATCCTGCTTCTTGCCGTAATCTGTATCTTCACAGGCGGTAACTGGTTCTTCATTGCAGCGTCATCAACGATCTTCGGATTAACGATGCTTTTCGCGCCGTTTATCGTATACAGACGACCTGTAAATGCATATGTTAAGAACTCTAAGGGACTTGCGATCATGGTGGCTTACACGGTCACTTTCGCACTCATGATGACCTGCATCGGTATTTACACAGGCCCCGCAGAGTTTTTCCCGCTCGCCACAGCGATCGCAGGACCTCTTGTCGGAATGGCCTGGGCTATTTTCGCAATCTGCAGATATCTCAAGATGAATGCAGCAGTTAAGACGGGTGCCTGCTTTACAGCGGTAGGAATCCTGTCAGGTGTGCTTTCTCATGCGACAGCAATGTCTGTAGCAAACACAAGTATCACAGGAGTTACATTTTATTCGGATCCCTGGTTGGCGCTTATGCTCTCCATCGGATCTGTAGGTTTGATCATTGCCGGAATCGGCGCATTAGTTGGAATGTTTAAGGGAGGAAAAAAGAATGAAAACAAGTAAACTCGCAGCAGCCGCTATGGCTCTTATCGTACCGTCCACAATGTTGATGTCAGGATGCTCTATTGGAAATTTCTTCACATTTTTCAATTACACATATGAGAATGCTGACATGTACACAGCAGGTGACCGTGAGATCGCAGATAAGGTCAGAACGATCAACATCGACTATGTGTCCGGTAATGTAAAGCTCAAGGGAACGGATGACGATAAGATCACCATCAATGAAACTTCGAACAGGGATATCGGAGACGAGTATAAAGTTCATACATGGGTTGATGGTGACACGCTTTTTGTAAGATACTGCAAATCTATTAATAAGATCTCTTTCCACAATATTGAGAAAGAACTTGAGATCACTATTCCCGGAGCACAGGAATTAAGTGACATGACCGTTCATGTATCATCCGGCAACATCGATTTCTCAGGATTTACTACAGAATCATTTAACGCCCAGTCTTCTTCAGGCAATCTCAAAATCAGCTGCAATGCATCCGATATTAAGATCAAGGCTTCTTCCGGTAATGTTGGACTTGAACAAGAAGGCGACAGCAGCTCGATCGACATCAAATCATCCTCGGGCAACATTACTGTTGTCCAGAAGGGCAATATCGACAATGTAAAGCTCAATGCATCTTCAGGAAAGATCTATGCAGCCCTTGATAAAGCTTCTAAACTTGATGTTCATGTAAGTTCAGGCGGCATCAATGTTGAAGCAAATGAGATCACAGATCTTAAGTCTGATGCATCTTCCGGCGGCAACAGTTTCAAGCTCGGCGCAGCTCCGAAGACTTCTGACATTCACTCGAGCTCAGGCGGGGTAAAGGTATATATTCCTGAAGATTCTGACATCACTGTAAAGCCTCACATCTCAAGCGGCGATTATAATTACGATCTTCCCATGTCCAAGAACGGCAAGGAATATGTAAACGGCAACGGCACTTATGAGATGGTAATTAATGTATCTTCCGGTGATGTAGATATCCTTAAGTACTGATAAATAGCGTTCACATATGTTCAGGGCAGTCTCAGATAAGAGGCTGCCCTTTTAATTTGCGTGTGCGATGGGAGTGATCAAAACAGTACGCATTTTGAGGTTAAATGCGTACATTTTTGAGTCTTGTACTGTGTAATGAGTAAAATCGTACTCATTTGGCTGGTAAATGCGTACTGTTTTGCGTACTGCGGTTTGCTTAAAGGGCTTTTGTTAAGCAATGTTATTCAAGTGCGCGAAAATCAGTCACCGCTTGTTCAGTTGCTCTCGATATACTGTGACACGCATATGTGTCTTCCGTCAATGTCCTCGAAAACAAACTGGCGGTTAGTAGTCATGCCCTGTGCAGCCTTAGCTTCAGGGAGGTCTTCGACGATCTTAATGCCGTTGCCTGCGACTTCATTATGGAGCAGGAAAGGCTCCGAGCAGTAGATATACATATCGTACTTGATGCCGAAGTTCCTTGCGGGCTTAGTGATGTCGCCTGAACCCTTAACGAGAACTATGGCGATGTTGTCTCTTACGAGCTTGATGTGGGGCATAGCCTCGTCGTCTAAGTGAGTGGACTTGAATCCGAGTTTGTCTTCGTAGAAGATTGCTGTCTTATATATGTCTTCACAAGCGAAAACTGCAGCCTGGCTGTTCATGAGAAGGAGTCTGCCGCTGTCTTCAGCTTCTCCTTCTTTGGCCTCAGTCGGAGCTGATGTGCCCATGTTGAACTGGTATCCCATGAGAGGCGTGCCGAAGAGTTTTTCGTGTTCATCAAGGGAATTAAGGATCTCACTTCTCTTGTGGATCTCATCGTTGCTCATCGTCTTGGGGATCTCAGCTAAGTATTCGATCTTCTCCAGGTATTCGAGGAGGTTCATGAGCCTTACGTGGAGAGGGATTATATCTGATGTGGCGGGGATCTCACAGGCACGTCCGTGGATGAACATCATGCCCTGTTCGACTGCCTCTGCGGGAAGTCCGGCGTAAAGATGCATCAGAAGGTTCATCTCTTCTTCGGTCTTGTCGTGAACACCGCCTTTTTTGATAGAGTCTCCGATCATGTCGAAAACAAGATTCATGTCGTGCAGAGGATATTCTTTGTTCAGCATATAAGTCTCCTGAGATCTTCAAGATTAGTCTATTTTATCAGTTTGAAAGCTTATGGCAATAAATATAAAATAAGCAGAGCAATTATAGGGGAGGCTTATATGGCCCAGTTTAAGAAAACAAATGCGATGAGGATCCTTGATAAAGCGGGGATCAATTATACATATCAGGAATATGAGTACGACGAGAATGACTTGGACGGCCATCACGTCGCTGAGTATCTGGGTGTTCCTTATGAGGAAGTCTTTAAGACATTGACTGCAGTGTCTGACAAAGGCGAATATCTGGTATTTTGCATCTGTGTCGATGATGAAGTCGATCTCAAGAAAGCCGCAAAGCTTGCCGGCTGCAAGAGTGTCAACATGATCCATGTTAAGGATCTTCTGAATGTAACGGGATATATAAGAGGCGGCTGTTCACCCATCGGAATGAAGAAGCAGTACCGCACTTTTATCGACGAGATGATAGAACTTGTTGACGATGTGTGTGTCAGTGCCGGGCAAAGGGGAGTGCAGTTAAGACTTAAGTCCTCAGACCTCATTTCTTTTACAAATGCCATAGTCGGCGATTTTGCTATGCGCTCTTAAAATGTTAGAATTACTTCGAAAATAATGACCTAAGGAAGTGTTATCAGTGTTAGAACCTAAGACATTTACGCTTAATGACATAAAGAAGGGCTCACGCATCTACTTTATCGGAATCGGCGGCATCTCCATGAACGGACTTGCAAGACTTGCCAAGCATGCGGGTTTTGTCGTTGGAGGTTCTGATAACCATCCGTCCGAAAGGACAGCGATCCTTGAAGAACAGGGGATCAAAGTCTACTATCCCCAGGTTGAAGCGAATATCGATGATTTTAAGCCTGATTATCTGGTAAAGACTGCTGCCATACTTCCTCATAATGAAGAGGTAAAGAGAGCAACGGAACTGGATCTACAGATTTTCGACAGGGCAGAATTCCTGGGTGCTTTTACAAGAACTTATAAGAATGTCATCAATGTTTCCGGTACACACGGAAAGACGACTACGACTTCAATGATATCGATGATGATGATAGATCAGGGCCTTGATCCGACGGTTCATCTTGGTGCTGACCTTGATGTCTTTAACGGTACAGTAAGAGCAGGTTCACATGACCTTCTTGTTTCCGAGGCATGCGAGTTCAACAGATCTTTCCTGAACTTCTCATCCACTACAGCAGTCATCACAAATATCGATCACGACCATGTCGACTGTTATCCGACTATTGAGGATGTAATTGACGTTTTCGCAAAGTTCGTAAGACTTGTGGATGATGACGGTTATGTTGTCGTTTCAGGTCATGACATCAATATCGCAAGATCCCTTGCAGAAGCCAAGGAATATTTTGATAAGACCGGAAGGACTTTCCCTCAGGTCGTTACCTGCGCCACGGATAATGAGATCTGTGAGACTACCGGTATGAAGGCTGACTTCATCGCTGAGAACATCAAGTTCAATAACGGCCTTCCTGAGTTCGATATCGTTGTTAATGGCGGGGAGAGAGTAAGGGTCAGCCTGAAGATCCCCGGAAGCCACAATATAGCTAATGCACTTAATGCCGCTGCTGCTGCATATCTTAACGGCGCGTCTCTTGAATCGATAAGGAAAGCGCTTGATGAATTCGGAGGCGCTGACGGCAGATATACTGTTAAGGGCAAGTACAAGGGATGTGACGTTGTTGTCGATTACGCACATCATCCGACAGCGGCAAGAGCCACAATAGAAGCTGCATCCAATATGCCTCACAATGACATCCTCGTGGTATTCCAGCCTTTGACATTCAACAGGACAAAGCTTCTTTTCGAGGATTATGTAACAAGTCTTCTTCCGTGCAAGAAGGTGCTTTTCTCCGAGATATTCTCAGACAGGGAAAGCGATACGCTCGGAATGTCCAGCAAGATGATCTCTGATGAGATCAATAAGCGCGGCGGTGATGCCGAATTCTATGAGAACAGGGAAGACCTTAAGAAGAGGATCGACGAGCTCATCAAGCCCGGAGATATCATTCTTATATTGGGACCTGAAGATATAAGGACATTAGGTGACGAGCTCTGCCCGTAAGCTAAGATGAAGAAAAGTTCGTTAAGACAGACTGAGCAGCCTAAGACAGCTCCTGAATACGGTTTCCGGAAACTCCGCCCTCTGAAGATCCCGAAGAAGGCATGGTATGCCGCATTTTTCTCAGCTTTCATGGCCATAGTTCTCTTTTCCATGTATTTCTTTACGTTCCTTGGAAAAGATGAACTGAATAAGACTCTTCTCATATATTCCGACGGTTCGAAGATCTATGAGGTATCGCTCCGTAACAGCCTTGCTGCTGCAGGATTCAAGTATGCGATAGTAGAGCCGGAAGACCACAGTGAAGATGTTGATTTCAAGTACGAGCTTCCTCATGAGTATAAGAAGGAAGATGTAGTCGTCTGTGCTGTAGGAAGCGAGGCTTTCAAGGTCATGGATGATCTCCTTGCCACCGGCAGTGAGAATATTGAAGGTTACATCCTTATCAATCCGGATTACCCCGGAAATGTTTCTCTTGAGGGATATACAAGCGATAACCCGATCGTTCCATGTGCTGTCTTCGGACCTGACAACGGTGCGAAATCATCTACTGAACTGAGCGGTTCACAGATGATCTTCGAGAAGATCTCAGGTGTCGATACCATGTACGGCCATCCCACCAGAAGAGGCAGGATCTTCTCTTCCAAGGTATTCGTATCTCCGAATCAGATGAGATATCTTTCTTTGTCTTCCACTGATTTCGGTACAGAGATCCTGATGGCATCCCCGTCATTCCAGAACGAACTGGCACAGTTCCTCGGAACCACATTCGGGAAGGGATACTCTCCTGCACGTGTCACAGTATGGACTGTAGTGCTTGTAATAGCGATATTCATGTCAGTTGCATCGTTGGCATTATTTCTTTTCATGATCCCTGTAGCTGTCCCTGAGAAAGCGAAAAGGGAACTCAAGGGCCGCAACAGCCTTGGTGCTATCGTGTTCCTTGGCCTTTCCGGCTGGCTTGCTCTATGCGGAATAGTGATCGATCTTATTCCACAGACGAGAGCTTATACAAAATATATTGCCATGTATTCACCGGTGCTTCTCATCGCTCTCATGGCATTGGCACAGCTAAAGCTCCTCATATCCAATAAGTTTAAGTACACCAGAAAAGATGACGGCATGCCGATCTTCCTGGCATCTGTGCTTACGGCAGCCATAGAGATAATGATCGTCCTGGGTACTGCGCTTAATTTCTCAAGGGCAGAACTGGAATTCCAGAACAGTTCCAACTGGATAAAAGCACTGATAATCTTTGTGGTAATGAGCCTTTCAGCTGTAGCTTTGATCCTGTCTGACAAGAAGTCCAGAGCTTCTGGTCAGGGGAGGTCCGCTTATTTCGCAAGTCCGATATACTTTATAGAGGTATTGTTTCCTTCAGCAGCGCTTCTTGTTTTCGCAGTGCTCAGAGGGAACGGAGTGCTTATGGACAGTGCCGTTACCGGACTCGGATTAAGCATTTTGCCTGTGGTCTGTGCGATCCCGATCAAGCGCGTATCGGATTACTACGAGGTGTCGGGACTGGTTTTCGGAGTCATTGCATCATTGATCGTATTCATTGTCTGATCCCTGACTGTCCGAAAAAAAGGCCGGATTGCATATATTTATTATTGACTTTGACTTACCCTTGGTGATATTATACGCGGGTGACCGCATGCGACGGGCTATTTTAAATGCGCTTTTTTATAGCGCTGCCTTGGTTTTAAGCAGCGAGACTGGAAGAACAGGAGGAAAAAATAATGTACGCAGTAATTAAGACAGGCGGCAAGCAGTACAAGGTTTCTGTTGATGACGAGATCTTCGTTGAGAAGCTTGAAGGTGAGGCTGGCAGCCAGGTTACTTTCGATGAAGTACTTGCTGTATCCGATGACAACGGTATCGTAGCTGGTGATGTAAAGGCTACTGTTACAGGTGAGATCGTTAAGCAGGGAAGAAACAAGAAGGTTATCATCTCTAAGTACAAGGCTAAGAAGGGCTATCGTAGAAAGAATGGCCACAGACAGCCTTACACACGTGTACTTATCAAGGCTATCAACGCGTAAGTCAGGGCGTAAAGCTTCATGATTTCCGTTATCGTTAACAGAGAGGGTTCACGTATCTGTGCTATTTATGCCAATGGGCATGCAGGGTACGATGATCCGGGCAGAGATATCATCTGCAGTGCAGTATCAACACTACTTTTTACTGCAGCAAGTGCCCTGGAAGATATTTGCGGTTACGACAGCGAATCTTTCTTCCGTATCAGCAATGAAGGGCAGGAAGATGTTAACTTAAGGATAACGGTTCCCGATTTGGGATCTGATGAGATGAAGGACAGGGCTCAGATAATAATGAGAACTTGTGAATTAGGTCTTATCGGAATAGCCAGAGATTATAACGACAGTAAGAAGAAGTACGTAGAGATAATTCATTCAAGAACACCGGAGGTGTAATTATGATTAAGTTTAATTTACAGCTCTTCGCACATAAGAAGGGAATGGGTTCCACCAAGAACGGCCGTGAATCCCAGTCCAAGAGATTAGGAGCGAAGAAAGGTGACGGACAGTCAGTTCTGGCCGGCAATATCCTTGTTAGACAGCGCGGTACAAAGATCCATCCCGGAACAAACGTTGGAATTGGATCTGATGATACACTTTTCGCTTTGATTGACGGTAAGGTCAAGTATGAGCGTATGGGCAAGGATAAGAAGCAGGTTAGCGTTTACCCTGTAGCCTAATTTTAGGTATTTCAGAAGAAACCAAGAGGAGCAGTCTGTCGCAATATTGCGATCGGACTGCTCTTGTTTATGCAGGAGAATCAGATGTTTATAGATCACTCAAAGATTTATGTTAAGGCCGGTGACGGCGGCAATGGCGCTCTCAGTTTCCACACTGAGAAGTATATTACCAATGGCGGACCCGACGGCGGCGATGGCGGCGACGGCGGTAATGTTGTTTTGCAGGCTGCGCAGAATCTTACGAGCCTTCAGAACTTCAGGTTCAAGCATAAGTTCATTGCCCAGAACGGCGCAAAGGGTATGGGCAAGAAGATGTACGGCAAGCGCGGTGAAGACCTTATCATCGGCGTTCCTGTCGGAACTGTCGTAAAGGATGCTGTCACAGGCGATATCATTGCCGATCTTACAGAGGCAGGCCAGAAGATCGTTGTCGCAAGAGGCGGTAAGGGCGGCCTTGGCAACATGCATTATGCCAACTCTATAAGACAGGCTCCTCAGTTTGCTACGCCGGGCGCTCCCGGAGAGGAAAGAGAGCTTGCGATCGAGCTTAAGCTCATTGCAGACGTAGGTCTTGTAGGTTTCCCCAACGCGGGCAAATCAACGCTTCTTTCCGTTCTTACAAGAGCCAAGCCGAAGATCGCGGATTATCCTTTTACAACATTGGAACCTGTTCTTGGTGTTGTATCAAAGGATGATTTCTCCTATGTCATAGCGGACATTCCAGGAATCATCGAGAATGCCCATGAGGGTGCAGGCTTAGGTCATGACTTCTTAAGACATATCGAAAGAACGAGACTTTTAGTTCACGTTGTCGATCTTTCAGGTACAGACGGAAGAGATCCGCTGGACGATTTCAAGACGATCAATTCAGAGCTTGAGGAATTCAGCCTTGAGCTTGCTTCAAGACCTCAGATCGTTGTAGGCAACAAATGTGACGGAGTAACTGATGAAGAAGCTCAGGACTTCATTAAGAGCGTAAAGGCAATGGGATATGAAGATGTATTCATCATTTCCGCTGCAGGTCAGATCGGAATAAAGGAACTTTCCGACAAGATCACTGAGACAGTATCCAAGCTTCCTCCGACAGTCCTTCACGACGTTGTTTCAGGCGGCGAAAAGGTATACACATTTGACGAAGGCAAGAAGTTTGACATCATCATCAATGAGGACGGCAACTTTGAGGTTACCGGAAAATGGATCAACAGGATCTTCAACTCCACAAACTTTGAAGATACTGAGTCCACAAACTTCTTCCAGAGAACTCTCGAGAACGAGGGTGTATTTGAGGAACTCAAGAAAATGGGCGTCAAAGAGGGCGATACGGTCAAGGTTTGTGAGCTCGAATTTGACTATTATGACTAAGACTTCAAAATTGGCGGGCTTAATTCACACATTGTTAACAAATGTTCCCTAGTGGTGACTTAATGCTAATGTATTATCAAAGCCATAAGAACGAGTCCACAATATATTGAGTTTTGAGTTTGTTTGTAGAGATGCCGCAGTTGATCCTGCGGCATCTTTTTTGTGTCATAGCACAAATGCAAGTCTTTATTTTTATATCTTATAGAGTAAAATATATGCGAATATGGAATAAGAAAGGGACAGTATGGATTTCCTGCTTCAGATAGTCACTAACAGGATCTTGGTGGTTGGTGTTGTGTCTTGGTTTTTGGCCCAGGTGTTCAAGTGCATCAGCAACCTCATTTTAACTAAGAAATTCAGTCTTGAGAGACTTTTCGGCGATGGTGGAATGCCTAGCGGACATTCTGCCACAGTTGTTTCCGTTGCAGTTGCAACAGGACTTTATCATGGCTTTGATTCAGCTGTATTCGCAGTAGCAATGATCGTCGCCATAGTCGTTATGCATGATGCTATGAATGTAAGATATCAGGCCGGTAAACAGGCAGAATTACTTAATGTAATGGCTGAGATGTTTGAGAAGGTTACCGGTACAGATCTTCCTAATGAGGAGAAGCTTAAGGAGCTTTTGGGACATACACCTTTGCAGGTTGCTGCAGGATGCTTGCTCGGAGTAGCTACTGCTGTGATCATGTATCTCGTATTCTGATATTCCTATGATCACCGGTGATATCCTAAGTGAACTGAAAAAGCTTCAGGATAAAGGTTATCGCAAGATGCAGATAACCACGATCCCTTCTGTCAAAGCCGAATCAATAATCGGTGTAAGGACTCCGGCGTTAAGGGCTTTAGCAAAAGAATTATCCAAAAGAGACGACATCTCCACATTCCTTGAAGATCTTCCTCACAAGTTTTTCGAAGAGAACCAGCTCCATGCATTTATCCTTTCCGGCATGAAGGATGCTGAAGAATGCATAAAACTCGTTGATGAGTTCCTGCCCTATGTTGATAACTGGGCGACCTGTGACCAGATGTCTCCCAAGATCTTCAAAAAGCATAAGGATCTTCTCCTGGAATATGTAAATGAGTGGATCAAGTCAGATAAGACTTATGTCAAGCGTTTTGCCGTAGGAATGCTCATGGAGCATTTCCTTGATGAGGATTTCAAGACTTCTTATCTTACAAAGGTATCCAGGATCAGGTCTGATGAATACTACATTAACATGATGACCGCATGGTATTTTGCCACGGCTCTTGCCAAGCAGTACGATGCTGCATTGCCATATATCGAAAAGCAGAAACTTGATAAGTGGACTCATAACAAGACCATTCAAAAAGCAGTTGAAAGCTACCGCATAACACCTGAACAGAAGGAATATCTCAAGACGTTAAGAAGAAAGGCGTGAACCCATGATCTATACGGTTACCCTTAATCCTGCAATCGATGTAAGCCTTCGTGTGATTGACGGCCTTATGCCGGGAAGCATTAACAAGTCTTATGGCATGAGGACCGATCCCGGCGGAAAGGGTATTAACGTATCCAAGACGCTTAAAGTCATGGGAATTGACTCCGTGGTATGTGCCGGATTATGCGGTGAGGACGGCATGAGACTTGCCGGAATGCTCGAGAATGACTTCGAAGTTATCAGGATCACATATCCTTCCGGAAACACCAGAACTAACATAAAGATATCCGGCGAGAACGGAGTGACAACGGACATCAACGGCAAAGGCCCGATGTACGACAAAGCTTCTGTTGAAGAACTTAAGAAGGTCCTGATCCATAGGCTCGTTCCGGATGATGTTGTAGTCATATCCGGAAGACCTCCGATGGGTTCTCCTGACAATATCTATGCTGATCTTATCAGGGCATTTAAGACAATTGATGGTGTTAAGGTGATCCTTGACTGTTCAGAGAGTTATCTCCGCGAAGGACTTATCGAAAAGCCTTACGCCGTAAAGCCGACCATGGAAGAACTCGGTCTTTTAAACGGCAGGTATGAAGCATTGGAGGAAGCCGATGCGATAGTATCGCGCGGTATCTCACGATGCCTTATCTCAATGGGAAAGGACGGTGCGGTCTTTGCAGAAGAAGGTAAGAAGGCTGTCTTTTTAAATGCGGCCGATGTCAGAGTGAACTGCACGACCGGCTGCGGGGATGCCATGACGGCAGGTCTTGCATATTCCTGTGTAAAAGATCTTTCTTCTGAAGACACATTCAGGATGTGCATGGCGCTTGCATCAGCAGAAGCTGAAACGGAGGGAACATATCCTCCTGAAAAAGACAGGGTACTGGAGTTATTTGACAGCATTCGGTTATTAGGACAATGAGAGGACGGTATATTGCAATCAAAGAACAAACGTTCTAAAATTGCCGTAGAAGAATTGATAACAGATCCATAGTGATCTTTGATGGTTTTAGGATAATGTCTATGTTTAAGCTCGTATCGGATTACAAGCCGTCCGGTGACCAACCGGAAGCAATAGATTCCCTTGTTAAGGGTATCAAGGAAGGTATGCATGCCCAGACTCTTCTGGGTGTTACCGGTTCCGGCAAGACATTTACCATGGCCAACATTATCGAGAGAGTTCAGAGGCCTACGCTTGTACTGGCTCACAACAAGACTCTTGCTGGCCAGCTCTATGCTGAATTCAAGGAGCTGTTTCCTGAGAATGCCGTAGAGTACTTCATCTCATATTACGATTACTATCAGCCGGAAGCATATATAGCCGCTACGGATACATATATCGAGAAGGATTCTTCGATCAATGATGAGATCGACCGTATGCGCCATGAGGCAACCAAGTCACTTCTTACGAGAGATGACGTGATCATAGTGGCTTCTGTATCCTGCATCTACGGTATCGGTGAGAAGGACGACTATCTCTCACTTGCACTGATGCTTGAGACCGGACTTGAGATCCCAATGGATAACGTCATGGCACAGCTCATTAACATGCAGTACACGCGTAATGACTTTGATCTCGCGAGAGGTTCGTTCAGACGTAAGGGTGATGTAATCGATATCTGGACTCCTGATTCAGAACATACACTTACAAGGATCAGTTTTTTCGGTGATGAGATCGATAAGATCAGTTATGTTGATGCCATTACCGGCAAGACTGAGTTTACCAAGGATTATATCGAGCTGTTCCCGGCATCACACTATGCGACAGGAAGAGCCAAGCTTAACAAGGCTATAGAGAGGATCGAGGAAGAACTTGAGGTCAGGCTTAAGGAACTTCGTGAAGCCGGAGATATGATCGCCGCATACAGACTTGAGCAGCGTACGCGTTACGATATGGATATGCTCAGGGAGACCGGCTTTTGCAAAGGCATTGAGAACTATTCCCGTCACATAGCAGGAAGAGAGGCAGGCGAACCGCCTTGTACCCTGATGGACTTCTTCCCGGATGACTTCCTGCTCTTTATCGATGAGTCCCACCAGACTATCCCTCAGGTTGGAGCCATGTATAACGGTGACAGGTCGAGGAAGGAAATGCTCGTCCAGTATGGCTTCAGACTTCCTTCTGCATTTGATAACAGACCTTTGAAGTTCAATGAGTTCGAGCAGCGTATGGGTCAGACTGTTTTTGTCAGCGCCACACCTGCTGATTATGAGAAGGAACACAGCGAACAGACTGTTGAACAGGTGATAAGGCCTACAGGTCTTCTTGAACCTGAGATCTTCATACGCCCTGTTGAAGGCCAGATTGAAGATATCCTTTCCATGCTTAAAGAGCAGAAGAAGACCGGTGATAAGAGCCTTATCATGACGCTTACCAAGAGAATGGCTGAAGACCTTACAGAGTTCCTCAAGAAAGAGAATGTCAGAGTCACATACCTTCACTCAGATATCAAAGCCGTTGAGCGTATGCAGATACTTAACCAGTTAAGGAATGATGAGGTTGATGTAATCGTCGGAATCAACCTCTTAAGAGAAGGTATCGATCTTCCTGAAGTGTCTTTGCTCATGATACTTGATGCTGATAAGGAAGGATTCTTAAGATCTGAGAGATCACTTATTCAGATCATAGGAAGATGCGCGAGGAACGATCACGGAAGAGTCGTTCTCTATGCGGATGAGGTTACTGATTCGATGATGAATGCAGTATCTGAGACTAACCGCAGAAGAAAGATACAGCAGGAATACAATGAAGTCCACGGCATAACGCCAAAGACTATTAAGAAGGCTGTAAGAGATGTCTTCGATATTGTTGCTGAAAGCAGCAAGGATTCGTCAGGCAAGGGAAGAGGAAAGTCTTCCAAGGGCGGCATAGATCCTGCCAGACTTATTAACGATGGTGTATCCGGTGGTACGGAAGAAGAGAATATCAAGCTAATAGAGAAGCTTACTTCAGAGATGACAAAGGCAGCAAAGGATCTCGACTTTGAGAGAGCTGCCGAGATCAGAGATATCATTATCGAACTTAAGGGGAAGAAGGCATGAGCGGCTTTTGTCACTTACATCTTCATACCGAATACAGTCTTCTTGACGGTGCCATAAAGATCAAGGATCTTGCCGCAAGACTTAAGGACATGGGAATGACTTCATGCGCCATAACCGATCATGGCGTAATGTATGGTGCAGTCTCGTTTTACAGGGAGATGAAGGCTAACGGCATACATCCGATAATAGGATGTGAAGTCTATGTCGCTCCTGGTTCAAGATTTGATAAGAACGTTGTCCCTGGAAGAGATGATAAGTACTATAACCACCTGATCCTTTTAGCTAAGGATAATCAGGGCCTTACTAACCTTAACAAGCTCGTTTCGGCAGGGTTTACCGAAGGCTTTTACAGAAGACCAAGGATCGATGAGGAACTGCTTGAGAAGTGGCACGACGGTCTTATCTGTCTTTCTGCGTGTGTAGCAGGTAAAGTCCCTTCACTTATCCTTGCAGGAGAGAACGAGAAGGCGGTCCAGACTGCACTCTGGTATGACAGGCTTTTCGGAAGGGGTAATTACTATCTTGAGATCCAGGCAAATACCACGCCTGAACAGGCGAAGGTAAATGCCGCACTGGTAAAGCTCTCCAATGAGACCGGCATTCCTCTTGTTGCGACGAATGACTGCCATTATCTGATGAAGGATGACTATGAAGCGCAGGATATACTTCTTTGTATCTCGACTGCCGCAAGGATAGATGATGAGAACAGGATGCGCATGTCCTGCAATGAATTCTATGTTAAATCAGAGACCGAGATGAGACGCTTTTTCCCTGAGCTTTCCGAAGCTGTCGATAACACCGGAAAGATCGCGGACATGTGTCATGCCGAATATGATTTTGATACCATCCATCTTCCTGTTTATGAAGTGCCTGAAGGATATAAGGATCACGAGGAATACCTTGCCGATCTTACCTATAAAGGACTTAAGAAAAGATTTGAGATAACACCTCCTACAGGAAGCGTTGATGACTATATGAAGCGTGCGGAGTATGAACTCTCCGTTATCAACAGTATGGGATATACAGACTACTATCTCATAGTCTGGGACTTTATTAATTATGCAAAGACACATGAGGTTACGGTAGGCCCCGGAAGAGGATCTGGTGCCGGTTCACTTGTCGCATATGCAGTCGGAATCACTGATATCGATCCAATAAGATATGGTCTTGTATTTGAACGTTTCCTTAATTCAGAAAGAGTATCGATGCCTGACTTCGACGTCGATTTCAACGATGAGAGAAGACAGATAGCTATAGACTATGTCACTGAAAAATACGGAAAGAACAGAGTCGCACATGTAATCACATTCGGTACTCTTGCTGCAAGGCAGGCGGTAAAAGATGTCGCCAGAGTGCTTAATATGCCGATAGCGCAGAGCAATAAGCTTACCAAGATGATACCGTTCACTGTCGGCATGACTTTGAAGCAGGCGCTCGAGATAAGCAAGGAATTCAAGGAAGCTTATGACACTGATCCTGAAGCGCGCAAGGTCATAGATATGGCGATGCGTGTTGAAGGTCTTCCGCGCAATGCAGGAACCCATGCTGCGGGAATAATCATATCAGGTAAGGATATCACCGATATCGCACCGCTGGCGGTAAATGACGATACAGTCGCAGTCCAGTTTGCAAAGACGGATGTTGAAAGCATCGGTCTTCTTAAGTTCGACTTCCTTGGCCTTCGTACTCTTACTGTGCTTCAGGATTGCGTTGAACTCGTAAAGAATAATTACGGCAGGACCATAGATCTCGACAGGATACCTTTAGATGACATGGAAGTTTTCAAGATGATCGGAAGAGGTGAGACTGTCGGAATATTCCAGCTTGAGAGCCGCGGCATGACTTCATTCATGAAGCAGTTAGAGCCGGAGAGCCTGGAAGATATCATCGCGGGAATATCACTTTACAGACCGGGTCCTATGGATCAGATCCCGAAGTATGTTGACTGCAAGAAGAATCCTTCTCATATCACTTATGATCATCCGCTTCTTGAGCCAATTCTCAATGTCACATACGGATGTGCAATCTATCAGGAACAGGTAATGCAGATAGTAAGAGATCTTGCCGGTTTCTCGATGGGACAGTCGGATAATATCAGACGTGCGATGAGCAAAAAGAAAAAGTCCATGATGGAGAATTACAGAAATCTCTTCATGTACGGAGGTACAGATGACAAAGGCCGTCAGATCGACGGCTGTATCAAGCGTGGTGTTCCTGAAAAAGTCGCTGCTAAGATCTTCGATGATGTATCCGGATTTGCAGGTTATGCATTTAACAAATCACATGCTGCATGTTATGCGGTCGTCGGTTACTGGACTGCTTATTTCAAGTATTACTATCCGACGGAATTCATGGCAGCAACGCTTAACTCTTTCAGAACCGATCTCGGGAAAGCTTCGTATTACATTTCCTGCTGTTCTGCGATGGGAATTGAAGTCCTTCCTCCTGATATCAATAAGAGCCGGGAGCGTTTTACAACTGAAGGTGACCGTAAGATAAGAATCGGTCTTTCCGTCATTAAGAATGTAGGCGAGGGAGCAGTTCTTGATATCCTGACTGACAGGGATAAGAATGGCGAATACAAGTCATTTGAAGACTTCGTTATAAGAGGCGCCAAGATTGGCGTGAAGAAGAATGTTGCAGAAGCATTGATACTTGCTTCATGCATGGACTCGTTCGGATATACAAGGAGCCAGATGACTGCTTGCGTACAGACAGAACTCGACAGGATCGCACATTCGGACAGCCGTAATATCGAAGGCCAGTTATCGCTCTTTGATTTTGGAGGTGCCGAAGCTGCAGGTCCGTCTGTGTTTATCCCTGATATCGAAGAATATCCTGAAAGCCAGAAGCTCGGATATGAGAAAGAGATGGTAGGCATCTATCTTTCCGGTAATCCTCTGGCTTCTTATACAAAGCTAATATCAGAGGTTGCAACTTTTGATATGTCTGAGGCATCTGATATCCTTTCGCTTTCAGGAAGTGATGCGCTGGATGACAATAAGCAGGTCGCTATGTGCGGAATGGTAACCGATAAGAGAACAGGTTATACCAAGAAAAAGACCATGATGAGTACAATCTCCTGCGAGGATCTGAGCGGATCATTCGAAGTTCTTCTTTTCGGCAAGAATTTTGATATGTATAACAGGATCGTCGAGAAGAACAAGCCTTATCTCTTTGTCGGAAGAAGACAGATGAGAGAGGGCGGCGAGCTCTCGATGTTTGCAGACAGTCTTTTTGAGTTGTCAGACGATCCTTCGCTCTTAAGCAGGATCCGTAACGACAGGGGATATCAGACTGCGTTAAGGGAAAGAGACGGAGCACAGATCGCAAGAACACCTTCTGTACCTGCTCAGGCACAACAGGCTCCTTCTTCAAAGCCTCAGGTTCAGAATACAGCTGCAGGCAAAGAACAGGTTATAAGGATCCGATATTCCGGAAGACCTGATTCCAAAGGCTTTAACAGGCTCTTAAATTTCCTTGCATATTTCCATGGAAATACTCCGGTCGAAGTCCTTTTTGATGCGGATAAGAGCGTACTGAGACTTGATGATATGTGCAGGATAGCTCCTGATGAGCAGGTGCTTTTGAAACTTGCCGAGTTAGTCGGGGAAGATAATATTGAGATAATCTGAGGAGGACCGCTTTATGGACGAACAGAAAGTTGCTGAACTGAACAGAATAATCAGAGAGTGTAAGCATATCGTATTCTTTGGCGGTGCCGGAGTATCGACAGAGAGCGGTATTCCTGACTTCAGAAGCAAGGACGGTCTTTATAATCAGCATGATGTCCAGTTCGAAAAGTATTCTCCTGAATATCTCCTGAGCGATTCATGTCTCTATGATCACCCGGATGTCTTCTTCGAATTCTACAGACAGAAGCTTGATACATCAGGTATCGAGCCTAACAGGGCTCACTATAAGCTTGCTGAGATGGAGAAAGCAGGCAAACTCGATGGTATCATCACACAGAATATCGATGGTCTTCATCAGAGGGCAGGAAGCGTAAATGTCCAGGAAGTCCATGGTACGACATACCGTAATTACTGCATGAAATGCCATGCCAAATATCCTTATGACTATATCTTCAAGTCAGAAGGACCAATACCTAAGTGTTCCAAGTGCGGAGGTATTGTAAGACCGGATGTTACACTGTATGGCGAAGGCCTTCCCAGGGAAGCGTGGGTCGAATCCAAAAAGCTGGTCCAGAAGGCAGACTGCCTCATTATCGGAGGCACATCGCTTATGGTTCAGCCTGCAGCATCCCTGACTTATGATTTCAGCGGTAAGTATCTAATCGTAATCAACAGAGATAAGATCATGACAGACAGGCGTGCCGCTCTGGAATTTCGTGAAAATATCGGGGAAGTATTGGATTCTATAAATCTAGAGGATTTGTGACTTTAAAGAACAAGCTCAAAGAAACTAACGGCGTATTGACTATGGATGAGGCTCTGGATCTTCTGAAGGAGGCTTCCCAAGATTCTGAGAACGGAATTCAGACGGAATGGTCCTGTGTTTATGATCTGGATCATTTCGTGTTATACATCTATAACGACAGGAACAGGGACAATTACTACATAATTACCTTCCCCGAATCATTTAAGTAAACTGTTGTTTTGTCCCTCTTTATTATTTAGTGTATAATTATCTCGAAAAATTTATCAGATGTTTCGGAGGAATAACTATGGGTAGACTTCTTTATGATGAGAACAACCTTCCTGAGATAAGCAGCCTTAAGGCTTTGAATTATGACCAAGTAGATAAGAGCACTGTTGAGCCGATCAAGCGCGTAGGCGTCCTTACGAGCGGCGGCGATGCTCCCGGAATGAATGCAGCGATAAGAGCTATCGTCAGAGCAGGTATCAATGCCGGCTTTGAGATGTATGGTGTTACCAGAGGTTTTCACGGCCTTTGGAAGGGTGAGATCAAGCCCCTTGACGGCAGAAGCGTTTCAGAGACACTTCAGCGCGGCGGTACATTCCTCATGACTGCAAGATCACAGACTTTCATGACTGATCAGGGCGTTCTTAAGGGTGCCAGAATGATGGAAGCATATGAGCTTGATGCTCTTGTTGTCATCGGCGGTGACGGTTCCTACAAGGGTGCAAGAGCTCTTGCCAGGATCGGTATCCCGGTAATCGGTGTTCCCGGTACTATCGACAATGATATCGCTTCAACTGATTATACGATCGGTTATGACACGGCAATGAATACTGCTATGCAGTGCATCGATAAGCTCAGAGATACTGCTTCATCACATGAGCGCTGCAGCGTTATCGAAGTAATGGGCAGACATGCCGGATGGATCGCACTTAACGTAGGTATTGCTACAGGTGCAGAGAGCATCCTGATCCCTGAGGTTCCTTATGACTTCAATAAGGATGTTCTCAGAGTCATCCTTGACGGACGTAATACCGGCAAGAAGCATTACATCGTTATCGTTGCCGAGGGTGTCGGTCATGCTGATGAGATCGCCAAGCAGATCGAGGATGCTACGGGCATCGAAGCACGTCCCACGATCCTCGGACACATCCAGAGAGGCGGTTCACCTACATTGAGAGACAGAACAATGGCAAGCCTTATGGGCATCAAGGCCATCGACTGTCTTGTCGAAAAGAGATTTAACAGACTCATAGTCAGACAACATGGCGAGATCACCGATGTCGATATCGAAGAAGGTCTTGCAATGACCAAGACTATTACGCCTGACATCATTGAGAACGCCAAGCGACTCGGTTAAAAGAGTTTACGGGTCAATTGACGGTTAGGGGATAAGTAAGAACATGTATGAATTTATGAGCTTCGACGAGAGCCTCGAACGGAAGAAAATCCGCGGGCGTGTATTGAAGACCCTTGAATTCAATAAGATCAGAGACAGTGTCGCTGCGAAGGCAAGAACGTCTTACGGACGTGAGCTCTGCAACGACATGGTTCCGTGTTGCGATATCGATTATGTAACAAGTGAGCTTTCCTGTGCAAGGCAGGCCATGGATCACATAATGAGATTCGGCATGCTTCCTTTGGGCGGATTAAGAGATCTCCGCGAAGCGATCCTTTACGCGAAGGCAGACGGAACACTTACATGCGGACAGCTTCTGGAAGTTGCATCTTTTTTGAGAGCTTCCGGCGAAGTCAAAAAAGCGATAGACAAGGCAAGATCTGCAGGTTCCCCTCTTGTTGATGAGACTGAGCCGGATGTTTGTGCTTATGTGGATAAGCTTGAGACTTCGGATAAGCTCTTGGAGAAGATCGACAGTTCCATCTTAGGTCAGGATGAAGTATCCGACAGGGCAAGCAAGGAACTGGCTTCTATAAGACGTGAAAGAAAGAATATAGCAAGCGGTATCAGGTCTCTTTTAGACCGTGTTATCTCCAACCACGCTGATATGCTCCAGGAAGGCATCGTAACTCTTCGAGAAGGAAGATACTGCATTCCGGTCAAGGCTGATTTTAACGGCAGGATAGAAGGTATCGTCCACGGTGCTTCAGCATCAGGACAGACACTCTTCATCGAGCCTATGAGCGTTGTTGAGGCAAACAACAAGATCGCTGAACTTACATTTGCCGAGCAGGCAGAGATACAGAGGATCCTGAAAAGCTTTACGAATGAAGTCGTATCAATAAGTCCTCTTCTCCAGAACAATATGGAGATCGCATCAAGGCTTGATTATATTTTCGCGAAGGCTGAATACGGAGTAGAGAATAATTCATTCTGTCCTTCACTTAACTGCGACGGCAGGATCGATCTTAAGGGCGCGAGACACCCGCTTATTCCGAAGGAGAGCGTTGTTCCAGTCGATATCAGGATTGGTGATGGCTATGACGCGCTTGTCGTTACAGGACCTAATACCGGCGGTAAGACCGTATCACTTAAGACATGCGGACTCCTTGTCATGATGACGATGGCAGGACTTCCGATACCTACAGAGAGCGGCTCGGAAGTATGTGTTTTCGACAGAGTGTTGGCTGATATAGGAGATGAACAGAGCATCGAAGAGAGCCTGTCCACATTCTCGGCGCACATGTCCAATATCGTATTTATCCTAAAGAATATCAGGGGCAAGTCTCTTGTACTGTTGGACGAGCTCGGTTCAGGTACTGATCCGGCGGAAGGCGCGGCACTTGCCATATCAATAATCGAAGAACTCAGAAGAAAGAACTGTATCGTAATGTCCACAACGCATTACAGGGAACTGAAAGGCTATGCTGAGACCACGGAAGGCGTAATGAACGCTTCCTGTGAATTCGATACTGAGACATTGGCTCCGACTTATAAACTCATTACGGGAAGACCCGGTTCTTCCAATGCTTTTGTCATCTCGAGCAAGCTGGGTCTTTCAAAGAATATCCTGGACAATGCCAAGGCCAGGATGTCCACTGATGAGATAAGGTATGAGGAGCTCCTTGCAAAGGCTGAGGAGAATTCCAAGAAAGCAGAGATGCTCGTTCAGGAAAATGACAGGCTCAATATCGAACTCAAGGCTGAAAAGGCCCGTCTTGAAGAAGAGAATGCGAAGCTCAAGCAGTCAAAGACCAAGATTTTGAATGATATGAGAGCAGAGCAGAAGAAGCTCCTTCAGGATCAGGAGAGGGAACTGAGTGACGAGCTCCGCGAATTAAGACGCAGATCCAAGGATATGGACAGGGCAGAGCGCGAAAAGGAACTCGACAAGATCAGAAGAAAGTTAAGAGCCGGCATAAACGACCTCGAAGCTGATGATGATGAAGCAATCGAATCCGTTGCTTTAAGCGGTGAACCTGTTAAGGAAGTTATCAAGGGTGAATGCTACTATGTTCCTTCTCTGGATCAGATCGGTGTTGCTGAATCCGATCTTTCCAAGAGCGGATCTGTTAATATCGTATGCGGAAGCATGAAGATCGCGGTTAAGAAGAACCAGCTCATGATGCCTACGAAGGCACAGCGTGATGAGTTCCTGAGAGGCAGGAATAAAGGCTCTCAGAAGGGCAGGCTCATAAGACCGAAGATCAGTTCTGAGGATATGGGCAAGGTCAGATTCAATGCCGCATCTTCAACTAGATCAGAGGTCATGCTTATCGGCATGACGACAGCTGAAGCGGAATCCAGGCTAGGTAAATACCTTGAGGACTGTGTACTTGCGGGTATCAAGGAAGCAAGGATAGTTCATGGTAAAGGCACAGGTGCTTTAAGGTCTTGTGTGCAGGATATGCTTATAAAAGATGACAGGGTCGAGTCTTTCCGCGCCGGAGAACAAGGCGAAGGCGATGCGGGAGTCACGATCGTTAAGTTCAGATAATCAAGGGAGAAAATGAGTTATGTCTGAGAATAATGCTGAAATTCAGAGTGCTGAACAGATTCAGTCCGCAGAGGTGCCCAAGAAGCGCGTCAGGATAGGATTTGTATTCCTTTCTATCGTACCTGTAGCGGTCCTTATTGGTATTCAGACGATCACACAGATTCCTTTTCTTGTAATCTCGGCAGTTGACCTTGCAGCGAATAATACTTCGCTCAGTCCTCTTGAGGTTTCAGAAAAACTTTTGACGACTTTCAATGAGAAATATGCGGTGTGGGCATATCTTCTCTACAGCGTTGCGGCTCTTCTGGTTTTTGGAATCTGGTATTTTAAGGGTTTTGTTAAGAACCATCCCAAGGTCAGACTCAAGGAAATATTTGGTGTTAAATCAGTTTCCGCATCCATCGGAATGGTTATCGGTCTTCAGTTTGCGATTACCGCAGTTTTCGTTCTGGCATTCCGTTTCATTCCGAAGATAATGAATGATTATGTAGAGCTGATGAAAAGTGCAGGCCTCATGGATAACATTTTCGTAACGATTCTTTATGCGATAATCCTCGGTCCTATCGTTGAGGAGCTTTGCATAAGAGGTGTCTGCTTCGGTTTCCTTGAAAAATCCGGAATCAAGCCTGCGCTGATGATCCTGATCTCAGGAATCCTTTTCGGTGTAATGCATTTGAATCTCGTGCAGGGAGTTTATGCTTCCATCCTTGGTTTCTTCCTCGGATTCATGAGATACAAGTACCGTTCCATAAAGCTTACGATCTTCATCCATATCCTGTTTAACATCATGGGTACATATGGAGACACGTTAATGGAAAAGATCATTCCAAACGATGGCATAAAGCTGATCTTAGGCGGTGTTGCACTTTTCGTGCTCGTATTCGCCACAGCTCTTGTAAACAGTGACAAGAAGGCTTATAAAGCGGCAGATTGACACTGAGAAGGCAAGTTGTTATCTCAGGAATACCTGAACGCGAGTTTTATGATAAAATTTGTTTAATAAATTGATTTGCCAGGAGAGATTGTTTTGCCAAGCGAAGAAGAACAGATGTCAGAGGCCCTCGTCAGGATCTTTGAGAATGTCGTTTTAACAGAAGAGAAATCTCTTCAGGCAGGTTATTTCAATGACCTGTCTATTGCAGAGATGCATACCCTTACGGCTATTGGACCATACGATGCCCGTACCATGACTAATACTGCAGAAGATCTGGGTATTACTACGGGTACATTGACTGTCGCTATAGACAGACTCGTCAAGAAGGGTTATGTCCACAGAGAACGCGATAAGCGTGATAAGCGTATCGTAAGGATCAGCCTTACTCACAATGGTAAACTCGCATGCAGAATGAACAACAAGTTCCACAGGGTTCTTGCCCAGCATATCCTTGCGGGATATGACGAGAATGACAGAAAGCATCTTCTTGACCTGGTCAATGAAGTTGACGAGTACGTTGCACAGCAGCTGAGACGCTATGACAGTACTGAGAATGTAAGAGCAACAGCAAGACAGGTAGCAAAAGATACCAGCAAGGAGAAAAATTAATATGGCAGATTCTGATAACCTTAGAGCGAAGGTAAAAGAAGACGTGATCAGGATCATGTCAGAAACGCTCGAGATATCTCCTGAACAAATAACATCAGATCTGGAATTCAATTCTGATCTGCCTTTCGATTCTCTCCAGCTCTATGAGTTTGTTATCGATGTTGAAGAGACATATAACATCAGGCTTCCTGACGAATTGCTGGATAAGGTCAAGACCGTCGATGACATGATCGACGTTGTTCTTGAACTTTCGAAAAAGAATTGATCCACGGTGCATAGATGAAGAAGCTTTTCATCGTTAACAGCAGAGCAGAGTCCAAGTCTCTTGGAAGATTCAAGGCAGCATATTTTGATTATTCAGCAGAACACGAAGGCGAGACGCGCGTGGTCTATACCGAGTTTGCCGGACACGCAAGCGAAGCTGCCAGGAAAGCAACGGATGAAGACGATCTTCTCGTAGTCGCATGCGGCGGTGACGGAACGATCCATGAAGTTGCCAATGCTCTTGCCGAGTCAAATACTCCTATGGCATGCATACCTTTGGGTACAGGCAACGATTTCACCAGATCCATTATGGATGAGAATCACAGGAGCAACTGTGAAGTCTGCATAGGTGATATCTTCAATGACAGGATAACGGTTAAGAACGCGGATCTTATTAAGGTCACATCCTATGACAGACGCGGCAGCAAGATCGATGCAAGTTCAGCATGGTGTCTTAATGTTGCTTCAATAGGTTTTGATACTGAAGTCCAGCTCTGTGCAAAAGGAAAGGTTCTCGCACACCCTAATTCAAGTATTGTAAGAAGCACTGCGTATCTGACATCTGCCGTCGGATGCCTTTTCGGAAACAGATCTTTTGATTTTAAGTTCAAAGCGAAAAGAAATGACGGCAAGCCTGAAGAGTCTGAGAAGTCCAAATTCACTCTGCTTGCGGTTTGCAATGCTTCTTTTTACGGTGACAGCTTCTGTCCTGCGCCCAAAGCAAAGATCGATGACGGTCTTATCAATTGCTGTGCTATCGATGCCGTAAGCCTCCCGAGATCGCTCTATCTGATTACCAAGTACATGAAGGGCATCCACGAGGGCTACGAAGAGGTCGATTCTTTTGTTACGGATGCCATTACGGCTGAAGCTACGGGTTCACGTGACCTGAACGGTAATTACGACGGTGAGGATTTCTCCGGCCACAAGGTTACTTTTGAGTGCTGCCCTGGCGCGATTAAACTTGCTGTTTACGGCAAATAATCGGCAATCAGACTTTTTTCACATATTATGTCCCTTATATTACAAGTTATTTGTTTTAATATTACGGGCTCTTTTGCTATAATTACAAGTTATGGAAAGCTTAGTTAGGGACAGTATCGAAAACTACAGAAAATACGGTGTCAGCGGTAAGGCTATAGATGCTGCAGTTAAGGCTGAAGAGTCTTTGGCTGATGTATATGCCCGCATAGATGACATCGTGACATATAACGAACTTAAGGTTTTGGACGCTTTCAGGAGCGAGAAGTTCTCAGACACACATATGGGCATGACTTCCGGCTACGGCTACGATGACGTTGGCAGGGAGAAGATCGAGAATATCTTTGCCAGAGTCTTCGGCGCACAGAAAGCATATGTAAGATGGCAGATCAGCACAGGTTCACAGGCAATCTCTGCAATGCTTTACGGAGCATTAAGACCCGGTGACATCATGCTGTCCGTTACCGGAAGACCTTATGACACCCTGATGGCTACTATCGGTCTTTCTTCCGGTGATAATGCCATGTCACTCATGTCATATGGAATCAAGTATGAAGAAGTGGAGCTTAAGCATGACGGCACTCCCGATCTTGATGCTATCCGCGCTGCCATAAAGCCTGAGACTAAGATGGTATTCATCCAGAAGTCCAGAGGCTATACGGGAAGAAGAGCGCTTCTTTGTGATGACATAGAGAAGATCGCATCTCTTGCCCATTCGATCAGAAAAGACATAATCGTTGCCGTAGATAACTGCTATGGCGAGTTCACCGAGAAGAGAGAACCTCTTGAAGCAGGTGCTGATGTCATTGCCGGATCCCTCATCAAGAATCCCGGCGGCGGAATCGCCAGGACAGGCGGCTATATCGCAGGCAGGGAAGATCTTGTGGAGAATGCTGCAAGACACCTCACTACACCCGGATTGGGAAGTGAAGTCGGTCCTACATTAGGCGCCAACTCCATGATCGCCAGAGGCCTTTTCACGGCTCCCCAGTGCGTAGGCGAATGCCTGAAGGGTGCTGTTTTCGCTGCTGAGATACTGGGCAATGAAGGATATAAGACAAGTCCTGCTTCTGATGAAGTAAGAGGCGATATAGTTCAGACGATAGAATTCGGTGATCCTGATAAGATGAGCCGTTTCTGCGCTGCCATCCAGTCCTGCTCACCGGTTGATTCATTTGTTACGCCGGTTCCGTGGGATATGCCGGGCTACGATGACCAGGTCATTATGGCTGCAGGTGCTTTCGTTCAGGGCGCTACAACAGAGCTTTCATGTGACGGCCCCATCAAGCCGCCATATATCGCATATATGCAGGGAAGTCTTGCCAAGGAACAGGCTAAGCTTGCCTGTATGCTTGCCATCGGAGGTTAACTGGAATGGCTGACGGTAAGCAGTGGTACAACAGTCCCGAGCAAGGTCCTTCCAAAAGACCCGGCGGCAAGCCTCAGGGTGCTGCCAGGCAGCGTAAGCCCGGTGCCAAGCCTCAGGCAGGTGCTCCCGGTAACAGACCTGCTGCAAGACCTCAGGGCAATAAAGCTCAGAGGCCTCAGGGTAATCCTTATGGTATGAAAAACGGTGCTAAGCGTCCTTCCGGAGCCAAGCCCGTATCCAAGCATGGTCATGCACCTGTATCTAAAGCGCAGCAAAGACCGCAGAATCCTGCAAATGCTGGAAAGAGCATTATTCCGCAGATGGATCTTACCGCTAAGTCTGTCAGCGGCAGCAATAAACCCGTTAACAAGGCTCCTGTCAAGAAAGCTCCCGTAAAGAAGCACATGACTCCTGAGGAGAAGGCAAGAGCAAAGGAACAGCGTAAGATCGAGATCCAGGCTAAGCGTAAAGAGGCTATGCTCAAGGAGCAGGCCAAGATCGAGAATCACGAATATAAGCGCAAGAATCCTTCTCAGAAGAGTGCTGAAAGCCGTGCGATAAGGAATGGCATCTTAGGTGCTGTTGCAGTCGCAGCTGCTCTTTTCGTGCTCGTATTCATAATCCATCACTTATATGACTTCCTCGCTGAGAAGCCTAACTTCTCTTTCGTTACAACGGGCTCAGTCGAGCATACCATCGGTGCAAAAGCTCTTGTTGTAAGAGATGAGACGATCATCAACAGTTCAAATACAGGTGAACTTGTAACTCAGATCACTGAGGGTTCCAGAGTCGCTAAGGGCCAGAGTCTTGCTATCGTAGTTCCTGAAGACATGAAGTCTGTCGTTCAGGACTTAAGAAATGTCCAGTCACAGATCTCAGACGTCCAGCAGGAGCTTATCCTTGCCGGCGGTTCAGCTGAAGCAGACGTCATTTACAGAAACTACAATAAGAACCTTTCATCTATCCTTGACTCAGTCAGGTTCGATGCCATGGGCGGCAATCTGAGCAACATGTCTTCTTACGGTTCTTCCGTTAACGTTATCCTGGATGAGCGTGAAGACGAGATGAGTAAGATCAATTTTGCCGATGAGAGAATTACGGTATTGAGAAATGATGAGGCTGTATATGAGGCCAAGGTCGAAAAGTATGCTTCAGTCATTACTGCTGACAGACCGGGTATCGTCTCATTCCGACTTGACGGTAAAGAGCAGGCTCTCGATTACAAGACATTCCTTACGTTGCCTGCCAAGGATATCAAGGATTATATCAACAATTCAGTAGGCGCCATCTCTTCTGACCTCAGTGTTGAAGCAGATACTCCTGTAGTAAGAATAGCCCAGAACGAGAGCCAGTATCTTTCTGTCTATCTCTCTTCTAATGATGCCGGTGCATCTGACTTCGCGGTCGGAACCCTTCATGACATCAACGTCCGTACTGAAGGAGTCGCCATCGATAACTGCGAGGTCGTACGCTGTGAGAATGATGCGAACGGAATGCTCATCACTTTCCGCACATCAAGATGTGTCGAAGCTCTTCTTGACTTGAGAACGGTTGATATCGAGATCGTTATTACCGAGACGAACGGAATGAGAGTTTCAGTTCCGAGCCTTGTTAACATCGAATATGCGCCCAAGGGCAATCCCTGCTTCTGTGTATATATCGACCCCAGTGCGAATGCGAGCATGGATACATTCGGCGAAGGTGCTATCTTTAATCTGACTATACTCCCCAAGGAAAAGAAGGATGAAGAGGGCAATGTCATTGACCAGCAGAATTCTTCGGTCGGAGGATGCACGGTCGTTTACAGGGAGGTCCTCTCTGACGGAGGCATGCTCGTCGGCTTCTCCACACCAAATGACTTCTCCAACCTGAAGAAATTAGACAGACTATATACGGCAGGCTATACTGCATCGTTCGTTGATACTGCGACCGGTCTTGGAATCATGAGCGAGAAGGTCAAGATATATGATTTCTCCGGTATCGCTTCCGTATATACAAATAAGCAGGGCTTCGTTGAAGAGGTCAGAGTACTTGTATTGGATAACGACAGAGAGTTTGCCATCATCGATAAGATCGGCAAGTCATCTGTTCCGAATCTCAACACGGTAATCATTACAAATCCTAAGACTGTCAAGCCCGGAGATAAGGTCGATTAATATGGAGTACGATTATACTGAAGAATTGAAGAAAAAGATCTCAGATAATATCTTATCCGTTAGACAATCAATTGATGAAGCATGTGCTGCTTGTGGAAGAGAGAAGGGCAGCGTGACACTTATCGGTGTCACAAAAGTATTCCCTGTGGGATATGCTGAGTCTGCCGCTCTGTCCGGACTTAAGGATCTCGGCGAGAACCGTGTTCAGGAACTTGTTCCCAAGGTCGAGAGATTTTCGAGCCTGGGGTTAGATGCTAACTGGCATCTTATAGGTACATTACAGAAGAATAAGGTTAAATACATAATAGGTAAGACGAGCCTTATTCACTCTGTAAACACATTGGAGCTTGCCGAGGAAATATCGAAAAGATCAGCAAGTAACAATGTTACTACCTCTGTTTTACTGCAGGCAAATGTATCAGGTGAAGAAAGCAAGCACGGCTTCGCTCCGCACGAATTAAAGCCTGCCATAGATAAGATAATGGATCTTCCTTCTATTAAGATATGCGGCCTTATGACGATGGCTCCGATAGAAGAATATGAAGGTCAGGCCAGAGAAGTATTTGCAAAAACAAGAGTAATATTCGAAGATCTTAAGAGCTATACCGGTCTGGACAGCTGGAAAGTGCTGTCCATGGGTATGAGCCAGGACTATAAGAGTGCCATTTATGAGGGTTCCACACATGTCAGGATCGGTACTGCCATATTCGGAAACCGCGCTGAATACAGGCCTTTGTAACATTGTTCGATTAAATAATCCTGATTTTTGTTACATTTTGTAATAAAACCCCGCTTTAAGTTACCTTCTTGTGTCATATTGCCCAAAACTATTGAGGCGAAAATCAAAGTTCGTTAATATCCGAAGTATCTTATATGAATGTCCTTGGTCGGGCGAATTATTAAGGAGGAAAAAACAAATGGGCAGTTTTAACGTTAAGAATTTCTTCGGAAGCATGTTCACACCTGTAGAAGATGAGATGGAAGAAAACTATTACGGTGAGGATGAGGGCTACACTGAAGAAGATGCATATGAGCAGGAGCCTATTGCAGAAGAAGCTTACGTAGAGGAGCCTCGCACCTTCGTTCAGGAGCCCGCAGTTACAACACCTGTAATGCAGCAAAACGCAACAGTCATCATGCTTACACCTTATGACATCAGAACAAGCCAGATCGTTTGCGATCACATCCGTGAGGGCCACATCGTAATCTGCAATCTTACAAACACAGATAAGAATCAGAGAGTTGTTGACTATATCTCCGGCGGCGTTTATGCATTAGGCGGAAGAGTAGAGCCTACACCTGTTAAGACAACATTCGTTTGCACACCTAAGTCTGTAAACCTCGTTGTTGAGAATCAGGAAGCTGAAGTTGGCACAAAGGTTTCTGCACTCTAATCAATAGCTGATAAACCAAAAAGAAATAACGGGTTGTCATTATGACAACCCTTTTTCTATGCCCGGTATTTCGCGAAAAGCGCCTATATATATAGGTGCTTAAAATCTTGAATAAAATATCTTTGTTAATATATAATAAGGTTTGAATTAGTCAAATTAGACTCGGAGGATAGATTAAATGACGGTTGAAGATCGCGAATACTTGTTTGATCAGGCTCAGCAGCTTTCTGAGATCCTGAATGAGGAGTGCGTCGAGCTTTTGGGGATGCTCGAGAAGATTGAAGACAGAGTAGCTATTTCAAGACGTATCAATAAGCTTGAAGATGACGGAGATCATGTTTTCCACGCATTTGCTGACAGGCTTCATGAAGTGGAGCAGGATCCTGAAAAGAGAATGTATATTTTCCAGATGGCCAGACATATCGAAGAGTGCGTTGACATGATCGATGAACTCTCTATGACCATTGTCCGTTACAACACTAGAACTGTTAATCCGGGCATGAAGGCAAGTGTTAATGCTATCGCAGGATGTGTTAAGAAGGAGATGCATCTTCTTAACATCATGCGTACATATGAGCCTGAGCATAAGGATATGTTCATCAGAGCCATCAATGAATTCGATGCTTTTAAGGTAGACTTCTATAAGATGTATGACATGCTTATCTTCGGCCTTTTCTCACAGGCTCACGATACAGTTGACATCATCAGATGCAAGGCTATCTATGACGCAGTAAAGGATATTTTCAAGGCGTTTGAAGTAAGTGCTGATGACTGCTACAAGTTCATCATGGCAAGCAATCACGGCACTAATTTTTTCGCTAACAAAAGATAATTAACACAACTTAATCTGATCAGATCTTATTCATCATTTTTGTCATGACTAACAAGGTCTCTTTGCCGGACAACTATCATATAGTCTGGTCCGAGGAATTTAACGGTACTTCAATCAACAAGGAAGTCTGGAGCGCTAATGAGTGTGCGCCCGGATGGTTTGATGACGGACTTGAAGAATACCGTGGTGATGAATGCCTTGAAGTCAAAGACGGATGTCTGGTGATAAGACCAAAGACTGTTAAGGACAGTTCCGGAAAGATGCTTTATGTATCCGGCAGGATCAGTTCTTTTGGCAAGAAAGATTTCACATACGGAAAGATCATCGCCAGGATCAAAGCACCCAAAGTAAAAGGTCTTTTGAGTTATATCAGGCTCATGCCTTCTGAAGGTTACGATGAGGAGTCAGGAAACTATAAGGAGTTCCCGCTTCATGGCCAGATAGATATGGTGGAGATAGCAGGCAGCAGTACTGATGAGGCTCAATCCCGCATCGCTTTCGGTTATCCTTACACGCAGCGTTCCGGCAGTTACAGAAGACTTAATACGGATTTCTCTTCTGATTTCCATATCTTTGCATGTGAATGGGATCAGGATGAGATCATATTCTCGTGTGACGGCAAAGAGTATTACAGAACATCTTACTGGTTCTCGAGAAACGGTGAGAATGAAGAAGCATATCCTGCACCTTTTGATAAGCCTTTCCACCTGGTGATCGGAGTCTCTGCAAAAGGTGAGAACCCGGTTAATGGAAAAGATTCTGAAGATGGTGAGGCTGAGCTCCTCGTCGATTATGTCAGGGTTTATCAGAAGCCGATATATAACAGGGAAGTAAGAAGGCCTGCAAGGGTCTTATCGCTTGATACCGGCGACGGGAATAGTGATAAGAAGAATAATCCTTTATATGTTGCTGAAGGCGATCTGAACGCGAATGTAAGCTTCATGGAAGATGAGCTTATAATCACTCCTTCATATATATCCGGACTTTCAGGTGAGACCAGACTTTTACAGGGCGGTCTTTCCTTCAAAAAAGGTGAAGTATATGAATTCTCATTTGACGGCCGTTCTGATGAGGAGCGTCCGATAAGATGCATCTTTAAGTCAGATGAAGACGATGAAGAGGTCGCAGAACCTTTTGTTATCAGGCTCGACAGGAACTGGCAGAAGCACAGGATGCTCTTTGAGGCTAAGAAGGATTATGACAGTGCTTCCATTGTCTTCGCCATCAATGCCATATCAAAGTCATCGATCCATATCCGTAATATCCTGCTTAAGAAATCAAGGGGAACTGCTGAGACAAGGAAACTTCTTGTTGTCTGCGGCGTATGGGACGATTCCGATAACTACAGCCTTTTCCTTAAGGCATTGCAGACAGAAGAGATCAACAGGGAATTCATAATCTCGAGTTTTACTTTCAATGTCGATAATCCAGATCCGGTACAGACTGAACTTGAATTGAATTTTGCTGATCTTCTTATGAAGATGGATCTCGCGTGCCTGATTATTTTCGGTGAGATGATCAAGTCAAAGGAAGTAATCGACAGACTAGCCGAGATCGGTCACAAGAAAGACATTCCGATAATTACTTTCCAGCATCCTGTTAAGGGATGTATCAATGCTGATTTTGAATACGATTCCGCATTCGAGAAGATCGTCAGGCATGTTGTCGAAGAACATGGCGCGAAAAGGCTCGACATGTTCGGAGGCTTCAGGAACAACCCGTTCTCTGAGGCGAGAATAGAGATATTCAAAAGAGTCCTTGATGAGTACGGAATCGATCCCTCATCTGCGAATATCTATTACGGAGATTTCTGGCAGGCACCTGCATTTAACATCATGGATGACCTGCTTGCCAAAGGGTACGACCTTCCTGACGCGATCATCTGTGCCAACGATTCAATGGCGATAGGTGTTATCGATGCTCTTGATAAGTATGGTAAGAAAGTTCCTGATGACGTGATAGTTACAGGCTTTGACGGTATCTGGCAGGGCCAGTTCAACGATCCTGTATTGACAACATGCGAGCTTGATTATAAGAAGATACCTGAGGAGATCCTGTTAAGGATCAGAGAATGGAATGAACGGAAGAATCTGAAAGACGATTCTTTCCTCATACCTTACAAGTCAATGTTCATGCAGTCCTGCGGATGTAAGAAGCGTTCTGAATTCCCCTGGTCAAAGACTGTAGATGTGCTCGCTGAAGAGAATCAGGATTCATTCAGACACATGCTCGAGATGGGCCGTTTTGTATCCAGGATGACATCATCTGATAATCTCGACGAGGCTGCTGACAACCTCCAGAACTCGATCTGGATGTGGAGAAGCCAGTACTACTTTGTCGGTGTTGTAGAACCAGATGAATGCTACCATTCGATCTTCCACGGAAGAGAAAACAAATATACATTTGCAGAGAAGTTCTACCGCATGACAAGACCGATGCCTGACTACGATATCATCTTAGCTCCGGACAGCAGTATCAATGTTCTTCTCTTTAAGCAGATCAGATCTAATACCGAATCTTTCGGTTATGTCATCAACGGTTATGACAATATCTCGATGAGATCCGAACAGCGCTTTGAAGAGTTTGGAAACTTCATCAATGCTGCTGTTAATGCCGTAAACAACAACCGTAAACTCATATCTGCAAGCAGGGCAAATGAGATGCTCTCAGAGCAGGATTTCCTTACCGGTCTTTATAACCGCAGAGGCTTTTTCTCTGTGCTTAAAAAGCTTCTTAATACTTCTGCCAATGCCGGAAGAAAGCTGTCACTGTTCTCGATCGATATGGACAGGCTTAAGGGTATCAACGATACATATGGACATGAGAATGGTGACATAGCCATTCAGACGCTTGCCAGAGCCATCCTGAAGTATGTAAGAGATAACGGTATCGCTGCAAGATACGGCGGCGATGAATTCGCATTTGCGATAATAGGTGATAAGGCACTTGAAGGCGATATCAAGAAGATCAGAAAAGAGATCGAGCAGAATGCCGCTAATGATCCTGCCATGACAGACAAGCCGTTTGAAGTCGGAGCAAGTCTTGGTGTATCAGAGCGTGTGATAAACAGCCAGATCGACATCGAAGACATGATACATGAAGCTGATGCCAAGATGTACGCTGATAAGATGTCAAGAAAAAAACTTTGCGGTCTTTGACTTAATTACCAACATAAAACTGGTTGTCTGATAAATATCCATTCTGATATGTTAGTATTATTATATCTTTTGAAAGGGACCTGACGGTATATGGATCGCAGACTTAACATCGGACTGGTAATCGACGACATAGACAATTTCTTTACTAATCAGGCTGCTATAGGTGCTGAACAGGCTGCTAAAGCTCTCGATGCGAACCTGTTTATCTTCCCTGGTCATTATATCGGCAAGACTGACAGCAAATATGCTGATAAGAAGTATGAGTATCAGTACAACACAATCTTTAATCTTCCAGCTGAGCGTAATGTAGACATTATCTATATCCTTGAAGGTCTTATCTGTTCCAGAGCGGACTTTGAGACCCGGACAGCGTTCCTTAAGAAGATGCCGAACGTACCGATCGTATGCCTTTTCTCGGATTTTGAAGGATATCATTCAGTTACTTTCGATAACGCTTCCGGCCTTAAGGCATCAATTGATCACCTGATCGAAAAGCACGGCTGCAGGGACATAGGATTCGTGTCAGGTCCTGTGACCAACAGAGATGCCCGTGAAAGACTTGAGATATTTAAGAGCGTACTTGCTTCACATAATATTCCGGTAGATGAGAATAAGATCGCATATGGCGATTTCTCGATGGCAAGTGAAGCTGTTACCGGTGAACTTATTGATAAGAACGGAAAGCTTGATGCGATAGTTTTCGCGAATGACTCCATGGCTGTCGGAGGATATAAGGCAGTTTCAGAAAGAGGACTCGTTCCCGGCAAGGATATTAAGATCGCAGGTTTTGATGACGACATATTTGCCGTATCACTCGAACCGCCTCTTACCACTGTTGAAGCCAGCTCTGCGACACTTGCTTATAAGGCTGTTCTTAATGCCAGAAACTATATAAACGGTTCTGCCTTAAGAGACATGACAGTCGAGACACATCTTGTGCAGAGAGGTTCATGCGGATGTGAAGACTTCGATTACGAAGTCATGAGCAGCAGATTCAATCTGACCGGACCTGTGATTGATGTTGAAGAATTCACAGGAGCGGTTAAGAGCTATCTTTTTAATGAGTTTGTTGATTCGGGATCTGTAACTGACGAGCTTGAGGAGTTTGTAAAGGCGTTTGCGGATTTCTATGGAACTGATCGAAAAGAAGAGGCTCTGGTATCTTTGGATGATACTTTTTCCAAGCTTTTAAGAACTGATCTTTTCGCATTATCGACACGTGAGAAATTCTTCAATGTCCTGCAGACGATGCAGAACAAGGCATTAAGCAATGTAACAGGAGAGAAGGATCATATTCTTATCAACGAGACATTCTCCAGATATTACAGAAGACTTGCATTCTCAGGTATCTTGCCGGCAAATTCAGCCAGAAGAAGAGATGAAAGAATGCGCGGTGTAGTTAACCGTCAGATGGGTGAAGTATTCCTTCTTGAAAGTGGAATGGATATTCCTTATGAGCATCTTATCGGAGGTCTTAACGGTCTCGGATTCAGAAAGTCACTGCTCTACCTTTTCCAGGGCAAAGTGAAGAACAAGGGATCATTTAACTGGATGCCGCCTGCGTCAATTCTCCTTAAGGCAATAGGTGATGGCAATGAAGTACGCACACTGCCTGACGAGCAGCAGCTCCTCCGTACAGAATGCATTTTCGATAATGAGCATATTACGGGTGATGAGCGCCGCACTATGATCGTATCACCGCTTTTCGTCGGTGAAGATATATACGGGTTCTTTGTAACCGAACTTGATGTTGCAAATGCCTTAAGCGTATCATTTGTAGCATCACAGCTTTCTGTCACATTAAGATCCCTCTTCATGATGGAGGAACAGAACAAGGCAAAGCAGTCTTTGCAGATGTCTCTTGAGAGATTCATCAAAGACAACACAAAGCTCGAAGAGATCGCTCTGAAGGATGAACTTACAAACCTGTTCAACAGAAGAGGCTTTATCGCCAACGCGGAGCGTGTTCTTGAAGATCCGGTAAACCAGGGCAAGGTCGCTATCCTCTGCTATGCCGACATGGATAACCTCAAGAAAGTAAACGATAAATATGGTCACGATGACGGCGATTTCTCTCTGATTACCGTATCTAAGGTCCTTATTGAATCTTTCCGTGAATCAGATGTAATAGGCCGTATCGGAGGCGATGAATTCGTTGTTCTCGCTGTTACCGGTGTTGACTGCAATGTTGATAAGATCAAGGCCAGGATCGACATGGTTACGAAGGAATTCAATGATGCTGCAGGAAAGCCTTATCCCATCGAGATGAGCGCAGGCATCCATAAGTTCACGATACAGGGTAAGATCGATATCTACGAGATAATGAATATTGCTGACAGACTTCTTTATGAGGAGAAGATCAGGAAGAAGACTGGCAGGGATTTTGAACAGTATTGATCTGTACTGATAATAAGATCAGACAGCTGTGGAAGACTCTTCTGCAGCTGTTTTCTTTTCGGCGATCTTTTTGATTATCACCTGATAGATAAGATAAGCGATAGCGCTTGTAGCAAGACCTAAGAGAAGGCCGCCTAATACATCTGTAGGATAGTGTACGCCGACATACATTCTTGAGAAGGCAAGAACGAATGAGTAGATGACCATCAATATGACGAAAACTTTATAAGCAACGCTAGTTTTCTCCCTTGAGATCTTGCCTGCCTTAACAGCTACCGGCATGCCCAGTAATGCGACAACGAGAAGCGCGCCGGCAACTGCGAATGCAGCGCCTGTATGGCCTGAAGGGAAGGAGTAGTCACTTTGTCTTCCGACTAAGTTGTTAAGTCCTTCTATCGCATCATAAGGTCTTGTTCTTGCAACGATATTCTTGATGAGAAGATTGTTAAGGATGGATTCAACGGCGATGCTCATGGCAGCGATGAATCCGATGCGGCGCAGCTTTGGAATAAGGAGCAGTATTACGCACAAAGCGATAAAGAAGATTCCCTTATCACCTGTGTGAGTCACGGCTTTCATGAACGGATTTAATACATCCGATCTTAAATGTTCCTGAATGTACAGGAGAAATCCTGCTTCCCAGTCCATATCTAACCTCTGCGCTATTTTTGTTACGCAATAATTCTAATACAAAATCCGTTACAAACCCGTGAAAATTGAGAGAAGTAGGATTTACTCTTCAGGGGGCATAGGAAGTGTGGCGCCGCCGAAAGGCATGCAGATAACAGAGCAGTCTTCACCATATCTTGCATATGCCTCATCGAAAGCCTCCTGAGCTGAGTGCATAGGTTCAAGGAAGATAGATCTTACAAAGTCATCATCCATCTCGGAGATGAGAACGATCTTAGCATGCTTTAATACCATTGCGATCGCTGCAGCCTTATGACCGCCTAACTGGAAGTCGCGGCCTACTCTGTCGATCAGCTCATCAGGTGTATTGGCTGTTGTGAGCCACTCTTCGAACTTGGCACTTCCCAATCCTTCATTGCAAGCACCGATTACGATGATGGTACCGCCGTCAGCGACTGCGTACTTGGAGTTGTCTAATGCCTTCTGGGTCTGATAGAGGTTGGCATCCTTGGGAGCGCCTCCCTGTGAGACGATAACGATGTCAGCTCTTCTCTTAAGAGGCTTTCTGTACATCTTATCGAGATATTTGCAGCCTGCTCTGTGAGCTTCGGTAACATCACCTGCGACGCAGTAAACGATGTGCTTATGCTCATCAAGAATGGGATTAACGATGAAGCTCAAGTGGCAGAATGTCTCAGACTCTTCGATGTCAGCTCTTATCGGGTTGCCGTTTAAGTTGCCGGCACATGCCTTTTCATCGACCATCATGCGGTGGTTGGCCTGGATGGCGGAAGGTGTGGAAACTCCGGGCATAAGAGCCTTTGCTCCGCCGGAATATCCTGCGAAGTAGTGGAATTCGATATTGCCTACGCCAATCCTGAAATCAGCTTCAGCTACGCTTCTTGTGATATCAACAGGTGTTCCTCTTGACGTATCGCCCATGTGGATACAGTCGGAAGGATCAGAATCGATGCATCTTACTTCGTTATATACACGCTCGCCGACGAGCTTCTTCTTTTCTTCTTCTGTGTGCGGTCTGTGTGATCCAAGCGCGAAAACGACATAGATGTCTTCCTTTTTGCAGCCTGCAAGATAAAGTTCATCCAGGATGGAAGGAATTACATCAAAACTCGGGATCGGTCTTGAAATGTCACTTGTGATGATGCAGATCTTCTGACCGGGCTTTGCAAGATCCTTGAGACGGGGAGAGCCAATAGGATTTTCAAGTGCATATCTAACGGCATCAGGACCGCGTCTTTCATGTGCTATGTCATTTGCAACAAGGACCTGATCAAGGTTCTTGTCGGGGATATCCACTGTCTGTATGCCTTTTCCGTAACCGAATTCAACCTTCATATTAAGCTCCCGAGAAATAGATATTATTTTTCTATTCTATATTTTTCGCCGAGTTTCTCAATAATTATATTGATTAAAGGTTAAAATCGTTAATTTTATATATTAAAGAGATGTATAACTCATAACGTTTTTCGTAATGCTATAATTGACAGCATAATGGGGATAAGAAGGAAGTGTAATACTATGTTGAGCAGCAATTTTAAAAGGACTGCCGCAGCTTTTCTCGTGATCGCAAATGCTTTTTCGGTATTTGGTCTGACTGCGTGCAGCAAGACTGAACCGGAATCTGAAACTAAAACTAAAGCTAAAGTAACTCATGAGACTACTGAGGTTCCGGTAAAAAGCGCTGATGAACTCTTTGCAGGATGCGATAAGGAATATTTCGTACCTTTTAAAGATCCTTCCAGAAGCTATTGCACCATTAATGACGGTCTTGGAACTACATTATGGTCACAGGGGATGGGCGGATGCTATTCCTACTCTGCCGTCTCCACGATTCAGTCCGGTTATCTTAAGACAAATGGAGAGTTACCGGATATCAATCCCGTCGACATCATCAACCGCATTTATGAATCTGTTGATACAAAAGACGGCAAGGAACCTCAATATAAAGAAGAGAAATACTACATCCGGAATGTCTCAGCATTAGATCTTGGCGGTGACATTTACCGCGTTGCAGGTTCCATGTGTGCTGACCCGTTAAACGGATATCTCATATCAGAAGCCAATGTGTTCGGATCTTACAAGACTTCGGTAAATGGTGCCCCTGAATTATCAGAAGATGATGTGAAGAATATCATCCGTAAGCGTGGCGCTGTTTCCCTGGCCATCCATTATTCTAAGGACTGCACATATACAGGCGGGTTTTACACACAGAACCATCCTGACAATGTAAAAGATGCGAACCATGTAGCAACTATCGTTGGCTGGGATGATGATTTCCCGGCTGATGCTTTCAATATTCCTGCGTCAAGGAACGGCGCGTGGCTCGTGCAGAATTCATTTGGTGATTTCTGGGGCAACAGTGGCTTTTACTGGATCTCTTTCGACACACCGATCCCTGAATTCAATAACTGTTCTGTCACCAGAGAATACTCTTCCGCGTTATCCTACGGACGGTATCCGGAAAAGGCGCTCCTTTCTTCTGATATTGTCGAAAAGGCTGCTGACGGTAATTTCTCATCCGGGATCTCGATTGAAGATATCGCCGGGAGCAAAGAAGTTACAGCTGCGACAGTCTATGACCATAAAGGTAAGATAGGCGCTATCGGGTTCTGGACTGCCGTTCCTAACCAGCCCTATACCATCGAGATACTGGATGGCAGGTTCGGCAATGTTCTCGCGAGTAAGAGCGGGAAATTCGAACATATGGGTTATCATACGGTAAAGCTCGATACACCGCTTAAGGTAAAGGAATTTACGGTTGTTATCAAGGTGGCTGGAGAACTCTTTTTCGAGGGCGAACCCGCTGAAATGAATGTCCATACTTTATTCCAGGTTTTCCCGGCTCATTATGAAGCGAAAACCGAACCCGGCCGTTCATTTGTTAAGGTGGGTGAGGAATGGGTAGATGTAACTGACCCGGCATTAAAGACACGCCTTGGTATCGATAAACTGCCGCAGGACTTTGTTCGCACGACGTTTTCCGTAACACCGGGCGATCCCTGCATAACGGTGCTCTTTATTTGACATTTCACATTCTTATACGCTTTGTTTTCATTTAGTTAATACTTAGGTTTTTTTTGCGTTTTACAATCTGTATAGGTAAAAACATTAAGGGTGTAATATGCCCGCTGATATGGATTCTGTATTAATTCAATAGGAGTGAACTATGGAAAAGAACTTGTATGATCTTAGTGTTAATGATGTGTCGAAGCTCTTCTATGACAATGTCGGTGCGATCATTGTTGTAGATTCTACTATCGATACTTACAAGGCGATCGTAAGACATGGTATTTTCGAGAGCTACCTTAAGGAATCAGGAAGCTATCATGACCTTATCCTGGATCTCTGGTTCCATTTCGACGATTCAAATGAAAAGGTATCAGGCGACTATCAGATCTTCGCTGATAATACCGGTGTGTTCAAGAGCAAGTACAGCCGTCGACTGAAGATCGTCCTTGAAGGTGAGACAGAGACTCATCTTGTTCAGCTTACCGTTTATCCTATCGAACAGGAGAAGAAGTATATCTTTGTCCTCGATGAATTCGATGACGACGAATCACTTCAGGAATCTCTTACCACAAAGAAGATCAATACAATCCAGAGTTCTTACCTTTTCTCAATGTATATCGACCTCGCAGCAGATACCACAAGCAGCATCAATGTTGCTGAGATCTCAGATGACGTCGTTAACTATAACCTGAAGTATTCAGAGTGGAGAATGATGATCGTTAACATGTTCCTGCCTGAAGATCAGGAACAGTTCCTCCGCCGTACAGATCCCGAATACCTTAAGAAGAATTTCACTCCCGGTCGTACATCTTCTTATGACTGTATGATGCGTAATCTTGAAGGAAAGTTCATCTGGGTCAAGCTCATCTTCAGCCGTGCCAAGACGATCAATGATGACGACTACAGATTCGTATTCCTTGTTCAGGATAACAATGAGACAACGATGGAAGTCCTTTCCACACTCCAGCAGTATGAGGAAAAGGCTATTAGAGATCCGCTCACAAATGTTTACAACCATGGCGAGATCGAGACACAGTTCAATAATGCTCTGGCATACTTCCAGAAGACATCCGAGCCTGTTTCCGTCATGATGCTCGACCTTGACCACTTCAAGGCTGTAAACGATAACTACGGTCACTCCACAGGTGATACTACACTTAAGCAGTTTGCCAAGATCCTGAAGGATTTCTCAGCAGAGAACAAGCTTATGGCAGGCCGCTGGGGCGGTGAGGAATTCGTCGTTATCTGTCTCGATAAGAATATTGAAGCAGCAGGAAAGCTTGCTGAAGAACTCAGGATGAAGGTCGATGCATACGAGTTCCCTGAGATCTTCCACATCACATGCTCTGTAGGTGTTACTGAGCTTAAGAACGGAGATGATTTTGCTTCCTCATTCGACAGGATCGACAAGGCCGTCTATGCTTCAAAGCAGGCAGGAAGAAACAAGGTAACCGTTCTCTGATATTCACCAGATTCTAAACGATTAGAAATCCCCGTCAGTATAACCTGGCGGGGTTTTGTCATGGTGGAACTATATGTTAAGGATCATTCGGCGAAAAGTTCGATATCTTTTATGTCCGTGATCTCACACTTGCCGTCTAAGCTCTCATAGACATAGACCAAAGCATAGTGGCTGTCGGAATTTGGCGTTACCGTTGTGATCTTGCAGAGCACTGCATGGTTTGTGCCTGATACAAGTTGTGAACCGATGTTTGCAACGGGTTCGTATTTTGCACCAAGCTTTGCCTGAGAGGCTTTTTCGATCACGGAAGAGAGCTTATCTGTGATCTTGTAATCTTCTGCAAAGCTCCATCCGCCGGGTTTTGTTATGTCTTTGGAAAGAGATTCTGATGTTCCGGGAAGAACTATATCATTGATATTGCAGAGGCCTGCATCCTTGTTCGCATCCTCATGAATATATACGAATGCATAGCGGGGAGCAGCACCGGGATATACGATCTTCTCCTGGCAAAGGAAGCAGTGGTTTGTGCCGGAGACGACCTGTGAACCGAGATATGCGACGGGAGTGTAATCAGCTCCTACGATCTTGCTCATTGCCTTCTTAAATAGCTTGTTCAGATCTTCTGTTACATTGTAATCTTTCGAGACGACCCAGCCGCCAAGACCCGGGAGACTTCTGGCTTCAGTCATCTCAGACTCTGTAGTCTTTGTGTCAGGAATATCTGCTTCAGTGATCTTCGATGAAGCGGCAGGGATAAACTTATCCGGGCTGTAACTGCATGCCGTAAATCCTGTAACTGCTAAAGCTCCGACAAGCCCGATAGCAAAAGCGTTTCTGGTAAGACTTCTTAATCTGATAGTTTTCATTTTTATATCCTCCTTAAGTTAGAAGAGTTTTTGTCCTTGTTGGCACAATTATCTTCTTGAGAAGGTGTCATAACTATCGTTAATGAAGCCTTGTTTTGATGCTTAAGCAACGGAATTATCCGGAGATGTCGATTAATGAAAAGAGTCAGTGGCTGGTTGACTTGCTGCAATTTGCGCGCGTGATGCGGAATGAAAGAATACGCCTTAGGCTTTATCAGAAGATTTCCTGAAGTAATGAAGTAAGCCCGTTATCAGTAGTGACTTCATAGTCAGGGAGTCTTTGAGGCGTAGGGAGGTGTCTTCTGTTGATCCATACCGAATGCCATCCGGAATCTAATGCACCGGTGATGTCCTTATCGTAATTGTCACCGATCATCCAGAGTTCATCGGGTTTAAGGCCGAGATTGTTCTCAATCATGCGGCACAGTCTGACATCGGGCTTGGAAATGCCGACATCGCCTGTGACTATGACATTCTCGCGGTCGAACCATTTATCGAGCCCTAACATTACCACTTTGTTCCACTGGTGTTTTGATTCGCCGGCGGTAAGGATCGCGAGCTTGGTATCAGGATCAGAGGCAAATCCATCAAGTGCTTTCTTCATATCATCGCTTAACGACATGTGGCTTTGAAGTTCAAGATACTCGTCGGCTGCTTTTCCTCCGTCGGAAGGTTCATAGGGGAGTCCTAAGATCCTGAATGTCTCGTTATAACGCCAGCCGTTGATATCATGAGTGGAGATCTCACCGGATTCCAGCTGGTCCATGTTGATGTCGCTTTTCTCATAGAAGATCGTGATGAATTCCGCCCAGTCGGGAACTTTCACACCCAGCACTGTCTCAGCAGCCTGAACAAGCATGTCCTGTCTGCAGTACAGCGTGTCATCAATGTCGAAAACGATTCCTCTCATGATCCCTCCGTGTTAACAGGTTAAGGATAATTGTTATATAATAATGCAGTTTGAAAAAAATGGAATGAGGGTTTTTTTATGAAACTATTTAGCAAATGCCTTGCAATTGCAGTGGCAGGCCTGATGGCGTTTCCTTTGTTTACTGCTTGTTCAGCCCAGCCGGTTGCAGAAGAACCTGAGAAAAAAACATATACAGGTTCTTATGAAGAGATAGTCAACGAATTCTACGAAGATCATAAGGACAAGACGGCCGGTGCCATGGTCGGTATCTTCGACAAGGACGGAACGCTCTTTGAAGGTTATTACGGATACTCTGATATCGCCAACGGACTAAAGGTCGATGAGAATACAGTTATCGACTGGGGTTCGACCACAAAGACCATGGTGTGGGTAAGTGTCATGCAGCTTTGGGAGCAGGGAAAGATCGATCTTGAGAAGGACGTAAGAGAGTATCTTCCAGATGGTTTCCTTACTAACCTTAAATTCGACAAGAAGATCCGCATGATCGACCTCATGAATCACCGTGCAGGTTTCCAGGAATACTACACCGACATGATGTTAAGGCCCGATCAGCCGTTTGTATCTCTTGAAGAGGCTTTGAAATACGATCAGCCTGAACAGGTCTTTGAACCTGATACGATGACCGCATACTCCAACTGGGGTGTCGCGCTGGCAGGCTATATTGTCGAACGGATCTCAGGTGAGAGCTTTGCGGATTATGTTCATGAGCATATTTTCGAGCCTTTGGGAATGAAGGATTCGGCGCTGGCTCCTGATCTTATGGATAACCCGGGCGTAAGACAGAGGCGTGATAAGCTTGTCTGCTACAGGGGCGGAACGGTGCCCTATGGAACGGAGTTCTACTATATCCAGCTCTATCCTGCAGGTGCATGCGTTTCCACGCTTAAGGACTTCATGGCTTTCGCATCCTGCTTTGTTAAGGATAAGTTCCCGCTCTTTGAGAAGCAGGAGACGTTCGAAGAGATGATGAAGGCGACATCTTATTATGGTGATACTGATGTGGTAAGAAACGCGCACGGTCTTTGGGCGCTTCCTTACGGCTCAAATACATATGGCCACGGCGGCAATACGCAGTGCTGTTCGTCTTATATTACTTTCGATCCCGAAAAGCAGATCGGCTGCGTAGTCATGACGAATCAAGGCGGTGAGCAGTTCTATAACGGTGAACTTTTCGAGTCTATATACGGGAAGAACGAGTGGGAATCACGCGCCGGAAAAGATGTAAAACACGGCCTTTATCACGCTGCCAGAACTGTTCTTAAGGGACATTTCAGGATAATGGGCGTAGGTTATGTAACTGATGATACTTACAGCGAGTGGTTCTGGACCTATAACGAAAAGGACGGGATCTGTAAGATCGAGATCCCGTATGGAGATGTGTATTATGTCTCTACGGCGGATGCGTTGCCTGAGATAATCGTATTCTACGGTTGGATGATATCCTTGGTGTTTGCCGGTGTAAGCCTTATCGTTAAAGGAATTAGAGCAATTGTCAGAAAGATAAGGAAGAGCAAAAAGAAGATCGCGCTCGGAGCTCTGACAGGATTTGCCGCACTGAATGAACTTGCTATAGGCGCAGTAGGTCTGGTAGTTTTCGCTCTTGTAACAGGGTGGTACCATCACTCGCTTTATCTATGGACATTCCCCGTGCTCTGCGTTCTGACAGCGATCCTTGCTGTACTCACGGTGACGATGCTCGTTCAGTTCGTAAAGACCTTCAAGGGCTCTTCCGTGATCCGCAAGATATACAATATCCTTGCAATATTATTTGCAGTAACCAATGTGGTATTCTTCATAATTATGGAATTCTGGCACTGATAAGCAGATAGATATAAATAATCAAGGGCTTTCCGTATAACTTACGGGAAGCCCTTTTTATTGATACGAATAAAAATATTATCCCTGGTAAGCTCCGTGGGAGCCGGTATACTCCACTGTGTCAGGATCACCGAATGAGAAGCAGTGCTTATAGTGTGAGCCATTTTCTGCAAGCTCCTCCTTATCAACAGTGTAGAAGCACAGGAACTTTGTGCCGGTCTCGTGCTCCTTGCCCTTTTCGCATGCGATCCTGGCAAACGATTCATCCGTGAAAGATTCGATCATCAGGTTGCCGCCGTCCTCATGGTCTGCCACCGTTACATACTCGACATACCATCCTTCAGCGTTCTTTAAGATATTGGCATACGCCTTTTCGACCATCTCATCTGTTAACTGAAGCTTTGCAGGTTCCGTGCTTTCTGACTCGCCGTTGATCTTGTTTACTGTGGAATTCCACTGCGTCTCTACGGTCATGCTCTTTGCGGATCCGTTTAAGACATAAGTGCCCATGAATATTGCGGCGGCTAAGAACATCAGACCCATGACTACAGGCAGCACAACAGAGAGAGGATGTGTCGCGACAGGGGACATGATGCCCTCGGGATGCTTCGGATCGATCCTGATCGGAACTGACTGGCCGAGAGCAATATCAGAATCTTTCTTGGTTACGAACTCATCGTACAGGGCTTCATACTGTACGCCGTTGTAATTGTATGAGAACAGAGGGGAAGAAAGGATGAAAGTATGCATCATATGATGTGAACCTTCTTCTCTGTTCACGCTGCGCACATATCCCTTGCAGACTGCGTTTATCTCTTCTGTATAGATAAACTTGCCTGAGAGAGCTTTTATGATGAAGATCAAAGGAAGAGCAATGCCTGACAAGCCGAAAAGAATACATGCGATAAGAATCAATACTTCAGCTCCTTCAAAATGAGATCTGAATATCAAAAGAAGAAGGATAGCAGCTGAAGCCAGGGATATGAAGACTCCCGTGATCCTGTTGATTAGAGCCCTGCTGGCAGATTCGACGTTTCCGCCTTTTCCCGTGATGACGAGTGAGAGGCCCGCGATCAGGAATATGACGCAGAAGATAAACCCGAATATCAGGATCTGCTTAAGGATCAAGGATACGACAAGTGAAGCGAAAACTACGCATCCGAGAATAATGCCGATCATGGTGCGTTTTCTTTTCGATTCTTCCTCTTCAGGCGATAAGGACTTATCCTTGAGGCCATAAAAATCGCGGTTCAGATCACGTACATCAGTTGTTATATATTTACCGGGAAGCTTATAGTATTCATCCAGAAGTTCGTGATACGCTTCATCAGTAAGGTATTGATCTTCGCTGAACTTCCAGGTCTGGTTATCCTTATAAAAGAACATATATCTATCCTCCTCTTAATCCTCAAGCATTATAACAAAGTTTTTTTATTATTACTATAAAACCCAATTTTTACGGGGCTTCTGCGCGCCTCAGATTTCACTCAAATATTCATTTGACTATTTTTGACATTAAGAGTATAGTGATGTTGGCACTCGGAAGGATAGAGTGCTAATTGGACGAAAGGAGAGACAAAATATGCAGTTAGATAACCGTAAAAAAGAAGTCTTACATGCTATTGTTGACGATTATGTATCAACAAATGAACCTGTAGGTTCAAAGAGTCTGATCGAGCGTCACAATTTCCAGGTCAGCTCCGCTACGCTCCGTAATGATATGGCAGAACTTGAGCATCTTGGACTTATCGAGAAGCCCCATACATCTGCCGGCCGTATCCCTTCTGATAAAGGATACCGTGAATATGTCAACTCACTCATGACTATTGATGAGCTTTCCCCCAGGGAACAGCTCGAGATAGAGAAGAGGATAGATTCAAGCGTTAATGAGGTAACAGATCTTATCAAGAATGCTACACATACGCTTTCCGAGACTACAGGCTTCGTATCACTTGCAATGAGCCCCAGGCTTAAGAAGAGTTTTCTGAAGCAGCTTAAGATCCTCATGATCGAACCCGGCAAGGCTTTGGTCGTTATGGTCCTTTCAGCAGGCGTAGTAAAGGATAAGGTGGTAAGGATCCCTAATTTCTTAAGTGATGCACAGATCATGCAGATCTCAGGCGCTATCGAGAAGAACCTTACGGGTAAGCCGTTAGACGAGATCACTCTCGTAACTGTAGAGACAGCAGGTAAGGGAACAGAGGTCCCAGAACCGCTCTTAAAGCAGGTATTGTACGAAGCTTATGCAGCTATCAAGCAGGCTGATGAACTTAATATCTATCTTGATGGTGAGCACAGGATCTTAGAACTCCCTGACTTCAGTTCATTGGGAAGAGCAAGAGATCTTCTCGGTACACTTTCCGATTCAGGAATGGTCGCAGGCTATATCAATGAGATGGAGAGCGCCAGAGAGCAGAATCCTGATGACTCTTACATGATAAGGATCGGTCAGGAGATAACATTGGAAGGTCTGGATGACTGCAGCTTTATTACAGCTACTTATAATCTTACGGATTCCGTCTCCGGCAACATCGGTGTTATAGGACCCAAGAGAATGCTTTATTCGAAGGTAATCTCGCAGATCGATTTTGTTAAGAAGAAGCTTAACAAAGAGATGCAGAAGTTTACCTGATATATATCGAAAATAAAGGGAAAGGAAGATACAAATGGCAAGCAGTGATGAAGAGATAGTTTTCGGTGCTGATAAAGAGCCCGTTAAGGACGAAGCGAATGCGGCTGAGGCAGAAGACGCAGCAGCTTCCGACAAGGCTTCTGCAGAAGGCGCTGATGCTGAAGATGAAGAGGATGAGGATACTGCGGAAGGTTCCGATGCATCAAGTGAACTCGAAGCAAGATATATGAGCCTCTATGCAGAGTACGATAACTACAGAAGGCGTACGCAGAAAGAAAAGGACAACCTTTATGCAGATGCGATCGCTGATGTAACAAAAGAGTTCTTAACTCTCATTGATAACCTCGACAGAGCTACAGAAGGTGCAAAGAAGTCCGATGAGAATTCACTTGAGAAAGTGATCCAGGGAATGGAACTTGTCGTAAGACAGGCACAGGATACTCTTAAGAAGATCGGCGTCGAAGAGATACCCGCTGAGAGAGGAACAAAATTCGATCCTAACTTTCACGATGCAATGATGCATGTAGATGATGATACGTTAGGCGAGCAGGAGATAGCGATGGTTTTCGCTAAGGGATATAAGTACAAGGACAGAGTAATCAGACATGCTCAGGTCCAGGTAGCTAACTAAGATAAAAAATAAAGACAATAAAAGGAGACACAACATGGACTTAATCAGATCAAGCTTGGTGCCTACAGTAATCGAGACCACCGGTCGCGGCGAGCGCGCCTATGACATCTATTCCAGACTTCTCAAGGAAAGAATCGTTATCCTTTCTGAAGAAGTTAACTCAGTAACAGCAAGCCTTATTACGGCTCAGCTCCTCTTCCTTGAGGCAGAGGATCCTGATAAGGATATTCAGTTCTACATCAACAGTCCCGGAGGATCAGTATCTGACGGACTCATGATCTTAGACACAATGCGTCTTATCAAGCCTGACATTCAGACGATCTGCATGGGCATGGCAGCTTCAATGGGTTCTGTTCTCCTTTCTGCTGGTACTAAGGGCAAGAGATGCATCCTTCCTAATGCGGAAGTCATGATCCACCAGCCTTTGGGCGGTGCACAGGGTCAGGCAACAGAGATCCTCATCGCAGCAGATCACATCAAGGATACAAGAAAGAGACTCAATCAGATCCTTGCAGATAACTGCGGAAAAGATCTTGAGACCTTGATGAAGGATACAGACAGAGACCACTGGATGACAGCTCAGGAAGCTTTGGACTACGGCATCGTAGATAAGATCCTTGTAAGCAAGAAAGCATAATTTTAAGAGATAGATTTTTGGAAAGTTCTATTAGAACTTCAGGAGGTATTTAAAATGGCAAAAGTAATTGGTATCGACCTTGGTACAACAAACTCTTGTGTTGCTGTAATGGAAGGTTCAGAGACAGTAGTTATCCCGAATCCCGAGGGTAACAGAACAACACCTTCAGTTGTTGGTTTTACAAAGACAGGCGAGAGACTTATCGGACAGGTTGCAAAGAGACAGGCAGTTACAAACCCTGACCGTACGATCCAGTCAATCAAGAGAGAAATGGGTTCCGACTATAAGGTAACCATCGATGATAAGAACTACACACCTCAAGAGATCTCCGCAATGATCCTCTCAAAGCTTAAGAGCGATGCTGAGGCTTATCTCGGAACTACAGTTACACAGGCAGTTATCACTGTTCCTGCTTACTTCACAGACTCTCAGCGTCAGGCTACAAAGGATGCAGGACGTATCGCAGGTCTTGAAGTATTGAGAATCATCAACGAGCCTACAGCAGCATCACTTGCTTATGGCCTTGATAAGGAATCCGATCAGAAGATCCTCGTCTTCGACTTGGGCGGCGGTACATTCGATGTATCTGTCCTTGATATCGCAGACGGCGTTTTCGAAGTTCTTGCAACAGCAGGTAACAACAGACTTGGCGGTGATGACTTCGATAACAAGATCGTTGATTACCTCGTAGAGTCTTTCAAGACATCTGACGGTGTTGACTTGAGATCTGACCGTATGGCTATGCAGAGATTAAGAGAAGCAGCAGAGAAGGCTAAGATCGAGCTTTCCGGCGTTACATCTTCCAACATCAATCTCCCTTACATCACAGCTGATGCAACAGGTCCTAAGCACATGGACATTACTCTCACAAGAGCTAAGTTCGATGAGCTTACAGCTGACCTCGTACAGAAGACAATGGATCCTGTAAAGCGTGCTATGAGCGATGCTTCCGTTTCTCCTTCTGATATCGATAAGATTCTCCTCGTAGGTGGTTCCACAAGAATCCCTGCAGTTCAGGATGCAGTTAAGAACTACTTCGGCAAGGAACCTTTCAAGGGCATCAACCCTGATGAGTGCGTTGCAATCGGTGCAGCTATCCAGGCAGCAGTTCTTACAGGTGATGTTAAGGGTCTCCTTCTCCTCGATGTTACACCTCTTTCACTCGGTATCGAGACAATGGGCGGTGTCTGCACAAAGATGATCGAGCGTAACACAACGATCCCTACAAAGAAGAGCCAGATATTCTCCACAGCAGCAGACGGCCAGACACAGGTTGAAGTTCACGTACTCCAGGGTGAGCGTGAGATGGCTGCTTACAACAAGACTTTGGGCAACTTCATTCTCGACGGTATCGCACCTGCACCCCGTGGTGTTCCTCAGATCGAAGTTACATTCGATATCGACGCTAACGGTATCGTTAACGTAAGCGCTAAGGATAAGGGCACAGGCCGTGAGCAGAAGATCACTATCCAGTCTTCTTCCAACATGAGTGAGGAAGATATCCAGAAGGCTGTTAAGGAAGCAGAGATGCACGCAGCTGAGGATAAGGCAAACAAGGAGAAGGTTGAAGTCAAGAACCAGGCTGAGACAGCTTGCTATCAGGCAGAGAAGACAATGAAGGATGCGGGAGACAAGATCTCTGATTCCGATAAGGCTCCTGTTAATGACTGCATCTCCAAGCTTAAGGATTCCATCGCTAAGGATGACACAGAAGCTATGAAGAAGGGTACAGAGGATCTCCAGCAGGCTCTTATGAAGCTCGGCGAAAAGATCTATCAGGCAGCAGGCGGCGCACAGGGTGCACCTGGTGCAGGCCCTCAGGGACAGCCTTCACCTGAAGATTTCGCAGGCTACGGTTCTGAGTCAGTAAACCCTGATCAGGGTGCAGGCTCAGATGGATTCAAGAACGCCGGCGGCGACTTCTAATCCGTATAAAATCTGATACAATAGTCCGGCATGTCTGAAATAGATGTGCCGGACAAGTGTATGTAATGAATAAATGCTTCTATAAGAAGCGCAAGAACAGAACGGAGGGATTCTCCTTTGCCTAGAGATTATTATGAGGTCTTGGGAGTAGATAAAAATGCTTCTGATGACGAGATAAAAAAGGCATTCAGACAGCAGGCCAAGAAGTATCACCCTGACTTACATCCGGGTGACAAGGAGGCTGAGGCTAAGTTCAAGGAAGTCAACGAAGCCTATTCAATACTGTCTGACCCTGATAAAAAAGCAAAATACGACAGATTCGGCCATGCCGGCGTAGATCCCAGTGGATTTGGCGGCGGTGGCGGCGGATCCTACAGCGCATATGATGTCGACCTTGGTGATATCTTCAGCTCATTCTTCGGAGGTGGCTTCGGAGGAAGTTCGAGAAGACGTACAGGTCCTCAGAAGGGCGCTGATCTTAAGTATCACATGGCACTGGAATTCATGGAGGCAGCTTTCGGATGCACCAAGTCTTTCCAGATAACTAAGGAAGATATCTGCAAATCCTGTAACGGTTCAGGAGCACAGCCCGGTACAACACCTGAGACATGTCCCACATGCCGTGGTGCCGGAAGAGTGCAGCAGCAGACCCAGACACTCTTTGGTATGACTATGGTCACCAAGAGCTGTCCTACCTGCAGCGGAAGAGGAACAGTTATCAAGACACCTTGCCAGCAGTGCAGAGGCAAGGGAAGAATGAAGACTGTTAAGAACCTCACAGTAAAGATCCCTGCAGGTGTTGATACTGGCGATCTTCTTCCTGTAAGGAATGAAGGTGAGCCCGGAACAAACGGTGGACCTTACGGTGATCTCTATATCGAGTTCAAGGTCAAGCCGCATGATGTTTTCGACCGTAACGGAATCAATACTTCCTGCAACGTTCCGATCACATTTGCCCAGGCTGCTTTGGGCGGTGAGATAGAGGTTCCCACGATCTACGGCAAGGAAAAGTACACTCTTAAGGAAGGAACCCAGCCCGGTGATTCGATTATTCTCAGGAGCAAGGGTATTCCTAATAAGAGCAATCCCAACATGAAGGGTGACCACACCGTCAAGTTCGTGCTGGAAGTGCCTACAGGTCTTTCAAGAGAACAGAAGCAGCTTATCAAGCAGTTTAATGACACTCTTACAGAGCGTAACTATGCAAGAAGCAGCCAGTTCTTCCAGAAGATAAAGAACCTTTTTAAGTAATTCGCTATAAGACCAATCAGCGGGAATTCCGTTTTGGGGTTCCCGCATTTTTATTCAGAGGACAAGTTTATGAGATGGGCAGAAATAACGATCAAGACAACTGAAGAAGCTTCCGAGGCAATCTGTGAGATGCTTGCCCAGGTAGGTGCTGACGGCATTGCATCACAAGATCCGCAGGAATTCAGGAATACCATAGATAACGATCCTTTGAGCTACTGCGATGACGGTACCATCGAAGCTTACGGACAGGATGTTGTCATCAAGGCATACTTCGCAGAGACGGATGACGGAGTTATACGCATGGGTGCCAAGAGTGAGGAGTTCGCTAATCCTGACGGTGTCGGAATGATCTACGGCTCCATTACCGATAAGGAGCTTCCGACAGCTGAAGCAATGGATTTCATTAAAGAACGGATAACATCTATAGGTGAGTTCCTTGATATCGGAAAGGGATTTGACGGATTCCGTTATGTTGACGATGAAGACTGGGCTAATAACTGGAAGCGTTACTACAAGGAATTCAAGCTCTCTGACCGTATAGTCATATGTCCTTCGTGGATCGAAGAAGGCGATGAGGAACTCGAAAAGGATGCGATAAAGATCATCCTGGATCCGGGTTCAGCATTTGGTACAGGAACACACGAGACGACCTCAATGTGCGCTGAGATCCTTGACCGCATAATCAAGCCTGATACGACTGTTCTTGATCTCGGTACGGGTTCAGGCATCCTCGCTATTATTGCAAGCAAACTTGGTGCCAAGTCAGTAGATGCCGTAGATATCGATTCTCTGGCCGTAAAAGTTGCCGAAGAGAATTCCCAGATCAACGGATGCCCTAACATCTGCTGCTACACGGGTGAGCTCAAGAGCGTAAAGAATGCACCTTATGACCTGATCGTCGCGAACATAATCGCAGATGTCATTGCCGAGATCGCATGCGATATTCCTGCAGACCTTGCCGAAGACGGCATTTTCGTATGTTCAGGTATTATTAATACCAAGAAGGAAAAGGTAATCGAAGCGCTTGAAAAAGCCGGCATGGAGATAATCGCCGAGCAGTCCAAGAACGACTGGATGGCTTATGTTGCAAAGCGCAAGTGATCTTTTGCTATAAAATCAAATAATTGTGATATACTCTAAAGGTCTTCGTTTGAAGGCCTTTTATTATGTGCTATTTTCGGAAATGAGGATTTATTATGTCACAGTTACTTAGAATCAAGTGCCCTTCATGCGGCAATGTTGTAGATGTAGCTACAACAGGATCTCCCTGTGCTAAGTGCGGCAACGCTCTGAATCTTCCTGAAGAGGGAATGATCCAGATCTACCGTATGGGTTCACCTTTAGGTGTTGCAGTAGGCATGGGCATTTACATAAATGAAAACCCGCTTGGGCACCTTGCAAATACTGAGTCCATCAGGATCCCCGTACCTTATGGCCACTACAAGGTCCATATGACACACGGCATGAACAGAAAGTGCAAGGACATTGAAGTCGATGTTACACCTGACGAGAGAGTTGTATACGTTAAGGCTCACCTCAAGATGGGTATTATCTCAAATACAGTAGTACTTGAGAAGGTATCCGGCGACACAATGCCCCAGCTCTGATTTTCGAATACATAACTGAATTTATAACGAGGCTGTCTCTTAAAGAGGCAGCCTCTTCTTTATTGATGATATGTTCCGCGGACGGCCGGAGATGGCTGATTGAACCTCTGCTATACGGAGATGGATGCTAATATGACCCTAAGTTGGCCGGAGAAGACTTTTGCTGATTTTTTGCCAAAACAGCAGTGATTTTGGCAAGGATTTTAGCAAAACGTGACTGTTTTGCCATTTTAGTGCGGCGAATTGAAGACCTGATTTGGCAAAATTTCAGCAATTCCCCCACGCTTCATTATCCATGAAACCAGAGTACTCAAAAGTGTACGCATTTGACCCCGAAATGAGTACATTTTTACCCTTTGTACGCCACAAGACCAAAAAACGTACGCATTTGGCATCAAAATGCGTACAGTTTCGCGCACTGTATCTGTCCGGCAAACCTGAAAGAGCATGCCGTTTCAGGTTGTATTTTGGCCCTTTTAATATTAAAATACGCGTGTTTTATTTATTAGACTAGGAGAACTATTGATGAGATACGCAGCACAGAAGGGTACGAGGGACATTCTTCCTTCAGAGATTCACAATTGGCAGTTTGCAGAGAAGACTTTTGCTGATGTATGCCATTCCTTCGGCTATGAGGAGATAAGGATCCCGACATTCGAGCAGACAGACCTGTTCCAGAGAGGCGTCGGAGATACAACAGACGTTGTTACCAAAGAGATGTACACCTTTGAAGACAAGGGTGGCAGAAGCATTACATTAAGACCTGAAGGTACTGCAGGCGTTGTAAGAAGCTATATCGAGAACGGTATGTCTTCGCTTCCGAGCCCTGTCAGGATGTTCTATAACATCACTGCTTTCCGTTATGAGAAGATGCAGAAGGGCAGAATGCGTGAGTTCCACCAGTTCGGTCTGGAATCCTTCGGTGCACAGGGTCCTGATATCGATGCTGAGATCATTTCGGTTGTTGATGTCTTCTTCAAGAAGATGGGACTTAAGAATATCGCGCTGCACATCAACTCAATCGGCTGCCCTAATTGCCGCGGTGAGTATAACAAGATGCTCAAGGATTACTTCAGACCTCACGTTTCCACAATGTGTGAAGACTGCCAGGCAAGATTCGAGAAGAATCCTCTCCGTATGATCGACTGCAAGGTCGATGGCGGCAAGGAGATCGTTCAGAACGCTCCCAGACTTATTGACCACCTTTGTGATGATTGCAAGGCGCACTTCGAGGGGCTTAAGGCAAGACTTGACGGAATCGGTATTTCTTACACTATCGACCCGAATATCGTCAGAGGTTTGGATTACTATACAAGAACAGTTTTCGAGTTCGTATCTGAGAACGTAGGTACACAGGGTACCATCTGCGGCGGCGGAAGATATGACGGACTTGTTGAAGACTGTGGCGGAACAGCTACTCCCGGCATCGGTTTTGCGATGGGCGTCGAAAGACTCCTTCTCGAAGCTGAGGCACAGGGTGCTCTTAAGGAAAAGCAGTCTTACGTAAAGCTTTACATCGCTTCAATGTCTGAAGCTGCAAAGATCGAAGCTCTTAAGATCTGCTACGCTTTAAGACTCAAGGGTATCGGCTGTGAGACTGATATGGCAGGAAGATCCTTCAAGGCCCAGATGAAATATGCAGGCAAGCAGGGTATTCCGTTCCTTGCCGTTATCGGTGACGATGAACTTGCTTCAGGTGAAGTCAAGGTCAAGAACATGGCAGATGGTTCAGAGACTCCCGTAAAGCTTTCAGGGCTTGTGGATCATCTTGCAGATTAAGAAGTAAACAATTTTCGGAGGAATATATATGCAGTCACGTACACATACATGCGGAGAATTAAGGATCGCAGATGCCGGTAAGAAGGTTAAGCTTTCAGGCTGGCTTGAGAATTTCCGTGAAGTCGGAGCAGAACTGGGATTCGTGGTTATCCGTGATTTTTACGGCACAACACAGGTTGTTATCGAGACAGCTGAGATGATGAAGACATTCAAGGCTATCACAAAGGAATCAACGATCTCTGTAGAGGGTATTGTAAGAGAAAGAAGCTCGAAGAACCCGAAGCTTGATACAGGTGATATCGAAGTCGTTCCTGAAAAGGTTACTGTTCTCGGACGCTGCCGTTATAATGAGCTTCCTTTCGAGATCAACCACAGCAGGGAAGCTGACGAATCAGCAAGACTTAAGTACAGATATCTTGATATCCGTAATCCTGAGGTAAAGAAGAATCTCATCCTGAGATCCAACGTTATCGCAGCATTAAGAAACGCCATGATCGAACACAACTTCATGGAGATCACGACACCTATCCTTACAGTATCCTCTCCTGAAGGCGCCAGAGACTATCTTGTTCCTGCAAGAAAGCATCCGGGCAAGTTCTATGCGCTCCCCCAGGCACCTCAGCAGTTCAAGCAGCTCCTGATGGTATCCGGTATCGACAGATATTTCCAGATCGCTCCCTGCTTCAGAGATGAGGACGCAAGAGGCGACAGATGCCCCGGTGAGTTCTACCAGCTCGACATGGAGATGGCTTTTGCAAGCCAGGAAGATGTTTTCGAGATCATCGAAGATGTTCTTCCGCCCGTATTCGCAAAGTACGGCAAGTACAACAGAGCATCAGGCTCACCGTTCGTACGCATTCCTTACCTTGAGGCAATGGAGAAGTACGGCACAGATAAGCCTGACCTCCGCATCGACCTTACTGTTACTGATGCAACTGAGCTTCTCAGGACTGAAGAGTTCGCACCTTTCGCTGAAGGCGAGATCAAGGCAGTCGTAATCTCTGATTTCCATGAGAGCCGTAAGTTCATTGACAAGACAATGTCTGACTGTGAGATCCAGGCAGGCAGCAAGGGCTACTGGTTCAGAATGGATGAGAACGGAGAGATCGTTGGCGGTATCTCCAAGTTCGTAGCTCCCAAGAAGGATGAAGTTATCGCAAAGTTAGGCCTTAAGCCTGACACACTCGTAGTATTGTCAGCAGGCACAAAGGGTCAGGCACAGAAGATGGCAGGCGTTCTCATTAAGACATTCGGCGCTGCAGTTCCGGGCCACATGGACAAGGAACAGTATGCATTCTGCTGGATCGTTGATTTCCCGATGTATGAGATCGGCGAGGAGTCCGGCGAACTCGAGTTCTGCCACAATCCTTTCTCTATGCCTTCCGGCGGTCTTGATGTACTTCTCAAGGCTGAGAAAGGTGAGATCGATCCTCTGTCCATTATGGCTGACCAGTACGACCTCGTAGTCAACGGAATCGAGCTTTCATCCGGTGCCGTACGTAACCACGATCCTGAGATCATGATCAAAGCTTTCGAGCTTGTAAGACTTGGTGAAGAGGACGTTAAGAAGAAGTTCCCTGCTATGTATAACGCATTCTGCTATGGCGCTCCGCCGCACGCTGGTATCGCTCCCGGAGTTGACCGTATGGTAATGCTCCTTTCAGGTGAGGATACGATCCGTGAGGTTATTCCTTTCCCTATGAACAAGAATGCACAGGACGTCATGATGGGCGCGCCCGGATACGTATCAGAAAAGCAGCTTGACGAACTCTCTATCGCTATCAAAGAGACAGCGAAAACAGACGGAGATAACGAATGAGTAATAACGAGTTAAACGAGAATGAAGAGAAGAAGGACTTAACACCCGTTTCAGACGATAATACTGAAGCGGTGAAGGCTGAAGCTGAAGTAGTTTCTGATACTGAAGAAGAAAAGTCTTCTGAAGAGATTACTGAAGTTGCGGTATCTGCTGACGAAGAACCTTCCGCTGAAGAGCAGGCTTCTGATGATGAGCCTTCTGCAGAAGAGAAATCTGAGGAAGAGGAAGAACCTTCTGAAGAAAAAGCAGAGGATAAAGAACTTTCTGATCTGCTTTCTGATTCAGATAAGAAGACATTCTCACGTGGAAAGAAGCTCGAAAAGGGAAGCACCGCGTATGAAGTCTTAGAGTGGGTCCGTACGATCTGCATCGGTATTCTTGCAGGTATCTTCATCGTGATATTCATCGCGCAGAGAGATAATGTTTACGGCGATTCGATGTATCCTACGCTTTCTTCCGGTGATGTAATCTTCACACAGAAGGTTTCCACATACTTTAAGACATTTAAGAGAGGCGATATCGTTATCCTGGACGGAAGTGATATGGAAGGCTATAACAGCAAGGAATACCTTGTTAAGCGTATTGTCGCACTTCCCGGTGAGACGGTCAGGATCGCTGACGGAAATGTCTATATCAAGCCTGCTGATGCTGCTGATTTCTTCCTGCTTCAGGAGAAGTATCTGCCTGAGGGTACCAGGACAACCATGATGGATGACGGTATCAAGAAAGGCTATAACGAGATCACACTTGGTGCTGATGAGTATTACTGCTTAGGCGATAACAGACCTGTAAGTAACGATTCACGTAACTTAGGACCTTTTACTGTCAACAGGATCAAGGCTGTAGGCGTTATCAGAGTATTCCCATTAAATGAGATGAAACTGCTCTGACAATAAGGAAAGACCAATGAGCGAAAACTATCGTAAATTCATAAGAAACTTTTGCATAATCGCACACATCGACCACGGCAAATCCACTCTGGCTGACCGTCTTATCGAGCACACTCACGTTAGGGAAAAGCGTGAGATGCAGGATCAGATCCTGGATAACATGGATATCGAGCGTGAAAGAGGAATCACTATCAAGTCACAGGCTGTAAGACTTCCTTACGAGGCTTCTGACGGAAATACATATCTTCTTAACCTCATCGACACTCCCGGCCACGTAGACTTCAATTACGAGGTTTCAAGGTCACTTGCTGCATGCGATGGTGCGATCCTCGTAGTAGACAGTTCACAGGGCGTTGAGGCGCAGACACTTGCAAATGTATATCTTGCAGTTGATGCGAACCTTGAAGTCCTTCCCGTAATCAATAAGATCGACCTTCCTTCAGCCAGACCTGAAGAGGTAAGACAGGAGATCGAGGACGATATCGGAATCGATGCATCCTATGCTCCTTTGATCTCAGCTAAGAGCGATATCAATATCGATGAAGTTCTCGAAAAGGTAGTCGAGTATCTTCCTGCTCCTGAAGGCGATGAGACTCTGCCTTTGCAGGCTCTTGTTTTCGATTCCAAGTACGATTCATACAAAGGCGTTATCGTCAGCGTAAGAGTTAAGAACGGCACTGTTAAGACAGGTGACCGCATAAGGATGATGCACTCCGGAAAAGAGTTTACCGTAACGGAACTCGGTATGTTCCATCCGGGTGAGCTCGTTCCCACGGAATCTCTGAAAGCGGGCGAGGTAGGATATATCTGTGCTTCGATTAAGAACGTCAGAGATACTGCTCCGGGCGATACGGTAACACTTGCAGATAACGCTGCAGAAGAGCCTCTTATCGGATATAAGGGAATCCAGCAGATGGTATTCTGCGGAATCTATCCTGTTGATGGTGCAAGATACGGTGACCTTAAAGATGCGCTCGAAAAGTTAAGACTTAACGATGCCGCACTCTCTTTTGACGCCGAGACATCAGCTGCATTGGGATTCGGCTTCAGATGCGGATTCTTAGGCCTTCTTCACTATGAGGTTATCCAGGAAAGACTTGAACGTGAGTTCAATCTCGACCTCATCAGTACAGCTCCATCAGTTATCTATAAGATCTATCTTACAGACGGATCTGTTGTGGACTGTTCCAATCCTACGAATATGCCTGATCCGGCATCGATCGACTATATGGAAGAGCCTATCGTTAAAGCAACGATAATGCTCCCGAAGGAATATGTCGGCAACATCATGGAACTCTGCCAGGAGAGACGCGGTGAATACACTGACATGAAGTATCTTGATGAGAAGCGTGTAATGCTTCACTACAGGATGCCGTTAAATGAGATCATCTACGACTTTTTCGATGCTTTGAAATCACGCACGAGAGGTTATGCATCACTTGACTATGAACCTGCAGGATATCAGCGTTCCAAGCTCGTTAAGCTCGATATCCTCCTGAACGGCGATCCTGTCGATGCATTGTCATTTATCGTTCATGCGGATAAAGCCTATGCAAGAGGCAGAAGGATGTGCGAGAAGCTTAAGGAGAACATCCCGAGGCAGCAGTTCGAGATCCCTGTACAGGCAGCGATAGGAGGCAAGATCATAGCAAGAGAGACGATCAAGGCTTACCGTAAGGACGTTACTTCCAAGTGCTACGGCGGTGATATCTCACGTAAGAAGAAACTTCTCGAGAAGCAGAAGGAAGGTAAGAAGCGTATGAGACAGGTAGGTTCTGTCGAAGTACCGCAGGAAGCCTTCATGAGCGTACTTAAGTTAGACGACGAGTAATAATAATTAATCCCGGATGATATTGATTCATCCGGGGTTTTCAGTTCGGCGAAAAAACAAGGTGATCAGAACTGATCGTTATCCTGCATCATCTTACGGCCAAAGCCCTGCTTCTGGAATTCGGTGGCATTCTCATCCAATGTATCTTCCTTGATCTCAGGCATTGCAGTCTTGAAGTCATAGCTTTCTTCCTCACCGTAATTCCAGCCTTCTTCAAGAGATACAAAATCTTTTGTTGTCTCATATGCCGTGATCGGGAATGAAGTGTCGTAATATGCTTCAACACCTTGTTCGGGAGCGATGTCATGTGAACTTGCCCGAGACAGTATATCGATGTCTTTTTTCTCTCTTCCTTTAAGGATCTTCGGAAGGATCTCTCCAAGAAAATACATAATAGCACCGACCAGTATTGCCAGAAGGAAGAGCTCTAAGGGGTGGTCGTAAACAAGCTTCATGAACCGGAATGTGTCTCTGAAACTGGATAACAGCCTTAACAGACCTACTGCAAGAACAGGAATAAGATAAAGGCTCGTACGAAGACCTGAGTTTAAGCTTATAGCTTCCATCCTTGCTTTTCTTCCAGTGCGCTCCATAGTTTCCCAGCCTCTAGCATACGGAAATTCGCCTGAGACTTTTCCAGTCTGACCATTAACGATGTACTGATAGTTGATATCATCGTAAGTTATGCTTAAGAACCAGCAGGGAAGAAGTGCATACTTGATGTCCTGGTTGTTGTACATTGTCGTGCTTGTATCTGATTCAGGAACGAAATCATCGTAGCCGAAAGTGATCTCATCGCATACTGCGAGCGCGTATTTATCCAGGCGCTTATAGATCCTGTCTGTCATATCCAGAGGCTGTTCGTCGTACTTCTCTGAAAAGAACCCCTGAAGGAATTCAGGTCTGAATCTGATAAGCTCCGAGTAGTCAAAAGGTTCAGCTGCTGCCATAAGGCGGTTAGCGATCCTCTTCTCGCCGTCAAAAGGAACGTTCTTAAGCCTGAACTTAACTTTACCGTAAGTAAGATGCTGGTAGTCAGTTCCGGTGGAAGAGAAATTCTGAGAGTAAGCGTCGTCTGTCATCTTGCCCATCTTGCCCTTGCCGACTACGTTGACCTCTACCTCAGTTGATATGATCCAGGTAGGCACATAAAGACCTGTCATCTTGGATAAGACTTTCTTCGATTTGAAGTCTTTGGGAAGATGGCTTATGCCTTCGCAGTGTTCCTCGAAAAGCTTGATAGCCTTTTCCTTATCAAATTTGAAAGGAATGATGTAATCAGGCTTAAACTCTCTTGTAAGTCTTCTTGTTACGAGAGCAGGTGAGCCGCAGAATGCGCAGAATGTGGACGCGGTATTCTTATCTGTTACGATCTCGGCGCCGCATGAGTTGCACACGATCTCGATGCGTTCAGCATCTTCTTTGCTGATCTCGATCGTTCCGTCGTAATTCTTTTCGGGGTTAACAATTCCGAAAGAGCCTACTTTATTAAGTGTTTCAGGATCGAAAAGACCGCCGCAGTTTCTGCAGATACAAGCTCCGTGTGTGGAGTCGTAAATCAGGTTCGAAGCGCAGTTAGGGCACTTGGTAGAATCAGCAGAGAATGTCTTTACTCCAGAGCCCTTGAAGCGTTGAAAATTAGCGGGATTATCCCAAATAGCCATAGAAACTACCCCTTTGTTGTATTCTTATTCCTAAGTAAAATATACAATACTAGTCAAATCGTTGTCAATTTATATTGACATTAACCGGGGCGAGGATATACGTTTTGCAATGCGTGTGGCAGATGAAATAATGTATGCCGATAAAAAGGCTTATTACGCTAAATATCCCGAGAGTAAATACAGGGGATAAAAATCAGGTATCTGACATAATGATTTGCTTAAAAACGGTCCTTCATCAAAGGACCGTTTCCATTCCTGTCTTTTGAGGCTTGAATCCCAATGATTCATAGAAGCTTCTGGCGCCCGGATTACACTCCCAGACGTTTAATGTGATGTTATAAAAACCGCCTGCTTTGGCATATTCTTTTACATGTTCGTAGAGCATTGTACCGATATGCTGTCCACGGTGGTTCTCATCAACGCATATGTCATCGATATAAAGAGTCTTTATGTCTGTAAGTACTGAATTGTTAAGCTCCTGCTTCTCGATACAGAAGGCATGTCCTGCAACCAAACCATTATCGTCCACACATACGAAAACAGGTGTCTTATTGTCCCTGATGATATCTTCCAATTCCGCAGCGTTATATTTGGTGGCAGGACCTTTGAAAAGGTCAGGACGGCCTAAGTGATGCACCATATCGACCTGTATAAGCAGATCCAGTATTCCGGGAATGTCTTTTGCCTCAGCGCGTCTTACGTTCATGGTAGCTCCTCAGGTTCTTTTCAGATTATTGTCCTAATAAGTGAATCATTTTAGCGAAAATGCAGATTTACTCTTGGGAATATAATGATATCATTCTTTACATTATGGGGGAAAGGAAAGAGTATCGCTTATCATGAAGAAGAATCTTAGACGTATGATCAGTTACTATAAGCCCTATCTGGGAACGTTTTTCCTGGATATGTTTTTCGCGATCATAGCATCTGCGATATCTCTTGTGATCCCTCTCGTGGTAAGGGATATTACGACTGATATTCCGAACATGACACCTGAAGCGGGAATGAATAAGATACTTCTTCTCGGAGGCCTTCTCATCGTTCTCGTAATAGTTCAGTTCTTTGCCAACTACTTCATATCCTACATCGGACATGTTATGGGTGCGAAGATGGAATACGATATGAGAGCTGAGATCTTCTCGCATTATCAGAAGCTGTCTTTCTCTTTTTTCGACGACCAGAAGGTCGGACAGCTGATGAGCAGGATCACGAATGACCTGTTCGAGATCACGGAACTTCTTCATCACGGACCTGAGAATATCATCATCTCCGGCATCAAGATAATTGGTGCGTTCATTATTCTTCTCGGCATCAGCGGATACCTTACGGCAGCAGCATTTGCGATGCTTCCGTTCATGTTCATCTTCGCATACATTTTGAACAAAAGGATGCGCAAGGCATTCAGGAAGAACAGGGAGAAGATTGCTGAGATCAATACACAGATCGAAGATAACCTGTCAGGTATAAGAGTCGTCAAGTCTTTTGCCAATGAAGCTATCGAGAATGAGAAGTTCAAGGTCGGCAATGAAGGCTTCCTTAAGGCTAAGAAAGCCAGTTATTTCAACATGGGTATATTCCATTCCGGAATGACGGCTTTTACTTTCCTTATCAACATCTTCGTTATCGTAACGGGCGGAGTGCTCATGGTTAAAGGTCTTGTGGATGTGCCGGACTTCGTGGCGTTCCTTCTCTACATAAATGTATTCACGGATCCTGTAAGAACGCTCATCGACTTTACTGAGCAGTTCCAGAACGGTTATACAGGATTTGAGCGTTTTGCCGAGATGATAAGCATCGTTCCCGACATTCAGGACAAAGATGATGCTGTGCCTCTTACCGGTGTTAAAGGCGATATCGAGTTTTCCGATGTATCGTTCAAGTATAAGGATGGTGCACACAGGGTTCTGCGTCATATCAATCTCGATATACCTGAAGGTTCATATGTCGCTCTTGTAGGCTCTTCAGGCGGCGGCAAGACCACGCTCTGCAGCCTTATTCCAAGGTTCTATGACGTTACCAGCGGCTCCATTAAGATCGACGGGAAGGATATAAGAGACGTTACTTTAAAGAGCCTTCGTGACAGCATCGGAATCGTTCAGCAGGATGTGTATATGTTTGCCGGAACGATAATGGAGAACATCAGTTACGGCAGACCTGGCGCTACGAAAGAAGAGATAATCGAAGCTGCCAAGCTTGCCAACGCTCATGACTTTATCATGGAACTGCCCAATGGTTACGATACTGATATCGGACAAAGAGGCGTTAAGCTCTCGGGCGGCCAGAAACAGCGTATTTCGATAGCCCGTGTATTCCTTAAGAATCCGCCGATCCTTATTTTCGATGAGGCTACGAGCGCACTGGATAATGAAAGCGAGAATATCGTTAAGGAATCTCTTGAACGTCTTGCAAAGAACAGGACTACTCTTGTCATCGCACACAGATTATCCACGATCCGTAATGCTGAAAGGATCCTTGTCCTTACCGAGAACGGAATAGAAGAGAGCGGCACTCACGATGAACTGATGAACAGGAACGGCGTGTATGCGTCGCTCTATAAGTTCAATGCCTGAACAGGCTTATATCAGCTCCTCGGATTTCCGCATTCGGGACAGAATTTGGATGTCAGTCCCGTTTGGCCGCATTTGCAGTTCCAGGTAGTGCAGGATGCGTCAGAAGATGTGTTATCAGCAGGTGCCTCCTGTGCCGCGTTCAGGGCATGGAACGTGCCCATACCCATGAAACCGGTCATTGTACCGGACGTACCATCAGACACAGTTGAAAGATAGGGATTTACGGTCGATATTTCTATCTCTGCGCCGGATTGTGAAACGCATTCGTTGATGAGCTTTGTAAGTGTTTGGTCAACTTCTTTTCCGCCCATCTTACAGGCTGCTTCGCCAATTGTACGCTTGATCTTCGGAGCGCCTGTAATAAGCGAGTCATCGTAGTAGATACTGAGGCTGGATGAAGCAGAATAATCCATTACCACATTTTCCGGCGGAGTGCTGGGATCTATGGCTGCATAGTTCCATACCGGGATGTTTTCCCTGTCAGAGATCTCCTGGACTTTTGTAAAGATATCAGAAGCGACATCTTTCGTATCAGTCTGCTCGGGGAGGTTCCCCTGTTTTCTTTTCAGGGTTACACGGACAAAGCCTTCTTTACCGGGGATCCTCTTAATATTCTGTGTGAACCAGACATTACTGTTATACATCATGCCTGAAGAGAAACTGCTTGTCTCAACAGCAACGACAGGACCGTGTTTTTCCTTGAGATTACGGCATTCCTTAAGGGTGGGGTAGGTAACTTCCTCCGACAGCTTTTTATCATCTTTTGTCAGATCGAAAAAGAACTTGCTGAATTCGGAAGATGCTTCGTTTCCAGTGTTTCCGTCAACTTCCCTGAACGTGATCTCGGATTCTGTACCGTCATCATATCTCAGTGTGAGAATGCGTACTGTTCCGGATTTCCCCGGTTCGATGATCTTAGGCGCGGCAGGTGTCTTGCCCGTCCAATCCGTGATGCCGTATTTTGCGATCAGGTCTTTAAATTGGCTGATAATATCCTGATCAAGAGGATACTTGCAGATCTTGGTGTCCGTCTTATCTCTCGTGATCTTTGTTATTACAGGCTCTCCGCCTTCGAAAGGCATATTCCATTCGGTTGTGTGATCAAATGTATGGCTTTCGGATATGTTGATCATCGTGAACTTGAAATTAATGCCTGTGATATTCATGTTGATTACCTCATGGAACTATTTTTCTTATTACCGGGATCTTCCTTAGACACCATGTGACCGGAATGATGACTGCATAGATTAACAGTGGGAAAAGAAGACGGTATACAAGAGAAACCGGATTTATATCTATTAACTGGTAAGTGATCTGAATTATAAACCAATGGATCAGATAGACTGCAAAGGTATACTTTCCGAGTATTTCAAAGAACTTTTTCATCCATTTTATATTCCCAATCTTTACTGCTATGTCTTTTAACAGAACGAATATGCCAACGCTGTATAGAATGCTTGGAAAATTGGAATATCCTTTAAACAGCATTTCTATCTGACCGGATCTGAAGGAAAGTATATATGTTCCGACCATATGTGTCAGTAATCCTAACACTGCAAGTATGTAGATAAATATTTTATCTAAGGTAGACGGAGGCCTATTATAAATGTAATAACCGAGGAAAACAAAGATAATGTTTCCAAGGCCGGTGTCAACTGAGTCGATCATATACATTTCAGGTCCATATAACCTTAGAATATAAAAAAACGTAATGTTGACTACAAATAGAATGATGATGAGATATTTGAAAACTGTGAGTTTATGCTCCTTCTTTATTGATGCAATAAGCGGCATCAGCAGATAAAACACGAATAAAGCTCCGAAGAACCAGAAATAATAGATAATATTATCTGTTCGTATCAGTGATCTGATCACCCAATCAAGCGTTATATCCTCTGTTCTCAAGGTGCCCGTGGCAAGACGGAATACAACGGCCAGAATTGACCAGACAATATAAGGAATGAGAGTCTTTTCAATTCGCTTTTTGAAAAAAGTCTTTGTGGAATACCTTTCTTTATAATCTGCAAGTGTAATGCCCGTGATCATGAAGAAGACAGGAACGGCGAAATAGAAAACACTCTCTATTACATTTGCAGAGAACCAGTACTGATGATTTGAAGAGAAGACCCAAAAGCATTCATTGGCGTGAAGCATCATAACAGCTAATGCCGAAATAACCTGACAGACGTTAAGAGAGAAATCTTTCTTTGTCATAGCAGGTTCCTGGTTGCCGGTCATGAGAAGCTCCTGAAGATAAGATACAAGGCAATTATACGCTTTAAGAAAATCGAGCGCAAAAAACATATACCCCGTACAAGTTAAACAGCATGCCTAAGGCTTTTAGATCAAGAACAAAAAACACCCATGCACGAGTTAATTGCGTCAGCAATTATTGTTTGAAGTGCGGGTGTTATTTTTTTCGCGTTATTTGGTGCGCCTGACAGGACTTGAACCTGCACACCTCACGGCACCAGAACCTAAATCTGGCGTGTCTGCCAATTTCACCACAGGCGCATTTCGCCGAACATTATAGCAAAAAAACTATCCTGTGATAAGATTGACGGGTAAGTTCCGGAGAATGCGGAAAAATAAGCTTAGGAGCACTTGCCGGTGAGCAACAAAAGAAAGCGCAGGGAAAACCTGATCACAGCACTCCTCATTGCAGGAATGTGCATTGTTATCGCTACGACGATAATAATCATCGTGAAGATCTCGACAGAAGAGAAGGATGAAGGTGCAACTTCTCCGTCATCTGATGTTCATACTGAAAGTGTGACTGAACTTCCGGCAACTACATCTGAGGCCACTTCAGAGAGTACAACTGAAGAGACCACTCCTTCTCCGACACCTACACCTGAACCTACAGAGACTCCGACGCCGGAGCCTACTGTTACTCCCGTACCAACTGAGACTCCCAAGCCTACAGCTACACCTGTCCCGAAGAAACTTACAGGTATTAAGGATCTTGATGCAGGAACTGTCGTGAGCGCAGATAAGATCGACAAAGAGAATCTCGGCCAGTACTTTACGTCAGTTGAGATCAAAGAGGGCGATGCAGTCTATAAGAGGATCAACGGAAAATCCTATAAGAAGAACAAGGATATCAAACTGAGTGATCTCAGGTATCTTAAGATGCTTCATGTTAATTTCGACGGAAAGTATCAGGTAGGTGAGATGATCGTAAACAAGAGCGTTGCCAAGGAAGTCCTGGAGATCTTCAAATTGCTCTTTAAAGACGGCTATCAGATTTATTCGATGTATCTCATTGATAATTTCTGGAAAAAAGACGGTGCGACTTCTGACTGGAATTCCATTGAAGCAAATAACACTTCCTGCTTCTGCTACCGTGCAGCAACAGGCGGAAGCAAGCTCTCAAAGCACGCTTTGGGAAGAGCTATAGATATCAATCCTCAGCAGAATCCCTATGTCACATATAAAAATGGAAAGCCTAATTATTCACATAAAAATGCAGCCAAATTTGTCAGCAACAGGTCATCAAAGACCCCGCATGTAATAACAAAAAGTGACAAAGCATATAAGCTTTTCGCCAAAAAAGGCTGGACATGGGGCGGCAGCTGGAGCAGTCCCAAGGATTATCAGCATTTTCAGAAGTGATTATATTTGCACTTCAAAATGAAAGATATTTGACTATCTGATTTTCACTTGATAATATCTTGTCATGAATAATCCTGACAGAAGAAAACAGATCCTGGACATTCTTGAGGCCGAAGGTGAGATCAACACGACCGTCCTTTCGACCAGATTAGGTGTTACAGGTGCAACTATCAGAACTGACATCAGAGCACTCGAGCGCGAGGGCGCTATCATCAGATTCCACGGCGGAATCAAACTCCCACATAAGATGTCTTCTTACAGCGGCGAGAACTATATGGTCAGAGCCGTTACCCACGTTGATCTTAAGAATGCAATAGGTGCAAAGGCTGCAAGTCTTGTCGCAAACGGCAACACCATTTTCATGGATGCGAGCTCGACCACTTTTCATATGATTCCGTATCTCAAGAAAGCCAAGGATGTAACCGTTATAACCAACGGTATCCATACGGCCATGGAGCTTCAGAGGAACAGCAACTTCAAGTCGATAATTATCCTTGGAGGCATGTTGAGACCTCATTCCGGTGCTATCGAAGGTCTTTCATCCAAAGAAATGATAGGCAGGCTTTCAGCTGAGTTTTATTTCGTATCAGGAAACGGTTTTTCTGCAGATGCCGGTCTTTCAGGTGATAACTTTTTCGAGCTTGAGCTTAAAAGGCTTTGTGCCGACAGGGCAAAGAAGATAGTCGCGCTGATCGACTCCACAAAGCTCGGTGCTGATTCAGCCTCATCTTTCATTCCGGCTGACAGGATCGACTATCTCATCACGGATTCCGGAGCATCACCCGAGAGCGTTGCGCTCTGCCGCGCCAAGGGTATTGAAGTGCTTATCGCAGAAGTCTGAAGGGCTGCTTAACGGACACATAGAGCGTTTTTTACCTTTGTGTCCGCACTTTTCCGTGTTTTTCGCCCTTGCTAAACTGATTTTTACGGATACATTCATGGTTTTGGGCCTTTGTGTCCGTATTTTTTGCGCTTATTTCAGCCGCCCGGAACGTGATTTACGGACACAAACGGCTTTTTGGGCGGATGTGTCCGCTTTTTATAGCTGGTGACGGCAGAGGCTGAAATCGTCACCTGTTTTCGGGCCAGTGCCAAAATGGTGCCAATTTGGGCGTGATTTAGCACCATAATGAGCAATTTGACCCTGAAATGCACGATTTGGTGCTAATTTGAGTGGCACCATTTTTGCACACCTGCCGCCAGGGCGGGTGGCATGAGGAGACCATTTCGTCACCATGCGCTGATCGCGACGGATGTGTCCGCTAGCGGGGTGGTTTTTCTCGATGATCGCTGGGATATTTACGGACACAAACGGCTTTTTCGGCGGATGTGTCAGTTAGGGGACTACCAAAGCATACTAATTCCGGAAAACAGCCATTAGGTATGCCTGTTTTCGCGGTGATCCGCCCTCAAAAATGGCGCATAGGCATACCAGATCGCGAAAAGTGCCTTTTGGTATGCTTTTTTCTCCGGGAAAGACCTTAAAACAGGCCGATTAGGCATACAAAATCGTAGAAATCCGCTTTTAGTATGCTTTTAACCCAAGAGACGACGCCCAAGAAGGCCCATTAAGGCATACCAAATCGCTGAAAACCGCATATAGTATGCTTTTCTCAAAGATTTATAGTGACACAATCGCCGCTTTCACAATTTGTGTCCTTTTCCCGGAAATGAACTTTCAAAACGCGGTCTCTGCCATGATTTTGCCTTAAAGGATTATAAATTCACGTGTTTTATATTTAATATTATTTATTGTATAATACTCAGTTGAAATCATTTTCGTTTAACTCGAGGTTTATATAAATGCAGATCAATCCGATTATTTTGCCCAGTTGGCTTTCGAGCAAGTGTGTATTCCAGCAGGGCGTAGAGATTAAGATCGAGGGTGTTGCCGCCCCCAGTGCGACGGTTACTCTTGAGATCGTAAAGGACCCTACTGACGGCAGAAAAGTCAGTAAGCTCGATACGGATTACGGTGTCATTCTCAGCCGTGAGACAACTACTTCCGCAAAGGGCAAGTTCAGTTTTACCATTCCGCCTTACAAAGCATCAGGCGATGCTTATACATTCACTTTCAAGTGCCTTACTGACCAGACCACTTTATCTGATATCAGATGCGGTGATGTCTGGGTATTCCTGGGATCAGATTTCCTTTCGATCCCCATGAAGGAGGCTAATGCCACCAAGGCACCCTTGAAGCGTAAGGTAATGAACTATCTGAGATTCTTCTCGCCTGTGCGTTCAGGTCTCGAAAAGGGTGAGGAGATCTATCCTGCTGAAGAGAAGAAATACTACAAGAATGCAGAGTGGATCAAGGTCACTGATACAGCCAAGCTTGCTGAAGTATCTTCATCCGCATTCGCATTTGCATACCGTCTGAGTGACCAGATCTCTTATCCTGTCGGAATCGTTGATCTCTCATATGCTGATTCCACGATCCTTAACTGGATCGCTCCTTTCGCTATGGACAGGGTAGAGGCTTTGAAGGATGTCGTAGCTTCCATGGGCCTTTATCTCGACGAGGAAGGCTATAAGAACCTTCTCGCGATCGATGAGAAAAAGAAGAAGGCAGAAGAACTTAAGGAAGAGTACAAGGAAACCATCGAATCCGGCGATATCGATATCGCGATGCAGGATGAGATCAAGAGACTTCAGGGCCAGGATCCTGATGACATAAAGCCTCTTGATATCGACTTCCCGACAACTGATGACAGTTCGCTTAATACTGCTAAGGGACATAAGGAAAACATCACTTTCTCCACAGCAAGCCAGCTTGATTTCGGCATGGTGCCTGAGAAGAAGGATGACGACAAGCTTACGAAGGCTGATGAGAAGAAGTTCATCAAGCTCAAGTACAGAATGTCTATCCTTTACAGGACCAAGCTCGCGCCTTTGAAGAGCATGGCTGTAAGGGGTTTTTGCTTCTCGCCTGATAAGGGAGAGCTTCTCTTCGACAGATATGACCTTTTCCTTATGGGTCTTCTTACTACACTTGCTGAAGTATTCGAACCTAAGGAAGTCTATGACGATACAGTAATGCCGTCGATCCTTTTCGTTACGATGCATCCTGAAGATGTTGACTTCGAGAATCCTTACAGCGTTCTTGAATTCAATGAGAACTTCACTGCATTTACCAAGATGCTCAGCATGCCTTCAGGAATCGTAAGCATGCACGATATGCTGCTTCCTGATAAGACGATTAGCTTTATCCTGGGACTCCGTCTTGCTACGATCGCTTTAGGCACACACTTCTCACCTAAGATGAGCAAGTCTTCACCTGAACCGAACGATATCGAGATCGCAGGTAATAAAAGGATCATCAAATTCAGCAACCTTGGTTCCGGTCTCAACATCCAGGATTCCCAGGGCGAGATCACCGGATTTGCAGTTGCAGGTGAGGACCGTATCTTCTATCCGGCTCATGCCAAGAGCCTTTACGGAATGTGCGTAATGGTCTGGAGAGACGATGTTGAAGATCCGCAGTCGATTACATACGGATTTACACCTTTCCCTCACGATGCGACATTGAAGAACGGCGAAGATCTCCCGATCCTTCCTTTCAGATTCGACAGGGATCCTGCTTACTTTGCACCTGACTTAAGCTTTACTCACTGTGACAAGCTTGAGTTCGTCGGTAAGAGAACACCTGAATCTGATTTTGAACTTCTCGAGATGTACAGGACATTCAAGGGAAAGGGCATTATCTCACAGGATAATATCCACAAGCTCACAGGCAGCGCTTCTTTGAGGATCCGCTATGAGACAGATAAGTCACTATACGGCTTTGAGCCTTGTCTCGAGTATGCTTCGCTTTTCTCGCCCATCGAGATATACGGAAGATCAAGGATCCAGTTGTCGGTATTTAATCCAGACCAGAAGAAAAAGAAGCTTATCGTTGAGGATTTCGGTGAAGCAGAGATCCGCCAGCAGCTTACATGGCAGACGATCACTCTTGATTATTCAGAAGACGGACCTATCAGACTTAACAGTCTCAGGATCTATATTGAAGACAAAGACCGTAATGGTGAGATTTATATCGACGCGATCAATTTTATCTAGAAACGAGGATCTTTAAATGGCTAACAAGCTTCTATCTGCAATCGAGGATGATGTCTTCCTGTCTGAAGGCTCTGTGCCGATAGTAATTGAAGGCTTAGAACACTCTTATGACACGAAGGACTCTTTGCCTGACGAGAGCATGCATAATTCGCATGAACTCCTCTATCTCAGAGAAGGCAAGATCGAACTCGTTCTTGGCGGCGAGACACTTACTCTTACCAAGGGCGCAGTAGTAGTAATCAGACCTCTGGTAAGACATAAGCTTACGATCAAGAGCAGCAAGGCAGACATGCTCAATCTCTATTTCGGTTTTGTGCATGGATCTTCCGATCTTGAACAGACCAGACAGTCATTGAAGTCCAACAAAGCCGCACTTAAGCAGAGCAACAGTGCAGGCCCAAGCGTATCGATCCCGGGCTCGCTTGCCAAGATCTCTTTGGAGAGCTTCCTTAAGTTTGCTGACCTGGGCATCACGGAAGATAACGATATGACGAGACTTCCTTTCTTTGTTATCAAGGGAAGCGAAAAGAAGGAGATCAACGATCTCGCTGAACGTATCGTTATCGAGGCTTCAGAGAACCGTTATGCAAAGGATCTCATGGTCCATACACTTACGGTAGAGCTTATGATCATCTTATCCAGAGCCTTAAGAAGTGAATGGGAGGAGAACCTCCGCGTTAAGAACGGAAAGGCAAAGGAACTCGTTGCCATCGCAAAGCAGTATATGGATGAGAATTTCGATCAGGGCATTACGGTTTCCGATGCCGCTGCGTATGTTTTCTTAAGCCAGGGATACTTCACACGTGCATTCCGTGATGACACAGGAATAAGCCCGATGAACTATCTCATGAAGAAGAGGATAGAGAAGGCCTGCAAGCTCCTTCAGAACAACGAGATCAAGGTATCCGCCATCTCTTTGCAGTCAGGATTCTCATCACCTCAGAGATTCAATGTCGCATTCAGAAAACAGATGGGCATGACACCCATGGAATACAGAAAAAAGTATGTGTGAGGAATAGCAGATGTACGATTACGCTAATGACAACTCAATACCAGAGGAGAGCCGTCAGAATATGGATCTCCCGAAGATCGAAAATGCCGTAAGGGATATCCTTGAGGCAATCGGTGAAGATCCGAACAGGGAAGGTCTTTTGGAGACACCACAGAGAGTTGCCAGAATGTATGCGGAAGTCTTTGCAGGACTTCACAGGGATATCAACAAAGACATCAAGACTTTCCATGGTGAAGGCAACGATGAGATGATCCTGATAGGTGATATCCCGTTCTATTCAATGTGCGAGCATCATCTTCTTCCGTTCCACGGAAAGGCGCATGTCGTATATATCCCGAAGGACGGCAAGATCTTCGGCCTCTCAAAGGTCGCAAGGATCGTAGATACACTGTCAAGAAAGCCCCAGCTTCAGGAAAAACTCACATCCGAGATCGCTGATGCAATAGAGAAGGCCGTTGATGCCAGATCAGTCTGCGTTGTCCTCGAAGCTGAGCACCTCTGCATGACGATGAGAGGCATAAGAAAGCCCGGTTCAAAGACAGTTACTTCAGCCATGAGAGGCGGATGCAGATCCGATATCAGAACCAGAAATGAAGCCCTTGCGCTTATCAACAGACAGCGTTCAAATATTTAAGGAGAACAACTCTTAATGAATTCTTCAGACGGCAGATTCACAGGAATATATAAGTGCGGTAACCGCACTCTTGAGTTCGGCAAGAAGACTCTCATTATGGGCATCTTAAACCTTACGCCTGATTCATTTTCTGATGGCGGAAGATTCAACAATGTTGATGCTGCCATAGATCAGAGTGCGAGAATGATAGATGAAGGTGCTGACTGCATTGATCTCGGTGCTGAAGCGACCGGCCCCAATGCTGTTCCGGTAAGCGCTGAAGAAGAGCTCGAAAGACTCATTCCTGCGCTTGAAGCCATCAGAAGCCGCTTCGACATTCCTTTGTCAGTAGATACCTTTAAGTCTGTGACAGCTGCCCAGGCAATTACAGCCGGTGCAGACATCATAAATGACATCACCGGATTCTTAGGTGATCCTGATATGGCAAAAGTCGTATCAGATAACGGCGCAGGCTGCATCCTGATGTTCAACAGAAGGACTAAGGGCGACCTTTTCCCTTATGTTGAGACCATAAGCAGAAGAGCAGTTAATGAACTCACTGAAAGTATCGAGATCGCCAGAAAAGCCGGCATCGAAGACAACATGATCATGACAGATCCCGGCATCGGATTCGGCACGACAAGGATCGAAGATGCTGAACTTACCGCATCCTTACTGTCTCTTGGTTTCCAGGGCAGGCATCCTGTTCTTTATGCAGCTTCCAGAAAGCGTTTTACAAGGATCTTCGCAGGCGGTGATGCTGCAACCGAAGCGCAGCTCGATAACGTTACTGCAGGTCTTTCTTTTACCGCCGCTTCTGTCGGTGCTTCCATGGTTAGAGTTCACAATGTTGCGGCAACCAGACAGATGCTGAACACGTTTGATGATGCGTTCTACTGCTTTTCTAATCGTTAAGTTTTCGAAAGGATAATGGAATTGGACAAGATCACACTCTCGAAAATGGAATTTGAAGGACATACCGGCTGTCTTGATTTCGAAAAGAAAGACGGTCAGAAGTTCATTGTCACTCTTGAGCTTTATGTCGACAGGATCAAGGGCTGCTACACTGATGAATTAAATGACACGGTAGATTATGCAAATATCTATGAGGTCACCAAAGAGATCGTTACAGGTGACAGCGGCAACCTTATAGAGCACCTTGCACAGAAGATCGCTGACGGTGTCCTTAAAGCTGACAAGAACATAAGCAAGGTCATTGTTAATGTCTCAAAGCCGGAAGCACCGGTAATGGGGATCTTTGAGACGATGGCTGTTACTATCGAGAGAAGAAGGAAAGAATATGTCATCCTTTCACTCGGAAGCAATATGGGTGACAGGGAAGATAATATCTTAAAGGCTGAGGCTATGCTTAAGGCATTGAGCGGTGTTGAGGACTTTAAGTGCGCATCTATTTATGAGACGGAACCGGTAGGGCTTGAAGACCAGCCGTATTTCCTTAATACATGCGTAGGATTCTATACTGATATCGATCCGTTCGATCTTCTTGATAAGATCCACGTGATCGAGAACGAACTTCACAGGACAAGAGAAGTCCACTGGGGACCGAGAACGATAGACATAGATATCATATTCTATGGGGATGAAGTGATAATGAAGCCGGAACTGACCGTGCCTCACCCGAGATGGTATCTGAGATCGTTTGTCACGGTGCCTGCCAGGGAACTTAAGGAAATAGGACTGGAACACCCTGATGACAAAGAAGTGTCCCTATATCGGAAGCGCGAATAATTGAGTTATCAGTGGTCAAAGTTTATAATTAGGCACGTCATTTAAGAATATGGAGGAATTTATGTCAGAAAACAATTCGGGCGCACAGGTTCAGCAGTCAGAGAACCGCAATGGCGAACAGAATAAGGACAAGCGCCAGAGATTTGATCCCTCAAAGCAGGATGCGGGCAGAAGACCGCGCAGCCAGAATCACAGAAGAAGGAATAACGGCCAGAGACAGGGCGGTTATGACAATAAAAAGCGCGATAACGGTGACGCCCAGACTGAGGAGAAGAACCAGGGTCAGGGACGTAATTTTGACAGACAGAATAACCGTAATAAGAACAACAGATTTAAGCGCGACCAGAACCAGGGTGGAGAGAAGAAGCAGTTTGATGCTAATTCCAAGCCGAAGAACAAGCGTGCAAGAGAGTTTGGTTCTGCAGAAGAAGTTGCCAAGAATGTCAAGAAGGTCGAGACGATCGAAGACATCAGAAGCGACAACGCAAGAATTACCAAGGAAATCTATCTTGAGATCGCATCACTCAAGAATATTAATCTCAACTGATGATGAAGGGTATATTTATAACTTTTGAAGGCATTGACGGGTGCGGCAAGAGCACGCAATGCGAGATGCTTAAGGATTATCTTAAGGCAAATAACAAAGACTTCATTTTCGTCAGGGAACCCGGCGGAACGGTTATCGGTGAGCGTATAAGAGAGATCCTTCTTGATAAGAAGAATACACAGATGACACCGAGAACCGAGCTCCTTCTTTTCGAGGCTGCAAGAGCGCAGATCACGGAAGAGGTGATCAAGCCCGCACTGGAAGAGGGCAAGATCGTTCTTTGTGACAGATTCTTCGATTCATCTTCCGCATATCAGGGCATGGCCAGGGGAATGGGAATGGACTTCGTGGCAGACCTTAATATGGCTGCGACAGGAGGCTTAAAGCCTGACATCACATTTTTCTTCGATATCACCGCTGAAGAAGCGCTCAAAAGACGCGGCAAGCGAGGCGAGGCATCTGACAGGATCGAGCTCGCGGGACTTAAGTTCCAGGAAGATGTAAGACAGGGTTATATCGAACTTGCAAAGAATTCCGAAGGACGTGTCGTAACCATTGATGCGTCGAAGGGGATAGAAGAGATTTTCGAAGTGGTAAAGGGAACACTGAAAGGTAAGATCTGATGGCATTCTCTAAGCTTACAGGACAGAAGCAGATCAAGCTCAGATTAGCGGCCGAAGCCCGTAGGCGCGGCAGCGGAGCTTACATGCTCTCAGGTCCTGAAGGCATGGGCAAAAGAATGCTCGCAGAAGAGTTTGCCAAGGCACTTATGTGTTCTGATGCAGGAAGTGACGGCGCATGCGGCGTTTGCTCCAACTGCAAGTATTTTGATAACTATACGACACCTGATGTCACCAGGGTCTATGAACCTGCCGAGACGAAGATGGTCAAGGTCGATTTCATTAAAGATAATGTCGTCGCGGAGTCATATCTGAAGCCCCAGTTTGCCAGGACCAAGACATTTATCATCGACTTCGATTACCTGGGTGTCGAGAGCCAGAATGCTCTGCTCAAATCACTTGAGGAGCCGAGGAAGGATGTCGTATTCATCCTTACGAGTTCCAATACTGATTCCGTACTTGATACGGTCATGTCCAGAGTAACGGAGATCAAGCTCGAGCCTTACAGTGATGAGGAACTTGAACAGATCGTTAAAGAGAACTGTCCGGATCTTGAAGACTCTAAGGTCAAGTCCGCAGTATATAACAGCGGAAGGATCCCCGGAAAAGCCATCGCGCTTGCAAGGGAAGATTCCGGCGTAAGTATCAGGCACGAGATCAACAGCATTATGATCACGATACCTGACAGCTCATATATAGATGTCCTGGAAGACTATTGCGAGGTCCTGGCAGGATTTAAGGATGATGCAAAGATCGCAGCTTCAGCGATACTCCTTTTCCTTGATGATGTGGCAAGACTTATCAATTATCCTGACTGCCACAAGATCAACAATGAGATGGACAGGGATGCTATCGAGAATTTCGTTGCTGCTAACAAACAAATAACTACACTTAAACTGGGAAGATGCAGTGAGGCAGTAAATATCTTTTTAAGAGCTATTGAAGTCAATTCCAATTTTGATTCATCAGCTTCTGCCATGCTTCTTCGCATACATGAGGAGCTTAAGAAATGAAGATCGTTAATTTGAGAACAAGAGACGCGGGTGTCACCTTAAGATACAGCTGCGACGGCTATGCACTTGCATTAGGTGATGCAGTCATGATCGATACGGAGACAGGTGAGGAGATCGCATTCGTTGCCCAGGAGCCTTATGTCGAGAATACAAAGGAAGAGATTCCTGCCATTAAGCGTATCGCAAGTGAGAAGGAACTCGACAAGTATTACGACATCTGCTCCAAGGAAAAGGACGCATTCTTCAAGTGCAAGGAACTTATCGCCGCACGCAATATCGAGATGAACCTTGTTGACTGTGAATACACTTTCGACATGAAGAAGCTGACTTTCTACTTCACTGCTGACGGAAGAGTAGATTTCAGAGAACTTGTTAAGGATCTTGCTTATACATTCCGTACGAGGATCGAGCTCCGTCAGATAGGATCAAGAGACCAGGCTAAGCTTGTCGGAGGTATCGGTATGTGCGGAAGAGAGCTTTGCTGCTGCTCTTTCCTTAACAGATTTGCCCCTGTTAACTTAAAGCTCGCCAGATCACAGGGATTATCCCTTAATCCCGGCAAGCTTAACGGCGCCTGCGGAAGACTTATGTGCTGTCTCCAGTTTGAGAAGGAAGCATATGATGACGCTCACAGAAGACTCCCTGAGCCCGGTGCACGCGTCAGGACTCCTAACGGCATGGGCCAGGTAACAGACGTAAACTATATCGAAGAGACTTTGAGCGTTAAGTTCGTATCTGAGGCAGAGACTGAGATCGAGAAGTTCAAATGGGCTGATATCGAGGATCTTAACGGCGATATGGCCAAGAGATCAAACAACAAGTCGGATTTTAACGACTATCCGGACATGAATGGTGCTTACGGCGAGTCTGAAGGCGAGAGAGAATAAGTTTTCGACAGTTACCGCTTTGAAAGCTTCAAAATAAGGCATACAGAAGGCGTTTTTACAAAAACGCCTTTGTTTTTACTTGTTGATATTTTGTTTTTGTGGAATAATCAAATCACTATATGAGTAGGAGGATATTATTTATGGCATATGTAATTTCTGATGCTTGCGTATCTTGCGGTACATGCGCAGACGGTTGCCCTGTTGGTGCTATTTCTCAGGGTGATACACAGTACAACATCGATCCTGATGTTTGTGTTTCCTGCGGTGCATGCGAGGCTTCTTGCCCTACAGGCGCTATCGCTGAAGGCTAATAACGTAAGTTCTCGATTAGCAGTAAATGACGCGTTCCCCTTAAAGGGAGCGCGTTTTTTATTCCATATATGCTTTGCCGGCATTGATTCAGGTATTTCTTTAAGTTACTATATTTAAGATAAGAAAAACGCGCGAAAAGTTGAGAGGGGAATGCGCCGTGGCTAATAGGAATAAACTGTCCACCAAGATCATCCTGATGGTAGAGTGCATTCTGCTTATCTCCAGCGTTTTGTTCTGCAGTGTATCCATTTACAGGTCAAGAGTAGGTATCCGCAAGGCTATCCAGCAGCGAATGCTCGATATCGCAAACTGTGCGTCAGGTTCAGTCAATGGCGAATCCATGAAGCATCTGACGGAAGAGACTGTAGGTGATGAGACATATAACAGGATCTATGACACTCTTGCTGTATTCAGGGATAATGTTGAACTTGAATATGTTTACTGCATAAAGCAGCTTGGAGATGAGGAATTCATCTTCACGATGGACTTGGATCTTGAGACACCTGCAAGCTACGGCGATATAGTCGAATATACAGATGCTTTAGGTTATGCTGCAAAAGGCGTTGCTGCGGTAGACGAAGTCCCTTATAAGGACAGGTGGGGTGAGTTCTACAGTGCATACAGCCCCGTTTTCGATGCGTCCGGCAATGTGGTCGGAATAGTAGTCGTCGACTTCTCATCTGACTGGTTTGACGGCCAGCTTCAGGCTCAGACCAGGAATATAATACTCGGATACGCGGTTATCCTCGTTATCTCACTTCTTGTGGCAGGCCTTCTGTCTTTCTTCGTTGTAAGACCGTATGTAAAGGCTGAAAGCCAGCTCCTCGAGGAGAAAGTACGTGCTGAGAGCGCCAATAATGCGAAAAGTGATTTTCTTGCCAATATGTCCCACGAGATCAGGACTCCGATCAATGCCGTTCTCGGTATGAATGAGATGATCTTAAGGGAAGATCACAAGGCCCTTGATGTGGTGGAGAGCGATCCGATGCTCGTTCAGGATGCTCTTGAAAACATTAGCGTCTATTCAGGTGATGTTAAGAAGGCCGGGCATAATCTTCTTGCAATAGTAAATGATATCCTGGACTTCTCAAAGATCGAATCTGGAAAGATGGACATCGTTGAGGCACCTTACCAGTTAAGCTCGCTTCTTAATGACATTAACAACATGATCCTTTTCAAAGCCCAGGACAAGGGACTCAGATTTACCGTGGAAGTGGATCCTTCCATCCCTGATGAACTTTCAGGTGATGAGGTCCGTGTGCGCCAGATCCTGACCAATCTCTTGAATAATGCGGTCAAGTATACAGACAAGGGATCTGTCAGCCTCAAGCTGCGCAGCAAGATGATTGGTGAAGGCCGTGTTAATCTTACGATCGTCATATGGGATACGGGTATAGGTATTAGGCCTGAGGATAAGGAACAGCTCTTTGTAAAGTTCGAGAGATTCGAGATGGAGCGTAACAGCACAGTGGAGGGAACGGGTCTTGGTCTTGCTATAACCAAGCGCCTGATCGATCTTATGGGCGGAACTGTCGAAGTCGAGAGCGAATACGGCAAGGGTTCAATTTTTACCGTCAATATCCCGCAGAAGGTCGAGAATGATACACCGATAGGAGATTTCCAGACACGCCTTAAGGAGAATCTGCCGGGAGACATGCCTTACAGGGAGATGTTCCGTGCTCCGGATGCCAGGATCTTAATCGTCGATGACACAAGGATCAATCTGACAGTAGCAGTTAATCTCCTGAAGAACACCAAGATGAAGATCGATACAGCCACATCAGGCGAAGAGGCTGTTTCCATGGCCTCGAAAACAAAATATGACGTTATATTCATGGATCAGCGCATGCCCGGCATGGACGGAACTACAGCATTCCACCGCATACGTGAGACAGACGGAGGCGCATGCAGGGAAGTGCCGGTAATATGCCTTACGGCAGATGCCGTTATCGGTGCGAAGGACCGTTATCTGCAGGAAGGCTTTTCGGACTATCTTACCAAGCCTATCGATAACTACGCTCTTGAGAAACTTCTCATAAAGTACCTTCCTGATAACAAGATCGAGCATGTAATTGATGATCCGTCCGCATATGAGGCCGGAGCTTCTTCAGATGATGAAGAATTCAGCATTCTCCGCTCGGTCGGTATCGAACCCAAGGCTGGTCTTAAGTATTGTCAAAATGATGAGTCATTATACAAGACACTTCTGGGTGAGTATGCTTATGGAGAGATCGAGAAAGCGGCTGACATTCAGAAGAGTTATGATAGCGAAAACTGGAATGATTATTCTATCTATGTCCATGCTTTGAAGAGTTCGTCCAAGATGATCGGTGCAACTTCGCTTTCAGTCAGGGCTGCAAAGCTTGAAGCAGCTGCAAATGCAGGTGATGCCGCTACGATCCATACCGAGCATGATTCAGTGATGGAAGAATATGAAGTGGTAACAGCAGTTATCCGTTCAGTAGTCTCTAAGGATGTACTGAATTCCAACGGTGATGAGATCACAGAGTTCACATCTGGAGATGAGATAATGGAATTCCTGCCAAGCGACGGCAGTGATGAGTAAGTGAGGAGAAGTATTATGGCAAGTTGTGAGACATGTCAGTACGCATATATTGACGAGATGACGGGAGAAGCTTCCTGCGACCTTGACCTGGATGAGGATGAGATTATAAGATTATCTCAGAGCAGGAGCAAAGAGTGTCCTTTTTATAAGGATGGTGACGAATACAAGACTGTAAGACATCAGATCTGATGCGGTTATCAGATGCAGCGCTTTATCTGATCAGGAGGATGACAGCATGAGTGCACATTATTCGGATTATCTGAAAAAGTCTGTCTCGATTAAAGACCTTAAGTTTGATCCTGTCCTGGAAGAAGACAAGGATCTGATAAGAAGAGTCTTCAAAGAACATGTTAAGAATAATCTTGTGTTCATCATCCTTCTTTCTCTGGGGTTCTTCGCATCAGTATGGTATTTTGCAAGCTTTCTGATCATCCCTGCAAACAACATCGTATTTCAGATCGTAGCACTGGGACTTCTTGGTTTTTCCATTGTTGTGTGTGCATATTATCTTCACGGCTTTTTCGGAGCTGTATCAGGAATAAGACGCGGAATCGTCCTGTCGTCTTCAAGTGTACATGAAGAATCTGACGGAAGATTTGCAACTCATGCATATGTTTTCGATATATATCTGGACGACAAAGATGAGACCCTGATGAGTTACAACGTTGACAGGGAAACATGCAGAAGGGCGGACGCAGGCGACGGAGTGATCCTTTTCAAGATAGGAAGAAAGATCAAAGTCCTTGCTGATCCCGACCGCAAAAAAGTAATGGATGTAAGCAATATCAAGTCCGGCGTCTGATATCTTCCGGATATTTACTATTCGACAACTGTTGGATTGATACCTATAGTTTACGGAAATATTTTAAAGACAACATCAAATAACACCATCTATTTAACACATATTCAAAGTCATCTTTGTTATTATTGAAAAGAATTCTGAATACCAGGGGACGGAACATGATCAGAGCATTACTTACAATCGATGACGTATCATCAAAGAATACACCTGCCATTGTTGATTATCTTTGCGAAAAGAACATCAGGGCCATTATGTTTATGGTAGGGCAGTGGGCAGAGAACAATCCGGATGAGCTTGTCTATGCTCTTCAGCACGGCATGATCGTAGGCAACCACAGTTACACTCATCCGCACTTTTCCGAGATCAGCTTTGAAGAAGCAAAGCGCGAGATCGAGAAGAATGAGGAAGTGCTGAACGGCTTTTACGAAAAGGCGGGAGTGGAGAGAAGATACAGACCTTTCCGTTTCCCTTATGGAGATAAGGGCGGCGATAACAAAGCTCTTCTGCAGGAATACCTGTCTTCCAACGGCTTTGACAAAGTCAGGGATACCGAACTTGGCTATCCTTTCTGGAAAGCCAATGGTTACGATAAGGATATCGATACTTTCTGGTCTTTTGATTTTGCGGAATATAACATCAGACCCGGAAGCGGCTTCGGCCTCGAAGATGTAATGAAGAGGATCCATGATAACGAGCCTGAAGACGGCGCAGTGCTCTTGAAAGATAACAGCAATCATATCCTTCTCCTGCATGCCCACGATGAGACAGAAGCCTTGGTGCCTGAATACTATAAGATCTTCATTGAAGAACTCTTAAAGAATGGTGTGGAGTTCATAGAGCCCTCATTCATCTGATCATCAGAAATAGAATACTGACATGAAAACAGTCCCTGAAGCATATGCCTCAGGGACTGTTTCATCAGGTTAATAAGAGAGGAATTATGGGCTTAAACTATTAACCATCTGCACCGAGCTTCTTAAGCAGGCTGCAGAACTCTTCTCTGTACTTATTGTTGTTTGTTCCAGACTTTGCAAGCTGATATGCTGAATCGATAGTTGCAGTTCCTATGTAATCGCTCTTTCTCATAACCATGGAAGCCTCGATGATTCCGCAGATGAAGTTATAGTCTTCACGGTTGCTTACGCCGTTGTCCTTAAGGGGATATTCGATCAATGAGCTTTCATCAGCGTTCGGAGCCTTGTATCTTACAGAAACAGTGCAGATCTCGCCGGTCTTAGCCTTATCGTTGATCTTCTTATCCTGATACTTTAGATCAGAACCCTTATCATTTGCTGAACCTACAGGTACGATCTCGTAGCATACTGTTACCTGTGCGCCTGCACCGATCTCGCCACCGTCCTTCTTGTCATCGTGGAAGTCACTTGCTGACATCTGTCTGTTCTCATAGCCGATCTGTCTGTAGGAAGCAACTTCTGCGGGATTGAACTCGACCTGGAACTTAACATCTTTTGCAACAGTAATCGTTGTCTCCTTTAACTTCTCGCAAAGAACTCTTTCAGCCTCTGCGATAGAATCAATGTAGAAGTAGTTGCCGTTGCCTGCGTCTGCAATAGATTCCATGTTTGCGTCACTGTAATTACCTGTGCCAAAGCCTAAAGTAGTGAGGAATACACCGGTTTCCTTCTTCTCTTTGATGAGGTCTACAAGACCGCTCTGGCTTGTGATTCCGAGGTTCATGTCACCGTCTGATGCGATGATGACTCTGTTGTTGCCGCCCTTGATGAAGTTCTTCTGAGCGCACTTGTAAGCTGCCTCGATTCCGCCTGAACCATTTGTACCACCTCTTGCACTGACCTTATCGATCGCTGCGCAGATAGCGTTGTAATCATTAGAACCTTCGATGATAGTATCAGATGCGCCAGCATATGTAACGACTGATACTCTGTCTTTTGCTGTAAGTGTTCCTGCGAGCATCTTGAAGCTTTCCTTAACGAGCGGGAGCTTATCCTTGCTGTTCATAGATCCGGATGAATCGATGAGGAATACGAAGTTATTGCCTTCGCTCGGAACATTGATCTCACTGTTTGCCTGCATTGTGAGTACAAGGAGCTTGTTGTTTGTATTCCAGGGGCATTCGCCGACAGAATACTGAACGCTGAAGACTTTATCTGTATTATCTACTTTGTAGTCAAAGTAATTGACCATTTCCTCTGTTCTGATAGCAGATGAATTATTATTAAGATCCCATCCGCCATTGATCATTCTTCTTAAGTTGCAGTAAGAAGCTGTGTCAACATCTGCAGCAAAAGTGGAGAGAGGAGCTTCGGATACATTAACAAACCCATTCTCCTTGATGGTATTGTATTCTTCTGTGTTGAAGTCCGGATTACTTGCCTGCTTGTTTTCTGATTCAGTCTCGGCAGCTGATACTCCGGCTACTGTAGTGCATTCAGTATAATAAGAATCATTACCATCTGCAGATGCTTGAGTTTGTGGATTATTGTGAACCCGGACTGATTCGCTTGCGGCCTTGGCACTTGAACATGCTGTTGCATTAACAAGCATTGTTCCTGCCATTAATGCTGATAATACCTTTCTGTTCATATTTTGTCCCTCCTGTATTTTGAGTTGTCCGGCGGTGCCGTCACAACGCTTTATAACCTACATACAGATTCCGGAATGAAAATGTTGCATTCTGTTTTGCCGTGCGGAAAAATGGCAACTCATGTCGTGCATATGGCAACTTGCGTTGTTAATTATTGAACGTTCATCAGGGCTTTGTTATTTTCGTGCCATCAAAGGAAAAGGAGACAGATTATGATCACTGCAAAAAGACTGTGCAAAAGTTTTTCGGAGAAACAGGTCCTTTCAGGGATAGATCTTGATATCAGGCCGGGTATGATCTTCGGGCTGCTTGGTCCTTCCGGCGCCGGCAAGACGACTCTTATAAAGATAATTACCGGTCAGATGGGTTTTGATTCAGGCGAGGTAAATGTTTTCGGAAAGGCTGTAAAAGATCTGACGGGCGAAGATAAAAAGCGGATAGGGATCATGATGGACGATCACGGCGTTTACGACAGACTGACAGTTACCGATAATCTTAAGATATTCTGTGACATCTATGGTGTCCCGTATTCAGCGGTCAGCAGGGTGCTTAAAGAAGTAGGTCTTGCTGACAGCGCGAAAAAGCCCGCCATGAAACTTTCAAAAGGTATGCTCGCAAGGCTTAAACTTGCACGCGTGTTCATGGTCGATCCGAAGATCATATTCCTTGATGAGCCAACGAGCGGATTAGATCCCATGACGATGAAATATATCCATAAACTTATCAGGGATAAAAGAGCATCTGGAGCAACTGTTTTCCTTACCACACACAATATGGAGGAAGCGGCAACTCTCTGTGATGAAGTCGCACTTCTTAATGAAGGAAAGATCGTCGAGAGAGGCGCTCCGGATGAAATATGCAGAAGATATAACCATCAGAAAAAGATAGATATTCATCTGACATCAGGAGAAGACATCGAACTTGACCACAAGGCTGATTCGGCTGATATGATCACAAGATTGCTGGAACAGGGGATGCTCGAGACAATACACTCTTCAGAACCGACTCTGGAGAGTGTGTTCCTCGAACTTACCGGAAGAAAACTTGATCAGGAAGAGGAGGAGATGTATGCGTAATATCGGAATAATCATCAAGAAGCAACTAAGGGATACATTGAAGAACAAGACTGTGCTTATACAGTTCATAATGTTCCCTGTGATGACACTCATCATGGAGCATGCCGTATCCATTCCTGATATGCCGGAGTTCTTTTTCACCAAGCTGTTCTCTGTCATGTATATCGGAATGGCACCTCTTACATCAGTCGCTTCTATAATCGCAGAGGAGAAGGAAAAGAATACTTTACGTGTTCTGACAATGGCAAATGTTAAGTCATGGGAATACTTAGCAGGAGTCGGCATATATGTGTGGACGCTCTGCATGGCAGGAGCCGGAGTAATGGCAACGGGTCTTCCTGCTACAGACATTCCGTTCTATCTCTGCATTATGGCTACAGGTTTTATCATCTCCATCGCCATGGGTGCTGCAGTCGGCATATTCGCACCGAACCAGATGGTAGCGACATCACTTTTCATGCCTGTCATGATGGTATTCTCATTTGCTCCCATGCTTGCGATGTTCAATGATAAAATAGAAAAGGCAGCGCGTGTGTTTTACACACAGCAGCTTCGTGTTCTCTTAGGACAAATGACTTTTGACGGCATAAAGACTGAGACAGTTCTGGTCATAGTTTTAAACGCTTTGATCGCGCTTAGTATCTTTTTCGCCGCCTTCAAAAGAAAAGGACTTGAGTGATGAAGATCAATCTTGATATAGACGGCAAATACGATGATATAGAAGTCATCATACGCGCTCCGCATCTTAACAACGACATCGAGAGAATGGTCGCGATGATGCGTATGATCGACATGCAGATCGCCGTCCGCCGCGACAATGAGACAGTGCTTCTGGATACAGATAAAGTGCTCTATGTGGAAGCCGTTGACAGGAAGACTTTTGTATATACGAACAGCGAGACATACGAGTCTGAGCTGAAGCTCTATGAACTCGAGCAGCAGCTGATTGAGCGCGATTTCCTCCGCATAAGTAAGCAGAGCATCGTTAACCTTCGTAAGATCAAGAGTCTTAAGACTGACGTTAACCGCAAGATAAGGATCACTCTCCAGAATGGTGAGCAGATCGTCGTATCCCGTATGTACTCGGATGAGCTTAGAAGAAAGCTGGGGTTAAAGTAATGGAAGAGAAAAAGACAATATTTAACTATATAGGACAGGTGTTTTCGATCTACGGTGTAATGACAGTCATATTCGTAGTCATAAATCTCATTATCGGAAATGAAGCCGGAAGCGTATCAACTTTATTCTCGCTCGGCTCAGCAGGATTATCGACTGCCACATTGCTTGAACTGCTTCTGCTTACTTTAATAGTTTCCGCTGCACAGATCATCTTCCTCACGGATGTTGTTATCAAGGATATGGCGCTCATCGCGAGGAACATACTCTTCTTTGCTGTGATACTTGCAGCGATAATTGCTTTTGCAGCAGGTTTCGGATGGTTCCCTCTCAATAATCTTGGCGCATGGATCGGCTTTATCGTCTCATTTGCAGTTTGTGCTGCGATCAGCGCATTCCTTATGAGACTTGAAGAAAATGCTGAGAACAAGAAGATGCAGGATGCGTTAAATAGGCTTAAGAAATAAGCGTGATATAATGTCATCGTTAGAAAATCTGTGAGTTCGGTGACATGTCAGAATCAATTACAGTAAATATAGAAGGCGAGACCATCGTGCCGGAAGAACTGGGGCGCGACGGTCTTTTGCTGCTTCAGCACAAGGACTGCTATAAGCTCGATACCGCGAGCGTTCTCCTTGCATGGTTTGCCGCCTCTTTCTCGCGCGCCGGAAAGACTTGCGAAATGCTCGAACTGGGCAGCGGCACGGGCGGCGCTTCTTTGCTGGCATCCGCACGTTGTAAGAACGCCCATGTTGACGGCGTTGAACTCGTTCCTCTTGCTTATAAGGTCTTCTGCGAAAATATCAAGCTCAATCATCTGGAAGAGCGCATCACCGCATTTAATTGCGATCTCCGTGATCTTCCTGCTGACGTGAAGAACAAAGCCTACGATGTAGTCTTTATGAATCCTCCGTTCTATGACGGGACACGCGGTCCGGTAACGGATACTTCTGTCAAATCGATACACGAGAAGAGTGCGCGCTTTGCAGAACAGGGCATGCTTGAAGACTTCATTCGCGTGCAGTCTCTGCGGACCAGAACGAGCGGCGGATATGCAGTCATGTGCATAAGCCCGGACAGGGTGCCCGAGTGTTTTTCGCTGTATTCAAAATACAAGATCACACCTGTGCGCCTGCTTACCGTTCATGCGAATGCTTCCAAGGATGCTTTTCTCGCACTGATAGCAGGCAAGAAGGGGTCACCAAATGCAGAATTCAAAGTCTTGCCGCCGCTTTTCATTAATGAAGAGGGAAGTTCAGCCCTGACTTCAAGAGCGGCACACATATATGAGGAGGAACACTCGGATTGCTTTATCTAGTAGGAACACCTATCGGTAATATCGAAGATATGTCGCCCAGAGCATGCGAAGTGCTGGGCAGCGCTGATGTAATTGCATGTGAGGATACAAGAGTTACAGGCATTCTCCTGTCGCAGCTAGGGATCACGGGCAAGCGTCTGATCGCTTACCACGAACATAATAAGGCAGCAAGTGGCAATGGCATCCTTGATCTTTTGAAGCAGGGCCTTAATGTGGCGCAGGTGTCTGACGCGGGCATGCCTGCAATAAGCGACCCGGGTGCAGATCTTGCTTCGCTCGCAGCTTTAAATGGTATTGAGGTAAGTGTTATCCCAGGTCCCTCAGCAGTAACTGCCGCATTGAGCATTTCCGGGCTTGATACAAGGTATTTCCACTTTGAAGGTTTCCTTCCGTCTGAAGGTTCCAAGAGGCGCGAGAGATTGAAAGCTTTGACTCTGATAGGGGAGACGATCGTGCTTTATGAGGCTCCGCACCGCTTGAAGAAACTTTTGGATGAACTGGCTGAGACCGGCTTTGCTTGTTCCAGGATCGCACTGTGCCGAGAACTCACCAAGAAATATGAGGAAGTGCTTAGGATGACTGTCTCTGAGGCTGTTTCGTATTATGGAACGAACGAACCCCGCGGCGAGTTCTGCATCTGCTTAGAGCCCCTTGAGCAGAAGACCATGGTCGAAGCCGGTGATGGCACCGCTTTGATTTCTTTGCTGAAAGATAAAGGCATGTCTTCAAAGGACATCGCCGCCGTAGTATCCGAGTATACCGGCATGAACAAAAAGGAAGCCTACAAGATCGCAAGCGAACTCTGATATCTAGCGGAAGTTGTTTTCGATAAAGGCATCCAGAGCCTCAATATCAAGCGGGCATTCCGCAGACTCAAATGTATAGAAAAGCCTGTCTCCCTGAAATATGCCTATCCGCGCATATTTAATGGCGCGTTCGGGTATATCTTTTGTATATTCAGGATCAGTCATTTTCCCGCAATGCTCATGGTAGACGACCTTCCGGTCACTCATCCTGAGAATGGTGAAGTCAGGATGAATGAATCCGTTTTCCACCCAAAGCGGACACTCATACTTATAGGGGATCCCCTTGGCAAAAAGCCTGTCTGCGATTATCACCTCAGACTTTGACCTGACCCGCTCGCCCTTAAGCGTATAGTACTTCGGCGCTCCCTTCTTAAACGGCTTGGGCTTGAAGGGAACAGCAAGCCATTCTCTTGCGTATTCCTCATCGCCGGGTATGATTGGGGAAGCATATTCTTTTCGTTCTTCCGGAAGAGCCTCATATACTTTTTCCATGGTGAGTTTGGGATATCCGATAATATCATTCTTAAGGACTTCCGCCTCATGCGTTGCCGCTCTTATGGCCTTGTCTATGTGATCTTTCTGGACAAGCTCCCTGATGAGTTCCGTATCATTCTGTCCTAGGTATTTGTTACGCTTATTCAGATGCTGATAGTAGCGCGGCTTATTCTTGTGTTTTTTTATATTTATGCTGCCATCCGCGAGTTTTTCCCTTTGCTTTTCCAAAGACCTTATAGCAGAAATCAGCGTCCTGTAACGGGCACGCATTACGCCCAACACTGTATCAACCATATTGTGTGCCCTCCTTCAGGTTTTTCCTGATTATATAGGCCTGAATTTGAGAATAAAGGCTTTTGGAGCATGTTGAGACTTTTTGGGGGTAATTGAGACTGGTCTCATTTTTCGAGGACTTATGAATGTACACTATATGCCTCGAAAAAAAGGTCAAATAGTGTACAAAACCGAAAAATGTACACCATCTGCCACAAATTTGAGGGCAGAAAGTGTACGGGGAGCGGAGCGTTCAGCCTGCGCCTTGAAAACTTGGGGCCAAATAACTATAATCATTTAGTTATGCGCACACATTAATATACGCGCGGGGAGGAACATCATGGCAGATAAGAAGACATTCTACATCACTACACCGATCTACTATCCGTCGGGCAATCCGCATATCGGACATTGCTATTCGACGCTTGCTTGCGACGCTATCGCGAGAATGAAGCGAATGCAGGGCTATGATGTAATGTTCTCCACAGGTACAGACGAGCACGGTCAGAAGATTGAGAAGAAGGCTCAGGAGATGGGTATCACTCCTAAGGCTTATGTTGACGGGATCGTTGCTAACTTCAAGAAGCTCTGGGCCACACTCGGCATTAAGTACGACAGATTCGTCAGAACTACTGACGATTACCATATCAAGACCGTTCAGAACGTGTTCGAAAAGCTCTACAACGACGGTTACATCTATAAGGGAGAGTACAGAGGCAAATACTGCACACCCTGCGAGTCTTTCTGGACAGAGAGCCAGCTCGTTGACGGCAAGTGCCCTGACTGCGGAAGAGAAGTAACAGAGGCTTCAGAAGAGGCATATTTCTTCAAGCTTTCAGAGTTCGGTCCGAGGCTTAAAGAGCTTCTCTTGGATCCTGAGAAGAATTTCCTTGAGCCTAAGTCCCGAGTTAACGAGATGATCAATAACTTCATCGAGCCCGGACTTCAGGACCTCTGCGTATCCAGAACAAGCGTTAAATGGGGTATTCCTGTAACTATCGACAAAGGCCACTACGTCTATGTATGGATGGATGCGCTTACGAACTATATCTCGCTTCTGGGCTTCATGAACGATACTTACAATGATTACGAGAAGTACTGGCCGGCTGATGCACATGTTATGGCTAAGGAGATCGTAAGATTCCACTCACTCATCTGGCCTGCATTCCTTATGGCATTGGGTGAACCCCTTCCTAAGAAGGTATATGGCCACGGCTGGATCACATTTGACGGCGGCAAGATGAGTAAGTCAAAGGGCAACGTAATCGATCCTTTCGTTCTTTGCGAGAGATATGGTGTTGATGCTTTGAGATATCACCTCTTACGAGAGATGGTATTCGGATCTGATTGCCCTTATTCAAATGAGCAGATGTTCTCAAGGATCAACTCTGACCTTGCTAACGATCTTGGCAACCTCGTATCCAGAACAGTTGCCATGGCTATCAAGTATTTTGACGGCACACTTCCTGAAGAGAAGGAATTCACAGATGCTGATAACGAGCTTCTAGAGCAGCTTGACCAGCTTCCTGACTTTGTATCCGAGACATTCGAGACAATGCGTTTCTCCGAAGGCCTTGCAAAGATCTTCAGTGTCATTGCAAGAGCTAACAAGTATATCGATGAGAATGAGCCCTGGAAGCTTGCAAAAGATGAGACAGCTAAGCCGAGACTTGCTGCAGTCCTTTACAATCTCCTTGATGCAATCAGAAGGATCGCAGTACTCCTTGAGCCTGTAATGCCTCACACATCACCTAAGATCTATGAGCAGATCGGTGCTGATGCTTCCAACACGACATGGGAGTCAACAAAGGTAAGACATGCTCTTGCAGCTAATGTTACTGTTACAAAGGGTGAGGTTCTTTTCCCGAGAATCGATATCGATAAGGAGATCGAGGAGCTTAACAAGCTTTTCCCTGCTGAAGAAGAGAAGGGCAAGGATCTTGAGCCTTTGAAGCCTCTTACAAAGTTCGATAACTTTGCAGCACTGGATCTGAGAGCGGTTAAAGTCCTTTCATGCGAGAAGGTCGAAAAGTCTGACAAGCTCTTAAAGTTCAAGGTTGATGACGGTTTTGGTGAGAGACAGGTTCTTTCAGGTATTGCCAAGTACTATAAGCCGGAAGACCTTATCGGCAAGACTTTGGCAATGATCGTTAACTTAGAGCCCAGAAAGATGATGGGCCTTGAGAGCAACGGCATGATCCTCTCCGTTAAGTACGGCGACGGATACAGAGTTGTCGAGTTCGATGATTCCGTATTACCCGGATCTGACATCTCATAAAAGCACGTGAGAGAGCCCGTCTATTACAGCGGAAGCGCCGAGTTCTTTGATACTCACGCGCATATCTACGATCAGAAATATGCAGAAAGTAACACCTCTGCGGAAGATATCCTGCAAAGATGCAGGGCTTCCGGTGTTACAAGCGTGCTTATCGCTGCCGACAGTGAAGAGACGAGCAGACTTGCAATAGATCTGGCCAACAGGTGTGACGGCTATTCAGGTGTCGCTTTATACGCTTCCTGCGGGGTTCATCCACACGAGGCGAAAACTTACACAGAAGATACCGAGAAGTATTTTAGAAGCTGTCTGGAGGCCCGTAGAGAGCAAAAGATAATGGCTCTGGGTGAGATAGGTCTGGATTATTATTATGATCTGTCGGAAAGAAGCGTTCAGAAAGCTGTCTTTGAGAGACAGTTGGGGCTCGCTTACGAATATGATGTCCCCATCATCCTCCATGAACGTGATGCCACAGGCGACTGCCTGGACATTCTCAGACGCTTTTATAAAGAGGGCAGGATGAGAAGCCTTCCCGGAGTGTGCCACTGCTGTTCCTGCTCGCTGGAGGCATCTCAGGAGCTTATCAAGATGGGTTTCTATCTTGGCTTTGACGGACCGCTCACTTTTAAGAACAACAAGAAGACGCCTGAGGTGGCGCTTAATACGCCCTGGGACAGGATAGTAATAGAGACTGACAGTCCTTATCTTACTCCTGAGCCTAACCGGGGCTGCATCAATGAACCATGTCATGTTCCTTATGTATGCAGCAAGCTTGCTGAGATCAAGGGCGTAACTATTGATGAAGCAGCTCAAATAACCTATGATAACGGCAAGATGCTATTTGGAGTGAACTGATATGAAGAGTAAGAAAGACTTAATACTCGTAGTTGTTACTGTGATAATGGTTATCATCCTCGTAGTAGGTTTTATCTACGACAGGAACAGTGCTTTGCTTGAGAGAACCAACCGTATTGATATAACTCATGACCAGAATCTTGAACTCGTTAAGATCAACAAGGTCGGTTTCCTTTATATGCGTGCAGCATACGAGGCTAAGGTAAAGATCAAGGATGGTTCTGCTGAAGATTACATCATCAAGATCGCTTCGCTCTATGGCGGCGCAGGGCAGATGTTCGATTATACCCAGTATAAGAAATATGAGGCGGATGTGTTATCTGCGCAGAGCATTAAGCCAGCTCCGAGAGAGGATTCATTTATATGGGTACTCGGAACACCTCTGAAGCCGAATTCTTCGGAAAATATCGTGTATATCATTTCTCTCGAAGGCGAAAATGAGGCGTATATCTATCTTTATTACTCGAGAAAATAACGATTTATAAAAAAACAGCATTCAAAGCTCCCCGGCAGGGGAGTTTTTGTTTTAACGGAACGCCCTGTTTACAAGGGTTTCAGAGATGTTTTTAGAAATATTGAAATTCGTTATTGACATATCTTCGGTATTCGGTTTATAATTCATTCGCGCTTTGAATAAAGGTGTGGCTAACGGAAGCTTAGCTCAGCTGGGAGAGCATCTGCCTTACAAGCAGAGGGTCACAGGTTCGAGCCCTGTAGTTTCCACCAATGGT